>Ga0070738_10000179_pt1 | contig 196672 bp, 149 predicted proteins | sample Coa_R2_2_FD_66446 | JGI IMG/M metagenome (GOLD analysis project Ga0070738, IMG submission 66446) | Surface soil microbial communities from Centralia Pennsylvania, which are recovering from an underground coalmine fire - Coalmine... | ecosystem: Environmental > Terrestrial > Soil >... | reverse complement strand
GCCATCCGGCTGGGGTGTTGTGGTCGTACCGGGACTCGGCTGGGCAACGCAGATGGTGTCGTTGTCCCACCCGTCCGTCCAACCTTGGTCGTCGTTACAATCGGACTTGGAAGACGCGATCATCTTATCCACATACTTCTCCCCGATCAGGAGTACGTTCGAGGTTCCAGAGGTGATGCTCGCGAAGGTAACCAGTTTCGCCCCGGTTTGTACAAGCGGGCCGTCGTAGGTGTTGAAGTAAGTTCCCCCATTACCCGCATAGTCCCCCATCGCTCGTTTCCCGACAGAAGGAGACCAACCCGCCTGGCTATAGGGGAAGACCGTCGGGCCGCGGAGCGAGGGGCAATTGAACGTCTTCACTGGAGTCGATGCGACCTGGACGTCGCCGGTCGGACCAGAACTCGCGTCGCCGGGAAGCGACCCAGCGGGAATCGCCCACAAGTTCTGCTGTTCGATGTAAGGCAGGATTTGGTAACCCCAACCCCAGACCTGCGTCCGAAAATCCGCAGGTGTGCTTCCGTTAAATGTCCGGTTCCCACTCCAGGGCCCTCCACCGCTTGGGAATGCACCCTGCGTATCGTGGTGGTTGTGGAAGGCGAGACCCATTTGCTTGAGGTTGTTGGAACAACTCATTCGCGCGGCTGCCTCGCGAACTTTTTGCACGGCCGGGAGGAGCAACCCGATGAGGATGGCAATGATAGCAATAACCACGAGGAGTTCGATGAGTGTGAACCCCTCTCGCTTTCGGAGAAAGGACTTCATGACAGACTCCGGGAGAAGATAGAAAAGACCGAGTGGAACAAATCAAAACGGAAACTGATAGCCGTCAGGAAACTTTGCCGATTTCAGTTCACTTTCCGACACGCGAAGGACTTCCGACCGACCGCGTAACACATGGCGGGTTCCGTCCTTGCCAAGCCGTTCATAGGCGACAATGGGGACATCACTCCCTCGAGCCTTGAGTCGGCGTAATTCAACCTTCCAGACAATTTCGAAATTCTGACCGTCATTGGGTGAGCGGAGGATCTCCTCTGGATTTCCCTGCTCTTTTAACCACGGCATAAGTTCCGGCAGTGATCCCGGAGGGTGATCCAGTTTGATCGTCGCGCGGACATAAGCATCGCCAATGCTCTCAAGTTGCCGCTCGGTCGGCGTCGGCGGATCGCGTTCCACGTTGTTGGTCCGATTACATCCCAGCGCAAGCATACAGGCGACAAACACGTGACCAGCGATGAACCGAGCTCCAGTTTGGAGGAGCATTGAACCCGCCTGCGTGATGGAGAAAAGAGGGCGTGAGTTGAAAGTGTCCGTTATTTATACACCTCCACGGGGCTTACTGTCAAAAGCATTCCCCGACCGTAGAAAACCCAACGAACTGGTCAGGTCGCAGACTTGCTGCAAAGCTCATCCGTCGCTTCGTCCAGGGTGATTGAAGGCGGAATTCTCATCGACGTCTCACTCAAGAGAGACAGTGGAGCGGAAATCACCTTCTCCACCCACTTTCCTTCCATCGAAGCGCCGGAACGGACTTGCCCCGACGTCTGGACATGTTCTAATAGAACTATCCCGCCAAACCTCCGCGTCCGCGATTCCGAGGTCCCTTTGCATCCCCACCGCCACACCATCGGCGTCAATCGTCGCGAACTTTTGCAAGTCGGTTACTCCGGGTTGCTTGGTCTGGGGCTTTCGTCCTTTGCGCGGACCATCGCGAAAGATCAACCGTCGCTGTCCTTGAGTAAGAAGCCAAAGTCCATACTGATCGTCTTTCTCACCGGCGCTGCAAGTCATATTGAGACGTTCGATCCGAAGCCGGATGCACCGCCGGAAATTCGCGGGGAATACAAGGCTATTCCAACGAAGACCTCCGGCCTGTTGGCGTCGGAACATCTTCCCCGGCTTGCATCTCGCTCGAATATATATTCCGTGGTTCGTTCCCTGTCGCATCGGGAGAACAACCACCTTGTCGCGACGCACCACGTTCTCACCGGCCACATGATGCCGGGTGCATTCTTTGACAAAATCGCTTCCCGCGACGACTTCCCCAACTACGCCGCCGGGCTGAGCTACTTCCGGAGCCCCCCTGAAGGTACGCCAACCGGCGTGAACCTGCCGACATACCTGATGGAGGGACCGCTCCTCTGGCCGGGTCAGCACGCGGGATTCCTGGGCCCGAAACACGATGTGATGCAAATCACGACCGACCCCAACCGGCCAGATTTCAAAGTGGACAATCTCCGCCCCGCTGCCGGGATGGATGTGGAGCAGATGAAAGATCGGATCGCGCTCCTGAACGCTGTGAACGATCAGCGAAAGTGGCTTGCGGAACAAGCCGAGACGAAAAAACTTACCGACCAACAGCAGCAGGCAGTGGCCGTACTCACTTCGGGCAAAGTGGCAAAGGCATTCGAGATTGACCGGGAACCGCAGAAAGTGCGCGACCGTTACGGCCGTCATGCGTTTGGCCAGTCATGTCTGCTCGCGAGGCGGTTGATTGAAGCCGGTGTACCGGTTGTGCAAGCAAATATGGGCCGTGTGCAGAACTGGGACAGCCACGGCGATCTCTTCAACCGCTTGAAACGCGACCTCCTCCCACCCTTGGATGCGGGGGTCTCCGCCCTACTCGACGATATGAATGAGCGCGGTCTCCTCGAAGAGACGATGGTGATGATGCTCGGCGAGTTTGGCCGCGAGCCAAAGATCAACAAGAGCGCTGGCCGCGAACACTGGGCACCCTGCTTCTGCGGACTTTTCGCCGGCGCGGGGGTGCGTGGAGGCCAGGTCATCGGCAAGAGCGACAAGACCGCGGCGTACCCCTCCACCACGCCGTATTCGCCCGACGACATCGGGGCGACCGTGTATTCTGTCCTCGGGATTGATCCCCACGCCGAAGTCCGCGACCGGCTCAACCGCCCGGTCCAACTCAATCGCGGAACGGTGATCCGCTCACTTTTCGATGGCAACACCGAGTGAAAATGTTTCCGCCACGCTCAATCCTTCCTCTGCTGATGCGCCTCAGCGGCTGCCTCCTGACGACTCTGCTTCTCGTCGACTCTGCTCGCGGAGAAGAGCCAAAGGTCGTGGAATTCAAACCCAAGTGGAAGCGGGGGGATTCGTTTCGCTACGAAATGACGCGAACGGAAGTGCGCGCAGAAGACGACAAAGTCATCAGGAAGGCCACCGTTCGCACCCCCATTGAAGTGGAAGTGGTGGTCGTGGATGAGGAGGTTTCCGTCCTCCGCTGGACACAAGGCACGACCGTCTTCGACGATCCGAAGATGGACACCGACCCTCTTGCACGTGCCGTGAACACAATCCTCAAGGGGCTGGACATCGATCTGGAACTCGACGCCGAGGGGACGCTGGTCGGCATTCGCAACTGGCGGGAGATCCGGACTACAGGACACAAGATTCAGGCCGTACTCCTCGCACAAATGGCCAAAACCGGCACGCCAAAGACCACCATCGACTTTGTTCGACGCGAAACGGACAAGTTCTTCGCTACCAAGGAATCGATTGAAGCGGTGTTTACTCGTCAGGCGGCCTTACTTTGTCTTCCGTATGGCGTGGAGTATCAGCTCGGTAAACCCGTCGCCTACACTGCGGAAATCCCCAATATCTTCGGCGGCGACACTGCGTTCCCCGCCAAGGGCGAAGCTACCCTCAAGGCGATCAATCCGGACACTGGCATCGCGAGCATCGTCTTCAAGCAAACGCTCGAACCCAAAGAACGCAATCGCGTCCTCCGGAAGTGGCTCGATGACATTGCCAAGCAAACCGGGAAGACTCCGCCGAAGGAACTGCCGGAATTCCATCTCGACGATGTGATGGAGTACGAGTTCGACACGAACGCGAGTTGGGTGAAATCCGTCACTCACACACGCACGGGGAAAATCGACAATACAACCCAGACCGAGACGGTTACACTGACTCGTAAAGCTCGCTGATTGAGTGTCGAAACGTCATTCCGTCCCGCATCAGCGAGAAACACTTCTGAGGAATGCTATGCCACGCCTGATGACAGTTCTGGTGGTCCTCGGCTGCGCCGCGCTGACCGCGAGCGCTGCGGATGCCGAAAAGTACAAGTCGAAGGAGGGGAAGTACGCCATCCAGTTCCCCTCCGGCGTGAAGCTGAGCCACAGCACGCAGAAGGCCGGCGATATCGACATGCACTTGACCATCGCGGAGTCCGATGGCAACGCCTACGTGGCGATGTACATGGATCTTCCTGAGCAGGCAAAAGACATCCCGCCCAAGACCATCCTTGATGGGGCGGAAAAAGGCTCGGTCTCGCAAAGCGGCGGCAAACTCGAAAGCTCCAAGGACATCAAGTTTGGCAAGGACAAGTTCCCGACACGCGAGATTGTCGTGAATAAGGACGGCAACCTGATCAAGACGCGAATCATCCTCGCGGAAACGCGAGTGTACGTGATCGCCGTCGGCGGGCCGAAGGAGTTCGCAACTTCCAAAGACGCCGCCAAGTTTCTGGACTCACTCGAGATCACGAAGTAACCGTCCCGAGTGCGGAACAACGGAGGGCGAGGGACGGGTCAACGTCCCTCGCCCTCACTTTTATTTGATCCCGAACTGGCTCGTCACTTCACAGCCCGTTCCGCGGTGAGTGCCACGCAGAACGGTGAGGCGGCGGTGTTCCCGACTGAAATGTAATCGATGGACGCGACCTCGACATCAGGCCGAGGATTCGTCCACGTCGTCAGGTAAAGCCGCAAGGAGACACCCTCCTTCAGTGTCGCCGGGCTGTGGCCAGTCCATGCGACGCGGCCACGCGAAACTGGCCGCGACCGGTCCCACGTAAAGGCGTCACGCACATCTTGGCCATACACGATCGGAATGGATTGCTCCGTGTTATCCACAAATCGGACACGATAGGAGCCGAGAACAACGCCATCATCGACGTGGAAGCGGTGCGTAGGGCCTCCGAAGGCGCCATACTCGGTTCCGTGGAGAATGTGCAGTTTGTCGAACGATAGATTGACGCGAATTCCATTCACTTCGGCGGGCAAAGTGGGTCGATGGTTGCCGCGCAACCGAACGTATCCCGGCCCCACCTGAAATGGCACGCCCCCGAAGTCGCGTCGTCTCTGCGGCAGCGACATGAACGAGTGCCCATTTTCGCCGATTACGTCGGTCAGCTTCTGATTCGCGAGCGGCTGGAGATCGAGGTAAAACGCGTTGCCGGTGAGGACATCAAGCTTCTGCAGAACAGGCGGCTGAACTTCCGCCGGAGGTTGGACGGCAACGGCAGCACGCTCTTCGCGAACGTGCGACCAGAAGGCAATACTTTGAATTACCCCGGCAACACATCCAAATCCCACCACGAACACAATCACCCCTCCGACGATGATCCCGGTCTTTGCCCCGCCCGAGAGCGCAGCGAACTGATCCACTAAACCCCGGCGTCCGGGAGGCTTGACGGCCACCGCTTTCTCGATCTCCCCGACAGGCATACCCTTCTCAATCATCGCCCGCTTCAACTCGCCTTCCTGTTCCGCAACGCGGACTTTCCGCCACTGGACAAGGCCGATGGCGGCCAATACCCCGAGCACGATCACGATCGCTGTACCGTTCGAACTCAGGAATGCAGAGAATTCGGGACTCATGGCGAAATCTCGATCGGGTGTGCGAGACGGTCGGAACCCAGAGTACACGCCGAGAACGAGCCGAACAATCACGCGGCCTCACGTATCGAGCGATTCGCTGGAAGTTTGAGAAGATTTCTGAAAATCGCAAAAAAGTTGACGGAGTGGCGCCGAAACCGGCGGAGAACCGCTCGCAGCCGGGGTTCCACACATACGGGCAAAGCGGGTGAGCGACGATGGCATGTGAAGTGGTAGAATCATCGGTATCAATATCCGAGTAATCTTTTCCCGTCGCCGCTCGCAGTGTGCCAAGAATTGACATCCATTTCGCACTGCGAGCGGATTGGCAGTGTACTCCGGTGAACTTGGAGAAGGCTGACCAAAGCGCATTGCGGCTGACGCGGCAGTTGCCAGACACTCATGGCAGGCGAGTTGAGCAGGAATGATCGCATGAGCACGAACACAACCTCGGGTGAAACGCAGTCCGGTGGGGATCAGCAACGGCATTCGCGCCGGTGGGTGTGGCTTGCGCTCGTCGTCGGGCTCGTTGCTTGCGGAGTAGCATGGTGGGTATGGCCTCGACAGGGATCGACGCCGGCTCCGCGGACCACGCCCCGGGACGATCCCGACGTCGATGAACCTGTACTCGCGCGACCCAACCCGGGCTACGTCGGGCCGCGGGTGTGCGCCGAGTGCCACGCCGCAAGAACGGCGGAGTTCCAGAAGACCCGACACTACAGGGCATGTTGGAGCCCGGAGGGTGGCCCGATGCCTGACTCCTTCGCTCCAGGGCATCCGTTCGACTCACCGCGCGAATCAGGCGTGCGGTACGAGTCCGCACGTACCGGCCGCGAATATCTTGAAACCGTCATTCGTAGCGGGCTGGGGCGCGAGGAGCGGTATCCCCTTCGGATCGACCTCATTTACGGCTCAGCCGGAGGGGCTGATGAAGTGTACTTCACCTGGAAGGGGGACAGGCTCTACGAACTGCCCGCAGCCTGGCTGCACCCCACGGCCGAGTGGGGCGAACAACGCTACAATCATGCCCCTGATTTGACCCGAACGGCTACCACGCGGTGTGTGGAGTGCCACAACACTTGGCTGGCGCATTTTCCCGGCACTGAGAACGAGTACAGCCGCGAACAGGCCGTGTTCGGTGTGACCTGCGAAAATTGTCACGGTCCTGGCCGCGACCACGTCGCTCACCACCGTCAGCACCCAAGCGGCTCTGGACAGGCGATCACTCACCCCGGGCGACTGTCCCGCGATCGCCTTATGGACGTGTGTGCCCAGTGCCATAGCAACGCCATGAGAGCGCGCGGGCCGGCGTTCAGTTATCGCCCCGGCGACCCGGTAGACATGCACTTCCGAACACTCACCGCCTCCGGGCGCGAGAACGATCACGTTGCCGACCAGGTCAAGTACCTTCGCCAGAGCAAGTGCTTCCAAAAGAGTGACTCGTTAACCTGCATCACCTGCCACAACCCGCACAAGCCTGCGGAGTCGGCACGTACAGCGGCCGCGTGCGCCAAGTGTCACACTTCGGCGGACTGCGGGGAGCAGAAGCGGCTGCCCGTGGGTGCCGGTGGCGACTGCGTCGGGTGCCACATGCCGCGCTACCCGCGGGTCGGTGTAAACTTCGCCACCGCCGGGGACCGATACGTGTTCCCCGTCAGGCCGCACGAGCACCGCATTGCGGTCTACCCTGCCGCCCGGCTGGAAGTTCTACGCGCCTGGCATCAAGCCCAGCCCGGCGGTACTGGACAAACGAAGGCAGACGAACTCGCAACTGAACTCTCGGGCTACTGGCTCCGCGAGACCGACCGGCTTCGCGGCAACCACCGGTTTCTGGAAGCCATGGGAGCGGCTCGCGAGGCAGCCCGCGCAAAGTCCACTCCAGCCGCTCGTGATCTCCTCCGTGAGTTGATCGGCATCCAACGTGGTCTGGACGACGGTTTTGTCGTGGCCGATCGACAATTCGGGAACGGCAAGCATACCGAGGCAATCCGAACACTGGAGGGGCTCCTCGCAGTGAAGCCCGATTGGGCGCAGGCACATGGCAAGCTCGGCACCCTCTACGCCATGGTTGGGGATCGTACGCGGTCTGTCGAACACCTGCAGGCAGTCGCGCGCTCCGACCCGGACGATCCGTATGGGTACAACATGCTCGGCTGGCTCGCCTATCTCGATGGAAAGGTTGCGGACGCGGCCGACTACTTCCGGAAAGCGGACGAACTTCAGCCGTTCACGGCCGAAATCAACTACCGGTGGGGACTTGCCTTGCTCATGCTTGAGAAGTGGCCAGATGCGGCGGCGCGGTTCCATCTGGCGACCGTTGTCGATCCGAAACACGCCGGAGCACACCAGGGTTTGAGTCATGCCCTCCGCCGGATGGGGCAGACGGCCGAGGCGATCCGGTTTGCACGCCGTGCCGCTCGGTTAACCAACTTCACCAACCCCGACGTACTCCTGACCCTCGCCGATGCCTACGCCGCCGCGAACCGCTTCGACGAGGCGGAAGAAGCAGCCAACAAGGCACTCGATGCCGCCGTTGCTTCCGCGCCCGGGATGGTGCCGCAGATTCAGCGCCGGCTGGAGGAGCTTCGCGGGCACCGGAACTAACTGATACATGATCCGGTGGTCGGCGTCTGGTTGCTTTATTGTGTGGCAGACCTCCCGGCGTCAGGATGCCTGCTCCACGATACCAGTCAGAATCAATCCACTTATTTCCCAATCCTTTGCGGTATATTTGAGGAAGCTCTCCCATCCTCCGTGGTGTTGCGATGACTCGCCGATCTATCCGGTATCTCTCCGGCGCGGTTGTGACTCTGGCCGTGGCAATCGCCGCAAGTGCCCTCACCGTCGGCTGCGGTTCGAGCGCCCCTCCCACGGCCGAGCCATCCGCTCCCTCGCGCGCTGAAGAGGTTGCTCAAGAGACGCCGGCCTTCGCCGATGTGACGGCGGCCAGCGGCATCTCATTCACCTATCGCAATGGAGAGGAGGCTGGACACTTTGCGATCATCGAATCGCTTGGCGGTGGGGTGGCGCTGTTCGACTACGACGGCGATGAGTTACTGGACATATTCCTACCCGGCGGCGGCTACTACGACGGTCAGAAGGTGCTTGGCCACCCGTGCAAACTGTACCGCAACCTCGGCGATTTCCGGTTCGAGGACGTGACCGCCCAGGTGGGACTCGACAAGATCCCGTTCCAATACAGCCACGGGGCAGCGGCGTTCGACTACGACCGCGACGGCTGGTTGGATCTGCTCGTTACCGGCTACAACCGCCTGGTGCTGCTCCACAACGAGCCCGATGGTCGGGGTGGGCGGCGATTCGTCGATGTGACGAAGAAGGCCGGGCTGACGGATTCGCTGTGGTCCACTTCGGCCGCCTGGGGCGACCTGGACGGAGACGGCTACCCCGAGATTTATGTTTGCCATTATGCGGACTGGGGATTCAACACCAATCATCCCATCGACTGCACCTACGACGGGAAGACCCGCGACGTTTGCCAGCCGCGCCGCTTCCAGCCGCTGCCGCACACCCTTTATCGGAACAACGGCGACGGTACATTCACCGACGTGAGTGAGAAGCTGAAATTGCGGAAGGACGGCCGCGGCATCGGTTCTCTACTGGTCGATGTGGACGGCGACGCACGGCCCGACGTCTATGCGGCTAACGACACCGACGACAATTTCCTGTACCTGAATCGAGGGAAAAAAGGCGAACTAGCCCTGGAGGAGATCGGGCTGAGTGCCGGGGTCGCTCGAGATGACCGCGGGATCGCGAACGGGAGCATGGGTGTCGATGCGGGCGATTTCGAACGAAGCGGGCGGCCATCGCTCCTCGTTACCAATTACGAAAACGAACTGCCGGCACTGTACAGAAATCTGAGCGAGCGCGGCCGCCCACGGTTCGTCTTCGACACACTTCGCAGCGGGATCGGTACCGTCGGGAGTTCGTATGTGAGCTGGGGTGTTGGTTTCTTTGACCACGACCTCGACGGGTGGGAAGACGTTCTGATCGTCAGCGGCCATGCGATCCGCTTCCCGACAAAAACTCACCGCCGACAGTTGCCCGTGTTTCTACGCAACCAAAGCGGGAGGTTCAAAGCCGCGGTCAGCAAGGGGTGGCCCTACCTCGGCGAGCCGCACAACGCACGCGGCGTGGCATTTGGCGACCTCGACAATGACGGGAAGATCGATGTGGTGGTGAGCCACCTCAACGAACCGGTCGCGGTTCTGCGGAACGTCGCAGATACTGCTGGCCGACACTGGGTTGGGGTTCGACTCATCGGCGAGAAGGGTGCGGACGTCGTCGGCGCCCGGGTGGTCGTCGAGACAGAAGGCGGGCGACAGACTCGTTTCGTCAAGGGCGGAGGCAGCTACGCGTCAACGAACGACTCGCGGTTGTTGTTTGGCCTGGGCTCGGATTCCAAGATCGCGAAGGCAACAGTATACTGGCCATCCGGGCAGGTGCAGATGATTGTTGGCCTGGAGCCGGGTGCCTATTGGGAAGTCGCGGAGGGAGAGACGAAGCCGAAAAAGGTCGAACCCAAAAAACGATAAATGCTCTGCAGGTTATTCCTCATCGGTAGCGTCGGTTCGGAGTTCAGGCTCATGTCCAGCGTAACCATTCCCCCGACCCAAACATCCACCCAGCGCGGGCGATGGCGCAGGCTGGTTGGAATTGCTCTGGCTTTGGCTCTCGTGGGGGCGCTGGGGTGGCAAGCCTGGGTTCATGTGTCTGCGTGGAGAGAACTCAAAGCAGGAAAGGCGGCTCTTGCCCGGGACGAGCCAGAGGCCGCACGCCACCATTTCGCCCGCTGCTTGGATGCCTGGCCACAGAGCCCTGAAGCAAACTTTCTGGCAGCCCAGGCCGCGCGTCGCTGCGGCGACCTGAGCGCGGCGGAGAAGCACCTTCAAGTCGCGGCGCGATTCGGCCAGGGGGCCGATGATACCGAGGTGGAATACGCCCTCATCAAGGTGCAGTCTGGCCACTTCGCCGAGGCCGAGTCTGCGCTACTCCATCACCTGAACAACGGCCATCCCGAGGGCCCGCAGATCCTTGAAGTCCTCGTCCCGGCGTACATGCTGCAGTTTCAGTGGGCCAAAGCGGATGGGCTTGGCGCGAAGTGGATTGAACTCCGGCCGGAAAGTGTCAAGGCATGGAAAGCGCATGCGGAAATACTGGAACGCTTGCGGAGAACCAATGCCGCAGTCGATGCCCTCCGTCGGGTCGTGGAACTCTCTCCGGAGGACCGGAAGGCTCGCTTGGACCTCGCCCGGCTCATCCTCGAAACGCGACAGTCTCCGGACGAAGCCGCCAAGCATGCGGAGTGGGCAGTCCAGAGTGATCCCCGCGACGCCACGGCACTGATCCAGCTCGCGGCGTGCCGGGAGGCCCAATCCCGGACGGAGGACGCAATCGCCATCCTCGACCGAGTGATCGCCGAGTTCCCACCTGATCCGACCGCCTATCACATCCGCGGACGCCTCGAGATGGCTCGCAACGCCACGTCGGCCCTCCCTTTTCTTCGCAAGGCAGCTGAACTCGACCGCTCCAACCCAGACACCCTCTATTCGCTCTTCCTGTGCCTTCAGCGTGCCGGAACACCCGAGCAGGCGGCGGAAGCCGAGAAGCAGTGGCGCCGCTGTTCCGACGACCTCCGCCGGGCTCGCGAACTCGGTCGGGTCATCTCGGCATCACCGCACGACCCCGAGTTGCGGCGGGAAATGGGGGAATTGTTCTTGCGGAACGGTCGCGATGCCGAGGGCCTCCGTTGGCTCGAATCCGCTCTCCGCGAGGACCCCAACCATGCCTCCACCCACCGCGCCCTGGCAGAATACTACGAGCGAATCGGACAACCTGAACGTGCTGCGCATCACAGTCACTTTCTTGTCGGGCGGGTAATCGGCGGACACCCATAGAAATCCGCTCGACCGTGCTACTTTTTGTGAATTGTTCTTGACGGCAGAAATGTGAGAGTGTCTACTCTCTGTTAACTGGTCATCGACTCGCATCTTCGTCACTCCTTTTCTCTCCGAGTGGTATCATGTTCAGACTCCTCTCTTCCCGTAAGCAGCGGACGCGGATCGGCTTTACGCTGATCGAACTGCTGGTGGTCATTGCGATTATCGCTATCCTCATCGGTCTGCTGTTGCCAGCGGTCCAGAAGGTACGCGAGGCCGCAGCACGAATGAAGTGCTCCAACAACCTCAAACAATTCGGTCTTGCCATTCACTCGTACAACGACGTCAACGGCTACATCCCGCCATCAGGGGACAACTGGGCCAATGACACCGGAAGTTGGCTGGTACAGACTCTTCCGTATATGGAGCAGCAAAACCTCTACAAAGTGTTCAACCCACTGACGACTCCGGCTTTCTGGAACAACCAAGCCAACGGTCCAGACATCACCAGCAACTGGAGCAACGCTGGTTCACCCAGCACGAAACTTCCCTACGGCCGTTGCCCCAGCGATGGTTATCCTGACCCCAGCGCCCCCAACTCGATTTGCAATTACGTTGGCAGTTTGGGGCCGCAGTGTGCGATTGGGCCGTGCGGTTTCGACCCGAACCAACAGTATTGCAATGGGAATGCCTTCGGCTGGGGCTACCCCACCAGCCCCGACCACGGCAACTCCACCAATGCGACCGATATCCGTGGGATGTTCAACCGCCTCGGTGCAAAGATTACCTTCGCCTCCGTCACCGACGGGTTGTCGAACACCATCGCGGTTGGCGAGTCTCTTCCCGAGACACACGACCACCTCGTTGGTGGTTACTGGTGGCAATACAACAACGGGGCAGCGCACTGCACGACGATCGTTCCGATCAACTACAACTTCACACGACCACTGAATACCTCCTGCCAGAACCAGACCAGCAACTGGGACATCTCGTGGGGGTTCAAGTCGAACCACACAGGTGGTGCGAATTTCGTGATGGGTGATGGGAGCGTCCGGTTCATCAGTCAAAGCATCGACCATGGAACGTATCAAAAAATGGGTTGTCGGAACGACGGGCAACCTGTGAATCTGCCCTGACGAATCTTTTCCTCCACTCGATCCGGTTTATCCCAGGCCGCGTGGCGATGTTTCCGCCACGCGGAATTCGTTTCATTCTTCTGCAATGGAGATTATCATCGTGTTCCGGTATGCGTTTTTCTTGACATTGGCCGTTAGCTCCCTCGTCCTCACCGGGTGCGGAGGTGGGCATGTGCCCGTCACCGGGGTGGTGACGGTGGACGGCAAGCCTGTGGAAGGGGCGACAGTTACCTTCATCACCGAGGACGGCAAACAGTCGGCCTCGGGACAAACCGACTCAAGCGGGAATTTCTCGCTCAGCGACAGCGGTAAGCCGGGCGCACGGCCGGGATCGTACAAGGTCATCGTCACCAAGACGAAAGGCGCGGCTATGCCGACTGAGGGGGCGGACCCAAACGACATGGCCAAAGCCATGAAGAAGTTCGCCGACGAGGACGCCAAGGCTGGCAAAACCGGTAAATCTGCTGCCAAAGGTGGCGGGACCGACATGATGTCAAAGATGAAGGCCGCGGCGCCCACCGGGGGACCGGCGGCACCTGGAACTGAAGTGAAGAGCGAATTGCCCGCGCTCTACTCCGCGACAAGCACTACCCCGTTGACGGTCAAGGTTCCACCCGAGAGCCAACCGGTCAAAATTGAACTGAAGTCAAAGCCGTAAGCGGTTGGCGCCCGATGCGCAATCCACGCCGACATCGGGCTGCCCCAAACGTACCCGAATCCGCCGAGCTTCCCTCAAGACCATGGCCTCCGCTTCCCTCCCCCAACCGCCCTCACCCGCGCGCTCCACGTCGGCGGGCGCGGCAAGAGGGGAGAGAATGCGCCGGCGGATCTCCCTGTCTCTTCTCATCATCTCCCTCCTCGTTGCTGGCGCGTGGCGGTATCGTATCACGCGTCCCGAATACCGTTTCGCCCGTGCTGAAGACGCGATCCGAGTCGGGGATCTGGAAACAGCCCGGCAATATGCCGACCGACTTGAAGCATCTGGCCATCCTGACCACGCCAGCCTCCTCCGCGGTGAGGTGCTGCTCAAATCTGGCGCTGCCGACCGAGCTATCGTCTTGCTGTCCCGCGTTCGCGCCGAAGGTCCATTTCGTCGTCAGGCGGCTGTTCTCACCGGGCAGTGTCTGCTTGCCCTCGGCGCGCCTCGCGAAGCCGATCAGGTGTTTCGGTCGGTGATTGCCGAACATCCGGACGAAGTCGATGCGCACCGGGGCCTCGCGGTAATCGCTTACGATTTAGGCCAACTCGACGAAGCGGCCGAACACCTCCGCTACGTTGCCGAACTCGACCCGACGGATGCCCGTCCCCACCGGCTCATCGGGCTGATTTATAAGGACATGGGTCAGTACGCGGCGTCAGAGGAAGCATACCGCGAAGCGCTCCGTCGCGGGCTGACACCGAAAGTGGAGGAGGAAGTGCGGGTGGAACTCACAGCGGTTCTCGCCCGACAGGGTAAATATGCCGCTGGGATTGAAGTGCTCGATGCTCTGCCGTCTGGTGGTGTGGAAGACCCGGCTGGAGTTGGCGCCCGCGCCGAGTGCCTGCGCGGGCTGGGCCGCCAGAAGGAGGCGGCAGACGTGCTGGACGCGGCACTTGCCCGCCAAACCAGCACCGCACTTTGGCGGTTGCGCGGCCAAGTCTACCAGGACCAGGGTCGACTTGCGGATGCCCTGCCGTGTTTTGAACGTGCGATCGAACTCGGGCCAGCCGACCAGCAGTCTTATCACCTCCTCGGGCAAACCTACGCCGCGCTGGGCCGGAAGGAGGACGCAGCGCGTGCCTTTACCCGGGCGGAGGAACTGCGGCGCGACCTCGACCGCATCACAGCCCTATCGAAAGAGGCAATGGCGAAGCCGTGGGACGCGGCTGTTCGCCTCCAACTCGCGGAATTGTCCGATCGCCTGGGGATGCCGCAAGTCGCGGCGATGTGGCGGAAGGCCGCCGCGGCGTGTTTGAAAAAGTAGCAGAGGTCCCCGTGTGCCGTTTTTTCGAAGGTGACCGCCTGCAAGACAACAGCACACGGAGACCTGCTACTACTTTGGGGTCAGTGTGTCTCGACGGTAACGATCCAGCAGCATCTGCCGCTGCCGGGGGTCGGTGATTAGCCCCGCAGCGGTTTCTGCTTCCCTTCGCCCTCCTGCAGCATCGCCGAGGTGATGCCGGCACACCGCCAATAGTAACCTCGCCTGAACGTGTAATGGGTTCCTGCCAAGAATCGTGCGCAGAGCCTCTTCCGCCTTGCCCCATTCGCCCTGGCGGACGAGTGCGGTGGCCCACGTGAGCCGGTGTTCGACTGCGGACGGGTTCAACTGGATGAGTCTTGCGGCGACCTCGGCCGCAACGTCAAAACGTCCGGTGGCAAGTGCGGCCGAGGCTTGTTCGGTGAGGGCCGCTTCCGAGTTGGGGTCCAGCGTCGCGGCATTCGTCGCCGCAGTGAGCCACTCGCCGCCCTCTCCGCGCGCCCCTCGTGCCACGCTCATGCCCACCCAGGCGTCTGCGTCCCCACGCCACTTCTCCAGTGAGGCAGTCAATCGGTCGATGGCAAGCGTCGCCATGCGTTCCTTGACCGCAGGCGCCGTGAGTGGAATCTTTGTCGTCAGCCGTGAAAACGCAATGCCCAAATCGCGTTCACGTTCCTCTGGGGGTGGAGCGTAAGCCCCCGTCCGGAAGGCAACCAACGGCACATCGACGGGCGCGAGGGTGCGGCCAGACAGGGGGGCTGTTGGGCGGCGGAGAATGCGGTGATCGGCCACACTCACGTGTGCGAGGTTCGCACTGTCGCCACGGGGCATATGACAGGCAACGCAGCTGTCCCCCTTCAGGGTGCGATCAGACTGTGGGGCAGTACACCCCTTCGACTCGTGGCAAGCAAGGCACCGGTCCCGATAGAAGCTGGCGCGGGCCGCAGGTGCTGGTGCCAGGTGTGGATCGTGGCAGCTCGTGCAACTGAGCCGACCGCCGCTGCTGGTAAAGCAGCGGCTCCGCTCGATCTGCTCGAACTGGCCGCCGGAGTGGAGACCATCCGTCAGGTCCGGGTGCCGCACGAAGACTGTGACGAACAGTTCGAACGGTAATCCGGGACGAAATTCGAACACGTGCCTCCCCCGGCGGGCCACACGCTCCTGCCCCTCCAAGTGGCACTGCGCGCACACCGATGCTTGCAGTTCAGGAGGCAGGTGTCTCGGGTTGACGATGGAGGTATCGATTTTTTCGGCTAACACATTCGCCGACCGCTCTGCAACGTGCAGAGCACCGGGCCCGTGGCACCGCTCGCACCCGATGGCTGCTTGGAGGGGGAAGACGGGTTCACGGTAGCGGTTGAGTGTGCCACGAACTGGTTCCACCCGATCTACGTGGCAGAACAGACAGTCGGCATGGGCTGGCCACGCTCCGCCGGTGCGCGAGTGAAACCCAGGAAAGAGCTTCCACTGCGCCTCCTCCGAGAACCAACTCACTGGAGACTGCCACACAGCCCCCTCTTCCATCCAGAGGTAGGACCGTCCTCTCGCGCCGGACCCGATGGCGATGTTGGCCTGGACAACGTAGTCCGGGAGCGGGTTGCCGGTCGAATCCTTCGCAGAGAGGCGGTGAACCACTCTGTCTGGGGTTTTCGCGACGCGGAGTTCGTACACTCCGATCTGCAAGGGGCTATTCGCGCTCCCGTCGAACTTCTCAATCACTGCCGAGGGGCGGATGAACTCCGCCGACCGGCCCATCGGATGGTTCCGGTAGGTCATGCAGATGTCGCCGTGGCACTCCGCGCAACGGGCATCGCCGACATACTGCACATCAGGCTTGACATTCCGGAATGTGGTGGGAAAGGTGAGCCGGGGATCCGGCGGTAGCGGATCAGGGCTGAGGTCGCTGGGGGCGTCGGAGGTTTGCTCTGGGGGCGGTGGCGATGCGTGGCGGTTGGTCGCGTACCAGAGCGCAGCGGCACCCACGAGGAGCAGAGCGCCCAAGACAAGCATTCGTGACCGTGGCGAGAATCGGGTCATGAGTGTTGGCGTGCGGAACCGGCTGGCGCAATCAGGATGCCGCCGCTCGTGTGGAGAGTTTACCTTGAGTCGCCCGGCTCTCGCCGGGCGGACTCCAATCATCTCACCCCTCCAACCGCCACCTCGCAATTCCCTGGAAAAGCGTGGTTGGATTGAGGACGCGCGGACTCACCTGAGTATCGGAGTCTTCGATGTAGACCTTCACGCTGTTGTGGAACAACATATGTCGATCGAGTTGCCAGAGTGGAATGAATGGCACACTCTCGTTGAACAGCTTGTGGACTTCAGCGGTTTTTGCCGAGAGTTGATTGAAATCGCGGTAAGCCCTCAGTTCGTTAAGAAGTTGACCAAGCCGCGTGTCCTTGTCGTCAGCCCCCGTGTTCGGTTGTGAGAACCCCGTCCAGTTCCGTCCACCCCGATCAGCAGCCAGTGGATCGAGCATCGCACCCAAGGCGTAGGGATACCAGTCATCGGGATAATCGAATGGGACATACGCGAGATCGAAGCGATGCTCATCCTCGACACGCAGCATCAAGTCGCGCATTGGTACCGGTTCGAGCAGGATCGTGAGTTTGCGGCCGGGCACATCCTTGAAGAGTCCGTCCACCTGCGCCTTGATTTTGTTACACGCCAATGCCGCAAGAGAATCACCTTCGGGGTACGAAATCGTCACTTCACCCTTCGCTGCCATGTCGCCGAGATAGGTCTTCAACCGCGTCAGCGCCAGATCGCGGTTCACAAGAGGAATCGGCTGACCGCCGGGCGTCTTCACGGTGGCCCAGCTCTCTGGCGGGAATGGGCCGCTCATGGCTTTGTGGAACTTCGTCCCCGCCCGGTACACCTCCGTGAGAATGGCTTCACGATCTATCGCCAGCGACAATCCCTGGCGCAGTAACTTGCTCTGCATTTGCGGGCGGCGATGATTCACTACAAGCATGTGGATCCGGCGGTTTGTTGTTGATGTATATGCCTGCACCTTGCCGGTGAGGTTGGCGCCTGGCCCCATGAACTTGTCAAGTTCCGCTGTGGGTACGTCCGTGAGGATGTGAAGGCTGCCCTGCTGGAAGGATTCCACGAGGTTGTACACTTTTGCCGTCTCAATAAGGCGGATTTCTTTGATGTACGGTTGGTTTGTGCGATCGCGCCATCGGCTATACAGTGGATTGTCCACGAACACCATTTCGCGCGGGGTGTTGCCATCGGCCTTGGGGTTGATGTGCAACTTGTAGGGCCCGGTCCCGAAGGGCTTTTCGGCGAAGCCCGCGTCGTCGATCGGTTTGTTATTGGTGAGCATCCAGCGTGCGGGGAGGAGTTTGAACGTCAGGAGTGAGCGCGGGTCGGGGTGGCCCTGTTTGAAGGCGATCCGGACGGTCCGGTTATCGCGCGGGGTCGGTAACTCGTCGAACCACGGCAACGGATAAGCCGCCCAGGAGTCGGTGCGACTCTGGAGGAGTTTGAGCGTGCTAACCACGTCGTGCGATTCAAAACCGAATCGGCCGCTGATATCCCGATCGAAGGTTCGAAGTTCAAACTCGCGGCCATTGTGAACCACCGTGGGCATACCAACGGCGGCACCCGGACGATAACGCAGTCCACCGCCATCGTCTGGAACTTCCGCAAGAAGTCCCTCGAAGAGCAACTCCACCACTTGCTTTTCACTGTCCAGCCGGGCAGTGCTGGGTGACATCATCACCGGATAGTCTCGAACGCCCACGTAGAGTGTCTGATATCCGGCCTTCAGTTCGCGTTGCATCTCACGCAGTCCTGGCAAAGTCGGATCAAGTGCCGCTGCCTGCGCCAGCGCGTCACGCGCTGAAGTGAGGTCGTTGATGTCTTTTTTGTCTTTGGCGCGCTGCAGGGCTTTCTGGGCACGTGCGGTGATCTCTGCGCGAATCGCTTGAACGGCCTCCCCGCCGCTGCCGGGATAATGCGACTCGAACTCATCGAGAAGTTCTTTTGCCTTGACGTGGTCGAAGTGTTTTTCCGACGCCAGCAGACGCTTCGCCTCCAGCACTCGGGCCGCGGCCACCTCCACGGCAACGCCGGAATCCTTTGGATACGCCAACATCAGCCGGCTGCCGAGTTCGCGCACCCGGGTCCAGTCGCTTGTCGTCACGGCGTTTTTGAGTTCCAGCAAGCGTACTTCGCGGAGTCGATCCGCCAGCGGTTTGCGGACACTATCCCACCCCCTCCCCTTGCGAAGGTTCCGTTCGCGGGCATAGTCGTGATAGCGTAACGCCGCGGCCATCAGTCGTTCCGCGGCTTCCAGTTGATCGCGTGCGGTCAAGCCTTCGGGGCCGGGAGCACTGCCAAACGGCTTCACCGCCAACACCGCGTTCCCCTCGGTCAGCACGATTTCTTCGAAATACTCAATCTTTCGCACATCCGATGCATTCACCGATTGCGCTTCCCCCAGCCTGCCGTCCAGACCCACCTCCTGTACGCCGAACACAGGCGGAAGCCGCTCCCCGCGAGCAACAGGAATGGGCTTGATGCGCGTCACGGCGCCTTTGAGAGTCAGCCGATCGAAGGGGAATGCATTTCGAGCGTATACTTCTTTGAGTGCAGGATGTGTGGCAACCTCCGCGCCTCGGATCAGTTCGTCCAGACGGACATCCGGTGAGGTACCCGGCCCAGCGTCCGCCCCCTTTGCCTTGCCGCTGGGGTCGTCTTCCACCACCACTTTTTTCTTCACACCGCCCTTGGGATCTTCTTCCTCTTCACCTGGCGGTTGCCCCAGAGCACCAATCGCGAAAGCCGTTAACAAGCCAGCCATCGCGGCCGAGAGTCGATGCCAGTGGCGCGCGCACAACGAAAGGATCATCTCTGCCCCCGGTCGCTCAAGATACGGAGCTATCCTTCGATCATAACACGCGATCACACTGAACGGGAGGGTACGGGCATTCGTGGAAAACGAGCGATTCCTGGTACCGCGACTTGACCCGCGATCACACGCCGCTTCCAATGATGTTGTCTGCTGCTCTCTCCCCGCAGCCAGGCATCGCTCCGAGGAGTTGGTTCAATGCGAAAGCTATTGTCTGCACTTGGTTGCCTCTTTCTGGTGACTGGGCTGGTCGTCGCCTCGGATGTAACGCTTGTGAAATACGACAAGACCACGAAAGAACTCACCGTGACCGCAGAGGATGGGCAGAAAACCTACAAAGTGACGGAGATGACGAAATTTATTGCCGTAGACAAGAAAACAGGTGAGACCAAGGCGATGCCATACGATAAAGCGCTCCTCGGATTGCTCAATCCACACTCGGAGGGGCATCTCAAATTCGCCATCACCGTGAAAGATGGCCAGGTGGTGGAAGCGAAGTTTCCAGGCCGCAAAAAGAAGTGATCCCGTTCGTATCGATGGCGGTTCGAGTTCGACTTGTGGGAACCACTCATTCCCAATACTCTTGCGCCGTCGAGCTGTGCATGTTGACAGACGAACGATTGCCCCAAAGCAGATCTGCAATAATCATCTGGATACTCCGAGGCGAGGCCGCAACTTGCGATGAAAGGGTCACCCGCGTAGTATGAGGTAATACCACGTCGTTCCCCGAGGGCGATCATGGCAAAAGAAAAGAAAAAAGAAGAAGAGAAGAAGAAACAGATCGTCGCTTTCAAGGTGGAAGACGAACTTGCTGAGTTTCTCGATAAGCTCCCGAACAAGAGCGAATTCATTCGCCGGGCTATCCTCGCCCAATTCAACATGACCTGCCCACTCTGCACTGGCACAGGAGTGGTTCCATCTGGCCTCCACCACCACTTCACGGAAGTCATCGACCACCATTCCACCCGCCCGTGCGAGAAGTGCAAGACACCGGTCGTCTTCCCACTTTCGCTGGAGGGCACTGCCCAACCTGACCGAGCCCGGATCGAACAGTTCCTCAAGGGTGGCCCGCTCTACTGCTCAAAGTGTTATCCCTCTGTGCCGCCGTGCGACGATTGCGGCTGGCACGTGATGATGGAAAAAGTTGCTGAGCACTTCAAGAAGGTGCATACGCATTAGTCGCTGATCCTCTCCAGGTGACGGCGAGCACACTCAAGAGCAATAGCCCCCGTGCCGTCACCTGTACCCACCCCTTGTTCCGACCAATCACATCCACCAATCCCGATCCTTGCGGATCAGGAATGATGTCGGGCACAGTACGAAGCAACAAGAATGCAAGAAGGGACAGGATCGCTGGTCTGTTCCCGGACCGTGTCGCCTGTGCGGCCACCCATGCGACGACTGGCACGAGGCTCACGTCGTACTGAAACCACGCGAGTGGGTAAGTGACCAGCGCGGAAACCGCCGCCAACGCGGCGGTCGAATCGACATCCAACCCGCGATATCGCAGATACGCCAACACGCCCGCAGCCAGCGTGAAGAGCATCACCCCACCCGGGTTGCCAATCCCCAGGACTCCCGGCAGAGAACCGCACTCCTCGACGTACCCCTTCGCATCCGATGCGAGACGGTACCACTCCCACGGCCAGATTCCTGTAAGGAGAAAGGGAACAAGTCCGCCGACCAGTGTCGTCGCGAGAGCGATTCGAAGTTTTCTCCACTGCCATCCACAAGCCAGCACGACGAGAATCGCCACAAACGGCCTGACGGTGCAGGCAAAACCAAGCACGATCCCAAACCACCCTGGACGGTCTTTGCGCGCCAAGCCCCACACCGCGATCACCACAAGCGCCAACACACCGACTGGCTGACCCCAATCCAGTCCTTGCCAGAGAGGGGCCCACACACCGAACAATCCACCAATCACCGCCCATAACCAGGGCGACGAAGGTGGGTTGAAAAGGCGATGTGCGATCGCCCACGTCAGTGCAAACGCGAGCAGCTGCAATCCCCGTTCCCACCACAACGCTGTCGCGAAGTCCGTTCTCGCCAGAGGAGCGGTGAGAAGAATTGCCCCAGGCGGGTGGGGGTTGAATCGCACGAGAACGTGGTCCGGCACTGGCGGGAAACCAGCCTGCTCCCGGAGCTGGTTCAGTGTCTGATAGGGTGACTCACCGGCAATCCAGGCACGAGCCGAAACATAATCCTGGACGAGGTCGTCACCGTGTGCTCGCGATTGGCGGAGAGTGAAGTATGTCGTGGTAATGAGGATCGCAAAGGTGATCGCGATCTGAGCGGACAAACGAAGAATGGGCTTGACCTGAAAGACAGCAATCATGGGTTGTGGCCTGCGCGTTGAACTCCACGACGCCACTACACCTCATCGCACGAACAAGAGCAAGCGAAGAAGCCCGAGCAAAGTATGCTCGGGCTTCCCAGGTATCAGAACTGGTCAAGCCAGAAGTGATTCCCGCGGTAGTAGCGCATCGGCGTCCAGAGTTCATGACGCCAGCCCGGTTCCTTGAACGCCGGATAGGCCATATACGCCGGTGGGCGCACGTACGGGTGCCCCTTTGGCTCAGGCCAAGCGGGGGAGTTCTGCGGCCAGTAGCTGTGAGGGAAGTAGTAGTAGGGGTAATAGTACATTCGCGGCAACGGTGGTTCCTGAGCAGAAACTGTCTGACTTGATCCGGCCCAAAAAACCGCTGCAAGCACCGCAAAGCCAAAACCGCGGAGCATCGTCGTCCTCCTGTGACGTGATCGACAATTCCGGCCGTCGGACCGGATTTCCTGTCGCCGAAGTTTATCGCACCTTCAGGTTCGATGCGGCCCAGAGCAGGCTGTATTCGGCAGAAATCGTACAACAACGAACATGCTGTGTGCATTGGCACACCCGGAGTACGAGCAACGGAGTTACCACCACACAACTCCGGTCGAGTTCCGGATTCACCCAGATTCTCTCAAGTCATGCCGACCTCACCCGACACTTACGATAACCCCCTCATCGGTCGCTATGCTTCCCAAGAGATGGCGGAGCGATGGGGACCATTACGGAAGTTCCGCACTTGGCGGCGACTGTGGCTGGCACTCGCGGAGGCGGAATATGAATTGGGATTGCTTGCCGATGATGGAGTGACTCCGCGCATCACGCTCACACAGCTCGCGGAACTGCGCAACCACCTTGATGACGTCGATTTGAAGCGTGCCGCAGAGCACGAAAAGAGGCTTCGGCACGACGTCATGGCCCACGTTCGCACCCTAAAAGATGTTGCACCCGGGTGCAACGACATCATTCACCTCGGCGCGACCTCCTGCTATGTCACTGACAACGCCGACCTCATCCTGATGCGCGAAAGCTTGAATCAACTGTGCGAATCACTTGCGTGCGTGATCGATGAACTTGCGACATTTGCGATGAAGTGGAAAGAGGAGCCCACGCTCGGCTTCACTCACTTTCAACCTGCGCAACTCACCACCGTCGGCAAGCGAGCAACGCTGTGGTTGTTCGATTTCATACTCGATCTTCAGGAACTCGAACGTCGCCGCGACGACCTTCCCTTCCGCGGTGCAAAAGGCACCACAGGCACGCAAGCCAGCTTTCTTGAACTTTTTCATGGCGACCACGAGAAGGTGAAGAAACTCGACCGGCTCGTTGCTCGCAAGAGTGGGTTCGCGCGCATCGTACCAGTTTGCGGGCAAACATATTCCCGGAAGATCGATTCGCAGATTATCGACGCACTCTCTGGGCTTGCGCAATCTGCGCACAAATGGGGGACTGACCTGCGTTTACTTGCGCATCGGCAGGAAATCGACGAACCCTTCGAAGAGGAGCAGGTCGGATCGAGCGCAATGGCCTACAAGCGGAACCCGATGCGCGCCGAGCGGATGTGCAGCCTCGCGCGGTTCATCACCGGGCTACCGGCGATGGCGGCCGATACGGCGTCAACACAGTGGTTTGAACGCACCCTCGACGATAGTGCCTGCCGGCGGCTTTATATTCCGCAAGCCTTTCTCGCTGCGGATGCCGTGCTGCGGATTGCTCTCAATCTGCTGACACAAAGAACGGGTCTGGAGAATCGCGGCCTCGTTGTGAATCGGTCGGTGATTGCGAAGAATGTCCGCGAGTACCTCCCATACATGGTGACCGAGAACCTGATGATGGCTGCGGTCCGGGCTGGCGAAGATCGCCAGGAGGTTCACGAAGTGGTTCGGCAGCACAGTCACGCGGTGACTGCTCGTGTGAAAGCAGGGACGGGGACAACCGCGGAACTGTTGGAGCGGCTCAAAGAGCAAGGACCATTCCAGAAGATCGACTTTGCCTCACTCGCCAGTCTGTCACCCAACGATTTCGTGGGCCGTTCACCTCAACAGGTTGAGGAGTTCGTTGCAGATTACGTTGAGCCAATCCGGAAGAACTATGCAACTACACTCAACAAAACCGCGGAGTTGCATGTGTGACGGGCAGGTCATTGGCTCATTTCTTTGTCTGCTGCCGAATGTACGTGGTGTCTTCGTTCAATCCGCCGAGCACGATCTCGTTTGCTTCGACTTTTTCGATCTTCCAACGGACTTTGTCTCCAATGCGTTCTCGATTGCCATCAACGAATTTGTCCACGTTTAACTCCAGGTCTCTGCCATTCACCGCCCACTTGCCGGAAAAATCCGCCGTGCTGTCGCCAACGAGCACGAACCGATAAGTTCCATCGGCATGCAGATCGAGGACTTCTGTCTTCGTCGAGTGCCAAGCGACCCATGTGCCAACGAGTTGCTTCTGATCAATCTCGTCGGTTTCCTTCTGAGGAGCGAAGTTCAGAGGGAAGCGACCGCACCCGACAACCGTAATCATCGCCAAACCTAGCGCAACTATCACAATAGCGCGGGCCGAGAATCGACCTGACGAAGAATTGTCTGCTGCCATTCCAGACACCCCGGTGCTTCACGAAATCCCAAAACTCAAAGACCCCAAGCTGTGTGCTCAGGGTTGGGACTTTGCTTGAGGTACAAGAAGTTAGGACGCGGGGAGATGGAATTCAAATCATAATCGTTGGCTATACCGGCGTTTGTTGCGGCCAAAGACAGGTTTCTTTTCCGGAGCGGCCTCTGTTCCAGCACCACCAGTATCGGTCGTGGATGGCGTGCTTTCGTCTGCCCACCAACCTTCCTCCCCGGTAGGCTCTTCCTGTTTGACCGGTGGCAACGACTCGGGACCGGTAAACAGCACCTTCACTTCCGCCGCTGGGCCTTTCTCTCGCGGGAGCACCGCCTCGAAACCCTCAATGCGATCGGGTTCGATGAGCCGATTGATCATCACTTCGATGTTCGTCAGGAGCGGCCCCTGCTCTGGCGTCACGAATGAGATGGCGATACCGTCCTTGCCGATACGTCCTGTGCGGCCAATGCGGTGAACATAGTTCTCGATATCCTGCGGCAAGTCGTAATTGATGACGTGCGAGAGATCCGAGACGTCGATACCGCGGCTCATCACATCGGTAGCGATGAGGTATTTGATTTCGCCGGTCCGGAACGCGGCCATGATCTTTTCGCGTTGCGATTGTGGAAGGTCGCCGTGAATCACAGCGGCTTTCGACACTGCCCGCTTGAGTTCGCGGTAAAGGTTATCAGCCCAGCGTTTGCGTTCCACGAAGATCAGACACTGCCGCGGCTTTTCTCGCTCGACCACGCGTTTGAGCAGCTCAAACTTGCGCTCGGCGTCGACAGTGAAATAACTTTGCCGGATCTTGTCCACGGTGGGCTTTTCCGGCGTCATGTGCAGATGAACGGGGTCGTTCATGTAGCGGGTGACGAGCCGCTTGATGGCATCCGGCACGGTCGCCGACATCAGGAGCGTTTGCCGCTCAGATGGGCAGCGGCGAAGGATACGCTCGATGTCGTCCCGAAAGCCGATATCGAGCATACGGTCCGCTTCATCGAGGACGGCGTAGCGAATCTGCCCAAGTGAGAGCGACCCGCGTTGAAGGTGGTCGATGACTCGCCCGGGGGTGCCCACAACCAGGTCACATCCACGCGCAAGCCCCGTGAGCTGCCGTTGCATCCCCGTACCGCCATAAACCGGGACACAGCGAAACCGCTTGCTCGTCGCGAGCTTCTCGGCTTCGGTCGCGATTTGCAGGGCAAGTTCCCGTGTTGGCGTCATGACGAGACCGATGGGTCCGCGGAGCGTATGCGGACGCCAGCGATTGAGGAACGGGATGAGGAACGCCGCTGTCTTGCCTGTGCCGGTTTGAGCCTGGCCGATGACATCTTTGCCACGAATTGCAGGCGGAATGACGGCTTCTTGAATTGGCGTCGGGTGCGTGTACCCGGCGTGAGCGATGGCGTCCAAGAGCGGACGGATGAGCTGGAGATCGGCGAAGGTCATCGCCGGGTCAGTTTCCGGTGGTGGCGGGGTCTCGTGGTCAGGATCAACCACAAGTTCCGCTTCTGATTCGGTTTCAGCCGCAGTTTCCGTTTCCGGCAGTTCGTGGACGGATGGGGTGGTGAAGTCGTTATCCGGCTCAGGAGAGACGGTGCCGCCAGAGTCGGATTGTTCAGAGGGGACGGGGACAGGGGCGGTCTCGGGAACGTTCCAATCGTCCCCATTTGGTGGGGGATTCAACACAGGCTCCATCAGTATGCGTGTTTCTCTGTTGAAACCTTGGGTCGGTTGTCGCTGCGTTCGGGTCTTACGAAACAATTCCCTCCGACGATCGCGACAACCTCGGCCAAGGTTTGAACAGAGCGTATGCGTGTCTGAGCGGCGTACGTGGGCCGCGTAAATGTATTCTATCGCACTCATCTTAAAGCGAAGAGAGCGAAAGTGTCTACGCGATTTCACTTCTCCGGTTGTAACCTGCTTCCTCTGCTACGACTATCCCGAAACCACGTCGGCGAGTTCCAAACGGTCAACGCCCGGCATGAAACCGGGCGTTGTTGTAATCGGTCGTGATCGACTGGGACTATTCGAAGGTAATTGGATCTCGCTTGTTATTGTTGCCGTTGGTGCTCTTTGCTTTGTGTTCCTGCACGCCCTTGAGGACTTCGCTGTTATTGCCGTCGGCATTGCCGTTCTGCAAAAGCTCGGGCATGCCTGGAGTGTTTGTTTCGTGGGCTGGCCGCGCAGTCGGTTGGAAACCATTGGAGAGATACCAACAGGCTCCCAGCGCCAACGCAACCGATGCTGCCAGAGTGAATCGAGCGCGGGCGGTGCTATCGTTCCGGACTGGTGCGGGTGCATTGCGTGGGGCTTCGGCCGTGCGACTCGCCGCCAGTTCGGAAGGTTCGCTGGTGGCGGCGGCTGCCGGTGCGGGGGCTTTTGGCCAGGGTTGCTGAAGCTGGGCCTTGAAGAAGTCCGAGAAGAGCTGATCGAGCTCGTCCGTCTTCTCAGTTTGGAGTGCGGTTGGGAGTGCGGTTGATTTCATGTTTGTTTCTGCTTCGGTTCACCCGCGATTTCATCGGGGGTGAAATCTCCGTGGGAAGTTAACCGCTCGGCGAGTCGCTGTCGTGCGCGACTCAGCCGCATATGCACAGCCGTAACAGCGACACCAAGCCGCTCGGCAATTGTGTTCGCGTCGTAATCGAAGGCGTAGCGTAACGTCAATATCTCGCGGTCTGCCGGTGCCAACTCCTCGAGAACTGCCCGTAACTGAGCAAATTGCTCCTGTCTTTCCAGTTCATCGGCTGGCAGCGGTTGCGAGGACCGCACGCTATTCAGTAACTCCGGGGGCTGTGTTCCGTTCCGCCGAAACGCGCTCTTGGCATAATCTTCTGCCAGATTACGAGCCACTCGCAAGAGCCAGGCGCGCGGGTTCTGGATATCTTCACCCACTTCCCACTGTTTCCACAATCGCAGGAAGGCTTCCTGGGTGATGTCCATTGCCAGGTCAGCATCCATCCAACGTGCGTAAGCGAGCGCCCAAACCTCGCGGCTGTGTTGTTCGTACAGCGTCTCAAACTCCGCCCGCCGAGCGGAGCCGCCGGGCGGGTCCGGGGGATTTGGGGCGCCATTCAGCATCGGCAAATTCAACCGCGGGAAAACACTTGCGGTCGCCAATAACAAGACGACGAGATAGCCGTATCCTAACCCATCACGAATAGATTGTCGCGATGGACCAACTCCGAGTAGGGCACGCTGCCAAGAACATCCGCAATTTTGTCTGTCTGAAGTCCCCGGATGCGTTCGGCATCCAGCGCTGAGTAATTGCTCAGGCCACGAGCCACTTCTGCCCCATCAGGAGCGGAAAGAGAGACAACATCGCCCTTTCCGAATTCGCCCTCCACCGCCGTAACTCCAACCGGCAAAAGGCTTTTCCCATCGAGCACCGCCTGCCGCGCTCCGGCATCCAAATGGAGAACACCCTTCGGTCGCGCTGTGAAACCGAACCACCGCTTGCGCGACGGAACATCTTCACCGTGCGGAAGAAACAGCGTCCCGACCGGTTCACCCGCAAACACGCGATCCAAAATCCCGTCGAGGGACCCATTCGCCATCACCACCGCCTCCCCAGCGGCCGTCGCAAGTCGAGCGGCTTTCAGTTTGCTCTCCATGCCACCCGTTCCAAGAGCACTTTTCGTTTCAGCAGCATACTTTGTGACCGAAGCATCGATATTCGGCACTGTAGCGAGGAGTTGCGCCGCGGGGTTGGTGCGCGGATCGTCGGAATACAGCCCATCCACATTGGTCAACAAGACCAGAAGCGGCGCGCGGAGGAGGTTGGTCACCATTGCGGCGAGGTGGTCATTATCGCCAAACTTGATCTCAGCCACCGAGACGGTGTCGTTCTCATTAATGATCGGCAGAGCTCCGTATTCAAACAATGTGAGAATAGTGTTGCGGGCGTTCAAATATCGGGCGCGGTTGTCGAAATCGCTCGCTGTCAACAGGATTTGCGCGGTCTGAACACCATGTGGAGCAAGGCTTTCCTGATAGAGTTGCATCAGCGTGGCTTGCCCAACCGCAGCACAGGCCTGGAGGTGCGCAAGGTCAGTGGGGCGTTTGCCGAGGCCAAGTTTCCCGACCCCTGCCCCAATGGCTCCCGAAGTGACCAGGACCACCTTCCGTCCCTTCTGACGAATCCGGTTCAGTTGGTCTGCGAGCGACTGAATCCGGTGGCGATCAAGGTTCCCTGCTGGATCGGCGAGGACATTGGTGCCAACCTTGATGACGACAGTATCCGCTTGAGAAACAACCTCGACGCGCCGTGAATCGACCATTCCGCCCCTCGCGTTGCTGCTGTCGATGCTGCCAGAACGCAGTGTTTCGTACACACGGGGCGCCTGGGATACAACCGAAAAGTATCCAACTGTCACAGCCGGTAACGTGTTGGAAAACTTTCCTTTGACGCCCGCCGTCTGGAACGGGTAGTATCTAATTGAAGAAGGATATTCGCCTCTCTCCTCGAATATCCTCTCATCGTGTTGATATCTTTGGAGATAGCTACAAATGGCCGCGTGGGACACCCTCCGCCGGTTTGGAGCAACGATCGCGCTACTGTGCGTGTTCGTCTTCCCCTCCCTGGCTGCTGAACCCACCACCAAACCCGTCCGGTCCGTCAAACCTACTCCCACACAACTCCGTGAAATCGCCGAGAAAGCCGAGAAAGCCGGAGACTGGGAAGCTGCGTTCACGGCCTACTGCCACCTATTTGTCTCGGAGCGCAATTCACCGGAACTTCGGGAGAAACTCAACTCCACGCTCCGTCGCGTTCAACAGGTCCGACGGCATCGCGACGCTGGTTTTCAGCAGTTTGCTTCCGGGATGACTCTCAGCGGAAGTCTCGATCTCTTTGCCGAAGTGATGCAGAAGGTCCCGGTGGTGTACGCGGACCGCGAGCGTGCCACGCCGCAAAATCTCTGGGCATTCGCCATTGAGGAACTCGACAGAGCCCTGGGTACCCCTGCGTTCCGACAAGCGTTTCTCGACAATCCGCGCGCCAATGACTTGGACCAGTTCCGCTCAGCCCTTCGCCGCGAGTGGGCGAAACGAATCATCACCGACTACAAGGAAGCCCGCACGGCGCTCCGCCAACTCGTCGCGCTGGCGCAGGATAAATTCACCGTTCGCGTCCCGGCCGCGTTGGTGCTGGAGTGTTCGTGCGGCGCGTGTAGCGGGTTGGACGAATACACCGTCTTCCTCACTCCGAACGCGACAACACCAACGGTTGTGCCAGATCTGTCCGCTGCTGGCCTCTATCTCGGATGGGGGAAGGATGGCTTGGTGATTGAGGGGATCATCCCGAATTCCTGGGCGGCATTAAACCATCCTCAATTGCAGCGGGGAACTCGAATCACACGGATTAACGGCCGCACAATGGACAATGCGGGGCTGGCTGGCGCGGCGGAGGCATTGCGGCATCCGAACAACGGTGGCTTCCACCAAATCGAATTCCCCCCCGGGAATGACGGTCCGCCACTGGTAGCGCGGATTCCCGTGAATGTTCCCACCGTCTATGGCACCAAGTTGCTCAATCCGAAGGAAATCGGCTACATTCGCATCGGGAGTTTCTCCCCCACCACCCCACGCGAACTGGATGAGGCCATCGCCACGCTGAAGACGGATGGCGTCCGCGTGATTGTTCTGGATCTGCGTGGCAATCACGGCGGCTCGTTCCTCGCGGGGGTTGAAGTCGCTCGGCGGCTCCTCCCGGCAGGACTGATCGTCACAACGCAAGGACAGGCACCCGAGGTCGATAACCAGGTCTTTTCGTCGTCGAGCGGGATGACCGCACACGATATTCCCCTCGTTCTTCTGATCGACGCGGAGACCGCCTCTGCCGCCGAGGTTGTCGCGGCGGCCCTGAAGGACCACGACCGCGCCACACTGGTGGGAATGCCGAGCTTCGGGAAGGGGAGCGTCCAGTATCCTTTGCGACTCGTCACCCTCGATGATGTGGATCGCAACGGTAAAAAGATTCCCAAGACCGGCACTGTCCGCATCACGATTGCTCGACTGATTGCTCCTCGGGGCGGACCGATCAACGGCGTCGGAGTGAACCCGCACTTCCTTGAGGCCGATTTCGACACGCAGTTGGAATTGGCTATTGAGAAAGCGATCGAATTGATACCCAGCAGTATGATGCGGCCAATGCCATCGCCGCTGCAGGTCAGTCCCTGAACCACACATAACTCAGTCCGCTCCGCCCGCGAGTTCTGGGTCGCGTGTCAGCTTTTTTCACACCTCCCCTCGCCACCGTCAGGTCCGACGGGTACCGTAACCCGCATGTCAGCCGCACTCTCGCAAGCAGAAGCCGAAGCCGCAGACACACTCACTCGTCTTGCGCTGTCCGAAGACCTGGGCGAAACCGGCGATCGCACGAGCATCGCTACGATTCCGGAAGCGACGACTGCACGTGCGGCCTTCGTGGCGCGAGCTGTGGGCGTGGTTGCGGGCTTACCGATTGCGGAACGGGTTTGTCGCGCTGTCAGCCCAGCGCTGACTTTTTCGCCGGCGGTTCCCGATGGCACGCCAACCTCACGTGGAATGGTTCTCGCAACTGTTGCTGGACCACTGCGGGCGATTTTGGCCAGCGAACGGACGGCTCTCAACTTCCTCCAGCATCTCAGCGGCGTCGCAAGCCTGACGCGAAAGTTTGTTGATGCCGCAAGTGGCTTTCGCGCGAAGATCCTCGATACTCGCAAGACGCTTCCCGGTTGGCGGCTGCTTGAAAAGTACGCCGTCCGGGCTGGCGGCGGAACCAACCACCGCATCGGTCTTTACGACGGTATTCTGATCAAAGACAACCACCTCGCGGGTCTGGGCGGCGATGTGCGTCGGGCGGTTGAATCCGCGCGTGATTGTCCAGGCAACTCTGAGCTTCAAGTGGAAGTGGAAGTCGACACGCTGGAGCAGCTCGAAGTCGCCTTCGCCGCCAAAGTTGACATCGTCCTCCTCGACAACATGTCGCTCGATCAGCTTCGTGCGGCGGTTGCTCGTCGCGATGTGGTTGCTCCTGGCGTGCTGCTGGAAGCGTCAGGCGGGGTGAATCTCACCACGGTTCGCGACATCGCTTCGACGGGCGTGGATCGCATTAGTGTTGGGGCGCTGACACACTCCGCCCCCGCCCTGGACATCGCGCTGGACTATCTCGCGTGACAATGACTTTCACTCCGTGCGAGACGTGGCATTTCGACACACCCCACATCGGTCGGCGTGTCCTTTTTTACGACCGGGTTCACAGCACCAACACGCTCGGTGCCTCGCTTGCCTTGAGCGACGACGCCAATGGTCTTGTTCTCCTTGCCGATGAGCAGTCCGCCGGGCGTGGGCAATATGGCCGCGTGTGGCAGAGCCGACCGGGAAGCTCCCTGCTTATGTCGGTGGTTTTGCATCCGCCGCCAGAGTTACGCCGACCGGTGATTCTGACCGCTTGGGCAGCTGTCTCCGTCGCTGAGGCGATTCTTGCTCTCACGAGCGTTCAGGCACGCATCAAGTGGCCCAATGATCTACTCATTCGCGGCAAAAAAGTGTGCGGCATTTTGATAGAACAGAGCAGCACGCCGTCCAACTTGACAACCGTTGTGGGGATTGGCCTCAATCTGTCGCAAACGCAGGAAGAGTTCGCCGAAGCGAACTTACCCGATGCCACTTCGCTTGGCATTGTCTGCGGAAGATCAATTGACACACGGACAGCGGGGGAGGTTGTGATTCGCCAGTTGGACTCCGAGTACGCGCGATTGATTGCGGGCGAACGCGTCGCGGTGGAAGCAGACTGGAAGTGGCGGATCGGTTTGTTAGGCAGACAGGTCATTATCGAACACCACGGCGGCGAAACGACTACTGGCCGACTGCGTGAGATGAGCTTCGACGGACTGGAAATCGAAAACAGCGATGGCTTCGTTCACGTCATTGCGCCAGAAAGTATCTTGCACATCCGTCAGCAGGCATGACATCTTCGTTGAGCATCGCGAATTGTCGATGCATGAAGCAGTGTCTGCAGAACCGTTGAGCTACAACCGATGTTCAACCGTGCCGCTCGGCAAGCGGCACCTTGAAGTGGTGTCACGCCTCGACGTCGACGTGCTTGAGCCGCGAGCGGATCATTTCACTGCGTCACACCTCAGTAACTGCCCCGTGAGAGGGCATATTTCTGTCAGAAGTGGTTCGCGAGAATCAGGAAAAGGCAAAGGGGTTAGGGTGCAAAATCACCCTAACCCCTTTGCCTATACACTATGTGCCGAGGAGAGGACTTGAACCTCCACGCCCTTGCGAGCGCTAGAACCTGAATCTAGTGCGTCTGCCAATTCCGCCACCTCGGCGTCCCATCTTGGGAGGTGTCCGTATCTTAAAGTCCCACTCTGGAACGTCAAGCGTCCGGACCACTGCATTTCCCGCAGTCTTCAGTTCCCTCCCGGTCTCGGACCTCGGTTTCCGGGCATGGGGAACGTCCCGGGCATGGGGAACATGGGGTTCTTGGGATCAACCTTCTTCGGTTCCGGAACGATGAGCGGGATATCGATGCTCGTCCGCGGAACGATGCTCACGTAATCGAGCCAGTCCTTGGCGAATCGCTTCATCCGGTCGGGATCGGGCAGAGTGCTGCCGGTTGCAGCCAGGCCGAACACACGCACGAAAGTGTTGTAAGCCGTCTGGCCATCGATCGGAAGATCGCGAGGAAGCTTATTCAGCTCCGCGATGTATTGTTTCAGTTCATTTGGCCGTGCATTGGCGAGATAGTAGTACAGCGCCCACGACGTTGCCTGGGCTTTGATGGTCAAGCGTTGTCTTTTTTCACGGAGGAGCGCAATCGGATCCTCGTCATCGGACTCAGGCTGTGCGCCCGGTCCCATGCCGGGGACCATACCACCAGGCCCCGGGAGAAGCGGCATCGGACCGGGACCTGGCAGCGTGCCAGGCATGGGACCAGGGCCGGTTCCCGGCGGGGTGTTCGGATTCGCGTGCTTCTTTTTCTTTCGTGGAGGAGTCGGATCGGGATCCTGACCGTCCTTGATCCCCGCGAAATAGGCATCACTCAGGATGAGTTGAAGCAGCCTGACGGGATTCGGGTTGAGTTCCTTGTTGCGTTCGAGGTCGTGGTAGTAACTCTGGAGAACGTAATTCGGCACACCGTAACCCGTCGTGAACGCAACCGTCATGAACGCCTGATGGTCTCCCTTGGTGATGTAAGCCGGGCCGCGGGGCCTTGTGAAAAAGTTCAGCGCCCCCTGCGTCAACCAATTCGGGAGTGTGACGTGTTTGGGCAATACCCCGGATGCGAACAACAACTGCCGCGTCCCTTCACGGCTCACCGCCGCGACCTCCGACTCCTCGACCACCAGTTTTTCAACGACCGCAAGCGTGTTGGCTCGCGCAACATCCTCGGGCTTGCTCCCCTTCTCGCCTGTGTGGTCGAGTTTGGGGATTTCACCGGCGAGCAATCGGTCGCGAGTCAACCCCTTCACGAAAACCTGTTGGGTCTGGCGAAGGAAGGTCTGGCCGGTTCCATCCAGCCGTTCAGGTGAAAGTACCAGGAGATTGTGAGCAGCGGAGTAGAAAGCGTCCGACTGCATCGGTAAGCCATCGAGGGCAACATGCAATGGCCGCATCGCCGGGCCTTGTTTGGCGATGACCGCGACGAGAGGTTTATCGGGGACGGGGAGAACAACGCCCCGCGTCGCATACCACAGGTAGAACGCCGTGAAGTTATCGTTGAGCTGGACACTCCGACGCGTGACTTCGCTTTCCGTACTGTCCCAGTAGATGAGGGCGTAGTGACCATCGACTCGGACATTGGTCGCATCGAGGAGCGACTTCCAGTCTTCCGCATTGCTGGGTTGCGTGGCCGGCGTAGTGACGGCCTTGCTCATCTGTCCCCATGCCTTCACAAACTGTTCCACCTCGGGGGTGAGTGTGAGTTTCTTCTCGGCAGCAACATCGAGCAATTCCTGCGCGAAGGTGATCGCGTCCATCCGGGGGGTCCCGGTGCGAGCGGCCGAGAGATCGCGGATAAACCCTGACTCGATCGCGAGAATCATGGCATCGTAAAGCAGGCGCGGATTATCCTTTTTTTGCGTCCACTGGTAGTGCTTCTGTCGCATCTCCGTTCCGCGGGTCTTCTTCGGCCCGGGTTTATCGAGTAAATCGGTGTAGAGTTGGATGGTGCTGCTATCAACGAACAGCGCGGCCTGTAGCCTCTGGCCGTAGTAGGGCAAGCTGAACTTGCGGTAGGTCGGATTGTTCTCGGCATCAAATGGGCGTTTCGAATCGAGTGTTCGCGACACCAGATCGGCTTCGAGAGGAATCAAGACCACAACGGCGTGTGTGTGATCGATTTCTCGATGATGCTGCCCTGGGGCTCCTGGTGTGCCCGGCATGCCCATCGGTCCCGGCATACCGGGACCAAAACTCGGCATCGGCTGACGTCCGCCGGGTCTCATCTTTCCCGGACCGGGAGGGCCAAACGGACTGCTCGCCGTGGACGGTAATCCCGGCGGACTGCCGGGTGATCCTGGGAACAATTCGTTGTCACCCGTATCTCCCCCCTCAAGGAGGACACGGATAATGATGTAGCCAGCAAAGGTCGGGGACGCGGAAATGGTCAAAAGTGTCGCGATCGCGAGCAGCGCACGCCTCATATCTTCCTCCGGTCAAGCGGGTCATTGGTCCCGCAAGCAGATTCTTTAATTGTTTCCCAGGATGGATGGTCACGCAACGCTTTTCACGGCGGCGTTCACTTCTCCGGTGGCGCGAATTCGATGCTCGTTTCCTTCACGCCTTCAAACAAGGATTTCTTTCGATTGGGATTCGAACGCATTTTCGTGAGGCGGTCCTGAATTTTGTTGAGCTGGACCACAGCGGTCGGGTCGGGTTTACCGGCCAAATCCACTTTGTCGATCGGAGCGAAAATATTTGCAGAAACGAGCTTGAAGATGTCAACAACGACGGGTGGCACGAGCGAAGGGTCGAACCTCTTGGGTTGTTGCGGGTCGAAGTTCGGGTCGAAAAGCGCCTGCCAACTCTGCATGCTTTCGGCCATTCGGAGAACATACCCGCGCCAGGGAAGGGAACGATCGGAGGGATTCGCGGCTCGCGGACCGGCAAACGTCACCAGCCCCTGGAGCATGGCCTCCAACACCACGTCAATGTTGTAACCCCGCACGGCGACTGTGCTGTCGCCTTGACGTTGCATGGGAGCCATGTTGCAAAGGCCAATGATCGCCTCGGCCACATCCGCTGGCCCCGGAGGGGGGGTGAGAGCAGGATCACTCATTGCAACGCGGACGAGAGTGTAGGCGGGGTAGATCGGTGTTCTTCCATCCGGGCCAGGAATAACGACGAACTTCACTTGCGCCAGCGCACGGATTGCCTGGCGGCGGACCAGCGCAATGACCGGAAGTTGCTCGGCGCTTGCCGTTTCCGCCTTATAGCCCGGCAGGATCATGGCAGGGTTTGAGACACAGTCCTGGAGTGCCTTGACTAGCTCGCCAATGACTTTTGGATCACCCGCGTGTTTGCGCACGCGAGGATCGTTCATGTCGGGAGCACTGAGGAGTGCCGCAGCCGCCTGCAACATGTAATATTTGATCTCAGTTGGCGTATTCGCGTTCGCAATGAGTGGAACCACCGTGGCGAAGTGCGCGGGCGCTCCAGTGCGTGCGACATGGGCCAGGACACGTGCGGCGTTGATCCGAACAATTCGTTCTGGGTGGCTCTCGATCAGTGGCTTGAACGCATCATCCAGAGCTGCACCGAGTTCGCGCAGGTAAACGGCTGGCTCGACGTTGAGTTGCCGATTGCTCGGGGCAGGATCGATCACGAAACGGTTGAGATCGTGGAGAATCCCGTAGGGGCCATCAATGGGGGGAATCAAGCTCGTCGCTGGGTCGAACTTGATGTCGCGCGAGGCGTTCCAGACATCTGGATGAGCGATCACTTCCGCGTAGTACTTGGCGAACTTCTTAAACTCCTCGCGGGCTTTTGGGAGTTCCTCACTGGGAATCCCGCCCCGAACCTTGTCGCGATACTCGATCACTTTCGCGACCGCAGTGTTATCTCGCTTGGGAGGAGGAAGTTTTTGGGCAGAAGCGATAGCTGGGGTCAAGAGCGCGAACCCAGCGACGAGGAAGAGCGTCCGGATAGTGATGCGAGGCCGTGTCATCGGTTTCCCCGACCGGTGGATTGTGAGGGCTAGAATCAGAACGGTTCTGAGTGGATTTCGTTTGCAACTGTGGATTCAGGCTAACGGTCGGGAAGAATTGTTGCAAGGGCTCGCTCTGGCTGTTTCTGGGCCCAACCCAACTGGATGGCCGCACGACCGCATCCGAGATGGAACCGATTGACTGCCGGAGTATTGTCGGTTGCCGTTCGTGTGAAGAACAGTTACAAAGCACGTGTCGGAACATCGGGCCGTAGCGCAGCTTGGCTAGCGCGCTTGCTTGGGGTGCAAGAGGTCGTGGGTTCAAATCCCGCCGGCCCGACACTGCCCCGGTGATGACAGGAGTTGTCACCGGGGCTTTTTTACGGACATTTCCAGGGTTTTTTCGTTTCTTCTTCCCGTCGCCCGAATGTTCGCTCGCTGTTACTACCGTGTCAGCAGGTGGCAGGAAATCCCCCTCAGAGCCACCCGTTTCGGAACAATCGTGGGAACACTCGGGGTGAGTGGGCCCCGCGGGAGAGGTAACGGACTTCAAGACTTCAGTTGATTGGGGGGTGATGGAGGGGAGGTTTTCGACCGCTTGCCGCACGTCCAGCAACTTCGGATCGGTGTAAACCCCCATCGTCAGCTTGATGTCTGAATGCCGCATCGCAGCCTGTGCCGTTCGCGGTGCAGTGCCGGATGTGGAGAGCAGCGTGCCAAACGTCGTTCGCATCGCGTGAACGTCTATTGTTCGGCCGCGTTCGTCTCGCTTCGGAATACCCGCGGCTTTCATGTCGCGGTCGAAGATCCGACGAAGTCCAGCGGGAACGGAGAATACGGTTGCGGTGGCGTTGAGGTTCTTCTCGCCGATCCACGCGCGAAGATCCGCGGCCAAGTCGGAGCGGAGCGGAATTGTCGAACCGGTACGGTTTTTCTCGTTCTTCGCTTCTAGGCGGATACACTCCGCGCGCGGTGTCAGGTCGAGCCGGGCAACAGTCAGCGTTCGCAGCTCGCCGAAACGCAAGCCGGTGCAAATGAGCGTGCGGTAGATGAGCACTCGCTCGCGGCCGGTTTCGAGCAATCGCTCGGCCACTTCGGGGCGCAGTTCCGCAGAGCGCTGGCCTTTGTTCTTGCCACGGCGCACGGTTTGGTTCTCTTCGAGCGGACGACGGGCGGCCACTTCGAGCAACCGGGCGATTTCTTCCGGCGTCAGGGCGCGGCGGTGCCGTTTCGGGTCAGCGCGTTCGTCAGCTTTCGGCAATTTGTTCAGATCGTGAGACGTAAGCCGCCCGGCGTCCCGCAGCCAGTTCGCAAACCGCACGATAGCGTCGCGGTAGTAATTCCGAGTGCGAGCACCCATACCTTTTGAGACAGCATCTGCGAGCCACTGCTCCAACTTGTCCCGGCGAATTTCCCGAACGCTCGTGAAACCGAGTTCGTCTTTCAGCCGACGGACAGCGCGGAGTGCATTCGCCTTATACACGGCGGACACGTTCGCCGCGGTAAGCGCCTGCTCATAAGCGTCGATGTGGTTGTCGAGGGGACCGGCCGCGGCTCGGGCGATTTCGAGAACCGCAGCGTCAATGACACCCGCGTTAATCTGCTCGGCTTCGCGTTCCCATTTGGCCAGTTTCTGCCGGGCGTTCGTCTCGTCTCGGCAACCGGTCGAACGTTCGACGGTTTGGCCGGTGTGGTCGCGGAAGCGGGCGTAGAATGTGCCGATCTCGACCACGACCTTCTGTTCGCCGTCGGCCTCTTCAACAGGAGCAGTCACAACTTTCCCGCGAGAACGCCAGCGGGCGAATCTCTGGCCGTTCTTCTCAACCAGGGCGGCGGATTGTGGAATCGGACGGCGAAGCGTTTTCCGAAACAACGTACCCATCGTGAACCCCTTGACGAAACTGTTGAAAGTGTGAGTGAAGTCTACCCAGACACGCCCCGGCGCGCCATGTCAATCGGTGGCACTTCATGCACGCGCCCGACACGATTCCGATGTTCGCATCCGTGACGCCACGCCGCGAACCGCAATTGCGAACTCCGCGAGGGCGAACCGCAGCGTTTCCATGTCGCGGGTCAGGGAGGCGTTCGCGACCATCACGGCAGCGGCTTGGATGTCGAGATCGCGACCATCCACCCCGCTCTGCTCAACCATCTTGTCGGCTTCATGCATCAGGCGGATAGCCTCACTCTGATTCCACTGCTCCAACCCGGAAGGAAAGGGAGGAAAGCAAGCAAAGGTATTCGCTTCGGCGCTGGCGGTGGGGCTTTCCTTCCTTTCCTCCCTTTTCTTCCCCTCTCTGGCACATGCAGCGCGGGCGATGCGGAGCAGGTCAGACATGGTTCCCTCCGGTGTTCGCGAACCACGTTTCGGCAGGGCGTCCGCCCGTCTCCCGTGTCTCGCGTCTGACAAGCCCCAGCTCGGCGAGCAATGCCAGGGCAGACGCGATCCGCTCTGCCGGTACTTTCGTGCCCAGCAACTCGCGAATCGTGGATCGCGTCGCGCCGTTCGTCGTGGTGCGAAGCAAACCCATGATTTCGTCGGCGGTCGGGTTGCCGGTGGAACTGCCGAACAAGTGCGTCACACTGTCCTCGCAGAATTGCCAGACCGCGAGTGCAGCGAGAAGATGATCGGCCTTCACGGTGCGCGAGCGGTCCAGCACGGCGTACAGGAGAGAGAGCCGCAAGACGTGCGCTTCCGCACGGCCCAAGAGTGAGCCAGCAAGCCCGTAGCGGTCGCGGGAGAGTGTGCCATAGACCGAACGCCAGACTTCAGCAGCCGAATCGTCACGGCGAACTTCACCAATGGAGCGAGCGAACTCCATCACATCCACAAGTTCTCGCTCGATCCTGGCGAGTGCGGCAACGTCCGGAGTCCCCCCATCGGGAAGTAACTTCGATCTCTGGACGCAAAACCAGAGGAACCGGTTGCCGAAACCGTTCGCGGTTTCGGTGGCGGTGAGGTAGCGGCGGAGTTCCTCCGCGGTGATGTGGCCGATGATGCTGATGTGCGCGCCCGTGGCTTTCGCCGGACAGTTCTTGGTCAGGCTCCGAATTGAACCGCTATCCCAAGCCTGACGAATGATCGGCGAGAGCGTGTTCCCTGTTCGTTCGGTTTGCTTCAAGACGTTCGCGAATTCCGCTTCCACCACGAGCAGCCGCTTGTCGCATTCCCCATCGTCCGCGATGACCGTTTCGTAAGTTGTCGGTTCCCCTTTCTTGCGAACTGGTTCGCGCTTCTCGATGGCATCGCGAACTTGCCAGATTAACCCTTCGCCTGACGACAGCCCGGATACGACACGGTTATCCGCCCATGAAGAATCCGCCCTGCAGAGCGTGGCCTTCACCCGTCCCAACGATGTGCCCTTCCGCCCCTTCGCCGATTTCCCCACGAGTACCGCGAACTCATTGGCGTAGTGTCGATCACTCTCGACCACGGCATAAGCAGTCCGGCCAATGGCAGAGCCGACAGCAATAAGAAACTGTATCAGGAGTGCAACGTCATCGGCTTCCGTCGCGGGTTCCATCACGCGTACAAATCGCCCAGCGAGTCCGTGGTAGGCTTCCGCTTCAAGTGGCAGCGGCCAGGGGTGCGGGTTCGGCGGCGCGATGGGCGCAGCAACTTCGGCCGGTGGCGTGGGTGAACTTTTCGCTGCGGTTTCGACCAGTTCGAGCAGCTTCGCGGCGGTTCCACCAGAGGCGAGCCAGTCTGACACGTCTCCTTTCTCTGGCAAGCCGGGTAGATCGAGTCGCACCAACTCCAGAGCCACACCTTCAAGGGATTTCAAAATGTCCGCCGCGTGCCTGCGGCCTGGTTCGTCATTGTCCGGGATCACGGCAACCCGGCGACCGCGAAGGGACTCCGCATATTCAGGTCGCCACTTCCCCGCACCCATCGGGTTCGTCGTCGCGACTAAACCGAGTTGGGTGAGCGCGTCAGCGTCTTTCTCGCCCTCGACAACGAATACCCACGTACTCACATCGACATGTCCCGCGGCGTGCAATTCTGGTAGTCGGTAGAGCACGCGCCGCGTGTCGCCGAGCTTCCAAATCCATCCGCCCTTGCCATCGGGCCGACGCTGCCGGAAGTCCTTGTTCTTCGGCGAGGGTGCCCACAACCGAACCGTCTGAAATAAGAGCGTCCCTTGCTCATCGCGGTAGTCGTAGACCCCTTGGATACGGTCCTCGAACTTCATCTTCTCCACGTCCGGCATCGTGCCGTTGAACAAGTCCCGCAACGATAGACCAAGCGCGGCGGTTATCTGTGCGGCCGAACATCCTGCCGAGCGACAGCAAAGCAGTACGCAGTTGTCGCGACCAGTGGAAATATCAAGTGACGGGTCCGTGTCGTCGTGTGCCGGGCAGCAACACCGCCAACTCTGGCCGCGCTGCTTGACCTCGCCACGCTCGCGAAGAATCGCGAGTACCTTTTCGGTGGGGTTGCTCACGCAGCACCGCCTTTCGGCAGTGTGAACAGCAGCCCGTTGTCTCTGTTCGAGGAGTCGTGTAGCATACTATTGTCCACTGGTTGAATGAATCCGCTTCCGCAAACCCGCAGCGGCAACTGCGGGTCTTTTCATGCAGTGTTGGAATTGGCGGGGCGCGCCTCGTCGCGTTTAGCGCCTCGAAGTCGTCGCGGTCTGTTCTTCGATCCACGCCAGCACGGTAGCGCGGGACCAGCGCTTCAGCTTCGCGCCAACCGATAGGGGTTTCGGGAATTCACCGCGATCAACCAGACGCCAGACATGGCGCGTCGAGACGGTGAGCAGTTGCGCCACGGCTGCTACATCGAGCAAGAGCGGTAGTTCGGCGGGTTGTTCTTGTACGGTTGACATGACTTGCCCTCGCAGAGTTCGTTCTCCGTGGGTCGTTCCACGGCAACGAAATCATCCGGGGCGTTCTGGAAACGAGACTTGTTTCCGCGGTGAGGGGAATTGTTTCCGCGTCTGCGGACAGAGAAAGCTCCACGATGACAAGGCACGAAAGAGCGCGCCAGGAATCTGGCGGAATCAATTCGTGGGGCTTGACAGGATTATTTCCGCGATTTCTTTCCGCTACTTTTCGACACGCTTTCTTGCACGGTCGAGGATTTTGGTTCCTTCTTTTTCACCAATGCCGCGTTGACGAAGGAATTCAGTAGCGGTCAACCCCGACGCTTTCCAGTCGCGGTAGAGTTGGTTCTCTTGTTTCACGAGTGGGTCATCTTCAGTCCGTTCTGGACGGCCGATCCGTTTGCCTCTTCTATCTCTCTGCGTGGTTGTGGGAGCTGCGGTTGCAACATTCTCGACACTGGTCGGCCCCGTATGAGCAGGGAGGGGCGGGGAAGCAACACCTTCTGGAGCGATCACTGGCGTCGGGGTGGTTGTGACCGAGGCGCGTTCGTCTCGTAAACGTCGAAACTCGTCCCGTAACTCATCCCCGATTGCCGCGGAACTCCAGGTCATGATCGCTCCGGCAAGTTGAATCACTGAGGCGCTGGGTTGGCTATCGAAAAAAGCCGGAAGGAATTCCGGCGCAGGGAGGATAACGGCTGCCATCACAAGCGAGATTGCTGCTAATTGCTCTTTGTCGCCGGCACTCAGCATGGAGAGACCCGACGCAAACACATCTTGCTGCCAATCCCCACTCCCGAGCATCTCGAACAAGCCAACAGCGTGGAGAGGGAGGCGGAATGAATCATATGTAAACTGATGAGGTGGTATTTGTGAACGAATCCATTGGGCTATGCGCGAAGGGATTCTCCGGGGGCTGGGTACGTCTAGTCTCTCATCGGGTACAGTTCTTGTCCAACCTGCCAACCACGTCAAGGTATCGCGTGGTGACCAACAGAATCCGAATGTGCCCATTCCGGGATGCGCCGTATGCCACGGTTCAGCTTGTTCGTGGTACCACCGCCCCAATGCATTAGCCGCTTCGTTCCATGTGCTCTGAAGCTCGGCCAGGAGCGTATCAATTTGGACAAACGCGGCGGTTGCCTGAGTCAGATCGTTCACTCCGAGAGCCGTCGCGAAATTCTCCCACGCGAGCCGCCAACGCGGTACGAACGCGGTAACAGGTTCGACGACCTTCGACCGCCAAAGCGCGTTCCGCACTTCTCCGACACGCGGCCCGCTTTCATTCCGTTCATCAAGGATCTCTTGTTGGGTTCTGAGATGCGCGAACAGTGGAACTTGTTTGGGTGACATTTGACCGGGATGGTTTGGCGGGTTGGGAGACGTTGCGGGAACTGGTTCTGTCGCGACGGGTTCCGTTTCGCGCACCATCGCGAGGAGTGTATCTTGCGTAATGGGGTCTTCTCCCTCCTCCGGCCAGGGATGCACCATCAAAGTCATCCGTTGGTGAATCCGGGCCGGGATATCTTGCCCGATGCGAGCCAGCGCCGCAATTAGGCGAAAGCGGATCGTTCTGTGGTATTGGGAGACGAAATCGCATTCCTCATCGAACTTCTTGGTGAATGGGGAGAAAGGGTCTTTCGGGCATGGGGTCAGAAGACCCCGTCCCACGGCGGCCAACCAGTTTTGGGCATCGCCGACAACAGTCTCATCCTTGTATCCGTTCTGGTACAGATACGCGACAGCGGCTGTGGCCAGACGGAACGCGGTATTAGGTGGCGCTGTGTCAATCCGGGGGAAGACAGCGCGTTGGATGGCAAAAAAAGCATCCCAGAGCCGTTTCCGTTCGTCCGTGTAGCTAGGATGTTTCTCGTCGGGAAGCCGGAAGGAGAGTTGGTAGAAGCGGTTCAGCGCGATCGCCATCACATCGCAAAGTTGAATGAGTTTGTGGACGGCATTGCGCGCCGGTTCCCATTTGGGATCGGAAGACATTCGGGGCATCCAGAGTATCGGATCGGCTGGTCGGGTGCGGTCCTGGATGCTCGCTCGCACCCGGCCAACCGCGTTGAGCTATCCGACCCGTCAGCCGGATAGCCACCCGATTACTCCAGAATATCCTTACTGTGCCGGTGTATACAAGAAGAGTCACGACATGACAGCCCAGTGCATGATGTTCCCGCTTCCGAATGTGCTGTCGAGACGAGAGGAGAGATTCAACCCGGAGTGCCACCCGCGACGTTGATTTGCCTCTTGGCGATGTTCACTTGCAACGCGGGGAGGGCCAGTTTGCGGACTTCCGACAGCCCCTTGACTGCGGCGAGGTATCGCTTCTGAGCGGCGGAAATGCACTTTTGGTAGTACAGCCCCACAGCTAACGACATGCTCTCCTGGCTGGCGTGCATGTATTCGAGCTGATGCAGGTGATACCACGTCGCGATGATCCGCTCCACGAGCAAGCATTCGAGGACGGTCGGGGTGGGGCCGAGCAACTCGGCACGCATCTCGGCGAACTTCCGCGCCGTTGATTCTCGAATCACCGGGTTTCCACCGGTCGCCACTTTCACCATCTTGCGGAGCGCTTCCTGTGCAATGTTCCCACTCAGACAGTCAGCCCTACCGGGTTCGGAGAGCAGTTCCCGCACTTCGGCGAGTGCGTCTTTGTCGCCCTTCTCGGCCTTGCGGACGATGGCGTTGATTTCCGCGAGAGATCGCGACCAACCGCGGGGCTTCTCTGAAGCGGCGAGGGAAGGTTCAGGCTTCTTCACAGCCGATTTAGCCACGGCGTTTCCTCCACTTTCCGCGTTTGGGATGATGGCACCCGGCCGCGACCAGGGCCGCGGCAGTCAGGGCGTCGGCGAGTTCGTTCAGCGGAGCGAGGGCGGCGTCGAGAGCAGCGAGTTTGACTCGCTCGCGTTTCGCGGCTTCCGCCCCTTCCTCTCGCTCGGTCCGGTGGATGGCTTCGAGCTGTGCTACCAGCTCCCCAGCGTGGCCGGTTCCGACGTACCGTTTCACGACGCGACCGCCCACACGTTCGGCGGAGTAGTAGTACATCTGGTTCCCGCGTTTTTCCCACCCCATGCGGCACCTCACCCACATTCTACCTTGTGCAACACTTTTGCGCGTGCCCCACTTGGGGCGAGTCGTGGAACATCCCCTACAGTTCGCCCGCGAACGCCCGGTTCAGCACCGACGGCAACAGCGCGTCGAGTTCCGCCGCGGTCGCGGCCTGCTCTGCTCGCACTGCGTCGAGCTTCGCTTGCAATGCGTCGAGGTGCGAGACGATCCGGCGCTGTTCGTCGAGAGGGGGAATGGGAATAGGAAGTTCGGAGAGTATTTGAAGGTTTATATTCTTCTGGGCACTCTGCGGAGCAATACGTTCGAGATCACTTCGCACATAGCCCAGCCAATGGAAGAGGTACTCGTTATCTACCCCCTCTTTCGGTTGAACCGCCACGATGCTGTCGGGGACGCAGCAATCGAAACTTAGTATCCCGACAGCTCCAATCGTTGCAGCGATGCTCACCAAAAGCGTCCCCCGTGGGAACTTTCGGCTAATTGCTAAACCAAGATCGTTCAAAGTTGCTGTGTGTGTTGTGATGTATTTCTTTGCAGATTCAATCTCCGCAATTTGAATCCAAGGGTGTTGGCCGCCGAAGAATCTCGGTTCATTTCGTGGTCGATGCAAAAATCTTCCTCGTTCCAAGAATGCTGCACTAGAAAGTGGGACGGTTCCGTGTTGTGCCAGAGAGGTAAAGCGACGTGATCGTTCGGAGATGAAACAGGCGAGGCTCTCGGCCTTCGCCTCTTCCCGCAATCGCCGAGCTGCGGCCACGCGGGACGCGATGGCGTCCACCCGCGCCACGATCCGACGTTGCTCTGGCAGGGGCGGAAGGGGAATCGTGTATTCGAGAACGTGCCCGGGTCGAACGGCGGAATAGTTTGTAGTGCCCTGTGCGCTGACTTGTGATTGGAAGGCAGGCGTTCGCAGGAACGCTGCGAGGAAAGCCGGGATTAGCTTCGTCGTGTCGATATCGAATAGGAAGTAGTGACTGCTCACTACTGCGCCGTCGAGTTCCGGAGGCACAACGGCAAATCCACCTTCTTTCGCGTCGATCTCCGCAACCAACAACTCGTGCGGCTTACAAACCTGTTGCTGTTTCGTCTTTATCTCTGAACCGGGCACTTGATCCCGGATGATCGCGCCTTGTCCGTACCACTGCACACGACAGCGTTTGTACGATTTAAGGTCGTCAATCGTGATGAATTCCTTCCTATAGCGAAGTGCCCGGCCAAGCGGGACAAGCGGCCAATTCATTCCTTGCCTCCCGCAAGCAAGTCACGGATTTCGCCCATCAGTTCCGTGATACGGGCTTCCTTCTTGATGATGCTGGCGACGAGTTCCTCTGGCGGTAGATGATCCATGTCCGGCTTGGCGCGGGGGTTCTTGCGGTCGAGGTTGCAGCCGGCCGACAGCAGTTCCTCCGCCGGGACTTTCCAGGCTCGTTCGTTCTCCTCGCGCGAGTTCCACCACTTCAGACACTCCGCGAACTCCTCGAACTGAAGCGGAGCCGTCTTCGTGTAATTCTTGCGGCCTTCCGGCAACGCCAGTTCGTAATACCACACGTCGGTTGTCGGCCCGGTGCGGTCGAAGAAGAGGATGTTCGTCGGGATACTCGTGTACGGCGCGAACACGCCATTGGGTAAGCGGACGATGGTGTGCAAAGAGAAATTCTTCAGCAGGTCCGTCTTGATGCGGCCGCACACGCCATCGCCAAACAGCGTGCCGTTGGGCACGACCACGGCGGCGCGGCCTGGCTTTGGTGCCATCCGCAACCGCCGCATGATGACCTGCAGGAACAACAGCGCCGTTTCCTTCGTTTGCCGGTCGGCGGGGAAGTTGTCTTTGATGCCGTCCTCTTCCTCCCCGCCAAACGGCGGATTGGTGAGGATCACGTCCACACGGTCGGCGTCGCCGATGTCGGTGAGCTTCTTCTCCAGGCTGTTGCCTTTCGCGATGCGCGGCGAGTCCAGACCGTGCAACAGCAGATTCATCTGACAGAGCATGTACGGCAGCGGTTTCGCTTCCTGGCCGATGATGCTCCGCTCTTGCAGAGTAACGATGTCTTCCGCTTTCCCCTTCCTGGCTTGCTCGCGCAGGTGGGCGAATGCTTCCACGAGGAAGCCGCCAGTGCCGCACGCGGGATCGAGAACGACCTCGCCGAGCTGGGGATTGGCGGCGTGCACCATGAACTTCACGACGGCACGCGGCGTGTAAAACTCGCCGGAATCGCCCGCGGCGTCGCGCATCTCCTTCAGCATGGATTCGTAGAGGTGGCCGAGCGTGTGGATTTCGTCCGTGCTGACGAAGTGAATGCCATTCACTTTCTCCGCGATTTGCCGCAGCAGGTAGCCGCTTTCCATGCGGTTGACGACGCCGGTAAACACTTCGCCAACGACTTGCCGTTTGGTATCCGCGCTGCCGGTGAGCGAGCGGAGATACGGAATCAGCCCCGGCCCCTTGGTGGCGTCCGGTCGAATGGTTTCGTCAGCACTGATGAACTTCAGCAGTTCGTCGCCGGTGAGGGCGTCGTTCGCGCCCCAATCGCGCCAGCGGTAGGGGGCGTCGAGAGTCGGCGTGTACTTCTTGCGTGCGAGTTTGGCCTTCGTCTCGGCGTCGGTTTCGTGATCGTCGAGGAACTTGAGGAACATGAGCCAGGTGAGCAGCGGCAACCGGTCGAGGTCGCCGTTGAGCCCCTTGTCCTTGCGCATGATGTCGCGCGCCGACTTCAGCAGCGAGCCGAGCTTCTGCGCGGTGGTGAGTGGGGCGTTGGACTTTTGTTGTCGTTTTGCCACTGTTGCCATTACTCCGCGACAGTTCCGAGGTCTGGTTCTCCCATCGCATTCCGCCGTCTGATCTCATGTGCCAAGGAGTTGAGTTTCTGCTGCACGTTTCCGAAGTCGGTTTTGTGGTACCATTCCGTTCGGCCATTAATGAACTCGAACTGGAACGTAGGAATTGTTCCGCGCTCGGTCCCCTCACCGATGTTCACTGCACGGAGAAGTTCCCATTGATGAGGGTCTGTCATTTTGAATAGTTCACGCAACCGTGCGCACCGTCCTTGAGGTTTTATCGCGCGCGCCGGAAAGACAAGATTGCAAGGTGGGAGCGGCTCTTTCGTGACCGCTTCGACGTGCGTTGAGAAGTAGCACAACCCATCGAAAGTGTGTTCTTTCGTAATCCACTGCAACACAATCTGTGGGAGGATGTACTCCGGCTTGAAAGCAGCCTCCCGGTGTAAAGTCTTAATCGAACAGAGTGCAAGCAGCAGCCACAGAGAAATGTGCGTGGCAAGAAGGTCGTACATTGTGTTGTTCGAATCCCCCTCTGGGTTCAGATAGAGCAGTAATCGAGCGGGTCGATTGCCGAGATTCAGAATTTTGAGATTATCAGAGGGGTTGAGCCAGAATGCTGCAGCGTGAAGTTCGTGGAATGGTGGGCGGCCCATCTCAGCCCAGCAGGTGTATAGCGAGCCACCAAGATATAGGCACGGTAGTCCGGGGATGGAGTATCGTTGGGTCTTGACGAGATGCCGGGACTCGAAAGGGATGTGAAATAAGCCCTCGCGTGTCAGCATCCCGCCTGTATGAGGTCTGACCCGGTAGCGTACACCCAGCATATCAGTATCAACGTTGGTCAATTCCTGACGGAGCAACGTTGGGACCAGGGGTGTGATCCCACTTTCGAAGTGTTGGTATGCGTCTCGTGGATGTCCTGCGAGGGTAGCCCTCACCAACTCTTTTGCTGCCTTGCAGAATCCCTCAATTGTTAGCCTCTGGGACTGGATGCGTTCCACGACTTCTATCGGGGTGACAAGTTGACCAATTTTGTTCAGGAATGTCTCCAGAAGGCCATCGACAAAACCTTGAAAATCGTTCGAGGAGCGGATAATTGGGAGAGAAATCGCTGGATCGCTGAAGAACTGGCGAAGATTCATGGGCGTTTCCTATTGAGTCACGCAGCGTAGAGACGTGCCTGAAGCCTATCCACCGCGTCGAGCAGTTTGTCGGCTCCGCCAAAGCGGGCCGCGATCTCGGTAACCGTCCCGAAGTCGGACAGCGGTTTCACCTGAAGCACGGCATCGAGGTTGAACTGGCCGATGCCATGCTCGACGTACTTGTCGAGAATCGCGCTCAACACTTCGCGCTCGGGTGTGCTGAACTTCGCGAAGAACGCGACGTGTGTCGAGCGGCATTTCACAGCGCGTTCGGTGCGTGTTTGCAGAGGGGCGTTGTATGCCAGATGCGCGAGCAGGTCAAAGGGATCGGCGTCCGGTTGCCCCGCTTCCGCCGCCAGAACGTGCAGGTCGATACCGCGCTGGTCGAACGATTGAAGAAGTGAGTCGCGTTCGGTCGGCTTTCCCCACAACGCGAGCAACGCCGCGGCATCGGCAGCCAGGGCACGCACCTCCGCGGCGGTGAACGCGCTCAAGTTCGCGGTGCGGAGCTTCTTGCCGTCGGCGTCGAGATCGGACGTTTCAATCGCCACGATTCCGCCGTATCCGCCCGCCACGCGATACTTGCGGAACTTCGCCTCCGGCCCCTCAATGATCCGGCCGCGGTCGTCCTCTTCGTTCTGCTCCGGGTCAACTTGAACGTCGGTGACTTTGACGTTCCCGGCTTCGTCGATCTCGGATTGTGTCGCGAGAGCGGGTTCGCCGTCGAACTCCGGGTCCGCAAAGCGAGCATTGGCGCTGCCGACGTAATCGAGGATGTTGAAGAACAGCTTGCCACGATCCTCGCGGAGCCGCGTTCCGCGGCCGATGATCTGCTTGAACTCCGTCATGCTGTTCACCATGCGGAACAGCACCACATTCTTGCAGGTGGGGGCATCGACGCCGGTCGTGAGCAGTTGCGACGTGGTGAGGATGACGGGGAAATCTTCCTCCGGGTCCTGGAATTTATCGAGGAATCCCCCACCGCGTTCGCCTTCGTCCGAAGTCACCCGCGCGACGTATTCACTTCCCCGCGCTGACGCTTCCGCCGCGAGGTCGGTGTTCAGGTTGTGCAATTCCCGCCGCATGATGTCCGCGTGATCCTGATCGACGCAGAACACAATCGTTTTCGCCTTGCGGTCGGTGCTCTTGAGGAAATCGGTAATGTGCTTGGCGACGATCTTGTTGCGGGCTTCCACCGAAACCACCCGCTCGAAGTCCTTGGTGACGTATACCCGGTCGGGAATGACTTCGCCGCGTTTGTCCTTCTGCCCCTTGTTTGGCCGCCAGCCGTGTGCGTCGAACGACGTGACGACGCGGTGAACACGATACGGCGCGAGAAATCCGTCCTCGATGCCTTGCTTCAGACTGTAGATGTACAGCGGGTTGCCGAAGTACGCGTAGGTATCGCGGTTGTCGTCGCGCTGCGGTGTGGCGGTCATGCCGAGCTGGTAGGCGGGGGAGAAGTAAGTGAGGATGTCACGCCAGCGGCCCTCGTCGTTGGCCGACCCGCGGTGGCATTCGTCAATCACGATGAGGTCGAAATAGTCGGCCGGGTAGTCGCGGAAGATGCCAGGGCGGTTCTCATCGCCGGAGAGCGCCTGATAGAGCGCGAAGTACATCTCTCGACCGGTTTCCGCCTTGCCCTGGATTCGGTGCCGGGCATGACCGAACGGCGCGAAGTCCTTGCTCATCGGATCGGCAACGAGCTTATCGCGGTCGGCGAGGAAGAGAAGGCGCGGTTTGCGGGTGGGGTCGTTCTTGGCGTTCCACTTCGCGGACCACAATTTCCAACAAATCTGGAACGCCACGGTCGTTTTACCGGTGCCGGTGGCCAGCGTGAGCAAACATCGCTTCTGCCCGCCGACGATGGCGCGAAGGGCGGTGTCGATGGCGATGCGCTGGTAGTAGCGCGGTTGTTTGTCCTCGCGGTAGTAGTCCGGTTCGGCCAGCGCATCGCGAACCGCTGGTGAGAGCGCCATTCCCTCCTGATAGCGCTGGAGCAGTTGTTCGGGTGTCGGGAACTCTGGGATGATGCTTTCGCGCTGCGTGATGTTGTCGTGTTCGATGATTTCGATGCCGTTGGTGGAGTACGCGAACTTCAGGCCGAGCAGGTTGGCGTATTCCTTGGCTTGCTGAAGCCCATTGGCGGCCGGCTTGACGTTCGACTTGGCTTCGACGACCGCCAGCGGCATATCGCGGCGGAAGTAGAGCAGGTAGTCGGGAATCTTCTTCTGCAGGCGTTTGGCGGTGGAACCCGCGAGAACAACGCGCCCGGCGGTGACGTGCATCTGTTCGCGGTAAAACCGCGTGCCGTTGGCGAGCCAGCCGGCGGCTTCGAGTTTCGGCCGGACCATCGTCCGGCACGTTTCAGCTTCGTTCATGGGCGCAGCGCTCCCCGCCTTCCGGCGAGTGTCTGCTGTCACGTCCTGACACCGGTTGGCATAAGAAGTTTAAGGGATGCTCTCCGGCAGAGCAACGTGCTAAGTCGGGAGAAGCGGTGGGCTGGACGAGACCTCCCCGTCTCGGGATCACTCTCACGAGAAGCATTCGCAGAAACCAAAAATCCTTCGGAATCGATACCAGCATCGGCTCTGGCTTCAGTCAAGGTGGAAGCAGACTCGAAAACCGTGAGTGGATCTGCGCGCTGTAGTATGCATATCCTGCGCACGGGCTGCGGAACGGCAGCGGTCAGGAGTTACACCCCATGAGCCGCCACGCTGCACGCGGAGATGTCCCGAACGAACCGGCTCACGTTCTGGCTTTTGTAGACGCGAGTAATGCGTTCCAAGTCGGGCTTCAATTGGTATCCCCTTCCTTCTGCTCTCGCTCCCACGGCAATCGATCATCGGCCAAATCTGACGGTTTCTCACGCTGTTCAGGCGTACAAGGAGTGAGCAACGCGGCGATTGCGGCGCGCTGTTCCGGTGGAAGCGCGGCAAGTTCAGCCAACAACCGCGCGAGCGCGGAAACAGCCGGTTGAGGAGTCGTTTCGGAACAATCGTGGGAACACTCTGTGCCAGAGGTGCAATTCGCTTGGTTTTCTGGTGTTTCCGAGGGATGGCTTGTAGCTTGGGGTGCAAGAGGTCGTGGGTTCAAATCCCGCCGGCCCGACTGAGCCAACCCCCGCTGGAACCCCTGGAAACCCAGGGGTTCCAGTGATTTACAGGGGTTTCAACGCGTTGCCATTCGTCATTCTACGATTCGTTCGCCGACCTGTCTGTGGCACTGGAGGCCCGAATTGACCCCGGTTGCACCAACTTGGTGCAACCGCGCCGGGCCCGTCGCCGTAATAGTCACCAGTTCGTGTCGCCGGTACCGCTTCGTTGGTTCCGTTCGACGAGGCCGATTGAACCGTTCGCGAGTCGTACCGGTTTTGCTCAAGATCATTCCAAAGGTTGTTCGCATGGCGTGAACGTTCACCGTCCGCTCGCGTCCCACTTGGGATTGCCCGCCACACGCAGGTCGCAGTCCGACGAAGGGACACCTCGATGTCCGCAACACTCATCCACACCAATGCGGAACAACGGCAGCCCAACACTAGCGCCAAGGCGGGATCCGTACACGATGGCGTTGCATACTGCAAACCGCGAACACTCGCCTGTTGCAAACGGCAAAATTGTATGATAACGTCAGTGCGTAAAGCAAAATAGACTCTTAATCGGTAATGCAACGCATCTTTGTATGGCGAGGGTCCATGAAGAAGAAGCAGCCCAAGTCCGGCACGACGCGTCCTCGACGGGACGCGGCCGCTCGCTCCGAAGCCGCGCCCCCAACGGCCCCACAGGCGGCATTGCTCCGAACGGAAGTCGAAGCGGCAATTGACACTCACACCGCCCCCCCCGCGCCGTCTACCGGCCCCGTTACCATCAAGGCTCCGGCCCTTTACTTCCAGCAAACTGGATCGACGGATTGCTGACCAACCCCAGAAGCAGCAGTCCACCGATCCGACACAGAAAAACCCCGGGGGGACCGGAGGGATGGGTGGTGGTCCTACAACAACGGACCAACAGACGCAAAAGACCACGGATACGAGTCTCATCAAGGTGTCGATGGAGATCAAGTATCTCCCCGACTACAACGAGGAGTATTCCATCAAGATGACGCCTGGAGTGGGCACGGCGAGCCTCGCCATCAAACTGGATGACGGTTGGAATCTGAGCAGTCTCAACATGAGTTCGGACCAGAAGGTGGCTGAAATCATTGGGTCTGTTGCCCAACTGGTCGGGGCAATCAAGGGGGCGGGGGCAGGTGGGGCAGGTTCGGGCGGAGGTCCCAAGAGCAGCAAGATGGGTGGTGGTGGGTCCGACTTATTCGTGATCATGGACGCCCGGCCGGATGTTCCGTTGGGGTTCTACGAACCGATCATCGCCACCGACCCGAACGGCTGCAAGAGCCTCTTTGGCTGGCGGTACGTCGGATTTGCTCCGTTCGCCGGATGCCCCGTTGCCCCGTGTGTTCAACCCAAGACGATCACCTGTGAACCGTACGAACTTTGGGGAATTGTCTCGTCCCCGACGGGGTTGAAGTTCTCCCGGTTGTCCGACATCGAGAACAACGTCTGGCCATACAAGTACAAACAGGTCAAGTCCCTCCAAGGTGCTGGTCCCAACGAATTGGCCCCACCACCTGGGTTCTACGCACCGAAGGACTACAAGGGAGAACCTGGATCGACCCAAGACTGTGCCACCGAGTCCGCGCTGAACAAGGTTCGGGAGTTGATGAAGAAACTGCCTCCGGGAAGTCAAATCATTGCAGTGAAGACGTACGTGAACTTTTCTGTTCCGGGTGTCCAGGCCTTCCAGCTTGACCCTGTCGATCTAACCGATCCGAAGAAGGTCAATCAACGGACCGACTGCGTCCGGTGTACCGTCAAGAGCGGTGACAAAACGGTGATCTACTTTGTCGCAGTCTCGGGTGATGGGACAGCGGGGCTCACGTACGAAAGTGACGCAACAACCCAGCAGGAGCTCAAAGACTTCGCGGCGATTCAACAACAAGTCGATAAGCTCGATGGAAAGGGACCACCGGGAAAATAAAGTCAGCGATGTGGAGCTAGTTGGGGTGGACAGAAGTACCCAACCGAGATGTGGTAGTGACGAACGTGTATGAAATCCCGGGTGGGTGACCGGCCCGACATTTACCCCACCACCCCCGCTGATGACAGACGTTATCAGCGGGGGTTTTTGTTGACATTTGTCGCGTTACTTCTGGCCAGGAACGCTCGGGAGTTGCGGAGCCTTGATGCCCCGCAGTGGCGCCTCAACTTGGCGGTCATCTGTTGTGCTGCTCGGTTTGTGGTCATCTATTCTGCCGTCCGCACATCGCCAAGGTCTTTCACCACGCCGGAGCGCAGCCCTTCGCCGAACTGAAACGTCCTCGGTTCGTCCCTCAACTTGAACCGAAAGCCCGGAACGAGACCTTCGATGCGGAACCGCCCGTCTTTGTCGGTTTGGACGGTCGGGGGCGCGTAATCTTCCCAGTGGGGTGTTTGCTTTGTCGATATCCACAATTTCATTGCGACGTTGGGCCGCGGTTTCCCATCTGCCCCGAGCAATCGACCGGTGACGGTCGCACCGCGTTCCATTTGCACGGTAACAACCCCGCCATTTTCCTTCGGCGGTGTCGCAACGCCCACCAATCCCTTTTCCAGCTGCTGGAAGATCAAGTCGCGCGGGCGGCGCGGGTTGAAACAGCGAACGGTGATTTCTCCGGTGTCCACCTTGTCCGTCCAGCGAAGCAAGTTGCTCACGCCATATGCCCGCACGCCAGCCAGAGGCTTTCCATCCAGACCGAGGACCCGACACTGAAACGTCCAACCCGGATCGAGAGTCACATCACGCCTTGCGGTATCGACCCCAACCTTCGGCTCAAGGGACGCGACAGCGCAGAAGTTCGAAAACCGCTCAAGGGGCATTGGAACAGTAAACAATCGGTCCGATATTGTCCTCCCAAACTCGTCATCACGCTCGGAAGCCTGGAGGTGGTCGGTTGTCCGCCCCACCACGATATATCCGGAACCCGGCAAGCCTGCGATTCGGTAGGACCCGTCTGCCTTGGTTTCGACAATTGACTCCCTGAGCCGCGCGAAGCCGGGTTGTTCGTCCAGATTTGGATTCTTGGCGAGTGCGAAATACTCGACGTCCACCCAAACAGGCTGACCTGTCACCTTGTCAGTAATTTTGCCCTCGATCCAGATTCCACGCTTCAGCTCAAAATCAACCGTCACCGGTTCCAGGCCCGGAGTATGCGGCACGTCGGACGCCGAGACGAGATACGGGCCAGCAGTACTGGCGATGACGGCGATCCTGTTCCCTTCCCCGGCCGGCATGCCGACGAGGCGGTAGCGACCATCTTTGTCGGTTGTCGTCTGAACAACATACTCGTAGTCGTGTTCGCTCTCGGGGTCAGCGATGGTGTGGTTCCGAATCGTCACCCCAGCAAGTGGTTTCTTGGTGTTCTTGTCGCGTACGATGCCGACGATCGGCTTGGTGGGCGTGGCGGGATACCGGAAGTTTGTCCCGTAGTAGGTCACGAAAACGGCGGCTCGCTTGAATTGGGGATCAGCCTCCCATCTCAGCACTCGCAGTGATTCACCCGCGCGGGTTAAAACGCGCAAGTGCCGGGTTGTGATCGTCGGCCCCTCGAGGCGCAAAATCACAAGTCGGTTGGGGCCGATCCCCCGGAGCTTGAACCGACCCTCCTTGTCCGTTGTAACTCGCGGAGACATTCCAACAGCGAACCGCGAGAAGTACCGAAATTCCAGGTCGTCGTCTCCTTTCGTGGCTTTGATAGCTTCGAGCCACGGACCAAGGTCTTCCTTGAGGCAAGCGTAGATTTGAACAACGGTGATAGTTGCGCCCGCCACCGGCTTCCCCTCCAGCGTGACAATCTGCCCGGTGATTGGCGCATTGTCATTCACCAGATGAACGGTTAAGTCGTCGCACTTGCCCTTTGGCTGGACCTCGACCCACCCGGCGCCATGAGTTGGGGCTGTGGCTCCGATGACAACGGAGAGAACATCCATGGAGGGTTCTTTGGGAACCTTCAACTCAAATCGACCCTGTTCGTCGGCCCTTGTACTCTCGGGTACCGGTGCTGTCTGGGTGAGAGTTCCTCGCCATGTCATCACATGAAGTCTCGCACCGGGAACTGGCTTCCCATCCGGACTCAGCACGCGGCCGCGGTAAGTCACCATCTCGCCGGGGTTCTCGCCTTTCTTGGTGGACCGAACAGACGGTTCGGGCAGCGCGACGTTCTGTTTTGGATCGACGATGGGAGAATCGCCCCTCATTTCCTCCGCAGCACCAACGGCCAGGTCCGTGTTCGCGTTGATTGCACCCAGCGCAACACCCACCCCGACAATACCAATCAGCGCCACCAAAAACCGAACCAGCTTGTTCGGTGCGCCGTGGATGGCCACAGTCCTGGCAAGGTCGCACACGGAGGCGGGAAGTGTCCCGGCTGTAACAGTGAGAATGGACTCGACAAGGCGAGGGGAGAACGCCCCGGCGGTCGTTCCGACCGCGACAGCCAGGAGCCCAGCGCCCAGCGTCATTCCTCTCTTGGTGAGAGCGTCGCCGAGTTTCTTGCGTCCGCGCTCAAGCCGGCTCTTGATCGTCGCCACCGGAACGCCGAGTCGCTCAGCGGCTTCGTCGCGTGTCAGTCCTTCGAGGTGGCACAGAACCAGCGGTTCGCGGTAGCGAGAGGGGAGTTTGCCCAGCTCTTCATCCAGCACGGCGAGCAGTTCGCGGGCGCTCAGCTCGTCCACCGGCAGGGCGATTTCATGAACCGCCGCCACTGCCTCACGCCTGGCACGCCGTTCGGCAGCAACGCGGGCGTTCCGGGCCACTTTCCTGGCCGTAACATAGAGCCAGTTTGCAACCGATGGGCCCCAACTGACGCTCCCCGCCTTGCGGGTCAGAACCAGGAAGGTTGCCTGGCAGGCATCCTCGGCATCCTGCACCCTGGGCAGAGTCCGCCGGCACACATCCAGCACCATGCCGCCATGCCGGTGCACAAGCTCCCTGAATGCATCCTGATTGTTATCACGAACAAACCGATCGAGCAGTTCGCGGTCGGTGACCGCTGACTGATGACCCGCTACGACTGCCCGAACCACTTGCTCCAGCACCGATCCCCGATTTTGCGACATGATGTGAGCCTCCTATTCTCCCAGTCCCTCCTTCTTGATCATGTGCGCCGATCGTGTTTCGGTTTCAACTCACCGGAACATTTCTCGGAGTGGTAATCGTATTTTGCCAAGAGGCCACGCAGCAAGCGCACCCGCTCACTAAACGTCGTCTCGTTTAAAGCTGCGACATTTGCAACGGGTTCAGGAATGAGGATTCACCGCACAACGGTCGCTTTCTTGACCAATGTGATCTCGTTGCCGGTCGAATTATGAGAGACTGAATCCATGAACGCCTGAATCAGCAAGAGGCCACGCCCACTCGCTTTCTCGAGGTTGGCGGGGTCCGTTGGGTCCGGGAGCTTCGAAGGGTCAAAACCAGGGCCTTCATCGCGAATCACAAATGTCGCTTCTGCTGGAGTCACGCGGGCATACACATGGAGCCGGCGTTCAGAATACGGCGAGAGGTGCCGACGCTGCTGCGCGCGGCGTTCAAACTCCCCGCTGCCGTCCTGACGGAGGTCCGAGCTGAGCTCCAGGTTGCCGTGGTAAAGGCCGTTCAGGAGCGCTTCTTCCAGAGCAACCCCGATGCGCGTACGTTCGGAGAGTTCACAAACACCCAGTTGCGTCACCTGGCTTTGAAGATAAGCGACCAGAGCCGGAACCAAACTCGGATCGTTTTCCAGAGCCAGTCGGTTCTCGACGGACGTGAACGAACCGAGCAACCGCTGTTGCCGGCGGTCAACCTGCGCCACGCTCAGAACCTGCTCGATGGTCGGGACGAGATCGCGAGCCAATGCACGCTTCGGCACATAGCTTGCGGCCCCAGCTTTGAGCGCTTCCATCGCGATCTCTTCGCTGCCATTGCCCGTCATGAGAATGACCGGAACGGTCGGGTGTTGTTCGCGAATCGCACGGACAAGTTCCAAGCCGTCCATCCCCGGCATTTGGAGATCAGTGAGGACCGCCGCGAGAGGTGTTTGTGCGATGAATTCGAGTGCTTCGGCACCTCCCGTGGCGTAAGTCGCACGGAGGGTTGGATCTTTTTCGAGCAGACGACCTGCCACTCGTCGGTCGATGAGTGAGTCATCCACGACGAGAATGCACGCTCGCTCAGGAGCGTTGTTCGGTGGAGGATCGGGGGTCGGAAGAGATGTTGCGGGCGAAGTCATATCGGGGACCTCTGTCCATTTCTCGGGGGAAAGTAATCAATCAAACCGCCCAAACAAAGAGTTCTGCCCTCACATTCACAAGTTGTCCGTGGAGAAGCCTTTGATGGTGTGGATAGCTTGGCGGACGCCATCCTTTCTCAAACGGAAACGCTCACCGCACGAGGAAGGGTTGTGAGCGAACTCTAGTTTGGATCTGCTTCAAAACGAGAAATATTTCTTGTCCACGTACAGGACGTTTCATCTCCCGCCACCACTTTTCAGCCGCAGCCAAATTCAGCCACAAGCGAGAAGGTGAATGGAGGTCTGGAATGATCCCTTCCATATATTGAAATTTTGTATAGTTCCCAGAAAGGTTGCCGAGCGATGCCTTGACTGTCATGCGATCCTGATTTGGCCTATCGGTGGATTCGTTCTACCGCCGAATCGGTAGCAAAAGACGATGAAGCGCACTGGGCCAGAGGTTGCCAAAATCCCACGGGCGCGACCAGAAACGGATCGCGATTGACTCACCTGTTCCCGAAGGTATAGGAGGGAACCCGAGCTTTCTTGGAGCGTTGCATGTCCTTCGTACGGCTTCTCGCCGTCGCCATCATGGCATGCGCCATGCTTGGCTGTCAGGCGATCAAGGATGATCCCATCGTGGGCGACCATTCCTGGCAGCCAGGCTCTTCTCAGCGACCCAATCCCCGATAGTCATTTGCTTTTGGTTGCCAATTCGCGAGCCGCACGAATGACTTCTCAACCATTCGCCAAGCAATTGGTGGGCGGGAATATGTAAACTACCTGCAAGTCCCACTTCTCGTGCGCGGGAGTTCCCATGAGAATCTGTGCGTCGTTCGCCCTCCTCGCTCTGGGCCTCTTCAGCACCCAGGCCATCGCTGCCGATCCGCGGGTGCCCAAACCCGGCACCCTCTTAATCGATGAGGATCGCGGTGAAGTCATTGTGAGCGCCACAGTGCAATTTCCGGAGGGGAAGGAATGCATCAACACTTACGGTGGCCGGATCCAGGCATTTGTTGGATGTGCAAAGGCCGCCGGCGGCGACGCCAAGATGGCGGGTTATTTCGTCTTCCTTGTGGATGTTCCCACCGAGGAGGTTCACGCGGCGATGACGAAACTCGGCTGCAAACCACGCGTCCACTACAGCATGGTGGAAGGCCGCAAGCGCGTCGGCTGGAAGCCCACGACAGGACCGGATGATTTTCTCCAGGGTGATCCCATCGCTATCTCGGTATTCTGGAAGAAGGGGGAAAAGTGGGTGGAGCGGCCGTATCAGGATTTCGTCACCGAGCGCGTGATGGTGGAGGGCAAACCTGTTGAGAAGCCGTGGACACCGCATTTTGTCTATCATGGTAGTGGCGCGATTCACAAATCGGGGACTGGGTGCATCGCTTGTCCCTGTGACTGCGCCGGTGGGCTGATCGCCGATAACCGCAATCCCCTCTACGAGCCCAAGCCACTCGTCAAGTTTGACATGGACAAAGTGCCGAAGGCTGGATCGCAGGTCTACATCCGTCTCCGACCCACAATCACCAAAGAATGACGCCCGACCGGTGCTGACACCATGACATTGCGTCGTTTCCTGATTGTGCTTGGGGTCGTTCTTTTCTCCGTGGCCAAAGCGGATTCGGCCCCACCCACAGGCCATACCGACAACATCTACGCACTTGTTGTTTCGCCCGATGGCACGCAACTCGTTTCGGCCTCAGAAGACAACACCGCAATCGTATGGGAAACTTGCAAACTGACTCCAAGACTCAGATTGGAGCATTCCGCACCGGTTTACGACGCCACATTCACGCCCGATGGGAAGAAAGTCATTACCGTTGATGGGACCGGGCGTATTGCACTCTGGAATGCAGAGAGCGGAAAGAAACTCCGCAGTTGGGAAGCGCACAAGGATGCGGTCTACTCAGTGGCCGTATCTTCGGACGGAAAACAGATCGCAACCGGGGGTGGAGACGACGATCCCAGCGTGCGCGTTTGGGATCTCGCGACCGGAAAGGTCATTTACAATCTGAAAGGCCACAGCAAGTCGGTATATGGAGTCTCGTTCCACCCAACACAGTCACTTGTCGCTTCTTCATCGAGCGACAAAACGGTGCGTCTCTGGGATCTCAATTCGTCGAAGTCACTCACACTACACGGGCATACCAGTCACGTTTATCGCTGCGCTTTCTCGCCAGAAGGCAAGCTCCTCGCCACAGCTGGACACGATAAAACTGTCCGCGTGTGGAACACGACAACCGGTGAAGAAGTGGCGGTGCTCAAGGGGTCACGAGAACCAATCTACGCCGTCGTCTTCTCCCCCGACGGGAAACACATCGTTGCGGGTGGAGAGCAAAGAGCGGTCCAGCGCTGGTCCATCCCCAGATACGCCTCACGGGACGCTATTCCGGTTCCCGGTCGCAAGCCTGTGTACGCGGTGGCAGCGACTCCAGGTCGGCAGCAGATCATTGCCGCTGGAGCGGACGCGAAACTTCATCTGTTTTGTGAATGAAAACACGGCAGGCCGCATTCTCATTTGATCTGCTCAGTAAATGAGAACGCCAGTGTTCGCAGTTCTCATTTGAGTATTGGTGATCATCGACTTCAAACGTAGTTGATTTCGAATGGCTTGTTCGTGATGAACAACACGGTCACATCACCCTCGGGCGAAGCGCCGTGTTCCATGACAGTCCCCTCCGGGAACCAAACGAAACAGCCGGGGCCAAATGTACCCGCGTGGGTCACGAGGGTTCCTTCGAGGACGTACATCCCGTGGGCGCAGGGATGCGTGTGCCGCACATTGATAACTCCGGCGGGATAACGGACAAGCCGGACTTCCATGCCAGTGTCTGGGTCCGCGATCAGGTTTTTGCGGTAGAGTGCGCGGCCGAGTTTCTCGTTAAACCGTTCTTCCCACGGCAGCGTCGCCGTGTCGATGCCGATAATGGATTGTGCGTCCATGGGGGTACTCACTTTCGGTCCGTGCGTCTCGCGTATCGGACCGCGTCACCGCGCCTTGGATACTTTCACGCGGTCGTTGCGCGCGGCCGTCGGCATGGCAGGAGATTTCTTCAGATCGTATTCATACTCGCCATACTCCGCGGCGTGCTTCCCCTTCTCCGTGAGACTGTAAGTCGCCTCAAAAGGCGCGTCCGCGGACCCTGTGACACGGGTTAAGAGTCCCTCCTCGACAAGTTCGGTGAGGAAGGCTCCGTCTTTGGTCAATCGGTTTGGAACAAGGCGGAGTTCCCGACCAGTTGGAGGTTTCTTACTGCGTCGGACGAATCGCAGTACTTGCCAGGTGAAATGGGACGCGGGGCGCACGGGCATTGCATGTACTCACTTTGGGTGACATGTTTTTGTAAATGGCAGCGCGCGAGGTTGGGTCAGTCTAACCCGATCAAGTCTGGAAAACAATATCTTCTACGGTTTCTCACCCGACCTTTCGATCGATCCGGGAAATGCCTGACAAGCTACATGGCCTTGAGACGGTGAAGACGTTGCGGAATCTGGATGAACTCGCACCGTTGACTTTGCGCAAGAATCGTGCGACTGTAGTACGTGCCTGACCCACCCCCACCTACCCGCCGGCCTCCCCATATGCCGCACTTACTCACTCCAGTTCCACGGCCATTGTCCCGGCGGACATTCCTCCGAGGAGCGGGCGTTGCAATGGCGCTCCCTCTGCTCGACGCCATGCGGCCCAGCTTCGCAGCAGGCAAAGTGGATCTTCCTCGGCGCATGGTGTGCGTCGAGACGAACATGGGCATCTTGCCACAATTCTTCTTCCCCGAGAAGTCCGGCGCGGAGTATACCCCTCCGCCATACCTCGAAAAGCTTGCGCAATATCGCAACCAGCTCACTGTGTTCTCCGGCGTGAGTCACCCGGGAGTGACCGGTGGACATGCCGCCGAGAAATGCTTTCTCACTGGAACGCCACACCCGGAACGCGGCGGATTCCGGAACTGGGTTTCACTCGATCAATTTGCGGCAGAACAGATCGGCAACCGCACGCGCTATCCATCACTCGTCCTTGGGGTCGGCAGCGAGGGGCAAACCCTCAGTTACACCCGGAGTGGGGCGCCAATCCCGATTGAACGCAGTCCGCGAAAGCTCTTTGAGAAACTCTTCGTGCAGGGCAAGCCCTCGGAAGTGGCCGCGAAGGTGGAGCAACTGCGTCAAGGCCGCAGCACGCTCGATTTCGTGGGCGATCAGGCCAAACGGTTAAACAAGTCCCTCTCTGCGGCCGATCAACAACGGCTCGATCAGTATTTCACTTCCGTCCGCGACCTTGAACAGCGGCTTGCCAGTTCCGAAGCCTGGGAACAAAAACCCAAACCGGTCGTGAAGGCACAACCACCCGAGGACGAGAAGGACGGCCGGGCATTTGCACGACAAACGCAGATCATGTTCGATGTGGTGAAACTCGCTCTCGAAACCGATTCTTCACGTCTTGTGAGCCTGTTCATCGACGCCACCTCGATTCATAACATCACTCACCACGGCAATCGTCCGGAGGTTCTTGCCGAGTTGCGGGCGAAAGAAGAAATGCAGTTCGCAGTCCTCGCGGGATTTTTCAAAGTTCTTTCGGAAGCGAAGGAACAGGATGCCACGCTGCTCGACCGAACAATGGTGCTATACGGGACCTGCATGGGCAGCGCGAACAGTCACTCAAACTACAATTTGCCAGTGTTGCTTGCGGGAGGCGGATTCAAGCACGGCCAACATCTCGCCTTCGACACGAAGAATAACTATCCGCTGACAAACTTGTTCGTTTCGATGCTCCAGCGGCTGGGAATCGAGACACGCGAATTCTCGACCGGAAAAGGTACGATGCGTGGGCTCGAAATAAGCTGATCTCATCGAGTCCCGCAGACGCGAAGTTCCGACCCTACCACAACTCTTCCCGCCTCTACCGGTTCGGGTGAGTCGGGAGCGATATATCGCCCTCCCGACTCACTCATTCCTTGTTCTCCGTACCGAGCACTCCAAATGAATTTTTTTTGCCGCCTCGTTTTGGGGAGCATCCTCGCCCCTGCTCTTCCTCAATTCGGCGTGAGTGCCCCGCCAACTCAATTCTTCGATGCGCATTGCGTCTCGTGTCATGATTCCACCACCAAGAAGGGCGGACTCGATCTCACGACGTTGAAGTTCAATCCGAGCGACGCTGAAGCGTTTTCCCGGTGGGTCAGGATTCACGACCGCATCGCCGCGGGTGAGATGCCGCCGAAGAACAAGCCGCCAGCTATGGAAACGACTCGCGCACTGAAGGCGCTCCACGACGATCTGATCGTTGTGGAAGGAAAGATCACAAATGCGAATGGCAAAACGCGGCTCCGCCGCCTCACACGCGGCGAATACGAAAACACAATCCGCGATCTCTTCGACCTGCCCGGCATCCCTCTCCAAATCGACCTCCCGCCCGATGGACAAGTGGACGGCTTCGACAAGAACAGCGATGCGCTCGATCTCTCACATGTGAACCTCGCGAAGTACTTCGAGGCCGCAGACCACGTACTGGACGTGGCAATAGCCACCCGCCCCACCGCACCCAAACCGATCAAGCAGCGGATTTCACTCGCGAACCCGCACGGCTTCGTGGCGCATGTTCTGATGCATGGCGACGGCGTCCTCTTGAAGAACAAACAGCCCGACCCCGATTTCCCGCCAGCAGGCGATCACGAACACCTCGATCAAGGCGCCCACGAGCGACTCGGCCTGTTCCACAATGGCGCGAGTGTGGGCCTTTTCCGACCAGAGGATGAATCGTTCAGTCCGTACTTCAATGAGTTCGTCGCGATCTACCCCGGCCGGTATCGCCTCACCACCTCCTTGTGGAGTTTTCAGTGGGATAAAGGAAAGGTACTTCCGTCACGCGGGACAGAAGCAGCACGGCTTTCGATTGTCCAGCTTGTTGGTGACGGACGTGGAGGAGGACACCCGAGCACAGTTCTCGGGTATTACGACGCGCCGTCGATGAAGGAGCAGAAACACGTCGTCGTAATGTGGTTGAATCCGCGTGAAACAATTGGCTTCAATACCGCGTCATTGGCGCATGCCCACACGCGCGGCCCCAAGCGAGCAATGGGATTCACTGGGCCGGGGATAGCATGCGATTATCTTGATGTGGAAGGCCCGCTACACGATACCTGGCCTCCTGTCGGTCACAAACGGCTGTTTGGCGACCTGCCAATCAAAGAGTTCATCGCCAAGGAGCATCCCGGCATTCGTCCGCCGCTGCGAATGCCTGACCGCCAGCAACTCTTCATGGGCAAAAACAAACCCGATCCATTACCGGGCATCTGGACCGTAACCAGCGATAAGCCGCTTGAGGATGCCGACCGGCTGCTGGCCGATTTCCTTCCGCGTGCGTTCCGCCGGCCAGTCTCACCAGAGGTGCGGAAGCTGTATGTGGGCAGAGTGGCGGAACGGCTGAAGGGCGGTGATTGCTTTGAAGTGGCAATGCGGTGGGCGTATCGCGCTGCCCTCTGTTCACCGGACTTCCTCTTTCACGTTGAACCAGCTGGAGAACTGGACGATTTCGCGCTGGCGTGTCGGCTCTCGTACTTCTTCTGGAACTCGATGCCGGACGAGAAACTCGCGAAGCTCGCCCACGACGGGAAAATCAAGAAGCCCGATGTTCTTCGCGCGGAAGTGGACCGCATGCTCGGCGACGCGAGATCGCAGCGGTTCGTGGAAGACTTTGTTGGCCAGTGGTTGAAACTCCGGCTAATTGCTGCGAACGATCCGGATAATAAGCTCTACCCGGAGTTCAACAAGTATCTCCAGGACTCGATGCTCGCCGAAACCTATGCCTACTTCCGCACACTGCTCGATAGCAACCTGACGGCCGATTATCTCGTGAAGTCCGACTTCGCCATGCTCAACGAAAAGCTGGCGGTTCATTACGGTATCAAGGGGGTGAGTGGATCGCAAATTCGGCGCGTGCAACTCCCCGCCGGTTGTCCACGCGGGGCGTTTCTCACGCAAGCTGCGATCCTGAAAGTCACTGCCAACGGCACCACCACCTCACCCGTCCCCCGCGGTGCGTTTGTTATGGATCGCTTGCTGGGCAAGCCACCCGCGCCCCCACCGCCCAATATCCCCGCCGTCGAACCGGATGTCCGCGGAGCAACAACCATTCGCGACCAACTCGATAGGCACCGAAATAATGCCGCCTGTGCCGCGTGTCACGCGAAGATTGACCCACCGGGTTTTGCGCTGGAAGAATTCGATGTGATTGGCGGGCAGAGAACACGTTACCGTTCGCTCGGCGTGGGTGATCCCGCACCGCGTGGGAACATCGACCCCTTTATTGGCATCGGCTTCAAACTTGGCCCGAAAGTCGATGCGAGCGGGACGCTCCCCGATGGTCGGAAGTTTACTGGGATCGCCGAATTCCAAACTCTGCTTGCTGCCGACCGTGACTTGTTGCTCACCAATTTGGCGAAACAGTTCGCAGTGTATTCCACCGGTCGCAGCGTTTCTTTCGGTGATCGCGATGAGATTGCTGCGATTGTTGCGCAGGCGAACAAAAAAGGCGGTGGAGTCCGCACCTTGGTTTATGAACTGGTGGCCAGCAAACTATTCCAAACACGGTGAGATCATGCGCATTCAAACTCTTCTTGTAACGCTGATCGCAACTGCGTTTCTACCCCACGCTTGCTTTGCCGACGACAAGCCGGGGAAGGTGGAACGGGCGACGTACCGCGTAACCGGGTTGTTCGCGCCGGAGCGCGAGAAAGACCTACGGGCGGCGTTCGAGGACTTGCCCGAGTTCAAGTTGGTCGCAGTGAACTTCGCCGATGCAGAAATGACCCTCGAATTCGATGCCGCCAAGCTATTCCCGAAAGAGAAACCGGAGCGAATCGTCGAATTGGTCGATCAGAAAGTGCGGTCCGTCACACATCACACATTCGGGGTGAAGCCGCGGCGAACTGTGCCCCGCGACAAATTGAAAGAGATCGTGATCCCCGCCGCGGGTCTTGATTGCAAGGCGTGCTGCTTGGCGGCCTATGAGGTCATCGCCAACATTGATGGCGTTTACCAGGCAACCGCGAGCTTCAAGGAGGGGCGAATCACCGCTCTCCTTGATCCGACGAAAACTGATAAGAGCAAGTTGGAAGAAGCCCTCCGCAAGCGGGGAGTGGATGTCGGCAAAGCCCGCAAACCGTAATTCGCTTCCTCCTCCTTCATGATCACGCACCGGTTGTTCTCGCCGAGAGTCTGTCATGGCTATTCCGCGTTGCACATTACTTCCCCTTCCGGAGCATCAAGTCAGTTTTCAGGTCAATGGAAACGAGCGGCTTCGTTGGCACTTCGGGATGCAGTATCCGCGACCGTTCTTCTATCCGCTCGTCGGACCTGCCTCGGGTCTTTCGCTCACACGAATGGGACATCCTGGAGCACCCAACCACGATCACCACCGTTCGATCTGGTTCGCACATGAGAAGGCGAGCGGAGTGAATTTCTGGAGTGACGGGACGACGGCTCGGATCCGGCAGAAGGAATGGCTGGCGTATCAGGACGGCGATGACGAAGCCGTCATGGCCGTGCGTCTGGGATGGAATGATGGACACGACCCCAAAGACCTGCTCGAACAAGAGTTGTTCGCATCTGTGATCCCTGGTCCAGAGAGCGAGACGTTCCTCGAAATCCAATCGACCTTCCATCCAACCGCCCAAACTCTGGAGTTCGGCAAGACCAATTTTGGCTTCTTCGCGGTGCGCGTGGCCAAGTCGATCTCGGTGTTCTTTGGTGGCGGCACATTGACAAACAGCGCGGGAACAACCGGCGAGCCCGCCATTTTCGGCAAGTCAGCAGAGTGGATGGACTATAGCGGCGAGCAGTTCGGCGGGCACAAGGAGGGAATCACCTATTTTGACCACCCCGCCAACCCCGGGCATCCGTCCGCGTGGCATGTGCGCGAGGATGGCTGGATGGCGGCTTCTGTGTGCTTTGGCGCACCGCGTGCCACGACCCGCAATGCTCCACTCACGCTACGCTACCTGTTGCATGCTCATCGCGGCCCGCTTGACGCAAAGCGTGCGGACGAAGTTTTCCGCAGGTTCTGCAAACGACCGCCTTTCGAACTGGTCAAAGCACCTGCGAAGCATACGGCGCACGGCGTGCGCCGGAAGAGTTGAGCGCGGGCGGTCTGGCGCGGTCACGACTCACCAAGGCGATCAGGAAGTCGAAGCCGGGTTGCATTGTTGTGCATTTGACGCCGATCGATTTCGCATCCACCTCACAAGAATGACGAGCAACACTCCCGCGATGGTCAATCCAATGCCGATCGGTAGTGTCCACATTGCAGGAAGCAGAGCGTCGTCGGGTTCCTGCTCGCCACCCACCCACGTCACATCAGCGTGGCCGTCAGCAAGCTGCACTCGGTAACGGACCACGCGATGATTTGCGGATTCGCCCAGTCGCGTTTCTGCTGTTTCGCCTGGAAGACGGACAGATTGAATCGCTCCGGCGGGCGTTTCTACCAGCCAACGCTGGGCATCAGCAGAGCCGGAGGGAGGGTTGCTCACTGGTTGGTCCTTCGGCACAACGAGCAAGTAGACCTCCGTCATTCGCGTGCCATTTCCTTCCAACTTCGTCGCCGAATCCGGTTGAAGTTTTGTGAGATGCAAACTCGCGTATGGGTTTCCGTTCCCCAGCCCATACTTCAGGTAGAAATCGTAGGCGGGGTATTTGTCCGCGTTGTCGATTTGCACTTGGATGTCGAGTGGGGAACCTGCGAAAGGACCGTCGGCTTGGCTCGCCGGAGCCGACGCCAGGAGGAACGCGATCGCAGCGAACGGAATTCGCACTTGCATGTTGCCCCCACGTAAATTCGCGACCCGAAAAGGTCACTCACAATTGCAAGCGATCGCAAACTCCATGCCATGTGAAAAATCTCCTCCTCCAGTCACTTCCTTGCGAATTGAGTGTGCGTAATAGTCACAGAACGGTGCGATTGGTGCGCCCACACCGCACAGCGCTGCACGTGTGCGCCGAGACTCCGCTACCCGACTAATCATCATGCGCGTTGTGAGTGTCCGAGAGCATTCGCAATGGTTCTGGCATTCGGATTGCAGATCCAGCGTTGGCGATGCACCAAACTCGGGAGGGCTGCCATGTTAAAAATGCGAACCATCCTCTGCCCCACTGACCTTTCGGACTCTTCATTCGCTGCATTTCGGCTGGCATGCGCGTTAGCCCGCGATTATGGCGCGAAGATTATCGTCTTGTATGTCTACCCAACACCGGCAGACGGTGCGGACATGGTGGACCGAGCACGCGACACGCACTTTGAGGAAGACCTCGTGGATACAATTCGGGCCAAAACCCCCGAACATCTCGGGGTGGTTGTCGATTTTCGAGTCGCGGAGGGTTCGCCAGCAGAAGTGATTCTCTCGGTGGCGAGGGAATGCGATCTTGTCGTGATTGGTACCCACGGCCGCCGGGGTTTGCGTCGTGTGCTGATGGGGAGCGTGGCCGAACAAGCTCTCCGCGAGGCGCCCTGCCCCGTGATGACCGTGCGGCCGGAAATGCACATACCGGCCGAGAGTCTGCCCGCTACGACCACGGCGGCAACTGAGAACGTGGAACTTGGTGTGGGTGATTGACCCCCGACGTTGCGGCGGAGCCGCACGCAACATTAATAGACAATCCGAAAGCCATCGAGCGTCTCGTCTGCATCGCGCTCGTCGACTTGCTCCGCCTCGATATGTTCCGACATCCTCGCGCGGATATCGGCCAGGAACGCGTCGACCACATCGAGTGGTCCATCCGCCAGTAGTTCCACTCCACCATCGGATAAGTTCCGTACCCAGCCGCGCACCAGTGGGTGCCGGCGCGAGATGGAGACGGCTGTTGCGCGGAACCCAACGCCTTGCACATCGCCGGAGTAATACACGACCTTCGCCATCGTCCTCCTCCCGTGTCACTCTCGTCACAAGTGACTGGGCGTCTTCACTTCATCATAGGCGAGAGGCATGGAGCGCAACACCCTGCATTGGTCACTGCTTCGCGTTGACACACCGGTTTGGGAATTGCTAGAGTCCGCACCCTGAAGGAGGCAAGCACGCATTAATCCCGAAGTCTGGTACGCCTTCATTCGCGGCACGCGGCGCGGGCCACTTGCGATCGCGACTCGGGCCGGCTTACGGCTAGCGAGTTGGCCCTATGGCCTTGCCGTCCGAACAAGGAATTGGCTTTACGACCGCAGACGGAAGAGCATCCACACCGCGCTAGTACCGGTCGTCAGTGTGGGGAACCTCACACTCGGCGGCACCGGCAAGACCCCCTGTGTCGAGTGGATCGCACGCTTGTACCGCCAGCGCAATGTGCAAGTTGCGATCCTCAGTCGAGGTTATGGCAGTGAAGCCGGGAGAAACGATGAGGCGATGGTGCTGGAAGAGAATCTGCCGGATGTCCCGCACCTGCAAGGCCCCGATCGTGTCGCGCTTGCTGAAACAGCGGTGGAGGAACTCGAAGCGGAACTGCTCCTGCTCGACGACGGTTTCCAGCATCGCCGACTGCACCGCGACCTGGATGTTGTGTTAATCGACGCGACCTGGCCCCCCTCACGCGATTACCTCTTTCCTCGCGGCACGCTGCGTGAACCGCCGAGTGGATTACGGCGAGCAGGGGCAATTGTGGTCACGCGATGCGACCAGGTGACTGGAGAAGAACTCGACGCAATACGCGCCTGGCTTTCGCAGCGATGGCCCAATACGCCGGTCGCGCTGACAGAACACCGGCCGGTTTCGCTCGTGAGGGCGAATGAAAACAGCGAACCCGTGGAGACCCTCGCGGGAGTACCAGTCTTTGGATTTTGCGGAATCGGCAACCCCAGCGCCTTCCGCTACACACTCGAAAGGCTCGGCGCAACCGTGGTGGATTTCCGCTCGTTCCCCGACCATCACTGCTACACAACAGCAGATGTGGACAACCTGACGCGCTGGGCGGAATCACTGCCTCCACATGGTGTCGTCGCCACAACGCAAAAAGACTGGGTGAAACTGCGCATCGAGAACCTCGCTGGCCGGCAAATGTGGGCAGTGCGCATCGGGCTGTATTTTCGGGAAGGCGAGGCGGCATTTGCGGGTGTGTTGGAAAACGTTCTGGCTGATGGCCGAGCCTGAGCGGGACGTGGTGGCGAGATAATGCCATTCGCGACAACGGACTGTCACAATGACCGATCTTGTGGAACTCGTTCAACGGCTTGGGTCGCCACGCGTGCTGGTTCTCGGCGACGTGATGCTTGACCGTTACGTCTGGGGAAATGCCGAACGAATCAGTCAGGAAGCTCCCGTCATTCTCCTGCGTGCCGACAAACGCGAAGAACGTCTGGGTGGGGCCAGCAGTGTCGCGACCATGCTCCAGGCGCTGGGCGCACAAGCCAGCGTGATTGGTGTTGTCGGGAGCGATGCCGATGGCTTCCACGCCCGGCGGCTTCTGACGGAAATCGGTATCGACGCGGAAGGAGTCGTGACAGACCCCGACCGCCCCACCAGCGTGAAGGAACGCTACCTCGGCCGGGCCCAAGCCCGCCACTCCCAGCAGATGATTCGCGTCGATTACGAAAGTCGCGACGCGGTGAATGAAGGCATTGAGCGGCAGCTCGCGGATGTTCTTGTCACGAAGATTCGCGAATCCGACATTGTCCTGGTGAGCGATTACGACAAGGGGGTCTGCACCCCCGGCCTTCTGCGTGTTGCGATCGAGGTGTCGAAGGGGCGAGGCATTCGAGTGATCGCGGACCCGACACGCGGGGGTGACTACGCCAAGTATCGCGGTTGCTCCACCATGACCCCCAATCGCCTGGAGGCGGGTCTCGCCACCAATCGGACGATTCACACGACAACCGAAGCACTCGCGGCCGCCGCACAGCTTCGCGATTCACTCGACCTCGAAGCTGGCATTGTCACCCTCGACAAAGACGGGATCGCTCTGGCACACAGCGATGGCCACTCGGCTCTCTTCCCAACGCGTCCCCGGCAAGTGTACGACATCACGGGTGCGGGCGATATGGTCATGGCAACGCTTGGCCTCACTCTCGCGGCCGGCGCGGACTACGACCCAGCCATTCGGCTTGCAAACGTTGCTGGAGGATTGGAAGTCGAGAAGATCGGCGTTGCAACAATCACACGCGATGAGATCCTCGCCGACCTCCTGCACGCACCCTTCCGCAGCACGGAACGCTTACCGAGCACCGCGAAAGTCGTTGGGCTTCCCCAGCTTCTCAAAGAATTGGAATTGCGCCGACGTGCGGGACAGTCAGTGGCTTTCACCAATGGCTGCTTCGATGTGCTCCACGCAGGCCATGTGCAGTATCTCGCCGAAGCCCGCCGACAAGCCGATTGTCTCGTCGTGGCCGTGAACAACGATGCGACCGTGCGGCAACTCAAGGGACCGATGCGACCGCTCAACCCCGTCGAAGCGCGGGCGCTGGTACTCGCCAGCTTACAAGATGTCGATTATGTCACCATCTTTGCCGACGTGACGCCGGCGGCAGTGATCGAAGCCGTGCAGCCGGAGGTGCTGGTCAAGGGCGCGGATTACCGGAAGTCGGAAGTGGTCGGGGCGGATTTCGTGGAGAGCTATGGTGGACGCGTCCACTTAGCGGAACTTCGCGACGGCTTCTCCACGACAAATCTGATTGAGCGAATGAAAGCGGCATAATGGAACGCATCGCGCTGTTCTTGCCGAACTGGATTGGCGACGTGGTGATGGCCACGCCAGCCATTCGAGCCGTGCGCGACGCCTTCCCCGCAGCGAAGCTGGTCGCGGTGTGCAAGCCGTATGTGGCGGATGTCCTGGCCGGCTCGCCGTGGTTCACAGAAACACTGCTTGCAGACAAACGCGGCCCTCGCAACCGGCGTGCATTCGCCGTTGCACACCAGTTGCGGGACCGCAGGATTGACACGGCCGTGCTCTTCCCCAACTCCTTCCGGACCGCGCTTGTTGCTTATCTCGGTGGTGCGAAGCGAATCATCGGCTTCGCTCGCTATGGCCGCAGTTGGATGCTCACCGACGTTTTGCACCAACACAAAGACAATCGGGGGCAATTTATCCCTTCCCCCATAATTGACGACTACAACCGCCTCGCGATGCGGCTGGGAACGGCAGATCCCGGCTACCGCATGGAGTTATTCACCACACCAGTGGATGAAGCCAATGTGGATCAGGTTTGGCGCCGGTTCGCGTTGCATCGCTATTCGACGATTGTGGCCCTGAACCCGGGAGCGGCGTTCGGCGCGGCGAAGCACTGGGGCGACGATCACTTCGCGTACCTCGCACGCTTGTTAACCACCCGGTTAGCGTGCGGCGTCCTCATTGTGTGCGGGCCAACAGAACGTGAGATGGCCCGGCGGATCGCGGAAGAGAGCCGCAGTCCTCATGTGTTTCCACTCAGTGACAGTCCACTGTCGCTCGGGCTGACGAAGGCCATCGTCAAGCGAACCGATTTGCTCGTTACCACCGATAGCGGTCCGCGCCACTTCGCCGCGTCGTTCAACCGGCCGGTCGTTTCGCTATTCGGCCCAACACACATTGAGTGGACACAGACCTATTTCGCCAAAGAAATCTACCTGCAGAAGAAATTGCCCTGCGGACCGTGTCAGCAGCGCGTGTGTCCGCTCAGTCATCACCGCTGCATGCGCGAACTGACGCCCGCGACTGTCTTCACCGCGGCTGCAGAGTTACTCGCGCGTTTCCCGCTCTCACTTCGCACGGAGGGTTCCCGTGCCGCCTGAGATTCTCACACGGAAATCCGACTCACGTATCCGGGCTTACCTGCGTGAACCGCAGATCGTGTTCGCCCCTGGCGAACCCGGCGGAAGCCTCACCACACATCCGGCGTTCGCGGACCTCTTCGGTCGTGTGGGTCTCACAACCGCATCGACATTTCTTCAGTTGCCGGGAGAAGTCGTCAGCGGCCACCCGGACAGACACGTCATGCGGATTACCATTCCCGGCGCTCCGCGAGCTTTTTACTTGAAGCGGCAGCACATCGTGGGCTGGCGCGAAAAAGTGCGGAACCGACTTGATGGGTTCGGCTATGTGTCGCGGTGTGAACGCGAAGCGGAACTATTGCAACAACTCGACTCCGAAAGACTCCACGCACCACGCTGGGCCGCGTTTGGCACGTACGGCCGACGTGCGTTCCTCCTCGTCGAGGAAGTACCGGATGCGGTCGAACTCCGACGGATACTCAGCGACAACACGCTGTCCCTGGTGGCACGGCGAACTCTCGCAATGAATATTGGAACGGCGATCGCCGCTCTCCACACAGCCGGGTTCAGTACGCCAGACCTCAGCGCAAAGCATGTGCTGGTGAATCGGAATACATTCGCAGTGACGCTCCTCGATTGGCAATCCGCCACACGCCGGCAGTTGGTGCGCGATACTGTCCGAGCAGATGAAGTGGGGGCGTTGCACGCTTCGCTGGCAGAGTCACTGGCAACTCCATCCGAGCGACTGCGAGCGCTCGCTGCCTACCGTGGGGCGGTGGAGCAAGCGGCCCCACGGGCCGCTCATCCTCGACAAGATTCTTCCTCCAACATTCAACTCCGTACATCCGTGCTCCGTGCAGCCGCGCGGCACGCGCGTCGGCGTTCTGTGCGCGATCAGCTTCCGTTGCCAACGCAGAGCCCGGCGCAGCGGCTTGTGTGGCTCGCAGAGGAGGCGGTGTGCGCGATTCCCGAGATCGCGGCGGTGTGGCCGCGTCCGGCGATCACGCCACCCTTCTATGGATTTGGACCGCTGGGTGCTTCACAGGTGCGGTTCGCCGGGCGTGACGCCGTTCTTGTGCGCGGCCACACAACGGCTCCCTTCGGGCGCCTTGGGGCCTGGCTGCGCGCGACACCCTGGCGTTCCCCGGGTGTCACCATCGGTCGGATTCTCTTCCATCTGGAGCGATACGGCGTGCCCACGGCCAAGCTGTTTGCATTCGGCCAGAGGCTTACCAGTGTGACGGGTGCTGAATGGTTTGCGCTGTATCAATCTCTCCCCGGCATACCGCTCCGGAAATGGCGTCACACGGCTTCATTCGCCCAGCGACGGGCTACGAGAGATGCACTGGTGGCGTGTGTACAGAAGTTGCACGATGCGAGCTGCGTACTCCGCAATCCGAAAGCTGCGTTTGTGATATCCGCTGGCAGTGTGTATGTTGCCGATCCGCGAGCCGTCCGAATCGTCCGCCGAGTGACGGACTCCGCGCGGCGGCGTGACCTTCGCCAAGTGTTCCGACTTCTGGGAATGGAATGACTTCGGGCAAATCAACTATCAGCCTCACGCAACTGACACCGGAGAGGGGCGATCCTGTCTGGTCGGTCTGGCGACTATTGCGCCGGCGCGGATGGCTCCTTCGTCGTCAGCCCGATTGGGATCGGTTTGCGGGCGAAGGTTGGCCTGAGCGCATCATGGAGGAATCGCTCACCGATCGCGAACACAAAAAACAGGGGCGTTCGATCGGTCGGAAAGTGTTCTTTTCCGGCTCCGAGAAACTCAGCGTTTATTTGAAGCGCCACTTCCACCTCTCGCGGTTCACTGGGCTCCTGGCCACCTTGTTTCCGGGCGGCGCGTGGTCGCCGGGTTTGCAAGAGTGGCAACGGCTCTGTTGGGCCAGGGCGGAAGGTTTCCCCGTGCCGCGCGCCGTGGCGGCCGGACAGTTCGTCGGACCCTGGGGGAAGTTGCAAAGCTTCATCGCCGTGGAGGAACTGCACGGCATGTTGCCGCTCCACGAAGCGGTGCCACTCGCGTTTCGGAGACTCGAACCGCACGTGTTCGTGCGGTGGAAACGTGGGCTGACGGCGGAGCTGGCCCGGCTCGCGTGTGAATTGCACCGACGTCGTGTCTTTCACAAGGATCTCTACTTCTGCCATTTCTACATTCCTGAAGCATTGACGCGAACTGTCCCGGCCGACTGGACCAACCGCGCGGTCATGATCGACTTCCACCGCCTCACTCGGCACGCACTCACGGGCGCGTGGTGGCGCATCAAGGATCTGGCGCAACTGCTCTATTCGTCGGAAGTAGAAGGCGTCACCGATCGCGACCGTGTGCTCTTCTGGCGGCTCTACCGTGAGAGTTGGCCGGAGGGGAAGTCTCCGGGCAAATGGCTCCTTCCGCTCGTGCGGTGGAAATGGCAACTCTACCGCCGGCACAACAAACGGAGACCATCGAGCGTGCCATACGACCAGCAACGGAGTGCTGCCTGATGGATATTGCCCTCTGTTACGAGAGCGTCTTACCAGCACGCGGTGGGGCCGAGACCTACGTTGGCGACCTCGCACGCCGACTGGCGCGTGACGGACATGCCGTTCATCTCTTCGCTTCGCGCTGGGATGCCAACGCCCTCCCCACCGCAACTCATTTCCACCGCGTCGAAGCACGGAGCAGCCCGCGATTTCTCCGTCCGTGGCGATTCGCCTCGGCGTGCGAGGCCGCGTTGAAGAATGCTCCGGTTGATGTGAGTATCGGCTTCGACAAGACATGGGGGCAGGACATTCTCTATCCCCAGGGAGGACTTCACGCTGCCAGCGCTGAACACAACCTGCTGAAGTTCCCCGATACGTTCACGCGCACTCTCGCAGCACTTGGCAAGTGGATCGACCCGGCCGCGTGGTCATTCGCACGTCTGGAACGGAAGCAATATCTCAGCGCACACAGGCCGGTGATTGTGGTGAATAGCTTCATGGTGCAGAAGCACTTTGAGCACTATTATGGGATACCGCCTGAGTCCGTGCGCGTCGTGCGAAGCGCAATCGACCCGCTTCGCTTTGCCGCCGACGATCGGTTGAAACGGCGTCACGAAGAGCGCGGTCGCTGGATGGTGTTTCCGGAGGAAACGGTCGGTCTGTTCGTGGCGATGAACTACCGGCTCAAGGGACTCGCCCCACTCTTGAATGCACTTGCGCTCATCCCACGCGATCGTCCGTTCAAACTCGTGGTTGTGGGGCACCCGAAGTTTCGGCGGTATCAACAACAAGCCGAGAAATTGGGCGTCGGGGATCGCGTCCGATTTCTCGGCCACCGCAGCGACCCAAAAGATTGCTACTTCGCGGCCGATTTCCTCGTTCACCCCACCTTTTATGATCCCTGCTCGCTCGTCGCACTCGAAGCCCTCGCCTGTGGCCTGCCGGTGATTACCTCACGCTACAACGGCGCGAGCGAACTCCTTTCGCCGCCCACCGACGGCATGGTGATCGACGATCCCCACAACCAATCCGAACTGGCGGCTGCGATGTATCGATTCACCGACCGAAAATATCGCGCGGAAGCAGCCGCAGCAGCACGGCAGACCGGAACAAAGTGGACCTTCGAGCACCACTATCAAGCTCTTCTCGGCGTCTTCAGCGAAGTCCGCAGGACGAAACAAGCCGCTTGAGGGATAGAGACTGCTCGGGGCATGGACGTCGGCTTTGCCTACAATTTCTGCATGGCTTCACACCCAGATGTTGCGATCATTGGCGGCGGAATCATCGGACTGACCTCCGCATACTTCCTCGCAAAAGAGGGACTGTCGATCGCGGTGTACGACCGGGGTAACCTTGGCCTGGAGGCATCTTGGGCTGGAGCGGGTATTCTGCCGCCGGGCAATCCACAGCGGGCGGTAACTCCCGCCGACAAACTCCGCGGTATTGGGTCTCTTCGGTTTCCCGAGTTGAGCGCGGAACTCTTTGAGCGAACCGGCATTGAGAATGGTTACCGCAATTGTGGCGGAATCGAGTTTCTGACTGCCGAAGACTCGGACGTGTTGGATGTATGGGCGGCAGAGGAGATTGCTTTCGAACGAATTACGCGGTCGGACGCAAAAAAGCTGGAACCGCTGGGGGATATCGAAGGCGATCCGTATCTACTTCCCGGCTGTGCCCAGGTGCGCAACCCGTGGCATCTGCGTGCGCTCCTTGCGGCTTGCAAGAAGATCGGTGTGCGACTTCATCCAAATGCAGAAGTGGCAGGATGGAACTTCGGTGGCAACCAGGTCGAGTCACTGCGTCTTGCGAACAGCGAGCACGTCACGGCAGAACGCTTCCTGCTCACGGCCGGCGCGTGGAGTGCTTCGCTTCTCGAGCCACTTGGCGCGTTCCTCCCCGTTTATCCGGTCCGCGGACAGATTGCGTTACTTCGTGGGGAGAGCTGCTCGCGCATCTTGATGTTTGGTAAACGTTATCTTGTCCCGCGGGGTGATGGTCTCACGCTTGTGGGTTCCACGGAAGAACCGGAAGCAGGCTTCGAGAAACGAACGACACCCGAAGGTATCGCCGGGCTCCTGGCCTTTGCGCGAAGCGTGGTGCCTGTACTCGCCGATGCCACACTCGAGACGTCGTGGGCTGGCTTGCGGCCGGGTACGCCGGACAGCTTGCCATTCATTGGTCCGGTGCCGGGGTGGGCGAATGTCTTTATCTCGACGGGTCATTTCCGAGCGGGTGTGCAACTGTCGATTGGCACCGCACAAGTGATTGCCGAATTGTTCACCGGCAAGCCAACATGTGTGCCGCTGGAACCATTCAGCGTGTGCCGCAAGCCCGGCGCAACGGCAAAACAGGCGTTTCGAAGCTGAGGTTCCAAACTCGACGGGCTTACGCCGCGCCGTTGGCCTCCCGGACTGCAATAATATCCCCATGCAACCGACCGAACACCGCTCGGCCGTTGGCCAACTCGCCGACGATCTCCGTTGGCTCGAAGATCACTGCCGCCGACAGTCCGATCTGTCGACGCACGCCGGCACATTGCGCCTCGCCTCGGCACTCACGCGAAACGTGATCGGCCCCTTCCTTGAAGGCCAACCCGCGCGACCGCTGCATATTGCCGTCGTTGGTGGAGCTGGCGCGGGCAAGAGTACGGTGGTCAATTTTCTCGCAGGCGCTGTCGTCGCGGAGGCGAACCCGCAAGCCGGTTACACACGCCATCCCACCGCGTTCCTTCCTCCTGGTCCCAGTTTTCAGTGGCCGAGTTACATCGGTTTCATGGGTTCGCTTCACCGACTCGTGGAGGACAAGCCCGCGAGCGCGGATGAAGATGTGTATCAAGTGAAGCGGATCCCCGTACCCCAAAGTCCAGCAAGAACCGCAACTCACCCACTCTCCGAATTTGTCATCTGGGACTGCCCCGACATGACCACGTGGGCATCGGAACATTACGTATCGCGGTTGATGGAAGTCTCCGCGCTTGCCGATGTCATCGTCTATGTCGCCTCGGACGAGCGTTACAACGACGAAGTCCCAACGCAGTTTCTCCACCTGCTTGTGAAAGCGGGCAAAGCCGTGGTCGTCGTTCTCACCAAGATGCGGCCCGTCGATGCGCCCGCGTTCATCGAGCACTTCCGGCAGGAAATTCTCGGCGGCTTACCGAAGTTGCCCACCGGCAACACTCCGGCCGTGCCGGTTGTCGCGCTTCCACAAATGACAATGGCCGAACGCACGGACCCCAGTGGCGCCGGAGCCAAGTACCGCATTCCGCTTCTGAATCAGCTTCTCGTGCAATGCGAAACTGACGAAGCCGCTCGCGCGCGGACAGTAACGAACGCAGCACAGTATCTCACAACAGCGGGTGCCGGGCTCCTCGAGGTGGCCCGACGCGACCTCGAGGAACTCGATGCGTGGAAAGCGGCCGTGATCGCCGGGAAAACCGCCTTCGAAGAGCGTTATCGGCGCGAATATCTCTCGGGCGAACAGTTCCGCCGGTTCGATGTCTATAGCGACCGGCTCAACGATCTGCTGGAACTGCCCGGCGCCGGTCGTATCATCGGCGGGCTATTCTGGGCCCTCCGCACGCCGTATCGCTGGCTACGCGATTACGTTTACGGTCTTCTCTCCCGACCGAACGTTCTGAACCTTTCCGAACAGACCGTTTTGCACGATGCACTCAAGGGTTGGCTGGAATCGCTCCACGCTGAAGCTCTGCGAAAAACGGCACTTCACCCACTCTGGAAACAAATCGCCGTGCGATTTGATTCGGAGCTTGGTCCGCAGGCACGCGAGCGATTCGCCACGGAGTTCCGAGCATTCGAATTGAAAGAATCCGCGGATTTGGAGCAGGCCGGCAAACACCTCGTCGCGAGTCTGGAGAACAACCTCACGTTGCTCTACACGCTTCGCGCCGGCAAATTCGCACTCGACCTCATCATTATCGGAAGCGTGATTTACTTGACCTGGCCGCCGGGATGGTTACTGCTACTCATTCCGCTCGGTGTTTCCGCCACGCACCAGTTCGCCGAACTGGCTACGCGCGGCGTGGCGGAAGGCGCGCGGAACCGCATCCGCGCGCAGCGTGAATCGCTCGTCACCACGTCACTCAGCGCACCGTTGGCGACCTGGCTGATTGAATGGCCTTCCACCGGGGGCACTTCGTTTGAGAAACTGCAACAGGTGCTTCGCCGCGTGCCCGAGCTCATCCAGCAAATGGAAGAACGCGTGAGTGCGAAAGTTGCGGCCATGACCAAGCCGAAACCGACTCCGCCCAGTGCAAATCACCCGCAGACGCAGGATGCGGCGACTCACTCTCAGGTTCAACCGGGGGAGCGGAGTCACGAGCAGGCAAACAAGGTAACCGAATGAATGAGACGATCGCTGACGCGCCGCCACGACTGGACGAGTCACCGCAGCAGCCATTGTTGCGGACGCTTGCGCCACTTTTGCGCGGGTTGGAGAAACAACTGCGCTCGTGGCTCAGTTCCGCACGGCGATTCCCGCTCACGATGCTGCAACGTGCGGAACTCGAAGGGCTGGCGGAGGACTTAAAGCGGCAGAGCGAATCGCTGGATGTGGAGAAACCGCTGCTCGTCGTCATGTTGATGGGTGGTACGGGCGTCGGCAAATCCACTCTGCTCAATGCGCTGGCGGGTGGGCCAATCGCACAAGCGTCGTTCACGCGACCCACCACCCGCGACCCGGTTGTCTACTTCCACCACTCGGTGAAAATGGAACGGCTCGACCCGGCGCTGCGGCTCTGTCGGCTCGTTCAGCACGACCGCATTGGGCTGGAACAGAAAATCATCGTCGATACACCCGATCTCGATTCCAACGATCTTGCCAACCGCGAGAAACTCAAAGCACTGTTGCCGGTCGCGGATATCGTCCTTTATGTCGGTTCCCAGGAAAAGTACCACGACCGGCTTGGTTGGGACTTGTTCAAGGAGCAGCGACAGCGGCGGGCGTTTGCGTTTGTGCTCAATAAGTGGGACCGTTGCGTGACGGGGGAAAGCGGACTGCGACCCGACGAAGATTTGCTCAACGACCTGAAAGCCGAAGGATTCGAGAATCCCCTCCTGTTCCGCACCACCGCACAACTCTGGCTCGACGCAGCAAAGACGTATAACGGCAGCGGATTTCCACCCAAACCTGCCGACCTGCCCGAAGGCGAACAGTTCGGATTGCTCCGTAACTGGCTTGAACTCGGTCTGACGCGACTCGAAATTGAAGCCGTGAAAGCACGCGGCGTTGGGCAATTACTCGAGCAATTGCGGCATGTGGCTGAAGCCGCGCGGCCGCCGGACCTGACTGCTGAAAGCGAACGTGTGAAGTCGGCTTGGGAGAAAACCCTCGCCGAGGAAGCCGATGTGCAAGCGGATGTACTGGTCGGGACGCTCGAGCCATACCAAACCGAGGTGGAGCATCACTTCAGCGTGGAAGATCAGTCGCGGTTTCGGGGATTGATGGCGGCGTACCTTCGCCTCACCACGCGGTTGCGTTACGCCAGCAGTAATCTGCGCGACCGAATTCCGTTCTCCGGTCTTCGAGACAGACTGCTCGGCGGGCGCGTGGAGACTCCTGTGGAGTGGAACCTTGGTGCGTTTGTCCAAGAGTGCGCCCGGACGGCCAGTGAGCGGGTGCTCGATCAGCGCACCACCGCGCTCATCAATCGCTTACTCGTGGACGCCGATACGAAAGGGTTTCCGCTTTCGTTGCTCGCCGATGCCACCAATGCCGCTGGTAAGCTTGACTGGCGCGATCGCATCACTCGCGCCGTGATTGAAGCCCTCGCGGAAGTCGAACGCCAGGCGACACACCCCACTGGTTGGAGGAGATTACTTCGTGGCACACTCAGCCTGCTCGCCAATACTCTGCCCGAGATCTCGCTTGTCGCAACTGCTGGTGTGCTACTCTGGAACTTCTTCATTCACAACGAAGTGCCGGATTTCTTCCGCATGTCGCTGGTTATCCTGGTCCCGCTGCTCGTCATCATTGTGTTCCACTTACTGATTCTGCTCCTTCTACCGGTGCGTTGGCCAGCGATTCGCAGCGAGTTCCGGCGTCAGCTCGGCCACCGCATGGCAGCCGAACTCGGTCGAGCCTATCTCTCCATTCCCGGAGAGGTGGCCACAGCGATTCGCGAGGAGCGGAAGCAAACCGATGCAATAACCGACGAGACGAAACAGGTGAACGACTGGCTGGCGGAGCGTCAGCAAGCGGCGCGCGTCGCGGAGTTGTATGGGAAATAACATCGATCCCATTCAAGGGAGAGAACCTCAGGAGAAGGCAAAGGATCATGGCAGATGGAAAGTGGATCGACGGGCTGAAGCCAGGAATGCCCATTGCCGAAGCCGCGAAAACAGTGCTGACTGCCAGGTTCGCGGTGGTGAAAAACTACCTGCCTCTGGCGGTGGAGAAGTCTCACGAGGATGTGGAACATATCCATCAACTTCGCGTCGGTACCCGCCGCGCCAACGCCGCTCTGCGCGTGTTCGAGGATGCGTTTCCGCGGAAGCTGTTGAAGCAAACCAAACGAACACTGCGGCGAATCCGGCAAGCCGCTGGTAACGCCCGCGACTGGGATGTGTTGATTCTCGCTCTCCCTGCCGCCAAGCCACTTGGCACCACGAGCGCCAAACCGGCTCTGGATTTTCTTCTGGGATATGCCTTCGGAGAACGCGCTGCCGCACAAACGTTCCTCGCCGAGGCCGCGGCCGAAGCCGGACCACTCTTCAACGAACTGAGCGAAGAGTTACCTCTCCGTGCGAGAGAACCCGAGGCGAACCCGCCTGCGAACTTTGGCGAACTCGCGGTGCGGCAACTCGGAGAACTCTTCCACACTTTCACGACAGACGTGGAGGCGAATCCCAAGGAACCCAAGGAACTACACGCTCTGCGTATTGCCGGGAAGCGACTCCGTTATGCCATCGAGATTTTTGCCGATTGCTTCCCTCCAGCAATGAAGGAGACGGTGTACCCGGAGGTCGAACATCTCCAGGAGATACTTGGGGAAGTGCAAGACGCCTGCGTGGGTGTTGAACGTCTCGCGGGGATTCGCACCACCGTGCAACAGGTGACGCCCAAGGAGTTCACACGCGTGCGAAAGGGAATCGACGCGCTGAGCACGAATTGGCGCGCAAAGCTACCGGTGGGTCAAAAAGCGTTCGCCGCCTGGCGTACCGGATGGCTGAAACTGATGAATGGCCTCAAGCTGGAAGTCGCGGTGGCGACGGCCACACTGTAACTCCCGGCGATCACTCTGCGATCATCCTCAAGGCCCCAGGTCAGCGGGTGGTGGAATTGGGCCAGGGCTGGGTGCTGGAGTTGGCGGCGCAGGTGGACCAGGTCGGGTAGGATCCGGTACTGGCGCCGGGTTAACATCGATCCCTGGTCCAGGTGTGGACTCGGTCTCTGGCGGCGTCTTCCCCTTCATGCGACAGGGAAAGCAATTGTCCAGAAAGCCCGCGAGCGGAGCATTACTGCAACCAGCAAGAGTCAGGAATAGGAGCGGAAGGACGCATCGCATGAGACGCGAATAGCGAAACGCCGCAAATGAGCCAAGAGCAGATTCCGTCATCCAGCGGTGATTGCTACCTCGCACGATGAGCGGTGAATTTCTCGATCACCGATTCGACTACCAGAATCAATTGCACGCGGCGTTCGACATTGGCGTCCGCTTCCACACACGCATCGAGCAATTCCAGCAAATCCTCTGTGCCGACCCGGTTAGCGAACGCCTTCAGAGGCGCTAATTCTGTTGCGTCGAAGCCGGTGGCTGTCGCGCCAAGAGAAAGTTTCAGCGCCTGCTCGACGGCTTCGATGATGCATTGCAGGACGAGTGACGCCCGGGCTCGTTGGGCCGCGGCTTTATCCTTCCCCACTTCGTCGTGAAATTTGGCCCAGGTTTCGGCGAGAAACCGAAAGTCGGGGCGAGGGGAGAACAGCCCCTCAATCAGGTTTTTCCGGACTTCCGCGAACGAGCCTTCCGTGAGCGCCAGGGCGCGAGCCGCACTACCCGACGCCAAGTGTGCAAGCCGCTCGCGCTGAGCGCTGTCTTCCACACCATGCTCAGCCAGAATCGCCGCGATGTCGGTATCCGAGAGCGATCCGAAGCGGACGACCTGACACCGTGAAAGAATCGTGGGCAGTTGCCGGCCGATATCGGTGGCGATGAGCAAGAGGAGTGCACCGGGAGGTGGTTCTTCAAGCGTTTTGAGAAACGAGTTGGCCGATTCCTCATTGAAGTCGTCCGCATCTTCCACGATACCTATTTTTCTTGGGCCACGCGTGGGTTTGAGAGCCAGTTGCGCGCAGAACACGCGCATGGCCGCGACGGGTAATTCGTGTTTGCCTTCGGGTGTGCGGAGGAAAAGCAGATCTGGGTGCGTCCCCGCTTCCACCTGCGTGCAAGCCGGGCAGTGATCGCAAGCGGTCATCGGCGCGGGGGGCTGCGAACAAAGAAATCCCTTCGCCAGCTCGCGAGCGAACATTCGCTTGCCGACCCCATTGGGGCCAACGAGCAAATAGGCTTGCCCGAGCCGGCCACGCTCGATGGCGGTGAGAAACGTCTGTTTGGCCGCTTCCTGCCCGCGAAGGCGATCCCAAGACATGCAAACGTCCTTACTCGCTGACACACTCGATATTCCATCCGTACTCCGCTAGGAGCCGAGTAACGGCTCCTCGGACTTCTCTCTGGATCACGTTGATTTCTGGAGCGGCGTTGATGATGCGGTGCTTGTCCGGCCGCATCCTGGCCTCGCGTGTAAATCCACTTCTCACCGCAGCATAATAATCTTCGCCGCGCGCCTCCATGCGATCCGCTTCGCGGTTTCGGCGTGCCACAGCCAGTGCAGGCGGCAAATCGAAGACCAACGTGAGATCGGGCTCGAGTCCTCCCGTCGCAATCTGCCCGACCGTCCACAGGTCTTCTGGTTTTAGCCCACCGGCATGTCCCTGATACACCACATTCGCCAGAAGGTACCGATCCGAAACGACGACCTCTCCACGAGCCAGAGCTGGGCGGATCACTTCCTCCACCAATTGCGCCCGCGACGCCATGAACAGCATGGCTTCGGTCATGGTCGCGATGTGATGTTCCCGGCCGAAGAGCAAGAGCCGGCGTAGTTCCTGCCCGAGCGGCGTCCCACCGGGGTCCACGCAAGCAGTGACGGGAACGTTGTGCGCAGCAAGCCACTCCACCAGCAACCGACACTGGGTCGACTTACCAGTGCCGTCCAGACCATCGAGCGAGATAAACGCGGGTCGCGGCATGACGTGAACTCGTTGCTATGCTTCCTCGATCGAGCCCAACACCTGACCGGCTACAACGGCATCGCCTGGCTGTGCAGTGCGATCAACAAGCATTCCACTCACAGGTGCAGCAACGTCGAAGATCGCGCCAGGAATGAGCAATTCCGCCACACGATCGCCTTCCGTGACACAGTCGCCAACACGGACATGCCACAAGCTGAACCGCGCTCGATCTGAACCAAGCTCTGGCGCGGGGATCGGGACTCGTTGCGATTCCTTCACGTCTTCACCAAGTGTAATCGCCGCTCCTCATGGCGAAATGCGCCGCTTCAGTGCGGCTGCATGTCGTCAGCGTGGTAACTCGACCGCACATAGGGCCCCGCCACCACGCGGCGGAATCCCATGAGCCGAGCCGTTGCGGCGAGCGAATCGAATTCCGCCGGCGGCACGAATCGCGCTACCGGAATGTGTTTCGCGGTCGGAGCCAGATACTGACCGAGCGTGAGCACGTCACAGCCGATGGCACGGAGATCGGCAAAGACATCAAAGAGTTCATCAATGGTTTCGCCGATGCCAAGCATCAACCCAGCTTTGGTGACGATATGCGGTGCACGGCGTTTGACGCGCTCCAGTAGCCCCAGACTGCGCTGATAGAGTGCCCGACCCCGGACAATGCGGTGCAATCGTGGCACGGTTTCGAGATTGTGATTGAACACTTCGGGGTTGGCATCGGTCACGGCGTCGATGGCGGAATGATCGCCGAGAAAGTCCGGCGTGAGGACTTCCACCGCGGCGTCGGGAAGCCGCCCGCGCACGGCCGCGATGCACTTCACAAAATGCTCGGCGCCGCCATCGGGCAGATCATCGCGGGTGACGGACGTGATGACCACGTGCTTCAAGCCGAGGCGCGCCGCCGCTTCCGCGAGGCGTTGCGGTTCATCGGCTTCGAGGTGTTCCGGCGCCCCCTTCGGGACGGAGCAGAAACTGCAGGTACGTGTGCAGAGGTTCCCCATAATCATGAACGTAGCGGTCCGTCGCGACCAGCACTCCGGTCGGTTTGGGCAGCGGGCACTCTCACACACGGTTTCCAGTCGCAGATCTTCAATCAAGCGCGCGGTGAAATTATTGCCGTTGCCAGCGGGCAGCGGACGTTTCAGCCAGCTTGGAAGACGCCCTCCACCAGGTGATGGGGCGTCCGTTTCCCGTGTATGGGGTGATTCAAGAACCGTGAGGGAGCGCATGTCGGGTTGGTTGCGGCAGCGCCGCGGGGTGAGTGTGGAAAACAGAGACGCGCTCGAACCCGAACCGGGCCGCGACGAGTTCGAGCAGCCGTTGCCGGACCGTTGTCACGCGAACGCGGTGCGGACTTTCGCGTGCCAGCGACGTCATCGGGAGTGGATCACCATCGCAGCGCACCTCGCGAAACGGGGCAAGGTCGGGAGTCGCGTTCACAACGAGACCAAAACTGGTCACTCCGCTACGGATAGCAACCCCAATGTGGACGATGCGGCGGCCGTTCGCCCGAATCCCGGGATGGTCGGGGTCCGGGGTACATTCCACACCAAAGGCACGCAGCAGATCGACAGCCACCAGTTGTAACTCATTGACGAACCGCCCGGGGGTGAGGTTGAGTGTATCGAGCGGAAACACCGGATAGCAGGCTACCTGCCCCGGCACATGGAGCATCACGCCACCTCCGCGCGCCACCCAGCGCACAGGCCAGCCGCGCGCAGCGAGCGTATCGGGATTGGGACGGATGTGCGTATAGCTCCCCTCGCGGCCGACTGTGATGCCGGTGGGGTGATCGCAGACAACAATTGCAGCGGTATCGCGGTCGCCAGAAACGTCGTAAACCAGACGCTGTTGCAATGCCGAGAGAGCGTGAAACTCCACAGCCCCAAGCAGATACGCCGAGAGTGAACGGGTGGGGGCAAAATGAAATTCGCTCGGTCGGGCAGTCACGCCAACAGTTCTCCCAGTGGAAATTGCACTCAACACCGGTATTTTACCACGCGTGTCCGTTTTTACCCAGATGAAGTGATGGCGTGTCGCGCTCATTCCTCTTTCGCCCGTTCGCGCTGGCCCTACTGGTCACGGCTGCCAACATCCTCAAACCAGTCACGGTCGACGATACCGCGTACCTCACTTACGCGCGGCAGATTGCGCATCATCCGTTCGATCCTTATGGCTTCACGGCCTTCTGGTGGGCTGAGCCAGAACCGGCGATGCACATACTGATTCCACCTGTCGTGCCATACTGGCTCGCGTGCGGGATGCAATTATTCGGCGAGTCGCCCGCTCTGCTGAAGTTGTGGCTCCTGCCCTTCCTGTACCTGCTTGCTTGGTCGCTCCGCTCGCTCCTCTTCCGTTTCGCGCGTGGAACGGAATGGTTCGTCTTTCCACTGTTAATGCTCTCGCCAGCGGTACTCCCCACCGTGAATCTCATGATCGATGTGCCGGCGTTTGCGCTGGCCCTCACGGCTATCGAGGTGTTCATTCGCAGCACGCGGCAGCGCAACTTAAGACAGACGGTTCTTGCTGGCGTTCTCGCCGGACTGGCGATGCAAACGAAATACACCGCACTGATTGTGCCGGTCGTGATCGCATGGTATGGGCTGACACACCGGCTCTTTGTCTTGACAGCGGTGGCCATCGGAATCAGCATTGCCCTCTTCGCGGGTTGGGAATCGCTCCTGGTGTTGCAATATCATGAGACGCATTTCCTGTACCACGCCAGTCAGTCAGCTGGTGCCCCTCCACCCGGCGCCAGTCGCGTTACCGCATTTTTTGCAGACAAAAGCGACTTGATTCCGCCACTGGCGGGCCAGTTGGGTTGCGTGGCGGTTGGCGTCGGTTTGCTTGCGGCGTCGGTATTGCGCTTCTCGCGGCGTTGGCTTGCAGGCGTTGCAGTGGGGTGGAGCATCTGTTTTGTGCTTGTTTGCCTTTTGCCACGCCGAATGACAGTGATGAATGCTGAACTGACCGCCACGACTGCGTTCTGGCAAACGAGCGGCGGGTGTTGGCTGGCGGCAATCGCGGGTTGTGGTGCGACGCTGCTGTTTCGGATGAAGAAGGGGCTTGGAATTCGCTTTTCCGCCGATTCGTGGTTTCTCGTCGGCTGGCTCGCGATTGAACTTGCCGCATCCCTTGTCCTGTCGCCATTCCCGGCCGCGCGCCGAGTGATTGGTATCACGGTGGTCGGAGGGCTGGTTGCAGCGCGAGCCGCGAGCCGAATTCAGCGCGCTTATCCCGAACGCAAGCCACCACAGTGGATACTCGCGGTGGGAATTGCCGCGGGTGTGAGCGTGGCGGCAATTGATACTCTTGATGCCTTCCCAGAAAAAGTGTGCGCGGAGCGGGCGGCGGAAATCACACACGACCGCCCAGAAACTACAACCGTGTGGTTTGTGGGGCACTGGGGATTTCAGTATTACTGCGAGCGCGCGGGGATGAAGTCACTCGTCTTGGGGAAAAGCGTCCTCCAGGTCGGTGACTTTCTTGTGCTCCCCGCCTACCCCGACGCCGGCTTTTTCCGCCCCTACGCCGGATTTGACGTGCAGACGCCCCCAGCGCCCGTGGCGGAAGAAATCGCTGTGGTTCAATGGGACGACTGGCTCTCAGCTCAGACCGTGCCGAACTTCTACGGCGGCACGGATCCGATCGCCGGGCGCGGCTACGCTCGCCTCCAAGTCCGTGTGTATCGACTCCGAACCGACTGGATCATGCGTTGATGTATTGTCACTTTTTCTCAGGAAGATGATACCCCTCCGTATTGAGCCGAATGCGGTACAGGCTCTTCCCAGCCGTGATGTACAGCACGTTCGCGGAGTCTCCGCGGCCAAAGCCGACGTTCGTCGGCAGTTCCGTCTTAATGTAACCGAGTGTCTTCCCCTCCGGAGAGTAAATGTAAATGCCCGGCTTTGTGACATCGCGGACGGCCACGTACAGATTTCCGTGCTTGTCGCACACCAGCCCATCGGGCCCATCCTGCGGAGCGTAATCCACGAGTGTTTTGCGGAACTTCGCAGTTCCGTCCGGGGCCAGATCGTAGGCCATCAACGTCATTGAACCTTTCTTCGCGGGTTCCTTCTTCTCGTCCAGCCGGCCGATGCCTGTGTGCCCGTTATCGTTGCTCACTACATACAGCGTTTTCTGATCAGGCGAAATGCACACGCCATTCGGCTTACCAGCGTCGGTGATGATGCGGTGAATGCTGCCGTCGGGGTCGATGCGATAAACGGCTTGCACCGGTTGTTCGACGGGCTCGTGGCCGAGATAGCGCGGATCGCTGAAGTAAATCCGCCCCTTCTCGTCGATGGTGATGTCGTTAGGTGAGTTCAGCGGTTTGTGATCAAATTCAGCGGCGAGTATGTACGTCTTGCCGGTTTTCATGTCGGTCTTCGTGATCCGCCGGCCACCGTGATCGGCACCTTCGGCCGCAATCAAGTTCCCCTCCGCATCGAACTTGAGCCCGTTCGACATCCCACTCGGCGACCGGAAGATCGTCGCCTTGCCGGTTTTCGGATCGAACTTCCAGATATGGCCGGCTTCGATCGGTTGCTTTTTCTCTTTGGAAACGTGCGTGAACGTGATGTCGCTGAAATAGACTATCCCATCCGGCGCGACCGCCACACCTTCGGTGAGCACAAGCCCACCGTCGAAGACTGTTTCCAGTTTCGCGTCGGGAGGAACGATGGGGTCCGCCGCGCTCGCGGGCGCCGCGAGGATGAGCAGAACAAGACACGCACTTCGCATGGGAGAAGCTCCGTTGGTTGAGCAATCTGATTAATCCAGCAGACGCTTCCATTTCGCCTGGAAGCTCGGACGTTCCAGCACTTCGCGGTTCACCACGCCGTTCGGTATGCGACCTTCGGCGAGAGCGCGCATTCCTCCACACACCGCACGGCCGATGTCGCGGAAGAGTTCTTCCGTCCAGGCAATGCAGTGTGGGGCAAGGAGCACGTTATCGAGCGCGGCGAATGAAGGCGGTGCCGTGAGTGGTTCACCCGTGAAGCAATCGATCGCCGCGCCCGCAATCCGGCCGCCGCGAAGGGCGGCTTCAAGCGCAGGCTCATCCACAATTCCGCCGCGGGCGGTATTGAGAAGAAACGCCGTGGGCTTCATCAGTGCCAGTTCCCGCGCTCCGATGAGATTGCGCGTGTTCTCATTCAGTGGACAGTGAATCGACACGAAATCCGCTTCCGCGAGCAGTTGATCCAGCGACACGAGCCGCGTTCCACATTTCGCAGCTTCAGCCGCAGTCACGAACGGATCGAATACGAGCGGCGGCTTCATGCCAAAACCGGCGAGCAACTTCACAAGAGCGCGGCCAATCCCGCCAAAGCCAATCACGCCGAGGGTACGGTCGCGCAGTTCTGTTCCCATGTAGCGACTGCGGTCGTCCCACCTCGCCTCACGGACAAGGCGATCCTTTGTACGAACGTGGTGCGTGAGTGCGAGCATCCACCCCACGGTGGCTTCCGCAACGGGCCGATCGACCGCTCCCGTGGCGATAAACAGCAGCACATCCGCCGCAGTGCACGCTGCGACATCCACCGTGTCGAAACCGACTCCGAACCGCCCCACGGCCAGCAAATTCGGGTTATTCGCGAGACTTGCGGCAGTGACGCGCGGCATCAGAACGACAACGCCGTTTGCCCCCGACAGTTGATCAGACGCGATCTCGGCACGATGATGCGGAAATCGCTCGACTGTGATATTTGCCCCCTCGAACACACTCAAACCGATGTCGCGGTACTTGGGTACCCCGTCGGCAGAATAAAAGTCACCCGTGAGCGCGACGCGGAAGGACTTCGCTACTGGCCGCTGTGATGCCGGTCGTGGGGCGGGTGTGCTTTCTTGACTTTCAATCCGGGAGTCAACCGCCAAATCCGCCCGCATCAGGCGGTCGCGACCGACGCTCGCCAGCGAAGCGCGAAGCGAACGAAGCAGTAACCCCGCATCGAAACCCAGACCGATGGCGTTGAAACCCTGCGCGAGTCGCTGCTGTACGTTTTCGTCACTCGTGGCGACCACTCCGACATATTTCCCCGCCGCGCGAAGGGCGTCTTTCAGAAGGAGGATGTCATCCGCAACTCCCGGGCCTTCCCATTGCCCGCGAAAGCCAGCCGAGGCGGAATAATCCGCCGGTCCAAACCAGAATAGATCCACGCCTTCCACTTCGCACATCGCAGCGAGATTGTGCCCTCCGCGCACTGTCTCAATGATCGGGATGACAAAGACATGCTCGTTCGCGTCGCCCGCATGTTCGACGAGCGCTTGCCCCCACGCCGTCGCCCGCTCAGCACCGATTCCGCGCACGCCCTCGGTGGGATAGCGAGCATACCGGACGGCTTGCTCGAGTTGCTCGGCGGTTTCCATCCACGGAATCACCACGCCATCCGCACCGATGTCGAGCGCGCGTTTGACGAGCCCGCCATTGAGTTCCGCGAGTCGGACGAGCGCGACGGTTTCGCTGCGAATTGTCGCGCGAATGTGTTCCGCGATCTCCTTCCAGTCGAGATGCCCATGCTCTGCGTCAATGACAACCCAATCCAAGCCCAAGGCGACAGCCATTTCTGTGATGGCGGGGGACTCCAGCGAAACCCAAAGCCCGAATGCGGGCCTGTGGGCGGCGAGAGTCTGTCGAAGTGCGCGACAAGCTGCTGTCTTCATGGAGAGCAAACACGGGCTTAGATAATGGAGATGGAAACGAGTGATAGCCGGTGAACGCACGCGATGCAAGGAAGTAATACGATTGCTGGCCGAGAATCACCTGTACCATAAGTTCGACTGGCAGCCACATCATCATGCCAAGGAGATTTGCCTCAATCTGGACCGGCATTCGCATAGAATCGAGTAGCGGAGAGGGCAACGTATGCGCGCCGTTGATACGGACGATCCACACGAAATTGTCGCCGGGGTTGTCTCCACGCACGTCGTTGCGCTCCCTCGCGACGAACAGGAGAACACGCGCGAAGATACCCTGGCAGTGGAAGCACCGCTGGAAGTACGTATCGGCGGAAGGGCCATCACCGTACTGATGCGAACACCCGGGCACGACGAGGAACTCGTGACGGGCTTTCTGTTCGGTGAAGGCGTGATTGCGGACGCCGACGACATCCTCGCTATTGAAGCACCGGCCGATCTCACCGAAGCCGACAAAAACAACGTGCTTGATGTGAGACTCAGCGCGGCTCGTCGCCCTCCGGGTGAACGCTACTTTTTCAGCAACTCCAGCTGCGGCATCTGCGGCAAGCAATCGCTGGCGTCGGTTGAAGTGCACGGGCCTCTTGTTACGTCAGGAATCTCAGTGGCGCGCAGCACACTGGCCACACTCCCCGATCGCCTGCGACACAAACAGACGCTGTTCTCGCTCACGGGCGGAGTTCATGCATCTGGGTTATTCACACCTGCCGGAGAGTTGATCGCGTTACGCGAAGATGTGGGTCGACACAATGCTCTCGACAAACTGATCGGTTGGGCTCTCGCGGAAGGACGTGTGCCGCTTTCCGAGTCGCTACTGCTGGTGTCAGGGCGTCTGAGTTACGAACTGGTGCAAAAAGCGGTCGTGGCGGGAATTCCTCTCGTTGCTGCTGTCGGGGCGCCATCGTCGCTGGCGGTACAACTGGCGGAGCGGTTCAACATTACACTCATCGGCTTTTTGCGTGCGCATCGAATGAATGTCTATTCCTGCCCCGACCGGGTCTGCGGCTGAGTTTCCCATCCGCTCACGTGTTGCTCGTGCTTGCGCCAATATCGAGCCGGTAGCGAGCACTGACGACGATCTCGCCCTCGCGGGTTTCTGAGCGGACTATTTGCGCGAGAATCGCGACATTTTCGGCCTCCGGGACACCCTCGAATGCCACAAACAGGTACTTTGTCAAAAGTGGAGTCGCAAGTCCGAAGGCCAGCCCACCCAGTGACACATCCCGGCAAACTGCATTGACGGGTAATTCCACTCGTCCGTCGCCATTCAGCGGGAACACGCGGAGGGCGAATGCTGCCGGGATCCGCGGATGTTTCCGCCGTTCAGGGATGGTGTTGAGGACTCGTTGGACGCCTTCGATCAGGGCGACGATCTCCTTCTCGCTCGTTTGAATAAATTCCGAGGGAGGCGAACCAAAGAAGCTCGCCGTGACATTCACTTCACCCGTTCCGCAGCCAAGTTCCGGAAAGCGAACGGTCAGTTCATACCCACTCACAGTCGGTTTCTTGCTTAAGGCGAACAGACCGGGAAGCGTGATGGATGCATACTTGCGCACAAGCACGACACCGGCTTGTCGAGAGTCTGCCTTCACCCCGTGCTCTTCCCATAACAGATCGAGTTTGACCTGACCCAGGCGGGGATCGATCGAGGTGAGGAACCGACATTCCCACACCCCATCGTCAAAACGAGTAAGTTCTCCAAGTTCCGTCCCCTCTCCACGCTCAAGATCCGCCACCCGCACGATCGCCGCCACGACATCGGTCGCCGGCAGCGTGGAGCGTGTCGCCTCGTGACCCAACAGCCAGGGAACGGGGATAACCGCGTAAATCTTCTCCAGCCGGACCATCGGGACTGAGAAACCCGCGGAAAGTGAGGTATCACCAGATGAGGTCTCGCCAGAGATGGGGGAACGGGGAATTGGTCTTGGATTTGCCGGACGGCTCGGTCTGGCACGTCGCTGCGGAGGCACGTAGCGATCCATGGCGTGCGAACCCACAGGTTGGGTCGCATCTGCGGAACTGGTGAACACACGTGTTTGCTGGGCCGCGCTCTGAAGTGTGGACCCGTTTGGCGACGGGGTTTCGGTGCCTGTGGCAACCGCGTCTGGCATCCCCGAGATCAATGCCTGCACGAAGCCCACACACGACTCGAAACGCTCTTCCGGTTTCTTTGCAAGGGCCGTCCCAACTGCCGCCCGATCGGTGGTGGGGAGTGCTCGCAAGTCGGGTGGGACTGTCACGTGTTGCAGCATCAGTTGCTGCGCCGTCTGACCGGTGTAGGGGAACGTGCCGGTGAGGAGTTCGTGGTAAACCAGAGCCAAACTGTACTGGTCGGAGCGGGAGTGAATGTCGCCACAGAGCACCTCCGGTGCCGCATAGCGAGGGGTCAGTCCGCGGTGCATCCCCTTCTTTCCACCGTCAGACCGGCTCACCAGCCCATAATCGCCGACCTGGACGTGACCGGCCGTGAGGAACAGATTAGCAGGCTTCACATCGAGGTGTTGGAGACCATATTTCTCCGCGATCACATCGAGTGCTTCGGCGGCTTCGCGGAGATACCCCAGAAGTTCCGTTCGGGGAATGCCTGGCAAACTCTGCCGACGACATTCATGAAAGCGATCGCCCAACTGCCGGTCGGCCAGCTCCATCACCATAATCAACTGGTCGTCGACCAATTCGACGCGTTCGAGCGAGAGCAGAAAGGGGTGGCGGATTGCTTTGACTTGTTGAAATGCTTCGAATTCCTGGCGGAGGTGTGCGTCGTTATCGGGGCCGAAGTCCGTCTTGCCGGTAACGAACTTGATCGCTTTCAGCAATCCTCCTGGCGCTTCACACTTCCAAACTTCGCCAAACCCTCCTGCGCCGAGCGGTTCGATCAGTACGTACCCCGGCAATGGCTCTTCGCCGACGGTTTTCGCGAACGTCCGGTGCGCTCCAGGCTCATGGGCGCCGAGCTGAGGCATAAGGAAGCTCAGGTTCGGGATGCACTGATTACCTCAAGAGTAGTTCAAATTTTGTCCAGCGGAAGAGAAATGGTGCCGCGAGAAGAGATATAATCGGATAATTATTACTTTATTAGCATCGTCTGAACTTACTCAGTGCCCGGTGCGAAGTGGGGGCGGCCCGCGAAATGAGCGTCGGAGGACTCAAAATTCACTTGTTTTCGACCTCATCTTGGGCGATTCTTAAAAAACCTGCCCCGCCGACAGACCCGCCTACTCCGCACTCCCGCCTCTAACGCCTGTCTGAGGTTTGCCGATGCTCACAATCAGCGATCCGCGCACCGTCCACCACTGTCAGGGACATTCTCGCCGCGAATTCCTCCGAATCGGCAGCCTCGCCCTTTTCGGGGGCTTGGGTCTGCCCCAACTCCTCGCTGCAAAAGCCAAAGCCACCTCGGAAGGCCGCGTTTGGAAAGATAAATCCGTTGTGCTGCTCTTTCTGCAAGGCGGGCCGTCTCACATCGAGTTCTTTGACCCGAAGATGAGCGCTCCGCCGGAGATTCGGAGCATTACCGGCGAAGTGCAGACCAAGTGGCCCGGTATCACGTTTGGCGGAAGTTTCACAAAACTCTCCCAGATGACAAATCAGATCGCCGTGCTGCGGTCATATGCGTCAATGAATGCCGGTCACACTTATCTGTCTGTTACCAGCGGCGAGAATTCGATGAAGGCCGCAATGAGCGCCATGTTTGCGCGTGTGGCAGGCAACACGAACCCAACCACCGGAATCCCCAACAACTGTCTGGTATTGCCCGAAGCGGTCGAGCCAGGACTCAAGCTCGGTGGTAATTTCGAGACGGGAGCAATCCCCACGCTGACAAGTCCCGGTGACATCGGTCCCTCGTATGCCGCGTTTGACCCCAGCGGCGGGGATCAACTCAAGAAAAACCTTCAACTCAAGATCCCCACCGAGCGCTTTGAAGATCGGAAGAAATTGCTCGCCGGGTTCGACTCGATGCGCCGCGATCTCGACTCCACCGGCGCGATGGACGGAGCCGACAAGTTCCAGCAGCAAGCGTTCGACGTCATCAGTCGCGGGGTTGCCGATGCCTTCGATATTAGCAAGGAGGATCCGAAGACCATCGCCAAGTACGATACGAGCCACCTCTTCAAGCTCGCCGACGTGACGAAATGGTACGATCAGCGCCGGGCGACCAACTTGCTCGGCAAACAGATGCTCCTGGCGCGGCGACTGTGCGAAGCGGGCTGCGGATTCGTCACCGTTTCGGACTGCGGATGGGACATGCACGCCAACAGCAACAGCCCCAAGCAGATGGCCAACCTCGATCCAATGGCACGCCAGGTAGACCACGCTGTCGCTGCGTTCATTCAGGACATTCACGACCGAGGCTTGGAAGACAAGATTTTGCTCGTGGTGACAGGAGAAATGGGACGAACGCCACGCAAGAACAAGGATGGCGGCCGCGATCACTACGCCAACCTGACCTCACTTCTGCTGGCGGGCGGTGGACTCAAGATGGGTCAGGTGATCGGCCAGTCGGACAAGACCGCGTCGCAACCCACCACCAATCGCTACACGCCGAAAGATCTTCTCGCAACCGTCATGCATACCATTCTCGACATTTCCGAAGTGCGGCTTCAACCAAGCCTCGGCCGCGTCGTCAACGTGCTCACGGAGAGCGAACCGATTCCGGGTTTGTTGTGACGGCGTGAGGAGCCGGGAGGATAACGACCCAGCCGGCTGGAAACGACACTCGCACTTACTTCTTCGAATCCATCTCCACGAACTTTGCCGCACGTTCGCTGAGTGTCTTCGCATGAGCCGAGCGCCCGGGGAAGCCAGCATGCGCGGAGGAGAGTTGCTCGTAGGTTCGCCACGCAGACAGGGCCGTCTTCCAGGCATCCAGCGCATCGAGTTTCAACGCGGCGACATCGGAACCTGTCGCTCGTTCAAAACGCAACTGCGCTCGTTCTGCCTGTTCGTGCTTGCAAAGCGCGAGCAGGAACGCGGCCTCCGCCCGACCCACCTCTGCCGACGCCCTGTCGACCAGCAGTCGCGCACCAGGCTCCTTCCAATGGGCCTCCATCCTGGCGGCGGCGGCCGCCTGAGCTTCTGGATCGTTATCCACATTTGCTCGCCCGATTGCGAAGTCAAGCATATTGGCCGTCTCAATCCATTCCTTGATGAGTTCCTTCTGATGTGCGGCATCCTCGGTTCGGAGGCGTTCGAGGCCTGCGGAAAATTGCTCCTGCTTGGTGACAATATCCTTGGCTGCGTCTTGAAACTGGCCGCGCTGGATCCGTTCACGAGGATTGGGCGATTCGATGAAGGCCATTCCCAATAGTGTCCCGCTCACGGCGGCAATTCGCTTCGCTGGGCCGTCGGCGAGACCATCCGGAGGACGGATAGCACTGGTTGGAATCTGCTCGCGGAGGGAGGTTTCGTACAGGCGTGCGGGGGACTGTGGGGTTCGATCGGAACCGCCCATATCGAGCGGCCAGTACGAACGCGCTACTCGACCGTATGCAAACGGATCGTTCGGTGGATTCCAGAACTCCGGTTTGGGATTCAATGCCGCCTGCATCGATTGGAGTGATTTCAAATCATACGCGACCTTCACGCCAAGCTCGCTCTTCAAATGGGTTTCAAAGGCCGCCATCCGGGGGGAGAGCGCGTTGACCGGGACAGCGAGGAACACAGTTGCCTTCCTGGCGTCGTCGAGGGTAGCGCCTGAGATGTTGGCTTTGTCTTCGAACCACGTCTTCGCATCTTCCGGTTTTGCCCGCAGTTGGTTCAGAGTGACCGGGAATGGCTGTCCTCGCCAGGGATCAAAGAGACGTACATCGTTGCCCACGCGCACCCCGACCGCCCAGAACGGCCCACGCGGCACCTTGAATTGCGTGAGATGCGGGTAGCTGATCGGAACCCCCATCCGCGATTCAGTGCGACCGGCATCTGGCCCGCCAATCAAACAACCCTCCAATTCGAGTTGCTGGAGAAGCGCGAGAAAGACATACATGCGTTCCAACCCAGAGCCGAACCCGCGACGAAGGACCGTCGTCGGTGGCAAGGCGGTGGGCTCGTAGGCCTGTCCACCCACAGGTCGCACCCACGGTTGGAGGTACACCTGCCGACAGACCCAGGCGAACGCATGGTCGGCCTGTTGGTCGGGAGACAAACCCGTGAGGGCGAGCGACTTCGCGGCATCGCGCAGATACAAACAGTCCGCCAGGTAGAGAGGGTCGTGTCCGCTGAAGGCCGCTCCGCGGATTTCTTCGCGATCGGCCGGTGAGAGCGGAACCACACTCGCCAAAGCGGCGAGATCACCCTCATTGAGGGTGGGGAGTGTTTGGCCCACTTCGCTCGTCAGTGTCGCGAGGGTGGTCTTGGTGGCAGCGAGGTCGGTCTGCTTTTTCAGCCGCGCCCCGGCCGCTTTCCACGGATCGCCTTTGGGACCCACATTCGTGTTATCGGCGACGGTCGCGGTAGTCGGCGGTTTGCTGCATCCACCACCAACCGTGACCGTAATGATCGCGGCAAGGAGGACAGTAAGACAAGAGAGTCCGGCAAGAAACCGGGGAGACGTGGATGGCTCAGGCGGCGTGGCAGCGGGAGTCATGCAGGTTCGCTCTTGGGGCAGTTGTCGGTTTCAGTGCTTCGCGGATCCTCAGGCACGTGGAGATCACGTCGGCCAGTTCATCGAGTGGAACCATGTTCGGCCCATCGCTTTTAGCTTCAGCCGGCTTCGGATGGGTTTCGAGAAACACACCATCACAGCCGGCAGCCACCGCAGCGCGGGCCAGAACCGGGACCATTCGCGCATCGCCACCCGTCCGGTCGCCCAGTGCCCCTGGCATCTGTACGCTGTGAGTGGCGTCAAAGATCACTGGTGCACCGGTTTCCTGCATCCAGGGCACCGCACGCATGTCGTTCACCAGCATTCCATAGCCAAATGTGGTTCCGCGTTCGGTGAGCAGAACATTGCGATTGCCGAACTCGGCGAGTTTGGCCACGACATTTTTCATGTCCCAGGGGGCCATGAACTGCCCCTTTTTCACATTCACCACGCGACCCGTCCGCCCACACGCTTCGAGCAGATCCGTCTGGCGGGCGAGAAACGCCGGAACCTGCAGAATGTCGCAAACCTGGGCGACCGCGGCCGCCTGGTGACATTCGTGGACGTCGGTGGTGACGGGTAAGCCCGTCGCTTGCTTCACGGCATCGAGCGTTTTCAGCCCTTCCTGCAAGCCCGGACCGCGAAACGACTTTCCACTACTCCGGTTTGCCTTATCGAACGACGCCTTGAAGACGAGAGGAAGCGCGAAGCGATCCTTGTATCCCCGTAAAGTCTCGGCGATTTGGAGTGTGAGGTCGTGCGATTCGATCACACAAGGGCCACAAATCCACAACAGCGGACACCCACCACCAATGCGATATGGCCCGACGCTCACAGGATCCCGGTCGGCCATTGGTGATCTCCTACCAGTGGGTGTGTCTGTCTCAATTCTGGACAGCCAAGCCTGCCCGGAGTATGAGCGGAAGAGGATTCGTACCCGCCTGGCGGGGTTACGATCAACCCCAAAAAAATTGCTGATGCACCGCACCAAAATCGGAAAAAGTTGCTCTCGTTTTGTAAGAACGCACTTGGTAGATTCCGCCGCCCTTCGGGTCAGGTTCCAGTGCCTGCCAGAACGGCATCCACACCGGGGAAGGTGTGGGTGGGGCCGGAGGTTGTGTTGTGTCCCGCCGTCGATTGCGCCACAAGCTGACGCTCGGTCTGGCCCTCGTGGCCGGCAGCATCGGGCTATTGGCGGCCGGCACGTCCTACGGCATCTACGCCTACTACATGAGTTCCAAGACGACGATCAAGAAGGTCGAGGAACTCGAGCAGGCCAATCAGCTGATCGGTACCCTCAATTCACTGGATCAGGTCAATCAGAACGACTATCGAACTTACCTCAACCACATCAGCACGTGTCAGGGACAACTCGGCCAGTTCCGGGAGATGAATGCCAGAACCGTCGAATCTGGTCTGGATCCGGATAACGGCGAAGAGGAAGCGTGGGCATCATCGAAACTCGAAGCCGACCTCAAAGCCCTTCATGTCGCTATCGAGGAAGCGCGCACGAACGTCAACTCGGACACTTCGGTCGCACTCCGCGATAATAAGGGCGTCCGTGAGGCGCTCATCCAAGCCCGGCGCACGGCAGAACATCTCCGCCTTGCCCTGATTACAGACATTCAGAAGAGTGGCCGGAGTTCCAGCGCCGCGATTCGTCAAGTCATCTGGTGGAGCAGTTTCGCCCTAATTTGGGCCATTTTGCTCGTCCTGGCGATGCTGTATTACTTCCGCGCCTGGATGTTTGCTCCGATTCGCGAGTTGCAAGCCGGCGTGCAGCGCGTCCACAGCGGTAACTTCGCGCAGCCGATCATGCTGACCTCCGGCGACGAGTTGCAAGAACTCGCCGACGAGTTCAACGCGATGGTCGCACGTCTGCATGCGATGTATGCGGACCTCGCCCGGCAAGTGAACGAACGCAGCCGGCAGTTGGTGCGAAGTGAGCGGATGGTGTCCGTAGGATTTCTGGCCGCTGGGGTGGCACACGAAATCAATAATCCGCTCGCGAGCATCCTGTTTTGTGCCGAAGCGCTCGAACGGCGTTTGCAGGAAGTTCTCGGCGCTCTGGCGGCCGCGGCGGGGGGAGTGATCTCGACGGAAGTCGAGGTGCTCACGCGCTATTTGAAGATGATTCAGCAGGAAGCACTGCGCTGTAAGGATATTACTCAGAAACTCCTCGATTTCAGCCGCACGGGAGATCGGCGGAAAGAACCGGCGGATCTCACGGGACTGATTCGCGGGGTACTCGAAGTCGCCCGACACCTCCCCTCGAGTCGAGGCAAGACGGTTACCTTCGAGCCCACCAGCTACATTGTCGCTCCAGTCAACTCGCAAGACCTCAAGAGCGTGATTCTGAACCTCGTTGTCAATGCCCTCGACAGCATGGACGACGGCGGTCGCCTGTTGATCACGCTCACGACCTCAGGCGGTTATGCGGAGATGGTGTTTGCCGATTCCGGCTGCGGGATGTCGCCCGAAGTGCTGCAAAACATCTTCGAGCCGTTCTACACCAAGAGCCGCACCGGAAAAGGAACGGGACTGGGGTTGTTTATCAGCCACCAGATTGTCGATCAGCACGGCGGCACCATTGCGGCGGCCAGCAATGGACCCGGCCAGGGGAGCACGTTCACTGTGCGGATTCCGCTGCAACTCCCGCAAGGAGAGTCCGCCAACGCCCTCGACACCGACCCCGAGCCGCCGCCGAGCGTGCTGCCGTTCCCGAGCAGCCGGGCCGCGTGAGCATGAGGAAGATGGGGTGTCCCCATCGATTGGGAATCCAAGAGTTGACTCGAAACTTCGAGAACTCGGCTTGTAATTCCTGCAAGGGCGTCTAAGCTCCGCCGCCCCGCTAAATGAGAACGGGGCCTGCCAAGTTCTCATTTAACGAACAGCTCAAATGAGAACGCGGCCTGCCGAGTTTTCATTTGCCGAACAGAGATTGATCGATACGGAGACCGCGAGTGGCTACCACACCCGCTCACAACCGACTGCGAATTCTATTCGTGGATGACGAAGCCCACCTGCGCGAGTTCATGCGGGCGGAATTGCCGCGGCTCGGTCATGAAGTCACCGTCTGCCCGGACAGCAAAAGCGGTATCGAAACGGTAAAGAAGGCAACGTTCGACGCCGCGATCCTCGATCTGCGAATGGAACACGACAAGGCCGGTTTGCAGGTGCTTGCGGCCCTGAAGCAGGTTTCGCCCGACACCGAAGCCGTCATTATGACCGGCTACGGCAGCACCGAAACCGCCGTCGAAGCTCTTCGCCTGGGCGCATTCGATTATCTCACCAAGCCGTGCAAACTCACCGATATCGAGGCGCTGCTGCTGCGCATTCAGGAAAAGCGCCGACTCAAACACAAAACGGCGGCTCTCGAAACGCGCGTGCAGACGCTCGAAGGCCCGCCGGGGATGATCGGCAACAGTTCGGCGATGCAGCCGGTGTTGCAATTCATCGAGCGCGTCGGCCCGACGGATGGCCGCGTGCTGATTACCGGCGAAACGGGTACGGGAAAAGAAGTGGTGGCGCGTGCTCTATACCAGAAGAGCAAGCGCACCGAGATGCCGTTTGTGCCCGTCAATTGCGGCGCGCTGACGCAAAACCTCGCCGAAAGTCAGCTCTTCGGTCACAAAAAAGGTGCCTTCACGGGTGCGGATCGCGACCACAAGGGCTTCTTTGAAGTCGCCAACGGCGGAACGGTCTTCCTCGACGAGTTGGGCGAGCTCGATAAGAACATTCAGGTCAAACTGCTCCGTTTTCTCGAATCGGGCGAAATTCAGCGGCTGGGCGAAAGCCAGCCCATCACCGTGGATGCCCGCGTTATTAGTGCAACGAATAAAGATTTGCGGCAGATGATCGCGGAGGGGCAGTTCCGTGAAGACCTGCTCTTCCGGCTGAATATGTTCCACGTCCACCTGCCGCCGCTCCGCGATCGGCGTGAGGACATTCCCGCTCTCGCGCAACACTTGCTCGCCCGGCACGCGAAACGACCCGTCGAGAATGTCGCTCACCTTCTTACGCCGGAATCGCTCCAGATCATGATGTCCCACCCGTTCACGGGAAACGTCCGCGAACTCTCCAACGCGATGGAGTACGCCTGGATCATCTCGGGTGGGCAGCCCATCACGCCCGACTACCTTCCGCGCGACATGGTTTATCCGAAACAGGCGGCGACCATCCCGATGGCGTTTCCTGTTGGCAACCCCGCGTCTTCTCCTTCGCCCTCGGCTTTCGGCAATCTACCGAGTACCACCATCCCCTTCCCCGCTCTGCCTGCCACAAGCAGCGGGCCTTTGCCCGCGGCGAGTCTGCCTCCGCTGTCCGGTGCGCCGGCAATTGACCCGAACGCCCCGACCAAGTCGCTGGCCGACGTGGAAATGGAGTACATCCTGCACGTCTACGCCAAGAACGGGATGAACAAGCAGAAGACAAGCGATGAACTGGGAATCAGTTTGAAGACGCTCTACAACAAACTGCACAAATACGAAGAAGAACGACAACGCCGCGCGGGATGAGATCAGAGGATTGCATACTCGGGGTGCAGAGTGCGATAGTTGCGGTCGGCGTTTCTTGTCCGTCCCAGGTAGCAACCCCCGCTGCGATCCATCAACCGATAGCGTGCGCGAATACGATCTTCCACACAGACAGCGGGCGGATCGAACTGTATTCCGCTTGCACCACTCACACTCGATGCCTCCCACGCAGCAATCAGCCTCATCTTCAGGTCTTCATCCGGCGGGGAGTATTGCGGACGACGATCCCATTCGATGTGAAATCGGATGAACTCCGCACGTGTTTGGTCGCCGTTTTCCTGAAGCCAGTCGGCATACATCAAGCGTGGAGTATCTTCGTCTGGGTGGGCAATGATCGCCGCCATCAATTCGGGATTCTCGGGTCACGATGCGTTCGTGGACATCCAATTCCCTTACTGATACAGGGTTCGATACTGCAATCGATGGTTCTATCGGGTGGGCGACTTTCTCCGAAAGTCGCGGTCAGTTTCTACGAAACTGACCATCGCTACACGCAGGTGTGGCGCGATGGTCGCTCTTCGAGCGACCGCAACTTTCGGAGAAAGTCGCCCACCCGAAAAAATGTCCACCTCAGCATCGACGTGCTAAATGCGACACTTCCAGCGACTTCATGTATTTCGGATATTTGTCACTCACCCCAACAGCTTCAGCACCGGCTGGCCCTGCATGAAGTGATGCGGACGGCCGCTCAAATCTCGCACCGCGTCTGCTGAGGTGTAGCCGAGCGCCTGATACATCGTCGCGAACAAATCCGTCGTGTGGACGGGATCATCGGTCGGTAGCCCACCTTGCGCATCGCTCTTGCCAACCACCTGACCGCCGCGAATGCCCGCACCCGCAAGCACGGTGGAGTAAACGCGACCCCAGTGGTCGCGGCCACCTGAACCGTTGATCTTCGGTGTGCGGCCGAATTCCCCCGTCCACGCCACAAGTGTCGTGTCAAGCCGACCACGGTCGGCGAGATCTTCCAAGAGAGCCGACATCGCACGATCGATAACTGGCAACAGTTTGTCCTTCATCTTGGGGAAGTGCTTCGAGTGCGTGTCGAAGTTCTGTTCAGACTGCTTGAATGTCCAGGGCACGGTCACGCAGCCCACCCCCGCCTCGATCAATCGCCGAGCGACAAGACAACTCCGGCCAAAGCGATTCTCGCCATATCGCGTGAGTGTACCGGGCTTCTCCTCATCCAGTCGGAACGCCTTCCACGCCGCCGACGCGCGAAGCATGTCGAGTGCCTGCTGTTGGAAACGAGCGAAGTCGTTCTCAGCTTCACTTGCCGTGTGGTGCGTCCCTCGGAGCGCATCGAGCAAGGCCGCACGTGCAGTTTGGCGTTCCGAATTCACATCTGTAGCCGGAGCCAGGCCAGGAAGTGGATCGCCGGGCAGCCAGTTCTCGTCGTGGAGGAACAGCGGATCGTATTTCGGACCAAGAAACCCGGCGTGCTGCCCGCCCCAGTACGCATTGTTCTGGTCGCCGACCTGTCGAGGAAGTTGCACGGCCCCAGGTAAGCCATTCCGGTCGCCGCGAAGTTGACGAATCACCGACCCGATGCACGGCGGGTCGCGTCGGTCCATTTGCGGCTCACCGCCTGCTCGGGGAGTGTGCTTGAGGCCCGTTAGATTGAGATGCACGCCGACACCATGCGTGTCGGAGCCGTGCCAGGTCGAGCGAATGATGGCGTAACGGTGTGCTTGTTTCGCCAGGAGCGGCAGGTGCTCGCAAATCTGCATGCCGGGTACACTGGTTGCGGTAGGTTTGAACTCGCCACGTGTACCGGTTGGCGCATCCGGTTTTGGGTCAAAGGTTTCCTGCTGCGCGGGGCCGCCGGTCATGTACAGGAGAATGCAGGCTTTTCCAGTAACTTGCGGTCGGGCGTCGATCGCTCCCCGTGTTGCGAACGCCAGGAACGAGAGCGGGCCAACACGCAGAAGCGTTCGACGAGAGAAATGCCGTGCGGTTTCGGAAGAATCGGACATTGCGATTACTCCGGATGCAGGAAGGCGTCTCCACAATCAGGAGAGCGTGCGTGAGCCTGTTGGGGGTAGGCGGAAAAGGCTCGGTGTGGCGGGTTTTTGCAGGTGGAGATGTCCTCTCACCTGCGGCTTGTTCTAACTATCGTCCGCTGCGAACCGCCGGATGTCAACAACTCGAACGGATTGCTTTCGAATCGGTCGCGGAATGCGTGCTCGCGATTGTTACGACGAGTGGCCGTGCGAAGTGCGAAGTCAGCACGACCAGTGTTCTTGCTATGTGATATTAAGTATACTATTTCTTACGGCGGGAGGAGAGTTTGGGGGGAACCTGTGGGAAGTTCCCCGCAGAATTGCATTCCTCAACCAGCAGGCGGCTGACCACCTGCCGCCATGACGCAGACCTTCGGCGCTGGCCAGTTTGACCGGACCGACCCACAGAACGCGGGAAAAGGCTCGACACCTGACACCGGACGACACCAGACGACACAGGAAAAAGCTCAAAAACCGGAAAACAGCGGAAAAACCGGCTCAAAAAACAGGACACCGGAGGAACCAGGAAAAACGCCCGAAAAGCGGAAACCAGCGGAAAACAGGGGACAACAAGGCTCGACAAGGGGCAACCAGGGGAAGATCGGCAGGGTGGTTGAGCGGACCAGGGCCGTGAGCCTACTCCCTGACAACCCTGACAATTTGCAGACAAATTCTGCCACTCGGCCTGCCAGACGAGAAACGCCGAGAAAGCAAGCGACACGGGGAGCACGCTGGCGGCACGGGTCATCGGCTTGCGAATCTTGCAGGACGACACCACGACCCAGGAGATCTTGCTTCGCAGTTGGCCGCAGTTGCGTATGAGTTTTCAACGAGCCGCGACCGCGAGGGAGCGGTTAACTTTACCCGCTCCCTCGCGGTCGCGGCTCGTTAAGCAATGTGACACTTCCAGCGGCTTTATGTATCAGGAGATCTTGCTATACCCCGCGCCATCAATTCACGACCGCCCTGCCCCAACCTGTGGCTCAGTCGCCGCGTTGCTCGTCCGAGCCAACACTGCCGGCTCTTCGGTGCTGGTCGGAACGCAGATCCGCGCCTGGAGAATCTGTCCCTGCCCATTTCCACTGGCCAGATCCAGGGCGGCCTTGAGGCCGTTGTTCCAAACATCCAGATTGTGCCGAGCTATCACCGTCGCCCGCGCTGTCTGGCCGAGACGCCGACGGAGTTGATGATCTTCCACCAGCCGGGAGACTGCTTCCACAATGCCCGCAACAACCACCGGGTCGGGAATGCACATCACCTCGTAGTTCTCGCGGAGCATGCCAGCCTCGGTGTCGGCCCAGGATGCTTTTCCGTATCGGCCCCGGACCACCAAGCCAGTTTGTTCGTGTTCCAGATATTCCTCCATCCCCCAACCATCGGAGCCAACGACTGCCAGACCATAGGACATCGCCTGGAGCAAAGAAACGATGTGAACGCGCGCCGCGGGGAGCAAAAAGATGTGACTTTGCGCATGCAGGTCGGCCATCTCCTCGTCAGTCAGGAACCGGTTGACGACGCGAACCCAGCCGTTCTCCAGAATGCGGAGGTAATGATCGGCAAGCGGCGGTAAGGCTGTCCGAATCGTGAGGCGCAACTGCGGGTATCGCTCGTGCAGAATCGCGAAGGCTTCCAGAACATCAAGCCCTCCGCGAACGAAGAAGTTCGCAGCTTCCTGACACCAGGAATTGATAAACAGCAGGTGAATGGGTTCGTCGTCCCCTTGTGAGTCGTGCGACTGCCAGCGATCGGGGATGCGAACACCAAGTGAAGCGTAAATGACTTTCTTGCGAATCACTTCACTCTGAAAGAGCGCCGCAACGAGTTCTGAGGTCGATCGCATATGCGTCAGGATCGCCTTACAGTGGTCAGCTTCGAGCAGTGCTTTCACGATGGGGTAATACGGCGAATCAACAAGCGACAGCCCGCAACTGTGTCCGTTCTGGATGTGAGGGTAAAAGAGCGTGGTGGGGTCTTCGATCTCAATGACCCAGGGATTTTGCCCGAAGGTGTATGGCATGCTGGTGTAGAACACCAACTCTTGGCGACCGAGAAGAAGCTGCGACTGGAGGTGTCGCGTTTGCAGGAAGCTCAGGACCGCGCCCGGCTTCCCTCCGCGCCAGAGGAGCAGGAGGAACAACCGCACAAATGCCACAAACACCGTGACGCGGCTCGCGACCGTGACCCCGCGCCGCGGCATGAGGAACGTGAATGGCACCCGCGCTGCGTAAAACGCTGTTCGCGCGAGCTTGAAGAGCTTGTAGCCCACACGCCCGCACCGCGCTCCGAACTCTCGCACACGGCGCGGAATGATGGATTTGCCGCCAACGGGGGGAGCCGAGTGAGTGAAGCGATAACCTGCTGGCGGGGTGCCGGTGTGTTTGAACTGCGGATGCTGCCCGCAATTACCCCAGACCGAGTAGATCGGCAGCCAGCCGGCGAACTCCACCGGTGTGCCGCTCGCGGCGCGGCGAATTCGTTGTTCCAGTTCATCGGGACTCCGCCCGACAAGCACCCCAAAGTGCAGGAGGTCGCCCGGAATATCGAGATCGACTCCACTGGCCGACTGCGGAACTGCGTAGAAGGTACCTCGGTGCCGGAGGATATTGTACCCTTCAACTTCCCGGACCAGTTCTGGCTGGAGTGCTTGCACGTCGAGGCTATCGATCAGCCGCTCCGCCTCATCCAGCGTTGAGGTGGAAAACACGCCGGGGTGCCGGAACATCAGTCCAGGCATGTTGAGGATACGTTCGGTGTTCAGAGACGGCGCAAAGGCAAACACCCGGCCGTGTGTCCGGACGAGGCGAAAGCCCTTGTAGGATTCAGGAAACTTGTCCTTCTCGCGACGACCCAGGTTCATGGTGGAACAGCCTGTGAATAATGGGGATTGCGAGGCACGGCCGAATGGCCTCAAGCCGGAATCAAGCGAAGATGGAGGCGAGGTTACGTCGGAACTTGCGATAAACCCGCACGGGCAAGCGATTCATGGGCTGGGCCCGCAGCCTTCGCCACGCGACATCAAGAGTGGAGCCCCAACTGCGCCGAGACAAATCGGTCCCGTGCATCATGTTCAGGTAGACGTTGCGGGCTTGCCTACGGACGAGATCGAACCAGTATCGGTTGACCGGGCCAACGTTATTGGTCAGTTCCATGTTGTTGTATGTTGGCGCAGCGCCGATACTGGCCGGCCGTTCGTATGAGCCTCCGCGCGTGTAGAATGGCTCGTGTGTCTTCCAGATGATGAGCCCGTAGAGGTCATACAAGACCACCGAAAGCCCCATCAGCCAGCTATCGACGTTGGCCTGCCAGCCAAAGTTCTGGCACACTTCGATCAGCCGGCTGCTCACCACCGGTGACCAGCATCCAAACGACACAACCCACTGACGGATTCGGGCTTCCTGCTCGTAGGTCCCCGCGAACGCCTCGATTGGCGGCCGGATGTAACCCATGATGCAGAACTCATCCTTCACCGCGAGGATGTCGGACACAAATCCGGGGCGGTTGAAATAGAAATCGTCGGCGGTCATCAGGCAGAATCGCGAGCGCGGATCGCGCTGGGCAAACAGATACTCCTGTGCGTGGTGCAAACCGTGCCGCCCCTCGCCGCGGGACCACACAAAGGGGCGAACCGCAAAGGGATACTGCTGTAAAATGTGATCTGGCAAGCGCGCATCGTCGTCGGAGTCGAACTTGATGAGGAACTCAATCTGCTCACGTTCCTGTGGTGTTGTGCATTCGACGGTCGAATTGAGGAGGCGTTCCAGTCCGCAGTCGGGGTTTTCCTTGGCGCGGGAGCAGAAGAGCACGCTAATCATGGAGTGCCTGCCGTCCTTGGTACGGGCCCGGAGGGTTCCAGAAACGTGGCGTCCCAAACCCCCGGGAGGGCGGCAAGTTACATCGCTGTGGAAAGCTGGTCAAGAGCGGTCTGAAGGGGCAGGACCTCCAAGACACGCCGGTCCCTCCCTGGAGGGAGGGTCGGGGCGTCCGCTTGGGACTTCACGGGGCCAATAGCTGGTTGGCGACGGGGTGAAGGGCAGCGACGGTGACCTACATGGAATACACGGCTTTCTTCTGGTACCGCGAAGTGACCGCGACGGCGAGGCCAAACAACGCGAGTGTGCAGATCACGCCGTACACGTAGAGCTTCGCTTGCGGCAGTTCACCGGTCGTCAGTGGATAGCGGACCAACTCAAGGTAGATATTCACGGGATTCACCCGCGCCATCCATCCCAAGCCCTTCCCAGTCAGCAAATCTGGCGGGTAAACGATTGGCGTCAGGAAGAACAACACCTGGGCGAGGACTTCCAGCAAATGTTTCGTGTCGTGGAAGTAGATCTGCACAAGTGAGAACATCGTCGCCGCAGCCCACCCCGCAACGAAGATCAACACGAGCGAGGGAATCACTGCCCACAAGAGCATGAGTTTTTCGCCATTCGTATCCATCCGCGCGACGGCTGCGATGGCTACTCCGAGCGCGAATAGACCCTGAATGGCATACCCCAGAACGAACCGCATGGAGTACAGCCCGAACGGAAGCGGACATTGTCGGATGTACGTCTCGTGCGAAATGATTGCCAGGCACCCGCTCACTGCCGATTCTCTGAAGAACCCCCAAACTGCCAACCCGAGCAGAAGTGTTGTGGTGTAGGCCTCGGTGGATTGACCAACAACGCCGCTGAACACCACCACATAAGCCGCGGCCGTGCCAATCGGATGCAGGATAGCCCAGGTGAGCCCCAACAACGACCGTTTGTACCGCATTCGAAGGTCGAGCCAGACCAAGGCGAAGAGAAAACTCCGAAACTTCCAGATCGCGGTCACTTGACTCAACATGCCGCACCTCACGCAGCGATCTCGACTCACGCTTTAACTGGAGGCGGGCCTTCTAGCAGAGCAAGAAAGAACGACAACCCCAACTCGCAAGGCAGGTCCGCGAGCGGATGTGTGCGAACTTTTTTTGTCGCCCTTCGTGACGGACCACTCTCTGGTCAGGTTGGTTGTCGCGCGGTCAGTTTGAATGAGTTTGCTCTCGGAGGTGCTTCCGGCCACAGCCGGCAATTCTGACGAATTTGTAGTGAAACACGCGGGTCTGTTCGCTTCATTCAAACAGACATCAATCGGAGTGGCGGGGAGGAAGAAATGCGACCAGAGTGGTTCGTCAGGATTCTCCGAATGTCGGAGTTAGGAAAGATGACAAGGCCGTAGCAGTTTGGCTGATTTTACAGACCCCCCGGGGCCGATCAACCACCAGTGATTCCGACGGATGATCCGCCGCGACCGTTCATGGTCGAGCGGGCCAGCCGTGGGTGCTGCCACACGGGAGGAATGATGACTCTCTCACGCCGTGTTTGGGGCTGCGTTGCCACGGGGTTACTCGCAACCAGCATCGGAACCTCGCTCGCCCAGCCACCCAATGCCGATCCACCCGCGAAAGGTGCGAAGATCGATGACAAAACCGGGACCGACACGACTCCGCCACCTTCCATTCTCAAACCCGGTGAGTATCCGATGGACCTGACGACCGCTCTGCGGTTGGCGGGCGAAGAGAACCCAGAATTACTCCTCGCCCGTGCTCGGGTTTCGGAATTCGTTGCCCAGCGGCAGCTTGCCGCCGCGCAACTCCTTCCAAACCTGAACCTCGGCACCAACTTCGACCAGCACACTGGTCCGCTGCAACAGTCAAACGGTAACATCCTGAACGTGAACCGCGACGCACTGTACTTCGGGCTCGGTGCCAATGCGATCGCGGCAGGGACGGTAAATATCCCTGGTCTCAATTACAACCTGAACGTCGGGGAAGCCTGGTATGGTTTCTTCATCGCTCGCCAGCGCGTTCGAACCGTACGTGCAGAGTCGATTGCTGTTCGGAACGAGGTGCTGTTACGCGTGGCGCTGGGCTACATGGAACTTCTCCGTGCGGATGGCCGGCGAATCATCGCGGCGAAGAACCGCGACGCGGCCGTGGAAATCGCACGCCTGACCTCCGTCTACGCCCAGAAGGGGCAAGGGCGAAAGGCCGATGCCGACCGGGCTGCCGTCGAACTTCGCAAGCGCGACGCGCAACTCTCGCAAGCTGAGGCCGAGACTCTCACCGCCTCGGCACGTCTGGCGCAACTGCTCAACCTCGATCCTTCCACGCGTCTTCGTCCGATCGATGGCTGGGTGGTTCCCGCTCCGATTGTCCCCGACCCAATTCCACTACCAGAGTTGCTGGCGATTGCGCTTCTCGAACGGCCGGAACTGGCAGCCCGGCGATCCGAAGTCCGAACGACGCTCTATGAGCTATCGCTGGCGAAAGTACTCCCTTTTGCCCCCAACGTCATCCTTGGCTTGAGTGCCGGTGGATTTGGTGGCGGAAGCAACCTCATCGCTCAGCCGCAAGGGTTCATCAACGCTTCCGGGCAAGACGTTCAGGCTTCGCGATTCGGCAACTTTGGTGGTCGCAGTGACCTCGACGTGGTGGTCTTCTGGACGTTCCGCAACATGGGTGTCGGCAACGTCGCCCTGATCAGGGCCGCGGACAGTCGGGTCCGGCAGATGCGCCTTCGCGAACTGGAAACGCTGAACCTCGTGCGAGCCGAAGTCGCGGAAGCAAAAGCGCGAGTGGACGCCCGCTTCCTCCAGATCGATGCAGCCGAGAAAGCCGTGCGCTCCAGCTCCGAGGCATATACCGAAGATTTAATCCGCATCAAAGGTGGTGCAGGTCTGCCGCTGGAAGTGGTGGACAGTCTCCGGCTGATGAGCGAGTCACGCTTCGACTACCTCGATGCGATTGTCGATTACAACCGCGCCCAGTTCCAGCTTTGGGTGGCGCTGGGGCGTCCACCCGCAAATGTCCTGGCACGACCAGTTCCGGCGGAACTGGTTCCTCCCCCGGTCATCGACGTCCAGCCTGGGCCGCGAATTCTACCGATTCCCAGAATTCTCGCGTCACCGCTCCCCGTCAAACCCTGATCCCCGGCGAACTCATTGCCCAAACTCGAACCACGGAGACTGGTGATGACTCGCTGGACACCTTGGTTGCGATGCCCCTCACGGTGGATGGCGGGCATCGCCTGCGGGACAATTACAGCCATCGGTGTTGGTTGCCGGTCGTCCGACCACCAGGCTGAACCGCCCCCCCGCCTCTCCCCTGCCGTGCAAGCCGCTCTTCGGCCAACCGACGGGCTCCTGGCGGGGACGCGCGTGGCGAAGACTGCCACGCAAGGGGGTAGGATAATCGCTACGCGGCCCTCCTGGACTGACTCGATCGCGGCGACGACCTATCCAGTGGTGCCGGTCGCCGGATTGGGCGGAAACGGACAGCTCCGAACAGCTGCTGGGGTGGAGGATCCGGTGAAGCCGATGGATCAACCGAACCCTGCTGTTGGTGCTGACCCTCCCGCGGTTTCCGATAAGCCACTCCCGGGCGGAACGACATCCACCGAGACAATCGACCTGGGCATCGCGCTTCGGCTCGCGGGGGTCGACAATCCCACGATCAATCTGGCGCGCGAGCAGATCCGGGAAGCCCTGGCTGTCCTGCTTGGTGCAAGATCGATGCTCATACCGAGCGTCAATATCGGCGGTAATTACCATCTCCACGATGGGGCGCTCCAGGCGTCATTCGGTCAGATTCGCCGGATCAACAGCCAGAGTTTGTATGTTGGCTTCGGTGCCCGGACACTGGCAGCCGAGAGCGTGGCCTTCCCCGGTGTTCGGCTCTTCGCCCACCTCGGCGATGCGGTATTCGAACCGCTCGCGGCGCGCCAGCAGGTCGTGATCCAGCGTTCCAACGCGCAGGCTGTCCAGAACGATATCCTGATGCGCGTGGCGGTGTCATATCTCAATCTCGTCGGCGCCGAGGCGCAGTTGGAAGTCCTGCGCCAGGCCGAGGTGGATGTGGGTGAGCTTGTCCGATTGACACAGATCTACGCCCAGAAAGGTCAAGGACGTCAGGGTGATGCGGATCGAGCCGCGAGTCGTGCATTGCTCGTGGCACAACAGCTCCATCAGGCCGAAGAACAAGTCGCGGTTGCGTCTGCTCGTCTGTGCCAGTTGCTCAACCTCGACCCCTCCATCCACCTTCGGACACCAGGTGGGCCTGTCCTCCCCGTTCCGATCATCTCTGAAGAGTCCGATCTTGAGGCCCTGGTGGGAGAAGGTGCCCGGAACCGTCCAGAACTCTATGCACGCGCTGCCGCCATCCAACAAGCGCGGTTTCGGGTGCAGCAAGAGCGAATCCGACCGTTCCTTCCACTGGTCTCGGTCGGGTTTAGTGGCGGTTTGTTCGGGGGCGGCGGAACCCAGGTCAGTTCTTACTTCGGACAAATGAATGGGCGCACTGATATCGATGTGTTCGCTGTCTGGAACATTCAGAATCTCGGCTTCGGCAACCGAGCCCGGGTCCGTACCGCACAAGCCGTTGTCGGAGAATCCTTGGCTGGATATGACCGCATGCTCAACGACGTCCGCCGCGAAATCAGCGAGGCTCTTGCTGACGCTCAAGCGGCCGCACGCAGAGTGAAGGTGGCTGAGGAGGCGGTCCTCATCGCGAAAGAGGGGTTCAGGCTGGAGTCTGAACGAATCCGCCTTGGGCAAGGGCGCCCCATCGAAGTTTTGGACAGCTTCCGACAGCTGAAGGACTCCCGGCAAGAACTCCTGGCTGCGGTGACCGAGTATAACACCTCACAGTTCCGGCTCTTCGTTGCGATTGGCAGCAATCCACTTGCTGCTCGCGCTGATGCGAGCGTGGTCCCAGCAGGAGAGCCCGCAGAACCGCCGATGATGCTCCCGCCTGCCAAACCATAAGTCTTCCCTGGGGTTGCGCTCGACAACCTCATAACTCCCACGCCTTCGGCGGAGACGTGCGCAACCCTTCTCGACCAAAGCCAATCGAAGGCAACACCTCCAAACTGCGGCTACCCGGCCGGTGCACGCTCCCGCAAGCGAATTTCGGGCGCTTGCAACTGTCTGCTCATTCAATCGCATTGCGAAGACTCCTTCCTGCGGTGATCGCTGGCGCCCCGTCATCGTCACAATAAAGCTCCTCCTGACCCGGTTTGTCGGGAAACGGCAAAAAGTGGGATATTTCCGTATCAACCCACTCCGTCCGTGGAGATAGTCGGGTGGAACAACGTGCCGGGGAGGTGGATGAGTCGGGTTCCTCGCGCCCTCACCCTGGCAGCTACCGGGAGTGAGTTGACGGACGGGCAACTCCTGGAAGCCTACGCGGCCAACCGGGACGGAGCGGTATTCGCCGAGCTGGTTCGTCGCCACGGGCCAATGGTCTGGGGCGTCTGTCGTCGCTTCCTCCACAACCGCCAGGATGCTGAGGACGCTTTCCAGGCGACCTTCCTCGTGTTGGTTCGCAAGCCTGGGTCCGTTCGTCCACCCGACCGCGTCGGGAACTGGCTGCATGGGGTAGCGATCCGAGTCGCACGAAAGGCCGGCCGTGGGGTTGCCCGCCGACGTGAACGGCAGGTAGAGTCCGTACCGGAGATCGCCGCAGGTTCCGAAAGCGTGTGGCGTGAACTGGTCCCATTGGTGGATCGAGAAATCGCCCGGCTTCCCGATAAGTATCGGCTACCGGTTGTGCTGTGCGACCTGGAGGGCGCCACCCGCCAGGAGGCCGCCAAAAGGCTTGGCTGGCCCGAAGGGACCGTGGCTGGCCGACTGGTTCGGGCACGGGAGATGCTCGCCCGACGACTGGAGAGATATCGGTTGTCGGTTTCGGGGGCGGCTTTGATCGCTGTGCTGTCTGGTCGGGAACTCAGCGCCGTCGCACCCGCGGGGCTGTTCGATTCAACGATTCAGGCAGCGGTCAGCGGGTCATTCTCTGCCGAGGCCGCCGCTCTCGCGAAAGGGGTAATACGCGCCATGTTCACAACAAAGCTGATGACTCTGGCAGTGGTCGCGTCTGCTGCTGTCCTACTTGGCGGAGTGTTGCTCCGGGCTCAGCCAGCATCTGCACCGAGCGATCCACCTAAAAATCCGCTCAAGGCCACCCCAGCCGAAGCGAAAGGAGTCCCCGCACCCCCCGCCCCGCCGAAGATCCCCAAGGAACTGCTGGAGAAGCGAGCTGAGGCGGCCCGGAAGGTGTATCAGGCGAACATGAACCGCTTCAAAGCTGGCCAAGCTCTTCCGTCGGAGTTGTTTGGGTGGTCGGAGCGGTGGATGGAGGCGGAACTAGCACTGGTGGAGAAACCAGCGGACCGTGCCAAGGTACTCCAGGCCCACTTGGCACGAACTCGTGACGTCGAGCGAATCGCGATCGGCTACGCGAAAACGGGACAGGGCCGCCAAGCCGATGCGGATGCCGCGACCTACTACCGGCTGGAAGCAGAGATCCGCCTCAATCAGGAAGGGGTGCCCGTGCCCGAGGAGCAAAAGACCGAGAAGAAATGATCGCCGCGACGACGCTCCGCGCTGAATGCTGTTGTAGTTGTCGCTTCGGTAACATTCTAACATTCGCTGACGTTCTATGTGGAACGTTTTGCAACTCCAACCCACCCCACTGCTCGGACGCAAACCCGCCGTTCGTCGGTACCTCCAGCCTTCGCCCCGCTTACACCGGGTGAATATCACCCGTGCGAGTTTCCTCGGGACTGGGATGAGTGATGGGGTGACTCGGAACATATCCGGGTTCGCCCGGCAACGGCTCTTGCGGTGGGTCGAACTTGTTGGGAACGAGAAGCGAGTAGACGCAGGGCACGACGAGAAGGGTCGTTGCCAAACCCGCCAACAAGCCACCCAACACTGCACGACCCAACGGAACGTTCGCCTCGCTCCCGCGGCTCAAACCCAACGACATCGGGATGAGTGCGAAGAACGTTGCCAACGCCGTCATCACCACCGGGCGGACGCGAATACTCGCCGCCCGTCGAATTGCTTCCATTGGTGTTAACCGGTCCGACTTGCGAATGTTCTCCGCGAAGTCCGTCAGAAGCACGGTGTTGGACACCACGATACCCACCATGAAGATCACACCCAGCAGTGACTGCACGTTCAGTGCGGTGCCAGTGAAGTACAACATCAACACGACCCCCGTCACACCGACGGGCACGGCCGACATGACGACGAGCGGCGTGATGTACGAGCGGAAAAGCGAAACCATCAAGAAGTAAATCAGCACCACCGCGCCCATCATACCCATCGCCTGGAAGGTAAAGGTGTCGTTCATCTTCTGATATTCACCGCTGAGCACGATGCGGGAGCCTTCCATCGGCTTGGGTTCCTTCGCGTCCGGATCGTACGGAGTCCAGCTCCCCTCGTTCACCTCGACTTTCAGTCCGAGGAGGTCGAGCTTCTTTTTGCGTGGTTCCCCATACTTGGCGATAACACGGTTAATGTCTGCTGCGACATGCCCCAAATCGCGGCCGTGGACACCCATTGTCAGGTCCATCGTCGGCTGCAAGTTAGTGTGAACTACCTCTGAGGGAACCTCCACTTTCTGAACCGGCAAACGCACCACGTTCCGTAGCGGAATTGCCTGCTTCTGGTTGGGACCCGTAATCGGAATGTCCAGAAGGGTGTTCAAATCGACGATCTTCGCTTCGGGGTACTGAACGCCAACGAAGTACTGGTTGTGGCTTCTGGGATCGATCCAGAAGTTGTGCTTGTTGTATTGGACACTGGAGTTGAGCGCCGCCACCAGGTTCTGCATCACATCAGTCTGTGTCAATCCACTGGCGGAGGCTTTCGACTGATCGACTTCGATAATGTACTGGGGATAATCAACCCGCTGGAGAATGCGGGCATCGACCACTCCGTCAATTTGCTTCACTTCATGGAGGATCTTCTCCGCGACGGTGTGGGACTTGTAGAGGTTCTTGCCGGTAATCTGGATGTTAATGGGCGTGGATCGACCTTCGTTCATCGCGGAGCGGATCATACCGCCCGCGTCGAATGCGAACTCCAGGCGATCGCGATCGAATGGCGGAGTATCCGCCGGAATCCGGTCTTCCGGGTTGGGATCGGCCAAACACTCCTTATACGATTCCGCGAGAAGCTCCTCAAATCGGGGATCCTCTGCGAATCCACGCCGAAGCTCATCGACCGCCTCCTGAGCCGAGCGTTCCCGTTCCGGCTGGAGCTGCACCTTCAAAATAGCATCCATCGGCCCGGCGTTCTGCGTGAACGCAGCGGACCAGTCCGCCGTCAGGCCAATTTCACTCACAACCAGTTGCAGGTCGCTGCCAAGTTTTTCCTTGGTGTAGTTCTCCACCGCCCGGACATAACCTTGCGTGACCTCAATCCGCGTCCCAGACTTTGTCCGAACCGCAATCTCAAAAGCTCCGGCATCCACTTCGGGGAAGAATTCCCGACGCAGGTTCAAACCGAAGACAATCACCACCAGGGCCAGGATTGTAAATGCCGCGCCAATGACGGCGAGACGCACCTTCAAAATAGCCCCCAGCAAGCGGGTATATGCCCGGATCCCCGCATCCAGGATCGCTTCCCACTTGGCAAACAACTGAGCGAGCGGGTTTGAAGGCAAAGCGCGGTGTTCTTCAGGGTTGCGATGTTCGTAGTCGAAATTGTGCGATTCCACGGGCGTGGGGGCATGGCCTCGCAACCAAGCGGCACAGCGGGCGGGAACGAACGTCCGGGAGAGGATGTACGCAATTGTCATCGCAAACGCGACGGCGAGGAACATCGGACGGAAGAGGAACTTACCAAGACCCGGCATGAGCGCCAGCGGCAGCAACACCAGCAGAGTACAGAGACTGGCGATCAGTTCCGGCATCGCCACTTCGCTCGCGCCCAGGAACGCGGCCTCCTTGGGTTTTGCACCGAGCCCGAGATGGCGGTGGGTATTCTCCAAGCAGATGATCGCACTATCGACCAGCGGGCCAATTGCCAGCGCAAGACCGGCCAGAGTCATGACATTGATCGTCTGGTCCATGGCATAGAGACAGGCAATCGCACCCAGAACCGCGACAGGAATGGTCATAACCGCGATTGCGGTCATTCGCCACTCACCCAAGAAGACCAGAATCACGAGCGAACAGAGGACGGCGCCCAGGACGCCTTCTTCCGCGAGCGACTCGATGGCTTTGCGGACGTAAATGGACTGATCCATGACCAGCACGAGATCCACGTCCGGCGTCGTCAACCGGGCCTTCATGTCTGGCAGGTTCTTCTCCAGATTGCCGACAACATCCAGGGTGCTGTATCCTGCCTGGCGATACACCGGGATATACACCTGCCGCCGACTCGGCTGGCCTGGACCGCCCACGCGGACAATGTTCGTCTGGATCAAACTCGCGTCTTCGGGCTTCGCGACATCACCCAGGTAGACCATGCGCCCGCTGGGATCGGCCTTGATCGGAATCTCCCGCATCCGATCCACCAACGCATACATCGAGTTCGAATCCAGAGCGTAGTCTTGCCAACCGATTTTGGCATCACCCGCCGGCAAGAAGATATTGTACTTGTCGAGTGCGTTCATCACATCGACCGGCGACAGGCCACGCGCCTGCATCTGTTCGCGGTTGAGATATGCCAGGATGGTCCGCAACCGGCCGCCATACACCACCGGCGCATTGGAGCCGGGGCTGGCCATGATCATGTTCCGGACTTCATACCGGGCACAGTCGTAAAGGATGGATTCACTTTGCGTCGCACTGTTCAATGCGACCAGAGCGACCGGTGTTGATGAAGTCGGGTCATAGGGAAGAATGACCGGCGGCAGCGTTCCGGGAGGCAGGTTGGGAATTGCGGCGGTCGCCAGCGAGTTCACCTGGGTGAGCGCGGCACTGGGATCGGTATCGTCGGTGTAATAGTTCCGGATCACACTCGCGCCGATAATCGAGCGCCCTTCTTGCCGCCTGGTCCCGGCCGCTTGCCCGGTCCAGCGTTCCATCCGGTTGGTGATATCCGCTTCCACGCTCGTTGCGGGCATACCGTTGTAGAACGTCAGTACTTGCACGGCCGGCGCGCGATACACGGGCAAAATGTCGGATGGGATGAGACTCTTCGTCCCGGGAATCGCTCCGAGCACCACCGCGCCGGCAATCACGATGGTAAGCATCATCACCGTAATCGCGCGGGGATTGCGGAGCGAGAATATGATCAGCCCGTTCATGGACCCTCGCCGCGGGGAGTACGGAGTGGACCGAGTGAGACAGTCCACGCCGAGGAAAGGATGTTTGGGGAAGTAACCGGTCAAACTGCGATGATGAACGGCGCGGTGGGTGTGGGCATTGCCCGTTGTCCCACCCGCCGGGTTCAAGGAGTGTCTGCCCGCGTGAGGGTTTGCAGCGTTCAGCCACCCCGGAAGCAGACACGTCACGTCGTCGCGTGGATTAGTGCCCCCCGCCCTTGGCCGGCATCGGGGCGTTCACGTTCACGGGGGTTCCTTCCTCGACCACGGCACTGGCACGAACGATCACGTCGTCGTTGGGAGACAGCCCTTCGGTCACCTCTACCTCAACACCATTATCTGTAGCGTATTTGACCGTCGCGATGTGAACCTTCCCATTCTGGACGATCCGGACCTTGCCGACCCCATTATCCGCCTTCCCAACCAGTGCGTTGGAGGGGATACGCAGACCCTTCGCCTTAACATCGCTGAGGTCGATGGCGACGCGACCGTACATTCCAGCCTGGAGCATTCCGTCTGGGTTGGGAATGTCGATTTCCGTCCGCATGGTGCGTGTGATGGGATCTTCCGCCCGTGCCCAGCGTGAGACAGCAATCTTGCGTACGGCATCCGACCGGTAAACAATTCCGATCTGTGCGAGGGCATCGATCCGGACAACGGCGGGAGCACCGATGTACAGAAAGGGAACATCGCGATCCGGAACCTGCACGATCACGCGCATGAGATCGGTTCGTTCCACGACAAACAGTGGCGTGATACCACCCTGGTCTGCCGACTTGATAAACGCACCCGTTCGACCGTTCTGGCCGGGGAAGTAACTGCGTCGCGTGACCACTCCCGTGTAGGGCGATTGAATGATGGTGTAGCTGAGGAGAACCTCCGACTTCTCCAGGAGTGCTTGGCACACGCCAACGTAGGCGTTCGCTTCATCGAGGTCGGCCTTTGCCTGCTCGATTTTGGCTTTCGCCGCGTTCGCTTGTTCCTGGGCTGTAATCACGTGTTCTTTCGCGGCGTTTTCGGCTTCCTGCGCCGACAGGAAATAGTCCTCCTGTTCGTCCACCAGCTTGGCATCGACGGCGTTTTGAGCATAGAGTCCCTTGATGCGATCAAGCTGCTTCTCGCGGTAGTGGCGAAAAGCGGTCTTCGCCTTGACCATCACCTCGGCAAGATTGACGGACGCTTGCGCTGCACGCCATTCGGCCTGCGCCGCAACGAGGTGCGCATCCATCTGCTTCACCTTGGCTTGGGCGTCCTTCACCTGCGCTTTGTCGTGCTCCACCGTTTTCTCGTACTCAGGCACCCAGATTTTCGCCAGCACATCGCCGGCCTGGACGGGCACGCCGATGTCCACTTCGACCGGTTTGCCGTCTTTCAGAACCGGCTTGCCGTCTCGTTCCAGGGTTTGCGAAATCAAATAGCCGGATGCCTTGGCGTAGAGTTCAGTCCCCTCAAATGGCTCAACGCTTCCCGGTTGGTTGCTGAGGCGCTGAATCGGGCCGGCTTGAGGCTTGACGACGTCGACGGCGATCTGATTCGTGGCGGTTTTGTGGTCGGAGGGTTGTGTTTTCTTGGTGTTTTCGGAGTCGGGTTTAGCGCGAGCGTAAGCGTACCAGCCCGCTCCACTTAATCCCGCGAGTACGAGGAGCAGCAGCGCAACACGGGACCAACGGACCGGAGCCTCTGGCTGTGACATGTTAAGTTCTCGCAACTGGAGCGACGAAAACGATTTTCGCTCTAGCGATGGGGGAATGCAAGTCGGTAGAACACAAAGTAAGGCAATTCAGGTGCCGAATATTGTGATTCAAAATTACAAAGTCGTAATGTATTCATCCCTCATGACTTGGATCAACAAGGGGTGTTGGACACAAAATCGGGGGAGCGAGTTGGGGTGAATGGGGTGGTGAAAAATCGCTCTGCGCGACTGATTTGAAACCACCCCTCCTCAGAAACGATCGATATGGAAACAAACGTTTACTACGAATGGACTCTCATTGAGTGATATGACTTGGATTTCAAAGCGTATCGATGTTTGAGAGATGAGATGGCGAGGACCTCCGCGCTAGGTATGGGCGACTCATTTTTCCGGCTCTATCTCAACCACCACATCCCGTGCGCTGCGTTCCACCTCCCTCGCCACCGACAGTTTCCGCCATAACGCGAAGTTGGATCACGCTGCGTTCTTGCTCCTTCTCCAAGTAGGCCCGGCCTTTTTTGACGTTCACATGATCCCACGGCAACCGCTCCGTGATCGGCCGTTGTCGCGTGCGATAGAAATCCACGTCGATGCCGAGGTCGCGGAAGGTTCGCCACCACAATTCCGGTTTGAAGCACTCCTTCCAGCCATCGAATCGTGCCCCTCGCCGCCAAGCCTCGTATAGACCCGGTGCGACTCGGCGGTCGCCGCGTGTGAGTATGCCCTCCAAGAGGCTTGTCTCGATGTCGTGATGCTTGATCTTCACGAACTTATTTCGCTTCTGGCGATGCAGATAGTCGCCAGCCCAACGGAAATACTCGCGGGTCTGCATTCCATTCCACTGATACGGGGTGTGCGGCTTGGGAACGAAGTTCGATACGCTTGCGGTCACTTCCTTATGCCGACCTGTCGCTTCCTTTCCCACATCGCTGATCGCTTCGGCCAGTTCCACGATGCCATCAAGGTCCGCGAGCCGCTCGCCGGGCAGCCCACAGAGGAAATAGAGCTTCACGTGGCTCATGCCGGCTTTGAATGCCTCGCGGCAGCCTTCGATCAAGTCTTCATTCTTGATCTTCTTGCGGATCTGTTCTCGCATATCATCGCGGGCGACTTCCGGCGCAAGCGTTAATCCGGCCCGGCGCCATCCTTGCATGAGTTGCGGCACACTTCGCAATTGATGATTCACGCGCAGGCTTGGCAGCGACACATTCACCCCAAGCGGCGCGAACACTTCGTGCATTCTCTTGACGAGTTCCTCGAAGTGTGGGTAATCGCTGCTCGAAAGAGACAACAGGCTCACTTCATTCATGCCGGTGTTGCGGTAACTCTCAAGAGCGGCCTGCACGATTGTTTCGACCGAGCGAACACGTAGTGGCCGTTTGATGACAGTCGACTGGCAGAACCGACACTGCCACGGACAACCACGCATAATCTCGATTGCGATGCGATCGTGGGGCGTTTGCACGAAAGACACGACAGGTTTCGTCGGCAGTGGGATCGCATCCAGATCCTGAGTAATCGTGCAACTCTCGATTTGCTGGGGCACATCCGCCCGAGTGCGGTTGACGGCGGCGATGGTGCCATCGGGGTAGTAGTCAAACGCGTAAAACGCCGGTGCGTAAGCCCACGTTGTGCTGCCGACCAGTTCCGCGAGCATCTCCATCCGGCGTTGATTCGAGAGGTCGCCGTCGCGAATCGCAGCTTCTTTCAAACTCATCCACTTATCCATCACCCAGGGAAGCGATTCTTCCCCGTCGCCGATGACGAAGAGATCAACGAACGGCGCGAGTAACTCCGGGTTCTGCGCTCCAGGACCGCCGGCAATCACCAGTGGATCGCTCACCCGGCGATCGTGCGCGTAATGCGGAATACCGCCGAGGTCGATCATCGTGAGGAGGTTCGTGTAACACACCTCGTATTGCAAGCTGAAGCCGACAATGTCGAACTCAACGAGTGGAGTGAAGTTTTCGAGAGCATAAAGTGGTAGTCGATTGGTTCGCAGTTCGCGTTCGAAGTCCAACCACGGCGCAAAGACCCGCTCACAAGCCCATTGTGGATCGTTATTCATGATCGTGTACAGGACTTGAAAGCCGTGGTGGCTCATACCAAGTGTGTACGCATCTGGGAAAGCAAGACAGAGTTTCCCCCGCACCTGACGATAATCTTTCGCGACAGAGTGAAGTTCGCCACCCGTGTACTGTGCGGGTGTTTTCACGTGTGGCAAAACGCGCATCACGGCTTCGCGAAGAGCAGTGTTCAGCATGGCAGATCCCCGGCATTTCGGCGCGACTGGACACGCCGATTATAGTAGCACGAAGCACGAAAGCCCCGGATAGCCTCCGGGGCTTTCTGTTGTAATGGGAGATACCGCTCCGCCTGGGTCGTGCTCGGCTCACTGTGGCCAGTCTATTCTACGAACGTTGGAATACGGCCTACCCGGATTTCTGGGTTGAACCAGTGGCCGTGAATTCCGAACGTTCGTACAAATGACTGCCACAGAAAAAGCCGTTCGCGAGTTGTGGAAGACAGCATTCGCTCGGACGCAACATCGCCCGTGTGCATAAGCACTTTCGCTACCCCCCGGCCAACCAAGATATCATACACTCGCTCTTACTTCTTGAACATCGGATGGTTTGGGTCGCCGCGACTGAGCAGATACGCGAGCAGATCCAGGACTTCGGTTTCATTCAGTTGATTCAACAACTTCTCTGGCATAAGTGAGATGTTGGATGGTTTTATCTCCGCGATGTCCTCTTTCTTCAACTCAACAACCTTTGTCGAGTCTTCGGGATCGGTGACAATGATGAACTTGCCGTTCACCTCGCTCACGATTTTGCCTGTGACAATTTTGTCCTCTGTTGTGCGGATCACGGAGGCCTTGTACTGATCCGAGATCACCTTGCTTGGTTCGATGATCGACTCGGTCAGATCCTTCAGACTGAAACGACCGGCGACCTGCGAGAGATCCGGGCCAGTGGCCCCTCCATCGCCCCCAAACCGGTGACAGACGACACACCGTGCCGCGGCATAAGCCCGCTCACCGTTTTTGAAGTTGCGTCCCTTCATCAGCTTGGTTTCGAGATCAACGATTTGCGCCGTCGTCCACTCCTTGCCAGGGCCGATCGGTTTCGGCAATTCCTTCGCCTTGAAAGCAGGACGCAGTTTCGCTGCCTCAATTGCCAATCGGTCCGCGTCAGTGGCGTTGGCGAATGCCTCCTTCTCGATGTTCGTGAGGAAGCCCTGATAGCTTGCTCCACCACTCTTGGAACGCGCCTCCGCAAGGAAGCCGTAATACGTCTTCCACCGGTCGATGTTCCAGCCGACTGTCGCATTGCGGAGCGAAAAGAGGTAAGAGAGCTTTTGCTGGTCTGCGGAATTCTTGAGCATGTTGGCGATACTGCCGCCGTAGCCGCGGTTGCGCAGCAGCACTTCCTCGAGTCCCTCAGCCGTCAATGGCTTGGAGGGTTTCTTGAACTCCTCGCAGACCTTCGCGACGATGGTCGGTGACTTGAGGTAGACGAGCAATTGGACGAGTTCACGGTTAACGAGATCGGATTTCGCGGGGAACTGCGAATCGAACCTGGCGAGCACCTTCCCTGACACCTCCTTATCGGGCTCACCCATGCGGACGAACACGAGTTGGTACGCCCGCAGCAGATCCTGCAGTTGTTTCTCGTCAAGTTGCGCGAGATCGATGCTGTCTAACTTCGCCACCAGTTTTGACTGGAGCGCCTTGTCACCTTGTCGAGCAAGCGCGACAACACCCTGGATCGCCCCCTCCGCACTCTGCTCGGCCAACACCTTGTCTTGCCAGAACTTGACCGGTTGATGTTCGAGGGCAACCCGAGCCGCATAGCGGATAAAGCGTTCCTTGTGATGCAACAGCGGCAGCAGGAATTCAACCGCTTTCGCCGGATCGTTGGCGGGCTTGTGATACGCTTCAATCTCACGCAACAGTTTCTGTTCGGTGGTTGGGGGAGACTTGTAATCAACCTTCTTGGTTGATTCCTTGCCCACATATGTCACCCGGAACAGTTCACTCTGCGCGCCGCGACCACCAATTGTGAAGTACAGGGCCCCATCTGCCGGATTGACAACGATATCTGTGAGCGGGAGAGGAGTCCGACTGAGAAACTCTTCCTTCGTGGCCTTGTAAGTCGCTCCATTGGGTTCAATGTGGATTGCGTAGATCGTGCCGAACGTCCAGTCGCAAATGAACAGTGCTTTCTGGTATTTCGCTGGGAATTTCGCCCCGTATCCGAACTCAACACCGACGGGCGAACCCGGACCGATGTCGACCATTGCGGGCAGAGAATCGACGTAATATGCCGGCCACTTACCTGTCCCGCTCCGCCAGCCGAGTTCGCTGCCGCTCGTGGCGTGGTTCACGCGCGTTGGGCGATACCAGGGCATGCCCATGTCCCATTCCATATCGGCGTCGTAGACGAACATATCGCCGTCGGCGTTGAAAGCGAAGTCATAGGGATTGCGATAACCGCTTGTGAAGATCTCCCATGACTTGCCGTCGAGATCGGTCTTCGCGACATAGCCGCCGGGAGCGAGGATGCCGCGCGCGTGGCCGTTGGCATCCCACTGCCGTGGCAGCAGGTGATCCTCGCTCCAGTTCTTCGGCACTCGGCTGTGGTTGAAGTTCTGCGGCGGTTGTGTGTGGTTGCCGCATACGACATAGAGCGACTGACCATCGGGACCCAGCCGCACCGCATGAGGACCGTGCTCCCCTCCGCCTGCGATCGCTTTGAGCTTCTCAACCTTGTCGAGCACATCGTCATTCTGCGAGGAGGTCACACGATAGAGCCCGCTGCCAGGGCCACCATTACACACCACGTAAAGCACGCCGTTGTGCCACAGCAGCCCCTGCGCCGCAGTGATCTTCGCCGGAATCCGTTCGACCTTTGTCTCCTCTTCTGTCCCGACTTTCCCAGGCGTGATTCGGACAAGGCCCTTCCCGTCCTGGTCGCTGGCGATCAGCCGGCCTTTGTCATCCGCGGTGAGCGATACCCATGAACCGAGAGTAGGCTTGGGGACCGTAAATAGTCTCTCCACCTTGAACCCCGGCAACACAACGAATGTGTTCGCAGGCACCTTCGACCCCGGCTGCACGACAGCACTGGCTTCGAACACTTTACCCCACGGCTGAGCGCCGTAAGTGGCGATCTTCTTCGCCTTCAGTTCGGGGCCGCCCTTTTTCTCCGCAGCGAGCCAACTCTCATCGCTCACCACGTACGTCGCTGTTCCCTTGTCATCAAGCAGGACGAGTTTGAACACGAAGCCTGCCGGTCCACCCTGATTGCGGACCTCCGCCACCAGTTCGTTCTTCTCTCGCACAAGCTTCGTGACATCCGCTTCCGCGCCTTCCTGCCACTCGTCCGAGGCCGCCACTTGTTTGCCATTGAGGAAGAGCACGACGTGATTGTCGGCGGAGACTTTGAGTCGTGCGGTTTTCACGGAACCAGCGGAGAACTCTTTCCGCAGAATGTAGTTCTTGTCTGCAGTTGTCCCCCAAATCCACAGAGGCGTCGGGCCCTCGCTGAATTGCTTGGACCAGTCGGCAGTCGCCACATCGATTGGCGGGGGTTTCGGTGTCTCACCGTGCTCGACCATCGGTGCGACCACTGGTTTTTGCGTGAAGATGTCGTCGGCCTTTGCCAACGAGGCCAGCGCGAGAGCCAAGAGAGAGAAGAGAGTGATACGCATGGGTTCTGGTGGGTGTGGAAACAAACGGTGTGCACGAGTTAACGATGAGGAGCCGGGCTCTCCACAACATCAAGTCAGCGCGGTCCGAGTCCCTGCTGAGTTTCGAGAGCGCGAGGCTACTCCACCTCACGCGTCTGCGGGATTACGCGAGGACGTCTTTCACCACCTTACCGTGGACATCGGTGAGACGGTAGTCCCGGCCCTGGAAGCGGAAAGTCAGTTTGGTGTGGTCGAAGCCCAGGCAGTACAGGAGGGTCGCTTGCAGGTCGTGAACGTGAACGAGATCCGTTGCGACCTTGAAGCCGAGTTCATCGGTTTCGCCGTGAGTATGGCCGGCCTTGATTCCACCGCCAGCGAGCATGAGTGAGAAACAATCCGGATAGTGGTCGCGACCGAGAATTTGCCCGCCAGCGGTACGTCCCTCACGGAATGGCGTGCGGCCAAACTCGCCGCCCCAAATCACAAGCGTGTCTTTCAGCAGGTCGCGGTTCTTCAGGTCCTTGATGAGTGCGGCCACCGCCTGAGTCGTGACCGTGCCTTTCTTGGTGAGACCATCACGGATGTCTTCGTTCGGCCCAGTGCCGTGAAAGTCCCAGCCCCAGTCGAACAATTGCACAAACCGCACGCCCTGTTCGATGAGCCGCCGAGCGAGCAAGCAGTTATTCGCGAAGCTCCCGGCACCCGGCTTCGCACCGTAGGCATCGAGCAACTTTGCGGGCTCCTTCGAAATGTCCATGACCTCACTGGCGGAGAGTTGCATCCGGAACGCGAGTTCGTATTGCGAAATGCGCGTGCGGGTTTCCGGGTGGCCCAGTTCCTTCTCTTGTAGTTCGTTCAAATCTTTCATCGCATCGAGCCCGAGCCGGCGCATATCGCGGTCGAGACCAGGAGGATCGGAGAGATAGAGCACCGGCTCACCACGACTGCGGCACTGCACGCCCTGGAATACGCTCGGGAGGAATCCACTGCCCCAACACCCCTGCCCACCGCTTGGCTGCACGCCGTTGGAGATGAGCACGACGAAGCCGGGCAAGTTGGCACTTTCACTGCCGAGGCCGTAGCACGTCCAGGCACCGAAGCTCGGTCGGCCCGCCCGTGCGAATCCTGTGTAGAGAAGCAGTTCCGCCGGGGCGTGGTTGAACTCGTCGGTCTTCATCGACCGAATCACCGTCACATCGTCGGCGACCTCGTGAAGCGGCTTGATCGCATCCGACATCCAGATGCCAGCCTTGCCGTGCTTCTTGAACGGCTGTCGCGTACCAAGCAGTTTCGGCACGCCACTGGTGAAAGCAAACCGCTTCCCCTTCAGGTACTCGTCGGGGCAATTTTGGCCGTCGCGTTTCTGGAGTTCGGGTTTGTAATCGAAAATGTCCAGGTGTGGCGGCGCACCAGACATGTGCAGGTAGATGACGCGCTTGGCCGTGCCGGCGAAGTGTGGCTTTCGCGGCGCAAGTGGATTCTCCGCGCTAATGTGCGGCGAATCGGCGCGGGCGTTGCCCATCAGTGACGATAGCGCGAGACTCCCAAGGCCCAGCGACGACGTTTGCAGGAAGGTGCGCCGCGTGGTGGATTGCAGACGTTCGAGTGCGGGGTGCATGAGTGTCGCCTTTGAGCAAAAGTAGCTGTTCCGATGGGCGTGAGACATTCACAACACAACACTATTCATATAATCACCGCTTCATTAGCATTTCGTCGAGGTTCATGATGACGTTGGCCACCACCGTCCACGCGGCGGCGTCGATAACGTCCACGCCTTTGGGCAGCGGGCCGAACGGGTTCGTTGCGAACTGGCTCGCCTTCCCCGGATCCTTGCTAAACTTCGCTTTCGCCGCTTCGTACAGTTTGACGAGACGTTCGGTCTCGGCCGCGGTCGCGGGGCGAACCAGACACGCCTGAAACGCGAACGCTGCTTTTTCCGCCGGGGTCTTCCCCCCCTTATCCATCGCCTTGCGTGCGAGGGCCTGGGCCGCTTCGACATATACCGGATCATTCATCGTCACGAGTGCTTGCAGAGGCGTATTCGTCCGGGCGCGTCGAACGACACACGTATCGCGGTTCGGAGCATCGAAGGTCGACATCGACGGATAGGGATTTGATCGACGCCACTGCGTGTAAACTCCACGCCGATACTTGTCCTCGCCGGTACTCGTCTGCCAGTCAATCGACCCACCGAACGCCGCCGAGACGCCAAGATTCGGTTGTTGCGGACGCACAGAAGGCCCAAGTATCTTCGGGCTGAGCAGCCCAGCGGCGAACAGTGCCTGGTCGCGAACCATTTCCGCAGTCATCCGCACACGCGGTCCGCGTGCCAGCAGGCGGTTATCGGGATCGTGTTCAACCAGTGCGGGGGTCACTTTCGCAGACTGGCGGTAGGTGGCCGACATCACAAGGAGTTTGAGGAAGCGCTTCACATTCCAGTCTTTTTGGAGATCGAGTGCAAGCCAGTCGAGCAATTCCGGATGAGTGGGCAGTTCCCCCTGTGTGCCGAATTCCTCGCTCGTTCGAACGATACCGATGCCAAAGATCTGCTCCCAGAAGCGATTCGCGATGACGCGGGCCGTGAGCGGATTTTCGCTGCTCACCAGCCATTTGGCAAACTCAAGGCGATCTCGGGTGGCGTTCTTCGGAAACGCATGAAATGCGGCCGGAGTGCCTTCGGTCACTTCTTCGCCGAGGTCGAGGAAATTCCCACGGAACTGCAGTCGCGTTTTGCGCCGTTGCCCACCGGTCAGTTCTTTCATGATCGGAACCGTGGTGAGCGGCTTCACTGCAGCGAGATCTTTCTTGAGCATGGCGAGTTTGTCGCGCTCAGTTTTCATTTCAGTCGGCTTTTTGCCCACTAATTGCTTTTCGAGTTCCGCGATCTGCTTTTCCAGGCCGTTCTTCTTCGCCAGCAGTTCATCGGTCCAGAATGGGAGTGTGGGACTTTCGTCTGGCCGGTCGGCATCGGCGGTGTTGTTGAAGAAGGCGAAAACCTGGAAGTATTCTTTCTGCAAAATCGGATCGTATTTGTGAGTGTGGCATTGCGCACAGGCGATGGAAGTCCCCATCCACACCGTGAATGTGGTGTTCACACGATCCACGACGGCAACGTTGCGGAACTCCTCGTCGTTGGTCCCGCCCTCGTTATTGGTCATCGTGTTTCGGTGAAACGCCGTGGCAACCAGTTGGTCTGTGGTCGGCTTTGGCAGCAGATCCCCCGCCAACTGCTCGATTGTGAACACATCGAACGGCTTGTTGGCGTTGAAGCTCTGAATGACGTAGTCGCGGTATTTCCAGATGGTTCGGGCGGGATCATCGGCATACCCGGCCGAATCGGCGTAGCGAGCGAGGTCGAGCCAGTATCGCGCCCAGTGTTCGCCGAACGCGGGCTTGGCCAGCATCTTGTCCACGAACTTCTCGTAAGCGTTCGGGCTGGTATCGGCGACGAACACTTCCACCTCACTGGGGGATGGCGGCAAACCCGTGAGATCGAGCGCCACCCGACGCGCCAGGGCATATCGATCTGCTTCCGGCGAAGGCTTCAGTCCCTCTGTTTCCAGGCGTGCGAAGACGAACGCATCAATGGCGTTGACGGTTGGGAACTTCGTGGCGGGTAGTGCCGTCTGGTGTGGCGGAATGTATGACCAGTGCGCGGAGAACTTCGCTCCTTCTTTCACCCACCGTGTAAGGACCGCGACTTCTGCGGGTGAGAGCTTTTTGCCGCTTTTGAGAGGCGGCATGACGATGTCGGTGTCGGTGGTGGTGAGGCGTTTGACCAGTTCGCTGGAATGGGGCTGACCCGAGACGACGACCGTATTCACTCCGTCTTGCGTATCGAGGCGGAGCTTGGCCTTGCGAACCTTGTCATCGGGTCCGTGGCACTGGAAGCAGTTATTGGAGAGGATCGACCGCACGTCACGATTGAAGTCGATTTTCCCCGCCGCGGGTTGGGGACGCGGTTGCGCGCTCGCGAGAAGCGGTGAGCAAAGGATGCAGACCAACGACAGAGAGCCGCTGTGGAAACGCACGGGCGCACCTCAGAGATTGATGCGGCAGGACTGGTCCTGGACAGACCAGCAACAAACGGCGAGCTTCCAACCAGTCTACGCGATGGATGCGACCGGTGGGAGTTGAAATTGCTCTCGAGAGGTTGAAACGCCTGCAATTGCCAGTGCCCCCCACGGGATCACCGAGAATACTCATATGGATCTCAACCCCAGAGTGGGCTTCCTGCCCCTCGGCGAGTGCGTGGGCCACCGCCAACGATCGGGCCGTACCCTCAGCCAGAGTGAGGTCCCCATAGCCCACAGTCGTCAGAGTCATGAGCTGAAGTAAGTAAGAATCGGTGGGGAAGTGAGTGTTGGGGACTCCTCGGACCGGTGGTCGAAGCGAAGTGCGAGCACAGCCCAACCGACTCTGGACAAATGTGTGACATTGTGTATACTTAACTTGGCCAACTCCTAGGCCACTGTACCGTTCGGGCTGTGTATCCGTGACTGATACCAAATCGTGTTGATTGATACCGTTCCTGGGAACGCGGTCGTCCCGACCGCAGCGGGCCAAAGGCCCGCGTTCCCAGGATTACTCTTCAATGCGATTTGGTTTGGTATCAGTCGGTCCTGCGCCTTGCACTTGCTCTGCGGGATCTTCGGCTGTGGTCAGTTGACCGGCACCACACCCACAAACCACAGGAAAAAAGGCTCGAAAACCGGACATCAGACGACACCGGACGACACAGGAAAAACGCTCAAAAACCGGAAAACAGCGGAAAATAGCGGAAAACAGGAGCAAAAAGACTCGATAAAGGGGAAACCAAGGGCAACCAGAGGAAACTGGGGGAAAAGCGGCTCGAAAATCCGACACCAGACGAACCTGTAACGAGCGGGGCATCTGGTGAAAGGTAATAGAATAGATGATTATTCAAACATAAGTCCATATCGAGGCCGGGCAACTCCGGAACGGTCACAGAACGGAGTGGAAATCGAGGATTGAACGGGTGTCCATATTTGCCAACATCATCTGGCAGGCTCAGCGAAACTCCTCTTGCCGCTGCGCATTTGACAGTCCCAAACGCCCTTGGATTCTCCTCGCAACCAACCGGTTCGATGCCCCGGAAGGATCCCGCAACCGTCTGTGGACAACAGGCTATGATGGGTCCGTGTCTGTCAGGGAAGGCGAAATCGGTCCAGGCCGCCAGGACCGATGGTATGCCCAGCAGAAACGCGATTATCCACAGGCAACGGTCGGTGAAGACGACCGACCCGCCGACCAGAAAGACAACGGAGTATCCGGGCCAGGATTGGGGCGCGAGCAGGGCCGTGGAGGACGGGGTACACGGCCAGCAACATGATCAGGATCAGCAGTAGAGCCTGGTATTCGAGTCTCGACAACAAGCGTGGTCGCTCGCCGAGCCCAAGGTGAACAACCGCGACTTCCTATGCCCATCCTCTGCGGATTCAGCTCTTGCGTTGGAGTGCAAGCAACACCTCCGCGGACTCTGCCTCATGTCAAGCCTGGGCTAGTGTCGGCTCGGTTGTGGCCGCTGGTTTCAGAACCTGGCGGGCCGAGACCGCGAGGATCATCCACGACAGGCCATTGAACACCAAGTCGATCCCCACGAACAGGCCGATCACCCAGAGAGCCGCCTCGGGGAAGTCTTGCCAGATCATCACACCCAGCGCCACACTGATGGCACCATTCAGCAGCACCCAGCCCCACCCGGAGAACCGATGTGTCAGCGCGAATACAATCCGGGCGATGCCGGTCGCGAAGAAGAACAGTGCCATCACCAGTGTGTACCCGGCGGCACCGAGGAACGGACGATCAAGGAGGACCAACCCGAGGAAGACGGCCAAGAGACCGCAGATCAAACGGAGGAAGAAGCTCCCTGCGCCGCGGGCGGAGAATGCGCCGGCGAATTCGATCGCCCCGCCAATCAGGAGAAGGACACCAAACACCGTAACTGTGGTCAGCGTAGCCAGGACGGGGTATGAGATCGCCAGCACGCCGGTAACGGTCAGCAACAAGCCCAGAGCCAGAACCCAGCCCCAGTTGCGCCGCACACTTGCAATTTCCTCGCGGTCATCGGACAGAAAGTACGGGAAGTTCGTGGACATCGGAGTCCTCCAGCGAATGGAGCGAGCCCCCGGACCCCGCGGGGAAACGCGAAAGGTGCCCGTCCACATCCTGCGGAGCCGCGGGCGACCAGCGCGGGCAGAGTTGCACTTCGACTCACGTCGAGGGGCCTGTTTGCCGTGTAGCAAGCTCTGCGCCGCCGCGACAAAGTCGTCCTGATTTCTGCAGATTATCGTGCTGGTGGGCTGATTGATGGGACGTCTTCCACGGGCACACTTTCTTCACTCATCTTCGGAAGGAGACGGTCGAGTCGCACACTGAGTGTGTCTGAACCGCACAGTCCGGGGATCGCCGAAATGGCCATTCGGAGCACACCTGCCACTTACGGCAATCGCGTGACATGTCTTCAATTGTTACTATTCCTTGCCCGGCATGAACGACATGAGCTTGTGCGTCGCGTGGCCAGCGTTTTTCTTCACCAGACCAATCCCCCGTACATGCCAGGACGAGACGTTCATTTTCACCCCGGCAACCGTGTGGACCCCTTCGCCAACAGGATTCAGACCATGTTCCTCCTGACGACGTGGAGCCTGGCGCTACTCCTTGCCGAGCACCCAGCAGTAGACACGTCAACCCGGAGCGCGGCGCGGACCGATCTCCGACCGGGGTACGACCTGGACGGTGAAGTTCCAGAAATGCTCAAACCCCCGGTTTTTCCGAGGGTTTGAGAACGACCGCCGATTGTGAAAAACGACCGAGAGCGGAGAGGGCGGGATTCGAACCCGCGGAGGAGTTTTACCTCCTCGCCGCTTTAGCAAAGCGGTGCTTTCGACCACTCAGCCACCTCTCCAAAAATCATCAACCAAGCTCGGAATTGTTATTCCCGGTCAGACACAGTTCTCCGAACGCGCGGAGGTACAGCTTTAGACAATCACTCCGCCGTCGCCAGAGGAGCACCTCCAATATCCAAGAGCGATTCTACCGCGCGGGGGTTCGCGGGCAAGCCAAACAAGCCGTATCTTGAGTTTCCATTCCACAAAGCAGCGGTGAAAGGCGATTTGACGTTTCCCCGGCTTGTTTCACTTCGCCAAGCACCAGAAATGCTCGTTTCTCTGGAGGAAGGACGGAGCGGACGACCGAACTAATCACAACTGGCGAACGGCGCTCCGGAATGCACCACCGAAATTGCTTGTGGTGCCGTTCTACGAGCGCAAACCAGCAGCCCGTGCGACGGCCTCGCTGCAAGTTGAAATCAATTCGAACCATCCGACGTACTCTCGCGAACTCGGCTTGAATCATGAGAAGAGCTGCGCCCATACTCAGCGCTGCTGCCGTGCATCGGAGAGCTCCCGTATGGTGACTACTGTTGTCTGGATCGCCCTTTTATTACCGGCGACCGTTGCTTGTCTTTATTACGTCGTCCTCACGGTCGCCGGTCAGCGGGCTCGCCAGCACCACCACGAATCGGTGCCAGCGCATACATTCGCCGTGTTGATCCCGGCACACAACGAAGAAACCGTTCTGTCCGCCACTCTGCGGTCGGTACTCGCGCAGGACTATCCGCCTGAGATGATGCGTGTGTATGTGGTCGCCGACAATTGCACGGATCGGACTGCTGATATCGCGGCGGATGCCGAAGTGATCTGCCTGGTTCGAAATGACTCCACGCGCCTCGGAAAGGGGTTTGCTGTGGAGTTCGGTCTGAGGGCGGTGTTGGCCGACGGACCGGACGCAGTGCTCATCATTGATGCGGACTGTACACTCGACCCCAGCGCATTGCGGGAACTCGACGCCACCTTCTCGGCCGGAGTGAATGCCGCTCAACTTCCCCTCCAAACGACAAATGCCGACGACGGACCCGCTGGCTATGCCGCTGCGATCGGCGCTGCGGTGGATGATTGCGTCGCCGTCGGTCTTGACCGACTCGGTCTTTCGGTCCCTCTGCGGGGGACCGGGATGGCATTCCGACTCTGCCTTCTTGCACAAGTCCCTTGGCAGACGATTTCCGCTGTGGAGGATGCCGAGTATGGACGTCGCCTGCGGAAATCCGGCATCCGCATTCGGCTTGTTCCGCAGGCGCGGGTATCCTGCGCCGCGCCACGCCACGTTGATGCACTCTGTCGCCAGCGCCGGCGCTGGCGATCCGCGCTGCTCTTGGGCAACCGCTCCGGGCTGCCGGTACGGGCAATCCAAAGCAAGCCACTGGTCCTGCTCCACCTGATGCTCACAGTTGCTGCGACGGGCGTGATGGGGGAACTCGCGCTGATCGCCTGGGCTCTCGCCCTCGTTGGGCTTACTGCGGGAGTGTATCAGCGCGCGGTGATATCAGTTGGGGTCACACGGCGTCGACTGGCATTGCTCTTCGCTTCGCCTATCGTTGTGGCGCGGCTGGCGTGGGTAACCGCGGCTGGCATGTTCCGCCGACCCGCGAATTGGGCTGAAACATCGGGACGCGGGGTCCGCCAGTCGGGGGAGAGTTCTACTCAATCAGGACCGCGACGCACCCCCTTTGCCCGCAGGCCTGCGCGGATGAAGCGGCTCCTCCAAAGTCCTTTTGCCCACAGCCGGAGCGGAGGGGCGCGGTTCGTCCGTCTCACATTCGATGACGGACCACACCCGGCAATGACACCGGCGGTTCTCGACCAGTTGCGTCAATTTCAGGCCACCGCGACATTCTTTCTGATTGGGGAACGCGTTGCCGCTACTCCTGGCCTGGCCGGAATGATCGCCGCCGAGGGGCATGCTGTGGGCAACCATACGCTTTCGCACCCACGTTTCGGCTTGCTCAACTTCCGACATCCTTTACGCGAACTCAAACAATGTCAGGATCTGGTGCCGACATCTTCCGCCTTCCGGCCGCCGTTCGGTCGCTTGACCCCGGGAGTATGGCTTGCTGCGCAACGGTTGGGCCTGCAGGTGGTGACTTGGTCCGTCGATAGTCGGGATTGGGAATGTGAAAGTGAAACCGATGCGGTCGCGTGCGCCTGCCAGCTTTTGGAGATGGTTCAGCCTGGGGATATTGTGCTCCTGCACGACGATCATAAGTGGATTTGCGCGATCCTCGATGTACTTCTTCCAGGCCTGGCTGCACGCGGCCTTCTGGAAACGAAAGCCGCTACTCCCACATCGTTACAAGCCGGGCCGCCTCATCGCTCGCCAGCGGTCCCCTCCCCCCACCCCGTCGGCCTTGGTTGAGTGGTTCAGGCGGCGGTGCGCGGCAAATGCTCGTTGGCCCGACGCAGGGCAAGCCGATAGTCGCGACAGCGTTGACGCTCAGACACGGACACAGGTGATGCCGGTGCAGTTGTGCTCCTTCGGGGCACCGAGCGCCACTGCTGCCACTGCTTGGAGACACGCTTCCGTGCGAGGCGGGTGCCGACAAATGCGAGAGCGAGTACTTGGAGCGAGACACCCACACCAACAGCCGTGAACACGAGTGCGGAAAGTGTATGCGTAAGCATAGCGTCCGTTGTCCTGGAGTAAGTTGTGCCCGTCGAACGCAGCGAGCACAACCACTTGCGCACACTTCCTTGTGCGGTGAACGTGAGTGTCGGTCGCAAATCTGCTCGACCCAAACAAATCGATTGAACCTGCAGGAATTCCCTCAAGTTCTCGACCGGAAGAACCGATACCAACGAATACGGATCATGGCGCTCCCCGCGCCCTCCTGGCACAGGCTCTGCCATGTATCAGCGAAGTTTTCCTGTCATTGGTCTGGTCGCTGCCCTGTTGAGCAGCGGTTGTGGGACTATGACGAACCTGAAGCAACCCGTGCTCCCGCCCGCCGGCAATCCTGATGCTCAAGTCTGTCGCATTTACGGCGGGCTCCGGAGCGATTTCTCGAGCGTGGTTCATTACCCGTGGGCTAAGACTCCTTCGTACATCGACTACGTTGTTCTCCCGCTCATGGCGACGGTTGATCTCTGTTTCACGTTGGCTGGTGACACACTCACCCTGCCCTATCCAATCTACGCGGAAACTCGGCGCGGGATCCGGCGATGGCTCTACGGGTCCGAGACTGCCCCCGAACCACCTCCCCTCCCGTCTGAGGAGAAGCAGCGCGCAATCCAGGCCGCTCCAGTTGCTCAGGCCCCTCAAGGCGGCCAGATACTTCAAGCTCCCGTTCCTGCCGGTGAGGAGAAACCCACAACAGACGGAACCCAGCGACGATAGCGCGATTCTTGACGGATCGCGCCTCTTTTCCCGCAGTTCCCGCGCAAGTTTCATTCTTCCTCCGCATACAGCTTAAAATGGGTAAGCCGAGGCCACTCCGGCCTCATGGCGGGTTCCCCTCAGATAGGGAGAAACCGATGCGACGCCGTCTCTCGATCAGCATTTGCACCCTGATTCTGCTCTCCGGCATCATAGGCGCACAACCGCCTGGCCAACCCTATGTCCCGTTGGGTCCTCCGATTCCTCTCCTCTCGCCAGTCGATGGACGATGGTACTTCCGTGGCGATCCAACCAGACCCTGCTTCGTCGAGACAATTCCGGGTCCACAGGGGCCGCGGTTGCTCTTCACCAACGAGAAGGGAACTGAAGCAATCGGATGGCTCTCGCGCGACGGCCGACAGGTGACCATCCCATCGTGGAATCTGGTGGGAACCCTTCGGAGCAACGCGCTCGTGTGGCCGAACGGCGATTACTGGGCGCGATAACTCGGACAAAGAAACGACAAACCCTCGGTCACCCGAGGGTTTCGCCCAGTTCGCCTCACGTACAAGTCCCGCTCATGCTTCCGCCAGGCATTCTCGCAGGAAGCGCACACCATGTTCAATGTCGTGGAACCTGTCTTGCTGATTACCCACTTCGCGCTCAATGCAGAGAGCCCCACGATAGCCAATCCGCTTCAGCGCCTTCACGAATGCTTTCGTGTTCGTTTGACCCACACCAAGCGGGACTTCCTCTCCCCATGCTCCCTTCACCTTGGGGCGAATCCCGTCCTTGACGTGCACACTGCGGATATCCGGAGCCAGGAGGTCCAGAACCGCGAGAGGATCGTCCTTGTCGTACAGCAGCATGTTGGCTGGGTCGAAATTTACCTTCAAGTTAGGGGACTTCAGATCATCCAGCGTACGGCGAAGCAGCGACGCCGATTCCTGACCGGTTTCAAAGGCAACGATTACACCAGCCGTCTTTGCGAGTTCCCCAACCTGCGCCAGCGTATCGAGGAATGACTTCCGCTCCGGCGACCCAACCTCTGGGATAAACCCGGCATGCAGCATGATGTCTGTAAGTCCGAGTTCCTTCGTCCGAACCAGCCCCCACTTGAACCGCTCCAATCGCTCAGGTCGGGTGGCGGGGTCGCCAAACCCACCGGTCTTCTCGATCGTCTGAGGAGAGGTGTAGTCCTCGCCCGGGAAGCCAAGCATTGCGCCAGACATTCGGAACCCCGCGGCCTTCGCGGCTGCAGGCATCGCGTCGCCTTCCGACCAACTGGCGTGATGCGGGTCGCCACAGGCAATCTGCACTACGTCGACCCCCAGTTTCTTCAGGAAGCCTTGGAGTTCGGGCACGCTAGTCACCTGAAGCGACCAACTACAGACTCCGATCGCCAGTGGTTCAATTGCCATGACAAAGCCCTTCGTGATGAGGAGAAGTGGGGCGATTGTAACCCGGCCGCTCCGTGCCGTCGCGGGAGTTGTCGTGATTCTGTTGAGTTGGTGCCGACAAAAAGCAAGAAACCGGTGGGAATCTGTGTAGCACACAGCTCTTTCAGCAGACATCCAGACGTAACTATTATGCAATCACAGTTGTTGCGTAAAAAATGTACAAAACTGAAGAAACCAGAGCCGAAATCCTGACTTCTCCGCGTTTAAGAAGGAGTGGCACAAACTCATTAATCCAACGCCCTCCGAACAGCTCCCCTTTGCCCAGGAGCGCGGTGAGGAGTTGAGAACGGCGCGTCGCCCAGGATCGCCCAACGCGCCGTTCTCCTCCCCGTCTGAGGGAATCCGCAATCGAATTCCGTGTTTCGCAGCACGTCCCGAGAGTCCTGTGGTCTAACTGAGCTGTTGCATCGCTTTTATAAGCATCACGAGCAGTACATCCGCTGCAAGAACCAGCAGACAGCACGCCACGACGCTGTCGGTCGCTGCCCGCCCAACACCCTCCGAACCTTCCCGTGGGGCCATCCCGACAAAGCAACCTGTGGTGCCTACGACCAGGCCGAACACGATAGTCTTGAGCGCCGCCGGGATTACATCCTCGAGGACCAGTTCGCGCAGAGCAGCGGTGTCGTACTTCAAAACGCTGGTCGAATCTGCCACGCTCTCCGCAACGAACCCACTTCCGAGCGCAATCGTGGCGATCAACACGTGAAGTAACGGCGTTGCTAGCATGCACGCCACCACTCGTGGACCAACCAACCGGCGGACTGGCGATACGCCGAGCAGTTCCAGCGCGTCGATCTGCTCGCTCACTCGCATGGCAGCCAGTTCAGCGCCGAGGCTGGCTCCCGTTCTCGCCGCCACGATCAAACCTGCACCAACCGGAGCCAGCTCCAGCAACACCGCCGCAGCGAGAAAGGTGGGGAGGTACTCCACAGCTCCTGTACCGGTTCGTGCCAGGACATCACGAGTATGGAGCCAGATGACGACGCCGAGTGCCAGACCCGTCACTGCAGCGAGTGGAAGTCCGCCAATCAGGACTGCATAGAAGGGACGCAGCCATTCGCGCACACGGAGCAGTGCGCCCAGAGACGCAGACGTGGCACGCGACGCGAACGCAGCGAGTCGACCCAACCATTCAAGGAGCGAAATCACTGTGAGCAAGAAATCACGACTGAGTTGCTGACCAAGTGTCGGAGCGGTGGAGGCGTATTGTATGGTTGATACATCCCTCCACCGGAGAGACGAGACGAAATCCCCCGCTGGTCATTCGCTCAGCACATGTCGTGCTTTGGAATAGCTTTCGTGGAGGCACGACTCCGTTAAATCGCGACGATGTCATTTTCATGTAATTTGGTCTTCTTCACTTTTCTCCGTTCGCCGCGGGCGGCGAACTCGTCACGGCATGCTTCAAGAAGTGTAATGCGCAGTGGGAAATCACCCGCACCGTACCGGTCCCACGCAAGAATTACCGCGGACGTTGCCGGGTTCAATCCCGCAACTTTCGAAAGCCACATCACGCCCGCTTCATGCTGAAAGTGTGCAGTTTTGGGGTGGTTCCAGGCGATGTGTGACGCCAAGCAACCCATGGGTACGGCACGGGTAAACGCCCCATGGATGAGCAACGGGCTCCCCTTTTCCAGAAGTTCAATGAGACGACTCAACCCGTCGTCAGTAACGTTCGGCAGCCACGCAGACCGGAACTCAGCAACCGGATCGGATGTTGACATGGCGACGGCACCCCCCGCGTTGGTCGCGCGGCTACAACGGAGCGAACGATCTGTCCTAAACGCTTAAATGCCGTGATGATAGGTAAAAATCATCAGCACGAATCGCCCGAACCGCGAGAGGCAGGTTGGTGACGGCGGTTCAGTTGAGTGAGGGCATCATAGAAGGGGGTTTTCGGGGGTGTCAATAGCCCATCGGGGGCCTGGAAATTCGTCCGCTAATGGGAACGTCCGGGGGAGTTCACGGTTCCGGGGAAAGGATAAGCAGTTACGGCCGAACGACGTGACGGATGTGGTTGAAAAAAAAATGGAATTGGATTTCAGGGAAGGAATATCCGCATTCAGTCATCGCTTTAGTCGTGATTAAAATCGTTTGTGATTGTGGTATGTCACTCTGTTTGCGAACGCACCGAGAATGCAAGGGATTGGCGAAACGGTCAAGCTGGGGGATTGGAAAGTGATAGGTTGATGTGAGTGACAACGCATTGTCACTCACGCGCAAAATCGAGATGACCGCGAGAACTCATGTTGTGCTTCCGATCAAACCCGACTCAATCCTGACGTTCGGGACGCAGCGCACGGACCTGAGCACCCGCCTTCCACATCTCACTCTCCGCGACTTCCTTCAACTCCTTCTCCAACTGCTGCCGGTAGTCGGGCCTGCTGTTGGCCTCCAGCACGCGACGGGTCTCTTCGCCGCTCTCCACGGAGTGATAGAGTTTCTCGAATACGGGCTTGGACGCGTCGCGGAACGCCTTGAACCAGTCGAGCGCGCCGCGCTGAGCAGTGGTTGAACAGTTGGCATACATCCAGTCCATCCCCTTCTCGGCGATGAGTGGGTAAAGACTTTGAGTGGCTTCCTCCACTGTCTCGTTGAAGGCTTCGCTTGGGGAGTGACCGTGTTCTCGCAGCACTTCATACTGCGCCAGCCATAGGCCATAGATGGCGCCCATCAGTACGCCGCGTTCACCCGTCAGGTCTGACACTACTTCTTTCTTGAACGTGGTCTCGAAGAGGTATCCCGAACCGATTGCAATCCCCAGCGCCAGACAACGCTCGCGGGCTCGGCCTGTGGCGTCCTGGTGAATCGCGAAGCTACTGTTGATCCCCTTCCCTTCCAAGAAGTGCCGGCGGACCGTCGTGCCTGATCCCTTGGGAGCACAGAGGATCACATCGATATCCGGAGGCGGCACCACACCGGTTTGATCGCTGAACACGATGGAGAAACCGTGGGAGAAGTACAGTGCCTTTCCCTTGGTGAGATGCGGCTTGATGCGGGGCCACATCTCCTTCTGTCCGGCGTCGGAGAGAAGGTACTGGATCACGGTGCCGCGTGCGGCGGCTTCTTCGGGATCGAAGAGGGTTTCACCGGGTTTCCAACCGTCCTCAAGGCACAGATCGTAGGCCTTTCCGCCCTTCCGCTGGCCCACAATCACCTTGATGCCATTGTCCCGCATGTTAAGCGACTGTCCGCGCCCCTGCACCCCATAGCCAATCACCGCGACCACTTCATCTTTCAGGATGTTCCGAACGCGGTCCGGTGGATAGTCCGCGCGTTCGATTGCCTGCTCCACCGTATTGCCAATACGAATCTCTTTCATGGGTCTACTCTCGGGGGTGAGGAGGACATATTCTCTGCGAGAGAGGTTATGAAAAATTACTTCGACGTCAAGAATTCAAACATGGACACGACTGACCCCGCACGACCGGCCGAGGCTTCGGGCCTCGGCGAAGAACGCGATGTGGTGGACCGGTTGCTTGGGAAGTGGCGCGCCGCCAGACCCGACCTGGATGCGTCGCCGCTGGAAGTGGTTGGCCGTGTGATTGTGCTGGCTCAACACCTCGAGCGGAGTGTGGAAGGTGTTCTCGAAAAACACGGTCTGACGCTGGGTCAATTCGACATCCTCGCCACCCTCCGCCGCAATGGAAAGAAGGGAGGCTTGACGCCGACTCAACTGCTGGAAAGTGTGGTGCTCTCCAGCGGCGGCATGACGGCACGTCTCGATGCGCTTGCTGAAGCCGGCTTGATTCGCCGTAAGCAGAATCCCGACGATCGACGAATGGTGGTGATTGAGTTGACTTCCAAGGGCCGCCGCGTCATCGATCATGCGACCAAGACACGCTTCAAGGAAGCAAAGGACTCCCTCCCGACATTCAACGAAACAGAGATAGGCCTTCTCACAGGTTTACTACGAAGGTGGCTCACGCAAGTAGCCGGGTAGCGCGAAGTGTCCCACCGCCGAGTTCACTCATCGACAACATCTTCAAGTTTGGAAATCGCCACTACTTCGGTGCGGCGAATGAGGACTCGCTTGCGGTTCCGCTTGATGCCGGTGGCAACCGAATCCGCAATGTAGAGCTCACGCGTGGTTTCAGTGTCGCGAAGATCGTGGAGATCGGCGTTCCGCAACTCCACCCAGTTGTCGTCGTAAGCTACCAGTTTACCCAGACACACGAACGGGCTCACTAGATCGATCACAACTTTCTCTTCAAGAAACTCTCCGAGCATGGCAGACTCCTCGAAGGCAATGTGGCAATTGTACCTGAATTGCGGAGTTTGTCGTGATTGGCTTGCGGGAGTCATCGAGCAAACCCACCTTCACCACGGCCATAGCATGTTGGGGGAAGACAGAACCGGGTTACAATGAACAAATCATTTTTCGGGTTATTCGGGCCACGGGGTGCCGGCTGACTGGGAAAAGCGTTTCCTGTCGCACTGTGACTTGACCACACGGCCCTTCCCTTGCCACCATAAGAGTTGATCTTCCTCAGCCCGTGGAACGGCTCATCCTCATGTCTCGACGTCCGGCCAAACGGCCCGCCCTGCCCGAGCAACTGGTCACACATCCCGCGCAACTGGCTGCCTGCCTCAGCCACCTCGCGAAAGCCCCCGTCATCGGTTTCGATACCGAGTTCGTCGGGGAAGACGCCTACCGCCCGGAATTGTGTCTCGTGCAGGTGGCCACCGCAGAAGAACTCTTCGTCATCGACCCATTCACTTGCGGCCCGCTTGAGGGTTTTTGGGAGCTTCTTTGCGATCCCAACCGAACAACCGTGGTCCATGCCGGCCGCGAAGACATCAGAATGTGCTACTTTCAGTGTGGGAAACCACCCACGAACGTCTTCGATGTCCAGATTGCCGCCGGATTAATCGGCATGACCTACCCGATTGGGTATGCTGGCTTGGTCCACGACCTACTCCGCCAGCGCATGCAGAAGGGGGAAACTCTGACCGATTGGCGAAAGCGCCCCCTGACGCCAGCGCAAGTTCGCTATGCGTACGATGATGTGCGATTCCTCTTGCCGGCGTACCGAAAGATCACTGAACGGCTGAAGAAATACAAACGGCTGGAATGGGCCAACGAAGAGTTCACCGCCGCCGTCAGAAAAGCAGTACTTGATGACGCGACCATCGAAAAGTGGCGGAAGGTGAAGGGCATTGGTGCTCTCGACCGCCGGGCACTGGCGATCGCGCGGGAGGTCTATGGCTGGCGGGATCGTTTTGCGGAAAAGCTCAATCGGCCGCCGCGATTCCTGATGCGCGACGACCTCCTGATCGAAGTGGCTCGGCGCGCGCCAACTCGCCCGGAAGAACTTCATGCCGTGCGCGGGCTTCCTCGAGGACAGGAGGAAGCCATTATCGAAGCCATCAACCGCGCACGGGAGTTACCGTCGAATCAGTGCCCCGAGCCGGAGACACGCGATAACGACCCGCCCAACATCGTGCTGCTGGGCAATCTTCTGAACGTGGTGCTCAACGACTTCGCGGGGCGCAATCGCCTGGCGGCGAACCTGATTGCCTCTGGAGCCGATTTGCGCGCCGTGGTGCGGAGCCGAGTTACTGGTGACCGTTTGCCGGATGTGGCCCTTTGTCGTGGCTGGCGGGCACGTGTCGTGTTACCCGAATTGCTCGCTCTGCTGGCTGGCGAAACAGCAATTCGCGTTGCCAACCCGAAAGCCGTGGAGCCTCTTGAACTGGTCGAACTCGAACCGCTGGATGAGGATGACCAACTCGGTGAAGAACCAACCGTGGAGGAACCCACCACCGCAAAGGGCGAAGATACCCTCCGGACTCGCGCGGACCCGGTTCACCCCTCCGCGTCGCAAGAGAGTACACTGTAATCACCATCGCCTCGACTCTCTCAGGAACGCACCCCGATGAGCCAGATGTTGAAGTGTCCGAATCCCTCCTGTCCTTATGTCTTCGATCCGTCGCTCGTGCCGGTGGGGGTGGTTCTGAGTTGTCCGCGCTGTGGAATGCAGTTCACTCTGGGCTCTCCCTCCCCTGCGCACGCTCCCGCCCACCAGGCTCCGCCACAGGGATACCCACCGTCGGCTGGGCCAAGCTACCCCACAGCGCCAGCGGGTTATCCTCCCGGTTACGCGCCGCCCGCCACCCCGCCCGAAGAACCGGTGAATCCAGAGTTGGGTTCCTTCGGACGAACCACCGTCGAGGAACGTGAGCCCGCTGAATACCTACCTACCCGCGGCACTAACAAAGCGCAGGTGTTCATCCTCGCCGGAATCGCATCGGTCCTGATGGCCGGGTCAGCCATCGCTGTCTTCTTCCTGATTGTGCGGCGCGGCGACAGCGTCTCAAGCGATACGGTTTCACGACTGCACGATTACAACATCGGTGTCGATCCGCCCCCACAGGGCTGGACGCGTGACGACAACACGCGGGTCAAGGTCGGTTCGCCGTTTGTCATGTCGTACAAGCGCGAAAATCCCGAGGCATACATGGCTTTCGGCGCGACGGAGGCGCCCAAAGGACAGTCCCCGCGGCCAAGTGAAATGTCGAGAGAGCTGCGTGAGGCATTCCCGCGCTTGTTCGACCTCTCGACGGTTCGTGAGGAGCTGCCTGTTGAATCGAGCTGGCTGGGAGAAACCATCGCTCCCAACCATGGAACCAAGTTTCGCGCCCAGTCGACTGACGGGCTGATCTGGGTGGGCGAAGCATACACGGTTTCTTACAAGGGAATCGCCTACTACTGGTTGAGCTGGTGTGGTGAGAACGATTACGACGCACTCAAGAGTGAATTCGCCACCTTCCGGGGCAAGTTCAAACTCCTAGGACTCAGGAAGGACTGGAAAGAGACACAATCCAACGTCGTCGATTTCAAGGGCGACACCATCCCATACACCATCTCCGATGCGGAGAATCTCTGGAAGGAAGTCCCGGCTGAGGAATTCAGAACGCTCAAAGAGATGGAGCCCGATCTTGATAAACGGATGCGGATTCGAATCACCCCCAAGCGCGATCGCCACGCTACGCCGGAAGAAGCGAACATGAGCGTCTATTTGCTCGATGGCGGAGGCGAACCGACTCAAGTTGCGCGAAAGTTTGCAGAAGAGAAGGAAACGAATCGCATCAAACAAGCGAATCCGGACTTCACTCCACCGACGTTCAAGGAACTGACCGATACTCCGCAGGGCGACCCGACCCCGACGTCTGTTCATTCCGATACGCCTGCGGTGCGTCTTCTCAGTCAAGTGACGGAGTCGAAGAGTGCGAATCGTCTCATCGTTACTTCAGGTATCAAGCTGGAGAATAAGATCGTAGTGGTCCTCTGTTGGTGTGAAGCGGGGAAACGAAGCACCTTCGAGACGAAGTTCGTGCAAATTGCGACGTCTCTAAGGTAAACTCGTCCGTCATCAATTGGGTGTGACGCGGGGCACCACTCCTGGCGCAGGATTCGGAGTTGGAACCGGACTGGGACCAGGTGCGGGAGCGGGAATGGGATTGACCCCTGGCCCAGGAAGAGTGGACAGGGCCCCCCCCGGTGCAGGTTCGACCGGCGGCCCGAGTGTCGGGCCTGGTGGGATAGGCTGGTTGGGCTGGACACGTGGGGGCGCCGGTCGGTCTGGGAGCGGAAGTGCCATCCCTCGCTGACGGAGTGTTTCGGCGGCGTTCAGGATGTCGTCAGTCCGCCCTTGCGCTGCCGGTTGCAGTTCGATGTGGATGCGCCGTGTATCGCGAATATGAAATGGTAGGAGTACCTCGGTGATGAAATCGAGTGGCGGATACGCATACCACGGCGCGGCAACGTGTTGGCGTTTCACGATCGTTTCGTACCCTGGATGGACGACACGAATCGTGTAGTAGCCGTAATACTCAAATGGCGCGTAGGCTGGGGCAGCCCCAATTGGGGCATTGTCGATATAAACTTGGGCATTGGGAACATTCGACTCGATGATGAACTTACGGTCGACACAACCCGTGGTGGTCGAGACCGCACACACTGCCATCATCCTGATGGTTCGCGCCATCGACATTCCGCCGTCCCTCGCCCATCCGAGCGGTGTTGTTTTTTGAACACAATCCGCATACCAGAGTGATTCTCAACCGTCAACGCCACCCCCTGCTGCCGGGTGCGAAATGAACTGATACAGGAGAAGTCAGGTTTTCGGCTTCTGAGTACGGCACAACACTCATTGATAGCGTAAGATGTGAGAGGAACCATTGTTGTCCGAGGTGGGTTGTGGCGGCATTTGAACCGGTGCGATTTGCGCAGCTTACCGACGTGGGCGTCAAACGCAGCCACAACCAGGACGCTTGCGCCGCCAATCCCGCAGTCGACGCGGCGGGATTCCAGGCGCACGGCCACATCTTCGTTGTGGCGGATGGGATGGGTGGTCACGCCGTTGGGGAAAAAGCGAGCGCAAAAGCCGTACGGGACATTCCTTTCCTTTACTCCAAACACGCCAAAGACGGCGTGATTCCGGCCATTCGCCGCGCGTTTCAGGAAACCAACGCCGGAATCTACGCCATTGGCCAACAGAACCCGGAGTTTCGCGGGCTGGGAACAACCAGCACCGCCCTTATTATCCGGCCCGAAGGAGCCTGGATTGGGCATGTCGGCGATAGTCGAGCCTATCGCATCCGACGGGGACAGGCCGAACAACTCACCTTCGATCATTCCTGGGTCTGGGAAATTGCTCGTCGGCAAGGAGTCGATCCGGATGAGCTTGGTGACTTCAAGAAGAACGTCATTATTCGTTCGCTGGGTCCCGATCCAGAAGTTGAGGTCGATATTGAAGGTCCGCACCCTGTGCTGCCCGGCGATGCGTTCCTCCTCTGCAGCGACGGTTTAACCGGCGTCGTTTCACCCCAGGAAGTGGGCGCGGTGGTGACCGCTCTGCCGCCGGAGGAAGCCGTTCGCTTTCTTGTGCACCTCGCCAACCTCCGCGGTGGGCCAGATAACATTACCGTGATGATTGTTCAGGTGCCAGACAGCAATTCCGGAACTCCAAACACTAAGCGTTCCGGCTCGGGGATACTGGCGAAACTCTGGAAAGCCTGGACACGACGCGTGTCCTGGCCCTTCACTCTGCTCGGAGTCGGTTGTGCGATCGCTGTTCTGACACTACTCATGCAACTTAATGCCGTGCCCGGCGCGATGTTGTTCTTCATTCTCGCGGCTCTACTCATCCTTGCTGGTCTGATCGGGCTAATCGTTCACCTCCAGAAGGAAGAGCCCGCAAGTGCAATTGAACTGGCCACTGAAGCGCCCCGCGAATTGCACATTTACAAGAAACACGACTGCACGATTACTCCGGAATTGGCCGAAAAGTTTGCCCAGACCGAATCCACACTCCTGGAAGGAATGCGCGGGCAAGGGGTGCCAGCCGATTTCGACTCTCATTCGCGCCTGGTCGATGCTGCCGAGACGGAAGCAGCCAAGAACGACACTCTCGGTAGGTTCCGTGCCCGCTGCGCCTCACTCCTCTTCCTTGCGGAGGCGTTCCACAAGGCACGCCATAAACAGGAATCCTTCCAACCGAGCTGGACTCCCAGCACGAAGTGACATTCACTTTCAAAGCTTTTGCCCCGCCTTCCGAAGTAATTATGGCTCGAACACGGAACGTCATTTCAATACCAGTCAAATAGAAATTATTTAATTAAATCTTACCCACCACTCTCGGCGGTTGTTTCTCGATTACCAGAACAACCGACGCCATCCTCGCTGCCCCGGCTTACGCATGGCGAGATAGATCACCGTGCCCGTGACCAGAAGCACGACAAGCGCAACACCCCAACCCGTGCCCATTGCGAGCCCCCAGTCGCCAAAAGCCTCACCACTGTGCAGTCGAGTCAGGAACGGCTTGTCCTCGTAGCGTTCCTCGCGGAGGAATTCGCCCGTGGTGGCGTTGTAAACGAGCTTCCGGTCTTCGCCGCCAGTCGGTTTGCCAAGGTAGAGCGACACAGTTGGCGGTTCGGATTTGAAATCGACCTGAACCTTATCGACTGGTGCATCGGGGGCGCGGCTTGCCGCATTGGTCATCGCTTTTCCGACAGAATCAGACCAAGTCGCGTTGGCAGCGGGGAGTTTCACATCACTCACGCGCTCGCGAGCCTTTTCGCGTGCTTCTTCGTCCTCGCTCAACATCTCCGACAGGCCGGCGATGATGCCCGTGAGTGCCGCGAACAATAGAAATGGAAGGGCGACAACTCCAATCCATCGGTGCCACTTCCGCCAGCCTGTCTGCGTCACGATGACCTCGCCGTGTTGAGTGAATCTTGAACACTTCGGAAGCAGATATCGCCTCATCTTCACACACCGAATCGCTTGAGCGCATCCCGGTTCAGTTCGATACCAAGGCCGGGCGCATCTGGAATCGTCAGAAACCCGTCTGCGTCAGGCCGGAATGGGACTGTGATGAGATCATCGACGTAAGGCGATGGCGTGAGGAACTCGACATACTTCGCCACTGGCATCGCGGCGGAGAGTTGCAGATCGGCAGCAAGGCCGATTGCGGTGTTCCACCCATGCGGCACCCACTGGACGTTGTGTTCGTAAGCCATCCAGGCAATACGCCAAGCTTCGGTCAGCCCACCGCATTTGGTGCAATCGGGTTGGACAATATCGGCGCAGTGTTGCTGAATGAGCGACCAGAAACTCTGGCGGCGCGTGAAGACCTCGCCCGTCGCAATCGGCAATGGCGCGTTCCGCCGTAGTTCCGCAAAGCCTGCAAGGTCGTCTGGTGGAAGTGCTTCCTCAAACCAGACGACATCGTAATTTGCCAGCATGTGAGCTGTGCGTAATGCCCACTTGTAGCCGTGCGGCCAGTACGCGTCGCTGCCGCCGGCGTCGACCATGAGTTCCACGCTCGGTCCAACTGTTTCGCGAGCCGTCCGGATGAGGAGTTCGTCGGTCTTGGCGTCGCGGCGACCAAACGGTTTCCACCCCAGCTTGATCGCTCGGAACCCGCGCGCGACAGCGGCTTTCAATTTCTCTCGGAGCCGCTCGACTTCATCGAACAACAGCGATCCGTATGGTTTGATCTTCGATCGGTAATTGCCGCCCAATAACCGCGAGACGGGTTGCTTGGTGATTTTGCCGAAGAGATCCCACAGTGCGATGTCGATTCCACTAATGGCGTGTTCAACACTTCCCCCACGCCCCTGCCAGAAGGTGTTTTGCCGCAGTTTCTCACTCACCCGTGCGGGTTCGTCGGCTCGTTCGCCGATCAAAAACGGACGCAGCAACTTTGCTGCAGCGGCAACGAGATGACTGCTCGTAAAGGTGCTTCCAACGCCAACCAACCCTTCATCGGTGATGACTTCCACCACCGTATGCACATTGTCTTCGGGCGTGAGTTCTTCCGCCCACCCACCCTCCACCGTTCCGCCGGTTAAACCCGTGAGACGGATGTCCGCGATCTTCATGCGTGGTTGCTTTCATTGATTGAGGAGGTGCTCCGTGTGGCCTACTGTTTTACAGCACGCGCGGACCGGCTACTACTTTGAAAGCAAGACTCACTGGCATCATCGTCCTGTGTGCGGGTACAATCGTCAGGATCTCCCCCAGTAGGAGAGGCCCATGCTGCGAATTCTCGGCAATCCACGACGCTTTTGCGATGGCATCACGCGCCGCGAATCGTTCACGGTCGGTGCATCGACTCTGCTTGGCTCGGCATTCACCCTTCCGAATTTACTCGCGGCCGAGAAACGCCGGACTGAAGCGAAACAACCTTCTGCGATCGCGAAAAACGTCATCGTCATTTACCTGCATGGCGGCGCACCGACACAAGATATGTGGGACTTGAAGCCAAACGCGGCGGTCGAGATTCGCGGGGAGTTCAAGCCAATTCCGACGCGGGTGCCCGGCATTCAGATTTGCGAGCACATGCCCAAGACGGCGCAGTGGATGCACAAGGCCGCCATCTTGCGCTCGGTGAACCACAAGGCTGGCTGTCACAACACGCTGCCGAGCTTCACCGGCAGCGAACAACCCGTCGATGTCAACGAACTCATCCCGCGCGAAACGTACCCACCCGGGATGGGAGCGGTGTGCGAGTCACTCAAACCCGCGGGGACGGATTTGCCGCATTACGTTGCACTCCCCACCGTCCTCGGTTGGGGCTTTGGTATCGACCGCCCCGGTCCACACGGCGGGTTCCTCGGCAAAAAATGCGATCCGCTCTGGAGCATTGCAACGCCGCGAATCGACCCCAAGGCGCCGACCGGTCGACGTCCCATGTGGCTCGGGGAGCCGCAACTGGCCGACGCCACGCTCACAGCCGACGTGACCATCGACCGCCTCGATAATCGCCGCTCGCTGCTTCAACAACTCGATCGCGAACAACGCCGCATCGAATCGGCCGGGACGCTAGCTCAATACGACCAGACCCGACAGCGGGCGTTCGGTCTGCTCACGGCCTCCAAACTGAAGACCGCTTTCGACCTCAACCAAGAAAGCCCCAAGTTGAAGGATCGCTACGGGCACCACTTATTCGGCAACAGTGCTATCGTGGCTCGGCGGCTGATCGAAGCGGGGGTGCGATTTGTCGATCTGTATTGGGATGGCTACCAAAGCCGATTCCCCACGAATATGGACCCGTACTGGGACACGCACAGCCAAAATTTCGAACAGCTCAAGCGCGTGAACTTGCCGTACCTCGATCAAACTTACGCGGCACTGCTCAGCGACCTCGACGATCGCGGATTGCTTGACGAAACACTTGTGGTGATGATGAGCGACATGGGACGAACGCCGCGTGTGAACGGCAACGCCGGCCGCGACCACTGGACGTTCTGTTATTCGGTGGTGTTCGCCGGTGCCGGCGTCAAAGGCGGGACCGTCTGCGGCCAAAGTGACGCACAGGCCGCCTACGTGAAGGACCGACCCATTCGCCCTGCGGATATCTGCACGACGGTTTATCACCTAATGGGTATCGACCCGGACATGCCGGTCTACGACAAAGCCAACCGCCCCATCGCGATCAATCAGGGCGGGCATGTGATTCACGAGATTCTGGCGTGATACGCGAGTCGCGGCTCATGCGAGCGGCCGCTGGCCCCACGGGATGGGCATGGTCGGCGGCTTGCGGTGCTGGTCCTTGCGTACATCTTTCGGGCGGTCCTTCCACCACGTCACGAATCGCACCAGTTGTTTCACCGCTTCTTCGTAAGCCTGCCGGCCCTTTTCTGATGTCGCGAGTTCCGCGTCGCCCAGAACGCCGGTGTTGGAGTAACTGCTCGTCCACGACACAACTGTCGCCGGACCTGCGGCAAACAGGTCCACCCAGTTGAACGGACTGTCTTCATTGTTGAAACTAATGGTGCCGCTCTTGATGAGGTCCTTGCGGACGTTGTCGCCATCGAGGTAGAGGTAGAGACTCGTCTCCAGTTCGCAGGCGTGTGAACAGCCGCCGGGGAACTTACTTTGCCGCCACTTCGGAAGGAATGCCTTGTCCACGGTGAGCAGGTTCCACCACGCCACGAGGCAACATTCGGCGTCCGTCTCCAGATTCGTGCGCCGAGCCACGAGGTCGAGGTTCGGCATGTTCGAGCCGTGGCCGTTCAAGAGAATGATTTTCTTGAAGCCGTGGTAGGCGAGCGACTTGGTGATGTCGAGCACCTGATGCATGAAGTGTTCGAAGTCGGTGTTGATCGTGCCAGGGAAGTCCATCACGTGCCCGGTATAGCCATACGCCACGACCGGGAGCACGAGCATCTTGTCGGGGATCTCCTGCCCTGCTCCCTTTGCAACCCCACACGGGCACACGAGGTCCACGTCGAGCGGCAAGTGATGGCCGTGCTGCTCCACCGCACCACAGGGCACGATGCACACCTTGCCCAGATCAACCGCGTCGTTGATCTCGGGCCAGGTCAGTTTTTCGTAGCGATATTCGGTCTTCGCGCGACTCATGTGAGCTCCTTGAAAGTAGTAGCAGGTCTCCGTGGGCCGTTGCCTTTCAGAACGGCCCACGGAGACCTGCTACTACTTACTTAACTTGATTCCGCAACCAGATACTTGTTCACGAAGCCTTCGTCCAATGTCACCCCCAGGCCAGGTCGATCCGGAACGTGCATCCAGCCGTTCACGGACTGTATCTTCTCGTGCGTCAGCTCATGGCGTAGCGGCGAATCTTCGACGCAGTCCTCGAACACGAAGGCATCCCGACACGTGCTGAGCCAGTGAATGCTTGCGGCGACGGTGAGCGGACTGGTGTAGCAGTGATTACACAACCGCGCACCGATCTCTTCAACGCGAGCGCGAACGTAAGCAGCGTCTGTGAAGCCGCAGCGAGAGATATCGACCTGATAGACATCGAGCGCCCGGCGATCGATGAGCGGACGGAACGACTCACGCCCGCACTCTCCCTCCCCCGCCGCAATCGGAATCGGCGACCGGTCGCGGAGCCAGACGTAGCCTTCGATGTCGTCTTCACGGAGCGGCTCCTCGAACCACTCGGGCGAGTATTCCGCGAATGCGTGTGCTCGCCGAAGAGCAGTGCGGGCGTCGTACACACACCCGGCATCAATTAGGAGCGTTGCTTTCCCCAACCCCTCGCGTGCTCCACGCACGAGATCAATATCGACAGCTTCGGAGGCACCCATCGGCTCCCATCCGAATTTGACCGCCGTGTAGCCAGCGCTCACCCATTTTCGAGCGATGTCGGCGGTCTCTTTCCCATCGCGTCCAAACAAAATGGAGGCATACCCGCGAATGCGGTCGTGCATCTTGCCGCCCAGCAGCCGGTGAATGGGCTGGTTGAATGCTTTCCCCTTCAAGTCCCACAACGCCATATCCACTGCCGCCATGGCGGTGATGCCGAGCGCCTTGCGACCGAAGTACATTGTCTTGCGATACATCTTTTGCCACAGCCGCTCATTCTCAAGCGGATTCTCACCTACAAGCAACTGCCGCAGTCCACATGCGATGTTGTGGCTGAATGGTGCATCAATGATCGCCTTCACGCCTTCGGGCGAAGAATCCGCTTCGCCGATTCCTTCCAGGCCATCATCGGTACGAACGCGAACCAGTACTGAGTCCTGGCTACTGGCGGTCTTGGCCTGGATGTTGGGGATGCGGAGGATCTGGCAGACGACTTGCGTGATCTTCATGGCAACTTCCGTGGGTCAACGTCGTGAGCGATGCACGCGACACAATCACCTTGATTCACGAGCGAGGGCGCGCGTGTCCCAATCAGTACACCGACCGAATTCGCGACAACGTAGATCGGTTCGCGGTCGGGTCGTTCGAGGAAGTGGATCGCGCCAACAGCTTGACCAGCTTCGACGTCTTCGCCCAATGGAACGAGATTCTCGTATACGCCGGACTCCGGCGCAAAGCGATAGTCGTCCCAGGCGAGTGCTTGCACCCAGCGTGTTGGACCCAGGCCAAGCGATTCGCGGGTGACCGGCTTGCCCGCGAGCACGCCGAGGTGTCGCAGCACGTTCCGCAGTCCCACTTGCGTTTCCGCATGGACGAGAGCGGTGACATTTTCGCTGCCGCCCATTTCCGTCGTGATGACGGTTTTCCCCTGGTACTCCGCTTCGACAGGCAACAACCCTGTACCGGCGATGTCGGCATAGAGAAAACAGAAGTCGGTGTTCCACGCCTCAGTCCCCGCGAGCATGGCGTCGCGTTGCGGACCTTTGGGAACGAGGTGCATGTGGGCGCACGGCTCGAAGTCCATGCTTCGGCCACCGGTGTGAATGTCGATGACGATATCAGCTTGCGGGAATAACACCGAACTGAGGAAATGTGCAATCACTTCACTCGGCGTTCCGCTGGGATTGCCCGGAAAACAACGGTTGAAGTTCTTGCCGTCGAGTGGCGAGAGACGCGTTGCCGCTTTCGCAGCCGGCATGGTGAGTGTGGGAATCAGGATCAATCGGCCGGTGATCTGCTCCGGGGAAAGTTCACGAAGCAGGCGCATAATCGCAATTTGGCCCGGATACTCGTCGCCGTGGTTACCGGCCATCACGAGCGCGGTCGGACCTGTGCCGCGAGCGATAACCGCCACCGGCAGCACGAGGTTCGCCCACCCGCCGAGGTTGTACGAGTACGGCACGTAGAGGTGTCCGTATTGCTTGCCTTGCGCGGCGAAATCCACTGTGGCCCGGACGGGCGAAGCACTCACGCTCGTCTCCTTCTAAACTGAAGAGCCGCTGATGACGCTGATAACGCTGATCAGAACAACACGGATCAGTTCTGTCTGATCCGGTCTGATCCGTCTCATCCGCGCCATCTGCGGCTCCGGATTACGCAATCATCTCCTTGACGACGCGACCGTGAACGTCCGTGAGGCGGAAGTCGCGGCCGGCATAACGGTAGGTCAGTTTCTCGTGGTCGAAGCCGAGCAGGTGCAGCATTGTGGCATGAAGATCGTGGACATGCACCTTATTTTCCGCTGCGGCAAAGCCGAAATCGTCCGTGGCGCCAATCACGGTCCCCCCTTTAACCCCACCGCCCGCCAGCCAGCAGGTGAAGCCGTAATGATTGTGGTCGCGGCCGTTCAGAGCAGGAAACTCCGCGACCGGCGTTCGGCCAAACTCGCCGCCCCACTGCACGAGCGTGCTATCGAAGAGACCACGTTGTTTGAGATCGCTCAAAAACGCTGCAATCGGCTGATCCCACTGGCTTGCCAGGTTCTTGTGTGCGGCGGCGAGACCATCGTGATTGTCCCACGGTTGCCCGGCCCCGCTCCAGAGTTGCACCACACGCACGCCGCGTTCAATGAGCCGCCGCGTGAGAAGAAGTTGCCGACCGATCGTGGTTTCGCCGTAGAGTTCGCGAATCTTTTTCGTCTCCTTGCTCAGGTCGAACACATCAGCGGCTTCCGATTGCATGCGGAACGCCAGCTCGAAGGTGCGAATCCGCGCTTCGAGTTGGGGATCTTCGTTCCGCTCTTTGAGGTGTTTCGCATTGAGCGCTGCCACGAGGTCGAGTTGTTCGCGTTGCTTTTGGGTGGAGAGTTCGGTGTTGCGGATATTCGCGATGAGTCGATCAACCTGTGTATGTTGACTATCGATGTAGGTGCCCTGATAGACGCCGGGGAGGAACGACGAACGCCAGTTCTGTGTTGTGACGATCGGATAACCGCCTGGGCACATGACGATGAAGCCCGGCAGGTTGCGATTTTCGCTGCCGAGGCCATACGTCACCCAACTCCCAAGACTTGGCCGCGGTAGGCGTCCATCGCCGCAGTTCATGAGCAACAGCGACGGCTCATGGTTAGGCACATCGGCATACATCGATCGAATCACGCACATATCGTCGATGTGCAGGGCGGTCCTGGCGAAGATCTCGCTGACCTCGATCCCAGATTGGCCGTATTTCGCGAACTTGTACGGCGACTTCATTGCCGCGCCGGTTTTGCGTTCGGTGCGCAGGTTGCCGGTGGGGATTGGCTTGCCGTGGTACTTGGTGAGTGCGGGCTTGGGATCGAAGGTATCGACCTGCGACGGCCCGCCATTCATGAATAAGTGAACGACGTGCTTCGCCTTCGCCACGAAGTGCGGCGTCTTCACCGCCAGCGGATCGATGTTCTTCGATGAACCGGACGCGTCAGCGACAGCCCGCTGCTCATCCGCTAACACGCCAGCAAGGGCAATGGTGCCAATGCCGGTCCCGCATCGAGCGAGCATTTCACGACGCGAAAACGGAAGCATGGTCATTCCTTCCCCAAAATCAGATCCACCACCCAGCACCCGCGAGCATGCGGCCAGGGTCCGTGACAGTGGCCGAGAATAATATCGTTATCGCAGTCGGCGTCTTGGAGCGCATCGGCCAGTATCGGCATGGCGCTAAAGTCGCGCGATTCGTGCATTGTGCGCGCAAGCTGCACGACAGTGGACGTGAGCCAAGCCGGCTCGACCGTTTCGGGGTAGAACGGGTTCCCGGTGATGTCGTGGAGTAAGGTAATCTGCGGGAACACTTCGCGTTCCGACTCGTGGAATTCAGCAATGTAGTCACCGAGTCGAGCTGCGACTGCCTCCGAAACAGATTGCACCACTCCGAGCGCCGTCTCCCAAGTGAAAACGTCATTTTCTTGAGCGAGATAGAACATGGCGCTCGCGAGGTGCTGTTTTTCACGCAAGGGTTCTGGCTTGGACGAGGTTAGCTCACCTCGTGTGCGCAATTCCTTTATCGTTCCAAGACCATCCGCGCACTGCTCTGCTGCTTCTATCAATCGCCGGTGCGTGACGCGTGAGAACATATCCCGCTGCTGGCGGCAGCACGCAACCGCGAACAGCCGCAATTTGCGTGCGCTCATCCGATCCTGGAGGAACTGCAACAACCGGGCACGATCGGTACACCGCTCCCATTCTGATTCCGTCATTGTCGCGCTCCTTCAATCCACGAATGCGAACTCGTTGGTCATGAGTAGCGCGTGGGCAAGATCGACCCAGCGGTCAGCTCCCTTCGCCACAAACTCCAAAGCCAGTTTCTTTTCATCTGAGGCTGGGGGGCGCCCATATACGGTCAGGTAGATCAGGTCGAGGCGGTTGCCGGGTTCGGTGAGCTTCTGAATTGCCGGCAGTGCGACGAGTTTCTTCGCGGCGTCGCGTGCGAACGGACCATTCATCAGGAAGAGCGCCTGCGGCGCGACTGTGGTTGTTGTGCGTTCGGGAACGCTCCCGGAAGGATTGGGCACATCGAATGTGGTCAGCAAGCTTGGGAACTCCAGGCGATCCACGTAGCCATACACCGCTCGGCGTTTGTTTCCGCCAAATAGCCGCACGCTCGGTCCCCCGAGCTTCGTGTCGAGTTGCCCGCTCACCGCCAGCACCGCGTCGTGGAGAGGTTCGAACTCCAGGCGACGGCGATTCTGCTTCCAGAGAAGGCGATTGTCGGGATCGGTGGCAACTGCCTCGACGCGGTCAAGGCTCGCTTGCGTGTAGGTCGTGGAAGTCATGATTCGTTTGTGGAGTTGCTTTACGGACCACCCACCGACCTCGCGGTCGGGGTTCGTCGGCTGCATGAACTCACTTGCTAGCCAGTCGAGTAATTCCAGGTGTGTCGGCGCGTCGCCACGCAAACCGAAGTCACCCGGCGTACCGACCAGTCCGCGGCCGAAGTGGTACATCCACACGCGGTTCACAAACACGCGAGCTGTGAGCGGGTTATCACGCGAGACGATCTCGCCCGCGAGATCGAGCCGCCCACTGCTGTCCGAAGAGAACGGCTTGCAGCGTGGGTTCGCCACTTTCACGAATTGCCGCGACACCGGTTCGCCGGGTCGGCCGGGGTTGCCGCGTTCGAAGACGCGCGGATCGTATGGGCGAGTGGTATCGTGCAACACCATTGCCCGCGGTGGGCCTTTTGCGAGCCAGTTTTCAAGTTCACGGAGGTGTTTCTGATATTCGCCCTGCGTGGCGCGATCCGGGAACAGTGACAGGAAGCCCCAATCGAGCGCCAGTGGCGCATCGGCCGGTGAATCGGCACCGTACAACACGCGACGAAGTTCTTCGGCGTCGGGATCACCGAGCTTGGTTTGCCCCCGTGAAGTTGCGTCCTTCCACTGCTTGTCTACCTCAGTCAGGAGCTTGCCATATCGCGCGGCAACTTCTTTCATCGACGCAGGCGGTTTCGCGAACGCCGCCGCCACGAGTTTGTTTCCACCGCGAACAGCTTTCAGCAACTCTCCGGCCTTTACGGCAAACTCCGGCTCCGGCAGTTCGGCCACCGCATGCCAGTGGAGAAACGCGGGGTGCCTCCGTTTCTTCGTATCAGCGAGGAACTGGCGCCAGCGAGTGATCATGCTAGGGTTCAGGTCGCCTGGATCGGCCAGCAACATGAAATCATCGGCAGGGGGTTGATTGCGGGCAGCGTGGGCCGCTAGCAGATACTCCGCAGCCCGCGTGCGTGCGCCATTGACCAGCGCGGTGTGCTTGGTGGTGACGAAATCCACGAGCCGTTTCTCGCGCAGCTTCAACTCCGCGTCGTAAAGAAGATATTCGGGTTCTTTTGGCGGCGGGCCAGCCAGTGGAGGAACGGTGGGTTCCACGGAACTGCGGAAGATGCCGTAAAGCGCGTAGTAATCCGCACTCGGAATGGGGTCGAACTTGTGATCGTGGCAACGGGCGCAAGTGACGGTGAGCCCCATCAATCCGCGCGTCACGACATCAATGCGGTCGTCCATGATGTCGTGGGTGTTGTTCATGAAGTGGCCGCCAAGGGTGAGGAACCCCAACGCAGTCTGCGCCTCCACATCGTTTGGCGCGAGTAAATCGGCGGCGAGTTGCTCCATCACGAAGCGATCAAATGGCTTGTCCTCGTTGAAGGAGCGAATGACGTAATCGCGATAGGTCCACGCCCACGGATACTCCTTCCCCTCGAAGAACACGTAACCCTTGTTGTCGGCGTAGCGTGCCACGTCCAGCCAGTGCCGGCCCCAGCGTTCGCCATACCGCGGTGAAGCGAGCAACCGGTCGAGTAACTTTTCGTAGGCATCCGATGAGTTGTCTTTCAGGAATGCTTCAACCTCGGCTGCGGTGGGCGGCAGGCCGAGCAGATCGAAGGTCACCCGGCGGATGAGCGTGCGTTTATCCGCACGCGGCGAAAGCGAGAGTCCCTTCTCAGTCAGTTTCGCGACGACGAACGCATCGATCGGGTTTGGGGGCGGCGTTTTGAGTTTGGGAATTTCTGGCCGCTTCACAGGTCGGAATGCCCAGTGTTTCGCAGCCGCTTGTTCGATGGCGTTGGGGGTAGCGAGAGTGACTTTCGCGGGCCACGGGGCATCGAGTTCGATCCACTTCTCCAGAGCCGCAATTTCGCGAGCCGACAGCTTGCCCGACGGCGGCATCTTTAACTCTTCGTCGGCGTGGCGCACTGCCTTGACCAGCAAACTCTCGGTCGGTTTGCGCGGAACAATGCCCGGTCCGCGTTCACCACCTTTCAGAATGGCTACACGCGTGTCGAGTCGCAGCCCTCCCTTCTGCTTCTCCGCACCATGACACGACACGCATTTCTCCACCAACACCGGCCGCACGTTTTTCTCGAACAACTCCAGCGCGGTGGGATCCGCGGCCTGCAGAGGAGCGGTGAACAGAAAAGCAACGAGCAGCACAACGCGAAAGGGAATCATTCGACTGCCTGAAAGAAGCGGTGGGAGTCCTGCGGCGGGATGAGTAGCAGCTTACACCGCAAACCGATCGTACTCCAGCGCGAAGCTTTGAACTCCATCATTAGGGGTAGACTTGCTTCCCCGCAGTAGCCCACCTTCACAGCACATCAGGTGCTGATATGAGCCGAATCTGCCCTCGCATCGCCATGCTTCTTGCGTGCTTCACTTTTCTTCTTCTGTGTGGGACAGCTCAAACAGCCGCCGGGCCCGGTTGGCGCAGGCCGACCGGAGCAATCGTCACGGCAGGCGCGTGATCTTTTTGATGGTGATGGCTGGCTCCAGCGTCTGCGCCTTTTCGGGAGACGACTGAATCTTCTTCACCACATCCATTCCCTTGGTCACGCGACCAAACGCCGCGAAACCCTGGCCATCGGGGTTTCGCTTGCCGCCGAAGTCCAGCTCCGGCTGGTCGCCAATGCAAATGAAGAAGTCGGAAGTCGCGGTGTCGGGACCATCGCGAGCCATCGAGATGGTCCCGTCTTTGTGCTTCAAGCCGGTATCCTTTGTGCGTTCGAGTTTGATCGGCTTGAACTCGTCCTTCATCCGCTCCGGATTGATTCCGCCCTGTATCACTTCGATCTTCACCTTGTTCTTGGGCTGGTTGTCGGGTGTGACGGACCGGTGAAACTTCCCTCCATCGTAAAACTTCCCGTCCACATACTTGAGGAAGTTCGCCACCGTGTTCGGCGCTTTCGCTGTGTCGAGTTCAATTTCAATATCGCCCTTGTTCGTTTCGATCCGCACCCGGACTGCCTTCGCGTCTTTCGGCTCGTCCGCCAACACAAGTCCCACGAGCAACGCGGCTGACATCAGAAAGAAAAATCGCATCATGTTGCCTCGCTTTGCAGTCAGAAGGCACCGAGTCACCCGATCCGCGCCAATCGCGGGCTTGGAGTTAAGGTACACTGGATCACCTATTCCTGCTGAGATCTTCGCCTAAAGGGCATTCGTGTAACCGTTCATAGACACTTCGCGCACTCCGCGCCTTCGGGTAGCATTTGCCGTATTCTCTTCCCCCAATGGAGTGTCTGCCAATGTCCTCTCCCCATCGCCGCTCGTTCCTTGCCGGGTCCGCCGTCAGTGCCATCAGCCTTAGTGTCCCGGCGGTTCATGCCCTTGGTGCCAACGAGAAACTGAACATTGGTCTGATTGGAAGTGGTAACCGTGGCCGCACGATCAGTACTGAGTGTGTGAAGGCGGGACACAACATCGTCGCGGTGGCGGATGTCGCGAAATTCCGACTCGAATGGATCGCCGCGCAACTCGAAAAGGCTGGTCAGGCCGAGAAGCCGACGGCGTACGAGGACTATCGCCAACTGCTCGACCACAAAGGACTCGACGCGGTCATCATCGCCACGCCAGACCATCACCACAAAGACTGCCTGCTCGCTGTGATGGCAGCGGACAAGCATGCCTACTGCGAGAAACCGCTCAGCCACACCATTGAGCAGGGCAAGGAGATGGTCGCGGCCGTCCGCAAAGCCAAGAAAATCGTCCAGGTTGGTAATCAGCGCCACAGCGGCGAACACTGGGCCCGCTGTCGGGAGGCGATCCAGTCGCCGGACTTCGGACAGCTCGTGTGGGTGAAAGTCTGGGATTGCCGCAACTGGGTGAAGAGCGATCCCTTTGCCGTGCCTAAGACGTTCACGGCCGAACAACAGAAGGGCGTGAACTGGGAAGCCTTCCTCGGCAACGCCAAGAAGAAGCCTTTCGACCCAGTGCGATACTGGTCGTGGCGTTGGTACTGGGACTACGCCGGCGGGCTCATCACGGATATCGGCGCCCACCAACTGGACATCGTTCAGTGGTTGGGTGGAGTCGATGCCCCCCAGAGTGTAGTCGCCAACGGTGGCGTTTATCATTTCAAACACTGGGAAACTCCGGATGTGGTTCACGGCGTGTGGGATTACGGCAAGTTCACAGCTACTTTCGCGGTGGAGTTCATCAACGGTTACGATGGCGTTGGGGCGACGTTCTACGGCACGAAGCAGACGCTCCATTGCGAAGCAGAAAGCGGCGGGCTGATCCGCCTATACGAAACGATCGACAAGCCCAAGCCGGACATCAAGCCCCTCGCAAGCTGGAAAGTCGAGAACGAAACGCCACTCCACGTCCGCAACTGGCTGGCTGCCGTCAAGGACAATAAAGACCCCAGTTCACCCATCGAACTGGGCCACCGTGTCATCACCGCCGCACACCTCGCGAATATCGCTTACCGCACCGGCAAGAAAGTGGTGTGGGACGCCAAAAAGGAACAGATCGTCAGCGGGTGAGCAATTCCGGGCGAACCTCGAACGGCAGGTCGCGGGTCATCACTGTACTGACCCACCGATCTTGCGGTCGGGGTTCGCCAGGGGATTTCTATGTCCGAAGAAACCACATTCCTGGCCGCGCTACAGGCGAACCCCGCCGACGACACCACGCGTCTCGTCTATGCCGACTGGCTTGATGAGCACGCGGAATCAGCGAAGGCGGAGTATCTTCGTGCCGTGGTCTTGCTCACGCAGCATCCCGGCGGGAGTGCGGGATACACGGAGGCAGCAACTCGGCTGTACTGTGTCTGTGGGCAAACGGAATATCTTTGGCGCACTGCGGCCGGGGGCCGGTTCGATGTCATGCTGGAAGGCTACGACCCGGGTTACAAGGTCCACGCGATCAAAATCATTCGCGAACAGACCGGGTGTGGTCTGGGTGAAGCAAAAGCACTCAGCGAATCTGTCCCCACCACACTGGGTAGCTGGCTTCTCTTCGAGCAAGCTCTCCAGCGCCTGTTGGCCTTCCACGCCCCACAATGGAAGGATCCGAACCCCTTTCGCGCCAGTCTTCGGCCCACGGCGTGGCCTGAGGGGGGCGCGGGCGCGGTGTTCGATGTTGTGCTGACAGCGATCGATCTCGGTGGCGACAACCTCCCGACTTCGTACGGAGTGTAAACGCGTCCTGCAACTCCTACGGAGCCATTCCACGAGGCGCGATCCAGTTGGTGCTGCGAGTGCACACCTGAGCAATCGCCTGTGTTGATTGTTCGCACGGATGCACTGTGACCGAAAGCTCCCATGTCTGACGAAGCTGCATTCCTGGCTGCACTCCAGGCGAACCCCGCCGATGACACCACACGCCTCGTCTATGCCGACTGGCTCGACGAACATCGCGAACCGGCAAAGGCTGAGTATCTGCGACTTGTGGCGTTGCTGGCTCAGTGTAAAGAGAACCTTGCGTCGGCTCCCGAAGCACCGCGACTTTGCGAACTCGCTCCGACACTTCCGGAAGAATGGCGCACTTGCACTGGCTCACGGTTCAACGTGATCCTTGATGGTTTCGCCGACAAGGTGAAGACCATCAAGTGGCTGCGCGAAATCACCGGCGACGGACTCGGCGAATGCAAGGCCGCAAGTGAGGCACTACCGTACACGATCTACGAGTGCATTCCTTTCGAACTCGCCTCGGCGATCAGTGCGAACGCACAGCCTATGAGTACAGCCAAGACGCGGATCACGGCCAGCGAATCAGTTTCGAACCCGCCGGATCGCTCGTACACCGTTGCCGTGTATTGTTATGCCCCCACTGGTCCTGACCCGGTGTTGTCACAAGAGGAGATTCTGGCCCGGCGTCAGGCGGAAAGTGACGCACGAAAAGCACTTGTTTCGCTCATTGTCGCAGCGCGTGGCCTGAGTGCCGAAGAAGCAGCGGCGTTAGCGGTCATCGCGCAACAGATCGTCCTCGGCGATCGACTCACCCTTCAGGAAGCGCGCGCGTTTCACTTCAAGCTCCGCCCTCTGATACCCACATGGTCCACCAACCGCGGCTGGAATTTCTGGGTGCGTCGCTACCAGCCAGTAGGTTAAGATTCGTAACCTCCTGATTCGCCGTCGTTCACTTCCGGATAATGCACAAGAGGTTGGTTGGTGTATCGTCGTCAATATACGCCCCACCCTCGCAATAATGAGCAACCCCATGTTCATCTTCGAGAAAGCACCCTTCCCCTCCTGTCATGCCTCCACGCTCGTAGAACACGAGCCGGGCAAGCTCATGGCCGCGTGGTTCGGCGGGAAAGCCGAAGGCGCAAAGGACGTGCAAATCTGGAGCAGCCTATTCGACGGCAAAACGTGGAGTGAGCCGAAAGTCATCGGCACAGAGCCCGGTCAGCCATGCTTCAACCCAGTGCTATTCAAAAGTGCGAAGGGTACGCTTCACTTCTGGTACAAGGCTGGCCCCAAGCCCGATAACTGGACTGGCTTCTCGCGCACTTCAATGGATAACGGCAAGACCTGGTCGAAAGTCGAGATGATGCCGGCAGGATTCTTCGGTCCCGTGCGGGCAAAGCCCATTTCACTTGCCAATGGCACCATCCTTGCGGGTACATCCATTGAGAGTTACCGCAACTGGACGCCGTATGTCGATCGCTCGACGGATGACGGCAAGACGTGGAAGCGGTCAACCCCCTTTCCTGTGCCCGAGAAGTTCAACCAGATTCAACCCGCGTTGTTCGAGGCGAAGAACGGCCATATCATCGCTTTGATGCGGTCGAGTAATCCGCGGGTGATCTGCCGGAGCGAGTCGAAGGATGGTGGCGAGACGTTCTCCCCCGCTGAGGAGACGACGCTGCCCAATCCCAGCGCGGGTATCGATTGCGTCAAGACAACAGAAGGTGATGTCTTTCTGATTTATAATCCCAGTCCGTTGCTCCGGACCCCACTGAGTCTCGCTCGATCCACCGATGATGGTAAGACGTGGAAAAAAGTGATCGATCTGGAAACGGAACCCGGCGAGTATTCGTACCCGGCCCTCATTCAATCTTCCGTCGGCACATTGGAGATGACATACACGTGGAAGCGAACCCACATCAAACACCAAAGTCTGGACCCGAAAAAGCTCCGGAATTAACGCCGGTCACAATACTCTCACTTCCGCCGGGACCGACTTCGCCCCCCCAAAATGACCCGGAATTGACCACGGTCAAGATACTACTCACGCGGGAAGAGCAGGCCGAACTGGCAATCATCTGGGGTTTGGCGAAGGTCATGGACGAAGCCCTGACAGTTCCCGGCACCAAGATCAAAGTGGGCCTCGATCCCATCATCGGCCTGATTCCTGTGATCGGCGATCTCGGCTCCGCAGCCATCAGTGCATACATCCTGCGGGCGGCGGCCCGACTCCGCGTCCCGGCCATTGTCCAAATGCACATCTTACTCCACATTCTCGTGGACACGATGTTGGGGATGATGCCGGTGGTTGGCGATTATCTGGACGTGCTTTACAAAGCGAACATGAAGAGCGCAGCGCTAGTGCAGAAAGCCGTCGAGAATCGCCGGACAGGCGGCCGTTCGAGCTGGCTCTTGTTCATCGGGACATTTTTGCTGTTCGTCGCGATTGTGGTTGGCGGACTCGTCGGTACGGTATTGCTGGTGAAATGGGCCTGGAACCTGACGAGTTGATTCAGATGAAGCGTGCAAATGAAGGATCGAGCCACAGCGGCTCGATCCTCTGTTTGACAGCGACGAAGGTGCCTTACTTGGCCAGTTCCTTATCGAGATACACAGCCACTTTCGCAGCCCACATCTTGCCGTGAGCCCGGAGACCCTTGGGACTGAAGTGGATGCCGCGTCCACCCTCGTCGCGGTTGTCGCCCGTGAGGGTGTCGGTGTCGGGGCCTTCATACGCCACACCCGAATCCCAGAGTTTCTTTTGCCCCATTCGTGGGTTGGGGAATGAAACCTGATTGGGGTTGTGGTATGACACCTGCGCCACGAACCACGGCATTTCCCAGCCAGCAGACTTTCGCGTCTCACGGATGAGGGCGGTCATCTTGCGGGCATATTCATCCGCCGCCATCCCGACGTCGGACTCACCTTGATGCCACAACACGGCCCGGAAGCCATTGGGGCCCAGTTGTTTCATGCGGGTGATTGTCCAGCGACACAACTCACTGCCTGGCGCCCACTGATTCACGCTCGTGCCCGAGTGACCCGTCGAAGCCACGCCAATCGGAACCTGATACTCCTCGTACATCGCGTCGCCGAACGCCGGCCAGTAACTTCCCCCCGATGAGTTGTCGTGAACGCCGGGTTGAGGATCGTCAGCGATTTGCCAGCTCGTACCGCTGAAGGCAGAGACCATCCCCGACTTCTGTTGAATGCGCTCCTGGCCACAGTTCGTGGAGTTGGACTGCCCAGCACCGATAAATACCTCACCAATCCCAACTTTATCAACCCGCATCTGTCCAACAACCTTGCCGTCCTTCAGTGCGCGAACCTCGACTTGGTACCAGCCGCCAGCAGGAGTCGGAACCGAAGCCTCGAAGGTCCTCGTTTTCTCTGCCAGGAGGATCGGGCACCACTCCTCGGAAACCGGTCCCTGGAGCGATTTTCCCTGCAGCCGCACTTCCAGTTTGTCGTAGGCCGTTCGCACCCGCCCGCGGATGGTCATCGCTCCTTGCAACTTGGTCTTTCTCTGGAAGACCTGATAGTTCATGGGAGCGTCCAGAGTCAGGTCGGTCGCGAGGTCCGGCTTCACTCCAGTCATCTCCGCGATTTTTGCGGCTTCATTGGCATCGGTCAGACCCATTTCGACGGTAATCACCCGTTTTTCCTTGGGCGCCATCGACGCTTCCCAGACCTGGTATTTCTGCTCCCACGGCCCCCACACCCGGGTGCAACCGGTGAGTTTCAGTTTGACCCGACCAGCGAACCACGTCGTGGTTGCCCATTTTGGGTCGATCTTGTCGCCCGAATGGATCGGTGTCTTCCCCCATTCTCCGTTGTCGTTGCGAACCGCCGTGACCGACGTGTCCATGACGATAAAAAACGGCATCCCGTGATCCGCTCGGTTCTCTATGGTCCAGGTCATTTTCGTTGGCGCGAACTCATACTGGACCGCGGCCTTATCGCACTCTGCCGTGATTGTGGTGGGGGCCGGTTGCTTGATATCGTAAGGGAGCGGATAGCCGGGAAGGAAATACGCGCCGCGCGACACGTTGATATTGGCTTTCATGATCTCCACTCCGTCGATGCGGAGCGTAGGCATGCAACCATCGCGATCGACCATCGCCTCATAGAGTTCGGTCCGCACTTGGCGAGCGGGACCCGCCCGGAAGACCTGCACCGCTCCCGGCGTCAGCGGAGGCAGCGACTCTTCCGGGCCGACAGTCGGCTCCAGAGTGACCTGTACGTGGTTGTATGTTCGGGCGACACTTTCCCACACCTGGGAGCGAAACTCCGAGAACGGTCCCCACAGCTTGGTTGCCGCGTCGTCCGTCTGGTCGGTCACTTTGAGACTCGCTCGTCCTGCCACCCACGTCGTTGTCCGCCACTTCGGGTCGAGGGGAGTCGCCTGCGTCTGCGCGATGGGAACAGAAAATTGTTCTCCCTTATCGTTCACCACGTCGTGAACCGTTTCTGAGTCGAAGAGAATGTAGTAGGGCACGGTGTCGTCGGTGGCGTTCTGCGCGGTAATTGTGAGAGCGTTCGGGCTGAACTCGTAACGCACAGTGAACGTTCCGCCTGTGGCCACGATCAGGTTCGGCGCGGGCTGCTGAATCTCTGTGAGCTTCACGAGCCCCTGGTGTCCTCCTTTCTCGTAGTAGAAGTACCCGCCGCGGGCCGTGGTTCGCCCACCCGCCAAAGCCGCGCCGTTGCGGAGGAATTCGGTACCGGCAATCCTGAAACTGCTGAGGCAACCATCCGTCTTGTCGATAACGGCTTCATACTTGGCTGTTTGCACATAAAACCCATCCACGGTTGCACGGATCGAAACCTTCGGATTGGTTCGCACCGGGCCAATGGGCAGCTTATTCTCCTCCGGGGTCGAACTTGGAGTGACCGGGCCGGGAGTTACGGGCTGAGGCTGCAGTTCAGTCGACGAACCTGGCGTATTCGCGGCGACTGATGGATTTGCGGGCTTGCTCGAGGGCCAAATGGCGTAGGCAACCAATGCAGCCAGCAGAACGCTACCGATCGCAGCACCGATCAGAACCTTTTGGTTCCGGCGCGGTGCTGGTGTGGGTTCCGGAGCGGCAGGTTCTGTCTCCGTTCGTTTCGTTCGCTTGCTGGCCAGCGTTTCCCGGAGACGACCGGAACTTCCCTGATCGGTTCCCGAGAGACCGACCACGACTTTCTGCTCGCCGTCGTCCGACAACCACGGGGCCAAGGCGGCGATCACATCCGCGGGTGTTTGGTAGCGTTCTTCAGGTTTCTTCGCCAACATCTTGTTGACGACCTTCGCCAGTTCGGGCGGGAATGTACGGTCTTGACTGGCTAGGTCTGGTGCCGGCCTGAGCTGGTGTTGAGCCAATTTCTGGGAAGTACTTCCTCGGAACGGTGGTTTCCCAGTCACGAGGGCAAAAAAGGTTGCCCCAAGACTGTAAATGTCGGCCCGGATATCGACCTGGGCGTCGCCCAGCGCCTGCTCGGGAGCAATAAAGTCGGCAGTCCCGACAATGGCACCTTTATCCAATATTTCCGTAAGATTGTCAGCGTCGCTCGTCAACGAGCGTGCCAATCCCATATCCAGAATCTTGATTGTCCCATCATTCGAGAGGATGAGGTTGGCAGGCTTGATGTCGCGGTGGACAAATCCCTTCTCATGGGCATGTTGCAGTCCCGCCGCCGCCTGAGCAATGTAGGCCACTGCCTGTGAGGGAGCGATTCCTCCCCCGCGAGCCAGAATCTGGTCGAGTGTCTGCCCCTCCACGTACTCCATCGCCAGATAGTGAACGTCGCTCTGCTGCGCCACGTCGTGGATTCGGACGATGTTAGGGTGGTCGAGCGCCGCCGCTGCTCGGGCCTCGCGCAGGAACCGTTCGACGCTCACCCGTGCATCGGGGCCCTTTTGCGGGCGCAGAACCTTGAGCGCGACCCGCCGCCGGAGAGTGGCATGCTCCGCGAGGTAAACGGCTCCCATTCCGCCCTGACCAAGCAAGTCTTGGATCACGTACGATCCCAAACGGAATCCTCTGTGGCGACCCGCAAGCAGTTGCTTCGCTTGAAAGCGAGTGATCAATCCCTCTCGGACAAGGATATCGGCTGCCCGAATCGGATCGGGCGGTAAGTCGGCGACCTCGGAAAGTCGTTCCGTGATCGATGTGGGTGCATGAATACCGCTTCCATGCAGAAGATTCAGAAGTTCCGCAGTCGAGGACGGTGGCGAGACAGCGGTCATAGTTGTTGTGCGATAGAGGAAATGGGAGTTCCGCGTACGGAAGGGCGAGCGCCAACGCGGATTTCTGGCCGAACTATAGTTCACGTTTGATCGCGAGGCGCAGCCGATGTGCAGTTCTTGAGCCGAGAAAAGTAAGATTTGCCTCAAGCTACACCCCCTCTACCGGCTCGGCGGAGTTGGTGTGCGTCAGCATTCTCTGCGCAAGTCACAGTGGAGAGGTTATTTACAACACCCCTTTTCCGACCTGTTTCCTTCCTCGCGGTTGGTCGCCTCAAGCCAAACCTCTCCGCAATATTGCTTCTGACGAAAAATCAATAACTGAAAATCCTTTTCCTGGATGACATGAAATGAGTGTGAAGGCTCGCGCACGGAAGCGAGTGGTGCGAAGCGTGGAATCCGTGCAACGAACGACAAACGAGTTCGGTTGGACACCCACGGACGTGCGGATACACTAGCGCTCGGTTTTGGGGTGGTGCCCCTAACGTACAACCGCCCCTGTTGGCCGACTCCATCGCGCCCGTCGCGCGGTCCCACGGCCAAGTGGCCTGCCCCTCCGATGAGCGACCGATCTGGTTCCCACACGGAGTCGGCCAAGCCGCATCACCAGTCATTCTGGCTCTGGGTGATGTGCTTGACCGGCGTCGATTACTTCTCAACTCTCGGGTATCAGCCCTCAATCGCGTATGACAACGCGGGGCTCCTTGCCCCACTGGCAACGATTGTCCTTGTGCTCGTGACGCTGTTCGGTGCGCTACCGCTCTATGCCTACGTTGTAGGGCGATCGCACACCGGCCAAGGCTCCATCGGGATGTTGGCCAAGCTCGTTTCGGGTTGGGGCGGGAAGATCTTGGTTTTGACTCTTCTGGGATTCGCTGCGACCGATTTCGTCATCACCAAAACGCTATCCGCCGCGGACGCTGCGGTTCACCTCATCCAAAATCCGCACTGGCCCCTGGAGGTGACAAGCGATTCCGAGAAAACTCGACAAGCGATCTACGTGACTTCATTTCTGCTGATGCTTCTCGGCGCGTCCTTTATGCGCGGCTTTCGCGAGGTGATCGGACTGGCGGTCCTGATCGTGGGGGTCTACATGCTCCTGAGCGCCATCGTCGTCGGGGCGGGCATTGTTTATATCGTTGAACACCCCCATACGTTCGAAGAGCTTGTCCGCCACATCCGTGCGGGAGAGTGGTATTTGCGTGAGTCAGAGCGCCCTTTGGAGGGAACCGGGCTTTTCACGATCATCGCGATCAGTGTGTTGATCTTCCCCAAGCTGGCGCTGGGTTTGTCGGGATTTGAAACGGGCGTTGCGGTAATGCCACTCGTGCGAGGGAAACCCGACGACAAACCCAACGAGCCAGTCGGGCGGATCGCCAACACGCGCAAGCTCCTCATCACAGCGGCCGTGGTCATGTCGCTTTATCTGATCTGCTCCGCGTTGGTGGTGGCTTGCCTCGTACCGCCAGCACACCTCACAAAAGTCGATGCAGCGGGGATCGAGAATCACGAGATCGCAGATAAGGATGTGAAGGCCAAAGATCGAGCCCTTGCCTACCTTGCACATGGCGAAAATCCCGAGGGGAAATTGCTCCCGTTCTTCGGTGAAGTTTTCGGCACCCTTTATGACCTATCGACAGTTGTGATTCTTTGGTTTGCCGGAGCCAGTGCGATGGCGGGCCTCTTGAATCTCGTACCACAATACCTTCCGCGTTACGGCATGGCTCCGGAGTGGGCGCGGGCCACTCGTCCGCTTGTTCTGCTCTTCACGCTGATCAATCTGGTGGTGACGCTGATTTTCCGAGCGAATGTCGATGCCCAGAGCGCCGCGTACGCCACGGGTGTTCTGGTTCTCATGACGAGTGCCGGGGTCGCGTCTGTCATCGATATCTGGCAGCGCAGAGAGGGGCCGTGGTATCGGCGGCTATCGTGGCCCTTCCTGTTTATCACGCTCGTGTTTATCTACACCACGGCTGCCAACGTGTACGAGAAACCCGACGGTATCAAGATCGCAACCTTCTTTATCCTCACCATCCTGGTGACCTCCTTCATCTCGCGAATCGCACGCAGCCGCGAACTGCGATTTGCCGGATTCCAGATCCTCGACCCGGAAACGCGCCTCATGTGGGACACGATCCGCCACCTGGAACTGACGGTGCTGGTCCCACACCGGCCGGGGAGACGGAGTCTCGCGAACAAGGAAGTGCAAATTCGCCGAGAACACCGCATTCCACGGGATCTCATGATCGTATTCGTGGAAGTAGAACTTGCGGACGCAAGCGAGTTTGTGAATGAACCGGTGTTGCGCGTCATCCAGGAGGAAGGCCGCTACGTCGTGAAAATTTCTGGAGCGGCGTCAATCGCTCATACCCTCGCAGCCCTCGCCCTCGAAATGGCCAAGGTGGGTCGTCCGCCAGAAGTTCACTTTGGATGGACCGACGACACGCCCGTCAGCGGAACGCTCGGTTTCCTTTTGTTCGGTGAGGGAAATGTGCCGTGGATGGTGCGCGACCTGATTCGACGAGCTGAACCGGACGAAAGCAAGCGACCGATCATCATTATCGCGGGAACGGCGTAGGGGATAGTGCGGTGCCCGCGAGAGAATGCCCACTACTCCCTCGCGTCCCATACAGCAAGTTCCCCATCGCCACCCGTGACCAAGAGATTGCCCTCCGAGGCAAATTCAATCACTCTCACAGAGGTTGAGTGCCGGCGCAGAGAGAGCAACTCGACACCCGTTCGCAAGTCCCAGAATTTCACCTCGCCCGTGGCCCCTCCGCTCACCACCGTGCGGCCATCGGGTGAAATGCCCAGTCCGGTGACCCGCCCCACGTGTCCAAAGAGTGTGGCTTCTTCCCGCCCGGTGAAATCCCACACCCGAACGACTCCATCGCGCCCGCCTGTAACAATTCGCGAACTCCGCGGGACGAAGCAACTGACCGTCTGGTCGTCGGTTTCCAGTTTCGCGATCGGTTCTGGCGCTCCAACGGTCCAGACCCCGATTCCCGCAGGGATGTGCGCGCTCAGATACCGACCATCGTCCGCCAGAACCAAGTGCTCCACCGGTTGACGTAATCCTGTATCCATACTCCCCACGACCGTTTGATCGGTTAAGGACCACACGGTGATTCGCCCGGTATCATCGCCCACCGCCAGACGCACCCCATCCCACGAAAACGCCGCAGTTGTCGCAATCCGCTTCTCCGGGAGGCGGAGGCGCACCGCGGGGCTGGTTTTGTTTCTCAGATCCTGAACTATCGCGAACTGGCCGTCCAACGATACGCTGCGCACGCTGCCGTCATCAAGCACGCGAACAGCGGTGGGTGTCGGCTGAGAGCTTGGCAGTTGGTGAAGCGCAGCTCTTTCATAATTCGTGATGTGCTGATCGTGAACGACGACGAAACTCGTCCCATCCCCGGCCACTCCGACCGATGTCACGTGGCCGATCAACAGAGTCCCCCGCGCACGGACATCTCGATCGAGCTCCCAGGCCCGAATAACACCATCGTCGCTTCCCGTGAGCAATACTTCCCCGTCGGGAGAAAACGCCCCCGCTCGAACCGACCCGACATCACCCGTCGCAAGTTCCACCGACCCACCGAGCGAGATTCGTCCCAGCGCGACATTGAAGGCAAGTTGGCCTTGTCGGTCGATGGCCACCCAGTGCACGCGCTCTTTGGTCTTCAATTCACGCCCAGCGTCCTTGCGTGGCAGTTGCAGTCCCCCACTCACAAGACCCAGAGCCGGAGATCCATCCGCAAAGGCAGCGAGCGCTGACACAGCGCTCGTCGCGGCGAACTGGCTCTCTCCGGGTTGAGGAGTGAGGTCTGGCTTCCAACGTTTGATTGTGCCAACGGAAGAAGCGGTCAGCAGCGCTCCGTCAGTCGAAGAAACAGCGACGGCAACAATCGCAGTTGGCTCTCCTTGCCGCCTGATGCTCTGCCGCATGTCCCCGAGGTGAATTTTGGCCAGGACTCCTTTTTCTCCCCCCGCGTACACAACATTCCCATCAGGGGAAACCGCAAGACAGAGTACCCGTTCGCTGATGTGCCGGTAGGGTGTTGCGGCGGGGCGAATTTCATCCTGTTGTGTCAGTTGCCACCCCAAAGCCTCGGGAGCAGCGTGGTTGTCTTTCCCCGCCGTGAAGAGCATCGTTCCGGATCGTGCGAAGATAATCTGTGTCACCTCCGCACCGTGCGCTTTCACGGAACTCAGCCGCTTACCGGTCGTGCGATCCCAGACTGCAAGACTGCCGTCGGCGTGGCCACTCGCGATTCGAGATCCATCGCGCGAGACCGCCAGCGCCGTCACCGCGCCGTCGGGACAAACGATCATCAGTTGTGGGAACTTATTCAATCGCCGCAGGTAATCGTGCGTGAAGTCGGGCCGCTCCATGAGCGACGAGGCGGTCCGTTTCGCACCATCGAGTGCGACGTTGGCTTCGAGGGTGTTGCCACTGCGCCATGCGAAGAATGCATCGCGCATCTGCCGCGAGTAGTCTCGTTCCTGTTCCGTGCGGTTGCGCGTCGCTTGTTCGTTGAGTGCTGTGTCGCGCGATTTTCGGAGTTGTCCCGAGAGATACCATCCCCAACTGGCAATAGCCGTGACGAACACGACAATAATCATCAGAACGATGATCGCCACGATTTGGTCGTTCCGGCGAAACCAACGCACTGCACGCCCGGGCCATGCGAGTGGTCGGGCGATTGTGGGGCGGCCATCGAGAAAACGCCGCAAGTCGTCGGCCAAGTCGATCGCTGTGCGGTACCGTTCGGTAGTTCTCCGCGCCATCGCCTTCAGACAAATCGCTTCCAGGTCCCGGGGCAGATCCGGACGGAGTTCTCGGGGTGGGGTCGGCTTCCCCTCAACGGCTTGCCGCAACACCTCGACGTCGCTTGCACCATCGTAAGGAGCCCGGCCAGCGAGGAGTTCGTAGAGAATGACCCCCAGTGCATAGACATCGGCTGGCGGTCCAATATCCTCGCGGCGCGCCTGCGCCTGTTCCGGCGCCATATACTTCGGCGTGCCGAGAATCTGGCGCGTGGCGGTTTCCGATGGTCCACCGCGCTCCGCCAGTTTGGCGAGGCCAAAGTCCACGAGGCGAGGAAGGAAATAATCCCCGCGTAGCTGAATACTGCCCGGAGGTGGCTCGTCGTTCTCCTCGACCTTCATCTCCTGGAGAATTACATTGTTCGGTTTCAAATCGCGGTGCAAGACTCCACGGTCGTGCGCGTGTTGCACCGCTTCAGCCACCGTTGCGACCAGGCGCGCCGCCTGGCGTACTGGTACCGGGAAAGCTTGGCGGTCGAGCCACTCCGCCAGCGTCTGGCCCGGACAGAACGCAGTCGCGATGTAACAGAGCGGGCCGATTTCGCCAGTCTCGAACACCGGCACAAGATTAGGATGATCGAACTCTGCTGCGGCAAGCGCTTCCCGAATCAGGCGCCGTTTGGCGTCGAGATTGAGGAGCATCTCGGGACGAGGAATCTTGAGAGCGACTTCGCGCTGCAGTTTGGGATCGTATGCCAGAAAAACGATGCCACAGCCGCCTTTACCGAGTTGCCGCCGCAGTTCGAACCGGCCAATTCGGTGGCCACCGCCAACCATTCCCGGAGGTGGGGTGTATTCGAGGAATCGAGGATGTGCTGGGCCGGGACGAGAGTCTGGCAGCACTTCGCCCATGGAGCCTTCGTTGGCCTGGCTTCCCACAAGCGGAGGGACAGTCTGCTCACCGGGAAATGGTGGATCGGAGGAGAGTGGGACATTCAGCGTACTTGGCCCGGAATCTCCCCCGTCGATCGATTGATCGTACGCAGCGAGAAGCCGAGCAAGATTCTCGTCGAGTTTCAACGAGTCAGACGAGTCCATCGGCCTCAACCGGATGTGAACGGGCTCGGGTTTCCCCGTCAAGCGAGTCTATCATACACAACGCAGCGAACAGAACTGTCATTCCACGAAATTGTGTAGAGTACAGCGACGAACAACTAAAATGAGGATGCGGTAAGTTGTGTTCTCATTTACTGATCAAAGAAGTAGCAGGTCTCCGTGTGCCGTCGAAGGCAACGGCACACGGAGACCTGCTACTTCTTCGGTGGCCTACCGTGTTCTCATTTACGGACCGACTCTGGCAGATGAGTTTAGGACTTCAGATAGTTGACGTCGCGAACATTCTGCTCGGCAACGGCACGGGTGATTTTCCCCGCGCGGAGTAACTGCTTCACGGATTCATCAAATGTGAACATTCCGTCCTCGCGGCCGGTTTGTATGTAATTGTCGATGCTCTCGATCTTGCCCGTGCGGATCGCACTAGCGATGGGATGAGTATTCCACATCACTTCGAGTGCCAGATGCCGTTTTTCGGTCTTGTTCACCCCCGGTAGCAAGCGCTGGCTCACAATAGCGCGGAGACTCATCGCCAGCTGCGCACGGACGGCAGACTGGGCGTCTGCCGGGAAGAGATCGGGGAAGCGTGTGATCGCGCCTTTGGCGTCGCGGGTGTGAAGCGTGCTGAAGACGAGGTGCCCTGTCTCGGCGGCGGAGAGGGCCATTTGCGCTGTCTCGCGATCCCGGATTTCCCCCACGAGAATCACATCCGGATCCTGGCGAAGACCATACTTCAGGCCATCGGCAAACGACAGGACATCCGCGCCGACTTCCCGTTGAGTGATGACGGAATTCGGTTCGCGTGGGAAAAGATACTCCACCGGCTCCTCGACTGTGATGATCCGGTAGCCACCAGCCTTATTGAGCCGGTTCACAATCATCGCCAGGGTGGTCGTTTTGCCGGAACCGGTGGCACCGGTGAGGATCACGAGGCCATCGCGCAGCGCGGCGATCTTCTCGGCGAGTTTTTCGGGAAATCCAGCCCAGATGAGATCGGGGATTGTGTCGGGGATAAGACGAAAGCACCCCCCAGTATGCCCTCCTGCGAGAAAAAGAGTGGTGCGAAAGCGAATAGCACGGCCATCGCACAACCACGCAAACGAAAAGTCGGCGTTCTTCTGCGCCTGGAGGCGCTGAAGAGCATCATGCGGGCAGGCCGAAAGCAAAAGTGGGTCGGCCTCTTCTTCCGTGAGCGGTTCTTCTGGTAAGGGAGTCAGGTCACCATGCAGTCGAATCACGGGCGGATGGCCGACGACAAGGTGCAAGTCGGATGCACCAGCCTGAACGGACCATTCCAGCCAGCGGCGCAGTTTGTCGGCCAAGGGGGGAGAATCAGTGGTGCTCATCGGTAAGGCGCCTCCTTCCGTTTCCCTGTCCAGTCATGAGTATCCGCACGCACTCATGAGGCCGAGATGAGCGAAGATGGAAACGCTGGGCACACAGGTGAGCGAACTGACGGAGCAGAGAAGCAAATTGGAGGTGCGTTTTCGAGAGAGCCCACAGCTCTCCGGAAAGCACACCTCCAATACCCCCCAACGGGGAGACTCAGCGATTGAACAGGAACGCGGGAGTGTTGATCAACGCCCAGACCAGATCTTGTGCGCCAAGCACACGCGCATCCGCCGGAGGAGGATCGGCGACCTCCGAAGCCAGGCGCTGGTATTCCTTGTCCTGGGCCAGATACATCTGACGCAACGTGTCTTTTTGTGCCTGAGTGCGTTTTTCAACAGGAGTATCGAGCAGTGTGAGTTGGGCAGGAGTGAGCGGACTTTGGAGAGTCGGGTTCACGTCCGTTGTCACGGAAAGACGGAACTTGCCAATGACGTGGTTTGTGCCAAACCGTTGATCCATCACGATTGTGAAGTACACGCCAGCCGATCCGCTCACCGGCTTGGCGAACTTGAAGAGCGCGGCGTTGTCGAGGCCGAAACGAGGAGAGGTTGCCCAACCCGTCGCGGGGTTATTGTCCACTGCGTTGGTAACCGGAAAACCGTCCTGCGAGAATATCGCTTGAACCGCCGTCAATTTGATCGGGGCCGCGTTCGTATCGGGCTTGTCGAGCGGTTTCGCGCTCACGCGGAACTCGTTCAACACGAAGTTTCCGTTGTCCGCCCGACCCGGTCCCTTCGCGGGCAACTGCGGATCAGCCAGCGTCTCGAGTCGGATGGCCGTAATCGGAGCGTCAATCTCCGCCACACCCGAGACGGTGTAGAGCTCGGCAGGAGCGAGCTTCCCGCTCACAAAAATCGAACCATCCTTGTTGATGGTCAGATTGGCCCCCGCTTTCGCTCCCTGCTTGGATTCCGCTCGGCGGACATCGAGCGTCACCCACTTTGTTGGTCTTTGCGACTTCAGGCCTTCTTCCCATGCGTGTTGCTTGGCGTCGAGGGTCTTCTTATACGCTTCGAAGGCGGTCTGTTTCGGCTGAAATTCGGCCAGCATCTTGGCATGATCTGGACCGGCAGCGCGGATGGCTGCAACAGCAGCCGCTCGCTCTTTCGCCGTCGGAAGTCGATTCAGCACGGACAGGTAAATCTGATCCGCCACCTTGGCATCGTCTTTTTCCGAGAGCACGAGCCGGTTGATGCGATTGTTCGGATCCTTGATCGCCTCGCCGACGATCGGGCCGTTCACCATCGCAAGGACGGGGCCGAGATTCAGACCGCCGTTGCCGCGTTCGCACTCACACGAGCTTTCGCGCACCGGCTTGTTGAAGAGTTCCAAAAAGCCACCCGGCAGATCCACGTTGCTATCGACGAGTTGCGCCGCCCGCGCGCCCGGCGGGAGCCCCGGCAGCCGGGAAACCGAGCCGGTCACCTTGTGAATCGAGTCGAACAGCACTTCCGCGGTCAAACGCCGAGCGAGAGCGTGCGAGTAGTTGATCTCGTCATCCTTGTTCCACTTGTTCGTGCTGAGAGAAAGTTGATACGTGCGGCTCTTGCAGATCGTCTTGATGAGCTTCTGTGTGTTGAAGCCACTCTTGATGAAGTCTTCGGTGAGTGCATCAAGGAGCGCCGGGTTTGTCGGTGGGTTGCCGGCGCGGATATCGTCCACGGGTTCGATCAGGCCAACGCCGAGCAGATAGCTCCAGATGCGATTGACATAGCTCTTGGCAAAGTACTGGTTTTGCCCCGACGTTACCCATTTGGCGACCTGCTCGCGACGCGTCGGCGGCGTGGTTGCATCCAGGCGGACGCTGTAGGGGAAGTGCGGCTTTGCAATTTCGCCCGTTCGTGCATGGTTGATCTCCCCACCCTTTTGGTCTGTGATCAGTTCAACAAGCGGCTTGGCGCCTTCCACCGCGGTTCCACCGATGACTTGGCCCTTGAAGTTCGGATCAGGGGTATGACCGACTTGCGCGAAGTAAGAGGCGAGCGAGTAATACTGATCCTGAGTCCATTTCTCGAACGGATGGTCGTGGCACTTATTGCAGTTGAACCGCACGGCGAGGAACAGTTGCGTCGTGTTCTCCATCACAGCGTCGGGCGTGCGGAGAATCTTGAAGTACGACGCGGGTGGGTTGGCGACGTTTGACCCGCTCGCGGTGAGGATGTCGTAGGCGAACTTGTCGTAGGGCTTGTTTGATGCAATTTGGTCGCGAATCCATTTCCGAAATGCACTGGCGCCCACATCGCCGAGGAACTTCCGGTTCACCATGAGCAAGTCGGCCCACTTGTTTGACCAGTGCTCCACATAAGCGTCGCTGCCGGTAAGTTGCTCGATGACCTCGTCCCGCTTCACGCGGTTGTCACGCTTGTCGTTGACAAACGCAACCACCTGTTCTGGTGTCGGCGGAAGACCAGTGAGGTCGAGGTAAACGCGGCGCAGGAAAGTGGCGTCGTCGCAAACTTCGCTGGGTTGGACCTTCACCTTCTTCAGCTTGGCATCCACGAGGTCGTCGATGTAGTTGTAAACGGGGCGCTGTTCCCAAACAAAACCGGTACGATCACCCATGATGACCACGGTGGAAGCCGTATAGGCCCCCTCATACCGTGCCAGCATGGTCGCTTCTCCCCGCCGCAGGGTGGTAACGAGCCCAGTCGCTTTATCGACAGTCGCTACTTCCGTGTTGCTCGACTCGACAAAGGCCTCTGCGGTCACATCGCGCACCCGGCCATCATTGTAAGTGGCATGCACCGCGAACTGCTGCTTCTGGCCAATGCGGTAAACGGTCGGGTCTTTCGGGAAGATCTCGATGGAGGTGACGCGCGTAGCATCAAGGTCGAGTTTCACGCCCTGCGCAATCCAGCGACGAATCATCTCGTAATTCGGATCACCAGCCTGCATGGTCACGCCACCCTGGTGCGGCACCGCGCCTGCTGGCTTGAGCAGCATGAGGCTCTTTTCCGGTGCCGCCCGATTGAATCGACGCCCTTCGAGGTCATCGGTGAGAGAGCGAAAATCGAAGAGCGCGTCGTAGCCACGAAGCGAGAGCTTGAACCCATTCTTGCCAGCCTGCGCTCCGTGGCAGGTGCCGGCGTTGCAGCCCAACTTTCCGAGAACGGGTTGCACATCCGTCACGAAACTGACGGGTTTGTCCTCCTTGAAGCTCTTTGCGGCCGCCGGCACGGTCACGGTGATCCCTCCGAGGGACACCACGATTTCCCCACTGCCGTCCGCCATCGGGCGCACGAGTCCACTCGTATTCACGGCTGCGAACTTTGGGGGCGCGATCTTCGCAAGCCGGGTCGCATCGAGAGTTTCGCCGTTATCGAGCGTCGCAGTGACAAGCAACTGGGAGTAGGCGAACGGCCCCACCAGTTCGATTTTTGGCGGGCGAACATCGAGTTTCGTGACTTTCGTGCCCGCGGGGAGCGATTCCTGCGCGTACGCGGGCGATGCAACGGCGATGAAGCAGACGGCGAGCGGAAGAATCCGGGAGATCTTCATGAGTCGGTCTCTCGTTGCGTAGTTGCGTTTCAGGCGGGCGGATGGTTTGGGACTCAGGTCAAATTGCACAACTCGATTGCCTGTCACTTCTGGGGAAGGACCGTGAAGCTCGTCACAAGTTTGCCGGTGGCGGGATCGTGGAGCCAAACAATGCCATCGAAACCTGCTGAAGCGAGGAGCTTTCCATTGGGATGCCACGCAGCAGCATAGACAGGACCGGTCACCTTCTCACAGACTACCTTCGCCCCAGTCTGGGTGTCATAGACACGAACTTCGCCCTTTCCGTCGAGACTGCTGACGGCAACGAACTTCGTCCCCTCGGGATTGAATGCAACCGTCGAGATCCGGCCTGGCATTTTCTCGTATTCGCGGATGCGGTTGGAGTCATCGCCGATTTCGCGCTTCACTTCGCGGTGCATCTTATAGAGGCGGGGGATTCCATCGGAGCCTGCCACAACGAGTTCGTCGTACAGGTTGGGTTTGGTGCCGGGAGTATCGTTCGGCACCACCTGGAAACGCTTGAGGGCATACGTGTGGCCGAACACTCGGACAGTTCGCTCGATGGATGGCCGGCGATCGAGTGCCATCAGGCCACCTTTGAGTGCGCCGGGGGTGATGCTGGTCACGTTGTCGATGAACCGCTGAGTTGGAACCTCGGTGAGCTTCATGCTCATATCTCGACCGACCGACACGAGGTGAAGACTATCTTGCGAAAAGACCGTGTTCAGCACCCAGTCGGAGTGAGTTCCCATTTGCAGAACTTGTTTGCCAGTGAGTGAATCCACCGCTCGGACGGTGTTGTCCGAACAGCCAAACGCGAGCATTGCGCCATCAGGTGACCAGCTCACGCCATAGAGCGTATCGAAAGTGACGGGAGCCGAGACGAGAAGTTTTTCCGTATCCGGGTTCCAAATCTGAATTTCGCCGAACCGACCTGGTGCACCGCCAACCGCCGCGAGTTTCTTCCCGTCAGGAGAGTAAGCAACAGACTGCACTCGTTCCGAAATGCCGATGAGACGCGACTTCAGTGCATACTTGCTCGTGTCGTACAGCAGAATCTCGTGGTAACCGGTCACGGCCAGTCGTGTGCCATCTCGACTAAACGACAACGCGGTGACAACCGGCGGAGCGGAATACTTTGGCGGGTGTGCGGCATCCACCGCGGTCGCCTTGGCGCTGGCAGGCGTGTCATCAATCGCCCCCTGCGCAATCCAGTCGGTGATCGTCTTGATCTGAATTACATTGAGCGGATCGCGGTTTCGCGGCATTTCGGCTTTGCCATTCGCCTGAACCTTGATCTGCTGGAGAAGGTAGCTTTCCCCTGGTTTGCCCGGTACAACACCGGGCTTCTCGCGTTCCCCGGCCTTGAGCAGGTCGTCGTGGTTGGTCGTGACGTAGCCACCAAGCGGCTTGGCCGGTTGGTGGCAACCGTTGCAGTTCTGTTGAAGAATCGGCCGCACATCCTTGTAGTAGCTCACCTTCACCGGTTCTTCGGCGAACGCTGCAACCGGCAGAACATACGAAGCAAGGGAAACGAGCGCGAAACGAATCCGCATGGATGCGAACCTCGGCGGGGAGCCTGCAAGGGCCGGAGGTCAGAGTCGGGGCAGGGAATATTTAGTGTAGCAGTGAGAACGCGGGGCGAGCAACAAGCTAGAACGGAATTATTGGCGAATTCCCGGCTGTGGGAGGCGATCATTTTGGATCGACCCATACACCACCCAGCAGTTCGGCTTGACACCCATTGCTCGATTTCGCGAACATCTCGGCGGGGGAAGGAACCTCGTTCGCCTGGTTCATGGATGGGGACGCATGTCGGAAATATTCTCAGCGCTCCTGGCGCGCGTTCAGAACAAGACCGCGACGATTGGGATCATTGGTCTGGGATACGTCGGTCTACCACTGGCGCGGGCGTTCGCCTCCGCGGGATTCCGGGTGCTGGGGTTCGACATCGATTCGTCGAAAGTCGCGAAGCTCAACGCCGGAAAGTCGTTCATCAAGCAAATTTCCGACGAAGTTGTCGCGGGCATGCGCGCCGTGGGATTCGAAGCCACCGACCACTTCGACCGGCTCAACGAACCCGACGCCATTCTCATCTGCGTGCCGACTCCGCTCACCGAGGCGCGCGAGCCGGATCTGACCTACGTCGTGAATTCGGCGAATGCGATCGGCTCACGACTGCGCCGCGGGCAACTCATCGTCCTCGAAAGCACAACCTACCCCAGCACAACACGCCGGGTGATGCTCCCCGTCTTGGAGCAGGCGGGCTTGGTCGCGGGGAACGACTTCTTCGTTGCGTTCAGTCCCGAACGCGAGGATCCCGGCAACCCCACGCATTCCGTGAGCCACATCCCGAAGGTTGTGGGCGGACTCGACGACACGAGTAGCGAGGTCGCGTGTGCTCTATATGCGGCGATTGTCCCGAAGGTGGTTCGCGTCTCGACTCCGGAAGTCGCGGAGGCGTGCAAGATTCTGGAGAACACCTACCGGGCGATCAATATCGCGCTCGTGAACGAGATGAAGGTGCTTTATGACCGGATGGGTATCGACGTCTGGGAAGTGATCGAAGCCGCGAAGACCAAACCCTTCGGTTTCCAGGCGTTTTATCCCGGTCCCGGTCTTGGTGGCCATTGTATTCCTTTGGATCCATTTTACCTGAGTTGGATCGCCAGACATTACGGAATGACCACGCGTTTCATCGAATTGGCCGGTGAAGTGAATACCGCGATGCCGGCGTATGTCATCAGCAAGGTGGCCGATGCGCTGAACGACGCCGGGAAGGCGGTTCGCGGAAGCAAGATCGCGATTCTCGGGATGGCGTACAAGAAGGATGTGGATGATCCGCGTGAGTCGCCGAGCTTCGAGTTGATGGATTTGCTTCTCAGGAAGGGCGCGTCGGTCAGTTACAGCGATCCTCACATTCCATCGCTACCGCGAATGCGGCACTGGCCGCACCTGGAGCCGATGCAGAGTTCCCCTCTCACGGCGCAATACCTTGCCGAACAGGATTGCGTACTCATCGCGACCGACCACAGTGCGTTTGATTACTCGTTCATTGTCGAACACAGCACGCTGGTCATCGACACGCGGAACGCGACCAAGAACGTAACGGCCGGGCGTGGCAAGATCGTCCGTGCTTAAAAAGTGGAGAGTTGAAAGTGCGGATTGCGGAGGGCCCCGCTATACTGCGGTGTTAATGTGTGACTGGTGACGCACCGGTTCAGCAAGCGACTCCGTACTTACTCCTCAGCCCAGGTGAGCCATGTACCGCGCGTTTGGTCTACTGCGGCCCGCGAGCAACTTCACTCTTGAAGAAGCCCAGGCGCGACTTTCGGCGAAACTCCCTGGCTTTACGGTTGCACGCGAGGGGAACCAAATCACGGTCAGCAAGGATGACTGGTGGATCGCCCTGGCGGTGACTTCTGGCCCTGACATTCAGATGGAAACCGAAGGCATCATGGGCCATCTGGCGGGGATTGAGCCCGCCGAAGCAGAACAGTACGTGGCGTCCGACCGCCGGGTCGAGGTCTGGACGGATGTTTCCGATCCCTTCATGGAGCACTTCGCCGACTACCTGACGGTTGTGGAGGTTTTGAAGAGCTTCGATGGACTCCTGGCGGTCGATCCCAAAGAACCGGGGATTCTCTAAGAACTGTTGGCCAAATGAGTTTGATTGGTAGGAGAATCCAATGGCGTGTTGGGGTGTCAAATGCGAACGACAAAAGGAGTATCGATGAGCGTGCCCAGATGATGTTGGCAAATCGGGGCACCCGCTCAATCCTCGATTGTCACTCCGTTCTGTGACCGCGATAGAGTTGCCACGCCACGATATGAACTTATATTAGTTTGAATATCATCCATTCTGTTACACTTCACCAGATGCCCCGCTCGTTACTGTTTTCCCCTGGTTGTCCTTTTTCGAGCCTTTTGTCTCCTGTTTTCCGCTATTGTCCGCTGGTTTCCGGTTTTTGAGCGTTTTTCCGATGTCGCCCGGTGTCGTCTGGTGTCTGGTGTCGAGCCTTTTTTCCGCGGTCTGTGGGCCTGGTGTCGGTCAACTGGCGACAGCCGAAGGTCCGCGTTATGACCGCACATGGTCAACTACCTGCTGTCTCAACACCACGCTCGCCAGTTAATACATTGGCCCGTCGCTGACGCTTACGTTTCTCATTAACTCGACTGCCCCTTTGTTCGCAAAGCAAGCGCAAGGCTGGCACGCTTGACTCAGTCGGGGATGCGCAGCCCGAACGGTACCGTGGCCAAAGAATCGGCTCAGTTAAGTATACGCAATATCACACATTTGTCCAGAGCGTCGATAGGACTGTGCTGCACTTCGCTTCGACCACCGGTCCGAAGAGTACCCAGCACTCTTTCCTCGTCGATTCTAACTGTTTCCGACCTCTTGACGACGACTCCCGTCTGTTATCATCCCGTCATGTCAACAGAAACCGCCCTGCTCCGGGCCATCCGCGACATGCCTGACGAGGACACTCCGCGCCTCATGTACGCGGACTACCTTGATGAAGAGGGCTTTTCCGCTCGCGCAGAGTTCATTCGTGTACAAATCGCCCTTGCACGCCTCCCTCCACACGATCCGCAACGCGCCCCGCTCGAAGACCGCGAACACGAACTCCTTGCCGAACACGAGTGCTCGTGGTTGGGCATCTCTCCGGACGATATGGACGAACTCACCGAGTGGGAATTCAGCCGTGGGTTCTTGCACGAAGTCACGGCCAGCCCCTTCTTTATGCGCGGGCCAGGTGCTGAACTCTGCGCTTCTCACCCGATTCGCCGATGGCGGGTCATGGGTGGCCAGGACAATATGGAGGCGGATCTCCGCGACGCCAGCCAGCGAGGATGGTTCAGCCGCCTGAATGCGATCGATCTTGCGGGGTGGTTCGAAACGATCGGGCAACTCAGCACGTTCTTCTCACGAGCGGAGTTTCCGCTGCTCCAGGAACTCGGGCTGACCCATCGCGAAGGGGTGCAGCACCTGCCTGAGATTCTGGCCCACGCTTCGTTCCGCAATCAACTCAAAGTCCTTCACTGTGGCGGAAGCATGTACGGCGAGGGGGGCCGGCTGGACGCCAATGCGCTGGTCCGCGCGCTGGATGGCAAATGCTGCTTGAAAGAACTGAGCGTGCCTTTCACTCTGATGATGGCCGATGATTTGCGCGATTTGCTCAGAGGCGAATGCTGCCGGGAGTTGAACTCGCTTGCGGTACGCGACAACGAGATTGCTCCCGACGCGTGGGACGCATTCCGACGCGCACGCTGTCGGCTTCACGAACTCGACATTTCCCACACCCCACTTGGTGCAATCTCGCTTGACCGCTTACTCGGCTGTGCATCGCTATCGGAGTTGCGCTCGCTGCATATGAACGGCTGCGGCAGTGCAATGACTAATCTCCGCGCTCTGGCATCGTCGCGATTCTGGACGCAAGCAGAAGAACTGCGGATGCAACAAGGCTCGATCCCCGAAGCATCGCTGGAACCGCTTTTCAAAGCGGCCGGGCCACCCAACTTGCGAATTCTTGATGTCGCGGGGAACTGGGTACGCGATGAAGGTGTGGCGCAGCTATGCCAGGCGCCCTGGACGGGGTCGCTGGCATATCTCGATGTGTCCCAGAACTACCTGTCTGATGAAGCGCTCCGGTCCATCGCAAAAAGTGGTCGATTCAAGAACCTCCACACACTGCATCTGAATTTCAACAGCCCATACCATCAGGAAGGGGCGGAGCCGGACGAGTCCATCACCGATGCGGGGCTGCGTCTGCTTGCCGATTGCCCCGACCTGGCGAACCTCCGCATTCTCTCCGTGAGTGGGACGCGGATCACTGCCGCAGGTGTTGACGCCGTGCTGAACTCGCCGCACTGGCGTCTCGCCGGTCTGACCCTTTCGCAGTGTCAGTTGCGACCGAGCGTGGTGGAGGTATTGGCATCTTCTGCACGACTTTCCCGACTGGAAATTCTCGATTTGAGCCTGAACGACGAGATTGATACCGACGACCTGGAACCACTCGCGGAATCGGAATACCTCTCGCCGCAAATGGAACTCAACATTCGAGGAATTTCCGGCGAAAACCCTATTATCCGCTCGACGCTCCGGCAGAGGCTCGGCTGCCGACTGAGCGAATAATGCCGGTTACGCACCGAGTTTCTGCCGCGCCAGTGCCAGTGCCCCATGCACAACAACTTCTTCCCCGAGTGCGGCGGGAACAATATCGGTCAACCCGGCGAAGGGAGGGAAGACATCCCGCGCAACGAATCGCCGCACTGGCTCAAACAACAGTTCTTCCCCGATGAGAGATACCCCACCGCCAAGCACAACTCTTCGCGGGCACAGCAGGACAATCACCTGGCAAATGGCCTGAGCGATCGCGTTCCGGGCGTTGACGATGATGCCCATCGCGTCTTGGTCCCCCTCTCGGGCGGCCTGGACGACGATTTGTCCGGTAACGAGTTTCGGATCACCCTTCGCTAGCCGCTTGAGTGGCGTGTCGCGGTGTTCGCGCGCTGCCACCCACTCAGCCCCCTCGCGTGCGATTGCCCATCCGGACGCACACTGCTCGAGCGACATCATGTAATGATCCCGCTCAACACCGCTGGTATAGACTTGCAAGTGGCCGATCTCGGCGGCTCCGCGTCCCACGCCGCGGTAAATCTGACCGTCGATGATGAGCCCGCCGCCAATGCCGCTGCCGATGGTGATGTAGAAAATGGGGGAGAGTCCTTTCCCCGCCCCGAAGAGCGCTTCACCGAGTCCGGCCGTGTCCGCGTCGTTGCACAACACCGCCGGCACACCGACCAGATCGCTAACCAAGTCCGCCAGCGGAAATCCGTCCCATCCGAGAATCTGGTGCGACTTGATGACGGTGCGTGTGGCGTCGTCGGTGGGACCGCCAAAGCCAATCCCCACGCCGCGAAGTTGCCCACGATCCACGGCTCCTTTCGCCAGCAGTTCTGGTACGGCGGCAACGATCTGCTTGCGGATGCCTTCCCCACCTTCTGCGGGATTCACTGTTCCGCGCCAAAGCGCGAGAATGCGGCCATCACCGTGGCCAAGGCCCAGTTGCAGCTTCGTCCCGCCTATTTCGATGCCAAGGAACATGCGGTTTACCCAGGATTAGATGGAAGGACCGGAACGAAGACATTTCACTCGGCGATCCTCCGGGCGGCAACTTGCCATGTCGCTGGAATATCACTGCAATTCGTGTGCATATGGGGTACGATGTGGTTATGCACTTCACGGACGAGCAACCATTTCTCGACGCGATCTTCGATCGGTATGCGGATGATCGACCGCGGTTGATCTACGCCGATTATCTCGACGACGTGGGCGAGCCGGAGCGTGCGGAACTGATTCGCGTTCAACTTGCGCTCGTGCGGTTGAGCGAAGATGATCCGCGACGTCCACAGTTGAGCGACCGCCAAGCCGAGTTGCTCACCCGCAACCGTTCCGCATGGACCGCGGATCTCGCCGGTCTTGTCGTGTGGATTGATTTCCGTCGCGGAATCCCCGACTCCGCCTCCGTGGATGCCGCGACATTTCTCGAACGCGGGGGAGAACTGCTCCAACGACTCCGGCTCCGGCGATTGCGCTTACTCGATGCTTCCGGTGTCATTCCGAAACTCTTTTCTTCACCACTTTTAGCCCAGATTCGCGAACTTGACCTCTGCAACGCCGAGTTGGGTAACACCGGCGTGATGCTCTTGGCCCGCTCACCCATGCTGAAGAATCTGGAATCGCTCGATCTCGGTTTCAACGGCCTGACGGACGCGGGAATCGAAGCGATTTCCAAGAGCAGTAACTTACCGGAACTCACAGCTCTTGCGCTCAACGATAACGACAACATCACGTGTGATGGATTGCGGATGCTCGCGGAGTCGCCATTCTTCGCGGGATTAACGACCCTCGATGTCTCCGGTAACGACATCGGCGAACGCGGGATCGGAGCGGTTGTCGCCAGTCCCGCAATGGCCCGACTGCGCACCTTTCGGGTCAATAACAATCGGATTGGGGACGGTGGACTTGCAACCCTCACGAAGTCCGCACTTCTCACTCGCATGTTGAAGACAGACCCCAAACTTGCGATTCGGGATAATGGCATTGGAGCAGACGGTGCCGCAGCACTTGCGGCGTGCCCCGCACTGGCGGGGTGCAGCACGCTTGATCTCACCAACAACGACCTGCGCGACACCGGAGTCGCCACCCTCCTCCGCTCCCTCCACCTGAGCAAACTGAAAATCCTCCGACTGGGCCGCAATCAACTCACCGATCACGGCATCTTCGCCGCACACGAGTTGCTCGATTCGCTCTTCGACCGGCTGGACTTGCTGGATGTGTCGAATAACCGACTCACACGTCTTGGGTTGAACACTCTTTCCATGCTGCGCGGGGAGCGCGCGGTCCGGCTGGAAGACGCCGGAAATGTCCAATCCTCGCCCACTGGCGATGCCCCAGTCGCTGTTTCGGATCTCATGCCACACCTCATGGAAGGCGTCGCCGAAGCCGCCCGACTCAAACAGCGAATTGCCTATCCCTGCCAGCGAAACAACGGCCAGTGACTCTCCAAACTCGCTCACCCGGCAAGCTTGCAACACCATTCTGCGCGGCTTAGAATCCGCCTCACCGGCCATGTCTGGCTGCCAGCATGAATGCGCCACAGTGCATGGTGGCAGCACCCCATAGCACGCTCCACCAGCACAATACTCTTCACTGTCGAGGGCCCACTCGTGAACAATATGTGTCCAGCATGCGGGGTCATCTACAACGTTGCGGACAAAGACGTCGGCCGCAGGCTGCGATGCAAGAAGTGTAGCGCGGGGCTCAAGGTCACCGACTTGGGGCTGGAACTCGATTCCGCAGCCGGGCCCGCCCCTCCCGAGGCAAAACCACTGCCAATGGGAGACGTTGGCAGTGATGAGACCGCCGACGATGTCGCTCCCGGAAGCAAAAGAAAAAAGTCCGCTCGCGGATCCGCACTCGATCTGCTTGCGCTTCTGGCGCCAATTGGCGGGTTTCCGGGATTTCTCTTCTGCATCGGTGTGTTCTTTGTCCTGGTCTGTACCTACATGACGGTTTTGAGCCGAGCCTCGAACGACCGCGCCGCCGAAGCCGAGAACAAGTTGAAATTGGAGCGAGATATCAAGATTCGCAAACTCTTGCCGAAAGGCAAAACGGACGCTTCGCAACTCGAAGGCAACGACCTCGCCAAATACAACGAAGAGCGCAAGAAGATCGAGGATGACTATGTCATTCCACTCAAGGAAGCCAACGAAGAGAAACAACTCACTGAGATCGGGAACAAGCGTCTCAAACTCTATGAGGGGTATGGCCAACTATTCGGCTTTATCCTCGTCGCGTTCAGTTGCCTCGGCTTCTTGCTGTCGCAGAGTGCCCTGATTCTGAGGATTGTGGCGGGGATCATTCTCACGGCGATGGTGATGGGGCTGTTCCGGCTTGCCGTGGGAGCCAGCGGCGGACTCGGTGCAACTGTCGGTATCGGGTAGATCCCACTGACGCCATCGTGCGGGTTTTGTACTCTGAGAGCAGTTACCTGCGCAAGGTGCGCGGGCTACCCTTCCACGCATTTCGTAAACATTCTCATGCCCGACACGGCTGGTTCGCTCGATCCCAAGTACAAGCGCGTGCTGCTCAAACTCAGCGGCGAAGCGCTGGCCCCGACAACCACCGGGAACAAAATTGGGATTGGCCTTGATGAGACCAAGGCGATTGCCGAGCAACTCGCGCGCGTCGTGCAACGCGGCGTGCAACTCGCAGTCGTCATCGGCGGAGGGAACTTGCTCCGCGGCGAACAGTTCACGGCGGGGGGCGAAACAAAAATCAAGCCCGCCACGGCGGACTACATGGGAATGCTGGCTACGGTGATGAACGGTCTGGCATTGCAAGACACGCTCGAAGCGATGGGAATCGAAACGCGACTCCAGAGTGCCGTGCGGATGGAAACGGTCGCGGAACCCTACATCCGTCGGCGTGCCATTCGGCATCTGGAAAAGGGCCGAATCGTCATTCTTGCAGGTGGCACGGGCAATCCCTTCGTCACCACCGACACGGCCGCTGCGCTGCGTGGGCGCGAACTCCACGCCGATGTACTCCTGAAAGCGACCAAGGTCGATGGAGTCTACGATGATGACCCCGCCAAGAACGTCTACGCGGTGAAATTCAAAACGCTGACCTTCGATCAGGTGATCCAGAAGCAGCTTCGTGTGATGGACATCGGCGCCTTTGAGATGTGTCGCCAGGCAAGTTTGCCAATCCTCGTATTCGACTTCAAGCAGGAGAACGCACTTGAGAAGGCGATCGCGGGCCATCCGATCGGCACACTCGTGAGCGGATAGTCCGCGCCGGAGGGCGAGTCTTCACTGCCGTTTCTCTGCAGACATCTCGTGCCCCCGGGCAATAACGGGTAAACTATTCACTGCATACTGCCCATTGACAAATGGTGAACTCATGAATACCCAACAAATCCTGAAAGACACCGAAGCGCGGATGGAAAAGGCGCTTGAGGTGTTCCGCAACGACCTGAAGGGTCTGCGCACCGGCCGAGCCTCGCCACAGATGCTCGATTCGCTCCGGGTGGACAACTACGGCACTCAGTCGCCAATCCGCGATGTCGCCTCGATCACGTGCCCGGACGCCGCTACGATCGTGATCAAACCCTATGTCGCCGACAGTCTCAAGGAAATCGAGAAGGCGATCCGTGCAAGCGATCTGGGACTTGCGCCGAACAACGACGGCAAGGTGATCCGACTTTCGATCCCCCCCATGAGCGGCGATCAGCGGAAGAAAATCGTCAATCAGATCGGCAAATCGGCTGAAGCGGCCAAGGTGGCCTGCCGGAATATCCGCCGCGATGGGAACAAGCACTTCGAGGATGCCGAAAAGGCCAAAACGATGACGGAAGACGAGCGCGACAAGGGCAAAGCAAAGGTGCAGGATCTCCTGAAGAAGTACGAAGGAACGATCGACACACTCAGCAAAACGAAAGAAAAGGAAGTGATGGAACAGTAATTGGCTGTGCGTGGGAAGTGGTGGGTGGTTCGTCGGCGGCTTTCGTCGTATCTCACATATATGCGCCGCAGCGGAGCGTTACGAGGTGCTCTGCTGCGGCTTTGCCGTTTTGAAATCACCAAACGCAAAACGCGAAATACAACACAGTCTCACACTCACCACCAATTGCCGAATGCGTTCTCTCCGCGCTGTGTCCGAGTTATTCCCCCAAACGATCGAATCTGGCCTCTCCGAGAGTCAGGTTGCCGAGAGCCGCGCGCGTTTCGGTGCCAACCGCCTCACTCCTCTTCCGCGCGAACCCGTTTGGAAAAAATTCATCGAGAAGTTTGACGAACCGATCATCAAAATACTGCTGGCAGCTTCCCTCCTCAAGATCGTGGTCGATCTCTTCGAGATCTCGGGTTTAACGGGCCTGATTACGGGCATCCTGGCGCTCTCCAGCGTCCTGGGCGTCGTGGTGGTCGCACTATTCACCGAGATTGGTAAGTGGGTGCCGTCAATTTTCTTTGGTCTGGCAGTCGGGTGGGTTTTTGTCGGCATTGTTGTCGGTCATCCGTCTTACGAGGGGCTGGCGGTCATGGTGGCCGTCCTTCTCGCGACCGGTGTCGCGTTTGTGAGTGAGTATCGCAGCAACCGCGAGTTTGAGAAACTCAACGCGGCCAAGGACACAGTTCGCGTCAAAGTGCAGCGCGACGGTGCGATCCAGACAATCGCGCTCGAAGATGTTGTGGTGGGGGATCTCGTGCTGCTTGAAATGGGGGACGAGATTCCCGCCGATGGCCGAATTGTGAGATCGAACGAACTCTTCATCGATCAGTCGCTCATGACCGGGGAAAGCGAGCCAGTGAAGAAGACGCCATCGGGACTCGATGAAACTTCCGACAGCCCGGAAGTACGGGGAGGAGTCTTTCGTGCCACGCAGGTAGTCGATGGCGTGGGCCAAATGACCATTACCAATGTCGGCGACGACACAATGGTTGGCCAGATTGCGCGTCGCCTGTCCGCGGAACCAGAAGACGGACACACTGCTCCGCACTCGGCCAGTCCGCAAGCAAGCCAGCAGTCCCGCGTTCAGCAACGGCTGACTATTTCGAAAGCCTCAACTCCGCTCCAGGAGAAACTCGAGGTTCTCGCGAAACTGATCAGCAAAATTGGCTACGCCGCGGCCATCGCGATCTTCATCGTGCTCTTTGTGCATGGGTTGTGGCGTGGAGAGTTGCGGCTGGCGGGTCCGGGAGAGGATTCGGGCAAAGTCTTGCTCGGCAGTGTTCGCGCACTCCTCTCCTATTTCGTTTACATGGTCATCATCATCGTGGTGGCGGTCCCCGAAGGGCTGCCGATGAGCGTGACCGTTTCGCTCGCGATTGCGTGGCGGAAGATGAGCAAGGCCAACTCGCTGGTGCGGCAGTTGGTGGCCTGCGAAACGATCGGCTCGGCCACCGTGATTTGCTCCGACAAAACCGGCACTCTCACACAGAACAAAATGAGCATTTCACGCGTGGGGCTGAACGGAGCCACCTTCGACAAGGAAGGCGGTTTCGCTCAGTCCAACCTGACGACGGGCGCGTCTGTACGAACCGGCCCGCCGTTGCACTGGCTGATCGTCAATGCCGCTGTGAACTCCACAGCAAGCCTCGAAGACAAGAACGGGAAAACGACGACCGTGGGGAACACGACCGAGGGCGCCCTCCTACACTGGCTCCAAGCGGGTGCTTGGATGGGGGCTGGGCCACTCAGCTACATTCAACTCCGCACCGAACACCCCGTTCTCTATCAGATTCATTTCTCTTCCGATCGCAAGCGGATGACCTCCGTGGTCCGAATGGCGGGTCATCCCGTGACGCTCGTGAAAGGTGCCCCAGAAACGATTCTGGCTCAGTGCGAAGCTTTTCTCGCCGCCGATGGGTCTATCCAGGAACTTACCCCGGAAAAGCGCAGCGAATTCCAATCGCAAATCAATTCCGCCGCCGGGGACGCGATGCGCACCCTCGCCTTCGCTCACGCAGAATTGCCCAGCGATTTTCCCCAAGACGAACCGGCAATCCATGACCGTCGCGGTGAAATCGAAAAGGGGCTGGTGTTTGATGGCTGGGTGGGGATTCGCGATCCTCTCCGCGACGATGTTAAAGAAGCCGTGCAACAATGCCGTTCCGCCGGAATCGAAGTGAAATTGATTACTGGCGACACCATTGAAACCGCACGCGCCATCGGTCGCGAGATCGGGTTGTTGGATTCTCCTCAGTCGCTCAGTCTCACCTCAAGTGAATTCAATGCTCTGAGCGACGAAGAACTGAAAGCGAAGCTTCCAAACCTTCGCATTCTTGCGCGCGCTCGGCCGCTGGACAAATACCGCATCGTGCGGTTGCTGCAGGAGCAGAATCATGTCGTGGCGATGACTGGCGATGGGACCAACGATGCGCCGTCGCTCAAGAAAGCGGATGTTGGTCTGGCGATGGGTATTTCCGGTACGGAGGTCGCCAAGGAGGCGAGCAAAATCATTCTCCTCGATGACGCCTTCAGTACCATCGTGCGCGGAGTTCACTGGGGGCGCGCTCTCTACGAAAACATCCAGCGATTCATTCAGTTTCAGCTCACAATTAACGTCTCGGCGTTGGTGATTGCCTTCCTGGGGCCATTCCTGGGTCTCAAACCGCCATTCACAGTGCTGCAGCTATTGTGGATCAATGTGATCATGGACACGTTCGCCGCAATTGCGCTCTGCAGCGAACCGCCGCGCGCCAATCTCATGCGTCGCCCGCCGAAAAAGCGCGATGAGAGTATCCTGACGCCAGCCATGCTGAGCAACATTTTCGTAACGGCGAGTTTTTTCGTCGTGGTGATGTTAGCGCTTCTGCTCGGGATGCAACAGGCGCAGTGGTTCGCCGGGAACAGTCCCGTCTCAGCTCATTTTCACCCACTAACAGTCCGTCAAGTGACAATCTTTTTCACGGTGTATGTGTTCTTCCAGGTGTGGAACCAGATTAACTGCCGGTCGCTCTCGTCGGATGAGTCGGGGTTGTTCCGGCTCGCCGAGAATCCGCAATTCCTGTTGATTGCTTCCCTCACCATCATCGGCCAGGTCTTCATCGTGACTCTCGGAGGCGAGATCTTCGACGTCGAACCTCTCGGCGTGTTAGATTGGCTGGTGATTGTCGTATCCACAGCCAGCGTGCTGTTGTTCGCAGAAGTGGCTCGATACTTCCGGCATGCGGCGGAAGTCCGATTGACCTCGAGGAAGCAATGACGTCGGAACAAAAGGACAAACTGGTCGAAATCGCAGAGAAACTTCTGATTGGAGAGTTCCACCGACACGTGTTCCTCTGTGTGGGGGATGCCTGTTGCGCGGCGGTCGGCAAGGAGGCAGCGCAAGTGGCCTGGGATAAACTCAAGGACGAACTGAAGCAACGGAACCTTTCGTTGGCGACGGGTCCAGCGGCGTGTTACCGAACAAAGGTCGGGTGCATGCGCATCTGCACGGGTGGACCGATCCTGGTGGTGTATCCGGAAGGGACATGGTACGCCGGGATGACCGCCGACCGCATTCCGCGCTTCGTGCAAGAACACCTGATCGAAGGCCAACCCATCGAAGAATGGATCTTCGCGCGCAACCCACTCCCGAACGAACCCCAACCCCACTGATGTCGGATTGACCTGGAGTTCGCGCTTTCATTTCAACCCCGTTGGGGGAGGCAACCCCAATGGGCGATGAGCTGCGCGGAACCGGAATGGACATGCTTCGCCAATTCCCCATGGTGGTTCTCACACTTGGTGTCGGTTGGTACTTCCTCCGGTACATCTCCAAACAACACGCGCGAACTTCAAGCGAAGAACGAAGAGATCCAGCGGCTCATCGAAAGATATCAACAGGAATTTGAACGACTCGACAATGAGAGGAAACAACATTACAAGCTGTTTTTAATTAAAAGATCGAACCATATCTCAAGAAGGGAAACGCCTCCGAAGAAGACCCTCCTCGCAAACCGAAATGATCCAAAGAACCATCAATGGCTGCCTATTTGTTGATGTTAAGCTTGCATACGATTCTGCATGATTGAGATCGCCTATTGGTATCTCCGTTCATATCGCAAGGCGGCACAGCTGAGCAGACGCGAGTGGGAGCGGATCCTGGCAGCCGAACGCACCGAACGATTGGAAGCACAATTAGCTTTTTACAAGAGACGGCATGATATTCTTCTCCGTGGCCTCACGTCCGGAGAAATGCTGGCCGGGTACCTTCATTGAAGAGGATTCTGAACTTCAGGCTCTTTGCGACCTCATCGATCTTGTGCGCGGGGCAATGACAAGTCCTCCGATGAATTCACCGACACGTTCCTCCTCTGTGACAGATACCCCACCCAATCGGACTGAGAACCACTCTTCACACGTTTCACACTCGCCACCTCAAGGGTTGAAGCGCATCATGACAGCACCCCAATCTGGAGGTGTTCTATGTTTCGCGCTTCTGCGCTGTGTTTTGCACTCGCTGCGCTATCGATATCCGCTGACGATAAACCGACACCAAAGGAAGAGCCCAAACCCGTCTTCCCGGGACCAACCAAAGACGGCTTCCTGCTTCCGAACGGCTGGCATTTGACACCCGCTGGCCGCCACGTCGCAATTGCCGATCTGCCGCTCAATATCCACCCTCTCAAAGATAATCGCCACGCGCTCGTCACCACGAATGGCTTCAACCGCCACGATCTCTCCCTGATCGACTTGACGGAGGGGCGTGTCGTTACGGCCGAGTGGGCGCGGCAAAGTTGGTTCGGGCTCGCCGTGACAGCAGCGGAAGATAAAGTCTGGTGGTCCGGCGGCGGCAACGGGTTTCTGCACACCTTCGACATGAAGAACGCCGAGTTTACCCGACTCAGCAAGAAAGAGATCAATCCCGCAGAGCTGAAGCCAGCGGATGTTCTGAAGATCGCCGACGAGCTGAAGAAGTCGAAAGCGTTCAAGAGCGGGCTCTGCCTGGATGAGAAGCGCGGGGTGCTTTTCTCGCTCGATATGCACTGGTCAGAGGAAGTGGACGGCAAAGCGGTACTCCGTGATGGTCGCATCACCGCGTTTGACCTCAAGGATAAGCACGAGAAGACCGGCGTCATCGGTGGCCGGCCCTACGACATCATTCTCGGTCCCGGCGGCCATCTCTTGTACGTTTCCGACTGGGCCGGTCAACGCGTTCTTGCCGTCGATCCGAGTGAGTTGCGAGTGGTTGCGAAGATTCCCGTCGGCGAACACCCCAACCAGATGGTTTTCCACCCGAAAGACGGCCGACTGTTCGTCGCGTGTGCGTCCAGCAACGCCGTCCATGTCATCGACACCAAGAAGGGCATTGTCACGGAAGTGATTTACACGGGCCTCTTCCCGAAAGCTCCGGAGGGGAGCACGCCCGACGCGATCGCGCTTGCGCCCAACGGTAAGACGCTCTACGTTGCCAACGCCGACAATAACTGCATTGCAGTCGTGGATATCGAAAAGGCGAACGACAGCATCGTGAAAGGCTTCATCCCCACCGGCTGGTACCCGACTGCGGTTGCCGTGACTCCCGATGGTAAGAACATTCTGGTCGGTGTTGGGAAGGGGAATCAGACCAAACCCAACCCGCTGTACACCAAGGAGGAGTTGGAGAAGAAGGAAAAGGACGAAGTCAAGCAGATCGCCAGGAGGTTGCTCCCCTATCCGTACATCGGCACGACCCTGAGTGGATCGCTCTCGATCGTTCCCGTTCCGGACGAAGCACAACTCAAACTCTACACGGCACAGGTCTACAAGAACTGTCCCTATTCCGACGCACTCCTCACAGCCGCTCCGCACCCGGAGAAGACCGTCATCCCCACGCGAGTGGGTGACCCCTGCCCGATCAAGTACGTGATTTACATCATCAAGGAGAATCGGACCTACGATCAGGTTTTCGGCGACCTGGCCGACCCTAAACTCGGGCCGAAGGCGAGAGGAAACGGTGACCCCACCCTGTGCATGTTCCCCAGGAAGGTAACACCCAATCACCACAAACTCGCTGAGGAGTTCGTCCTGCTCGACAACCTCTATTGTAACGGGCAAGTGAGCCGCGATGGTCACCCGTGGAGCACCGCCGCCTATCACACTGACTACATTGCCCGCGACTGGCACCTCACCTACTCATCGCGCAAAGGCGTCGAAGACGATGATGATGGCGACCTGTCGCGCCCGCCCTCGGGCTATTTGTGGGACGCATGCAAACGAGCTGGCCTCAGCTATCGCAGTTACGGCGAATATGGCGGCCGCGTGAGCGACGGCATGGGCGGAGTGAAAATGGAAGGCCGCGTGCCCGGCCTCGTGGGTCATGTCTGTCCGGATTACGGCCTCTCCAAGCAGAAGGGGAAGCGAACACGCGACACCGATAACGTGGAAATCTTCCTGAAAGAGTACAACCAGTTCGTGAAGGACAAGAACATGCCGCGGTTCATTGTCATGAGCCTCGGCGAAGATCACACCGACGGCACGCGCGTCGGCTCGTATACGCCGCAAGCGTGCGTGGCGTCGAACGATCTGGCGCTCGGTAAACTGGTCGAAGCGGTAAGCAACGGGCCGCTGTGGAAGGAAACCGCAATTTTCGTGATCGAGGACGATGCCCAGAATGGCCCCGACCATGTCGATGCCCACCGCACGGTGGGGCTGGTCATCAGTCCGTACACCAAACGGAAACATCTCGACAGCACCCAGTATCAGACCGTGAGCATGATCCGCACGATGGAGCTAATCCTCGGACTTTCACCGCTCTCGCAATACGACGCAGCGGCCCGGCCGATGTTCAACAGCTTCACCGACAAGCCCGATCTCACCGCGTACACGCACACCCCGGCCGAGATCGACCTGAACGCGAAGAATGACAAGCTCTCCTTCGGCTGGGAACTCTCCGAGAAGATGGACTTCAGTGATTACGATAAGGTTAACGATTTCGAGCTGAACTACGTGCTCTGGCACGCCGTGATGGGCAAGGATGCACCGCAGCCACCCGCCGTGCGCAGGGCGATTGCGTTTCGGGCGATTCGGGAGCAGAAGCCGAAGAAGTGAAGGGCAGCGACAAACCAGCCACGTCAGTCGTCCCAGCCCCTTGCGGCTCGCCCACCGCTCCGGATACTCACTCCCTGTTTCCGTGGCTTGCGTTTAGCTCGCTCCTCTGGAGCAGGACGATGTTGCGTCATCCAAGCACTTACCACCACAAGGTGTAACATAACCAGAGCCGATCTATATCGTCAGATAAACTTCAGACCGGTCGGTATCGCACGTATAACATAATCGGATCGCGTTTCGAGTGCAGGTGTCGCGTTGGCTTCCAGCCAACCTCATGTTGCCATCGGTTCTGAGGCGGATAGCCGTTCGGCGAGGGAGGTGACTCGTATGCCCGTCATTGGTAAGAGCCTGAATGATCGCTTCGAAGGATGCCTCCTTCAGTAGTTCCCAAATTGGGTGTTTCCCTGTTCAGTCTCCAGCCAGTGCGGGATAGGTCGTTGAGTTAGTATGGCGTCGGTGAATCCAAATCGTTTCACAGCAATCTCCAGGAGCATCAG
>Ga0070738_10000175_pt1 | contig 197648 bp, 207 predicted proteins | sample Coa_R2_2_FD_66446 | JGI IMG/M metagenome (GOLD analysis project Ga0070738, IMG submission 66446) | Surface soil microbial communities from Centralia Pennsylvania, which are recovering from an underground coalmine fire - Coalmine... | ecosystem: Environmental > Terrestrial > Soil >... | reverse complement strand
CTCAGCCTCTATAATCACACCCCAAGAAAATGCCTCGGCTACCAAACGCCCGCCGAGGTCTTCCTCAAACTGTTGCACTTCGAGTGTGAATCCACCTTCCCGCTTGCGCGGGAATGACAGAGGCGGCCGAAATTTTCTTTCTTTCTTCCAAACTCCGTCGCAAGTCATTGATTTTGTTCGACCCGCCCCCGCAAGCCACGGAAAGGCTTGGCATCCTTCCCCATCCCGCGTGCGCCAAATCCGTGCTTTATGTGGCCCTCGATTTAAATCCATAGCTTGAGGGCCCATGCTGGGCTTCTACGACACACTCGCCAAGACGAAGATCGAGGTTCCGCTCGATGCGGCGACGCTGCCGCCGGGGGTCAATTGGATCGACGCGTTTCGGCCCGATGCCGCCGAAGCGGCGCGCCTTCGCCGCCTGCTCGGCTTTGCGCCGCCGAGCTACGACCAATTGTCCGAGATCGAGAGTTCGAGCCGGCTGCATGCCGCGGGCGGACGGCTCACTCTCAGCCTTCCGCTGGTCTATCGCGAGCCGAGCGGCTTGGCTCGCACGACGCCGCTCGGCTTCGTGCTCGGCAAGGATCGCCTGCTGACCGTCCGGTTCGAAGAGATCAAGGCTTGCGACCTGAACCGCATCGCGGCGCCGGACGGCGACCGTTTGTTGCCCGGCGGCCCCGGCGGCTTTCTGGCGATCCTCGGCGAGATCGTCGACAGCCTCGCCGACGAATTGGAGAAGCTGACCGCCGATCTCGACGCCTATTCGCACGCGATTTTTCGCCAGGACGCGGCGGCGAGCGGCGAGCGAACCGGGCGGCAGAGCCGAAACTTGCGGCGCATGCTGCGCAATCTCGGCCATGTCGGCGGCGTCACGTCGCGGATCGGCGAGACCCTGCTCGGCCTTTCCCGGATGGCGCCGTTCGTCACGCAAGCCGGCGCCGACATGCTGTCGCCCGAGGCGCGCGGCAAGCTCAAGAGCATCGCCCGCGACGTCGCCTCGCTCAGCGATTACGAGCGGCATCTCTCCGACAAGATCCAGTTCCTGCTCGACGCCAGCCTCGGCATGATCAATGTCGACCAGAACGATATTTTCAAAATCCTGACCCTGGTTTCGGTCGTCGGCATTCCGCCGACGTTGATCGCCAGCATGTACGGGATGAATTTCAAGGACATGCCCGAGCTCAGTTGGACCTATGGCTACCCTTACGGCCTGGCGGTGATCGTGCTCAGCGCGCTGATCCCGCTCGCCTGGTTCAAATGGCGCGGCTGGTGGTGAGGCGGCGCGAACGAGACGCCGAAGCCTGCTTGTCATTCCCGCGCAAGCGGGAATCCAGCAGCTCCCGCGCCTGCGGAGAGAGCGTACTGGATTCCCGCTTGCGCGGGAATGACAGTACTTTCGTTTCGTGAGACGACTACGAGCTGCCGACGGCAGTTTTCGTGCTATGCGCGCGCGGATTCTGGAGATCATCTCGCCAGGCGGATCGAGAGCTACTTCGTGAACCCGCCGCGGTGCCGAGGGCCGACCCGCCAGACCGGCAACGCTTCGCGTCGCTTTGCGGCCGCGATGAAATCGACGTGGACATGAGCAGCGCGCCGAAGCTCGTCGAGCGTTTTGGAGTGCGTTTGCCGCCGTGCCGCAGTGACGGCGGGGAGCGTCGCCACGATCGAGGCGCGCCCGACGCCCAATTAAGCGCCTTTAGCGTTCGACGAGGAAGTCGGCGCCTGCTCCATCACAACCCGCGAAAATACGGCGAGATCGACATTGCCGCCGCTGAGAATCATGCCGACACGCTTTCCTGCGATCGGATAGAGGCCATTGAAGGCCGCGGCGGCGCCGAGGCAGCCGGTCGGCTCGACAATCATCTTCATTCGCTCGGCGAAGAATCGCATCGCCTCGACCAATTGCGCGTCGGATACGACGACGATGTCGTCGACGAGGTCTTTGATGATCGGAAAGTTGTGCGCTCCCAGATGCGTGACGATGGCGCCGTCGGCAATCGATTTGGGCGGCGCGATATGGACGATCTCGCCGCGACGGAGCGATTGGCGGCCGTCGTCGCCCGCCTCCGGCTCGACTCCGACGACCTTGACGTCCCGGGCGAGCCGCTGAACAGCGAGGAGCGAGCCCGCCAGCAATCCGCCGCCGCCGAGCGGAACGAACAGGACGTCGAGCCGCCCGACCTCCTCGATCAGTTCCTTCGCGCAGGTCCCCTGCCCCGCGATCACGTCGGGATGATCATAGGGCGGGATGAGAGAGAGGCCCTGTTCGGTCGCGAGCCCGCGGGCGATCTCCTCGCGGTCCTCGGCGTAGCGATCGTAGAATTGGACGCGGCCGCCATAGTCCCGCGTCGCCGCGATCTTCGTCGCGGGCGCGTCCTTCGGCATGATGATCGTCGCGGTCACGCCCTGAAGGCGGCTCGCATAGGCGATGCACTGAGCATGGTTGCCGGAGGAATAGGCGACGACCCCGCGCTGGCGCGCCTCCGGCGACAGGGCCGCGATGGCGTTATATGCGCCCCGAAACTTGAACGCGCCGCCCCGCTGGAAGTTTTCGCACTTGAAGAAGAGCTCCGCGCCGAAGCGCTCGTTGGCTGTGCGCGAGGTGAGGACCGGCGTCCGATGCGCGGCGCCGGAAATGCGTTCAGCGGCGCGCGCCACATCGTCATATGCGGGTCGGGCGATCGCCATCGCGATGTCCTCACCCTCTGTCCCGCAGCAGTCGCGCCTTCTCGCGGCCCCAGTCGCGCTGCTTCTCGGTCTCGCGCTTATCGTGCAGTTTCTTGCCGCGGGCCAGCGCGAGGGCGACTTTCGCCCTACCCTTCTCGTTGAAATACATCCTGAGCGGTACGATCGTCATGCCCTCTCGTTCGACGCCGCGCGCCAGGCGCGCGATCTCGCGGCGATGCAGCAGCAGCTTTCGCGGCCGTTTCGGCTCGTGATTAAAGCGGTTGCCCTGCGTATATTCGGGTATGTTGGCGTTGTAGAGGATCATCTCGCCGCTGCGGTCGGCGGCGGCGTAGCTGTCGGCAACATTGGCCTTGCCGGCGCGCAGGGATTTGACCTCGGTGCCCGTCAAGGCGATGCCCGCTTCGAACGTCTCGCCGATCTCGTAATCGAACCGTGCGCGCCGGTTGTCCGCGACGATTTTATAGGTCGGCTTGTCTTTGGTCATCGCAATGGAATCGCGAGGTCGTCATTGGGAGGAGCGTAGCGAGGAAGCGATCCATTCATAGGGCTGTACTCTACGAATGGATTGCTTCGCTTCGCTCGTAATGACGGCGCGGGGATTTCGGCCAGGAGCGGTCATTCTCTAAGCGTTCAAAATCCCGGCCTGGACCATGGCCCGGCGTATCGCCGCCTCGGTCGCTTCGACAATCGGCACGAGCGGCAGCCGCATCTCGTTGCGGGCCCGGCCGAGCAAGCTCAGCGCGTATTTCGCGCCGCAGACGCCGGGCTCGATGAAGATCGCGTGGTGAAGCGCGGTCAATCGGTCCTGCACGCGCAAAGCGTGCGCGTAGTCGCCCTTGAACGTCGCCTCCATCAGTTCGGCGCAAAGCGCCGGCGCGACATTGGCGGTGACCGAAATGCAGCCATGCGCGCCCGCCGCCATGCAGGCGAGCGCGGTCATGTCCTCGCCGGAAAGCTGGATGAAGCCCGGTCCCATCGCCTGGCGCTGAAGCGAGACGCGGCCGATATTGCTGGTCGCGTCCTTCACCCCGACGATGTTCTTCAGTTCGTAGAGCCGCTTCATCGTCTCGACGGACATGTCGACCACAGATCGCGGCGGGATATTATAAATGATGATGGGAACCCCGACCGCGTCGTTCACTGCCTTAAAATGGCGATAAAGTCCCTCTTGATTGGGCTTGTTATAATAAGGGGTGACGACGAGAATGGCGTCGGCGCCCGCTTTCTCAGCGTGGCGCGCAAGTTCGATGGCTTCATGCGTGTTGTTTGATCCCGCTCCGGCTATAACCGGCACGCGGCCGCGCGCTTCGTCGATGCAAATGCTGACGGCGCGGCGGTGCTCCTCATGGGTCAAAGTGGGGCTTTCGCCCGTCGTGCCGACCGGGACCAGACCGTGAGAACCGGAGGAGATTTGCCAGTCGATCAAGCCGCGAAAGGCCTGCTCATCGAGTTTGCCGTCCTTGAACGGCGTTACGAGAGCCGGCAGCGAGCCGTGGAATTTCGCTTTCTCAACCATGGGGCCCCGTCAAAGCCGATCCGCTGTCATCGCCAGCAATGGCCGCTCGCTTCAAATGAAGCGGCCAGTCATAGACTGTCGGTCGGTGAGGGGAAAGGGGGACCAAGGGGCTAAAGAAAAACGCTGATGTGGTTATCATTTGGTAAGCAACAGGGGCGCAAGCTGGGCCTGTGGGGGCTCCGCTTGGGCAGCTTTTGTCTTCAAACGTCGCTCTTTTTTGTCCTGGCGATCATCGCCCAGGGCCCGGGCTCATCGCCGCCGCCTAAGCCCGCGGCATCGACTTCCGTGCGGCAACCGGCGCCGCCGCCGGATTTCGGCGTCCTCATCCCCTTCCCTCGCGACGAAGCCCTCGTCCCGACCGAGGGGCGGGCCGCGACGCCCGCGCCTGTTCCGACCGCGCCCGCTCCAGCGCCGAACAGCGCCGTCTCGGAACTCGCAGCTCCATCGATTGTTCCGCTCGCGCCGAACGCCGACGGCGTGAACAATCTCGTTCAGCTCGCCGGCTCTGGAGCCCATGAATTGGTCGCTGGGTACCACGCAGCCGCAGCGGCGGGCGAAAGGAGCCTTGCCTGGTTTTTCCGGAAGACGCCGCTCGCCGGGGCCGATTTCTCGACGCTGAACGCCGCCGCGGCGCTTTACCAGAAGGGCGACATCCCCGGCGGCGACGCGATCGCCGGCCATATCGACGATCCGCTCCAGCGCCTCGCCCTCGAATGGGTGGCGCTGCGCGCCGCGCCGCGCGAGGCGGGCATGGCCCGCATCGCCAATTTCATGAAGGCGCATCCCGATTGGCCGTCGCGCAATTGGCTCGTTTCCTTTCGCGAAGCGCTGCTCTATGCGGACCGCAATCAGCCGGACGTGATCCACAAGGCTTTCGCCGACGCGCCGCCAATGTCGCCGGCGGGCGTGCTGGCGCTGGCGACGGTCGAGCGCCAACAAGGCCATCTCGATAAAGCCGCCGCGCTGATTCGCGATCTGTGGCGGAACGGCGAGCTCGAAGGCTGGCTCGAAGGCTCAATCTTGCGCGATTTCGGTCCGCTCCTCGGCGGCGCGGACCATCGCGCCCGCGCGGTGCGGCTCCTCTACGCCGAGAAATATGGTCAGGCGCAGCGCATCGCCGCCTTGGCGGGGGGCGACGCGCCGGTCCTCGCCAGCGCCTGGATCGCCGCCTCGCATGGCGCGCTCACGGACAAGGCCCTCGCCGCGCTGCCCGCCTCGGTCAAGAATGCGCCCGGCCTGCTTTATGCGCGCATTCAGGGCTTGCGCCGCGCGGACCGCGCGCTCGAAGCCGCGCAATTGATGCGCTCGGCCCCGAAGGAACAGGCCGACCTCGTCGAAGGCGACAAGTGGTGGGACGAGCGTCGGATGATCGCGCGACGATTGCTCGACGGCGCGCTGACCAAGGACGCCTATCAGCTTTGCGCCGAACCGGCGGCTTCTTCGACGATCGCGCGCATTGACCAGGCCTTTCACGCCGGCTGGATCGCCCTGCGCTTCCTCAACGATCCGGAAACGGCGTCGCGTCATTTCGCGGCGCTGGCGAGCCTCGCCCAAACGCCGCTCGCGGCCTCCCGCGCGGCCTATTGGCAAGGACGGGCCGCCGAGCAAGCGGGACAACCGGAGCAGGCGAAACTCTTCTACGAGCGAGCCGCGGCCTTTTCCTCGGCCTATTACGGCCAGCTCTCGGCCGAAAAGCTCGATCGGCCGCTCGTCTTCCGCGCCTCCAGGCCGGCCAGAGCCGATCAGCGCGAGGATGCGACCCGCGTCATCGAGCTCCTTTACGACGCGAAGCTCAACGCTTTCGCGCGCGCTCTGGCGATCGACGCGGCGAAAACCTATAGGGACGAAACCCAGCTCGCCGCGCTCGCCCACGTCGTCGCTCGCATCGCCGACGCGCCGACCGCGGTCGAAATCGGCAAACAGGCGATGGTGCGCGGCTTCTCGCTCGACGAGGCGGCTTTCCCGACCTATGGCGTGCCGTCCTTCTCGCCGCTGGTCGGCTCCGCCGACCTGCCGCTCGTCTATTCGGTGGCCCGCCAAGAAAGCGAATTTGCGACCGCGGCCGCTTCCGGCGCCGGCGCCAAAGGCGTGATGCAATTGCTGCCGCAAACCGCGCGCGACACCGCGCGGCGCGCCGGCATCGCCTTCGATCTGACCCGCCTGATCACCGATCCGGCCTTCAATGTCCAACTGGGCGCCGCCTTTCTCGGCCAATTGCTTTCCGACGAAGGCGGCTCGATCATTCTCACCCTCGCCGCCTATAACGCCGGCGGCGGCCGCGTTCAGCAATGGATCGAGCGCTATGGCGATCCGCGCCAGCCCGGCGTCGATCCGGTCGACTGGGTCGAGCGCATTCCTTTCGACGAGACGCGCGACTACGTCCAACGCGTGATGGAGAATTGGCGCGTTTACCGGGCGCGGTTCAGCCAGGCCTCCGCTGCGCAGGCGGCCCCCGCGCCGGCGTCACGCTTCGCAAGCAAATTTGACGTAAACTGAAATAATAATGACGATCAACACAGTTCATTGCCTCGCGAGACGTGACCGCTCGCGTTGAGCGAGCGAGCGCCAGGGCAACGTCACCCATAAAGCGCTCGAACAATTGCTCCGGTTACAGAGAACTGAACCTAATTCATTCATAGTCGGGTAACCGTGCAGCGAGCTCTTTCTCTCTTTATTTGAAACCAGACCGCGAGTTCTTGCGTCCTATGCTCGTGAGCCTTTTGGCTTTCGTAGAGTGAAGGAGGGCGCGTCCAATGACCGTCAATTGTCGGGGACCATCGTCCTATCGTCATTTTCTTTGCGGCGTCGGCGCAACCGCGCTTCTTTGCCTTTCGACCTGGAGCCCTGCATCGGCCCTTAGCGTCGGGGTCGGGGTCGGGACTGGCGGCGCGCATGGCGTCAGTGCGGGCGTCGCCGCGTCGGTCGGCGGCCAGCATGGCGTCACCGCCAAGGCCGGCGCGGCGATTGGCGGCACGAACGGCGTCACTGCAGGCGTCGCCGCGTCGGTCGGAGGCCAGCATGGCGTTAACGCCAAGGCCGGCGCAGCGATCGGCGGCACGAACGGCGTCAAAGGCGCCGTCGCGAAGGCGGGCCTGAGCGTCGGCGGCCCTACCGGCGTCGACGCCGGCCTTTCCGCCTCGATCGGCGGGCCAAACAGCGTTGGCGTGAACGCCGACGTCTCGGTCGCCAATACGAGCCAACTCGGCGCCCAGCTTTCAGGCCCGAGCAGCCCCGCCGACACGAGCGCGACCACGACGTCGTCGCTGTCGTCCATGAGCGCCAACGCGTCGTCTCAATCCGGCGAAACCAAACTTCGGATCGCGATGAAACGCCTTTGCCCGACGATTCTCGCCGATCCGAGCGGTTACGACGACAATCTCGTCGTACTATGCAGCCGAGTCGCGCGCTTGTAGCCGCGATCGAAGAGGCCGCCCCGCCGGGGCGGCCTCGAACTTTGCCCCAGTCAGGCGCGCAAAGGCGCGACGCTTTGCACCGGTGGGCGGCTCCGCCCGATTGCGGCGGCGCGCGTTCGCGAGACCGTACCCTGCCTCGGCCACGCCTGCGCTGACGGTCACGCGCATCAAGCCGCCTCTTGCGTCACCCGAATGCGATCGCGCGGCGATTTGATTAAAATACTATGCTCATTTTCAAGTAATTGATGTAAACCATGAGTACTGTTTCGATAATTACTTCCGTAACAACCGTTGGACAATCGCGTTAAGCCAAAATACACTAAGCTTCACTTGTGCTGCGGGGTTTGCGTAAAGCGTTATCCTGAGACAGTCGTCGGACCGCGAAGAAGGGACGCGCTCCGGCGTTTTCTTGGGATAAATGAGCGTCACGCGCCCAGGGCGATTGGGACGGGCGCATGCTCAGCGAAGCGATCGACGATCTTTCGATTTTCTCCTCGACGATCCCGGCCGGACGGGAGCAAAAACGGGCGGCGCAGGCCGTCGTCCTCGCCTGCATTCTCATCTTTCTCGCCGCCGCGCGTTTCGCGCGCCTCGCGTTGCCGGCGATCGCGTCGTTCGTTCCGGCTTATGAGACGGTGATTGCGACGAACTCTCTCATCACCGCGGTGCTGCTGTTCGGCCATTTCCGCCATGCAGGCTCGCGCGACCACTATATTCTCGCCTGCGGCTTTCTGCTGACCGGCTTTCTCGCCATCGCGCACGAACTATCGTTTCCCGGCGTCTTCGCCGCGAGCGGGCTGCTCGGCCAACCGGCGCAGACGACGCCCTGGCTTTACATGTTCTGGCACGCCGCCTTGCCGATTTTCGTCATCCTCTATGCCGCTATGAAAGACGGCGCCGGCATGACGCCTCCGACGCGATGGCGACCGCGTTACGCCGTGCTTATCGCTCTCGCCGCTGCGGTCGCGCTGACCATCTTCGCGGTCGTCCTGACCTCGCTGCTGCCCGAAATCATCCCAGCCGATCGCGACGCAATGCTGATGACCGTCATGCTGTCGGACGTCGTCGGCCTGGGATTGTTCGCGCTCGCCATTCTCTGGCTGCGGCGGCCCTATTTCGTGCTCGACCTCTGGATCATGGTCGTGATGTGCGCGTCGATCTGCGAAGTCGCGCTCTCGGCTGCGCTGAACACGGGCCGCTTCGATCTCGGCTTCTATATCGGCTGCGGCTTCGGCCTGTTCGCCTCCAGCGTGATGATCATGGCGCTGCCGCTGGAGAACGGCCGATTGTATGAACGGCTCAAGGAAGCCGCGGTCGAATTGGGACGACTCGCCACAACCGACCCGCTGACCGGCGTCGCCAATCGCCGGGCTTTCGAAAAAGCGTTGGACCTCGAATGGCGGCGCGCGGCGCGGCGCAACCTCCCGCTTTCGCTGGCGCTGATCGATATCGACTTCTTCAAGAACTACAACGATTGCTATGGCCATCCCGCCGGCGATCAATGCCTCAAGGCGGTGGCGACGGCGCTCGAGAACAACACCCGGCGCGCCGGCGAGATGACGGCGCGCTATGGCGGCGAAGAATTCGCCGTCTTGTTGCCGCATGCCGACGCCGCCGAGGCGCGCCGTCACGCCGAGCGCATTTGCTACGCGATCGCGGCGCTGAACATTCCCCATGCTCGCTCGGACGCCGGCGCGTGTGTCACCGTCAGCGTCGGCGTTGCGACCATGTCGAGCGAAACGGCGGAGGCGATCAGCGCTCATGGCGTCGCCGGGCCGCGCGGCGTCGCCTCGATCAAACTCGTCGAGGCCGCCGACAAGGCGCTTTATGCCGCCAAGGCCATGGGCCGCAACCGGGTCTGCGCCTTCGCCGCATCGCCTGACGGCGTCGCCGCGGAGATCGGCGCGCTGCCAAAGGCGGCGGAATAGAAAAGCCGCCCCGCCCGGCCCGTTGGAAATCGCGAGCCGCACAGTGAAAAACTGTGCTTGCAGGGCGGAATTTCTCTACCCTATCGCGGCGCGGAACCGCTCGTTGCAAAGGCGACGAGCCGTTCATCCGGTCAAATGAGCCTCGGCGCAAAAGCCGCGCTTCGCAAAATAGGGGCTAAGTTAGCGCCTGCGACTTTGGCCTCGCCAAAGAAGCCTGCTTGACAAAAAAGCCTTCCGGCAGGATCATTTGTATACAAACGAGACCGAGGGAGAGTCGATCTCGTGTATGCCCGCCCCGCCGAACTCGAAGCTGCACTGGATTTGCTCGCCGAGCCCGGCGCGCGGATCCTGGCGGGCGGAACCGATATCTTCCCTGCGGCGGGCGAGAGGCCGCTTGCTGCTCCGCATATTGACGTGACCGGCATCGCCGCGTTGCGCGGCCTGAGTATGGCGCCGGACGAGGTGCGGATAGGGGCCGCAATAACCTGGTCTGAACTGGCGAAGGCCGAGCTGCCGGCCGCTTTCGACGCCCTGAAGGCGGCCGCGCGCGAAGTGGGCGGCGCGCAAATCCAGAATCGCGGCACGATCGCCGGCAATCTTTGTAATGCGTCGCCGGCGGCGGACGGCGTTCCGCCGCTTTTGATCCTGAACGCCGAGATCGAGATCGCTTCGCGCCGCGGCGCGCGACGACTGCCGATCCGCGACTTCATCACCGGCAATCGCCGCACCGCGCTCGCGCCGGGCGAGATCGTGACAGCGATCATCGTCCCGACGCCGCAACCGACCATGCGCGCGAGCTTTCTCAAGCTCGGCGCCCGGCGCTACCTCGTCATCTCGATCGTCATGGTCGCCGCTTTGCTCGACATCGCGGACGGCGTCGTCCGCGAGGCCCGCGTCGCGGTCGGCGCCTGCTCGGCCGCGGCCAAACGGCTGCCGACGCTGGAGCGGCGCCTTCTGGGCGTCGCCGCCCACCCCGGCTTGGGCGATCTGGCCGCGTCCGAAGACCTCGCCTTGCTTTCGCCGATCGACGATTTGCGCGCCACCGCCGAGTACCGCCGCGACGCCGCCCTGACATTGGTCCGTCGCGCGGTCGAAGCGTGTCTCGCCGGCCAAGCCGGAGGGATCGTCTGATGCTCGACCGCGCGGGCGTCTCGCTCACGCTCAACGGCGCGCCGGCGCGGCTGGCGTCCTCGCCGCTCGATCGGTTGAGCCACGCCCTGCGCGAGGAATGCGGGCTGACCGGCGTCAAGGTCGGCTGCGACGCCGGCGATTGCGGCGCCTGCACCGTGCTGATCGACGGCGAGCCGGTCTGCGCGTGCCTGACTGCGGTCGGCCAGGTCGAGGGACGAGCGATCGAGACGGTCGAGAGCCTGTCGCGCGGCGGAGACGATGTTCGCCGGCTCAAGGCGGCCTTTCACGCGCAGGGCGCGGCGCAATGCGGCGTCTGCACGCCGGCCATGCTGCTCGCCGCGACCGCGCTGTTGCGCAAGAACGCCCGGCCGAGCGAAATCGACATCGAGGACGCGCTCGGCGGCGTGCTTTGCCGCTGCACGGGTTATCGCAAGATCATTGAGGCGGTGAAGATCGCGCACAATTTCGATCCCGCGCCCGGCCCCGCCGCTCCTAGGGACGGCGCTGTCGGCCGCCGCCTCGCCCGGCTCGACGGCGAGCGCAAAATCTCCGGCGCGGAGATTTTCGGCGCGGATGAATGGCCGGCCGGCGCGCTTCTCGCTCGCGTCGTACGTTCGCCGCATCATCACGCGCGCTTCTTCTTCGGCGATCTCGACGCCTTTCAGCGCGCGCATCCGGGAATCGTCGCGATCTTCACCGCGAAAGACGTGCCGGGCGAGAACTGCTTCGGCGTGATCGCCCCGTTCGCCGACCAGCCGGCGCTGGCGGAGCGCGCCGCGCGCTTTCGCGGCGAAGCCGTCGCGCTGATCGTCGGCGAAGACGGGGCGATGCGCGGGCTCGATCTCGCCGCTTTTCCAGTACGATGGGAGCCGCTGCCGGCGCTGATGACGATCGACGAAGCGGCCGCACCCGACGCAGAGCTGATTCATCCCGGCCGGCCGGGCAATATCCTGACAAGCGGCCGCGTCGCGCGGGGCGATGTCGAGGCCGAGCTCGCCGGAGCCGACATTGTCGTCGCAGGCGAGTTCGAGACCGGCTTTGTCGAACACGCCTATATCGAGCCTGAAGCCGGCTTCGCCCGCAGAATCGGCGACCGCATTGAAGTCCAAGCGTGCACGCAGGCGCCTTATATGGATCGCGACGACGTCGCGAAGATTCTGGGAATCGCGCCCGAGCAGGTGCGGATCGTCCCGAGCGCGGTCGGCGGCGGCTTCGGCTCGAAGCTCGATCTGTCGGTGCAGCCGTTCATCGCGCTTGCCGCTTGGAAGCTCAACCGGCCGGTGCGGATGATCTATTCGCGCAATGAATCGATCATGACCACCACCAAGCGCCATCCGGCGCGCATTCGCGCCAGAGTCGGCGCGATGCGGGACGGCCGGCTGCTCGCCATGGATTTTGCCGCCGACTTCAACACCGGCGCCTACGCCTCCTGGGGCCCGACCGTCGCCAATCGCGTGCCGGTGCATGCTTCCGGTCCGTACCGCATGCCGCATTACCGCGCGCTGACCCGCGCCATCCATACGCATTGCGTGCCGGCCGGCGCGTTTCGCGGCTTCGGCGTGCCGCAGACTGCGATCGCGCAAGAGCAGCTCTATGACGAGCTCGCGCTGAAGCTCGGCATCGACCGGCTCGAATTTCGCATTCTCAACGCCTTGCAGGCGGGCGACTCGACCGTAACCGGCCAAGTCTTCAAGGACGGCGTCGGCTTCAAGGCCTGCCTCGAAGCCTTGCGGCCGCGCTGGCGCGAGGCGCTCCAAGCGGCGCGCGCTTTCAACGAGAGCGCAGCCGGCCCAATGCGCCGCGGGGTTGGCGTCGCCGGCATGTGGTACGGCTGCGGCAACACCTCGCTGCCCAATCCGTCGACCATGCGGCTCGGCCTGACGCCCGACGGCCGCCTGACCTTGTTCCAGGGCGCGGTCGATATCGGCCAGGGTTCGAACACAGTCATCCCGCAAATATGCGCCGACGCGCTCGGCGCGCCGCTCGACCTGTTCGATCTCGCCTCGGCCGATACGGATACGACGCCGGACTGCGGCAAAACCTCCGCCTCGCGCCAGACTTTCGTCTCTGGTAAGGCGGCGTACCTCGCCGGCAGAGCGATGCGGCGCGAGATTCTGCGCCTCGCCAATGTCGGCGAGGAGGCGACGATCCGTTTCGACGGCGACGCCGTGCTCATCGCCGGTGCCGGCGGCGAGCGCCGGGTCCAACTTCGTACCTTACCCATCAACAGCGCAGGCTTCGTCGTCGAAGTTCAGGAGACGTTCGATCCGCCGACCTCGCCGCTTGATGAAAACGGCCAGGGCGAGCCCTACGCGGTCTTCGGCTATGGCGCCCATCTTGCCGAAATCGAGGTCGATGTCGAGCTCGGCCGGGTCAAGGTCCTGCGCCTGACCTGCGCGCATGACGTCGGCAAAGCGATCAACCCGACGCTGGTCGAAGGTCAGATCGAAGGCGGCGCGGCGCAAGGCCTCGGCCTGGCGCTGATGGAGGAGTTCTTCCCGGGCAAGGGCGAGAACCTCCACGACTATCTCATCCCGAGCGTCGGCGACATGCCGCCGGTCGAAAGCATCCTGATCGAGGAGGCTTCGTCGATCGGCCCGTTCGGCGCCAAGGGAATCGGCGAGCAGGCCTTGATCCCGACTGCGCCGGCGATCCTCAACGCCATTCATGACGCGACCGGCGCGCGGATCACGCGCGCGCCGGCGACGCCGGACCGGGTGCGCGCCGCGATCCTTGCTTTGCGAAAGAAAGACCATGACTGACGCCGACGGCAAGATCCGCTGCGACGCCTGTCCCGTCCTCTGCTACATCCGCGAGGGCATGACCGGCGCCTGCGACCGCTACGCCAACCGCAACGGCGAACTGGTCCGCGTCGATCCGCATATCCTGCTCGAACGTACGGTGAGCGACGGCGGCGAGGTCGTGCCCTTCGCGGCCCAAACGCAGGAATGGAGCGGCGACATCGTCAACGCGCCGGCGCCTTTCGTCACCGCAATCGGCGCCGGGACGACGTACCCTGACTACAAACCGGCGCCGTTCATCGTCTCCTCGAAAGTCGACGGGGTCGATATGGTGACGGTCGTCACCGAGGGCATCTACTCCTATTGCGGCGTCAAGCTGAAGATCGACACCGACCGCCATCTCGGCGCGGAATGCGCCACCGTGCGCGCGCAGGGCGAACCGGTCGGGCACGTGACCACCGGCGAATACGGTTCGCAAATGCTGTCGCTCGGCGGCGTCAATCACCTGACCCATAGCGGCAAGAAAGAGGGCCGCGTCACCTGCGAGACTTTGCTCGATCTCTGCAACCGCAAGCCAGTCGAGCTGACCGTCGACGGCGGCGCGACGATTCTCGTCCAGGCCGGCAAGCCGCCGATCGTCAACGGCCAAAGCGAAGAGCGCATGCGGGTCGGCTGCGGCTCGGCCACGATCGGCATGTTCGCCAAACAATGGTACGGCAAGGTCGACGAGGTCGTGGTCGTCGACGACCACATTACCGGCGTGCTCTCCGAGCACCAGGCCGGCAAACTACTCGGCGCGAGGGACACCGGCGTCAAGATGAAAGGCCGGCGCTCGACGCCGGGCCGCTATTTCCATGTCGCCGAGCCGGGAACCGGCTGGGGCGGCGCAAACATTTCCGACCCGCTCGACATCATCGCCGGCTTCGATCCGAAAGTCGCCTGGCCCGGCCTCACCCTGCTGATGGTCTCGACCACCGGCGAGCAGCACGCCTTCTATCGTCTCGACGAAACGTTGCGGCCCGTGCAGGAGCCGCTGCCTGACAACCTGCGCGTCTCGGTCGAGCGCATCCGCGAGAATTGCGAGCCGGCTTTGTGCTCGGTTCTTTTCATGGCCGGCGCCGGCGGCTCGCTGCGCGCCGGCGTCACGGAAAATCCCGTGCGCTTGACGCGCTCGGTGCGGCAGGCCTTGACGACGGTCACCGCCGGCGGCGCGCCGGTCGTGATCTGGCCGGGCGGCGGCATCACCTTCATGGTCGACGTGACGCTCCTGCCCGACAACGCCTTCGGCTATGTGCCGACGCCGGCGATCGTCGCGCCGATCGAGTTCACCATGCGGCTGGAGGATTACGCCGCTTTGGGCGGCCATGTCGATCATGTTCGGCCTTTGCGCGACATTGTCGAGACGCACGCCAAACGGCAAACGAGCGGCGCCGCAACTGCGCCGCTGCGGAGACAGGCGTGAGAGCGCCGCCGCAAGTTCAGCGCTTCGGCGACGGCCGGCTGCATCTGCAGGACGGGCCGATCGACCTGATCATCGAAGCGTTCGGCGCCGAGGACGCAATCGAACTCGCCTATGCGGCGGCGTGGCGACGCTTCCAGACCGTGCTCGACGAGCTCTGCGCCGAATTGCCGCTGCTCCGGGCCGCGGCGCGACCCGGGGCCTCTCGCCCAGCCGGCGTCGTGGCCCGACGCATGGCGGCGGCGGTCGCGCCGTTTAGCGCAACCCGTTTCATCACGCCGATGGCGGCGGTCGCCGGCGCGGTGGCCGAGGAGATTCTTCAGGCGATGACCGACGCTGCGCCCCTACGCCGCGCTTACGTGAACAATGGCGGCGACATCGCGCTGCATCTTATGCCGAACGAGCAATTTTCGATCGGGATGGTCGATCGGCCGGATAGGCCGAGCCTCATCGGCGCGGCGACGATCGCAGCGCGTCATCCGGTGCGCGGCGTTGCGACGTCCGGCTGGCGCGGGCGCAGCTTCTCGCTCGGCATAGCCGACGCCGTCACCATTCTGGCTCGGACGGCCGCCGCGGCCGACGCTGCGGCGACGCTGGTCGCCAACGCCGTCGACCTTCCTGGACATCCGGCGATTGATCGCGCGCCGGCCTCGTCGCGCGATCCGCAAAGCGATCTCGGCGAGCGGCTCGTGACGATCGCAGTCGGCGCGCTGACGCCGGCGGAGATCGACGAAGCGCTGGCGCGCGGCGTGGCCGAGGCGAAGCGGCTTAAAACCCTCGGCGCGATCGAGGCCGCCGCCTTGCGGCTCTGTGGCGAAACGCGGCTTTGCGGCGTCGAGGCGAGGCTGTACAACGGCGCGAAGGAAGGGTTGCGAGCGAAGCGAAACAGTCCAGGAAACACCGGCGATTCCTGGATGCTTCGTCGCTTCGCTCCTCGCAATGACGTCGTGAAGAAGAGCAAGCGCCATGCCGTCGGTTGAGGAACGCAAGCGTGTCGTCTCGGTCGAAGAGATCTATCACGAAGGCGGCCCCGTTGCGGCGAAGCCTTATCGCCGCGCGTCCATTCTCTCGGTCATCAAAAACCCGTTCGCCGGGCGCTACGTCGAGGATATCGTCGGCTTCTCGGACGACTTGAAGCCGCTCGGCCTCGGTATGGCGCGGGCGCTGATCGCCGCGCTAGGCGGCGATCCCAAAGCGATCGAAGGCTATGGCAAGGGCGCGATCGTCGGCGCCGCCGGCGAGATCGAGCATGGCGCGCTTTGGCATGTCCCCGGCGGCTACGCCATGCGCGAAGCGCTGGGCGGGGCCAAGGCGATCGTGCCTTCGGCGAAGAAGGTCGCTGGTCCCGGCGCGCGGCTCGACGTGCCGATCACGCATATCAACGCCTCGTACGTGCGCAGCCATTTCGACGCGGTCGAGATCGGGGTCGTCGACGCGCCGCGCGCCGACGAAATCCTGCTCGCGCTCGCCATGACCACAGGTCCGCGCGTGCACAACCGCGCCGGCGGCCTCAAAGCGTCGGAGATCAAGGGAGTGGACGGGCTCCGATGAAAGCCAAAATCCGCAAGCTCGTCACCGTTCTCGAAGAAACGCGCGCCGAGATGGACCGCGCCGTCGATCCGCCGACGCGGCGCGCCGCCGCCATCGCGGTGATCGAAAATCCATTCGCCGGCGGCTATGTCGAGGACCTTTCCGAATTGATCGACATCGGCGAGGAGCTCGGCGAATTGCTGGCGAGCCGCGCCGTCGCCGCGCTCGGCATCGAAGGATCGGCGGCGGAGAGCTACGGCAAAGCCGCGGCGGTCGGCGAAAACGGCGAGCTCGAACATGCGGCGGCGATCTTGCATCCCAAACTCGGCGCGCCCGTGCGCAAGGCGCTCGGCAAGGGCGCGGCGCTGATCCCGTCATCGAAGAAGCGCGGCGGACCGGGCGTCCCGCTTGATATTCCGCTCGGCCATAAGGACGCGGCGTTCGTGCGCAGCCATTTCGACGGCATGGAGGTGAGGGTTTCAGACGCGCCCCGCGCGAACGAGATCGTCGTCGCGGTGGCGGTGACGGATTCGGGTCGGCCCCTGCCGCGCGTAGGCGGCTTGAAGAAGGACGAGATCAAGGGCGAAGACGGGCTGCGGTGAGTTCCGGTTTGTGTCATTCCCGCGCAAGCGGGAATCCAGGCTGAGCTGATCCAGAAGCGCGGCGCTCGTTGGATTCCCGCTTGCGCGGGAATGACACCGGGGGTGATTGGAGATGCCGCGGCCGCCCGACGTGGCGGAAGACGTTTCTGGAGGGAGTGAGGATCATGAAGAGTTTGTCCGCCGCGCTCTACGCGCTGGGCCTGATCGCGGCTTCGGCCTCATTTGGCGCGCCTGCTTCGGCCGAAGACACGATCAAAATCGGCGAGATCAATTCCTATTCCGGCCTGCCGGCCTTTACCGAGCCGTACCGCAAAGGCTGGCAATTGGCGCTGGACGAGATCAACGCCGCCGGCGGGGTCGACGGCAAGAAGCTGGAAGTGATCTCGAAGGACGACGGCGGCAAGCCGGCCGAGGCGGTGACCGCCGCCAACGAGCTCGTCTCGAGGGACGGCGTCGTCATGCTGGCCGGCACGTTCTTCTCCAATATCGGCCTCGCCGTCTCCGACTTCGCCAAGCAAAAGAAAATTCTCTTCCTCGCCGCCGAGCCGCTGACCGACGCAATCACCTGGTCCAAGGGCAATCGCTATACATTCCGCCTGAGGCCCGCCAATTACGAGCAGGCCGGCATGTTGGCCGAGGAAGCCGCCAAACTGCCGGCAAAGAAATGGGCGACCATCGCGCCGAACTACGAATACGGCCAGTCCGCGGTCGCCGCGTTCAAAAAGCTGCTCTCGGCCAAACGGCAGGACGTGCAATGGATAGGCGAGCAATGGCCGCCGCAAGGCAAGATCGACGCCGGCGCCGTGGTCGAGGCTATCGCCAAGACCGAACCCGACGCGATCCTCAATGTCGAGTTCGGCCCCGACCTCGTCAAGCTGGTGCGCGAAGGCGAGACGCGCGGCTTGTTCAAAGGCCGCTCGGTGGTGAGCTTCCTGACCGGCGAGCCCGAATATCTCGACCCGTTGAAGGATGAAACGCCCGTCGGCTGGATCGTCACCGGCTATCCCTGGAACGACGTCTCCATCCCTGAACACGCCGCCTTCTTGAAAGCGTACCAGGCGAAGTACAACGATTACCCGAGACTCGGCTCGGTCGTCGGCTATTCGACCTTGAAGGCCGCAGCCGCCATCCTGGCCAAGGCCAAGTCCACGGACAGCGAAAAGCTGGTCGACGCCGCGGAAGGGATCGAGGTCGAGACGCCGTTTGGCAAGGTCACGTTCCGCAAGGCCGATCATCAATCGACCCTCGGCGCTTTTGTCGGCAAGACCGCGCTGAAAGACGGCAAGGGCGTGATGGTCGACGCCGAGTACCGCGACGGCGCGAAATACCTGCCGCCGGAGGATGAAGTAAAGGCGCTGAGGCCGCAGGATTGATGGCGTACGCGGCGCCCCTATCCTCCCCCGCGAACCGGGGGAGGGGGACCATGCGAAGCATGGTGGAGGGGGCTCAGCTCCATCAGGACTATCCTGAACCACCGGAAGCCCCCTCCACCGGCCTTCGGCCGGTCCCCCTCCCCCGTTTCGCTGCGCTCCACGGGGGAGCACAAAGGTGGTCTATCCTCCCCCGCTATGCGGGGGAGGAAGGTACGCTATAGTGACCTTCTTTCTCGTTCAATTCGTCACGGGCCTCGCCAGCGCCTCATCGCTGTTTCTCGCGGCTTGCGGCCTGTCGATCATTTTCGGCGTCACCCGCGTCGTCAATTTCGCCCATGGCGCCTTCTATATGCTCGGCGCCTACCTCGCCTTCACGCTCGCCAGCCGGCTCGCGGGCGATGTCGGCTTCTGGGCGGGAATTATCCTGGCGTCGCTGGCCGTGGCGGCGATCGGCGCGTTGATCGAGATGGCGCTGCTGCGCCGCCTCTACAGCGCGCCGGAGCTGCTGCAATTGCTCGCGACTTTCGGCGTCACGCTCGCGGTCGAAGACATCGCGCTGCTGATCTGGGGGCCGGAGGACTTGCTCGGCCCGCGCGCGCCCGGCTTCAAAGGCGCCGTCAATCTCCTCGGCCAAGCGTTTCCGACCTACGATCTTCTCCTCATCGCGTTGGGGCCGCTGGTCCTCGCGCTGCTCTGGCTGCTGTTCCGCCGCACGCGCTGGGGCGTGCTGGTGCGCGCGGCGACGCTCGATCGCGAGATGGTCGCGGCGCTCGGCGTCAATCAGAAATGGCTGTTCACCAGCGTCTTCGCGCTCGGCGTCTTTCTCGCGGCGCTCGGCGGCGCGTTGGAGTTGCCGCGCGAGGCGGTGAGCCATACGCTGGATCTGCAGATCATCACCGAAGTCCTGGTCGTCGTGGTGATCGGCGGGCTCGGCAATGTGCTCGGCACGTTTCTCGCCGCCATCATCGTCGCCGAACTCAACGCGTTCGGCATTCTGATCTTTCCCAAAATCTCGATCGTCTTGGTTTTCTTGGTCATGGCCTTGGTGCTGATCGTCAGGCCATGGGGATTGCTCGGCCGGGCGGAGGCGGCGGCGCGGATGGCGGGCGGCGCCTCGCTGGCGCGCTGGCGTCCGTTCGATAAGCGCGGCCGCCTGCTTGCCGCGCTCGCCGTAGCCGCCGCCGCGCTGTTCCCGTTCTTCGCCGGCGATTACGCGCTAAGCGTCGCGACGGAAGTCCTGATCTTCATGCTTTACGCGGCGAGTCTGCACGCCCTGGTCGGCGCCGGCGGCCTCGTTTCGTTCGGCCACGCCGCCTATTTCGGCCTCGGCGCGTACGGAGCGTCCCTCGCCTTGAAGCAACTCGGCCTGCCGATGGAGGCGGCGCTCGTCGCCGGCCCGGTCCTCGGCTTTGCCGGCGCGCTCCTCTTCGGCTGGTTTTCGGTGCGCCTTTCCGGCGTCTATTTCGCCATGCTGACCCTCGCCTTCGCCCAGATCGCCTGGTCCATCGCCTTCCAATGGAGCGAAGTCACCGGCGGCGACAACGGCCTCATTGGCGTCTGGCCAAGCGCTTGGGCGGAAAGTCCGGCGCATTTCTATTGGCTGGCTCTCGCGCTCGCCGCTTTGGCGATCGCGCTGCTGCGCGTCATCGTCTTCTCGCCCTTCGGCTACGCGCTCCGCGCCTTGCGCGACAGCGAATTGCGCGCCGAGGCGATCGGACTCGACCGCCATCGCCTGCAATGGATCGGCTTCGCCGTCGCAGGCGCTTTCGCCGCGCTCGCCGGCGCGCTGTTCGCCTTTCTCAAAGGCAGCGTCTTTCCCGACACGCTCGGCATTCCGCTGTCGATCGACGGTTTGGTCATGGTCTTGCTCGGCGGCGTCGGCACGGTCTCTGGCGGCGCGCTCGGCGCGCTGCTCTACAAGACGTTGTCGATCTGGGTTATCAGCGAGACGGATTACTCCAAGCTGGTCCTCGGCTTGCTCATCGTCGCGCTGGTCGCGCTGTTCCCGCAAGGGCTGCTCGGCGCCGTCCAAGCCTGGCGCGGCCGAGATGCGCGCTTGCAAGGCGCGACGCCATGAAAGTTCTCGCCGTCGAAAATCTCGGCAAGACCTATTCCGGCTTCGAGGCGGTCAAGGCGGTGAGCTTTTCGCTCCAAGCCGGCGAAATCCTGGCCCTGATCGGCCCGAACGGCGCCGGCAAGAGCACCTGTTTCAACATGATCAATGGCCAGGTCACGCCGAGCCGCGGCGCGATCGAGATATTCGGCCGCAACGTCGTCGGGCTGACGCCGCGCGCCATCTGGCGGCTCGGGGTCGGCCGCACTTTCCAAGTCGCCGCGGCTTTCGCCTCGATGTCGGTCGCCGAGAACGTGCAAATCGCGCTGCTGTCGCATCATCGCCGGCAATGGCGCCTCGCCGGCTGGGCGGCGCGCTTTTATGTGGACGAGGCGGCGTCCTTGCTGTCGCTCGTCGGCATGAAGGAGCAGGCCAAGCGAAGCTGCGGCGAGCTCGCCTATGGCGATCTCAAGCGCCTCGAATTCGCGCTCGCTTTGGCGAACGAGCCAAGATTGCTGCTGATGGACGAACCGACGGCCGGCATGGCGCCGAAGGAGCGCGGCGCGTTGATGGCCCTCGTCGCGAAAATCGCACGGGAGCGCAAGATCGGCGTGCTCTTCACCGAGCACGACATGGACGCGGTCTTCGCTTACGCCGATCGCATCCTGGTGCTCAATCGCGGCGCGCTGATCGCCGAAGGGCCGCCCGCCGCGGTGAGGGCCGATCCGGATGTGCAAGCGGTCTATCTCGGCGCCGGGACCTTGTACGGAGCCGCGTCTTGAGCGCGCCTGCCAAGCTCAGCGTCAAGGATCTGAACGCCGCCTATGGCCGCGCGCATATCCTGTTCGACGTCTCCCTTGAGGTCGCCGCCGGCGAAGCCGTGGCGCTGATTGGCCGCAACGGCGCCGGCAAGTCGACGACCTTCCGCGCGATCCTCGGCTTCGTCGCCAATCGCAGCGGCGAAATCCGATTCGACGGCGCCGACCTCTCCCGCCTCGCGCCGCATGACATCGCCCGGCGCGGCCTCGGCTATGTGCCGGAGGACCGGCGGATTTTCGCCGATCTTTCGGTTGAAGAGAATCTCGAAGTCGGCCGCCAGAAACAGCGCCCGGGCGCGCCGCGATGGACCACGGAGCGCCTGTTCGAAATCTTCCCCAATCTGGCGGAGACCCGCGCGAGGCTTGGCGGCCGCCTCTCGGGCGGCGAACAGCAAATGCTCGCCATCGCCCGCACGCTGATGGGCAATCCGTCTTTGGTCCTGCTCGACGAGCCGTCGGAGGGGCTCGCCCCGAAAATCGTCGAGCAGATGATCGCGGCGATCCTCGAAATGAAGCGCGAGGGCTTGAGCCTGCTGGTCAGCGAGCAGAACCTCAACTTCGCCCAGCTGGTCGCCGATCGCGTCGCGGTGATCGAGAAGGGTCGCATTCGGTTTGCAGGTACGATGGCCGAATTCGATGCGCGGCCAGACATCCGCGACGCTTACCTTGCGCTGTAAGACCTTTGTCATTCCCGCGGAAGCGGGAATCCAGTACGGCCTATCCGGCAAGCGCCGACGCTCCTGGATTCCCGCTTGCGCGGGAATGACACTGAGGTTTTTTAAGAAGCCGTGGCGGATATTATGAGCGATGAAGAGCCAAAGGACCCAGGGAGATACGTCCTCGACGCGCAGGTCGGCTTCGTTCTGCGTCAGGCGCAACAGCGGCACACGACGATCTTCGCCTCGCTCATGGTCGAAGGCCTGACGCCGACGCAATGGGCCGCGCTGGCCAAACTCAAGGAGATCGGCCCGTCGTCGCAGAATTTGCTCGGCCGTCACACCGCCATGGACGCCGCGACGATCAAGGGCGTCATCGACCGGCTCTCGAAAAGAGGCTTCACGGCGACGAAACCTGACCCAGCCGACGGGCGGCGCCTTCTCGTGACGTTGACGGCGGAGGGCGAGGCGCTGTACGACAAGGCGGCGCCGACCGCCAGGCGGATCACCGAGGAGACGTTGGCGCCGCTGAACGAAGGCGAGAGGGCGCAATTCATCGCCCTGTTGTCGCGGCTGACCTGAGGGCAGCCCGTATCATGGTTGGGCGCTCTTGAGCCGAACCATGATCAAATCGAACCCCGTCGCCGTCCCGGATTCCGTGCGGAACGCTCGTTTTCCGCAAAGCTTGAAGTCGCGCCGCTCATAAAAACGGCGCGCGGAGACATTTTCCTCCCATACGTCCAAAAAGATGCGTCGAGCGGCGGCGGACGCCGGAATTCGCAAGGCGGCTTCGAGCAAGGCCCCGCCGACGCCTTGGCCTTGGCGTTGCTTCAGAACATAGATCCGGCGCAGTTCCTGATCATCGCGCCCGATCCCGAAAGGGTAATCTTCCGCTTTAGCTGGCCCAATCTGGGCGAACCCGATCATTTCAGCCGGCGACTGGGCGATCAGAAAGACGTCTTCCCGCAGGAATTCGGCAAAACGCTCGTCGGACAGGTTCTTCTTGAGATGGGCTTTCAGATCAGACGCGCTGAAGGAGCGCCCGAAAGCGTCGACATAGGTTTTCCGCGCCAACGCGGCGAGCGGTTCGAGGTCGCTTGCGACGGCGCGCCTGATCCCAATCTCCGTCTTGTCGGGAACCATGTCGATACTCGCGCCGCCGGGGCGGTCGCCGCCTACTCCTCGGGCTCGGTCGTGAACATCAGTGGATAGCCCTTGGCCCGGCCGGCCTCCGTCGCCCGCGTCGCCTTGGTCTCGGCGATGTCTTTCGCGAAGACCGCAACGACGCAGGCGCCCTTGCGATGGGCGGTCATCATCACGGCATAGGCGCGGGCCTCGTTCATGCGGAATTCGGCCTTGAGAATCGTGACGACGAATTCGCGCGGCGTGTAATCGTCGTTGAGCAGGATGACCTTGTGCAGCTTCGGCCGCTCGGTCTTCGGTTTGGTCCGGGTTCGCGGTTTCGTGGCGATGTCGCTCATCGGCGGCGCTTTCGGCGATCGAATGTGACGCTTCGAGAGCGCCAAAATCCCATATTCGCCGCCGCCCGTCCATGCGGCGGCGCGGCGGCCGCATGCCGGCTCAAGATTCCTTGAGGAAACGTTAAGCAGCCGCCGCCCTACCCCGTGACGACGCTCGGCACCCGCGTCGCCGGCGGGGTGTTGCGGCTGCGCTGCGAGCGCACGATCCCGTCGATCACGGTCATGCCGACGCCGGGCAAATCGCCCAGCGCGACGCTTTCGAGCAGCGTCCTTCCGGCGGAATGTTGGGCGCGGTCGAGGAAGACGAAATCGGCGGCGCGGCCGACCTCGATCAGGCCGCAATCCAGCGCCCGCATCCGCGCCGTGTTGCCGGTGGCGAAACACACGGCGATTTCCGCCGGAACTTCGCCGAGCGAGGCCAGCAGCGAAATCATCCGCAAGATGCCGAGCGGCTGCACGCCGGACCCGGCCGGCGCGTCGGTGCCGAGTATGACCCGATCGAGCTGGTTCAGCTCCTTGGCCGCGCGCAACGTGACGAGCGCGGCGCGCTCATTGCCGTTATGGACGAGCTCCAAGCCGCGTTTGCATTGCTCGCAGAGGCAGCGGATTTGATCATCCGGCAGGGCGGTGTGGCCGCCATTGATATGGCCGATCACGTCCGTATCGGCCTCGAGCACAATGTCCTTGTCGATCAGGCCCGAACCGGGAATGGACGGCCCGCCCGTATGGATGGTGGAGTTGATCCCGTATTTACGCGCCCAGGCGACCATTTTGCGCGCGGTCGGGCCGTCCTTGACGCCGCCCAGGCCGACTTCGCCGAGATAGCGGATGCCGGCTTGGGCGAGTTCGGCGAAATCCTTCTCCTCGAGGCCCGGCTCGATCACCGGCGCGCCGGCGTGAACTTTGACGCCGCTGGCGCGGAAGGAGGAGAAGCAGCGCTGGGCGTAAATCGCCATGGCCTTGACGCCGACGACGTCGCGCGGCCGGCCGGGCGTGTGGACCTCGCCGGCCGAGATCATCGTGGTGACCCCGCCATGCAGGCAGGAATCGATCCAGCCGAGCTGGTTCTGGCGCGGCGTCCAGTCGCCGGCGACGGGATGGACATGGCTGTCGATCAGGCCGGGCGCGAGCGTAACGCCATTGGCGTCGATCACGGTCGTCGCGCCGGAAAGGTCGAGGTCGGCGGCGCGGCCGATGGCGCTGATCCGGCCGTCAATCGCAACCAAGGCGTCGGCGTCGAGGATCGGGGTTGCAAGATCGCCGCTCAGCATGAGCCCGATATTCCTGACGACCAATTTGCTCGGGCCGGCCGCGGCCGCTTCCTCGTGAGCCATGCTGTTCTCCCAGACCTTCCCTGCTCGGCGACGTTCAGTCGTCCCGTCCCATTGACCGCGCGATATTCATTTGTATACTAACAATAATCAATGCGCGCTTCAGTTGTTGCGGCGCAACAAACATTTGCCATCTTACTCAGCCTATGGTTTTTGTTCAGAGATACCGGCAGGCACTCTCCGGCCGCCGCTAACCAGCCTGGAACCCCGAAAAATCGACGCGGATTTCGAGCCATGAGCAATTTCAACCAGGAACAGGTCTTGAGCGTCCGCCACTGGACCGATCGGCTGTTCAGCTTCCGCACGACTCGCAATCCGTCTTTCCGCTTCCAGAACGGACAGTTCATCATGATGGGCCTCGAAGTGGAAGGTAAGCCCCTCGTCAGGGCCTATAGCTTGGTCAGCGCCAATTACGAGGAAGAGCTCGAATTCTTCAGCATCAAGGTCCCCAACGGCCCGCTGACCTCGCGCCTGCAGCACGTCAAGGAAGGCGACAGGATCATCGTCGGCCGCAAGGCGACCGGCACGTTGGTGCTCGACAATCTTTCGCCCGGAAAGAACCTCTATCTGCTCGGCACCGGCACCGGGCTTGCGCCGTTCCTGAGCATCGTCAAGGACCCGGAGACTTACGAGCGCTTCGAACGCGTCGTCGTCGTCCATGGCTGCCGCTTCATCTCCGATCTCGCTTACAGCGATCTCATCGCCAACGAGTTGCCGAACGACGAACTGATCGGCGAGACCTTACGCGAAAAGCTCACCTATTATCCGACGGTGACGCGCGAGCCCTTCCGTCACAACGGCCGCATCTCGCTGCTCCTGAACAACGGTAAGCTTGCCCAAGATGTCGGCCTGCCGCCGATCGACCCGAGCCGGGACCGCTTCATGCTCTGCGGCAGCCCGGCCATGCTGGCCGATATCCGCGCCATTCTCGACGCGCGCGACTTCGCCGAGGGCAATAGCGGCGAGCCGGGCGATTACGTGATCGAAAAGGCGTTCGTGGACAAGTGAGCACGGGCGGCGCGACACGCGTTTACCTCACGTCATTGCGAGCGAAGCGAAGCAATCCATTCATAGAGCGAGGGAGTCGTAAAGGTCTTTCCACTTTGGGTTGACGCCCTGGACCAAAGCGACTTTCTTCGCTCGGCTGCCTGCTTTGATTTGTTTCTCGCGCGCAATGGCGTCGATCATACGATCGTAGTGCTCGTACCAGACGAGCAGCTTGCAGCCGTACTGCTTTGTAAACCCTCCGAACGCATCTGCTTTGTGCTGATGGACACGCTGCGCCAGGTTGGAGGTGACGCCCGTGTACAGAGTGCCGTATGGCGCGCTCGCCATGATGTACACGCAGGGTCGTCTCACTTGCCCTTCCTCGCCCTACGACTGGATTGCTTCGCTTCGCTCGCAATGACGCGTGGAAACACGCCCTGTCCTCTGTGGCCCCATAAAAAATTATTCACCCGCCTCTCGTCAAATTATTTTGATCGTCCGCGCTCCTGCGTCGCGTCGCAAACTGACTTAGCCTCGCCGCGCTCGAGCAAAGGAGCGATCCATGTCCATGTTCCTGCGAAGCCTCGCCGCCGCCCTCGTCCTTGTCGCCTCCGCCTCCTTCGCCGACGCGCAGAACGTTCGCCTCCGCGGGACGATCGACAGCGTCAGCGGCGATACGCTCGTCGTCCACACGCGCAGCGGCGAAACGGCGACGGTGCATTTAAAGCAGCCGGCGCACATCGCCGCCTTGGTCAAGGCGGATCTTGCCGACATCAAGCCGGGCCTGTTCATCGGGGCGGCCGCCGAGCCGGGTCCGGACGGCGCCTTGAAGGCGCTGGAGGTCCATATCTTCCCTGAATCGATGCGCGGAACCGGCGAAGGCTTCCGCCCCGTCGATCTGACGCCGAAGAGCTCGATGACCAACGGCAATATTTCCGCGAGGTCGAGGGCGCCGATGGACCGAAGCTGACCGTGACTTACAGAGGCGGCGAGCAGACGATCGTTATCGACAAAGGGACGCCGATTGTCGCCCTGACCAAAGGCGCCGAGGATGATCTCAAACCCGGCGCCGGCGTGATCGTCTACACAACGGGGAAGGACGCCGGCGGCGCGTACGAAGCGGCCCAGGTCGTCGTCGGCCGCAACGGCGTCAACCCGCCGATGTAATTTTTGAGCGTCACGGCGTTCGCAATCGGCCGAGTACAAACGCGGCGCCGAAGCCCCTCTCCCGGCGAAGCTACGAGAGCGACTTCAGCGCCGAGCTTTACGCCTCACGCCGCCGCTGCGTCCAGCAAGCGTAATTGCGTCTTTTCGCGTCCGCCATAGCGATTGATCGCCAAGGCGCCGGCGAGGTGGACGAGCTGGCCGCGGCGATCGCCCAAAAAAGCCCCGAGCGCGCCGCGCGCCGCGCGGAACGCGATCGCCTCGATGATTTGCCCATCGCCCGCCGCTGCGCGCACGCGCATATGGTCGGCGCCGACCTGGACCACGTCGACGAGGCGGTGGTTGGCGAAGGCGAAGATCGGCTCGGGATTGCCCGCGCCGAACGGGCCGGCCCGCTCGATGGAATGGACGAGGGCCGGTATCGCGCCGCCCGCCGCCAAAGCCGCGTCGATGTCGAGCGCGGCGTTGGCGTTGGCGAGCGCCACCGCCGCGGCCAACTTCTCTTCGAGGAAAGCGCGGAACTCGCCGAGCCGCGTCTTCTCCAACGTGACGCCCGCCGCCATGGCGTGACCGCCGCCCTTGAGCAGAAGGCCGGCCTCGACCGCAGCGCGCACGACGCGACCGAGGTCGACGCCGGCGATCGATCGGCCCGAGCCGGTCGCGGCCGCGCCGTTCAAGCTCAAGGCGAAAGCCGGCCGGTTGAAGCGCTCCTTCAAGCGCGCGGCCACGAGGCCGACGACGCCGTGCCGCCAATCGGCGCCGGCGACGACGATCGCCGCGCCGCGCTCTTCGAGGCCGAGCGCCGCCAGCGCCTCGGCCTCCGCCGCTTCGAGCGTCGCCAGCTCGATCTGCTGGCGCTCGCGGTTCAAGCGATCGAGCTCCTCCGCGATCGCGCGCGCCTCCAATTCGTCGCGGCTCATCAGCAGCTTGACGCCGAGCGCGGCGTCGCCGATCCGGCCGCCGGCATTGATCCGCGGCCCGACAAGAAAGCCGAGATGGTAGGGCCGCGGCGGCCCATCCGCCCCGGCAATGTCGAGCAAGGCGGCGAGGCCTGGCCGGCGGCGCCGGCTCATCGCTTGCAGGCCCTTGACGACGAAAGCGCGATTGAGGCCGGCCAGCGGCACGACGTCGGCTACCGCGCCGAGCGCGACGAGGTCCAAAGCTTCGAGCAGATCGGGCGCTGCTTTGCCGCTCCAGAAGCCGGCCTGGCGCAGCGCGCGATTGAGCGCCACCAGCGCCATATAGACGACGCCAGCGGCGCTGAGATAGCCGAGACCGGAAAGGTCGTCCTGCCGATTGGGATCGACCAAGGCGAGCGCCGGCGGCAGAATTTCGGGCGCCTGGTGATGGTCGAAGACGACGACGTCCAAGCCCAGCGCCTTGGCTTCGGCGAAAGCCTCATGGCTGGTCGCGCCGCAATCGACCGTGACGACGAGGCTCGCCCCGGCTTCGGCGAAGCCGCGCAGCGCCGCGACATTCGGGCCATAGCCTTCGAAGACGCGATCCGGAATATGGATCATCGGCTGCAAGCCGCAGGCCTGCAGATATTCGGCCAGCAAGGCCGCCGAGGTCGCGCCGTCGACGTCGTAGTCGCCGAAAATGGCTATCTTTTCCCCTCGCGTCACGGCCGTCACGAGCCGCGCCGTCGCGGTCTCCATGTCGCGCAGCGCAAAAGGCTCCGGCATCAGATCGCGGATGGTCGGATCGAGATATTTCTCGGCCTGTTCCGCCGTGACGCCGCGTCCGGCCAGGACCCGCGCCATCAGATCGGGCAGGCCAGCGATCTGCGCGATCGCGAGGGCCTGCGCCTCGCCCGCCGCGTCCAGCCGCGGCCGCCAAGGCCGGCCGAGCGCCGAACGCTCGACATCGAGGAAAAAGCGGGGCTTGTTGGCGAAGTCGAGCATGTGAGTCGGTATGCGCCGACCGTCATTGCGAGGAGCGAAGCGACGAAGCAATCCCTTCACAGAGCGATGTCCTATGAATGGATTGCTTCGCTTCGCTCGCAATGACGGGAGCGATTCGGTCTCGCTTCGTTCTAATGGGGGCGCGCCGGATTCGCCACCGGCCCCGCGAGCTTTCCCCAGCGCGAATGCGCGCCGTCTCAGGCGCGCGTCACGTCGCGCCCTCTTCTTTCCCTTCAGCGGCTGCGCGCTCGAGGTTCAGCTTCAGCAATCGGGCGAGCGCGTCCTCGATGGCGATGTCCTCCGGCCAGCCGTAAGCCGCGGCGACGGCGCGATCGAGCTCGTCATGCGCGTCGGCGAGCCAGCGCGGGCGCTGGTTGTAGAGATTGGTCAGCGTGCGCTCCTTGAGCTTGACCGCGGCCTCAGCGTTCTTCGGCAAAATACGATCGGGATAGCGCGCCGGCGCCTCGCCCGGCGCGGCGGTCGGCGTGACTTCCGGGACGATCTCGACGAGGTCGGGCGGGTTGAGCCAAGCTTGCCGCAGATCGTCGAGCTTCTTGGCCGCGGCGGCGATGCGCTTGGCGCGCCGATCGTGGGCGTATTCGCGCGCCGGGATATTCGGTGTCAGGCCTTCGGGGAAGGGAAAGGTTTCGAACGTGGTGGTGGGCGTGTAGCGCGGCCGGTCTTCTAAGGATGTGCCTAGACGAAGCGACCATTCCTCGTGAAAGCGTGAATGCAGGATACCAAACGCCGTATCGTCGTCACGAGCGATAACAGTCAGGTTCTTATCGGGTCCCGTCGTCATATCGATCCATACGAACACTCGGTGCTTTGCAATTTCAGGAATAACGATCATTCTTGTTACATAAGCGGCGGCGTGGACAAGCTCGGGTCGCGGTCGCCATAACCGCCACCAATCAAAATCCGATATAGCGCTTGCCTGACGGAAGGGTTTGACCTTTGTAGCCGCGTGTTCGAACGGTTGCTGATATAACGCGGCCTCTTTCTCCGATAGGTTGCTAAAATCGATCAGCCATTTGTCGCGGCGGCGACGTACCACATCGATCCCGTTCCAATATGGCCGAAGTACATCAGAATTAGGCCTTTTGTTTACGTTGATCGGGGCCAGAAGCCAAGAACGAGCAACGGTCCCATCTACGTCAAACGGGCCACTTTTCTGTATTCCCACAAAAGAAGCGCCCTCATTCTCGCGAAGTCGGGCCGCCGTCGGCAAGTTGGTTCCGGTACTCAAATCCGAATGAATTTTCGCTACCTCCCGCCCATCCAAGCGGCTCGCCTGCTCCGGTATCGACGCAAAGCAAATCAAGCTCACTCGAACAGCGGCGCCTTCCACCGTCCAAGGCTCATCGGAATGGGCCTCAAAAATCTTCAAATCTCGGGAAATAGCGTCAAGGACAAGCCGATTCTTTCCCCCTCTAATCGAATTCGTCGCGACAAGCCCTACCCGGCTAGCCTTTCCGGCGGCTACCGCTGAGCGCGCTTTCTCGAACCACCAACAGACAAGATCAGAGAATGGAGATAGACGGCCTTCATAAGTTTTCCTCAACGCTCGAACATAGTCGACGCCGAGGCCGCTCATCATCTTCTTTGTACCTAGAAATGGCGGATTCCCGATGATGAAATCCGCCTCCGGCCATTCCGCCTCGACGAATCCGTCCCTTCGATCGCTGGCCACCAGCGCGTCCCGGCATTCGATCGTGTCGAGCTTGCGCAGCACGGGCCGGGGATGATGGCTGATCGCGTTGCGCACGCGCCATTGAATGTCGCCGATCCAGATCGTCGTGCGGGCGAGCTCGGCGGCCAAAGGATTGATCTCGATCCCATGCAATATTTCCGGCCCGACGCGCGGCACGACGCGGCCGAGATGCAGCTCCTCACATTCGAGGATGGCGCGATATTCGAGGTCCTTGACCGCCTGCAACGCGAGATAGAGGAAATTGCCCGAGCCGCAGGCGGGGTCGAGAATGCGCAAGGCGCAGAGCCCGTCGATGAATTTGTCGCGCGCCACCTCCGCCTTGGCGCGCGCCGCCTCGAACCGCTTTTCCAAATTCTTGCTGGCATGGCGTCCGTTCGGCCCTTTTTCGGCGAGAACCGGCGCCATGATCGCCTCGATCTCTTTCTTGGCCTCCGCCCAGCGCGCGCGCAACGGCCGCATCACGACCGGCTCGACGATCATCATGATCTTGTCGGGGTCGGTGTAATGGGCGCCGATCTGCGCGCGCTTGTCGGGATCGAGAAAGCGTTCGAACAACGTGCCGAAAATCGTCGGGTCGATCAGCGCCCAATCGAGGCTGGCCGCCGCGAAGAGAAGGCCGATTTCGCCCTCCTCCAGCGGCAGCGCGCCGCGGCCGTCGAACAGGCCGCCGTTGAAATGGGCGATGTCCTCTAGGTCGAAGTCGCCGCCCTTCTCCATATCGGCGAACAGCCGGTCGAGAAACTTCTTCGCTTGGCCCGGCTTGCGCTCCGCTGTCTGCAGCAAGCGCCGCCACAATCCATTCGGCAATAGGCCGACCGAGTCGGCGAAGAAGCAGAAGACGAGCTGATTGACGAAATGAGCAACGGCCTCGCGATCGGAATTGCGATGCTGCAAGCGGTCGGAAATCGTCTGAAATTTGTCCGCCGCCTCCTTGGTGAGCGCGGCGCGCGTGCGCTTGGAGCGCAGCGCCTCAGGATTGTGAAAAACCGCCTGGAGGACGGCGAGATTCTTCGGCTCGGCGAGGTCGTCGATGTCGAACTCGTATTTCGCCGGAACTTCCGTTGGTCCAGCGCGTCTCGATGCGAAAGAGATGCGTATCGCAGGCGACGTGTATCGGCGGATTTTCAAGCGCGGCTGCGTAACGCGTCAATTGGACCAGCGCTTCGTCGAGGCTGCGCTTCTTCTTCTTGTATTCCCAGGCGAAGAAGCCCTTTTTCCAGACATCGGCGTAGCCTTCGCCGCCGCCTGTCTTGGGCGCGCCCTTCTCGAACGTGAAATGATCCCCGACCGGATCGTCCTGGGCGGGCGTCGGATGGTCAAACAACCGGCAAAGGTCGATAAAATGCTCCTGCGCGCTGGCCCGCTCGGTCAGCGCCACCCGTCGCCATTTTCGGATGAATTCTTGAGGAGTCATTCGCGTCCGATTAGCACGAGTCGTCGGGTTCCGACGAAACGGCGCGCACAGAGATGTGGAAAGCGGCGCACCCGGGTTCGACAGTGTCGCTTGGGCCGCAATAGTATAGCGCCGACCAGCATGAGCCAGAGGCCCGATGACCGTCGGCCAGACGATTTGGGCTCTGGCGACCAGCGTCGGCGCCGTCGCGCTGCCGGTCGCCTCGGCGCCATTGTTTCTCGCCGTCAACGCCTTGCGGCAGGCGTTCCGGCCGTCGAGCGACGCGCGCGACGCGGCGCGGCTGCATTTCTGGATGGCGGCGGCGAATGACGGCGCCGCGATCGAGGAGAAAGCCGATGCGCTTGCGGCTTGACCGGCTCGCCTCGCCGATCGGGACGATCCTTCTCGTCACGGATGAAGACGGCGCGTTGCGCGCGCTGGATTTCGAGGATTGCGAGCCGCGCATGCTGAAGCTTCTTCGTTGCTATTGCGGCGCGGCGGAGCTTGCGGAGGGCGGCGCCGCGCCGACATCGGCGAGGCGCGCGCTCGACGCTTATTTTGCCGGCGATCTCGACGGCTTGGCCTCGGTGCGGATCGCGACCGGCGGCTCGCCCTTCCAACGCGAAGTCTGGACCGCGCTCCGGGCGATTCCGGCCGGCGCGACGACGAGCTATGGCCAACTCGCCGCGAAACTCCGCCGGCCAACCGCCAGCCGCGCCGTCGGCCTCGCCAATGGCGCCAATCCGATCGCCATTGTCGTGCCCTGCCACCGGGTGATCGGCGCGGACGGCGCGCTCACCGGCTATGGCGGCGGCCTAGCGCGCAAACGCTGGCTGCTCGACCATGAGCGCCAGGTCGCTTTCGCCACAGACGAGCGCCGCAACTCGGTCTAGTCCTGCCGAACATTGGCCTCGAGGACCGCAAAATGCGAACGTCGAGGCGAGATAAGTCGCGGACCGGCGAATCATGGCGAAAGATCAGTTCGAAGTCGTCGTCATCGGCGGCGGCGCGGCCGGCGTCGCCGCGGCGCGGCGGCTGCGCGACGCCGGCCTCGACGCGCTGCTGGTCGAAGCCCGCGACCGCCTCGGCGGGCGGGCGTGGACGAAGGAGGTCGCAGGTTTCGCCCTCGATCTCGGTTGCGGCTGGCTCCATTCCGCGGATGTCAATCCGTGGCGAGAAATCGCCGAGCGCCGAGGCCTCGCGGTCGACCGCACCCCGCCGCCCTGGAGCCGACCGCAGGCCCAGACCGGCTTTTCCAAAGCTGAGCAAAGCGCTTTCATCGAAACCTTAATGCGCTTTCGCAATCGCGCCGACGCGGCCGGAGAGGACGGGCCGGACCGGCCGGCGGCGGCGCTGCTGCTCAAATCGGACGAGCGCTGGCGGCCAATGTTGGACGCGATCAGCACGTTCTATAGCGGCGCCGAGCTCGACCGCGTCTCCGTCCAAGATCTCGCCCGCTACGAGGATACCGGCGTCAACTGGCGCCTCGCCTCCGGCTATGGCGCGCTCGTCGCTGTCTATGGCGCGGGTCTTCCGACGCGGCTCGGCTGCCCGGTCGAGCGGATCGATCGGCGTGGGCGGCGCCTGCGGTTGGAGACGCCGGATGGTCCAATCGTCGCCGACGCGGCGATCGTCACCCTCCCGAGCGACGTCATCGCCGCGAAACCTAGTCTGTTCCTGCCCGCCCTGCCCGACAAGACGGAGGCCGCGGCCGGCCTGCCTCTGGGGCTCGCCGACAAGCTGTTCCTGTCGCTGGCCGAGCCGGAGCAATTCGAGAAGGACAGCCGCTGCTTCGGCCGAACCGACCGCGCCGGCACGGCGGCCTATCATTTGCGGCCGTTCGGCCGGCCGATGATCGAATCCTATTTCGGCGGCGCTCTCGCCGCCGAACTCGAAAAGGGCGGCGAACAGTCGTTCTTCGAGTGCGCCGCCGAGGAGCTCGTCGGCCTGTTCGGCGCAGATTTCCGACGCCGGATCAAGCCGCTCGCTTATCACGGCTGGGCGGCCGATCCGTTCGCCCGCGGCTCGTATTCCTACGCTCTGCCCGGCAAGGCCGATTGCCGCGCGGCGCTCGCCGCGCCCGTCGACAATCGTCTGTTCTTCGCCGGGGAAGCCTGCTCGCGCGAAGATTTCTCGACGGCGCATGGCGCGTACCGCACCGGAATGGCCGCTGCGGAGCAGGCGATCGCGGCGCTGCGCGGCGCGAAGGCGGCGGCGCAGACCCGCGGAGCTAATGTTTCGACGATCGAATAGATGATTTCCACAGCGAGATTGGTATGATCTGGCGATGGGGCGGCGCGTCTTTATCTCTCATGGCTGGTCCGATAGGTGGGTCGCCGAGCAGATCGCGAGGCGGATAAGGGATGATTGCGGCGCCGATATATTTGTCGACGTATTCGACATCGCAAAGGGCGATGATTTCGAGGACCGCATCTTTGGCGAATTGCGGCAATGCCAAGAGCTGGTGGTCCTCCTCACGCCATGGTCCGTCGACAGAAACTGGGTTTGGGTGGAAATTGGCGCAGCGCGCGCTTTGGACCTCAGGATCGTCCCGGTTTTGTATCAAGTGTCGCTGGACGACATTGACCGGGAACGCGGTGGGAAAACTTTCCTCGGCGGAAAAAATGTCGTTGAAATCAACGACCTTGATCAATACCTGCTGGAGTTAGCCAAGCGGGTTACGGAGAGTGGCGATGGCTAAAAGAAAAATCTTCTTTTCCTACAGCAGCGACGATCGCGCTTTCGCCGACGAGCTTCGTCACGCGGTGACGACTGGGCGCGACGTCCAAGTGTGGGACGCCGCATCTACGGTGACTCCGGGACACGCATCGGACGAACTGATCAGCGAGAATCTGAGCAGTTCCGACTTGTTCGTTTATATCGTTCCCGAACGAGAAGGCGCAGGCAAGCTGTCTTTGATCGAGCTCGGAGCCGCCAAAGCGCTCGGCAAGCGAATTGTGGCTGTTCTGCCGAACAGCGCCAGAGTCGCCAATTCCGCTGTTGCCGCGAAATTGGCCGATACGCTCGTTGTCAATCAAGATCGCGGGTCTACCCAGGACATTGCGACGACAATCTTGGAAAAAGCGGCTTAGGCAAACGCGCCGCCGCGGAGCGCGAACGCGGCCGCCTCACGTCATCAGCGGCTGAAACCGCCCGGCCGGCGCGGCGTCGAGTTCGGCCCAATCGATCTCCTCTTGCAGGCGATGATAGGCTTCGTCGCCGATCGCGCCGTCGCGGCGCAGGCGCAGGAGCTCGTCGCGCTGGCTCTCGATCGCTCTGAGGCGCAGGACGTCGAAATCGGTCGCCGCCTGTGGTGCGTCGGGATTTTGGGCGACCGTCCGCGCCGCGGCGTATTGCTTGCGCACCAGCATGGCGGCTTTGGACTCGTCGCCGTCGAGGCTGCGGATCGCGGCGTCCATGATCGCGACGCGGCCGCGCGAGACCTCCGCTTCGACCGAATGGTCCTCCTGGAAGTTCAGCATGGCGAGCAGCGGGCGCAAAGTCAGTCCTTGAATGACCAGCGTGCCGAGCACCACGCAGAAGGCGGCGAGCACGATCGGATCGCGGCCGGGAAAGCCTTGCGGCAAGGCCAGCGCGGCGGCGACCGTGACGAGGCCGCGCATGCCGCACCAGCCGATCAGCAAGTCGCTGCGGGCGTCGCCGCCGCTCTCGGCGCCTCTGGAGCGTCGGTACCCCCGCATCGCCGCGCCGGAAGCCAGCACCCAAACGAGCCGTACAGCAATCGCCGTCGCCAGCGCCGCCGCCGCGAGGGCGAAGGCGTCGCCCTGCTTATCGTCGGCCAAGCGGGAAAGGATCGGCCGCGCCTGCAGGCCCATCAGGACGAAGGCGAGGACGTTGAGCACGTAAACCGCCGTCTCCCACACTGAGTACGAGCTGACGCGATTGCGCGCCGCGAATACGCGCGGCGACCCTTGGGCCAGAGTCATGGCGAAGACGACGACGGCGATGATGGCGGAAAGGCCGATCCGATCGGCGACGATCCAGACGGCGAACACGGTCACGAATTGCAGGACGTTCGTGCTCGCCGGATCGCTGACAAGCGGAAAGACCCGCCGCATGAACCAAGCGACGATATAGCCGAAAACGACGCTTCCGGCGGCGGAAAGCAGGAACAGCGGTCCGGCCGTGGCGAGGACGAGCGGTCCCGTCGCCGCGGCCACGGCGGCGCGATAGATGAGCAGCGCGCCGGCGTCGTTGAGCAGGCTCTCCGATTGCAGGATCGCCATGATCCGCCGCGGCGGCTTGAGCTGATTGAGGACGGTCGCGGCGGCGACGGCGTCGGGCGGCGCGACGATCGCGCCGAGCGCGATCGCCGCGGCGACCGGCAGACCGACGAGTTTGGCGCCGACATAGGCGACCGCCGCGGTCGTCAAGATCACGGCGACAAGGGCCAGCGAAAAGATCGGCGCGGCGTAGCGTTTCAGATCGCGCGGCGAGGTGTCGAACGCCGCATCGAGCAGGACCGGCGCGATGAACAAAGCAAGGGCGAGGTCCGGCTCGATCTCGACCACGGGCGCATGCGGCAGAAAGGCGAGGCCAGCGCCGGCGACGGCCAGAAAGGCGGGATAAGGCGCGGCCAGCCTGCGCGCGAGGCCCGCGATGACGACGGAGCCGAGGAGGAGCGCGAGGGTGAGTTCGAAGAGGAGCATGGCGGAAGGATTACGCTAGTTAATGCGGGAGCGTCCGGGCGGTTAGCTGGACATACCGAGTCGAGATCAGGCCATCCTGGCGATACGCCAATAACCAAGCCGCAAGAGGTCACGAGCGAGAGTCACCCGTTCGCAGCCACGATGACTTTCGACGCGCTCGTCGTGCGAAAAGACGATGAGCTTTCGTCCGCCGTTGCCGTCGAGCCATGCATCCCATCCCAGGCAAAGCGCGAAGCGATCGCCTCGACGAGAGCATCACCGTCATTCGCGGCAAACTGTTGGCCGGGCGCATCATGGAGGCGGCGCATTTCGCCGTGAGCCTCGCGCCAACTGCGGAAGCGCGCCGAGCGAGCATCCGCTAGCAATATTTCATTCCACCCGTCGCCTTGAACGCTGAAAAAATAGAGCAGCGTCGCTCTCTGAAAAGTACCGAACGAGACGACCAAGGCGCGGGCTGCGCTCAGATAATCATGTTCAGGGTTGCTCTCATAGTAAAAGACTGGTCGCGGGTTGTCGGAGAGCCGCCGTCGAAGGCTCGCTTTTCGTTTTTCGGTTTCATCCCGGTTCAAGAAATTCATGCGCTATCGCGTGTAGGGACGCCGATATAGTGGACCATGCGCGCGGGTGTTTACGGTCACCCGTGTTTCTTCTCCTCATGCCTCACCCGAAACGCCGCCGCCCATCCCGCCTTCTCCGCCTGCCGTCCGCGCCCCAGCGCGAGCGCGTCAGGCTCAACATCCTCCGTGATCACCGAGCCCGACCCGACATAAGCGCCGGCGCCGATCTTCACCGGCGCGACCAGCGCCGAGTTCGAGCCGATGAAAGCCTCGGCGCCGATATCGGTGAAATGCTTGTCGAAGCCATCGTAATTGCAGGTGATCGTTCCCGCGCCGATATTTGCTCCGGCGCCGACGCGGGCGTCGCCGAGATAGGTCAAGTGATTGGCCTTCGCCCCCTCTTCGATCACCGCGTTCTTCACCTCGACGAAATTGCCGATCTTCGCCTTGCGGCGAATGTCGGCGCCCGGCCGGAGCCGCGCGAAAGGCCCGATCGACACATTCGGCCCGACCTTCGCGCCTTCGAGATGCGAGAACGAATGGATGATTGCGCCATCAGCGATTTCGACGCCCTTGCCGATCACGACATGCGGCTCGATGACGACGTCGCGGCCGATTTTCGTATCTTCCGAGAGAAAGACCGTCTCCGGCGCGACCAGGGTTGCGCCTTCGGCCATGGCGCGCTCGCGCAAGCGCTTCTGCATCTCCGCCTCGGCGGCGGCGAGCTGCGCGCGGTCGTTGACGCCCATCGTCTCGCTCTCCTTCGCAATTTCGACGCCCGCGCTGAGGCCAAGCTCGGCGGCGATGGCGACGGCGTCGGTCAGATAGAATTCGTTCTGCGCGTTGTTCGAGCCGATCCGCGACAGGATGTCGAGCGCGCGGGCGCCGTCGAGCGCCATCGGCCCGGCATTGACGAGGTCGATCGCCTTCTCCGCGGGGCTCGCGTCCTTCTCTTCGCGGATCGCGACCAATCGTCCGTTCGCCAGGACGAGCCGGCCATAGCCGGCCGGATTGCGCGCCTGAAATCCGAGCGTTGCGACGGCTGCGCCGCCGGCGACGACCGCGCGCAGCTTGCGCAAGGTCGCTGCTGTCAGCAGCGGAATATCGGCGTAGACAACGAGAATGTCGTCGAAGCCCCGCTCGATCGCCGCCCGCGCGGCGAGTACGGCGTGGGCGGTGCCGCGTCGCTGCTCCTGGACGAAAATGCCGGCGTCCGGATCGAGCCGCTTCGCCTCCGCCGCGACGTCGTCGCGGCCGGGCCCGACCACGATCGCGAGCGCCTCGGCGCCGGCTTCGGCCGCGGCTTTGAGGACGTGACCGACCATGGCGCGGCCGGCGATTTCGTGCAGAGCCTTGGGGCGCGCCGATTTCATGCGCGTGCCTTCGCCGGCGGCGAGAACGATCGCCAGGCAGCGTCGCTCCCTCGGAGTCATGATGGCCATTGGCGAATCGTCACCCGCCCGTTGAGCTTGGTCGGCGTCGCGTCCGGCTTAATTTGAAACCGCGGCAAAAGTCCAGGACGTCGCTAGAAAATCGGAACGCGGCGCCGCAATAATAGGTTATAGGGGGCGCGAGCCGTTGCCCCGTATTGCGATAGAGGGCCAGCACGTGTCCGTAATTGGTTGTTTTCTCGCGCATTTCCCTAATCGACGGCGGTCTTCGCGACAGCCTCCGCCGCGCCCGCGGCGCGGCGGCCAGAGGCGGCGAGGCGCGTAGCGGCCGATGCGTCCACGCCGCGATTTCCTCAAACTCGCAATGGCAGGCGCCATTAGCGGGGCGACATCGGCGTTCGGCGTCGCGCTCGCCGCCGAGACGGCGGCCGACTCGGCCAATCAGCCGACGCCCTTCGGTCCAAATACGGTCCTCGATCTGTCGCGCGCGCTCGCCAAAAAACCCTACGAGGCGCCGAAGACGACCCTGCCCGATCCGTTCAACAACCTGACTTACGATCAATACGTCGCAATCCGGCCGAAGCCGGGCGCCGCCATATGGAGCGGCGACAATGTCGGCTTCGCCATCGAGCCGCTGCATCGCGGCTTCGTCTTCTCGACGCCGATGGATATTTACGTCGTCGAGGGCGGCTTCGCCCGAAAGCTCACTTACGACAGCTCGGCTTTCGATTTCGGCAAGCTCGTCATCCCGGCCAATCTGCCGGATATCGGCTTTTCCGGCTTTCGCGTGTTGCGGACGAGCGAGGGAGGCTCCTATGAAGTGGCGCTCTATCAAGGCGCGAGCTTTTTCCGCGCCGCCGCACGCGGCCAGAATTTCGGCGTAACCGCGCGCGGCCTCTCGATCCGCACCGCCGAGCCGCAGGGCGAAGAGTTTCCGATTTTCCGCTCTGTCTGGGTCGAAAAGCCGACGCTGACCGACAGTGTTCTTGTCATTCACGCGTTGCTCGATTCGCCCAGCCTCACCGGCGCCTATCGTTTCACCTTGCGTCCCGGCGAAGCGACGATCATTGATACGGAGATGACGCTCACGACCCGCGCCGCCGTCGATCATTTCGGCTTGAGCGCCATGTCCGGCACCTATGTCTTCGGGCCCTTGGATCACAAGCGGCCGGACGATATTCGTCCCATGGTCCACGAGGTCGACGGCTTGCAGATGCTCACCGGCAAGGGCGAATGGGTCTGGCGGCCGATCTCGAACCGGAACACATTGCAAATCTCGGCCTTCTCCGACAGCAATCCGCGCGGTTTCGGCCTGTTGCAGCGCGATCGCTCGTTCGAGGACTATCAGGACGACGACGCGCATTGGGAGGTCAGGCCGTCGCTATGGATCGAACCGATCGGCGACTGGGCGGACGGCGAGGTGCGGCTCGTCGAAATCCCGTCCGATTCGGAAAACAACGACAACATCATCGCCTATTGGCGGCCCCGCGCCAGCTTGGCCGCCAACGCGGAAATCGCCTACGCCTACCGTCAGTTCTGGTCCTGGACGCCGCCGGCGCGGCCGCCGCTCGCAACCGTGGTCGAATCGCGCGAGGGCAAGGTCGGCGCCAAATGGCGGCGCTTCCTCGTCGAATTTTCAAGCGACGCCTTCGCCAACCCGGAGCGCCTCGATCAAATCAAGCCGAACGCCGCCGCCAATCCGGGCCGCATCACCGGGGTCCGCTCTTTTCCTTCGAAGGAGCGGAAGACCTTTCGCGTCGTCTTCGATCTCGAGCCGACCTCCGACGGCGTCTCGGAGCTCCGTCTGGTTCTTGAGGCTGACGGCAAGCCGGCCAGCGAAACATGGCTTTACCGATGGACGGTTTGACCGCCGAAGCCCGCATCAAGCAACCGGGCATGCCGCCGGAAGCGCCGCTCGAAATGCCGACGCAGTCGCTGACGCATTTTTCGCGCGCCGAGCGGCGCATTCTGCAAGCGCCGGATCTCGCCTATACGCCCTGGGCTTCGCGCCTCTTCATCTTCGGCGGCGCGTTGGCGCTGACCGCTTACGGCGCCAACGAAATGTACGGCGTGGTGAAGATCGGCGAGGTCACGCTGCTCGAATGGGTGCTGGTCGCGCTGTTCGTCGCCAATTTTTCATGGATCGCGCTCGCCTTCACCTCGAGCATCGCCGGCTTCCTGTGGCTGCTCTTTCATCGCGAGAGCGCCGTTTCTCCGCCCGGGCTCAAAGGCAAGACGGCCGTCGTCATGCCGATCTACAACGAAGCGCCGGCGCGGGTTTTCGCCGCGATGCAGGCGATTTGCGAGGACGTGCGCGCGACCGGCTGCGGCGACGCGTTCGACTACTTCTTCCTGTCTGACACGACTGACCCCGACATTTTCATTGCCGAGGAGCGGGCGCTGATCGCGATGCGCCGCCGCCTGCCGAGCGAGCGCATCTATTATCGCCACCGCCGCCGCAACATCAATCGCAAGGCCGGCAACATCGCCGACTTCGTCACGCGCTGGGGCGGCCGTTATGACCACATGGTCGTGCTCGACGCCGACAGCCTGATGACCGGCGAGACGATCATGCGCCTCGCCGCGGCCATGGAGGCCGATCCCGACGCCGGCATCATCCAGAGCGTGCCGCTGATCGTGAACCGCAACACGCTGTTCGCGCGGATCACGCAATTCGCGGCCCGGATCACCGGCCCGGTCATCGCCTGCGGCCTCAGCCTTTGGATGGGCCGCGACGGCAACTATTGGGGCCATAACGCGATCATCCGCACCGTCGCTTTCGCCGCCTATTGCGGCTTGCCGACTTTGCGCGGCAAGCCGCCCTTCGGCGGCCACATTCTCAGCCACGACTTCGTCGAGGCGGCGTTCATGCGCCGCGGCGGCTATGCAGTCTACATGTTGCCGACGCTCGGCGGCTCATATGAAGAAAGTCCGCCCTCGCTGATCGACATCGCCATACGCGACCGACGCTGGTGCCAGGGCAATCTGCAGCACCTGCGCGTCCTGCCGGCGAAGGGCTTCAAGCTCGTCTCGCGCCAGCATTTCATGGCCGGCGTCATGGGCTATGTCGCCTCGCCGCTGTGGATGGCGCAATTGCTGGTCGGCATCGCGCTGGTGCTGCAATCGCACTATATCCGGCCCGAATATTTCACCAGCGAGTTCTCGCTGTTTCCGGCATGGCCGCGCTTCGATTACGAGCGCGCGCTCGAACTCTTCGCCGTCACGATGGGCGTGCTGATCGCGCCGAAACTCTTCGGCCTCATCGCCGCGCTGGCGGACCGTCCGACGCGACGCGGCTGCGGCGGCGGCTTGCGCCTCGTCGCCTCGGCGGTCCTGGAGACGGTCCTTTCGGCTTTGTTCGCGCCGATCATGATGGTGATCCAATCCGGCTCGGTCATGCAAATCCTGTTCGGCCGCGACACCGGTTGGAGCCCGCAACGGCGCGACGACGGCTCGATCCCGTTCAAGAGCATCGTTCGGCGCCATCGCGCGCATATGGCGCTCGGCGTGTTGACGCTCTTCGCCGGCTTCTTGATCTCGCCGTCCCTGGTCGCCTGGATGTCGCCGACCATAGCCGGCCTCGTGCTCGCCATTCCGCTTTCATGGGCGAGCGGGCAATTGTGGATCGGCGTGGCGCTGCGGCGCGTCGGCTTGTTGACGACGCCCGAGGAAACGTCGCCGCCCGCCATCGTGCAGCGCGCCAACAGTTTGACCCTCGATCTCGCGCGAAACGGCCGCGACGGCGAGGACGGGATCAAGGCTCTGCACGCCGACGCCGCTTTCCGCGAGGCGCACGACGCCCTGCTGCCGCCGGCGCCGCGCCGCAAGCGCGGCGAGTTCGAGACCGAAACCGCCATGGCCGCGGCCAAGCTCAACGATGCGGCGACGCTCGAAGACGTGCTCAAATGGCTGACGACCAAAGAGCGGATGGCGCTGCTCAACGACCGCGCCCTGATCTCGCTGCTGGCGCGGCTGCCGGCGACAGCGCCGGCGGAGCCCGAAACCGAGGCGCCGGCGACAGTCCAAGTCGCGGAGCGCGCCTTCAATCAGAGACTGGCGAGCGGTTAGCTTCGACCGGCCGCCTGCGGCAAAGCGCCGGCGCGCCTTAAGTCAATTTTTATGATCGCTCTTTAAGCTAAGCCGATCTCTCCTTGGGAAAGATCAATGCCGCTTTCCTTTAGGACGCCGCTCGCCAAGCTCTTCTTCGGCGCTGTTCCTGTCCTCGTTCTCGCAGGAACCTGGCTCGTCGCCAAAACGGCGGTCGATCGCCTCCTCTATCATGACGCCGTGTTGACCGGCCGGAGTTGGACGGCTTATCTCGTTGAAAACATTAAGGACCTCGACGACATCGCCAAGGGCGCGAAGCCATCGGCGGACAGTCAAGCGTTCTTTGATCGCGCGCAGAAGGCAGGCCAGGTCTTCAGGTGCGTCATCTACGATCCGGCAGGCCATGTGCGACTGGTGGTCGACAGTCTTGAAAAGAGCGCCGACGGCAGAGACGAGGCGAAACCGAAGGACGCCGAGGAGCGCGACGCGGGCGCCAAAAAGCCGGACGATGACGACGACGAGGATCTCGCCGAGCATAATCCCGCCGCGGCGCGCGCAATCGCGCTGGGTCAGCCGCTCATCAACGCCGAAGAAGGCGAAGAGCCGGGACGCCCCGAATTCTTCTCCGAAGCGTATCTGCCGGCAATCGCGAACGGCAAGACGATCGCGATCGTCGAGACCTATATCGATCAGACGGAGAAAAGGAACGAATTCCGCCGGACCTCGGCGCTGATGAGCGGGGCGCTGCTCGCCTTGATCGCGATCGCCTTCGGCGCGCCGGGCTTGGCCTGGTTGAAGCGAAGTAACGAGAAACGTCGCGCCGAGGCGCATATTCGCTTTCTCGTCGATCATGATTCCCTGACCGGCCTCATCAATCGCAATAAACTCGTCGACGAAACCAGCGCGGCCTTGTCGGAACTTGAGCGGACCCCGGAACGCCTCGCTTTGCATCATATCGATATCGACCATTTCAAGGACATCAACGATACGCTCGGCCACGGGGCTGGCGACGCTCTGCTCTGCGGCGTGGCGCGGCGTCTGGCCAAGCTCGCCTCGGATCACGACCGCGTCGCGCGCGTCGGCGGCGACGAATTCGTCCTATTGCAGGGCCGTCCAGCAAGCGACGGGGCGATCGCCGCGACGGCCGCCGAAATCCGTCGGCAACTTTCATCGACCTATGAGGTCAACGGACAGACGGTCAATGTCTCTGTCAGCGTCGGCGTCGCCATTGCTCCCGTCCATGGCGATACGGTCGTTCGCCTCATGAAGAGCGCAGAACTCGCCCTCTACGACAGCAAGATCGCCGGTCGTGACGGCGTATCAATCTTCTCCAACGAGATGGATGAGGAACTGGCGGAGCGACTCCGTTTGGAGAGAGCGATCCGCGACGCGCTCGCGAGCGACGGTTTCGAACTTTACTACCAGCCCGTCGTCGAGATGCCGAAGTCTCGCTTGTGCGGGTTCGAGGCTCTGCTTCGCATGCGCGACGCGACCGGCGCAATAGTTTCGCCAGCGCTCTTCATCCCGCTCGCCGAGCAGATGGGCCTGATCGACAAGATCGGCGAATGGGTCTTGCGGGAGGCCAGCCGAACGGCCCAAGCCTGGCCCGCCAACCTCAAAGTCGCGGTGAATCTTTCGCCAGCTCAATTTGCCCGTGGCGAACTGGCGGCGCGGGTAGAACGCATTCTCGCCGAGACCGGCCTCGCCGCAGACCGGCTTGAACTGGAGATCACCGAGGGGCTCTTGCTGTCGAACAGCGTCGACGTGCTGGCCGAACTCCGCAAGCTCAAGGCGCTCGGCGTAAGCATCGTCATGGACGATTTCGGGACCGGCCATTCGAGCTTGAGCTATCTTTGGCGATTTCCGTTCGACAAGATCAAGATCGATCGCGCCTTCATGCTGGCGCTTGAGGCGGAGGACCGGGCCAACGCTGAGACGATTGTCAAGACGATCATCGATCTCGGCCGTTCGCTCAACGTGACAGTGACGGTCGAAGGCGTCGAGACCGTCCGCCAGGTCGATTTCGTTAAAGCGGCGCGGTGCGATCAGATTCAGGGCTATTATTTCGGCCGGCCCATGCCGCAGCTCGATCTCGCCGCCTACATCGCGACCGCTTGCCTCGCCGAGTTGGCCGCCGCCAACGAGGCGGCGGCTCCGAACCGGGCGCCTTCTGACGCCAGACCCGGCCTGGTTGGTGCCTGACCCTGCCGAGTGTATGTCGCGAGATTGGACGCGGCGGACCCATTTCTTCGCAACTCCTTCGCTTCCGACTCGCGGTCGCCTCAGCTCAATCGAGCTGAGCCGTCGCGCTCGATTTATCAGCCGGGAACTTGCATCGTGCGGCGACGTTCTGGGTTCCCGCAAAGGACGCCGCGGAGGACGACGACTAACGCGGTGCGGGGGCCGGTCGCTGGAGGCCGGCGCGACAAGTCGAGTCCGGCCTCCCGCTTTCTCGTGGGAGACGCTCATGAACAATCCGCAAAGCACGGCGAAAATCGCCGATCATCCTATCCATCCGATGCTGATATCCTTCCCGATCGCGTTTTTCGTCGCGACGCTCGGTTGCGATCTGGCCTTCTGGACGACCGGCGGCGCCGCCTGGGCGCAGGCCGCCATTTGGCTGCTGGGCGCGGGTCTCGTCATGGCGGCGTTCGCGGCCGTCGCCGGCGTGATCGAAATTCTGGGCGACGGCCGCATCCGCGCGCTGAACGACGTATGGTGGCACGCGGGCGGCAATGTCGTCGTCGTTCTCATCGAGCTATACAACTGGATATCGAGATATGCCGAAGGGACCGGAGCAATTTTGCCTAAGGGCTTGATCTTGTCAGCCATTTCGGTGGGCATTCTTTTGTTCACCGGCTGGAAGGGTTGGGAAATGGTCTATCGCCATCGCGTCGCCGTCGCCGACGAGAACGACCGCCCGCGGCTCGGCTCCGCCGGCCGCCGCCCGTAGAAGCGGCGAGCGGAAGCGGCGGCGCAGCAGCCCAGCGCCGCCCATCGGCCCACGAATCCGCTACTGTCGTCATGGATTCCCGAACCGACCGCGCTACAAGCGCAGACGTCTATGGCTCGCGGCCCTTGGCGATCGGGAACCTTTTCCGCGAAACCGCATCTAACATCACAACGAAACGTAGGACGCGCCATGGCGGAGCGTAGGCTTCAGGCTGACGTCGGAGACGACGGCGAGTTGATCGAACGTGCGCGTCGCAACGACGACGATGCGATTCGCGCGATCATCAAACAGCAAAATCGCCGGCTCTACCGAATCGCGCGCAGCATCGTCGGCGACGACGGCGACGCCGAGGACGTCCTGCAAGAATCCTACATCCTTGCATTTCGTGAGCTCGATACGTTTCGGGGCGACGCTCAGCTCGGTACTTGGCTCGCCCGCATCGTGATCAACGTGGCGCTCGGATTTCGACGCCGCCGCAAGCCGATTGCGGATCTCGACGGCTGGCGCGGGCGCGGCTTGTCGAAGGCCGAAATCATCCCTTTTCCGAGCCCCAATCCGGATCCAGAGAAGAGCATGGCTCAACGGGAAATAGTCGTCCTGCTCGAACAGGCTATCGACAAGCTTCCAGAGCCGTTTCGCGTGGTTCTGATCGCCCGAATGGTGGAGGGCCTCAGCGTGGAGGAGACGGCCAGTCTCTTTGAGATTCTCCCGCAGACCGTCAAGACGCGCCTCCATCGCGCTCGCGTCCTTTTGAAACAATCGATGGAGGCGCAAATCGGCCCGGCATTGATCGACGCGTTTCCATTCGCAGGAAAACGTTGCGATCGGCTGACGGCGGCGGTGCTCGCTTCTCTGCGAGCGAACAGACCATGAAAGCTTGCGCAGTTCGCGTGGGTTTCTCGAAGCGGAGGAAGAAGAACATGACTCTCAAATTCATCGCCGCGCCGATGGCGCTGCTGGCGACTTGCGCCTTGGCCTGGAGCGAAGACGCAAAGCCGAACGACGCCCAAATCGCTCATATCGCCTATACCGCCGGCCAAATCGACATAACAGCGGCGCAACTTGCGCTGCAAAAGTCCAAGAACAAGGATGTGCGCGAATTCGCCGAGGACATGTCTCGCGATCACAAGGCGGTCAACGACCAAGCCCTAGCCTTGGTCAAGAAGCTGCACGTCGCGCCGCAAAACAACGACACCAGCAAAGCGCTGCTTAAACAGGCTAACGCCAAAGAGGCCGAGCTAAAGCGGCTTAGCGGCGCGGCCTTCGACAAGGCCTATATCGACAACGAAGTCGCCTATCATAAGGCGGTCAATAACGAGCTCGAAAATGTCCTTATTCCTGACGCAACCAACGCGGAGCTGAAGGATTTCCTGAGCACCGGACTCAAGATTTTTCAGGGTCACGAACAGCACGCGGAAAGCCTGGCGCAAAGTTTAAAGTAACCGAGCCGATGCGTCGAACGCTTACCCTATCGATTCTCCTGGCCGTCGCGACTTGCGCGGCGGCGGCGCCCGACGCCGCGGAAACGGTACGGATCAATGTCGATAAGCTTCGCTTTGCGCCGGCGGAGGCGACCGTCCATGTCGGCGACGAGATCGAATGGACCAACGGCGATTTCGTCGCGCATACCGCGACGGCTCGCGATGGCGCCTGGGATGTCGCCCTGCCCGTCAAGGGGTCGGGCCGCATCGTCGCGCAGCAGGTCGGGGAGATCGATTATTTCTGCCGGGTCCATCCCAATATGAGGGGTCATATTTCTGTGAAGCCGAAGTGAGCCAGCGTACGCCGCGCGTGGCGCCTTTTTCCGCCGGGCAGGCGCCGCCCCGATGGCAAAGCGGAAACATTAGCGACGGGCCGAGCGCTTCGCGCAGGGCCTAGGGTGAACTCGGCAAGCCCGCAAACCCCAAGCGTTCCAGTCAATTGCGCGGCTGACCTGCAGCGAGGATTGGGTTGAACTGACGTTTGAATTGACAGCGGCTTCGATATTTCTTGTAATCGCGTCATGGGGAAAGCGATCTCCCCACGAGGCGGCATGCCGAAGCATCGCGTCCCGATCCAGCGAGAGGACGCGTCGTGTCGTCGATCAACGCCATTTCCGTCGAACAATTGGCTCGCCTTGTCGGCACCCCGAAATGCCCGGCTTTGATCGACGTTCGAGCAGACGAGGACTTCGCCGCTGATCCGCGACTGATCCCCGGCGCCGCGCGTCGTCCGGCCGCAAGCGCTGCGGATTGGGGGGCGGCGCTGCAAGGCCGCTCGGCCGTCGCCATCTGTCGCAGCGGCGAGGCGCTCAGCCACGGCGCGGCCGCCTGGCTGCGCCGACAGGGCTGCGCGGCCGACGCGCTCGCCGGCGGCGTCGAGGCCTGGTCGCTCGCCGGCCTGCCGATGGTCCCCGAGGCCAAGCTGCCGAAGCGCGACAAACAAGGCCGCACTGTCTGGGTAACGCGCGAGCGCCCCAAGATCGACCGCATCGCCTGCCCTTGGCTGATCCGCCGCTTCGTCGATCCGGGCGCCGTATTCCTTTTCGCCAAAGCCTCGGAAGCGATCGCGATCGGCGAGCGCTTCGAGGCGACGCCATACGATATCGAAGGCGTCCCTTGGAGCCATCGCGGCGAAAAGTGCACCTTCGACGTGATGATCGATGAGTTCGGGCTCGCGACCGAGCCGCTGCTGCGCCTGGCCGCAATCGTGCGCGGCGCGGACACGGCGCGTCTCGATCTTGCGCCTGAAGCGCCAGGCCTGCTCGCCGTTTCACTCGGCCTCTCGCGGATGTACGACGACGATCTCGCGCAGCTCGAAGCGGGCATGCTGCTCTACGACGCGTTCTATCGCTGGTCGCGCGACGCGACCGGCGAAACTCACAACTGGCCGACGAACAAGCCGCGCGGCGCGCGATAGCCGGGCGGCGTCCAGAGGCGATCATGGCCGAACGCCGCGTTGACGACTTCGATCTGACCCCGAGGGAGCCCGACAGCGGCGGCCTCGGCGAGCTCGCGCTTTATTTTCTCCGCCTCGGCCTTCTCGGCTTCGGCGGCCCGGTTGCGCTTGTGGGGCAGATGGAGCGCGAGTTGTCTGCCGAGCGCCAATGGCTCAGCAAAGAACAGATGCGCGAAGCCATCGCCGTCTGTCAGACCTTGCCTGGTCCCTTGGCGATTCAGGTCGGGATTTACGTCTCCTATCTCCGCTGCGGATTCTGGGGCGCCTGGATCGGCGGGTGGGCTTTCATCTTGCCGAACTTCCTCATCGTCGCCGCGCTCGCTGCGCTCTACGTTTATTTCGGCGATCTGAAGCCGGCGACGGCGATATTCTACGGCGTCAGTCCCGCCGTCATCGCTTTGATCCTGCATTCCTGCTATCGGCTGGCGAAGCTCGGCATGGAGGACCGGCTGCAATGGGCGGTTGCGGCGGTCTGCTTTGTCGTAACGGTGATGCTGCGCGCCGAGGTCGCCCTGCTGTTCATCGGCGCCGGCGCAATCGGCGCTCTCTATTACGGCGCCGCCCGGGCTCGCCTCTCCTCGACGAGCTTTGCGTTTGTCGCGCCGATGACCGCAGTTTCCGCGCCAATTGCGTCGACGGCGAAAGCTGCAACGCTCGGCAAATTGGGGTTGTTCTTTCTGAAGGCGGGCGCGCTCACCTTCGGCAGCGGCCTCGTCATCGTACCTTTCCTCGAACAAGGCCTCGTCCGGCAATATGGCTGGCTTGATCAGCGCCAATTCTTGATCGCGGTAGCGATCGGCATGATCAGTCCCGGCCCGGTCGTGATCACGGCGACTTTCGTCGGCTATCTCGTTGCCGGCTTCCTCGGCTCGCTCGTTTCGACGATCGGGATTTTCCTACCCTCCTTCATCCTTGTCCTGATCGCCGCGCCGATTCTCGCGCGACATCGCAGCAATCCTTATGTCCAGGGCTTTGTGAAGGGCGCTTACGGCGCCGCGATCGGCACGATCTTGGGCGCTTGCGTCCTGCTCGGCCGCATCGCCATCGGCGATTGGCTGACGGCGCTCGTCGCAGCCGCCTCGCTTGCGACCCTGTTCCGCTGGAAGGTGAGCAATCCGCTTCTCATCGCGGCGACCGCCATGGTCGGCTTGCTCGCCTTCCCGTTCATTCAACCTGCTTGGGTGATGGTGAAGTAGCGCGGATCGAGCGCTCGGTCCCCGCGCGATCGTTCGAAAGGAGCGCCGATATGCGCGCAACGCTCGCCGCCGTGACGTCCTTTCTGGCGCTGGCCTGTGTTTTACCGGCGAGGGCCGCTGAACCCGATTGGGCGAAAGTAGACCTCATCTTCGCGCGGCCAGCCGCCGTGACGGGAACGGTCCATCGCTACGGATTTCCGCGCCTCGATCTGAAGGTCAGCCTCGACGGCGTTGAGCTCAAGCCGGGTTTTGCTCTAGGCGGATGGATCGCGTTTGAGCCAATGGGCGACCAGGTCATGATGATGGGCGATCTCGTCCTCACGGAGGACGAAATTGATCCGGTCATGTCGAAGCTGCTCAGCGAAAGCCTGCAGATCACCGCATTGCATAACCATTTGCTGAGGGCTAACCCGCCGACTTACTACATGCATGTGGCTGGACTCGGCGACGCGGCGGAGCTTGCGCAAGCGGTGCGGACGGCGCTCGAGCAGAGCAAGACGCCTTTGAAGCTCGGCGCGGCGGCGCCGGCTTCGGTCGATCTCGGGTTGGATACGGCCGAAATCGACAAGGCGATCGGCTTCCGAGGCCGAAACAATAGCGGCGTCTATCAATTCGCCCTGCCTCGCTCCGACAGCGTCAAACAGGACGGCATGACCATCCCTCCCGCCATGGGGCTGGCGATCGCCATCAACTTCGAGTCAACAGGCGACGGCAAGGCGGCCGTTACGGGAGACTTTGTCGCGCTGGCGAGCGAGATCGATCCGCTGATCAAAGCGCTCCGCCGCAATGGAATCGAAGTGACGGCGATTCACAATCACATGCTCGAGGACGAACCGCGCGTCTTTTTCGTTCACTTTTGGGCGAATGACGAGGCAGTGAAACTGGCCAAGGGTCTACGTTCTGCGCTCGACGCCGTCCACGTCGCCGCCCATGACTGATCAGCAAAATCACGCCCAAATTGGTCTACCTCGCCAATGCGCCCGGCCGCCGATCGAAAAGCGGGAAGGCGAGGAATCCCAGGACAAAGCCGCCGACATGGGCGAGCCAGGCGACCGGCCCATCGGAAAGGCCGAGCGCCTGCGCGCCGGCGCCGAAGATGAAATTGGCGATGAACCAGACGGCGAGAAACGCCAGCACCCGGCGTTCGCGCAGCAGAAGCGGCAGCGACGGCGCTGGGACCCAATCGTCCGGCCGCGGCGCCGAGCGCGAATAGCCGGCGCCGCCGAGCGGGCCGCCCGGCTGGAAGACGAAGCGGGTCGCTGCGGCCATCAAACCAGAATCGCCGGCCGAGGCGCCGATCAAGGGCGTGAAGTCGAGCGGATTGAAGGCCCAGTGGACCAGCGCGCCGGCGATCGTCGTCGCGGCAAAGATGAGAAGGAAGCGAACGACGCCGAGGCGCCGCGCGACGGGCGGCCCGAAGGCGAAGAGCCAGACCACGTTGAGCCCGACATGCGTCCAGCCGCCATGCAAAAGAGCGTAAGTCAGCAGCGTCCAGATTTTCGCGCCGTCTTCGACAATGTGAAAGTGGCGCAGAATCGCCGCCTGGCGCAGCGCTTCAGGAGACTCGTTCGCCCGCGCCAGCACGCTCTGCAATTCGCTCGGCCAAAGCGCGATGGTGAGGCGGCCGGGAATGAAGGCGAGCTGGCGCGCGACGGCGTCTTGAGCCGCATCCGAAAGCAGGCTCATGCCGAGGTGAATCGCCAACAGCAGGATGGCGAGAGCGACCACGACAAAGGGCGCGTCGAAAATCGGTTCGCGATGTTTGACGGCGGCGAATTCGCCCACGGGATCGGCTTCTTCGGGGAGGGGCATCAGGGACCAGCGACCAACGACAGGTCCCGATAACACGACAGCGGACCAGACGCGAACGACAGAACAAAGGAGGGCCTGGAGCCGAGCCCTCCTCTGTCGCTTTCGCAGCCGATCGTTGCACTTGACCCGACGCGAAACAGCGTCGGACGCGGGAGAAGGAGGCGCCTCAAGCGGGGGAGCGGCCCGCGAAGCGTTCCGTCCAAAAGCGAGATTCGCGCCACGGAGCAGACGCGAAGGCTCGTTTCGGCAAAAGGGAGTGTGGCGCCAGACCCGGCGCGGCGCAAACTGGATGTTGTTTTATCATTAATTTCACCCCTGAAGCTCGCGCATGGCGATTAACCACCCCGCGCGCGCCCTGGCATATCGCCTGCTGCCTTCCCTCCACCAAAGCCGGCGAACGCGACGAAGCGTACCCAAACAGGACGACGCGTTCGACATCGGGACTGCGGGGATGAATGATGAAACTTGCGTCGAGCCGCGAATTATACGCCTATTGGACGCGCCTGCGCGGCGCACGCAGCGCCCCGGAGCGCTCCGAGATCGACCCGACGGCGATCCGCGGCGTGCTCGCCGACACGTTCATTCTCGAAATCGACCAGCGCGCCGGCTATCCGTTCCGCATCGCCGGCGCACGAACGAGTTCGCTCTTTCAGCGCGAGCTGCGAGGCCGGCCGTTCCTCGACATCTGGCAGGGCGAAGCGCGGCCCGAAATCCTCGAAATGCTCGCCATCGTCGCCGACGAAGCAAGTCCGGTCGTCGCCGGGGCGACCGCCAAAGCAGCGGGATTTCAGCCGCTCGAGCTCGAGCTCCTCGTCCTTCCTTTGCGTTACCGCGGAGCGACGCATTCGCGGATCATCGGCCTCTGCTCGCCGACCGTCGCGCCGACTTGGCTCGGTCTGGCGCCGGTCGCGCCCATGGCGCTTCAATCGATGCGCGTGCTCCGCCAGGGCGACCAGCGCTCCGGTCCCGCCGCCGCGCGCGCCGGCGCCATGCCCGCAAGCCAGCTCGAGGGCGTTGCGCGCCGGGTCAGGCAAGGCCATTTCCAGTTCTTCTCGCTCGCCGACCGGCGCTCTTGAATCGCTTGCGACGCTCCGAGGTAATGGGGCATTAACGCCTCCAACCTTAATGTCCGCCAGGGTGCGGCGGCCCGCCGCGCGGAGCGAATTGAGGAGCGCGAAGTGATCGCCGAGGCCGCGCCGCTCGTCGACGTCAAAGCGATCGAACGGCGCCGTCATCAACGCGTCAAGCTCGTCCTGCTCGGCCGATACATGCTCGAGGACCGGCACGAATATCCGTGCCAGACCATCGATATCTCTCCGGGCGGCGTCGCTATAGAGGGCCCGGTCAGCGGCCAGATCGGCGAGCGGGTCGTCGCCTATTTCAACCAGATCGGCCGGGTCGAGGGGGCGATCGCGCGCCATTTGGACAAAGGCTTCGCCATCCAGATGCGGCTGCCGGTGCTCAAGCGGGAGAAACTCGCCGAGCAGCTCACCTGGCTGGTGAACCGCCATGCGCTCGGCCTGCCCGAGGACCGCCGCCACGAACGGATCACGCCGCATTTCACCCGGACGAATCTGAGGACGCCGGACGGGCGCGAGTATCCGGCGCGGCTGATCGACATTTCGATTTCGGGCGCGGCGATGAATGTCGAGGCGAGCCCGGCGATCGGCTCCCCCGTCGTGGTCGGCTCTACGGCCGCGCAAGTCGTCCGTCACTTCTCCGGCGGCATCGCCGTCGAATTCTCCCGGCTGCTGCCTGCCGATTCGTTCGACGAAAATACGCGGCTGTAACGGCGATCGATTAAGCCAGCGCCGATTGGGCTCGCGGCGTTCCGCTCCGGGACTCGATCTCTACGTAATAAAAAGGCCCCCGAAAGGGGGCCTTCGATAAAATCGCCGGACGAGCGTCAGTTTTCAGAAACTGAGGTTCACGCCTGCGCGGACGATATTGTCGTGGTTCGTCACCCGGCTGGTGAGCGTGCTGGTGTTCGCGCCATACGTATAGGTGATCGTGTTTTTCTGATTGCCGAGGTCGACGTAAAGATATTCGGCCTTGAAGCTCCAATTCGGCGCGAATTTCCACTCGCCGCCTACGCCGGTCGTCCAGCCGACGCGCCAGTTGGTCGAGCTGACGGAGGTCGACGGCTCGGTCGAAGCCGGCGGCCCGCAGGCGGCACAGATGAAGGTCGTCCCGAGCTTGGTTTCGCCGAAGGCCAAGCCGCCGGTGCTATAGACGAGGAAGGACGGCGTCCACAGGAAGCCGACGCGGGTGCGCAGCGTGCCGAGCGCGTCGAGCGCGCGGCTGAATCGCGTGGTGAACGGCACGAAGCCGGCCCCGCCCGGAAACACCGCGCTGGTGCTGCCGCTCGCGCCGACCCAGTCGAAATCGCCTTCGACGCCCATCACCCAGCTTGGGCTGATCTGATAATTGTAGCCGATCGTTCCGCCGACCAACCCGCCGCTATAGCTCACCCCGACGCTTCCCGGGATCAATCCCGCGATGAGCACCGTGCCGAGACCGCCCGGGCCGGTATCCGTGCCGGTGTTGAACACGCTGTCGCCGGTCGAGCCCACCCAGCCGCCGTTGACGCCGATATAGAAGCCGTTCCAGTTGATCAGGGCCGCCGGCGGCATTGCAGGCGCCGATTTGGTGGTCGGCAAATCGGCCGCCGAAGCCGCGCCGACTAACGCAAGCAGAGCTGTCGTCGCTAAAGCCGCTCGCTTGATCATTTCCGCCTCCGCTCTGAAATCCGTGACGTTACTGTAGGGCGGATTCTCGTAGAGGCCAACGGTCTGCCGCAGTTTCTTCATACATGTGGCCGCAGCGCCACAACCTGGCCGACTTCACGCGAGATGAGAGGCTGAGCTTGAACGAAGGGTACGGTAGCGTTCCGTCTTAAGCATGTCCGGCAGCGCGGATCCGCGTCAGTTCGCATATAGACCGTATGATGAAGGATAAATATGATTATCGGCGCCGCGATGTTGAAGGCGAAGAGCAGCGCGGAAGGTTGACGAGGCTGGCGCCCTCGCCATCCGGCGGAGGCCCTGCTGACCGCGCTACAGCATATCGATGGTCACAGTCCGATCGCGCTCAGTCTGCTTCTGCCGGATGAACGACAATTCCCGGCAGCACGAGAGGTAGGTGGCGCTGCCGACGCTCATGCCGAATTTCTCGCAAAAAGCGCGGTCCTCGCTGGCGATCGCCTCCTCCGCTCGCGCTTGCGCCGCCGCACGCATGGTCTGGCCAAGGTCGTAGGCTTTGTACAGGCCATAGGCCATGCCTGCGATTGTCAGCCAAAATACCAAGCGCGAAACCCACGTCGTATGGGCGAGGCCGGAGAGATGGCTTTTGATCGCATCCATTCTCGTCCCCTCCTTCGATCCTCATCTATTGCGGCGCGCCAAGCGGCTTGCACGGACGCGAGCGCCTCTTGCGCGGCTGCGCGCAGGTCCCGACCCGACTGGCAAGCCCTGTATAAACCGCAAGCCCGGCGATGACCCGCCAAAAGCGCCAAATCATCGGAGCGCCGCCCGCGTCGGCCAAGCGCGACTTCGCCGCGACTTGGCCCTCGTCATTCCGATCCTGGTTGGTCCTTCCGGACAAGCCGCGATATCGAGATTAGACCAAATTCGCGATCGTGGCGAACGGCGCTCCGGACGCTTGTCGGCCGCGGCCGCTCGGTCCATCCGACCCTCACTTCTCGGCCATCGCCGCAAAGCCCTTGCGCAGATCGTCGGCGTTCATGACCGGCATGAACTCGACGTGAGCGCTCCAATTCAGAAAGAAGGGTTCGCAGGCCTCGATGATCTGCGACGGCTCGGCCATCTCGAAAAACAACATGCCGCCGCGCTTGCCGTCGATCGGCGCGAAATACGCCGCTTCGGGCTTCAGCTTGTCAATGACCTCCTCGATGATTTTCGCCATCGAACCATCGAGGAACGCTTTGTTCGACGTCTCGGCAGGCGCCGAAAATTTCATCATCATCCGCATGAGTCCCCCTCCTCGCAATCGAGCCTTCTAGATCGCGTACGCCGAAACCGGTCGGCCGCTTGGGCCATCTCGGCTCCCGCCGCGCCGCTCATTCGTGCGGAATTTGCGAGAAGCCCTCGCGCAACTCCTCGGACGTCATCACCGGCATGACCTGGATTTCGGCGCCGAGCTCGCGGAAAGCCTCTTCGAACAGGACAGGCATCTCACTGCTCTTCTGCATGTCGAGGACAAAGAACGCGGTCCTCACCCCGTCATCGATCGTGAAATAGGCCGCTTCGGGTTTCGCCCGGTCCATGAAGCGGCCGATGACTTGCGACAAGCCGCCAGACCGGAGGGCTTGGCTGCTCTTTTCGGTATTGGTTCGCATCCGCACCATGACGCGCATGATTTTTCTCCGTCGAGAGAGAGAGCGACCGGTCGTGCTCACGGATCGATATCGACCTTGCCGCGAGCGAGCGTGCGCTGAACTGGCCTGATCTTTTCGGCTCACCGGCTAGTGCGGCGGCGCGTAGACGGCCTTCTGCGCGAGCTTCATGGCCTCGACGCTCTCGGCGGCGGTGAGCAGCGGCGTCGTATGGAACTTGGCGATTGCGCCGCCCGCCGTGGTCGCCAGCGCGCCCGCCGCGGCCGCGGCATTGTTCGGCAATTCGGCGACGAGGATCGCGTCGTATTCGCCAAAAGCGAAAAAGAAGGAGAGAACCTTTCCCCCGAGCGATTCCATCGCCGCGCGCGCTGTCGTCTCGCGATTTTGCGGATTTTTGACCATCGCCTTGGCGGCTTCGGCCGTGTAGGCGAGTTGGATCAGATAGTGGCCCATGGACGCCCCCTTAATCGGCTAGGCGATTTCGGGCGCCACGCTCCTGAAGCGCCCGATCTCTGACCGCAGCGCTCAAAGAATAGCGTCGGCCCCGCGCAGGCGGTTGGAAAACATTGCGCCTATCGCCCGCCGCTTATACGCTCAGGACATTCCGGCGTGACGGGGGCGACGTTGGAGCAAGCTGAGATAGAACGCCTTGTCGGCGGGCCGCCGCGACTCGCGCTCGACGATATTGTCCGTCATCCGCGCCTGCCCGAGGCGCGCAGAGCCTATCTCGACGCTTTCCTGGGGCTCTATAGCGGCGATCCCTTCATCGTCCGCCTGCTGATCGAGTCCGGCCGCTTCATGGTCTATCACATCGCCGCCATTCTCGAAGCCGGCGCCGATCCCGCCCGGCGGGACACCTGGCCGACGATCAAGCGATTGAAGGAGACGATGACGCTGTTCGGCTTCGCCAGCGACCGGCATGTCGATCAACTGGTCGCGCGGCTCTGCTCCGTCGGCTTCATGGAGCTCAAACCCGCCGCCGAAGATCGGCGCGTGCGCATCCTGTCGCCCAGCGAGAAGCTGAGGGCGCATGACCGCGATTGGCTCGCGGCCCACGTCACGCCCCTGACCATTCTCTTTCCTGGTCACGATTACGGGCCTGTCATGCGGCGCGAAGGGCCGTTCCATGCCCTGTACCGCCGCATCAGCGTCCCTTTCCTGCCGCTGGGCGCGGAGCTCCTGCTGTCGCTTCCTGACTCTCTGTTGTTCTTCAACCGCGCCGCCGGCTCCGTCATCGAGGCCGCGCTGCTTCAAGCGGCGATGGCGGCGCCGAGCTACCCGCACGCCGCGGTTCCCTACGCCGATATCGGCGAGCGCTTTGGCGTCTCGCGCACCCATGTCCGGCAATTGCTGGAGGCGGCCGAACAAGCTGGCTTGGTCAAACTCCACGCGCGTGGCGGCCGCCGCGTCGAAATTCTGCCGCGGCATTGGTCAAGCTATGACCGCGGCATCGCCGCGGGGATGTATATCCACGACATGGTTTATGTCGCGACTGAACGAGCGGCGCGCCACGGGGCGGCGAGCGGCTGAGGACGAAAGAGGAAGCAGAATCGCCGCGTCCCGCGCGCCCCTTCCGATGACCTTGGCGGCGCTACAACTTGCACGCTTCGGCGATCATTCGGAACAGTTTCTTATCCCGGGGTACAATCGACGTATGGGCGATCCGTTGACCCGCACTGAGAGAATAGCCATCCCAATCGGTATCGACCATCGAGGTATTTTCACTGACGCGGATCGTGTCGCCGACACGCTGAAATTTATCGCACTCAATGGAAACCAGCCAAGCGCCGCTTCCGGCCGCAGCGGAGGCCGCCGAGCAAGAAAGAAGCGCGGCGCAGGCGATGAATCTGTAAATTCGGATCTGGCTGGCCATGGCGTCTTGCCCCCAGTGCCCGTACCTCGAAACAATTGCCTTGATCATTAAAATTCAACGTAAGCCGCCTCGAAGCAAGAGATTTGGCAGCCCTTGCGCGGAAAACTTTGCGGGTATTTTGAGGCGCCGAGGCGAATGCCGATCGAGACGATCAACACTCTGATATCGCCTTGGCCGGAGGGGTCCGATCGCTTACCGCATCGCTAACCATGCGCTCGGCTTTGCCGCCAAGATCATGACCGCCGCCGGCGAAAATTTACCGTGACCGCGACCGCCGCCCGCGCTCGCGTTAAGCCGCGGCGCGCCGAAATATAGCGTCTTTCGCTGGCATTCAGTCTCTCCGGCTCCCGCGCGATCGGCGTTTTCGCTCTTCGCGTTAGACAGAAATCGTGAATCGAACCGTTAGAATGCCGCCTTTCCATTTCGATCCTTAGCAAAAAGCCGTCGCTACCGTCCCTCGCATAAGAAAACGGGGGACGATCGATGTTGTCCTTTATGCTCAAGGCTGCGGCGGCGACCGCCGCCCTTGGCGGGATTTTAAGCATCATCCAGCCGGCGAATGTCGGCGGTCCCGACCTCCGCTACGCGGCGGTCGGTCCGCGAACCAGCACGCCTTACGGCTGGGTCGATTTTTGCGCCCGCTATCAAGGCGAATGTAGCGGCGAACGCCTGCCGGCGGTCGACATCAATTGGACGCGCCGCGCCAAGTTGGATGTCGAGCGCGTCAATCTTTGGGTCAACGCGCATGTCGCGCCGGTCAGCGACCAGGAGCACTGGGATCTCGTCGATCGCTGGGACTATCCCGTCGACGGCCGCGGCGATTGCGAGGATTATGCGCTTCTCAAGCGCAAAATGCTCGTCGATATGGGATATCCGCGGCAAGCGCTGTTGATGACGGTGGTCAAGGACGCCAATCAGGACGGCCATGCGCTGCTCACCGTACGTACCAATGCAGGCGAATTCGCCCTCGACAATTTGAGCGACGAGGTCAAGCCCTGGGCGGAGGCCGGCTACCGCTTCGTCAAACGGCAGAGCCAGGAGGACCCGAATGTCTGGGTCGCTCTAGGCGAGCCGACCGCCGCGCCGCTCTACACCGCGCGCTGAACTGCTGGCTGCATTCGAGGCCGGATCCTCCCCCAGATCCGCTTCGCGCCTTGGGCCGACCCGGAAGGGTCGGCCTTTTTTTGCTGCACCCCGACCACGGCGGCTCATCCCAGCTAAAGCGCCGCCATCCCTTTGGCGAAGCGTCGCCAGTTCTCGACATAATGCGCCGCCGACCATTTCAGCTTGGCGATCGCCGCCTCGTCGAGCTCGCTCTTCACCCGAGCGGGCGCGCCGACGATCAGCGAATGATCGGGAAAGCTTTTGCCCTCGGTCACCAGCGCGCCGGCCCCGACCAGGCAGCCGCGTCCGATCTTGGCGCCGTTGAGAACGATCGCGCCCATGCCGATCAGCGAGCCGGCGCCGACCACGCAACCATGCAGGATGGCGTTGTGGCCGATCGTGCAATCCTCGCCGACCTCGATGGGAAAGCCCATATCGGTGTGCAGCATGCAGCTTTCCTGCACGTTGCTGCGCGCGCCGAGGCTGATCCATTCGTTGTCGCCGCGGATCGTCGCGCCGAACCAGACGCCGCAATCTTCGCCGAGCGCGACTTTGCCGATCACGCTGGCGTTAGGCGCGATCCAATAGCGGCCTTCGGACGGAAGCTTGGGACGAACGCCGTCGAGAGCATAGAGAGGCATCGGGGCTCCGAGAGCAGGCGAGCTAGCCGCGCTCGCGCGCGGCCATGAAATTCAAGCCGAAATAGACGACGATCAGGGCGAGGTCGAGCGCGACGGCGAGGCTGTTGGCCATCGCGGCGCGCGCGCCCAGAATCGGCCCCACAGCTTCGGTCGCGGCGCAGAGCAGCCACAGCACGCCGCCCCAGGGCGCGGCCAGCCACAGGCCGACCGCGGCGACCAGGTCGGCCACGGCGAAGAAACAGACCGCGGCCGCCATCGGCCCAGGCAATTCGAGAACATTGGCCACCGACGGATCGGCGCCGATCAAGATCGTCCAATTGAATAGGCCCTTGGCGATCCACACGACCGCAATCGTGCGCATGAACCAGACTAAAGCCAGCGTCCAACGCGCGGCCTTGGCGTCCTCCGGCGTCAGCGCCCCGACATCGGGTATCGCCGGCAGCGGCGCATGCTCGATGAAGCGCGGGACGCCGCCGTCAGGCGCGGTTTCCGCCGTCATGACGCGGCCGCCGGAAAGACGAGATCGTCCGCGCCGAGCGGCGCGAAATAGGCGTCGATGTCCTGTTGCTTGACTTCGGCGGCGCTGGCGGGCCGCCATTGCGGCCGATTGTCCTTGTCGACGATCACCGCGCGCACCCCTTCGTAGAAATCGACCCCGCGGCAAATGCGCGAGACGATCCTGAATTCGACCCCCATCGCCTCTTCGAACGACAGGGTCGCCCCGATTTGCATCTGACGCAGGGCGATCGCCTGGCTAGTCGGCGATTTGGCCAACATAGCGGCAAGCGCCGCCTTGGCCAAAGCGGCGTCATTCGCGGCGGCTTCGAGCGCAGCCAGACATGCGGGGATGGTTTCGCCGGCGAAGCAACGCTCGATCAACGCCGTTTCGGCCGCGAGCGGCGAAGCAGGAGCCGGCTGTTTGAACCGAGCGAGGATTTCCTCGGTCGGCGCGGCGCCTTCGAGCGCTCCCGCAAGTTCGGCGAGCCGCCTGCTCTCGACGAAGGCGTCGGCGAGGCCAAGGGCGAGCGCGTCGCCGGCCCCGGCCCGCTCGCCCGTCAAGGCGAAATAGCGGCCGATCCGGCGCGGCAGCCGCGGCAGGACATAAGTCGCGCCGACATCCGGGAAAAAGCCGATGCCGACCTCCGGCATGGCGAATGTATAGCGCTCGCTGGCGACGACCAGCGAACCATGGACGGAAAGGCCGACGCCGCCGCCCATGACGACGCCGTCGAGCAACGCGACATAAGGCTTCCGATACCGTTTGATGCGGCGATTGAGGATATATTCCTCGCGCCAGAAGGCGAGCTGGCTGGCGTGGTCGCCCGCCCTGCCCTGTTCATAGAGCAGCCGGATATCGCCGCCCGCGCAAAACGCGCGGCCGCCGGCGCCGGAAATCACGACGCGGGCGACGCCGTCGTCCTTTTCGAATTGGTCCAGCGCCGCGGCGATGGTCCGCACCATGCCGAGATTGAGCGCGTTGAGCGCCTTCGGCCGATTGAGCGTGATGAAGCCCGCTGCGCCGCGCTTCTCGACGATGACCTCAGGCTCTGTCATGGCTCAACGGTCATTGCGAAGAGCGAAACCACGAAGCAATGTCGGCCAAGCGGGGGCCGCGCTAAACGCGCTCGAGGCGCTCGACGATGGCGTCGATCGCATTGGCGACGCTGTCGATCGACGCCATGCCGTCGACGCGGTGCAGTATGCCCTTGGCCTGATAGTAGGGGGTCACCGCCGCAGTGTCGCGGCGATAGGCGTCCAGCCGCGTCTTGAAGACGGCGGGATCGTCGTCCTTCCGCGCCGGCTCGCCGGCGGCCTTGTGCTCTTCTGCGCGGCGGATGATGCGATCGACGAGCTTCTCCGCGTCGACTTCGAGCTCGATGGCGGCCTCGAGCTTATGGTTCTTCTCAGCCAGGATTTTGTCGAGCGCCTCGGCCTGCGCGACCGTGCGCGGGAATCCGTCGAGGATGAAGCCGCGACGCGCGTCCGGCTGCTCGACGCGTTGGGCGATGATGTCGACGACGATCTCGTCCGGCACCAGCGAACCCGAATCCATGATCGCCTTGGCCTTGAGGCCGATCGGCGCGCCGGCCTTCACCGCGGCGCGGAGCATGTCGCCGGTTGATAATTGAGGGATCCCGTATTTCTCCACCAGCCGCTGAGCTTGGGTGCCTTTGCCCGCGCCTGGCGGCCCGAGCAGGATCAACCTCATTTCTTCCTCCCCCTCAGCTTTGCTTTGCGGATCAGGCCTTCATATTGGTGGGCCTGTAAGTGGCCGTGAATTTGCGCGACCGTGTCCATGGTGACATTGACGACGATCAAAAGCGAGGTGCCGCCGAAATAGAACGGCAAGCCGGTCGAGGAAATCAACAGTTCCGGCAGAAGGCAGATCAATGACAGATAGAGCGCGCCGATGACCGTGATCCGGGTCAGGATCTGGTCGATATATTGCGCCGTGCGCTCGCCGGGGCGCACGCCGGGCACGAACCCGCCATGTTTCTTGAGGTTGTCGGCGGTGTCGGCCGGGTTGAACACCGTCGCCGTGTAGAAGAAGGCGAAGAAGACGATCAGGCCGACATAAGAGATGATGTAGAGCGGACTGCCGCGGCCGAGCAGGGTCGAGATCGTCCCGAGAACGCCAACGCCGCCATTCTGGGCGAAATTGGCCGCGGTCGCAGGCATCAGCAGAAGCGAGGATGCGAAGATCGGCGGAATCACGCCGGACGTGTTGAGTTTCAGCGGCAGGAACGAGCTCTGCCCCTCATACATTCGGTTGCCGACCTGCCGCTTGGGATAGGTGATCGGCACGCGCCGCTGAGCGCGCTCCATGAACACGATGAAGGTGATGACGGCGATCGCCATGATGACGACGCCGAGCACCAAAGTCGTCGATATGGTCCCCTGCCGGCCGAGTTCGAAAGTCTGGACGATCGCCGCAGGCAGGCGAGCGATAATGCCGGCCATGATGATCAGCGACGAGCCGTTGCCGACGCCGCGCGTCGTGATCTGCTCGCCGAGCCATACCAGGAACATGGTGCCGCCGGTAAGCGTCACGACGGTCGACAATCGGAACAGCAGTCCCGGCTCCGAGACGACGCCGGCTCGGCCTTCGAGACCGACGGCGATCACGTAGGACTGAAACACAGCGAGAACCACGGTGAGCCAGCGGGTATATTGATTGATCACCTTGCGGCCCGCTTCGCCCTCTTTCTTCAACTGCTCGAGCGACGGGACGACCGAGGTCAACAGCGAGATGATGATCGAAGCCGAGATATACGGCATGATGTTCAACGCGAAGATCGCCATGCGCTGAACCGCGCCGCCGGAAAACATATTGAAGAGGTCGAGAACGCCCTGCTTGTGGCCGAGGAAATTGGCCTCGAAAGCGCTGGGATCGATGCCCGGCAGCGGAATATAGGTGCCGAGCCTATAGATGATCAAAGCGCCGAGCGTGAACCAAATGCGCTTCTTGAGCTCCTCGGCTTTGCCGAAGGCGGCCCAGTTGATGTTGGCTGCAAGCTGTTCCGCTGCCGACGCCATTGTCAAAGCGCTCCATACGGCGCCGCGCGCCGGTTTTTACATGTCAATGGCGGCGCCCGAAGGGCTTCGCCGCCGATGAGCTATATGGTCGGCGCGGCGTGATTTGTCATCCGTCTTGTCGCGTTCATCAGGCCTGGGCGGCCTCGCTCGCCAGGACCTTGACGGCGCCGCCGGCCTTTTCGATCGCGGCGACGGCGCCTTTCGACGCGCCGAACACTTCGAAATTGAGCTTCGCCGTGATCTCGCCCTTGCCGAGAATCTTGACGCCGTCGCGCGCCCGCGCGCAAACGCCCGCCTCGACCAGCGCCTCCACCGTCACCGGCTTCGTTGCGTCCAGCTTGCCGGCGTCGACCGCCGTCTGAATGCGGCCGAGATTGACCTCGTTGAGGTCGCGCGGCGACGGCGGAAGGAAGCCGCGCTTCGGCAGGCGCCGATGCAGCGGCATCTGGCCGCCTTCGAAGCCCTTGATCCGCACGCCGGAGCGCGCGGTCTGGCCCTTGCCGCCGCGGCCCGCTTGCTTGCCCTTGCCCGAGCCGATGCCGCGGCCGACGCGAATACGGGCTTTGGACGAGCCCGGATTGTCTGAAATGCCGTTGAGTTTCATGTTCGTTCCATATCGGTCGCGGACGGCGGAACCGCCCTTTATGAAAACCTCTTTTGTCATTCCCGCGAAGCGGGAATCCACGAACCGCCCCGCCTTAAGGACTAGCCCATTCTGGATTCCCGCTTTCGCGGGAATGACAGCATTGAACTCAGTCGTTCGTGACTTATTCCACGACGCGCACGAGATGCGCGACCTTGGCGATCATGCCGCGTACAGCCGGCGTATCGACCACGGTGGCGCGCCGGCCGATCCGATTGAGGCCGAGGCCGATCAGCGTTTGGCGCTGCTCGGCGCGCCGGCCGATGGCGCTGCCGACCTGCTCGACGGTGATTTTCTTGCCTTCGCTCATGGCGCGTCTCTCAGGAATCCGCGGCGTCGGCTTCGACGCCCTGACGCCGCGATTGCAGCGTCGATACTTTGATGTTGCGGCGTTGGGCGACGGCGCGTGGGCTGTCCTCTTGGCTCAGCGCGTCAAAAGTCGCTCGGATCATGTTGTAAGGATTGGACGAACCTTGGCTCTTGGCGACGACGTCATGGACGCCGAGCGATTCGAATACGGCGCGCATCGGGCCGCCGGCGATGATGCCGGTGCCGGCCGGGGCGGCGCGCAGAACGACCTTGCCGGCGCCGTGCCGGCCATGGACGTCGTGATGCAGAGTGCGCCCCTCCCGCAGCGGAACGCGGATCAAGCCGCGCTTGGCGGCGTCAGTCGCCTTGCGGATCGCCTCCGGCACCTCGCGCGCCTTGCCGTGGCCGAAGCCGACCCGGCCCTTCTGATCGCCGACCACGACCAAAGCGGCGAAGCCGAAGCGCCGTCCGCCCTTCACCACTTTGGCGACGCGATTGATATGGACGAGACGGTCGACGAATTCGCTGTCCCGCTCTTCCCGATCGCGTTCGCGGCCGCGGCCGCCTTCACCTTCACGCGCCATCTGATCTCTTCCGTCCTTGCCGCGAGACGCGTTCGCGCCTCTCGCCTTGAAAGCCAACCTTTAGAAGTCGAGGCCGCCCTCGCGGGCCGCTTCGGCGAGCGCCTTGACGCGCCCATGAAACAAATAGCCGCCGCGATCGAACACGACCTGCTTGACCCCGGCCTGCAGCGCGCGCTCGGCGATCTGCTTGCCGACATGCTTCGCCGCTTCGATATTCGCGCCGGTCTTCAAGGCGTCGCGATTCGCTTTTTCGAGCGACGAGGCCGAAGCGATCGTCACGCCCTTCTCGTCGTCGATCACCTGCGCGTAAATCTGCGCCGACGAGCGAAACACGCTCAAGCGCGGCCGGCCGTAGCCATGCGCGCGGATCGCGCGACGGACGCGCGCCTTGCGTCGATCCCCGGTTTTCTGCGCCATTGTCGCGTTCCTTACTTCTTCTTGCCTTCCTTGCGGAAGATGAATTCGTCGACGTATTTGACGCCCTTGCCCTTGTACGGCTCGGGACCGCGCAGCGCCCTGATCTCCGCCGCGACCTGGCCGACCTGACGCTTATCGGCGCCGGCAATGGTGATTTCGGTCGGCTTCGGCGTGGCGATCGTCACGCCGGTCGGAATCGGAAACATCACATCGTGGCTATAGCCGAGCGACAATTGCAGATTCTTGCCCGCGACGGCGGCTTTGTAGCCGACGCCGTTGACCTCAAGCTTCTTCTCGAAGCCTTTGGTCACGCCAAGGACGAGATTCTGGATTTGGGAGCGCGACATGCCCCACATCGCGCGCGCGCGCTTGGTTTCATTGCGCGGCGCGACGCTGATCAAGTTGCCCTCGAGCTTGACGTCGACTTCGTCGGGCGCGGTGAATTTGAGCTCGCCCTTGGCGCCTTTGACGGCGACGGTGTGGCCATCCAGCTTGGCGGTGACGCCGGCGGGAATGGCGACGGGCTTTTTGCCGATACGAGACATTGTGTTCGTTCCGTCGTTTGGCCGGTCAGAAGACCTTGCACAGGACTTCGCCGCCGACATGCTGCTCGCGCGCTGCGTGATCGGCCATGACGCCCTTCGGCGTCGACATGATCGTCACGCCCAGGCCGTTGGCGACGCGCGGCATGCCGTCGACAGCGGCGTAGACGCGCCGGCCAGGCTTCGAGACGCGCTCGATCTGACGGATCGCCGGCTGATTGTCGGAATATTTGAGCTCGATCTCGAACTCGGTGCGGCCGTTGCCGTAATCCGTCGTCGAATAGCCGCGGATATAGCCCTCGGCCTGAAGCACGTCGAGCACATGCGCGCGCAGCTTCGAGCCGGGCGTCGAGACCTTGCCCTTGCGGCGCATCTGCGCGTTGCGGATGCGGGTGAGCATATCGCCCAAAGGATCGTTCATCGCCATGGTTCGTTGTTCCTCACCAGCTCGACTTGACGAGGCCGGGGATCAAACCCTTGTTGCCGAGTTCGCGCAGCGCGATGCGCGACATTTTCAATTTGCGGTAGACCGAGCGCGGCCGGCCAGTCACTTCGCAGCGATTGCGGATGCGGCCCGGCGAGGCGTTGCGCGGCAACTGATTGAGCTTGAGGCGCGCCTCGAAGCGCTCCTCCATCGACAGCGTCTCGTTGTTGGCGACCGCCAGCAGACGCTTGCGTCGGCCGGCATATTGTTTCGCCAGCTTCGCGCGCCGGTTGTTCTTTTCGATCGAACTCTTTTTCGCCATATCGCTTCCGCCTTGCAGTTCCGCGTCTGAGCTTGATTTCAGCTCACTGCCGGAAAGGGAAATTGAAGGCGCGCAGCAGAGCCCGCGCCTCCTGGTCGGTCTTGGCCGTGGTGCAAACGACGACGTCCATGCCCAGCATCGCTTCCGCCTTGTCGTAATTGATCTCGGGGAAGACGATGTGCTCCTTGATGCCGAGCGCGTAATTGCCGCGCCCGTCGAAGGATTTCGGATCGAGCCCGCGGAAGTCGCGCACCCGCGGCAGCGCCACGTTGACGAGGCGATCGAGGAATTCGTACATCCGCGTCTTGCGCAGCGTGACCTTCGCGCCGATCGGCATGTTCTCGCGGACTTTGAAGGTCGAGATCGCCTTGCGCGCCCGGGTGATTACCGGCTTCTGGCCGGCGATGAGGGCGAGATCGGCCGCCGCGGCGGTGACCTTCTTCGTGTCGTTCACCGCTTCGCCGACGCCCATATTGAGCACGATCTTGTCGATACGCGGCACTTCGAGCGCGTTCTTGTAGCCGAACTCCGCAACGAGCTTCGGCACGATCTGCTCCTGATAGAGCTTCTTGAGGCGCGCGACATAGTCTTTCGGCGGCGCTGCGACCTTGCCGTGAACGGCGGTCTCGGCGGCGGCCGGCTTGCCTTTGCCTTGCTTTTGCCCTTCGGCCTTCTGACCGTCGGCCGGCTTCTGCGCAGCCTTGCCGTCGGCCTTCGGCGCCTTGGCGGCTTTGCCCGCCTTGTCGGACTTTGCCTCAGCCATCGATCAAATCTCCGGAACGCTTGGCGAAACGAACCTTTCGGCCGTCGTCGAGAATCTTGAAGCCGACGCGGGTCGGCTCGCCGCTCTTGGGATCCATGATCGCCAGATTCGACAAGTCGATCGGCGATTCCTTGGAAACGATGCCGCCTTCCTGCTGCATAGTCTGGCGCTGGTGGCGCTTGACGAGATTGATCCCCTGCACGACCGCGCGGCCTTCGCGCGGATCGACCGAGAGCACCTCGCCCTTCCGGCCCTTGTCGCGGCCGGCCAGAACGACGACCTTATCGCCCTTCTTGATCTTGGCGGCCATCACAGCACCTCCGGCGCGAGCGAAAGGATCTTGACGTGATTCTTGGCGCGCAATTCGCGCGGCACGGGTCCGAAAATGCGCGTGCCGACCGGCTCGGCCTGATTGTTGATCAGCACCGCCGCATTGGAATCGAAGCGGATCACCGAACCGTCGGAGCGGCGGATGTCCTTGGCCGTGCGAACGACGACCGCCTTCATGACGTCGCCCTTCTTGACGCGTCCGCGCGGAATCGCCTCCTTGACCGAGACGACGATGATGTCGCCGACGGAGGCGTATTTGCGCTTCGAGCCGCCCAGCACCTTGATGCACATCACCCGGCGGGCGCCGGAATTGTCGGCGACGTCGAGATTGGTCTGCATCTGAATCATTTTAATTCTCGCTTTCTGATCAGATCGGTTTCCGGCGTGGCGGCCGGACCTTTATCCGATAGAGGCTTTACGCCTCCTGATTCCTCTTCGCGCCGTCAGCCTCTTGGAGCGTTCTCGACCACGATCCAACGCTTGAGCTTCGAGATCGGCTTCGTCTCCTCGATCGACACCACGTCGCCGACCTTCTGGGTCTTGTTCTCGACATGGGCGTGATAGTTCTTCGAGCGGCGCACCGTCTTCTTCAGCAACGGATGCGTGAAGCGGCGTTCGACCTTGACCACCAACGTCTTGTCCTGCTTGTCGCTGACGACGACGCCCTGGAGAATTCGTTTCGGCATAGTTCCGTCCTCAGCCCTTGTTTTTCGCCGCGCGCTTCTCGGCGGCGATGGTCTTGGCCCGCGCAATGTCGCGCCGGACCAGGCGCACACGCGCGGTGTTCTGCAATTGCCCGCTGGCGCGCTGGAAGCGCAGGTTGAACTGCTCCTTCTTCAAGGCCAGCGCCTCGTCGGCGAGTTGATCCTCGCTCATCACGCGCAGATCCGAGAGACGGTTCTTCGATTTCATCTTTTCCGTCTCCCTATTCGGCGATACGCTGCACGAAGCGCGTCTTGATCGGCAATTTCGCCGCGGCCAGGTCCATCGCTTCGCGCGCGAGTTCGAGCGGCACGCCGTCGATCTCAAACATGATGCGGCCCGGCGCGACGCGCGCGATCCAGAGTTCCGGCGCGCCCTTGCCCTTGCCCATGCGCACTTCGATCGGCTTCTTCGAGACCGGCACGTCCGGGAAGACGCGGATCCAGACGCGGCCGGCGCGCTTCATATGGCGCGTCAAGGCGCGGCGCGCCGCCTCGATCTGACGCGCGCTGACCCGGTCCGGCTCCATCGCCTTGAGGCCGAACTGCCCGAAGGCCAAGGAGAATCCTGCCTTGGCCGAGCCGTGAATGCGGCCTTTGAAGGCCTTTCGGTATTTGGTTCGTTTCGGTTGCAGCATGGTCGCTTACTTTCGATTCGATCAGGCCGCGTCGCGGTCGCGCTGTTCGCGCTCGCGCCGCGGCCGGCCGCCGGAATGCTCGGCTTCGGCGAGGCGCTTGTCCTGCGCCATCGGATCGTGCTCGAGAATCTCGCCTTTGAAGATCCAGACCTTGATGCCGCATGTGCCGTACGCCGTATGCGCGGTGGCGACGCCGTAATCGATGTCCGCGCGCAGCGTGTGCAGCGGCACCCGGCCCTCGCGGTACCATTCGAGACGGGCGATTTCGGCGCCCCCCAGGCGCCCCGAGCAATTGATGCGGATGCCTTCGGCGCCAAGACGCATCGCCGACTGCACCGCGCGCTTCATCGCGCGGCGGAAGGCGACGCGGCGCTCGAGCTGCTGGGCGATCGAATCGGCGACCAAGGTCGCGTCGATTTCAGGCTTGCGCACCTCGACGATGTTGATGACGACTTCCGAGTCCGTCAGCTTGGCGACGAGCTTACGGATTTTATCGATGTCCGCGCCCTTCTTGCCGATGACGACGCCGGGCCGCGCCGAATGGATCGTCACCCGGCACTTCTTGTGCGGCCTCTCGATGACGATTTTCGATACCGCCGCCTGCTTCAGGTTCTTCATCAGCACGGCGCGGATCTTCATGTCCTCGTGCAGGAGCTTGCCATATTCGGTCTTGTTCGAATACCAGCGCGAATCCCACGTCCGGTTGATGCCGAGGCGCAGCCCGATCGGATTGACCTTCTGACCCATGGCTCTCTCCTAGGCCGCGGCTTCGGCGGCTGCTTCCGCCTGCTCGCGCACGATGATCGTCAAATTCGAAAACGGCTTCTCGACCCGGCCGGCGCGGCCGCGGGCGCGCGCATGGAAGCGCTTCATCACCATGGCTCGGCCGACATAAGCCTGCTGCACCACGAGATCGTCGACGTCGAGATCGTGATTGTTCTCGGCGTTGGCGATCGCCGATTCCAGCGCCTTGCGCACTTCGTGCGAGATACGCTTGTTGGAGAATTCGAGATCGGCGAGTGCGGTCGCGACCTTCTTGCCGCGAATGAGCTGGGCAAGAAGATTGAGCTTGCGCGGGGAGACGCGCAGCATGTGCACGACCGCCTTCGCCTCTTTGTCGCTGAGCGGACGCGGCTTGGCTTGCTTGGACATTTTAAGCCCTCTTCGCCTTCTTGTCCGCCGAATGGCCATGGAACGTGCGGGTCGGCGCGAACTCGCCGAACTTGTGGCCGATCATGTCTTCCGACACCGAGACTGGAATGTGCTTGTGGCCGTTATGCACGCCGAAGGTCAGGCCGACGAATTGCGGCAGGATCGTCGAGCGACGGCTCCAGATCTTGATCACGTCGGACCGGCCCGCGCCGCGCGCGGCGTCGGCCTTCTTGAGCAGGTAGCCGTCGATGAACGGACCCTTCCAGATGGAACGCGTCATGGCTTAGCTCTTCTTCTTGCGGGCATGCCGCGAGGAAACGATGAATTTGTCGGTCGACTTGTTCGACCGGGTCTTCTTGCCCTTGGTCGGCTTGCCCCAGGGCGTGACCGGGTGACGGCCGCCCGACGTGCGGCCCTCGCCGCCGCCATGGGGATGGTCGATCGGGTTCATGGTGACGCCGCGATTGTGCGGGCGATGGCCGAGCCAGCGATTGCGGCCGGCTTTGCCGATCGAAATGTTCATGTGATCGGGATTCGACACGGCGCCGACCGTGCCGAAACATTCGCCATAGACGAGGCGCGTTTCGCCCGACTTCAAGCGCAATGCGACATAGCCCTGATCGCGGCCGACGATCTGCGCGTAAGTTCCGGCCGAGCGGGCGAGCGCGCCGCCCTTGCCGAGCTTCATCTCGACATTATGGACGATCGTGCCGACCGGCATATTGGCGAGCGGCATGGCGTTGCCGGGCTTCACGTCGACTTGCTCGCCGGCGATCACCTCGTCGCCGACGCCGAGGCGTTGCGGCGCGATGATATAAGCCTGCTCGCCGTCGGAATATTTGATCAAGGCGATGAAGGAGGTACGATTGGGATCGTATTCCAGCCGCTCGACCTTGGCCGGCATGTCGAGCTTGCGGCGCTTGAAATCGATGATGCGATAGGCCTGCTTGTGGCCGCCGCCGCGAAAGCGCACGGTGACGCGGCCGGCATTGTTACGGCCGCCCTTCTCCGGCTTGCCTTCCGTCAGCGCCTTCAGCGGCTTGCCTTTATAGAGCTCGCTGCGGTCTACGATCACCAATTGGCGAAGGCCCGGCGTGCTCGGCTTATAGGTTTTGAGAGCCATGATCGTTGAACCTTCAGATGCCGGTCGTCACATCGATGCGCTCGCCCTCGGCCAGCGTGACGATCGCTTTCTTGACGTCCTGCTGCACGCCGCGCATCCCGCGAAAAGTCTTGGTCTTGCCCTTGCGCAGCAGCGTGTTGACGGCCGTCACCTTGACGTTGAAGAGCTGCTCGACCGCCGCCTTGATTTGCGGCTTGGTCGCGTCGCGCTTGACCCTGAAGACGACCTGGTTCGCCTCCGAAGCCATGGTCGCCTTTTCCGTGATCACCGGCGAGACGATGATGTCGTAATGGCGCGGATCCTTGCTCATTTGAACCGCGCCTCCAGCGCATCGATGGCCGCCTTGGTCAGAACCAGCTTCTCGCGGCGGATGATGTCGTAGACATTGACGCCCTGGACGGGCAGCACGTCAATCTGCGGAATGCTGCGCGCCGCCTTGGCGAAATTGTCTTGCACCTGCGCCCCGTCGATGATGAGCGCGTTGGTCAGCGCCGCCTTTTCGAATGAGGCGCGCAGCGCCTTGGTTTTCGGCTCGGCGAGCTCGGCGTTCTCCCAAACGATAATCGCGCCGTCGCGCGCCTTGGCCGAGAGCGCGTGCCTCAAGGCCAGCGCGCGCACCTTCTTGGGCAGATCATGCGCATGCGAACGTACGACCGGACCCATCGCCTTGCCGCCGCCGCGGAATTGCGGCACGCGGGCCGATCCGTGACGGGCGCCGCCGGTGCCCTTCTGCTTGTACATTTTCTTGCCGGTGCGGTTGATCTCGGCGCGGCCGAGCGATTTGTGCGTGCCGGCCTGACGCTTGGCGAGTTGCCAGCGGATCATCCGCGCGATCAGGTCCTGACGCGGCTCGAGGCCGAAAATCGCCTCGTTGAGCTCGAGGGAGCCGGCCGCGTCGCCGCCGATCGACGTAACGTCGATTTTCATTTCTTACGCTCCCTTCGTCTCGGCGGCGGACTCGGCCGCGCCGTCTTCGGCGCGCAGGCGGAACTTGCCGGGCTGCGGCGCATCCTTCGGCAGCGGCTTCTTGACCGCGTCGCGAATCGCGATCCAGCCGCCCGAATGGCCCGGCACCGACCCCTCGACCAGGATCAGGCCGCGCTCCGGATCGGTCTGGACCACACGCAAATTCTGCGTCGTCACCTTCTCGACGCCGAGATGGCCGGCCATCTTCTTGTTCTTCCAGGTCTTGCCGGGATCCTGGCGGCCGCCCGTCGAGCCGTGCGAACGATGCGAGATCGAAACGCCGTGCGTCGCGCGCAAGCCGCCGAAATTCCAGCGCTTCATCGCGCCGGCGAAGCCCTTGCCGATCGTGACGCCGGTCACGTCGACATACTGGCCCGGAATGAAGTGGTCCGCGGTGATTTCCGCGCCGACCGGAATGAGGCCAGTTTCATCGACGCGGAACTCGGCGAGCTTCATTTTCGGCTCGACCTTGGCCACGGCGAAGCGCTGGCGTTCGGCTTTCGAGACGTTCTTGACCTTGGCGCGGCCGATGCCGAGCTGCAAAGCCGTATAGCCGTTCTTGTCCTGGGTGCGATGAGCCACGACCTGGCAGCCCTCGACCTTGAGGACCGTGACCGGCACATGGTCGCCTGCGTCGGTGAAGACGCGGGTCATGCCCACTTTCTGTGCGATGATGCCTGAACGCATGGCGCTTAGTTCCTCAGGGCGCATTCAAGAGAAGAGGCGCCCGGTGATTGTCCCCTTAGAGCTTGATCTCGACGTCGACGCCGGCGGCGAGATCGAGCTTCATCAAAGCGTCGACCGTCTGCGGCGTCGGATCGACAATGTCGAGCACCCGCTTGTGCGTGCGAATCTCGAATTGCTCGCGCGATTTCTTGTCGACATGCGGCGAACGGTTGACCGTGAACTTCTCGATCCGGGTCGGCAACGGAATCGGGCCGCGCACCCGCGCGCCCGTGCGCTTGGCGGTCGACACGATCTCCTTCGTCGACGCGTCGAGCACGCGGTGATCGAACGCTTTCAAACGGATGCGGATGTTTTGCGTATTCATGGCTCAATTCCCCGACCGGCGCGGACGGGGAGATTTCCCCGTCCGTCTATCTCGCTCGTCTCGCATCACTCGGTGATCGAAACGACGACGCCGGAGCCGACCGTGCGGCCGCCCTCGCGGATGGCGAAGCGAAGCTTCTCCTCCATCGCGATCGGCACGATGAGCGATACGTCGAGGGTCACGTTGTCGCCGGGCATGACCATCTCCGTCCCGGCCGGCAGCGTGACGATTCCGGTCACGTCCGTGGTGCGGAAATAGAATTGCGGGCGGTAATTGGTGAAGAACGGCGTGTGGCGGCCACCCTCCTCCTTGGTGAGGATGTAGGCTTCGGCCTTGAACTTGGTGTGCGGCTTGACCGAGCCGGGCTTGCAGAGAACCTGGCCGCGCTCGACCTCCTCGCGCTTGGTGCCGCGCAGCAGGCAACCGACATTGTCGCCGGCCTCGCCCTGATCGAGCAGCTTGCGGAACATTTCGACGCCGGTGACCGTCGTCTTCTGGGTGGCCTTGAGGCCGACGATCTCGACTTCCTCGCCCACCTTGATCACGCCGCGCTCGATGCGGCCGGTGACGACCGTGCCGCGGCCGGAAATCGAGAAAACGTCTTCGACCGGCATCAGGAAGGGCTGATCCTTCGGACGCTGCGGCTGCGGGATGTACTCGTCCACCGCCTGCATCAGCTTCAGGATGGCGTCATGGCCCTTCTCCGGGTCCTTGCCCTCAAGCGCCATCAAAGCCGAGCCCTTGATGATCGGGATCTCGTCGCCGGGGAAATCATATTTCGAGAGGAGCTCGCGCACCTCGAGCTCGACGAGTTCGAGCAGCTCCGGATCGTCGACCATGTCGACCTTGTTCATGAACACGACGAGCGCCGGCACGCCGACCTGGCGGGCGAGCAGGATGTGCTCTCTCGTCTGCGGCATCGGGCCGTCGGCGGCGGAGACGACGAGAATGGCGCCGTCCATCTGCGCGGCGCCGGTGATCATGTTCTTCACGTAGTCGGCATGGCCAGGGCAGTCGACATGCGCGTAATGGCGCTTCTGCGTCTCGTATTCGACGTGAGCGGTCGAGATCGTGATGCCGCGCGCCTTCTCCTCCGGCGCCTTGTCGATCTGATCATAGGCGGTGTAGGTGGCGCCGCCGGTTTCGGCCAAGACCTTGGTGATCGCCGCCGTCAACGATGTCTTGCCGTGGTCGACGTGACCGATCGTGCCAATGTTGCAGTGCGGTTTGGTCCGCTCGAATTTCGCCTTGGCCATTGTAAGACTCCTATAGCCTTCCTGACATTATGGGTTCTGCGCGCTTCGCTTCGCGTCACGCGTATTTGGCTTGGATTTCGCTCGCAACGTTCGACGGCACTTGCGCGTAGTGGTCGAACTGCATCGTGAAGTTGGCGCGTCCCTGCGTTCCTGAACGCAGCGTATTGACATAGCCGAACATGTTGGCGAGCGGCACCATGGCGTTGATCACCACGGCGTTGGCGCGCATGTCTTGCCCCTGCACCTGGCCGCGACGGGACAAGAGGTCGCCCATCACGAAGCCGGTATGCTCCTCGGGGGTGACGACCTCGACCTTCATGATCGGCTCGAGCAGAACCGAGCCGCCCTTCTGCAAGGCTTCGCGGAACGCGGCCCGCGCCGCGATTTCGAAGGCGAGCGCCGACGAGTCGACGTCGTGATAGGCGCCGTCGACCAGCGTCGCCTTGACGTCGACGACCGGGAAGCCGGCGAGGACGCCGGAACCCATCACGCTGTTGATGCCCTTCTCGACGCCGGGAATATATTCCTTCGGCACCGTGCCGCCGACGATCTTGGATTCGAAGGACGATCCTGCGCCCGCCTCGGCGGGCTCGAAAATGATCTTGACGCGCGCGAACTGGCCGCTGCCGCCGGTCTGCTTCTTATGCGTGTAGTCGATCTCGACCCGCTTGGTCAGCTTCTCGCGGTACGCGACCTGCGGCTGGCCGATATTGGCGTCGACCTTGTAGGTGCGCTTCAGGATGTCGACCTTGATGTCGAGATGAAGCTCGCCCATGCCCTTGAGGATGGTCTGGCCGGATTCCGGGTCGGTCGACACGCGGAAAGACGGATCTTCCGCGGCGAGCTTCGACAGCGCGACGCCCAGCTTCTCCTGGTCGGCCTTCGATTTCGGCTCGATGGCGATCTCGATGACCGGGTCCGGGAACTCCATCTTTTCGAGGATCACAGGCTTCTGCGGATCGCAGAGCGTGTCGCCGGTGCGCGTATCCTTGAGGCCGGCCAAAGCGACGATGTCGCCGGAATAGGCCTCTTTGATGTCCTCGCGGTTATTGGCGTGCATCAGCAGCATTCTGCCGACGCGCTCGCGCTTGTCCTTGGTCGAGTTGAGGACGCTCGCGCCCGATTCGACATGGCCGGAATAGACGCGGCAGAAGGTGATCGTGCCGACGAACGGGTCGTCCATGATCTTGAAGGCGAGCATCGAGAACGGCTCGGCGTCCTTCGGCAAGCGAACGACCTCCTCGCCCGTATTCATGTCGACGCCCTTGATCGCCTCGCGATCGACCGGCGACGGCAGATAATCGACCACGGCGTCGAGCAACGGCTGCACGCCCTTGTTCTTGAAAGCGGAGCCGCACAGGATCGGAATGAAGGCGATCTTGCGCACGGCGGCGCGGATGAGGCGCTTCAGCGTGGCGAGATCCGGCTCTTTGCCTTCGAGATAGGCCGACATGGCGTCGTCGTCGAGTTCGACGGCGGCCTCGATCAGCGCGAGGCGATATTCTTCGGCCTTGTCCTTGAGATCGGCGGGAATGTCTTCGTCGTGATATTTGGCGCCGAGGCCTTCCTCTTCCCAGACCACGGCTTTCATTCGGAGGAGGTCGATGACGCCTTTAAAGCTCGCCTCGGCGCCGATCGGCAGTTGAATGCAGACCGGGCGGGCGCCGACCTTGGTCTTGATGTCCTCGACGCATCGGTAGAAGTCGGCGCCGATCTTGTCCATCTTGTTGACGAAGACGACGCGCGGCACGTTGTACTTGTCGGCCTGTCGCCAGACCGTCTCGGTCTGCGGCTCGACGCCCTGGTTGCCGTCGAGCACGCATACCGCGCCGTCGAGCACGCGCAGCGAGCGCTCGACCTCGATGGTGAAGTCGACATGGCCGGGCGTGTCGATGATGTTGAGGCGCTTGCCTTGCCAGAAAGTGGTCGTAGCGGCCGAGGTGATCGTGATGCCGCGCTCCTGCTCCTGCTCCATCCAGTCCATGGTCGCGGCGCCGTCATGGACTTCGCCGATCTTATGGGACTTGCCGGAATAATAGAGGATGCGCTCGGTCGTCGTCGTCTTGCCGGCATCGATATGGGCCATGATGCCGAAATTGCGATAGTCCTCGATCGGATGGCTGCGCGCCATGGTCGTAATCCTTGATCCTGTCAGCCGGTCCGCGTCACCAGCGATAATGGGCGAAGGCGCGGTTGGCCTCGGCCATGCGATGGGTGTCTTCCCGCTTCTTGACGGCCGCGCCGCGATTGTTCGAAGCGTCGAGCAATTCGGCCGACAGCCGGTCGACCATGGTTTTGTCGTTGCGCGTCCGCGCAGCCGAGATGATCCAGCGGATGGCGAGCGCCTGGCGGCGCTCGGCGCGAACTTCGACCGGCACCTGGTAGGTCGCGCCGCCGACGCGACGCGAGCGCACTTCGACCGACGGCGCGACATTGTCGAGCGCCTGGCGGAAGACGGCGAGCGGATCGCCCTTGACCTTGCTCTCGATCGAATCGAGGGCGCCATAGACGATCGCCTCGGCGATCGACTTCTTGCCCTCGTACATGATCGTGTTCATGAATTTGGCGACGACGATATCGCCGAACTTGGCGTCCGGGATGATCTCTCGCTTCTCGGCGCGGTGACGACGCGACATGCTCTGCTCCTGATCCTAATCGCGTCCGCTTATTTCGGCCGCTTGGCGCCGTATTTCGACCGGCGCTGCTTGCGATCCTTGACGCCCTGCGTATCGAGCACGCCGCGCAGGATGTGATAGCGCACGCCGGGCAAGTCCTTGACGCGGCCGCCGCGGATCATGACGACCGAGTGCTCCTGCAAGTTGTGGCCTTCGCCGGGAATGTAGCCGATCACTTCGAAACCGTTGGTCAGGCGGACCTTGGCGACTTTGCGCAGAGCCGAGTTCGGCTTCTTCGGCGTCGTCGTATAGACGCGCGTGCACACGCCGCGCTTCTGCGGGCTCGCGCCGAGATGGCGCGCCTTCTCGCGGTAGGTCTTCGGTTGCCGCGGCTTGCGGATCAACTGACTGATCGTCGGCATTGATGGCCTTTCGTCACCAGCGAATTCTCCGCCTCGCGGCGGCTTCCTTTAAACCCCAATTTCGTTTCATTCGCGGCCAAGCCGCGCGCAAAACGAACCGCGCCTCAAGGCCGAAAGGCTTAAGGCGCGAAATGAGCAGAGGACCACGGCCAACGCCGCGATCATGCGCCAGACCCGAGGGCGTCAGCCGCCGGTATGTTTGGCTCTTCGATGAAACCGACAGCGTTTAGAACCGAAAGGTTCCGGGCGCGACGCCCCGAACAATTTGAGGATCTACCGCCTGTCGAAAGCGCGCGGAACATATTCGCGGGCTTTTGGGCCGTCAACCCCTTTTCAGGTCGAGAAAGCGGAAAATCGGCCGGTTTCCGGCGGCTTTGCCGGCGCGCGTGTGGCTTGCGCCTTCGCCCCTCGCCTCAACGGACCAAATGGCGCGGCTTCCCGACTCGCTGGACGCGTCCCGGACCCTCGACGCGGCGGCCGATTCGCCTTCCGGCGCGCTTCGGCCATGCAACTGGATAATCGCCAATCGGTCGAGAAGGAAAATGCGCCTGTCAGGCTTTCCGATCGAGCACGATCACGGCGCGCAGCAATTGGAACGGGTCGTCGTCGGCGATCGGCGTTGCGTGCAGGCGGAGCGCCGGAACGGTCTCGCCGCGGCGCAGAACGACCGAACGCGCCTCCGCCTGTCGGCCGGCCACGGCCGTTTCGATCAGGCGAGCCAGCGCCCGTTCATTGGCCTTGTCCGTCGCCGTCAGCCTTTCGCCGACGATCCGCAAATGCGGCGCGAGGAGCAGCCGAGCTTGGTCGTTGGCGTAGAGGACATCGCCCTCGCGACCCAGAAGGATCGCGGCGACGCCGAGAATCTCGAAAGCGTCGGCGACGCCCCGAGCGCGCGCGCCGGCCAGGATAGGCGCGATCGGCAAGCAATCGAGATCATGCTCGAAGATCGCGGCTGAGGCGGTTGCGTCGGCCGAAGCCGCGAACAAATCCCAATTCGCGCCCAATCCCTGTCTCCACGTTTCTTTTGCGCCTCGTTCAGAAGCTTACGGGATAGGGGCGCGATATTTCAGGCCGAAAAAGGACCGCTTGGCGGCGCTGGCGGGACGCGGACGCGGCAATTTCACAACGAATATGAAAGAAAGGGGCCGCCCGAAGGGCGGCCCCTCGATTGAAGCGCGGAAAAAACCTCAGCGCGCCCGGGCCTTGGCCCGCTCGCGCTCCGGCGGCGCGGCGGCCTCCGGCGGCGGGGTCAGCGCGGCCGGCGGCAATTGCGGCGCGGTCGAGGCCTTCTCCTTCTCGGCGAGGATCAGCGCGTCGCGCCGCGCGGCGATGCTGCGCAGCTTGGTCATCGCCGCGCCGGTTCCCGCCGGGATCAGGCGGCCGACGATGATGTTCTCCTTCAGGCCTTCGAGCGTATCGACCTTGCCGTTGACCGCCGCCTCCGTGAGGACGCGGGTGGTCTCCTGGAAGGAGGCCGCCGAGATGAAGGAGCGCGTCTGCAAGCTCGCCTTGGTGATGCCGAGCAGAACCGGCGTGCCGGTCGCAGGCTTCTTGCCTTCGTCCGCCATCGTCTGGTTGATCGTCTCGAGCTCGGCGCGGTCGATCTGCTCGCCGGGCAACAGGTCGGTGTCGCCCGGATCGACCACGTCGACCTTCTGCAGCATCTGACGGACGATCACCTCGATGTGCTTGTCGTTGATGCTGACGCCCTGCAGCCGATAGACCTCCTGGATCTCGTTGACGAGATAGGCGGCGAGCTCCTCGACGCCCTTGATCGCCAGGATGTCGTGCGGCGCCGGGTTGCCGTCGACGATGTAATCGCCCTTTTCGACGACGTCGCCGTCCTGAAGGTGGATGTGCTTGCCCTTCGGGATCAAATACTCGACCGGCTCGACGCCCTCCTCGCTCGGCACGATGGTGACGCGCTGCTTGTTCTTGTAGTCGCGCCCGAACTGGATCGTGCCGGAGATCTCGGCGATGATCGCGTGATCCTTCGGCCGGCGCGCCTCGAACAATTCCGCGACGCGCGGCAGACCGCCGGTAATGTCGCGGGTCTTGGCGCTTTCGATCGAGATGCGGGCGACGACGTCGCCGGCGCTCACCGTCGCGCCCTCGTCGACCGAGATGATCGCGTCGACCGGCAGCAAGTATCGCGCGTCGCCGCCCGTCGAGAGCTTGGCCGGCTTGCCGTCCTTGCCCTTGATCACGATCGCCGGCCGCAAGTTCGCCGAGCGCGGCGACAGGCGCCAGTCGATGACCATGCGCCGGGCGATGCCGGTCGCCTCGTCGGTCTGCTCCGACATCGACGCGCCGTCGACCAGGTCCTCGAAAGCGATCACGCCGGGCACTTCGGTGAGAATGGGCCGCGTATAGGGATCCCATTCCGCAATGCGTTGGCCGCGCTTGATCTTGTCGCCCTCGTCGACCTTGAGCCGGGCGCCGTAGCGCACGCGATGCACCGCCCGCTCGACGCCGTCGCGATCGACGATGACGATCGCGACGTTGCGAGCCATGACGACGAGATCGCCGTCGCTGTTGCGGGCGACCGCCCGGTTGCGGATCCTGACTTCGCCGTCGAAATTCGATTCGACGAAGGACTGGACGACAATCTGCGCCGCGCCGCCGATATGGAAGGTGCGCATCGTCAGCTGCGTGCCGGGCTCGCCGATCGACTGCGCCGCAATGACGCCGACCGCCTCGCCGATATTGACCGGCGTGCCGCGGGCGAGATCGCGCCCGTAGCACGCGGCGCAGACGCCGTTCTCGGCCTCGCAGGTGAGCACCGAGCGGATCTTCACCTCCTGGATGCCGGCGGCGTTGATCCGGTCGATATGCTCCTCTTCGATCATCTTGCCGGCGGCGACGATCATGGCGCCGTCGGAATCCTTCACATCCTCCGCCGCGGTGCGGCCGAGAATGCGGACCGCCAGCGAGGCGACGACCTGGCCGGCGTCGATGATCGCCCGCATGCGGATGCCGCCGGTCGAGCCGCAATCCGGAACGGTGATGATCGCGTCCTGAGCGACGTCGACGAGGCGACGCGTCAGATAGCCGGAATTGGCCGTCTTCAGCGCCGTATCGGCGAGGCCCTTGCGGGCGCCGTGCGTCGAGTTGAAATATTCGAGAACCGACAGGCCCTCCTTGAAGTTGGAGATGATCGGGCTCTCGATGATTTCGCCGGACGGCTTCTGCATCAAGCCGCGCATGGCGGCGAGCTGACGCATCTGCGCCGGCGAGCCGCGCGCGCCGGAATGCGACATCATATAGATCGAGTTGATCGGCAGGTCGCGGCCGTGCTCGTCCTTGCGGACGGCGGAAATGCCGGCCATCATCTCCTCGGCGAGCCGATCCGAGCACTTCGCCCAAGCGTCGACGACTTTATTGTACTTCTCGCCCTGGGTGATGTCGCCGTCGTTGTACTGTTGCTCGTACTCTTTCGCCAAAGCCGCAGTCTCGGCGATGATGCGCGGCTTCGAATCCGGCACGACCATGTCGTCCTTGCCGAAGGAGATGCCCGCCTTGAACGCCTCGCGGAAGCCGATCGCCATGATGCGATCGCAGAAGATGACCGTCTCCTTCTGACCGCAATTACGGTAGACGATGTCGATCATGTTCGAGATCTCTTTCTTCGTCATCAGCTTGTTGGCGACGTCGAACGAGATTTTCGGATTGTCGGGCAGCAACTGGCCGAGAATCATCCGGCCCGGCGTGGTCTCGAAGACTTTCGACACGCGCCGGCCGGCCGCGTCATAGGTCCAGGCGCGGCCCTTGATCTTGGCGTGCAGCGTGACGGCCTTCGAAAACAGCGCGTGCTCGATCTCGCCCATATCGGAGAAGACCATGCCCTGCCCCGGCTCGCCGTCGCGCATCAGGGTCAGATAATAGAGCCCAAGCACCATGTCCTGACTCGGCACGATGATCGGCTGACCGTTGGCCGGATGCAGGATGTTGTTGGTCGACATCATCAGGACGCGTGCTTCGAGCTGCGCCTCGAGCGACAGCGGCACGTGCACGGCCATTTGATCGCCGTCGAAATCGGCGTTGAACGCGGCGCAGACCAGCGGATGAAGCTGGATCGCCTTGCCTTCGATCAGCACCGGCTCGAACGCCTGGATGCCCAAGCGGTGCAGCGTCGGCGCGCGGTTCAGCATCACCGGATGCTCGCGGATCACCTCGTCGAGAATGTCCCAAACTTCCGGCTTCTCTTTTTCGACCAGCTTCTTGGCCTGCTTGACGGTCGCCGACAGGCCCTTGGCGTCGAGCCGCGAATAGATGAACGGCTTGAACAATTCGAGCGCCATCTTCTTCGGCAGGCCGCATTGATGCAGCTTGAGTTCGGGGCCGACGACGATGACCGAGCGGCCCGAATAGTCGACGCGCTTGCCGAGCAGGTTCTGCCTGAAGCGGCCCTGCTTGCCCTTCAGCATGTCGGCGAGCGACTTCAACGGCCGCTTGTTCGCGCCGGTGATGACGCGGCCGCGGCGGCCGTTGTCGAAAAGCGCGTCGACCGCCTCCTGCAGCATGCGCTTCTCGTTGCGGATGATGATGTCCGGCGCGCGCAGCTCCATCAGCCGCTTCAACCGGTTGTTGCGGTTGATCACGCGACGATAAAGGTCGTTCAAGTCCGACGTCGCGAACCGGCCGCCGTCGAGCGGCACGAGCGGGCGTAGATCCGGCGGAATGACCGGGATTTCGGTCATGATCATCCATTCCGGCTTGTTGCCGGAATGCATGAACGCCTCGATGATCTTCAACCGCTTGGCGAGCTTCTTCGGCTTCAGCTCGCTCTTCGAGGCGGCGATCTCGACCTTGAGGTCGTCGGCGATCTTCTGAAGGTTCATGCCCTTCAGCATTTCGCGGATCGCCTCGGCGCCGATCATCGCGGTGAAGCTGTCCTGGCCGTATTCGTCCTGCGCCCGCAGATACTCGTCCTCCGACAGGAGCTGACGGTCCTTGAGCGGCGTCAGGCCGGGATCGAGGACGATGTAGGATTCGAAGTAAAGGACGCGCTCCAGGTCCTTCAGCGTCATGTCGAGCAGCAGGCCGATGCGGGACGGCAACGACTTCAGGAACCAGATATGGGCGACCGGCGCGGCGAGCGAAATATGGCCCATCCGCTCTCTTCGCACGCGCGACAGCGTGACTTCGACGCCGCACTTTTCGCAGATGACGCCCTTGTACTTCATGCGCTTGTACTTGCCGCACAAGCACTCGTAGTCCTTGATCGGCCCGAAGATGCGGGCGCAGAACAGGCCATCGCGCTCGGGCTTGAACGTGCGGTAGTTGATCGTCTCGGGCTTCTTGATCTCGCCGAACGACCAGGACAGGATCTTCTCAGGGCTCGCGATTGCGATCTGAATCTGATCGAACGCCTGCGGCTGAACGACGGGAGCAAATGGGTTTGTGACTTCTTGATTCATGGTCTTCTCCAGAACCAGAACGGGCGAGCGGGCGGCGCCGACGCGGCGCCCTTGAACATCGAATTGGCGTAAGTCGGCGCGAGCGCTAAGCCGCTCGCGCCGCTGTTGACGAGGGGCATCCTCAAACTACTCGGCCGCCTCCGCCGGCGGCAGCTCCGGCGTCGTCTTCTTGCTCGAAGCGAGTTCGACGTTGAGGCCGAGCGAACGCATCTCCTTGACGAGCACGTTGAAGCTTTCCGGAATGCCCGATTCGAACGTGTCGTCGCCGCGCACGATCGATTCGTAGACCTTGGTGCGGCCGGCGACGTCGTCCGACTTCACCGTCAGCATCTCCTGCAACGTGTAGGCGGCGCCGTAAGCCTCCAAAGCCCAGACCTCCATTTCGCCGAAACGCTGTCCGCCGAACTGCGCCTTGCCGCCGAGCGGCTGCTGCGTGACTAAGCTGTAAGGCCCGATCGAGCGCGCGTGGATCTTGTCGTCGACGAGGTGGTGCAGCTTGAGCATATAGATGTAGCCCACCGTCACCTTGCGATCGAACGCTTCGCCGGTCCGCCCGTCATAGAGCGTCACCTGGCCGGAGCGGTCGATGCCGGCGCGCTCCAGCATGTCGACAATGTCCTTCTCGCGCGCGCCGTCGAAGACCGGCGTCGCGATCGGCACGCCGCGTCGCAGGTTCTCGCCGAGTTCGACGAGGCCCTTGTCGTCAAGCGACGAGACCGTCTCGTCCGCGCCGTAAATCTCCTTGAGCTTGCCGCGCAGACGTTCGCCGTCGCCGGAGCGGTAGTAGCGATCCACCGCTTCGCCGACTTGCTTGCCGAGGCTGGCGCAAGCCCAGCCGAGATGCGTCTCGAGAATCTGCCCGACATTCATCCGGCTCGGCACGCCAAGCGGATTGAGCACGATGTCGACGGGCGTGCCGTCCTCGAGGAACGGCATGTCCTCCTGCGGCACGATTTTGGAGACGACGCCCTTGTTGCCGTGACGTCCCGCCATCTTGTCGCCGGGCTGAATCTTGCGCTTCACCGCGATGAAGACCTTGACCATCTTCATCACGCCGGGCGGCAATTCGTCGCCGCGCTGCAGCTTCTCGACCTTGTCGAGGAAGCGGCTCTCGAGCAGCTTCTTCGATTCGTCGTACTGCTTCCGCATCGCCTCGATCTCGGCCATGGTCTGGTCGCTTTCGAGGGCGAAGCTCCACCATTGCGAGCGCGGATGCTCGTCGAGGATGGCCTTGGTCAGCTCCTGGTCCTTCTTGAAGCCCTTCGGCCCGGAAAGAGCCCGTTTGCCGATCAGCACCTCGGCCAGGCGCGCATAGACGTTGCGGTCGAGGATCGCGAGTTCGTCGTCGCGGTCCTTGGCGAGCCGCTCGATCTCCTCCCGCTCGATCGCCTGGGCGCGCTCGTCCTTGTCGACGCCATGGCGGTTGAAGACGCGCACTTCGACGACGGTGCCCTGCACGCCGGGCGGCACGCGCAACGACGTGTCGCGAACGTCCGAAGCCTTTTCGCCGAAAATGGCGCGGAGCAGCTTTTCTTCCGGCGTCATCGGGCTTTCGCCTTTCGGCGTGATCTTGCCGACGAGAATGTCGCCGGCGACGACTTCGGCGCCGATATAGACAATGCCCGCTTCGTCGAGATTCTTCAGCGCCTCTTCCGAAACATTCGGAATGTCGCGCGTGATTTCCTCAGGGCCCAGCTTGGTGTCGCGGGCCATGGCCTCGAATTCCTCGATATGGATCGAGGTGAACACGTCGTCCTTGACGATGCGCTCCGAGAGCAGGATCGAGTCCTCGAAATTGTAGCCGTTCCACGGCATGAACGCGACGAGGACGTTACGGCCGAGCGCCAGATCGCCGAGATCGGTCGAAGGACCGTCGGCGATGATGTCGCCCTTCTCGACGAAGTCGCCGACGCGAACGAGCGGCTTCTGGTTGATGCAGGTCGACTGGTTCGAGCGCTGGAATTTCATCAGCCGATAGATGTCGACGCCGGGCTTGGCCGCGTCGGTCTCGCCGGTCGCCCGAATGACGATGCGGGTCGCGTCGACCTGGTCGACGATCCCGGCGCGGCGCGCCGCGATCGCCGCGCCGGAATCGCGGGCGACGACCGATTCCATGCCGGTGCCGACCAAAGGCGAATCGGAGCGGACCAGCGGCACAGCCTGGCGCTGCATGTTCGAGCCCATCAGCGCGCGGTTAGCGTCGTCGTTCTCGAGGAAGGGAATCAGCGCCGCCGCGACAGAGACGAGCTGCTTCGGCGAGACGTCCATGAAGTCGACGCGCTCCGGCGGCAGCATGGCGATATCGCCCGCGTGACGGCAGACGACGAGGTCCTCCGTCAGCTTGCCGTCCGAATCGATCGGCGTGTTGGCCTGGGCGACCGAGTATTTCGCTTCCTCCATCGCCGACAGGTAGACGACCTCGTCGGTGACGCGGCCGTCGCGGACGCGCCGGTACGGCGCTTCGATGAAGCCATATTTATTGACGCGGGCGAAGGTCGCCAGCGAATTGATCAGGCCGATATTCGGGCCTTCCGGCGTCTCGATCGGGCAGATGCGGCCGTAATGCGTCGGATGCACGTCGCGCACTTCGAAACCGGCGCGCTCGCGCGTCAGGCCGCCCGGGCCAAGCGCCGACAGGCGGCGCTTATGGGTGATCTCCGACAGAGGGTTCGTCTGGTCCATGAACTGCGAGAGCTGCGAAGAGCCGAAGAATTCGCGCACCGCCGCCGCCGCCGGCTTGGCGTTGATCAAGTCCTGCGGCATGACCGTGTCGATATCGACCGAGGACATGCGCTCCTTGATCGCGCGCTCCATGCGCAACAGGCCGACGCGATATTGATTCTCCATCAATTCGCCGACCGAGCGCACGCGCCGATTGCCGAGATGATCGATATCGTCGATCTCGCCGCGGCCGTCGCGCAGATCGACCAGGGCTTTCACCACCGCAAGGATGTCCTCCTTGCGCAGGGTGCGCATCGTGTCGGGCGCGTCGAGGTCGAGGCGCATGTTCATCTTGACGCGGCCCACCGAGGAGAGGTCGTAACGCTCGGCGTCGAAGAACAGGGAATTGAACATCGCCTCCGCCGTCTCGATCGTCGGCGGCTCGCCCGGGCGCATGACGCGGTAGATGTCGAACAGCGCGTCCTCGCGCGAAGAATTCTTGTCGACCTTCAGCGTGTTGCGGATATAGGGGCCGATATTGACGTGATCGATGTCGAGCACCGGCAATTCGCTGAAGCCGTGCTCGAGCAGCAAGGCGAGCGACTTGTCGGTGATCTCGTCGCCCGCCTCGGCGAAGATTTCGCCGGTCGCCGGATCATAGAGATCCTCGGCGATATACTGGCCGTAGAGATCGGCGTCGTCGGCGCGCAGCGCCTTGACGCCCTTCTCGGCGAGCAGACGGGCCGAGCGCGCCGTCAGCTTCTTGCCGGCCTCGATCACCACTTCGCCGCTGTCGGCGTCGACGAGGTCGACCGACGCCTTCGCCCCCTTCATGCGCTCGGCGTCGAACGGCGCGCGCCAATGGTCGTGATCGCGGGTGTAGACGACCTTCTTGTAGAAGGTCGTCAGAATCTCCTCGCCGTCCATGCCCAGCGCATAGAGCAGCGACGTGACCGGGATCTTGCGGCGGCGGTCGATGCGCGCATGGACGATGTCCTTGGCGTCGAACTCGATGTCGAGCCAGGAGCCGCGATAGGGAATGATGCGCGCGGCGAACAGCAGCTTGCCGGACGAATGGCTCTTGCCCTTGTCGTGATCGAAGAAGACGCCAGGCGAACGGTGCATCTGCGAGACGATGACGCGCTCGGTGCCGTTGACGATGAACGTGCCGTTCGAGGTCATGAACGGCATGTCGCCCATATAAACGTCCTGCTCCTTGATGTCCTTGACCGACTTCGCGCCGGTCTCCGGATCGACGTCGAAGACGATCAGGCGTAGCGTCACCTTGAGCGGCGCGGCGTAGGTCATGCCGCGCTGGCGGCACTCGTCGACATCGTATTTCGGCGCTTCGTATTCATATTTGACGAATTCGAGCAGAGCGGTCCCTGCGAAGTCCGAGATCGGGAAAACCGATTTGAAAACCGCTTGCAAGCCTTCGTCGGGCCGGCCGCCTTCCGGGGCGTTGACGATCAGAAACTGGTCGTACGAAGCCTTCTGAACCTCGATGAGGTTCGGCATTTCGGCGACTTCCTTGATATGCCCGAAGAACTTGCGAACACGCTTGCGGCCTGTGAATGTTTGCGTCTGCGCCATGTGGCTCCTCGAAGCTGATTGCCGCCCCGGCTTTCGCCTCGCCGGGCGGGCCCGCGCGCCCTCGGGACGGAGCGCGGGAAAGGGGCGTCGCCCCTGATGACTTGAACCTCTGATCGCGTCGCCGCCGCGACCGCCGCTCTCCGCCGCATCGGGCGGCCTTCAGAGAACGGCTAAACGGCCCCGGGCGGATCGCTCGGGACCGTTCGCCTTTAAGAGCGCGGGCCGGAGGGCCCGCCGCGCCTCACTTGAGTTCGACCTTGGCGCCGGCCTTTTCGAGAGCCGCCTTGATCTTCTCGGCGTCCTCCTTGGAGACGCCTTCCTTGACGGGCTTGGGCGCGCCTTCGACCAGGTCCTTGGCCTCCTTCAGGCCCAACGAGGTGATGGCGCGAACTTCCTTAATGACTTCGATCTTCTTGTCGCCGGCGGCCGCGAGAACGACCGTGAATTCGGTCTTCTCTTCGGCTGGCGCGGCAGCGGCGCCGCCAGCGGCGCCGCCCGGAGCGGCGGCGACCGCCACCGCGGCGGCGGCCGAAACGCCCCATTTGGCTTCTAGAAGCTTGGCGAGCTCCGCCGCCTCGAGGACGGTCAGGCTAGACAAGTCTTCGACGATTTTCTCAAGATTGGCCATTGATAGGTTCCCTATATGGTTCGAACGATGCTGTTTTTAAAGAGCCTCGATCAGGCTGCGTCTTTCGCGGCATAGGCCCCGACGACCCGCGCAAGTTTGGCGGCGGGCGCGGTCGTGAGCTGGGCGAGCTTGGTCGCCGGCGCCTGGACGAGGCCGACGATCTTGGCTCTGAGCTCATCGAGCGAGGGCATGGTGGCCAAAGCCTTCACGCCGTCGACATCGAGGGCGGTCTTGCCCATGGCGCCGCCGAGGAGGACGAATTTCTCGTAATCCTTGGCGAAGGCCACGGCGACCTTCGGCGCCGCCACTGGATCGTCCGAATAGGCGATCAGAGCCGGGCCCTTCAAAAGGGCGCCGACGGAGGCGACATCCGTGCCTTTGAGAGCGATCTGGGCGAGGCGGTTCTTGGCGACCTGAACGCGCGCGCCCGCCTGCTTCATCTGCTTGCGCAAAGTCTGCATCTGGGCGACGGTCAGACCGGAGTAATGGGCGACCACGACCACGGAAGTCTTCGAAAAGACGTCGTGGAGCGAGGCGACCAGCTCCTTCTTTTCCGCTCTATCCAATGTTCTCTCTCCGGTTGGCGGGTCTCCCCGCCTGCTGCACATGTCGCGCCGGGCTTATGGCGCCCGTTCGCGACCTTTTGCGCCTGTCCCCGGAGCCGAGCGATGAGCCCGTCGCCGGACAGAAGGTTCGAACCGAACAAGCAAATCGCCCCTTTCGGGCGACTTGTCGAAATCCCGGTCTTCCCCGTCTATGCTGGCGCCGTCCGGCCCTTTCGGGCGTTCTGGCATTAAGCGGCGGCCCGTTGGAGGCGAGCCGCACGCGCCGGCAGTCTCGGACAGGACATGGCCGGACAAGACACGAGGGGCGTCCCCCGGGTCCTCCGGCCTATCCACCGCTCCCGTTTGGGTCTCCAAGCGAGGCGGAAGTCTTAAATGATCATCGGGGCCGCTCCGCGTCGCCGACCCCAACCGGCTCTTTAGCCGGTCGCATCGCTCCTGCCAAGAGGTTTTTTGGCCGGGCGCCGGTCCTTTTCGCCCGGCGCGACGCCCGCAATCGCCTCAACGGCGCTTCGCGCCGCAGGTCCGGCGCGAAGGCGCGGGGGTTCTAGGCGCCGACCGCCGCAGCCGTCGAGACCGAGCCGAGATCGAGCTTGACGCCCGGCCCCATTGTCGAAGAGATCGAAACCCGCTTCAGATAGGTCCCCTTGGCGCCGGCGGGCTTGGCCTTGTTCACCGCGTCGACGAAGGCCCGGATGTTCTCGGCCAGCTTGTCCTCGCCGAACGAGGCCTTGCCGACCGAGCCTTGAACGATGCCGGCCTTCTCGACGCGGAACTCGACCGCGCCGCCTTTCGAGGCCTTGACCGCCGCGGCGACATCCATTGTCACCGTGCCGACTTTCGGGTTCGGCATCAGGCCGCGCGGACCGAGCACTTTGCCCAGCCGGCCGACCAACGGCATCATGTCGGGCGTCGCGATGCAGCGGTCGAAATTGATCTCGCCGCCATTGACCGCATTCACCAGGTCCTCGGCGCCGACAATGTCGGCCCCCGCCGCCTTCGCCTCGTCCGCCTTGGCCCCGCGCGCAAAGACCGCGACCCGCAAAGTGCGGCCGGTTCCGTTGGGCAGGTTGACCACGCCGCGCACCATCTGGTCGGCGTGTTTGGGGTCGACGCCGAGATTGAGCGCGATCTCGACCGTCTCGTCGAATTTGGCGTTGGCGCGCTCTTTCACGAGCTTCACCCCCTCTTCCACCTTGTAAAGTTTGGTCCGCTCGACGCCCTCGCGGGCCTTCCGGATTCTCTTGCCGTGCGCCATGGCCTTACCCCACCACTTCCAGGCCCATCGAACGGGCTGAGCCTTCGATCATCGCCATCGCCGCTTCGATCGTCTCGCAATTGAGGTCGACGATCTTCTTTTCGGCGATCTCGCGCACCTGCTCCTTCGTCACCTTGCCGACGAAGCCGCGTCCCGGCGTCTTGGCCCCGGAAGCCGGCTTCTTGCCCAGCTTCAAGCCGGCGGCCTTCTTCAAGAAGTAGGTCACCGGCGGCTGGCGCATCTCGAAGGTGAAGGAGCGGTCTTGATAGGCTGTGATCACGACCGGGATCGGCGCGCCCTTCTCCATCTGCGCGGTGCGCGCATTGAAGGCTTTGCAGAACTCCATGATGTTGAGGCCGCGCTGACCGAGCGCGGGACCGATCGGCGGCGACGGATTGGCCGCCCCCGCCGGTACTTGCAGTTTGATATAGCCGGCTACTTTCTTGGCCATTGACGCTGCTCCAAAATGGCTGCGGGCCCGAGCGTCGGGCTCAGGTCGCGCCGTTGCAGTTGCGTGGTGCGAGCGGCGATCCCGGATGGCTGCCGGGCGCTCTCCCACGCCGAGAAGGCGCGGCGATTAGCAGGTTTGGCCTGTCGCCGCAAGCTGGCGCTCGGGCCGGTCGTCGTCGGGGCCGAAATCTTCCGGCGCCCCGCCTGCGGTGATTCGCATGACTTTAACGGCGTTGCTGATCACGTCGGCGGGGCGCTTCTCGCCCTTTAGGGCCTCGGGGCATCAGTCGACTTCCATTCTGCAATGCATTGCTCAAGCTCACGAAGCGTGCCCATTAGTTCGCCAATCAGGCCGCCCACCTGGACATCACGATCTTTGCCGTAGAGCGGGGTCCCACCGGCTAGGATATCGATTTCTCGCTTCACCTTGTCTCGCGCGGCGATCAACTCCGTAAGGGTCGGCTCCGCATCCGTATCTCGGCCCATACTCCCGGCCTCCAATCTTGCCGCTAGGCATAGCCGGGAGTTGAGACTGGCGCGATTAAAGGTCAAGCGCCTTATTTTTCAAACTGAGGCGCTATCATCGGCTCGCACCCTACCGAGCGGCAATTGACGGCACCAAGCGCGACACTTTCTACGCAAACCGCGGTCTGCGTGGCGCCGGAGCTGATTTGCGCGACCACGCTAAGGGTTCCTTATCTGTTGTGGCGGATAACTCGCCGGAGCATGCGGTTTTGGCGAGCGTTAACTTTGCGTTTGGGGTCGTCCTACTCCACGGACGCCGATGCAGCGCGCCCGGCGGAAAGCGTCCGCGCGGAAGCTTCGCCGCTCCCGCCAGACAAGGCGTCCAGGCTCCTGCACAGCGCCAAACGCACGGCGCTGATCATCGCCGCGGCCTACTTATACGACACGCTGATCTTGTTCGGCTATTGGGCGGCGGGTTTCGTTCCCCTCGCCGTGCCGATCGTCGTCTTCGCTCTGCTGGCTGCGCTGGTGGGCGCCGTCGAGCTGGCGCATGCCGCCGGCTGGAGCCTGAAGCGGCGCGATCCGACCCTTTTCCTACCGCACCTGCTCTACGCCATCGCCGTCGCCCTCGGCGTCGCGTTCGCGGCGCCGCAGATCGGCTTTCAGCCCTTCGCAACCCTGTTCGCCATCAGCGCCTTCAGCTTCATGGCGCCGAACGCCAGGAGCCTGATCATCGCCTGGATCGCGGTGGCGATCGGCGCCGCCGCGGTCATCTTCGCGGTCGGTCCACGCCTCGCCATGCCGACCTCGACTTTGGCCGGCCAGGCCCTGACCAGCGCGGTGATCGCGGGCCTGCTGGCGCGCTGCATCTGGATCGCGATGTTCGTGCGCAAGTTGCGCGCCCGGCTCAGCGAAAAGAACCGCGCTTTGACCGAAGCGATGGCGCGGATCGAGACTCTCGCCACGATCGACGACGGCACCGGCCTGCCCAATCGACGCGCCATCGCCGAGACGGCGCGCGAGCACCTTGCGCTCAGCCGGCGCGCCGGCCTGCCGCTTTCCCTCGCCTTCGTCGACATCGACCATTTCAAACAGATCAACGACGCCTATGGCCATCTCGCCGGCGATCGCGCGCTGAAGCTCGTCGCCGAAGCGCTGCGCAACGCGCTCCGCGAGGCCGATCGGGTCGGCCGGTTCGGCGGCGAGGAGTTTCTCATCGTCATGCCGGGAACGGCGCTGCACGAGGCGTTCGAGCCGCTCGAGCGGCTGCGCCGCTGCATCGCGGGCCTCGACTGGTCCTCGACCGGCCTTGCGATCAAGCCCACCGTGACGATCGGCGCGGCGCAATACGCGCCTGGCGAGACGCTCGAAGCTGTGGTGCGGCGCGCCGACCTCGCCCTCTATCTCGGCAAGAACGCCGGCCGCAATCGCGTCGTCCTCAATCCGCCGCTCGGCAAGCCTCGCCAGCAGGCGCTGAGCGCTTAAGGCGGTCCCAAGGACGGCCCGAGCGTGATCAGCGCGACGGACAAAACGCCGAGCGCGACGCCCGCGCCCTGCGCCCAACCCAGCTTTTCCCCGAAGGCGACGATCGCGACGATGTTGATGGCGATGAGCTGGATCAAGGCCGAAAGACTGAACGCCGTCGACATGCCGACCGAGCGGACGAGCCGCATCATCAAAAGATTGCCGGCTGTGTAGAGCGCGAGAGTGAGGATGGCTCGGACGAGGCTCGGCGCCAGCGCCCAGCCTTTCGCGCTGCTCGCCGCGCAGAGAAAAATCGCGGTCGCCGCGGCGAGCTGGACGAGGTTGGTCGCATTCATCTGGTTCGGCGCCTCCCTCGGCTGCGTAGCATCGCCGCGAGGCGGTCTCAATGGCGGCGGCGTCGGATGTCCGGCGAACGCGGCGGCGAAACGACCGTCATGGTCCTTCGAACGCCGCATCGGTTTCGGAGAAATCGCGCCTTTCGAACGATCGCCGCACGTTCATGGTCCTTGCGAGCGCATAGGCCGAACAGTCGGCAAGATTGAGCTTTGATTTTGAATGGACGCCGTTGCCATACCGGTCGAAGGCGTCGGCCGCGGCGCGAACTTGAATCAGTTGCGACGTCTGACGCCGCGAGCGCCGCCGCCGACCTCCGTCTCGGTCACCGGCGAAGCGTTTTCGACGCCTCGTCCGGCCTTGCCGCAGCTTCGGCCGGCCTGGTTCGGCTTTAAGGGGCGCGCACGCCCAGCGCCGCCTTGGCGCCCTTGCGCCGGCGGGCGAGCCATTCTTTCAGCGCCCGATTGATGCGCGACTGCCATCCGGGACCTTCTTTTCGAAAGCCTTCGATCACATCCGCATCGAGCCGGATCGTGGTCGAGACTTTCTTTGCGGCGGCCAGTGGCCTGCCGCGCTTGACCGGCGCGGCGGCGAGCTCCTCGCGCCATTCCGGCTGCGAAAGGTCGGGCGCGTCGTCGGCCGGATCAAGTTTCGAGACGTGGGCCATAGAGCTTTTTTTCGCGGGCATTGGCTTTCCTCATGCTGATGACGCGCCAATTTCGGCCGCGCGGCGTCCAGACCAGCACGACCATGCGGCCGAAGAGCAGGCCAATCGTGATCATCCGCTTCTCGCCGTAATCGCGACGGCTGTCTTCGATCGTCAGGCTCGGTCCGGCGAACACCTCTTCGGCGTCGGCCATGTCGAGGCCGCGCTCTTGCAGCGTCGCCAGGCGTTTGGCGGGATCGAACTCGATCGGCATGATTTATGTTACTACAGAAAAGGCGCGTCAAGCGTTTGGTTGCGGCCTTTTGGCCGAAAGGAGCAAGGGATTCGATGCTGCGTCCGTCCTGGATCGCCGCGAATGTCTCACCTATCGAAATGATCTCGTTGGGAAAAATCGCAAAAAGCGCCGAACCTGCATCGACGATATTTCCGCGGCAAACCGATCCAGCCCGGACCGCCGGACGGCGATAGCGCCGGAGGACTGGTCGCTTGCTCGGCTTAGCCCAACGCAAGGCCGATCCTTCGATGGCGAATCTCGCGACGGGAAGGCGATGCGCCGCCGCCAAGCGCTCGGCGGTCGCCGATGGATGGGGCCCTTGGCTCCAGTCGGAAATCTCGGCAAGATCGCGCTCTCCCATCCCGAGAGCGCCATGGCCCAGGCTTACGATCCGAACAACATCTTCGCCAAAATCCTGCGCGGCGAAGCGCCGTGCGTCAAAGTCTTCGAGGACGAGACCGCGCTCGCCTTCATGGACATCATGCCGCGTGGCGAGGGTCACGTCGTCGTCGTTCCGAAAATCGCGGCCCGCAACATTCTCGACATCGGGCCGGGCGACCTCGCCCGTTTCATGCCGGCAGTGCAGAAAGTGGCCATGGCCGCGAAGCAGGGGCTGAACGCCGAGGGCGTTAAGATCGAGCAATACAACGAGAGCGCGTCCGGCCAGACCGTCTTCCACCTGCATTTCCATATCCTGCCGCGCTGGACCGGCGTGGAGCTGAGGCCGCCAGGCGGTCCGATCGTCGCCGCGGAGGCGCTGAGGCCGGTCGCGGAGAAGATCAGAGCGGCGATCGGCGCTTAGCGCGTGGGTCGCCGCCCGATGGCGGGAGGCGAGCGGCATGGAGAAGGGGGAGGCGCTTCAGCAAACTATTTCGCTGCTGGAGGCAATTCCGGGCGGCCCGGAAGTGGCGGAGTGGTTCGGCGGCTGGCCTGAATTTGGCGATGCCGAAATACTTGAGCTGCGCCTGGTCCGACGCGGCCCAAGTTTGCTGCGCATTTCGGCTACGGCGAGCGCGGCCGGAAAATGGCGGGGACCGCCGTTCAAGCACGCCGTTTTCGATTTCACGTTGCGCGATACGATCGATATCCGTCTCGACGCTTCAGCCGGCAAAACGTCATCGACGGACTGGCGCTGCGTCCGGCGCGGAATCGACCTGTTCGCCCAAGCCAACGCGGCGTCGGACTTGTCCGGGGCGAGACGGAGATCGAGCTTAAGCCGTGCGCGGGCGCGCAGGGCGTGATCCGCTGTACAATCGAGAAAATCACGATAAGGCCGGTCGAAAACTATCAAGACGCGGAAACAAGTCTGGAATCGTAAGCTGCGGCCACGCTTACGCGGCTCTCGCCGCTTGCCTAGTCCGACGCGACGAGCGCGCCCGCTCGAAAGTCGCCTTTTGCTCCAACCGTTCAGTACCTTCCAAATTTGCGCAATGCATGGCGCGGGCCGTTTTCTCCGCCTCGACGAGACGGATCGGCTTCGAGCCTCGCCCCGCCGTCTAGCGCTGGACCAAGCCGCGCAGCCTCGGCCCTTGCAGGCGTCCCGCGCGTGGAAACCGGTCCCCAAACGCGAAAAGTCGAATCGCGTTCCTGGGGGCGCCACGAGATCAGCCCCCTTGACAGGCAACCTCAAAGTTGCATATCAATAGGCAACCACAAAGTTGCTTATCGACATGGACAACGATGACGCCGTTTTCCGCGCCTTGGCCGAAGCGAGCCGCCGCCAATTGCTGGACCTGCTCCGGGTCCGGAACGGGCGGACGCTGGGCGAACTTCGCCGAGGCGTCGACATGAGCCGCCAAGCCGTTGCCAAGCACCTTGCAGTCCTCGAATGCGCCAATCTTGTCTCGTTTTTGCGTCTTGGCCGCGAGAAGCTGCATTTCATCAATCCAGCGCCGATCAATGCGATCGCCGAGCGCTGGATCAGCAAATTCGACCGCGGGCGCATCGCCGCGCTGTCGGATCTCAAGCGAAACTTGGAAGGAGAAGACGATGAGTAACGCAGCCACAAGCCAGTTCGTTTACGTCACCTATATCCGCACCACGGCTGACCGGCTGTGGTCGGCGCTGACCAGCACGGAGTTTTCGCAAAAATATTGGTTGGGCGCGCGGACCGAGGCCGAATGGCGGAAAGGCGGAGCGTGGCGGATCGTCTTTCCCGACGGGCGTCTCGCCGATTCGGGCGAAATCGTCGAGTTCGAGCCCGCCAAACGACTGGCTATCCGTTGGCGCAACGAATGGTCGCCGGAACTGAAGGACGAGGGCTGGTCGCTGTGCACGATGGAGATCGAGCCGGCCGCTGGCGAGAGCGTCAAGCTCACGGTCAGGCACGCCATCGAGCGCGACGATTCGAAGTTCATCGGCGCCGTGTCTGGCGGCTGGCCGCAGATTCTATCGAACCTCAAATCGCTGCTCGAAACGGGCGCGACCATCCTGCCGCCGAAATACGCCTCATGAGCGCGCGAGCGCTCACCGATTGCGACGGCGTCCTCGCGGCGATCGACGTCGAAGCGCCGGCCGAGCGCGCCTTTCAGGCGCTGACCTCGGCCGAGGTCGAGCAATGGTGGGGCGCGCCGGGCCTCTACCGCATGGCCGGCTGGCGATCGGACCTGCGCGTCGGCGGGAGCTGGCGCGTCGATGTTTGCATGCCGGACGGCGCCGTTCTTCCTGCGAGCGGCGAGTACCTGATCGTCCGAGCGCCGCATCGAGTCACGCTGACGCGGCGCTACGATTGGGATCATCCGACGCTCGGCCGGCGCAAGACGATCGTAACCTATCGCTTCCAGCCGAACCCGCGCGGGACGCGCATCGTCGTACGACAGGAGGCGTTCGGTTCGCTCAACGCCGCCGAGGAGCATGCGTCCGGCTGGGAGCGGACGCTGAACTTGCTCGCGGCGTATCTGACGCGACCCGCCGGCGCGGAGATCGCCGCCTAAAGCGCTGAGGCTGGCCAGTCCGAGGCCCCGCTCCGCGAAATCGCAAGGACGCGGGCCTAAGCCGCGTCCGAAGCCGGGGGCGATCGCCGCCGCGTTTGCCCCAAGGACTGTTTGCCGGGCAGTGGGTCAGTTTGAATTTGGGATGCCTGACGTCCACTCTCGGATGGTCAAAATGGCTGCCGAGAAAGCCTCCGGCGCCTCCAGAGGCATGTTGTGCCCGCATTCTACGACACGGTGTTCGTGACGGCCGCTGAACAGGGGTGCGTGATCAGCAGTTCCGCCAGGCTTCAGAGGGTCCTGCGTGCCGTCGAGTGTGACCGTCGGAACGCTAATTGGAGGCCTCTCGTCAAGCCGACGTTCCAACAGCGCCAAAGCCGGGTCGCCCTCCGCTGTACCGAATCCGAAGCGGTAGCAGTGTATGACCACGTCGACGAAATCCGGATTGTCGAATGAAATCGCCGTTCTCTGAAAGGTGGCTTCGTCGAACTTCCAGTTTGGCGACCACTGTTCCCACAACATTCGGCAGAGCTCACGACGATAGAGCGCCAAGCACTCGCGCCCGCGCTCAATTTGGAACAGATGCTGATACCACTGGACATGCTCAAGGGCTGGTTCGCAGGCGTGCCTGGCCCGTTTCTTGTCCCAAATGTCATATCCGGCATAGGATACCAACCCCGTCACGCGTTCCGGCCAAAGCGCCGAGGCGACGCAGGAAGACAGGCCACCCCAGTCGTAGCCGGCCAGGATTGCGGTTTCTATTCCGAGAGCGTCCAGAAGATCGATCATGTCGCGGCCAAGGGCAGCCTGTTGCCCGCTGCGCATCGTAGTTGCGGAAAGGAAGCGTGTTGGTCCGAACCCACGCAGGTAAGGCACAATCACACGCGCACCTTTCCGAACCAGCAGCGGCGCGACTTCATCATAGGCGTGGACATCGAAAGGAAATCCGTGCGCCAGGATGACTGGCCATCCTTCAAGCGGCCCTTCTTCGATGAATGCAATCTCAAGCAGATCGGTTCGGGCAAATCTCAAAACAATCTCCCATGCGATAGCCCAGAATCATATTCGCGGAGGGAAAATTTTTTATGCAGCGGCCTCACGCTTCCGATACGGCCTTCGGTTTGAAGGTTTCGCCTCGACAGCATCCACCCCAGTTTGAATGTTCGACCGCGCGCGCGGAGCCAGCTTTAGCCATCCCTTGCCAATTAAAAGACGGCCGGCGGGGCCACCTTAACGCCAAAGCAGCCTCGTTCCCTCGATCCTCTTAGCCAACTCGTCGTATTGGTCGGCCGCGAGCAACATGGTTTGCTTGGCCTCAGCGTCGGTCATGCCATCCGCTTTCGCGGGCTTCCACGGCCTTGTCGAGTCAGCGCTTACGGTCGGCGATCCGGTTAGCCCCGACGGCTCAGGTATGAACGGCCTTAACGCGCTACGGGGAAAATCGTTCCGGTCGAGGGCGCATCGAGGCCACTACCGTTTGCCGCGAGGGCTGTTTGCCGCGAGGGCTTGCGGCGTCGCCGAAGATCGGTTCAGATTGGCGAGGGATGGGCTGGGCTTCGGAACGTGCTGCACCGCCTTCGCAGGCGTGTTTCGGTCGGGCGCCTGCGACTGGAGCTGAACCGGCCGATGAAGCCGAACTCTTTCGGTTCGCTGACCGAGCCGGAGATCGACGCCCTTGTCGAAAGACAGATCGCGGGCTGGCGCGGGACCAGGCTCGAGCGCCGCGCGACCCAGGAGCGCTTCGGCTTTTTCAACGCCGCGCATTTATCCGTCTTCATTTTCGAGGCGTCGAAGCGACAGATCCGGATCCGGCCCAAGCCCGCTTTCACGTTTTGGCCCGGCCTCGAGAAAGTCCAGGCGGCGCAATCCCGGCGCTATCTGCACAGAGCTCAATCGTATCGCGCCTTTCTGGAGCGAGCTCTGGCCCGCGCCGCTCTTGACGATGAATTCTCGTTCGCGATCGACGTCAGCGATGGCCCGGTCGGCGAATCCGACCTGCCGATCTTCGCGTTTCAAAAGACGGCCGGTTCGCGACATATTCTGTTGCCGGACGTCGATTTTTTCCGGTTTAGCTGGTACCGGAGCATCGAAGACAAGGTGCGGTACCACGATAAATCCATAACAGGATGTTTCGTAGGATCGTCGACCGGCGGGCAGATTTCCGGACAAGCGATCATGGAGAAGTCCCTGCCGCGCCTGCGCGCCGCCAGCCACTTTGTCGGCAGTCCGCTCGTCACGTTCTCCATCGCCTCGGCCGTTCAATGCCAGACCCCGCGCGCCGAGGCGTTGCTGCGGGCGCAGCCTTATTTTTCGGGTCGCCTCGATTGGCCGGCGCAATTCAAGCACCGCTTCTTGCTCTCGCTCGACGGCAATGGAGCGGCCTGTTCGCGGATCGCGATCGCACTGAAGAGCAATTGCGTCCCGATCAAGTTCAGCTCGCCCTTCGGTCTGTACTATTTCGACGCGGCCGTCGCCGGGCGACATTATCTCGAGGTCGGCGACGAACGCGAAGTCGAGCCGCTGATCGAGTTGGAGCGGACAAGACCCGGTTACTTCGCCGAGGTCGCCGCCGCGGGAACGGCGTTTTTCCATCGCTATCTCAGTTTGGACAGCGTGCTGGCCTATGCGAGCGCGCTGCTGACCGGCTGCGCCCGGCTCTGATTGACGCGGCTTGGCTGCAGATCGCGGCGATTTCAAGCGCTCGCCGAGCGGCGCGCTCGCGAGCGGCCCCGATCCGCTCCGCAGCCTTGCTTACGACCGGCGAAACCCGCGACGGGAACAAACCTGGCGCATAGGCGCATTTTACGCGTCTTTTCCCTATGGGAGATCAAGATGGCCTCGCGCCCTTCGCCGTGGTCGCTCCTCGGCTACCTCTTCATCCTGGCGATCGCTTTTGCGCCGCGCCGCAACCCTCTTGCCGCTCGCGCCGATCGGCGAGTCGGGCCCCCCGCGCAAGCCTTCGACGCGAGCAGAAGCGGCGACGAGCCGCAAGCGCGGCAGCTCGAAAGAAGCGCCGAGGCCGGTCGGGGACGTCATGCGACGACGCCCTCGGGCATCCCCTGGAGAGGCTGGAAGGACATTCTCTGGCGGAGCTACCGGCAATTGAACGAAAACCGGCTTCTCGCCGTCGCCGCCGGCGTCGTCTTCTACGGGCTGCTCGCGCTTTTCCCGGCCATCACGGCGTTGGTCTCGCTTTATGGGCTGTTTGCCGACGCCGCTTCGATCAACGAACGCCTGTCGGCGGCGGCGGGAATCATGCCTGCCCAAATGCTGGACATTCTGCGCGAGCAGATCAGCCGCCTCGCCGCCAAAAGCGGCGCGGGACTGAGCCTCGGTTTCATCCTCGGCCTCGCTATGGCGCTGTGGAGCGCCAATGCCGGCATGAAGGCCGTCATGGACGCGCTGAACGTCGTCTATGGCGAAAAGGAGAAGCGGAGCTTCATCAAGCTCAACCTCGTCTCGATGACGTTCACGCTGGGGGCGATCGTTTCCGTCCTTCTGGCGATCGGCGCGGTCGTGGTCTTGCCGGTCGCGCTCAACTTCATCGGGCTGCAAAGCATGGTCGACTTGCTCTTTCGGGTTGCGCGCTGGCCGGCTCTGCTCGCCTTGATCATTGTCGGCTTGGCCGTGCTCTATCGCTACGGACCAAGTCGGCGCGAACCGCGCTGGCGATGGCTGACGGTCGGCAGCGTCGCGGCCGCGGCGACTTGGCTCGTCGGCTCCGCTCTGCTTTCGTGGTACCTGGCCAATTTCGCAAACTACAACGCGACCTATGGCTCGCTGGGCGCGGCGATAGGCATGATGATGTGGATGTGGATGTCCTCGATCGTCATCCTGTTTGGCGCGCAGCTCAACGCCGAAATCGAACACCAGACCGCGCGGGACTCGACGGAAGAGGAAGACAAGCCGCTCGGCGCCCGCGGCGCGGTGATGGCCGATACGGTCGGAGCGGCCCAGGGCAACGAAGCTTAGCCGGGCGTCAGCACCGCGCGCCCGATGAAGCGCCCTGCCCGCAAATCGACCAGCGTCTTGCTGGCGTCGTGCAGCGCGCAGCGCGTCACTGGCAGCGGCGCGACCTTGCCGGCGCGAACCAGATCGACGAGTTCGCGCAGTTCGGCGAGGTTGCCGACGTAAGAGCCGAGAATCGAGGCGGCCTTGATCGGGATCAGCGGCAGCGACCAGGAGGCGGCGCCGCCGAAAAGGCCGACCATGACCAGCTTGCCGCCGCGGCCGAGCGCGTTGAAGGCGAGGCTCGACGTCTCTTCGCTGCCGACGAAGTCGATCGCCGCCATGATCGGTCCGCCGTTAGCCGCAGTCAGTTGCGCCAGCGCGTCCTCGGCGCGCGGATCGATTGCGGCGAGCGCGCCGTTTCTTGCGGCGGCCTGACGTTTGACCGGATCGATTTCGGCGACGATCACGCCCTTGCCGCCCAGGCCTTTGAGAATTTGTAGACAGATCAGCCCCAGCCCGCCGGCCCCGATGATCAGCAGCGGCGCTTCGCTCAGTCCGGCGGAAACCTTCTTCAACGCGCTATAGGCGGTGAGGCCCGAGCAGGCGAAGGGCGCCATGGCGATCGGATCGAGCCCGTCGAGGTCGACGAGATATTTCGGATCGGGCGCGAGGATGTGGTCGGCGTAGCCGCCGTTGCGATGGATGCCGAGGCAATTGGGAGAAGAGCAAAGGTTCTCGTCGCCGCGCCGGCAGACCGCGCATTGGCCGCAGCCGATCCAAGGATAGACAAGGTACGTCTTGCCGATCTCGACGCCCCGAGCCTCCGGTCCGAGCGCGACGACGCGGCCAGCCGTCTCATGGCCCATGGTTAAAGGCAACGCAATGCCGCGATCCTTGAGCGACAGCCGCTTGCCGCGGCCGAGATCGTAGCCGCCTTCCCAGATATGGAGATCGCTGTGGCAGACGCCGGCGGCCACGACTTCGAGCAGGACTTCCACGCCTTTCGGAGCAGGGGTCGGCGCCTGCGTCTCGATCAGCGGCGCGCCGAAATCGGCGACTTGGTAGCTTCTCATCGCGCCCCCTTTCTGTCCCGCGAAAGCGGGAATCCAGAACCGCCGCGCTTTGAGAACTCGCTTAGTCTGGATTCCCGCTTACGCGGGAATGACACGTACCTTTCGTCCGTGGGCCGTGGCTCGCGGCCCCGCCTTAAGTCGCCGGCTCTTCCTCGGGCGGCGGCGCATCGGGCGCGTCGTCCTCGGGCGCGCCGTCGCCGCGCGCCTTGCGGCTGCGGGCGTTGCGCACTTCCGGCTCGTCCTCGACGCGCTTGCGGCCGGCGACGAGGATATCGCGCTCGAGCCGCGGCCGCGCCGGACCGTCCGGATAGACGAAGCCGAGCTTCTTGGCGCCCTTTTCGTCGTTGGTGACGACGACCCGGACGACGCCGCCATTCTTCAAGCGGCCGAACAGGACCTCGTCGGCGAGCGGCGTCTTGATCGCGCTCTGGATGACGCGCGCCATCGGCCGCGCGCCCATCGCCTCGTCGTAGCCGTTCTTGACCAGCCAGGCGCGCGCCTCGTCGGTCAGCTCGATCGTCACGTTGCGGTCGGCGAGCTGCGCCTCGAGCTGCAGGATGAACTTGTCGACGACCTGAGCGATGACCTCGGTCGGCAGCCGGCCGAAAGCCACGATCGCGTCGAGCCGGTTGCGGAATTCCGGCGCGAACAGCCGATCGATCGCCTCCATGTCGTCGCCCTCGCGCTTCGAGCGATGGAAGCCGTAAGCGTTCTTGGCGAGGTCCTGCGCGCCGGCATTCGTGGTCATGATTAGGATCACGTTGCGGAAATCGATCTGCTTGCCGGAATGGTCGGTCAGCTTGCCGTGATCCATGATCTGCAACAGGATGTTGTACAGATCCGGATGGGCTTTCTCGATTTCATCGAGCAGCAGCACGCAATGCGGATGCTGGTCGATCGCATCGGTGAGCAAGCCGCCCTGGTCGAAGCCGACATAGCCGGGCGGCGCGCCGATCAGCCGCGAGACCGAGTGGCGCTCCATATATTCCGACATGTCGAAGCGAACCAATTCGACGCCAAGACAGGCGGCGAGCTGGCGCGCGACCTCGGTCTTGCCGACGCCGGTCGGGCCCGAGAAGAGGTAGCAGCCGATCGGCTTTTCGTGGTCGCGCAAGCCGGCGCGAGCGAGCTTGATCGCCGAAGCGAGCGCCGCAATCGCCGTGTCCTGGCCATAGACGACGCGCTTCAGGCTGTCGTCGAGATGCTGGAGCACTTCGGCGTCGTCCTTCGAGACCGCCTTGGGCGGGATGCGCGCCATGGTTGCGATCGTCGCCTCGATCTCCTTGACGCCGATCGTCTTCTTGCGCTTGGCCTCGGGTTGCAGCATCTGCGAGGCGCCGGTCTCGTCGATGACGTCGATCGCCTTGTCCGGCAATTTGCGGTCATGGATGTAGCGGGCCGACAATTCGACCGCCGCCTTGACCGCCTCGCCGGTGTAACGGATCTTGTGAAAGTCCTCGAAATAAGGCTTGAGGCCCTTGAGGATTTCGATCGCGTCCTCGACCGTCGGCTCGTTGACGTCGATCTTCTGGAAACGCCGCACCAGCGCGCGATCCTTTTCGAAATATTGCCGATACTCCTTGTAAGTCGTCGAGCCGATGCAGCGGAGCAGGCCTTGCGCCAGCGCCGGCTTCAACAGGTTCGAGGCGTCCATCGCGCCGCCGGACGTCGCGCCGGCCCCGATCACCGTGTGGATCTCGTCGATGAACAGGATCGCGTCCTTGTGCTGCTCGATTTCCTTCATCACCTGTTTGAGGCGCTCTTCGAAATCGCCGCGATAGCGGGTGCCGGCCAGCAGCGCGCCCATATCGAGAGCGAACACCGTCGCTTCGGCGAGCACTTCGGGCACCGCGCCCTTGACGATCTTGTGGGCGAGGCCCTCGGCGATCGCCGTCTTGCCGACGCCGGGCTCGCCGACCAGCAACGGATTGTTTTTCTGGCGCCGGCAGAGGACCTGGATCGTGCGCTGAACTTCCGCGTCGCGGCCGATTAGCGGATCTATCCGCCCATCCCTCGCCTTTTTGTTGAGGTTCACGCAGTAAGCTTCTAGAGCAGCTTCCTTTTTCTTGCTATCCGGGCCGTCTTTCTGCTCTTTGGACTCGCGCGATTCCTGGTCGTCGTCGACGCCGCGCGGGGTTCGCGCCGGGTCGGACAGGCCCGGCCGCTTGGCGATGCCGTGGCTGATGTAATTGACCGCGTCGTAGCGCGTCATGTCCTGCTCTTGCAGGAAGTAGGCGGCATGGGTCTCGCGTTCGGCGAAGATCGCGACCAGCACGTTGGCGCCGGTCACCTCGTCCCGCCCCGAGGACTGGACGTGGATCACCGCGCGCTGGACGACGCGTTGGAAGCCCGCCGTCGGCTTGGCTTCCTCGTTGCCCTCGACAACAATGTTTTCGAGTTCCGTATCAATGTGATGGGTGACGGTCTTGCGAAGCGCCTCCAACTCGACGTTGCAGGCGCGCATCACCGCCGCCGCGTCGCTGTCGTCGATCAGCGCCAGCAGCAGATGTTCGAGCGTGGCGTATTCGTGGTGCCGCTCGGTCGCGAGACTGAGCGCGCGGTGGAGCGTCTTTTCGAGGGCGCGCGAAAAGGATGGCATGGAGCGCCTTTCACTTCTTTTCCATGATGCATTGCAGCGGATGCTGGTTCTTGCGGGCGTGGTCCATGACCTGCGCCACTTTCGTCTCGGCGACCTCGTAAGTGAAGACGCCGCATTCGCCCACCCCGTTGTGATGGACGTGGAGCATGATCCTGGTCGCTTCCTCCGGGTTCTTGTTGAAGTAGGACTGCAGGATCATGATGACGAACTCCATTGGCGTGTAGTCGTCATTGAGCAGCAGCACCCGATACATGTTCGGCCGCTTCGCTTGCGTTCGCGTGCGGGTGATCACCGCGGCGCCCGAACCCGGACCCTCCGGACCTTTTCGAGGCTCCCTCGCCGCCACAGGTTCAATCCGCCCGCTCTGCGCCGCAGCCCGCCCCGCGCTCAGCGGAGCGAAAAGCCAGCGCGCCACCATCGCCATCCGCGCTCTGAAACGTCCGGCGCCCACAATGGTTTCGGCAGCCACTTTCCGACCTCTTGACCCAACCGCTCATCGTCGCGCGAGTCGCGAAACGCTCAAGCTCGCGCTCGGAATGATCGGACTAATTTAAGTCCCTTGCAAGGCTCGCGCCAGAGGTCGGCGCTATCGAGGCGATCAAATAGAAGAGGCCCGACGCAAGCGCCGGGCCTCTTGACACGCAACGCTCGGACGCAAATGACGCGGCGTCCGAAACTCACAAGAAAATATCGCGAAAGCGCGACGCTTTTTACTTGGGCTGAACCGCGGCGTAAGCGGTCTCGATCGGCTTGAAAGCCTCTTTGGCGAGACGGGCGTAGAGTTCGCCGATCCTCGTCGTCTCGGCGACGAGCTCCTCGTAAGTCGACTTGGCGAATTCGGTCTGAATCTGAATCGCGCTGTCGAGCGTCCGCGCGCCGAGCAGCTTTTCGAAAACGTCGGTATTGGCGGCGATCGCCTTCTTGGAGAATTCGGTCGTCTCGGCCGCGAGCTCCTGCCAGCCCTTGGTGAGCGAGGTCGCCGCCGCAGCGACCGCATCAAATTGCTGTTTGCCGAATTTTTGGAAATCTTCAAACGTCGCGTACATCGTCTTGCCTTTCAGTTGGTTTAGCCGGCCTGCCTTTCGCGATGGCCGATCGTGAACCCGATTGCTGAGAACGAGATATGTGCGCCGCACAATCTAGTCAAGATTTATTTTGCGGCGCACCATCAATTTGTCGTTTCATCGCCGCGATCATGACCCATTTCCACGACAGTTCGATTGCGCCGCCAGCGACCGAAATGAGCGCGGGGCGAGCGAAGCGGCCGTGAAATTTACCTTGTTGCGCTTTTCTCTTTAGCGTCATCGGCTTGCGGCCAAAAAGAGCGGCTTGGCGCGGTTGCATTAACGCGAGAGTAACCGCGTCGCCATAGCTTTTGGGCATGTGTGATGCGCGCAACGGTCGCGGCGAGCCCAATCGCGCCCCGTTCGCCAAGGAATAAAGTTGGGGCAGTTATGGCGTTAGGGCTAGGGGCGCGGCCAAGCCGCCGTTTCACGCGGATCGTTTCCGGTTTTTGCTTAGGGCTTTTGGCTTGGGCGGCGCTGTCCTCGCCGGTCGAAGCGCGCGGAGGATGGCGCTATACCGGCTACGCCGCCCATCCCGTCCGCCACCACTACGCCCGATATTATCGGCCTCGCCATTATTGGACCTATCGCGCGCCGGCTTATTCGCCGCCTTTCGCGGCAATGGTCGTCGACGAAAATTCCGGCCGCACGCTTTACGCGGCCAACGAAAACGAATTCCGCCATCCGGCCTCGATCACCAAAGTGATGACTCTCTATTTGCTCTTCGAGCAATTGGAGAAGGGCCGCATGACTCTCGACACGCCGATCGAGATTTCCGAGCACGCGGCGAGCCAGGCCCCGTCCAAGCTCGGCCTTTCGCCAGGCGATTCCCTGTCGACGGAAGACGCGATCAAGGCCATAGTCACCCGCTCCGCCAACGACATCGCGGTCGCCGTCGCCGAAAAAATCGGCGGCGACGAGCAAACCTTCGCCGAGATGATGACGCGCAAAGCGCGGGCGCTCGGCATGACGCGCACCGCCTATGTCAATGCTTCCGGCCTGCCGGACGACCGGCAGATCACGACGGCGCGCGATTTGACCATTCTCGGTCGGGCGATCGAAGAGCGCTTCCCGCGCTATTTTCACTATTTCTCGACGCATTCCTTCGACTTCGCCGGCGAGATCATCGGCAACCACAATCATCTGCTCGGCCGCATCGACGGCGTCGACGGCATCAAGACCGGCTATACCAACGCCTCCGGCTTCAATCTGCTGACATCGATGCACCGCGACGGCCGCTCGATCATCGCCGTCGTGCTCGGCGGCCGCTCGGCCGGCGCGCGCGACGCGTTGATGGAGCAGCTTCTTTATCAGCACTTCGCGCAAGCCTCGGTCGGACGCACGGCCCCGATGATCGCCGAGGCCAGCGCGCCTGAGCCGATCCGCGTCGCCGACAATCAGCGCCGCGCCGCGCCGACCCCGCAGCCGCCGATCCGCGACGCCGAGGTCAAGGCGGATATGGAGGCCGAATCCCTCGCCGAGGGCGACGACGAGGAGAGCGGCGATCGCCCCGTCTCGCCGCCGCGTCCCATCCTGACCCGCGCTGCGCCCGTTCCGCTGCCTCCGGCCGACCCCGCCGAACGGCCTGAACATTCCACAAGAGCGATCGATCTGGTGCGGACCGCTTCGGTCGAGCCGACCGCCTTGGGCGCGCCGCGCAGCCTCGAACCCGCCTCGGTCAAGCCGCAGCCAGCCCTGCCGCCGCGCCAGCTCGCAGCAGCCAAAACCGAGCCTGCCGCGAAACCCGCAGCCGAGCCCTCGACCAGCCTCGCCAATCCGGCGGCGCTCGGCTGGGTCAAAGGCCCCGACGGAATCGTCCGCAGCCCGGATTCGGCGACGCAGCCGGAAGCGCTGCTCAAACAGGCGATGCTCGCGGCCGCCGCCGCCCGCGCCGGCAAGGAGCCGCATTTGGCCAAATCCGAAGAAAGCCGTCCCGCTCAAGAGGGGCGCGCGAAACCTTTGGAGGCCCATCCCGTTCAAGAAACGCGGGTCGCCAAGTCGGAGGAGAGCCGGCCGGCCGCTCATGACGGCTGGAAGATCCAGATCGCCGCGACCGACGACGCCGCCAAGGCGGCGAACATGCTTAGCCGCGCCCAGGCGGAAAACCGCGCGACTTTAGCGCTCGCGAAACCTTTCACTGAGAGAGTGCAGAAAGGCGAGGCGACGCTGTATCGGGCGCGCTTTGCGGTGCTGGACGCCAGCGCGGCGGAAGCCGCCTGTCGTTCGCTGAAGCGGACCGGGTTTTCGTGTTTTGCGACGCGTGATTGAAGGCCGCGCAAGAGTTGAGTGGAGTAAAGTTCAATGTCGGCGGAGCAAAACGTCTTTAGCCTGATTGACGCGCGCCGCCAGACTGGTCGCTCCGCCATAGTCTGGATGCAGCTTCTTCATCAGGGTTCGGTGCGCCCGCGTGATCTCCTGCGCGCTCGCTCCCTGCGCAAGGCCCAGAGTCTCATAGGCCTCTTTCTCGGTCATCACGCCGGCGCTCGCCGCAGCCCGCCCCGCCTCCGCTTGACCCTGTGCTGCCTCTCGCCAAGCGGGAAACCGGCGGTCGAGATAAGTCTCTAACAGCCGAGCTCCGTCAGGATCATCGTTGAGGCAGCTCGCATAGAGATCGAGGCAGGCCTGCCTGGTCAGCATGTCCAGAGACTGGCCCTGCAGCGGACCGGCCAGAACCCAGCCGGTCATTCGGCCGGTCTCATGGTCGAGCCGCATCTCGATCATCGCCGACCGGGCGCGGTAGCTGGCGCCGGAGCGCGGTTGCGGCCCTCGGAACATCGCGCCCAGATTGGCGACATTGCGCCAGCCGGCGAAACTCAACGCCGCGCTCGCCAGCAGCGCCGCGAAGACAGCGCTGCCGCGCAGCAGCAGCAAGAGCGCGCCGACCACGCCCAGCACGCCCCCGCTTTGGCGGACGAGCCGGGCCGCATCGGCCGGACTGAGCCGCGAGAATTGTTTGACCCCGAAAAGGAGGAGATAGAGGACGACCAGGCCGGCGATAAAGGCGGGCATGACGAAAAATTCCCTTACGGCGGACTCGAACGGCGCCGGCGGCCTAACGTAAGGGAAAGTATAGTCTAGCGCATCTGGCGCAAGAGGAGCCGCGCCGCCTCATTGCGCTCGGCCTGCGCTTCAAGCGCGAGCCGGCCGCCGGCGGCGTAGGCGGCGGCGGCGCGCAGCAGCGCCGCGAGCCGAGCGGCGGCGCCGGAATCGAAGGCGCAGTAAGCCCCGCCGGTCAAGCGCGCGATCTCGCCGAACACCCGAGCCGGGACCGGATCGTCGCCCTCCTGGAACATGAACGCCTTGACGCCGGCAAGGGCCAATTCGCCGGCCGCGGCGTAGGCGGCGGCGGCTTTTTCTTCGAATGCGTCGCCGACAAAGATCAGCGCGCCGACCCGGTCGCGCCGGGCTTCGTCGGCGGCATGGCGCAGCACCCTGACGAGCTGGGTGACGCCGCCGCGCACGTCGATCTTGGCCATCAGCGCCGCCAACCCGCGTCCGCCCGAGACGAAGGGCGAAGCGCGGCACTCGTTGAAGCCGCGGTAATAGACGAGTTGAACGTCGAGGCCGCCGAGATTGGCCGCCGCTTCGAACATCTGCGCCTGCAGGCCCTGCGCGAGGTCCCACGTCGGCTGCCGGCTCATCGTCGCGTCGAGAGCGAAGATGAGGCGGCCGCGGCCGCCGCTCTGCGGCGCGGGAGCCTTGCGAGCGGCTTCGAGGAACACCTCGATTCCCGCCGCGCCTGCGGGGCGACGGGTGGGCGCGTTCTTTTCGTTCTGAACCATGCGCGGCCTGACCCCGCGCGCTCAGATCAACCGACGGCCGAGCAGGCTCAGGGCGACAGCGCCCTCGCCAAGGCCTCCGCCAGCGTGCTGAACGCGAACGGCTTCTCGAAACTGGTCACAGCCGGATATTTGGCCCGGATTGCGGCGTTCTCGTAGCCGGTCGTGAAGATGAACGGGACTTGGCGCTGAAGCAGGGCGTCCGCGACCGGATAGGCCATCACGCCGCCGAGGTTCAAATCGAGCACCGCGCCGTCGATCGCCGCCTCCCGCTCGATCAGACCCAGGGCGCGCTCGACCGACGGAACCGGGCCGAGCACGGCGGCGCCGATCGCCTCGAATTCGTCCAGGAGCGCCTGGGCGAGCCAATATTCGTCCTCGACGATGAGAATCCGGCGATTGGCGAAATCAGCCATTCAGCGCCTCCTCGGCCGAGATTTCTGAGACAGGAAGCGAGATCGCGCAATGGACGCCGTCCGGCTCCAAGGCGAAATGCGTGCGCGCGCCGAACTGGTAAGGCAGGGCGCGCTCGATCAATTCACGCCCTTGGCCGCCGCCTTGCGGCGCTCGATCTCCCGGCGGCATGGCGACGCCGCTTTCTTTCCAGTCGACGTGAAGCCAGGGCTTGCCGCCCTCGCCCGAAGGCTGCCAGCGCCAGCGAATTGCGATACGGCCGTTCGGCTGTTTGAGCGCGCCGTATTTGGCCGCGTTCGTGGTCAGCTCATGCAAAGCCAAGGCGAAGATCTGCACCGTGCCGGAACGCAGGCGCACGCCCTTCGGACCATCGAACGCAATACGCGAACCGGCGCCTTCGCGGCTCGCCTGCGCGGCGAGTTCGGTCTCCAAAAGCTGATCGAAGGTGACGCGCTCGTTGTCCTTGATCCGCGACAACAGGCCCTGCACGCGGCCGAGCGCGGCCAAGCGCTCGCGAAAGCTCGATTTGAAATCGCCGAGCGTCGCGCTCGAGCGCAAGGTCCGATCCGCGACCGCCTGGATCACGCTGACGAGATTGCGCGTGCGATGCTGCAGCTCGCCGACCAGGATTTGCAGCCGCTCCTCGCTTTCGCGCAGCGCCTCGACAGCGCGCTTGCCGTCGGTGACGTCCCAATTGACGCCGATGATTTCGAAGGGCTTGCCGTCCTCGTCGTAGCGCGCGAGCGCGTGCGCGGTGATCCAGCGAATCTCGCCGTCCGGCCGGACGATGCGAAATTCGCTATCCAGGAACGAGCCTTCGGGCGGCAGGCTGGCGGCGTCGAAGGCGACCAATTCGAGGTCGTCGGGATGAACGAGCGACAAGAAGAGATCGCGGTCGGGCGTGACGCTCGGTTCGAGTCCGAACAGCGCGTATTGGCGCGCGTCCCATTGCTGCGCGCCGCTGTTCAGATCGTAACGCCATGTGCCCATGCGGCCGGCTTCGAGCGCGACCCGGGCCCGTTCTTCGCTTTCGCGAAGCACGGCCTCGGCTTTCTTGCGCTCGGTAATGTCGAAAACCGCTCCGATCATGCGCGAAGCCCGGCGCGGCTCGCCCTCGAAACTGACCTGGGCGGTGATGGCGAGCCAGCGCAAGCCGCCGCCCGGCAATAGAATGCGGACGTCCGCCCGCATCTCGCCGCCGTCGTCGAGGCGACAGGCGCGGGCCACGGAATCGGCGTAGCGCTGGCGGTCGGCGGGGTGGATCAACGCCGCCAAATCGGCCGCCGTAGCGATCTCGCTGGGTTCGCCGAGCAGCGTTCGCATCTGCGGGCCGACATCGCAGCGGTCCTCCTCGATGCTCCATACGAACGTACCCATCGCCGCAGCGCGCAAAGCGAGGCGCAGCCGCTCTTCGCTGTCCTGCAGGCTGGTTGCGCCTGCGGCCCGAAGGTGCGGCAAGTCGGTCATCGATTTGACAGGCTGCGAATGGCGTTACGCCAACCAGAATAGCCGCGAGAGCGGAAAACGCCACCCGCCCGCCTGGCTCGGCCGTTCGCGCGCGCTCTGCGCGGTCACGAATTCATAACGCGAATTCTAATCTCCGCGCCGGCCGCCGCTCAGAGCAAGCCGAGCTCGCTCAGTTCGCGCCGCATCGCCTCGGGCATATGGGCGACATCGCCGAGCCGGGCGGAAAGATCAGGCGGCGCGTCCTCTGGCTCGAAATAGCGCCAGCCCTGGAACGGCCGATAGGGCCGCGGCAAAACCGGCCGCGCCTTCGGCTCGAGAACGAGCTCGCAGCGGCCAATCCCGTCGCCGTCGATAAACGGCCGGATGTCGAGCAGGATCTGGCGCGCCGCGATTTGGCCCTTGATCACCCAATAGAGCGAGCCGCCGCCGAGCAGCGCCTCGACCCGTTTCGGAACCATGCGGGTAATGTGCTTGTGCTCGAGCTTCTCGCCGCGCTTTTTCCTGACCGCCATGCGCTCGTCGATCCAGTCTTGCAGGTCCTCGACGGACTCGGCGCCCACGCAGAGTTTGATCAGATGCAAGGTCATGGCGGCGATTATGGCGCCGGCTTGCGACGACTAGAAGAGCGGAGCGGCGACGCGTTGTGGATGGCGCGTCACGGATTCTTCGCTGGCGGGGCGCCGCCAGCCGCGTTCTTCTTGGTCCAGACGTCGCGCTCATAGTCCTCGAACCCGGCGATCATCGCGCGAAACGCCTTCTCCGCCACCGCCTCGGCCAGCCCCTCCTCTCGCGCCAGCTTCTTCACTTTCTCGATCACTTGCTCGACCCGCGCCGGCGCGCTGACCGCGGCGGGATTGGCTTTGAAGCGGCCGGCTTCGGCGACATATTTCTGGCGTTGGGCCATCAGCCGGACGAGATCGCGATCGATGCGATCGATGTTCTCGCGCACCTCCGCGAGCGACTTGCAGCATTTGCCGCCGTCCACCGACGGCTCGCCCCAATAGGCGCGGGATGCGTCTTCGGCCGCAGCGCTCGCCGCCAGCAGAGCGGCGGCTGCGAACAGGGCCGAAGCCGCGCGCCATCGTCCTCTCTTCATTGTTCGGGCTCCTCGATGGTCATGAGTCTTGCGCCTTGCGCCACTTGCGCTCCGGCCGCATGCCCTATCGCGCCGACGCGACCGGCGCGCGGCGCGCTCAGCACATGCTCCATCTTCATCGCCTCGACCACCGCGAGCCGGTCGCCCTTCTCGACCAGGTCGCCCTCTTTGACGAAGAGCGCGAGAAGCCGACCATGCATCGGCGCTTCGATCAGGCCCGATCCTACCGCCGCCGCGTCGGCGTCGGCATCGAGCGGATCGACGAGCTGGACCTCGGTCTGCCGGCCTTCGCGCAACACGAAGGCGCGATCCTTCGCTGCAACGATGGTCAGCGGCGGGGCGTCGGCGCGCGAGGGCGCGCCGTCCTTCAGGGCGAGCCGGCGCACGCCACGCTCGATCGTCTCGATGAAGCCGACAGGCTTGCCGTCGACGAGCGCCTCGACGCCGACAACGCGCTTGCCGGTCAGTTCGAATCCGTCGGCGAGGCTCCAGGGATCGCTCGCCGCGCTTGCGCCTGCGAAGCGCTCGGCGCGGCGCGCCAGCAAGCGCTCGGCGCCGGCAAGCGCCGCGGCCGCATCGAACTCGCGCGCGCCGACGCCGAGTTTGTCGAGATTGGCGTCGATGAAGCCCGTATCGAAGGCGCCGGCGCGAAATTCTTTGGCGTCGCAAAGCGCTTTCAAGAAAGCCGCGTTGACGCGCGGACCCGCGACCAGCGTCTCGCCAAGCGCCGTCGAAAGCCGATCGAGCGCCTCGTCGCGGGTCGCGCCATGAGCGATGATCTTGGCGATCATCGGATCGTAGAAAGGCGTGACCTCGCCGCCCTCCTCGACGCCGCAATCGACTCTGATCCCCTGCCCGGCCGGCAGACGCAAAGCGTGGATTTTTCCTGATGACGGCAGGAAGCCGCGCTCGGGATCTTCGGCGTAGAGCCGCGCTTCGACAGCCGCGCCGCTCGAGCGGATCTCTTGCTGCGACAGCGGCAGCCTCTCGCCGGCCGCGACGCGAAATTGCCATTCGACGAGGTCGAGCCCGGTGATCGCCTCCGTGACCGGATGCTCGACCTGCAGCCTTGTGTTCATCTCCATGAAATAGAAGCCGTCCGGCCGAAGGCCCTTCGACGAATCGGCGATGAACTCGACCGTCCCGGCGCCGACATAGCCGACCGCTTTGCCCGCCGCGATCGCGGCCGCGGCCATGGCGGCGCGGGTCTCGTCGTTCAAGGACGGCGCCGGGCTCTCCTCGATCACTTTCTGATGGCGGCGCTGCAGCGAGCAATCGCGCTCGAAAAGATGGACGACCTCTCCGTACGCGTCGCCGAAAATCTGCATCTCGATATGGCGCGGCCGGGCGACATATTTCTCGACCAGCACCCGCGCGTCGCCGAACGCGTTCTTCGCCTCGCGCGAAGCGCTCTCCAGCGCGCTCTCGAACTCGACATGGGCGTCGACGCGGCGCATGCCCTTGCCGCCGCCGCCGGCGATCGCCTTGATCAGCACCGGATAGCCGATTTCGTACGCCTTCTCCTTCAGGAATTTCGGGCTCTGGTTATCGCCGTGATAGCCGGGCGTCACCGGCACGCCGGCCTTTTGCATCAGCGCCTTGGCCGCGCTTTTTAAACCCATGGCGCGAATCGCCGCGGGCGGCGGGCCTATGAAGACGAGGCCCGCGGCGGCGCAGGCTTCGGCGAATTCCGCGTTCTCGGAGAGAAAGCCGTAGCCCGGATGGATCGACGCGGCGCCGATCTTCTTGGCGAGCGCAACGATCTTCTCGCCGGCGAGATAAGAATCGCGCGCCGGCGCCAGCCCGATCTCGTGCGCCTCGTCAGCCAGGCGCGTATGCGGCGCGCCGCGATCGGCCTCGGAATAGATCGCGATCGTTCGAAGACCGAGCCTCTTGGCCGTGCGAATCACGCGGCAGGCGATCTCGCCGCGATTGGCGATCAGAACGGAATCGAACAAGGGCGTCTCCTTGGGCGGCGACGGAAACTAGCGCGGCCCCGGGCGGCCTCAAAGCGCCATGCCGGCTTGGAAAGGTGATCGCCAGGCGCCATGCCGCCCCGAAACAGGAGCTTCGCATGGCCGGCTTCAAGGAGGTCGGCGATTAGAATCATGGCTCGCGCAATTCGGAAATCAGAATTGAGGGAAGCGCCGTTGTCGGATCGTCATTACGCGCCACGGCAAGCCGGCTGGCGTACTGATCGGTTTTAAGTCGGAAGACGATTTGGTTCGAGTATCGGCTGGAAAGCGATCCCCGTTTTCTTGACCGCGTCGAAAAAGCGCGGGCAAGCCTCCGCGACGGACGCGGCGTTCCCTTGGAAGATATCGATTCAGAATAGCCGCGAAGCGCCGGCGGAAATGTCATGCCCGCGAAAGCGGGCATCCAGCCTCGGCAATTCCTGGATGCCCGCTTTCGCGGGCATGACACAGCATCGCAAGCCGGGAAAGCGATAAGGCGTCGTTTACGAATGGATTGTTTCGTCGCTTCGCTCCTCGCAAGACGGGGCGAACCGCGCTCACATCCTGAACACCCCGAACCGCGTCTCTTCGATCGGCGCGTTGAGGCAGGCGGAGAAGGCCAGCGCCAACACGCGCCGCGTCTCAGCCGGCGCGATGATCCCGTCGTCCCAGAGCCGCGCGGTCGCGAAATAGGGCGATCCCTCGGTCTCATATTTCTCCCGGATAGGCGTCTTGAACGCCTCCTCCTCTTCCTGCGACCAGGCCTTCCCCTCCGCTTCGAGATTGTCGCGCCGGATCGTCGCCAGCACGCTCGCCGCCTGCTCGCCGCCCATCACGCTGATGCGGGCGCTCGGCCAGGTGAAGAGGAAGCGCGGACCGTAGGCCCTTCCGCACATGCCGTAATTGCCGGCGCCGAACGAGCCGCCGACGATCAACGTGATTTTCGGGATGCGGGCGTTGGCGACCGCGGTCACCAGCTTGGCGCCGTCCTTGGCGATGCCGCCCGCCTCGTATTGGCGGCCGACCATGAAGCCGGAAATGTTCTGGATGAAGAGGAGCGGAATGCCGCGCTGGGCGCAAAGCTCGATGAAATGCGCGCCCTTCAACGCGCTCTCGGAAAAGAGAATCCCGTTATTGGCGAGGACGCCGATCGGCATTCCGGCGAGATGGGCGAAGCCAGTCACGAGCGTCGTCCCGTAGCGCGCCTTGAACTCGTCGAGGTCGGAGCCGTCGACGAGGCGCGCGATGATCTCGCGCACGTCGTATTGCTTGCGCAGGTCTACTGGCGCGACGCCGACAAGCTGGTCGGCCGGGTACGACGGCTCGGCCGGCGCGCGGAGCGCGAGATTATGCTGCTTACGCTTGTTGAGGTTCGCGACGACGCGCCGCGCCAAAGCCAAAGCATGCGCGTCGTCGCGCGCCATGTGGTCGGCGACGCCGGAAATGCGGGTATGAACGTCGGCGCCGCCCAGCTCCTCGGCCGAGACGATTTCGCCGGTCGCGGCTTTGACCAAAGGCGGACCGCCGAGGAAGATCGTGCCCTGGTTCTTGACAATGATCGTCTCGTCCGACATGGCCGGGACGTAGGCGCCGCCGGCGGTGCAGGAGCCCATCACCACCGCGATCTGGGCGATTCCGGCCGCGGACATGGTCGCCTGATTGTAAAAAATGCGGCCGAAATGCTCGCGGTCGGGAAAGACCTCGGCCTGATGCGGCAAGTTGGCGCCGCCGGAATCGACCAGGTACACGCAAGGCAGGTTGTTCTCGCGAGCAATCTCCTGGGCGCGGAGGTGCTTCTTCACCGTCATCGGATAGTACGCGCCGCCCTTGATCGTCGGATCGTTGGCGACGATCATCGCCTCAATCCCCTCGATGCGGCCGATACCGGCGATCAGCCCGGCGGCATGGACGTCGCCCTCGTACATGCCGAACGCGGCGAGCGGCGCAATTTCGAGAAAAGGCGCGCCAGGATCGAGCAGGCGCGCGACGCGCTCGCGCGGCAGCAGCTTGCCGCGCGAGACGTGCCGCTCGCGGGTGCGCGGCGAGCCGCCCTCCGCCGCGCCGGCGCGGCGCGAATCGAGCTCGGCGAGGAGCGGCGCCCAAGCCTCGGCATTGGCGCGATAAGCGTCGGAGGCAGGGTCGATGTTGCTTTTGATGGCGGCCAAGAAGGGGCTCCTAATTTCCCTTCGCCCCGCAAGGCGGGGAGAAGGTGGCCCGAAGGGCCGGATGAGGGGCGGCGCTGGACTTGATCGTTAGCGCCCTATGAACGCCAATTACAACATCAGCGCAGCCCCTCATCCGGCCGTGCTTCGCACGGCCACCTTCTCCCCGTTTCACGGGGAGAAGGGGCGCGCCGCCTCTTTCAGCGCCGCTCTGGCGAGCAGCCGGGTCGAGTCGAGCGTCGGCAGCGGCGAGTTGGCGTCGCTCATGATCAAGGGGATTTCAGTGCAGCCGAGCACGACGGCGTCGCAGCCTGCCGTCTTCATCCGTGCGAATACACGCTGGCAATAGGCGATCGCCTCGGGTTTGAACATGCCATAGACCAGCTCGTCCATGATGATGCGGTTGATCTCATCCCGCTCTTCCGTGATCGGCAGAACATAGGAGAGGCCGCGCGCCGCGAGCTTCTCCGTATAGACCGGGCCATCGACCAGCCAGCGCGTGCCGACCACGCCGAGCTTGCGGAAGCCGCGCGCCGCCGCCGCCTCCGCCACGATTTCGGCGATGTGCAGCCAAGGCAGAGGCGAGCGCGGCAGAACCAGCGGCAGCGCTTGATGGATCGTATTGTCCGGGCAAATCAGGAAGTCCGCTCCGATTTTCGCCAGCTTCTCGGCCGAGACCAGCATCAAGTCGGCGACGCCGGGCCAATCCTCGCGGTCGAGACAGGCGACGTAGTCCGCGAGCGACAGGGAATGGAGCGCGACGTCAGGATGCGCGTGGGCGCCATAAAGCTGCGGCCCTTCCGTGCAGATCGTCCGGTAGCACAACGAGGCGCCCTCGGCCGAACAGGCGACGATCCCGATGCAGCGCGGCCTCGCCATCAGCCTTTCCTGTTCTGCGCGTCCCAATAGCGCTCGAGATTGCCGATCAAAGCCGGGCTGAAATGGCAATAGGCCTGCTCGCGGGCATAGACCGCCATATATTGGCGGAACAGATCGAGCGGCTCCTCGCCGATGCGGAAGGCGCGGCGATTGCCGATCGCGCCGACCGCGCCGGAACTGGTCAGGCCGGCGACGACGCGATCGATGGCGGCGCCCATCGCCTCGGGCGGGACAATCCCGTCCGCTTCGGATGGGACGATCTCGTCGCAGATCAGGCGGCCTTCTGGCGAATCGCATTCGAGCCGACGCTCATATTGGACGAGCTGACGGGCGACGCGATCGCCGACGAAGCGCGGCAGACGCAGATTGGAGGCGCCGGGAATGATGCCCTCCTTGCGCGCCGGCAGCGTCAGGTAGGCGTCGGCGGCGGCGAGGACATAGTCCATGGCGAGCAAAATCTGGCAATGGCCGCCAATGGCGAAAGTCTCGACCACGGCGATCCATGGTTTTTCAATGCCGAAGCCGCTGACGTCGTCCGGCAAGGCGTCAGGCGTCGCGACGCCGCGCAGGAACTTATGGACGAAGCCGAGATCGCGCTGGATGTACCAGACGTAAGGGATCTTGCCGCGATAGAGATGGGTGAGATTGATGCCGGCCCCGAAAATATGCTGGCCGGCATATTTGGGATGCTCGACGGTTGCGCCGCGGAGCACCGCGATGTCGCTGTCAGGATCGAGGATCGCGACGTCGACGGCGGTCTCCATCGCGGCGATCGTCGTCTGGTCCTCGGCGTTGAGATAACGCGGATTGCCGGCGGCGAGGAGAACGCCCCTGCCCTTGCGCAGCAGTCGCGCCGAGCCGAGATCGAGCGCGCCGTCGGCGGCAAAACGCGCCAGCGCCTCGCGGCTTTCCGGCCGCGGCAACAACATGGCGTGGCAGAGATGACGGCCGGCGCGCTGGTCGGCGAGAATGGCCGAGAGCAGCAGGCCTTGGTCGATCTCCAGCCCATCCTTGTCGCGCTGGAGGGTCTCGGCCTCGGCGTCGAGCTGGGCGCGCGACGGCGCAAGGCCGGGAAAGGTCTCGGCCGCTTCGAGGACGAGGTCCTCGACGCGGAGAAAGCGCGAGAAATCGTGGGTCAGGGTCGCATAGATCTTCTCGATATAGGCGGTGAGGAAGCGCGCGCGCGAAGAACGAGCGCGGCCGCGGATCGCGGCGGCGGCTTTGGCCTGCGCCGCGTTGCGCTGAGCCTTTCGCGGCAAGCGCCCGATTAACGCGTCCGCTAACGCCCAGTAGACCGCGTAAAGGCGCCGATCCTCGCCGAACTCGTTCGTCTCGCGCGGCTCGGCCGCGAACCACTCGTCGATCGACGGCGGCGGCAGGCCTGCTTCGCGCAAATCCGCGGCGATGAATTCAGGCGTCGTCGGAGCGTTCATCTTCAATCCTTCGGCCGCAAGTCGATCACGCGCTTGGCCTTGCCCTGCGAGCGCTCGATCGCGCCCGGCGCGACGGCGCGGACTTTCGCCGTCACGCCGACATAGGCTTTCACGAGATGCTCGGCTTTGCGCTCTAACGCGGCGATGTCGTTGACGGCCAACCCGCCGGCCAGCGCGGGACGCAGCTCGACCACGACGTCCAGTTCGTCGAGCGCGTTCGGCCGGCGCAGCTCGAGCAGGTAATGCGGCGACAGCGCCTCTTCCCTGGCGAGCGCGGCTTCGATCTGCGAGGGGAAGACATTGACGCCGCGAATGATCAGCATGTCGTCGCTTCGGCCTTTGATGCGGTCGAGCCGCCGCATGGCGCGCGCCGTTCCCGGCAGCAGCCGGGTGAGATCGCGGGTGCGGTAGCGAATGACGGGCATGCCCTGCTTGGTCAAGGTCGTCAGGACGAGCTCGCCGGCTTCGCCTTCGGCGAGCGGCGCGCCCGTTTCCGGATCAATGATTTCGGGATAGAAATGATCCTCCCACAGAGTCAGCCCGTCCTTCGTTTCGAGCAATTCCTGAGCGACGCCCGGCCCGATCACTTCGGAGAGGCCATAGAGGTCGAGCGCGTCGATCGCGAAACGACGCTCGATCTCCCCGCGCATGCCCTCGCTCCACGGTTCGGCGCCGAAAATGCCGACGCGCAGGCTCGATCGACGCGGATCGAGCCCCTGGGTTTCGAACTCGTCGGCGATCGCCAATGTGTAGGACGGCGTCGCCATCAGGATGTCGGGCTGGAAGTCGTTGATGAGTTGAACCTGGCGCTCGGTGAAGCCGCCGCCGACCGGGATCACCGCCGCGCCGAGCGCCTCTCCGCCGTAATGCGCGCCCAGCCCGCCGGTGAACAGGCCATAGCCATAGGCGACGTGGATCTTGTCGCGCGGCGAGCCCCCGGCGGCGCGCAGCGAACGCGCCATCAGCAACGCCCAGGTCTCGATATCGGCTTTCGTATAGCCGGCCACGGTCGGCTTGCCGGTCGTGCCGCTCGAAGCATGGATGCGGACGATCTCCTCCATCGGCGCGGCGAACAGGCCGAACGGATAATTGGCGCGCAGGTCGTCCTTTGTCGTGAACGGAAACCTGGCGAGGTCGGCCAGCGTCCGAAGATCGTCTGGATGGACGCCTGCGGCCTGGAACTTGTTCCGATAATGCGGGACCCGGTCATAGACTCGGCCGAGCACGTCCTTCAGCCGCTCGAGCTGCAGCGCGCGGAGCTCGTCGACGCTCGCCTTTTCGATCGGCTCGATCTGATGGGATGGAGCCATAGCGCTTTCCTCCCCGCTCCCTTTTTATGTCATTCCCGCGAAAGCGGGAATCCAGTACGGCGTTTCCCCAAACGCGACGGCTCCTGGATTCCCGCTTGCGCGGGAATGACACTGTCGCTCAAGCCGTCACCGCTCTCCGCTCCGCATTGCTGCGCTGGAAAAGATCGTACATAGCGATCACCCGCCTTCCCTCGCGCGCCGTCAAAATCTCTTGCGGCGCGCGGCCGAGGAGGACGTCGATAAAATGGCGCGTCGACGGCGCGAAGCTTGCGCCCCAATCCGCATCGAGATTGTGGAAGGCGCGCACCTCGCCGCCGCGATAGAGGGTCAGAGCCGGCTCGTCCAGCATCCGATCCGAGCAGCGCGTAACTTGAATGATCCCCTCTTCGCCCTGGATCTCGAAACGCTCGGCGTCCGCGTAATAATCCGTGCGCAGCGTCATTTTCAGCGCCAGCGAGACGTCCCAGACGCCATGGACCGGCGGATCGACATGGCGCCAGGCCAAGGTCGCCGGCGCGTCGTACGTCCCGGCCGGCGTCTCGGTCGTTTCGATGCAGGCATAGCCGTCGCGCACATCGCCGAACAGCCATAGCGCGACCGCCATCATATGATGGCCATGGTCGAAGACGATCGGCCCGCCGCGGCCTTCGGCGGCGAGCGCGTGCCGCCAGCGGCTCGCCGCTTCCGGCACACGCCAAGCCTGGGCGCGGTCGGCCATCACCACCTTCATGCGGAAATGCAGCGGCTTGCCGATCGCGCCCTCGCGCAGCAATTCCCGCGCGCGAAGAAGCGGCGGATAGAAAAGAAAATTCTCGAAGACTTTGAGCCTTCTACCGCTCTTGTCGGCCGCCGCGATCATGCGGTCGCATTCGTCGAGCGTCATCGCCATCGGTTTTTGCACGCTGACATGGGCGCCGCGCGCGAGCGCCGCGACGGTCATCGCCTCATGCAGCGGATGCGGTGTGAGAATCTCGACGAGGTCGAGATCGGCGCACAAGAATTCCTCGAAATCGCTGGTCGCGCGCGCCTTCGACCATTCGCCGGCGCGGCGGGCGAGCAAATCCGGGTCGGTTTCGCAGAGCGCGACGATCTCGGCCTCGGGATGGCCGAGATAGCCGCGGACGTTCAGATCGAAGATGCGGCCAAGCCCGACGAAGCCGATGCGCAACTTGGCCGCCATGAAGCTTCCTCCCGAGTCGCAAGCTTTGAAGGGAATTCTAGATTGCGCGACGGATATTGCTAGTCTGGCCGGCGCCGTCGTCCATCAAAGGAGCGTCCCGTGTCTCGCGTCGTCGTTATTGGAGGAAGCGGCCATATCGGCACTTATCTCGTTCCGCGGCTGGTTTTCGCCGGGTTTGAGGTGATTTCGGTCAGCCGCGGCGAGCGCGCGCCCTATCAGCCGCACGGCGCCTGGAGCTCCGTCCGCCAGGTGGTTCTCGATCGCGAGGCCGAAGAGAAGGCGGGCGCCTTCGGGCGGAAAATCCGCGCGCTCGACCCCGACATCGTCGTCGACATGATCTGCTTCACCGAGGCCAGCGCCAGACATCTGGTCGAGGCGTTGCGCGGCCAAGTCCGACATTTCCTCCACACCGGGACCATCTGGGTGCATGGCCCGAGCGTCGTTGTCCCGACCACGGAGATGCAGCCGCGCCGCCCGTTCGGCGAATACGGAATCCAGAAGGCGGCGATCGAAGCCTTTCTGATCGAGGCGGCGCGCAAAGACTCCTTTCCTGCGACGATCATCCACCCCGGTCACATCGTCGGTCCGGGTTGGGCGCCGCTCAATCCCGCCGGCCATTTCAACCCGAACGTCTTCACCAAGTTGGCGAGAGGCGAAGAGTTGGCGCTGCCGAATTTCGGCCTCGAGACCGTTCACCACGTCCATGCCGACGACGTCGCGCAGCTGTTCATGGCCGCGATCGCCCATTGGAGCGCGTCGGTGGGCGAAGCGTTTCACGCAGTCTCGCCGGCGGCGGTGACGCTCCGCGGCTATGCCGAGGCGATGGCCGCCTGGTTCGGCCGCGAGGCGAAATTGCGCTATCTGCCGTGGTTGGAATGGAAGGCTCTGCACAGCGAGATCGAAGCCGCGCAAACCTACGATCACATCGCCCATAGTCCCAATTGCAGCATCGCCAAGCCGGAGCGCTTGCTCGGCTATCGGCCTCGCTACGGCTCGATCGAAGCCGTATGCGAATCCGTGACTTGGTTGATCGGGAGCGGAATCGTCGAAGCCGAGCGCTAAAAGCGTACGCCGCCTATACTCGCGCAGGCCGCGTCTCGTGCAGCTTGGCGTAGTCGATGCGGCGCATGCCGTCTTCGTCGATCGTGACCACGTCGACGAATTCGTGCCCCACCTTGACGCTCTGCGCCGGATAGGGCTTGCGCGAATAGACGAGCTGAGCCGAGCTCTCGTCGAGGCCGCGTATGGTGACGACGAAGTTCATATCGCTCGCGGCGATGTCCTTCGCGTTCATGCCGTAGAGCGGGCTCTTCTCGTCAATGACGTGCAGGAGCGTCCAGGTCAGCGCGAAAACCGGATTCTCATTGCGCTCGAGGCGGAGCGGCATGAACCGCGTCATCTGGCGCCCTTCGGCCGAATGTTCGGTGCGAATGAGCCAGAGCTTGGCGCTCGCGTCGGTGATGAAATTGTTGCGCGCGTTGGCGAGGCGCACCATCATCGTCAAACGGCCGTCATAGCGCGTGATGACGGGACTTTCGGCGTAGATCAGCCGCGCTCGCGGCCGCGAGAAGCGCGCGAAAACGAGGCCGGTCATCACCGCCAGCGAGACCATGCCGACGAAATTCTCGGCCGTCGCGACGATATGGCCGTACAACGTCTGCGGATGCATGTCGCCATAGCCGACCGTCGACGTCGTTTCGACGCTGAAGAAGAAGAGATCGGAAAAGCTGCCCGGCTTGGCGTTGGCGATCGGCTCGTGGCCGAGCGAATAGATCTCGGCGAAGACGAGATTGAGCAGAACGAAAAGCGCCGCAAGCCAGCCGAAGAAGCGCGGCCAAGTCACGGTCATGGCGTTGTAATAGAGGTCGGTCCAAACGTTGGTCTCCAACCCCTGCGTGATGAAGCGGCGATCGCCGATGCGGGTGACGCGCGGCCGCGCCCGCCTGCCGTTCACGGCATGGCGGAGCCAGTCGAACGGCTCGTTCAGATATTGTCGTAGCGTTCGATCCGCCATGGCTCGGCTTCGGCGTCCTTGATCCAGGCCTTCCAGGCGGGAAGTCCCATCATCGCCTCCATATAGTCGCGCGTCGCCTTCTTCACAGGGACATCGTAGACGTGGAAACGGTTGACGACCGGCGCGAACATCGCGTCGGCTGCGCTGAAGCGGCCGAACAGGAACGGACCGGCCTTGCCGTATCTTTTGCGCGCGTCCGCCCAGGCTGCCTCGATGCGCGCGACATCCGCCTCGACTTCGCTGGTCAATTCGCGCTTTTTCACCGGCCGCCGGAAATTGGTCGGCAGGTGATTGCGCAAAGCCTGGAAGCCGGCATGCATTTCGGCCGACAGCGAACGAGCCAGCGCGCGAGCCGCCTTCGCTTTCGGCCAGATCGGCTTGTCCGGATATTTCTCCGCGACATAGTCGACGATCGCGATCGATTCCCAAACCGAGATCGCTCCGTCCTGGAGCGAGGGACATTTGCCGTTCGGCGAAACCGCCAGGATGCGCTGGCGCGTATCGGGCTGATCCAGCGGAATGACGACTTCCTCGAAGGGGATTTTGAAATGCGCCAGCAATATCCATGGCCGCAGCGACCAGGACGAATAGGCCTTGTTGGCGATCACCAATTTGAGCGGCATGACGGCCCCAAAGTCTTATAGGCTCATTGTCTCGTTCGGCGACGCGCGCGTTGTGGCGCGGACGGCTTGACGGCGCGGGCGCGGCTTCGCATCACCAAGCCATGGATTCTCGAACCTCGCAATCCGATTCAACCCTCGCCATCGAAGAGACGATCCTTGAACTGTGCCGCCTCGACGCGGGGACAGTTTCGCCGATCGACGCGGCCAAGGCCCATGCGACGGCTCGCGGCGAGGGCGAACTCGGCTGGCGCTCGCATTTGAACGAGGTGCGGCGCGCGGCTGTGCGGCTCGCCGAGGCCGGCCGGTTGGTTATCTATCGAAAAGGCAAGCCGGTCGATCCGCACGATTTCCGCGGCGTCTATCGCCTCGGATTGCCGCGCGTCGATTGATCGGCTCTTGCGACCCGGGGTTCGGACCGGGATTGGCCGGCGCGGAAATTTGCGATAACATTTTCGACTTGAAGCCGTTCGCATAACTCGCTGGCCGGCAATGACAATCCGTTCCCACATGATAGTCCATTGACTTTATAGACTATAAGTGAATATCTCCACGCACGATTGTCAGGCGGCGTTCGCGCCGTGCGGGGGCGAAGTTGCTTTACGTCGCATCGGGATTCTTCGTCGGCCTTGTCGTCGGCCTCACCGGCGTCGGCGGCGGTTCGCTGATGACGCCGATCCTTGTCCTGCTGTTCGGCGTGCACCCCGCGACGGCGGTCGGCACGGACTTGCTCTACGCCGCCGCGACCAAGACCGTCGGCACGGCGGTTCATGGTTTCAACGGCACGATCGTCTGGCGCTTGACCGGCCTGCTTGCGCTCGGCAGCGCGCCGACCGCGATCCTGATGATCTTCCTGCTCCGGTACGTCGGTCCGTTCGGCGCCGGCGCGTCTTCGCTGATCACGCTGCTGCTCGGCTGCGCGCTCCTCTTGACCGCGCTCGCCATGATTCTGCGCGGCCGCCTGCAAGCCTACGCCGATAAGCGCGCCGGCAAGATCTCGCCGCAAACCCGCGCCGTCCTCACGGTGCTCACCGGAATCGCCCTCGGCGTCTTCGTCTCGTTGTCCTCTGTCGGCGCCGGCGCGCTTGGCGTGACCGCGCTCATCCTGAGCTATCCCGAAATGCCGACCAAGCAGATCGTCGGCAGCGACATCGCGCACGCCGTGCCGCTGGTCCTGGTCGCCGGTTTCGGCCATTGGCTGATCGGGTCGGTCGATATGGCGACTCTCGGGCTTTTGCTGGCCGGCTCGATCCCCGGCATTATTGTCGGCAGTTTCGCGGCGCCGCGCCTGCCCGAGCTCTGGCTGCGCCCCATTCTCGCCTTGGTTCTGGCCGTTGTTGGCCTAAGGCTGATCTTCTGATCGCTTGTCTCGCCTCGGCCCCTAGCTTAAGCGTGACTCAAAGAGGAACGCCATGAAATTCAGCCCGTCCGTCGTCGAAGCGATCGGCAATACGCCGCTCATCAAGCTCAGACGCGCGTCGGAAGAGACGGGCTGCACGATACTCGGCAAGGCTGAGTTCATGAATCCCGGCGGCTCGGTGAAAGACCGCGCCGCGCTCGCGATCATTCAGGACGCGATCAAGAGCGGCGCGCTGCGCAAAGGCGGGGTCATCGTCGAAGGCACAGCCGGCAATACCGGAATCGGTCTTTGCGTGGTCGGCGCCGCGCTCGGCTTTCGCACGGTGATCGTCATCCCCGACACGCAGGCGCAAGAAAAAAAGGACATGCTGCGCCTGGTCGGGGCCGAGCTGATCGAAGTGCCGGCCGTCCCTTACGCCAACGCCAACAATTACGTCCGCTATTCCGGTCGACTCGCCGAAGCGCTGAACAAGAGCGAGCCGAACGGCGCGATCTGGGCCAATCAGTTTGACAATGTCGCCAATCGCCGCGGCCATTATGAAACGACCGGGCCGGAAATCTTCGCCGACACCGACGGCAAGGTCGACGGCTTTTCCTGCGCGGTCGGCACCGGCGGCACGCTCGCCGGGGTCGGCATGGCGCTGAAGGAGCGCAATCCCGAGATCAAGATCGCGCTTGCCGATCCGATGGGCGCTTCGCTCTACGAATTTTACGCTCATGGCGTCTTGAAAGCCGAAGGTTCGTCGATCACCGAGGGCATCGGCCAATCGCGAATCACCGCCAATCTCGCCGGCGCGCCGGTCGACATGGCCTTCCAGATCACGGACGAGGAGGCGCTGCCGATCGTCTTCGATCTCGCCGAAGAAGAAGGCCTCCTCCTCGGCGGCTCGTCCGGAATCAATATCGCCGGAGCGATCCGGCTCGCCAAAGCGATGGGACCTGGCCATACGATCGTAACGATCCTTGCCGATTCCGGCATGCGCTACGCTTCGAAAATGTTCAATCCGGCGTTCTTGCGCTCCAAGAGCCTGCCGGTCCCGGCCTGGCTCGAACGCAAGCCCAGCGCGCCGAGCGTGTTCGTCTAGGGACGAGCTTTCTTGCGCGCCGCCTGAGCTCGCAACAACGTTCAAGACATGATCGCCGCAATCGCGCAATATTGCGCGACGAGGATCAATCCATGACCGAACCCCTCTTCCGCGACGACGCCTATCTCCGCGAGACGGAAGCGATCGTCTCATCCATCGATCCCGGCGGAATTGTCCTCGATCGCACGGTTTTCTATCCGCAGGGCGGCGGCCAGCCGGGCGACCGCGGCGAACTCATTCTTGATGACGGTTCGCGGCTGGCGGTGGTCAATGCGACTTACGGCGCCGATCGCTCGCTCATCCTTCACAGTCTCGCCGATGGATCGAGCCTGCCTGCGCCAGGCGCGCGGGTCCTCGCCCGGATCGATTGGGATTCGCGCTTCAAGCGAATGCGCGCCCACACGGCGCTGCATCTGCTGACCGCGGTTCTGCCCTACCCCGTGACCGGCGGCGCGGTCGGCGACGGCGAGGGCCGGCTCGATTTCGATTCAGGCGAGGCGACGCTCGATAAGGGGGAGATCGCGGAAAAGCTCAACGCGCTGATCGCCAGAGACGCGGCGGTGCGCACGCTCTGGATTTCGGACGACGAGCTCGCCGCCAATCCTGGCCTGGTCAAGACGATGTCGGTCAAGCCGCCGACCGGAACGGGGCGCGTGAGGCTGGTCGAGATCGAAGGGATCGATCTGCAGCCTTGCGGCGGCACACATGTCCGGCGCACCAGCGAGATCGGCCAGGCCGCGGTGACGGGAATTGAAAAGAAGGGCCGTCTCAACCGCAGGGTTCGGATCGCGCTCAGCCAAAGTGCAGCATGACGTAGACGAAGCCGGCGAAGAAGCTGGCGGAGAAGAGAATGTTGAAGGCGGAGCCTTTGAGCGTCCGAGCCTGCGCCTGAGCTTTAGCCATGTCCGTCTCCCGCGACCTTGGCCGGCCTGACGCGGCGGCCTTCGCGTCAAGGTTACGGGACGAAACCCATCCAAACTTTCGCCGCCTATCACGGCGGCCGGGCGCGATACCGGAACCTTCCCGGCGAGGCGACGTTTTTTATCCAGCTAGTCTGCGATGCCGGGGCCTGCAGGCCGAGGACCGGAACTCGCCGAAAAGCGTCTCTCGATTCTCCAGCGCCGGCAGAGCCTCGCTCGCTAGGATGGAGAGTCCCCATGTCAGTTGCGTATGGTTCTTCTTCGGTCTCTCACGAGACGACCGCCTATGGCGGTTTCGCCGACGCCTTGGGCGGCGTCGCGACGATCGTGTTGGCGATTGTCGGTTTGGCTGGCGTCAGGGCGGAAGGCATGGCGTCGATCGCGACGATCGTCTTCGGCGCGGCGCTGCTGATCCAAGGCGGCGCGATGCTCAGCGAGTTCGCGCAGTTCGAAACGAGTGCCGCGGACGCCAGCATCGCGATGAGCGGCGGCGGCATATCGGCGCTGTTCCTGGTCGGCATAGCCGGCGTGGTTCTGGGCGTGCTGGCGCTGATCGGCGTCTTCCCGCCGGTCCTGACCGGCGTGGCGGTGATCGCCTTCGGCGCGGCGCTGTTGGTCAGCAGTTCCGCCGTCTGGCGGCTGTTGACCTCGCCGGCGATCGCGATGCGGTTCCAGAGCAGCACGCCGATCGTGCGCGTCGTCGCCACTGAAATGGCGGCCGGCTCGACCGCGGTTCAGGCGATGGCCGGCCTCGCGGTGACGGTGCTGGGCATCCTGGCGGTTTGCGGCCTCTACGCTCAGAACCTCACCCTCGCCGCGCTGCTCGTCGCGGGCGCTGCGATCCTGCTCACCGGCAGCGCCTTGAGCGGAACCATGATCGGCTTCATGCGGCCGTCGACCGGGTCGACCGCTACGGCCGCGCGAGTCGACTGAGTTCCTGACGCGAAGTCCGGGCCCCGGCGCGAGCGCCCTCATCGGCGCTCCGCCGGGGCCTTTTTGTCCGCCGCTTCACGGCTTCGGCTCGGCGGTTTCTCCTCGCCGGGCAGTTGCGTCGGCTCGTTGAGATTGTCGCGCAGATAGATCTTCTTGACGAGGACGAAGAGAACCACGGTAAGCGGCGGCGCGAAGATGACGGCCGCGGGACCGAAAACGGATGTGATCGCCACCAAGCCCAAAATGATCACCGCCGGCGGCATATAGACGAGGTAGCGCTGGACGATCGGCGCGATGAGATTGCCTTCGACCTGGTGGATGAGAAGATAGGCGCCGATCGTCCACAGGACGGCGTCAAACCCTTTCGTCGCCGCAACGAGTACCGCGGGTATGCCGGCGACGATCGGTCCGACATAGGGGACGAATTCGCAGACCCCGGCGATCACCCCCAAAGCGGCGGGCGACGGCAGCCCGATCAGAGTGACGGCCAGCGTCGACAACAGCCCGATCGCCACCATTTGCAGCAATTGGCCAAGGAGCCACAGCCGAAGCGCGACGGCGAGGTCGTCGATCGTTTCTTTCGCGTTCGGGCGCAGGCGCCGCGGAAACAGCAGGACCAGCCCGTCGCGGTAGAGGGTCGGCTGCGCGGCGATGTAGATGCCGGCGATAAGGCTCACCACGAGCGCTTCGAGAAAGCCGACGCTCACGGTGAAGACGCGGGTGAGAATATCGGAGATCGGCAGATTGCCGCCCTGGATATGGGACAGGAGCTGCCGGCCGATTTCCGATCCCTGTAGCGCCGACGTTATGCCTTGCTGGGCTTGGCCGATCCGCTGAAAGGCCTCCTGAAACTCTGCGACGATCCGCGTTCCGAAAAGGTAGCCGGCGCCGGCGACCAGCGCGGCGATCAGCAAGCCCGAAGCGGCCAGGGCCGCGCTGGTGGGCAATCTCAGCCAGCGATGAATCGGCTCCGCCCCGAGCCGAACCGCGACGGCCACCAGGATCGCGCCCATCGTGATCAGGATGAAGCTGGAGAGATACCAGATGAGGACCGGAACGAGCGCGACCGCCACAATGGCGGCCGCGATCTTGATCCGTTCGATCATCCGGGAGGACATGCGTCTCTTGGCCGTCGGGTCGGAGCGTCGAGAGACGTCCGCCGGCCAAACGCCGCCGATCCGGCCAAGGTTCGCGGCGAGCGAAGAACGGGACTGAAGCGCCGTTCCGACGCGACGTCGCTCCTACCCTTCCGAGGCGCCTTCTTCCGTCGCGCCGTCCTCTTCGGCGCCTTCGTCCGCGGGCTGCGGCTCCTCCTCCTGCTGCGGCCCATAAGCCTCGACCATTGCGGCGGTCTCTTCGAGCGGGTCCTCGTCCTCGGTCAGGGCCGGATCGTCGCTCGGCGAGGGCACGCCGAAACCGGGCGGCAAGCGGCCGTCGAACAGGCCCGCGCCCTTCAATTCGTCGAGGCCAGGCAAGTCGCCGATCGCCTCCAGGCCGAAATGGACGAGGAAATCCGTGGTCGTGCCATAGGTGATCGGCCGGCCCGGCGCCTTGCGCCGGCCGCGCATGCGCACCCAGCCGGTCTCCATCAGCACGTCGAGGGCGCCCTTGGAGACGGCGACGCCGCGAATTTCCTCGATATCGGCGCGGGTGACGGGCTGGTGATAGGCGATGATCGCCAGGGTCTCGATCGCGGCGCGGGAGAGCTTCTTCTGCTCCTTGTCCTCCCGCGACAGCAGCCAGGCGAGGTCGACCGCGGTGCGAAAAGCCCATTTCCGGGCGACGCGAACCAGATTGACGCCGCGATTGGCGTAGAGCCGCTGCAACTCGGCCATGACCGCCGACACGTCGCTCCCCTCGGGAAGCCGGGAGGCGATCACCGCCTCGTCGAGCGGCTCGGAGGCGGCGAAGACGAGAGCTTCGGCGATCCGCAAGGCCTCGGGCTCGACCGCCGGCGCGCCGTCGGCGCCCGTCTCCCCGATCGTGACTTCGAACAGTCTCGCGACTTCACCCATTCTGATTCTCGCCTTGTTCGACAGGGGAGGCAGGTTCGGCGCGTTTGGCGCGCACCCAGATCGGCGCGAAAGCGCGGTCTTGCCGCAACTCGATCATGCCCTCGCGGGCGAATTCGAGCGCCGCGGAGAACGAGGAGGCGCGCGCCGTCCGACGCATTTTCGGATCGGCGCAATAGGCGATCAGCCAGGAATCGAATTCGGTCCAATCGACCGCGACGCCGACCAGCCGGTTCAGCGCCTGACGCGCGTCGTCCAGGGACCAGACGAACCGCTCCTTCAGGCGCACATGCGCCCGCGCCTGCGTCTGGCGGCGGGAGGCGTAGGCGGAGAGAAGATCATAGAGCGTCGCCGAATAGGCGGGACGGCGCGTGACGGCCATTTCTTCCGGCGAGCCGCGGCCGAAGAAGTCGCGGCCCAGGCGCGGCCGGTTGATCAGCGCCTCGGCGGCGAGGCGGATTTGCTCGAGCCGGCGCAAGCGTTGCGCCAGGGCCTCGGCGAGCTCGGCGGCGCCCGGCCCTTCAGGCTTGGGCGGCTCGGGCAGAAGCAGGCGAGATTTCAGATAAGCGAGCCACGCCGCCATGACGAGGTAGTCGGCGGCAAGCTCCAGCCGGACTTTCCGCGCCTGTTCGATGAAGGCGAGATATTGCTCGGCCAGGGCGAGGACCGAAATGCGGGCGAGGTCGACTTTCTGCCGGCGGGCCAGCTCCAAAAGGAGGTCGAGCGGACCTTCGAATCCGTCGAGATCGACCATGAACGAAGGCTCGGCTTCGCCCCGGTCGACCTCGATTTCCGTCTCGAACGCCAATTGGCCGGCCACGAATCACCCTTGAAAAGCCGTTGAACCTGTTTGGCCGAGGCGACGGCCCCGCGCAAGCGCCGCACGGCCAGACTCCACAGCAGGCGGCGCGCTGAATGAATTTTTCGCTGCTATTTCAATAAATTCGCGGCGAATTGATGGTCGGATCCGACGCCGTCCCGTGGCTGCGTCATCTGGCGCGACCTGCAGCTTTTGGCCTTATCTTAACGCGCCCAGGGGAGCGCTCCTCAGTCGGTCTCGCGCGGGCGACGTCCAAATTTTTCCAAATCCATATTTCCGCGAATCGGGCGTTTTCAAAGGGTTACAATGCGGAAAATTTGGAAAACGATTTTCCCGCGCCGAGCCGTCCAATTGAGGGCTCGACTATAGCACAGATTTCCGGATTTCAGAAAGAATAAAAGCGGGACTGCGCTAAGGCGTCGCCGTCCGGCTCTCCTTCACCGGGGCGAAGAGCGGCGGCTCCAGGCCCTCATGCTGCTCCATATAGCGTTCCACCGTGGCCGCCATTCTGTGCCAACGGGCGGCGGTCTCGATCAAAATTCGCCTGCGGGCTTCGTCGGGAGCCCGTTGAGCAACGGCGAGGCAATCTGCGGCGTAGCGGCGATATGTCACGACGAGGCTCATCGCGCCGCAAAACTCCCAGGTCGCAAAATCGTTCCGGCGGGAACTCTGATCTTGCTCCAGTGTTGCATTTGCTGCTGGCGTCAGCGCGCGAGGTAGGGGGCGAGAATGAGCGATGCAGACGACCATCAGCCGCCGCCCGAGACCATCCTCTATGTCGACGACGAGGTGCTGACCCGGCTGGATATGTCGGAATTTCTCCGGCAGTGCCATTATCGCGTCAGCGAAGCCGCCACGGCCGCAGAAGCCCTCGACGCCCTTAATGCGAAGCTGGTGATCGATCTCGTCATCACCGACGTCAAAATGCCCGGCGAGATGGACGGCCTGGCGCTGGCTCGCTGGATCAAGGAGAATCGACCCGGCGTCGAGGTGATCGTCCAGTCAGGCGACGACGCGGTTGCCCGCGAACTGCCGGACGATCTCAAGGAATTCGGACCGCCGCTGGCCAAGCCGTTTACCGGCCGCGAATTATTGGACCGCGTGAAGCTCGCGCTGGCGCGACGACGACCGCCAGGCCAAGCCGGCGACGCCGGCGCGGCATAGAAACGCGCCGCGGCGCATGAACGAGAGCCGGCGGGGCGCGCCTGGACCGGCCCTCTCCGTCCCCAAATAAGCCTACGCTGACGGCCGCGGATGTAAATCGGCTAACGGCTGCGGAACTCGAAACCAAGCGAAGCCAGCACTTTGGCAATCGACTTGGTGCGCTCGGCAAGGTCCTCTGTCTCGGCTAATCGCATTTCGCGTATCGCAACCCTGTGCAAGTAGTTTGCGATAGCCGGCTCCGTCGCAGCTTCGTTGGTCAGCATTGAGTATACCCTGCCAACATATTCGTCATATTCGTCGTCGGGGCCGACACCGGCGATTCCGATCGGGTCCCACTCGCGCAAGAGTAGCTGCCGAATGCATTCCAGGTCCTTTTTGAGGTCGCGTCTGTTCCTCGTCATTTACCGTCCCCTCCTTTGCGGGTCTGGCAAGCGGACGCTGTCAGGACCCCAGCCTTGGTCGATGGGGGCCGATCCCTCCTTCCCGATCGCCAGCGCGCGTCGCCTCACGCGGCGTAGGGCAGCGTCGCCGCAAAGCTCGGCCGCGCCCGCATCGCTTCGTGACCGCGCCGTATCGCGGGATATTTCCTAAGCAACTCCATGCTTTCCGGCAATTGACTGAGGTAGAAGATCAAGGGCGCCAGGAACAGGTCGGCCATAGAGGGCGACGGCCCGGTCAGATAATCGCCCCCGTCATAAGCCTGTTCGAAGAGGTTAAGCTGCGCGTCGATGTCGCGCAGCGCCGCCGCGACCACCTTGTCGACCGGCTGACCGCGCCGCGCCTCGGCGGCAAGCTCGACGACGAGAGGAGGCTCGCCCTTCGCCGCCATATGCTGAAACAGATAGCGGCGGACCATGGCGTCGTAGGCGTAGCAATTGATCACGCTGATCCATTGCTCGTTGCGCGCCCGCGCCGTCACGCCGGCCGGCGGAATCAGCGAGGGACCCTCGAACGCTTCGTCGATGTAGCCGAGAATAGCGCGCGTTTCGTAGATCTCGTTCTCGCCGTCGCGCAAAGCCGGAACCATGCCGAAAGGATGGATCGCGCGCTGCTCGGGCGTTCGCGGCCGGTTCGGCTCGAGCCGGTATTTGATCCCCTTCTCGGCGAGGCCGAGGCGCACGGTCCAGCAGTAGGAGCTGCGCGGATCGCCGAAGAGGGTGAGCGTGCCGGCGCTGCCCTCCGGATCGACGAGATCGCTGAGGCGATTGAAGCAGGATCGCCAGCCTTGGCGGTGGGATTCGCGGGCCGCGGCGTCGGGAAAGCCGGTATGGCGCATGTGGAGCGCGACGCCGCCATCTTTCGGCGTCAATCGGACCTCGATCAGCGTCGTCGAGCCGGCCGCCGGGCCGCCCTCGCCGCGCCAGGTATAGGCGATGAAGCCCGGCGCCTCGATCGCCTGATACTCGCCGGCGACGACGAATCGGGAGCCGTCGCGCCGCGCCATGACGATCCGATAGGCGCCGCCGACCTTCGCGTCGGCGCTGGCCTCGGCGACCGTCAGGCCGCGCGGACAGCACCAGGCCTGGAGCATTGAAGCGTCGGTGAAGGCCGCGAAGACCTTTTCGCGCGGCGCCCGAATGAAACGCTCGATTTCGAGGTGAAACGTCGCGACCTCTTTCATTTCCCTTTTCCTTTCTCCCGCTTGGATTTCCGTGACTTGTTCGGCTCGGCCGACGCGGCGGAATGTTCAGGCGCTTCGACGAGTTCGGCCAGCCGATCGAGGCTCTCCTCCCAATAGCGCTGGTAATTGCTGAGCCATCGATGGGCGTCGCGCATCGCTTCGGGACGCAGCGAGCAGATCCGCCAGCGCGCGCTCGCCTTGCGCTCGATCAGGCCGGCCTCGGCCAGGACCCGCAAATGGCGGGAGATGGCCGGCCCGGAAATCGGAAACGGCAGCGCCAATTCTCCGACCGTCGCGTCGCCGGCGGCGAGCGCCGAAAGAATCGCCCGCCGGGTCGGATCGGCGAGCGCGGCGAAGGTGGCCGAAAGGGGGTCGTTCTTATCCATGCCGCCAGGTCGTCATTTAACACATCGGTTAAATGATAGCGACGCGGCGACGAAAGTCAAATCGGGTTTGAGTCCTCGTAGACGCTCCCCAAACGGCGGCGAATAATAGGCCCGTCCGACCTTGTCCCGTTGACCATGGATCGCCATATCGATGGCGGAGGCCGCATGGTCATTGACTTTGCGTGAATCGTCCCTATAGAGGCCCGGCGCGCCGAAAGAGGTCTCGCGGACCCCGCGCGGCGCGGACGCTCAGCGTCCTTCAAGAAAATCCGCGTTTTGACGGCGTCAGGCGTTAAGGGGGCGAACGCTCATTAGGCGTCGATTTAGTGAGAACCGATGAAATTTAGCGAACTCGGCCTGAGCGACAAGGTGCTCAAAGCCGTTGAAGCGTCGGGCTACGACACGCCGACGCCAATCCAGGCGCAAGCCATCCCTTACGCTTTAGCCGGCCGCGACGTGCTCGGCATCGCCCAGACCGGCACCGGCAAGACGGCCGCCTTCACCTTGCCGATGCTCTGCCGCCTCGAACAAGGCCGCGCCCGGGCGCGAATGCCGCGAACCCTGATCCTGGAGCCGACCCGCGAACTCGCCGCGCAAGTCGAAGAAGCGTTCGCCAAATATGGCGTCAACCATAGGCTCAGCGTCGCGCTGCTGATCGGCGGCGTCTCGTTCGGCGATCAAGAGACCAAGATCGCGCGCGGCGCCGACGTTCTCATTGCAACGCCGGGCCGGCTGCTCGATTTCGCCGATCGCGGCAAGCTGCTTTTGACCGGCATCGAAATCCTGGTCATCGACGAAGCCGACCGCATGCTCGATATGGGCTTCATTCCCGATATCGAGCGCATCTGCAAATTGGTCCCGTTCACCCGCCAGACCTTGTTCTTCTCGGCGACGATGCCGCCGGAGATCACCCGGCTGACGGAGATGTTCCTGCAAAATCCGGCCCGGGTCGAAGTCGCCCGCGCCGCCACCACCGCCGAGACGATCGAGCAGAAGCTGGTGCGCTCCGGCTCGTCGCCGGAGGAAAAGCGGGCGACGCTGCGCCGGATCGTCCGCAAGGCGGAGAATTTCAAGAACGCGATCATCTTCTGCAACCGCAAGCGCGACGTCGCGGTCGTGTCGCGCTCGCTGCAGAAACACGGCTTCTCGGCCGGCGCGCTGCATGGCGACATGGACCAGCGCTCGCGCATGGCCGCGCTCGACGCGTTCCGCAACGACGAATTGCAATTGCTGGTCTGTTCCGACGTCGCCGCCCGCGGCCTCGACATTCCGGACGTCAGCCACGTGATCAATTACGACGCGCCGCATCACGCCGAGGATTACGTCCACCGCATCGGCCGCACCGGCCGGGCCGGCAAACTGGGCCAGTCTTTGACGATCGTGACGCCGGCCGACGCCAAGGCGATCGCCGATATCGAAAAGCTGATCAACCGCAAGATCGACTGGGCCGAGGGCGGCGAAGAGGCCTTCGCCGCCGAGGAGACCGAGCATCGCGAGGAGCGGCGGGAGCATCGCCGCGGTCGCGGCGAGCGCGGCCATGGCCGCGCCGAAGCCCGCAGCGGCCGCCGCGCGCGCGGCAGCGCCGAGCGCTCGGAGGCGCCGGAAGCCCGCGAGGATCGGGAGCCGCGCGAGCGCAGCGGCCGCTCCTCGCGTCACGAGCATCGCCAGGCGAGGCCCGAGCGACGCGAAGAGGCCCGCCGCCCCCACCATCGGCGCGAAGAGAATGACGCGCCGATCGTCGGCCTCGGCGATCATGTGCCGAGCTTCCTGTTGCGGCCAGTGAGACCGGCGCCCGCCAAGGTCGAAGCCGAAGCGGACGAATAAGGCGATCGGCTCGATGTCGGGTTCTCTTTCTTTCTGTCGAACCCTTATCGTCGCAATCCCGTAAATCGCGTCCGTCCGGTCGCCAATTGACGGCGACCGGTAAGCGCGCTCACGAGAGTGTGACGATGCCCTCCTTCGTCAATCAAAGAGCGTTCGACGATCCCAACAGCCGGCGCCGCGCGCTGGGAACGGATCTCAATCCACGGAATGCGATTGTCGACGCGCGCGGCAATGTTCTGGCCTACGCGCAAACCGGAGGCATGATCGCGCCTTTGCGCTGGGCTTTGGCGCCGGGCGCAAAAATCTACCGTTTCGGCGGCGCCGGGCGAACGCCGCTTCAGGTCGCCGCCGGCGCCTGGTGGGTCGAGCGAGGCGAGTTCGAGAAATTGCTCGGCTTCGCGCAAGCGCACGGCCTTGCGGTGGGCATGGCGGCGCGGCTTCTTTGCCTCGTGCCGCCGGAATGGAGCGACATGAGCCTGCTTGTCCGCGCCCGCGTCGCGCGCGACCTCCTTGCTTGGCGCGGCCTCGCCAACAGCGTCGTGACCCCGGCGAGGGCTGGCGGTCCGATGGTCCGACTGCCCCATCAGAACGAGATCGCCGCGCGGCGGCTCGCGCAAATTTTCATTCCGGGGTTGGACGAGCCGGGCGCGCTTGGCGCCGCGATCCAGGTCGAGAACGACTATCCTCTCGACGCGGCGGAAAGCCGCCGCGGGTTCATCTACCTTTAAAAAGCATCAGCGCCGTTCGGTACGACGCTCGCCTTAGCCTCTTTCAGCGCGAAGAGTTCAACCGGGCTCTTCTTGCCGCGCAACGGGATCGGTCCCAGCGGGCGCGCATCGACGCCTGGCGGCATGGTCGTCAGTTGGCGCAGCAGCGCAGCGGAGGCGAGGACCAATTCGCCGCTGTCGCGGCAGGCGTCGACGATGCGGGCGGTCGTATTCATCGTATCGCCGATGAGCGCGATCTCCTTCTTGATCGTCCCCATCTCGCCGACGACGACCGCTCCGCAATGTAGGGCCGCGCGCAGACTCGCCGTCAGGCCGAATTCGCGCTCGTAAACCGGGCCGAGATCGGCCAAGCGCGCGACGGCGCCGAAACAGGCGCGCAAGCAGCGCGCGTCCTTGAGGCCGGCGGCGAGCGGCCAGGTCACGATCAGCTCGTCGCCGACATATTTATGGATTTGTCCCTTCCAGATCACGATCGGGCCGGTGAGATCGCCGATGAAGCGATTGAGCAAGCGGTGAAAATCGACTTCGCCCAGGCGCTCGGCGGCGGCGGTCGAGCTCCTCATGTCGATCATCAGCAAGACGCGCTGCTCGACGCGCGGCTGAAAGTAGCGGCCGCTGATGAAATTCAATAGTACGTTCTGGCCGATCAAGCTGTTCAAATCGAGCACGAAGCTGACGACGAAGCTGATCGCGAAAAAGTAGAGGACATCGACGAGCCCAACTTCGAAACCGCCGACGCCCGGAACGGGCAGGAGCCGTTGGCCGATCCATGCGCCGAACAGGAACACGACGAGGTAGATCAGCGATTTCAACGCCACATGCAGCAGGAAGGGCGCGCGGCGGACGCCGCCATTGCGGCGCGGCGCTTCGAGAATGAAGTAGTTCAGCGAGCTCAACAGGCCGCCGATCACCGCGCCGGTCAGCAGCCCGCGCTCGAAGCCATAGAGGCCGGAGCCCCCGGCCGCCGTCGCGGCGAAATAGCCATAGGCCGCGCCGGCGAGAGCGCCGATCAGGGCGATCCTGAGAATGAAGGGAACCGCAAGGCGAGTACGGTCATCAACGGCCATGGCGATTGCGCAAAGTTTTCGGCGGCGAGCGCCGCCTTATCGGTTCGGAAGAAGGCGAGGAATTATAGCGGATCGGCGCTCAGAGGAGTCGATGCGCGACCAGCGCCTCCTCCAGTCCCGCCGCGTCCTTGAAATGATGCGCCGCCATGCCGACGGCGCGGGCGCCGGCGACATTGGCGGCGGAATCGTCGATGAACAGGCATTCCTCCGCTCTGAGCCGGTAGCGGCTCAGCAGCAATTCGAAAATCGCCCGGTCCGGCTTCAGCAATCGCTCATGCGCCGAGACGATCACGCCGCGGAAGCGGTCGAGAAAGGGAAAGCGGCGCCGCGCTTCGGCGAATTTCTCGGCCGAGAAATTGGTGATGGCGTAGAGCGGCGCGCCGCGCTGTTCGAGCCGCTCCATCAGTTCGAGCGAGCCAGGCACCAGGCCCGGCACCATTTCGCTCCAACGCTCGTCGAAGGCGCGGATCGCCGCCTCGTGCTCGGGATAAGAAGCGACGAGTTCGGCGACCGCTTCGGCGAAGGGCTTGCCGCGATCGATTTCGAGGTTCCAGGCGCTGGTGCAGATCGTGGAAAGGAAATGCTCGGTCTCGTCGGGCGTCGTGAAAATGCGCCGATAGAGATGGCGGGGATCCCATTCGATCAGGACATTGCCGATGTCGAAAACGACCGTGGTAATCTTTTGCGTCACCGGCCCCGCCGCCCTGCTTCGCCTTTTCCCGCCCTGCCCCGCGCGGACCTGCCCGCCGCGGCCTTCGCCGGCTTGGCGAGCCGTCGCGCGCGCTTGGCCTCCTTGACCGCAGCGGCGCGCCTCGCCGCCTCCATAGCCAAGCCGCACCAGGCCTTCAACTCGTCCGGATCGTCATAGGCGCTGGCCGGAAGCCGCCAATAGCTCATCACCATGACCTTGCCGCGATGGCCCTCATAGGCGAAGGGCTCGGCGCCGGACGCGGCGAAGCGCGCTTGGGTCAGTTCGTCGGCTTTCAGGAAAATGTCGCCGCGCAAATTGAGGGCGAAGCAGAGGCCCTCGGCATAGACGCCATGGCCGCTGAACATCCGTTTCACGCTCACCGGCGCGAAGGGCTCGAAGAGCTCCTTTAATCCTTCGACGTCCATCCCGGTGGTTAAGCCGTCATCTTGCCGGGCCTGCGCCGCCGGCGCGCGGCTTGGCGCGGCTCTTGCCGCGCGGGGCGCCTTTTTCCGCCTTGGCCGCCGCGACCCGGCGCGCCGCTTCAAGCGCGAGGCCGCACCATTCTTTTAGCGCGCCAACGTTCGCCTCGGCCGCGGCCGGCAGACGCCAATAGCTCGTCTCCCGCGGACCCATCGGGCTGCGATAGACGAAAGGCCTCGAGCCGGCCGCTTTGAAGCGCGGCGCGCTGACCGCGTCGGTCTTGAGATAAATATCGTCGCCGGCCTGGAGGGCGAACATCAGCCCGTCGGCATAAACGCCGCGGCCGCCGAACATGCCTTTGATCGTCACCGCCGCGAAGGGCTCGAAGAATTTCTGCAAGCCCGCCGCGTCCATTGGCTCTAGGCCTGGGCGGCGAGCGCCTCGGGGCTCGCCGGCGTGATCGCGACGCTCTCGCCGCAGCCGCAAGCCGAGGTCTCGTTGGGATTTTCGAAGACGAAGCCGGATGACAGCTTATCGGTGCGATAGTCCATCCGCGCGCCGAGCAGAAAGAGCACCGCCTTAGGATCGATCAGCACCTTGACGCCTTTATCTTCAATGACTTCGTCGAGCGGGTTCACGCTTTCAGCGAACTCCATCGTGTAAGACATTCCAGCGCAGCCGCCATTCTTGACGCCGACTCGCAAGCCGGCGATCGGCTTTTCCGAATTGGCGATGATTTCGCTGACCCGCGCCGCCGCGGCGTCGGTCAGGGTCATGACTTTGAATCGGGATTTCGAGGCCATCGCGATCTCCCTCGCCCGGGTTCAAGGCCCGGCGAGCTCGTGCGAATATAGCAATCCCGGCCGCCGATTAACAGGCCAGGCGGCCGGCGCAGCCTCGCTCGGACGAAGCCGTTCAGGCGGCGGCCTTATGCCGCTTCGCCTCCTCGGCATAGAGCGCGTGCTCTTCGGAAAGCGCGCGGGCGAAAGCCGGCCGCTGCTTGAGCCGATGATAATAGGCGTCGACCGCCGGCCATTTCTCGAGATCGACCGGCGTCGCGATTTTCCAATTCAGGACGGTGAACAGGTAGGCGTCGGCGACGCTGAGCCGATCGAGCAGGAATTCGCGGCCGTCGAGATAGGCGTTCAGATAAGCGAGCGGCTTCTCGCCCTTCTCCAGGGTCCGCGCCTTGCCCTCGTCGGGCATTTTCTTGTCGAAGAGCGGAATGAACAGCGCCTTATGCAGCTCCGTGCCGATGAAGCTCAGCCATTGCTGCAGCTTCGCGCGCGCCATGCCGCCGGCTGGCGCGAGACCCGCTTCCGGCGCGCGGTCGGCGATATATTGCAGGATAGCGGCGTTTTCGGTCAGGACCTGGCCGTCCTCGAGACGGATCGTCGGCACGAGGCCCATCGGATTGACGGCGAAGAAGTCGTCGCCGGCGAGGGTCTTTTTGGTCTTTGGATCGACTTCGACGAACCTCGCCTCGGCCTTGGCCTCGTAGAGGGCGATGCGCGAGGCCATCGAACAAGCGAGCGGCGAGAAATAGAGCTCCACTTTCGTCTCTCCCATTGATTTTTGTATCGGTCCGCATAGAATTACCGGGCCGGCCGCGGCTGTCAATGATTTTTTGCGATATGGTACAAAAACAAGAAAAAGGCGAAAGCGCCGCGGCGTCCCGCCGGCGCGGGCGTCCGCGCGCTTACGACCCGGAAGCGGCGCTGACCCGGGTCATGGAGACATTCTGGAAGGCGGGCTATGCCGGCACGTCCCTCGACGATCTCGCCGCGGCGACCGGGATGAACCGGCCGAGCCTCTACGCCGCTTTCGGCGACAAGCGCGCGCTCTATCTGAAGGCGCTCGAACATTACTGGCGAATGAGCGCGCGCGCCATGCGCGAAGTCTTGCGCGAGGATAGGCCGCTGAAGGACGCGCTCGACGAATTCTACGTCCGCGCGATCGCGATCTATTGCGGCGCGCCTGGCCGCCCGCCTGGCTGCTTCTCGGTCTCGACCGCGCCGACCGCGGCCGCCGAAGACGAGGAGATCCGCATCGCCCTCGCCGAGAGCGTGCGGCGCCTCGACGAGCGGCTCGAAGCGCTGATCCGCGCCGCGCAACAACGCGGCGAAATCGCCGCCGGCGCCGATCCCGCCGCGCTGGCGACCCTGGCGACGGGCGCGCTGCACACGATCGCGATAAGGGCGCGCGCCGGCGTGGCGGCGCCGGAGCTGGAAAGCATCGCGCGAAAAGCGGTCGCGACGATGTGCAGCGTCGGCTGAGCGCTCTCCGAGGCGGCAGGCTTTGGGGTGAGAGTACGGCCGTTGCAAACCGGCCCGCGCCGCGCCGCTCCATTCCGATGCGCAGCGCCGCTCGCCCCCGCCCCTTTTGCTTCCGTCCGAGGAATGAGCTCTACGCGCTCGCCTTTCGATAGAAGGCCAGCGACCCGGCCAAGGCCAGCAGCGCGCCGCCGCAGAGGCGGTCCAGCCACAGCGCGCCGTTCGTCTTCAGCGCGCGCATCGCCTGCGAGCCGAGCGTCGCGTAGGCGAGCATCACGATAAAGTCGATCGTCGCGAAAATGAGCGCGAGCGTCACGAATTGCGGCGCTTGCGGCGCGTTCGGCGCGATGAATTGCGGCAGGAAGGCCGAGAAGAAGAGATAGCCCTTCGGATTGGTCACGGCGACGAGGAAGCTCTTCAGGAAGATCGCCCGCGCCGATCTCGATCGCCCCGCCGCCGCTTCGCGCAGCGCCTCGTCGAGCGAGCCTTTCGAGCGCAGCAGCATGATCCCGAGAAAGGCGAGATATGCGACGCCGATCCATTTGACCACGGCGAACCAGAATTCGGAGGCCGCGAGCAGCGCGCCGAGGCCGACCGAGACCGCGCCGATCAGAACGAAATCTGAGGCGACCGCGCCGGCCATGCCGAATGCGGCCCGGCCGACGCCGAAACGCGACCCGTTGCTCAAAGCGAGCAGGACCGTCGGGCCGGGCGTCGCAATGCCGATAAAAGCGACGAGCGCGAAAGCGAGCAGCGTCGTCAAGGACAAGATTTCCTCCCTTGCGAGACGGTCACGGCCGCAAATAGGCCCAGCCTTGCGCCTGCAGATCGGCGAGTAGGACCACCCCGCCCTTCTCGGCCGCGGCGAAGCCCGGCCTGAGATCGTTCAGGCCGAGTTTCATCGCATCCATCGTATGCGCGCAAGCGTAAAGCGCGACGCCCGCTTTCGCCGCCGCTTCGGTCGCCTCATGGACGGCCCGGTCATGCGCGTCGGCGCGAAACGCGGCGAGCGCGCGGCCATGGACGACGAGCGCCACTCTGATCGCCGCGGGCCCGCCGGCGCCGTCGAGATGATTGCGAATGTTGCCAAGTACGAAGCCGACCTTCTCGGGGTCGGCGAGGTGATAGACGACCTTCTGCGCGCGGACGTCCGCCCGCGCGCCGGTCGCGGCGAGACCGGCGAGGCCGGCCAGCGCGATGCAAAAGAGATTGCGACGCTCCATCGGCCGCTCCTTCAATGCTGGCGCGTCATCTGCGCCTTTTCTTTCCTGTCGGCGGCGAGGACGAGGCATTGTCGCATGTCGGCGCGATCGAGGCGAAACAATTTGTCGTCCGTCCCGAAGCCGCCATGCAGCGCTTCTCTGTCCGCCTCGTCCTGCTTGTCGTCGGCGCCCGGCGTCCAGGTGCGCGCGCCGGCCGGGATCGTCACCAGCATGGCGCCGTTGTCCTTCAACGCGACGTCGATGGCGCCGCCGTCGCAGGCGACGCCGCAATGGGCGGCGACCGGCCCGTTGGGATCATTCTCGGGATGCGTCGCCGAGCATTCGCCGTCGACCTCCTTCATCCGTTTGGCTTGGCGGAACTTGACGCCGATGCGCAGTTCGTATTGCGGCGCCTCGCCCGGATCGGGATGGGCGGCGATCGTATATTTCACCAGCAAGGTCATGGTCTCGACATTTTGCTGGGGATGCGAAGCAAGATGCGCCGCGTCGTAGACGCGCTCGAAACAGGCGTAAGTCGTCCCGATCGCGGGCGCGCGCGCCAGGAGGCGCTTGACGAAATCGTCAGCCGTCTCGGCGATGGCCGGGACGGCGGAAACCAGCGTGAACGCTAAAGCAAGCGCGGCGCGCCGCGATGAGAATTGCATGATGAGCCCCTCCGCCTGCGCAATCTAGCAGAGCGCCGAGCGAAAGGGGAGCCTCCCCTCCTGAAAGCGAGAGAAGCAGGGCGATGGTACAGAGGTGGAAAACAGGGGCCTGAAACGGATCAGCGAGAAAGTACGTCGACGATTCTCAAGGTCCTACGCCTCACCCCTGCTCTTCCCACTTCGGCAAGGGAGCTGCGCCTTTCGGTCCGAACGGCGCGAGCATCGGAACCTTGCGCCGATAGGAATCGTACGCCTCGGCGCCCAATTGCTCGCGCAGGAAGCGTTCTTCAAGCCGCGCCTTCAGCCAGAAGGCGATCGTCATCAGCAGCGCGCCGGCAATGCCGAAGGCGTCGGCCTTCCAAATCGCGGTGGCGTAGAGGGCGGCGATGATCCCGGTATAGATCGGGTGGCGCACGACGGCGTAGGGGCCCGTGTCGATGACGCGATGATCCGCCTTTCTGGTGACCGAACTCGACCATAGCCGGCCGAGATAGAGCCGCGCCTGCCAGGCGAACGCCAAGCCGATCACGATGATGGCGACGAGGCCCCACTGGGCGGGTTGGCCAAGTCGCCATAGCCGAGCGCCGTGGTCGAGGCGATGGCCGGCGGCGAGCAGCGCCACGCCGCCCACGGTGACCGCTCGGTAGAGCAATTCCTCGCGCGCGGCCGGCCGCGACGCGGCCGGATCGGACCAGATTGCGGCCGCGATCCAGGAGGCGACCCACAGGACCCAGACCGCAATGACGGCTTCTCCCGGGGTCACGCCCGATCAGGTCTCCGGCCGGTTACTTCGAGACGCGCGTCCAAGCCGCGGTCTGGCACATGGAGCTGCCGGCGATGCAGCCATGCGTCGTCAATTGCTGGCCGCTCAGGCTGACATCCATCGAGTAGACAAGGTGGCGCTGCGGATCGAAGGCCGAGCCGGTCCAATGGCCAGAATCGGTCGAAACCAACGTCATGATGAACCGGTCGCCGGTTTTTTCCTGGCCGTAAGGGTCCTTGGTCCAGGTATTGACGGCGCAAATATTGCCGCCGCAGCGCGACAGGCGCACCCGCACCTCCCCGTCCTCGCGCGCCCATTCGCCATTGGCGTTCCAGCCGGCTTCGGCCGCCGACGAGGCGAACAGTCCAAAAAGCGCGGCCGCGCCTAAGCAACCTTTTGAAAATGCAGACAATTTCACCAATCGTTCTCCTTGTCGCCTCGTTCTGAGCCCCTGCAGGGCGAATCTCGGACGAGATTTGTTTCGGCTTATCCAATCAAATTTTGATGAGATCAGGGCGACGGACCGCAAAAATCTTGGGAAAAGCCCGCACTCTCGGGGTCGCGGCCGAGCCGCGGGCGCATGAAGCGGCGAAGCTCTGCGGAGAGTTCGTGGAGCTTGCGGACCGCTTGCGCCAAACGCGCCGTCGGATAGATCAAGTGGCCATGCCGCAAAAGCCGCTCCGCCCGCTTCCCGCCCTCGACAATTCCGCCGATCCGCTTCTCGCCCGCATCGCCGAGGCGCTCGAGCGGCTCGCTCCGCCGCCTCCGGCGGCGCCGGATTTCGCCGCGGCCGAAGCTTTCGTCTGGCATGCCGATCGCGGCGGTCTCGCGCCGGTCAGGAAGGTCAATCGCGTCGAGATCGCGCTGCTGCGCGGCGTCGATTTCGTCCGTGACGCGCTGCTCGAAAACACCGAGCGTTTCGCCAAGGGCCTGCCCGCCAACAACGCCCTGCTCTGGGGCGCGCGCGGCATGGGCAAGTCGTCGCTGGTCAAGGCCGTCCATGCCGAGATCAACCGCCGCGACCCTCAAGCCGGCCTGAGACTCGTCGAAATCCACCGCGAGGACATCGAGAGCCTGCCGGGCCTGATGTCGCTGCTGCGCGAAGCGCCGTTCCGGTTTCTCGTCTTTTGCGACGACCTCTCCTTCGACGCGGCCGACACGTCTTACAAATCGCTGAAAGCCGCGCTCGAAGGCGGCATCGAGGGGCGGCCGGCCAATGTGCTCTTCTACGCGACCTCCAACCGTCGCCATCTGCTGCCCCGCGACATGATGGAGAACGAGCGCTCGACCGCGATCAATCCCGGCGAGGCGGTGGAGGAGAAAGTGTCGCTGTCCGACCGCTTCGGCCTATGGCTCGGCTTTCACCGGTGCAGCCAGGACGAGTATCTCGCCATGGTGTTCGGCTACGCCGACCATTTCGGCCTTGCGGCGCCGCGCGAGGAGATCGCCCGCGACGCGCTCGAATGGGCGACGACGCGCGGCGCCCGCTCAGGCCGCACGGCGTGGCAATTCATTCAGGATTTGGCCGGGCGTTTGGGGAAGCGGCTGGACGCGTGACGGCGCAACCTCGGTCGCCCGATTTCGCCGGAATCGATCTAAAACACGACGAATAATCTGGGATCGCCTGTCGCCAGGCGCGAGAACGATCGCGCCTGGAGCGACGGTCAGGATTGGCGCATCAAGCGCGGCGCGATTTGGCCGGCTCGCCGTTGCGACGCCACAAAGCGGCGCGGGCCTTGACTCGGTAATCTTCCGCGCTGCTCGCGGCGGCCGCTTCGATGCGCTGGACGATCCGCGCGGTCGCTTGTCGCGCCGCCTGCGCCGCGGCCGTCGCCTCTGCATTCCTTGCCCGCTTCGCCAAGATCAGCGCGTGAACCTCGAGGGCCCAGGCTTCGTCCAAGGCTCGCCCCGCCAGGACAAGCGCGTCGTCGTCATGCGGAGGCGTCGAATCGGCGGGCCGGGTGTCCCGCGCGGCGTCGAGACGCGCCATCCGGTCGAGGAAGTCTTCGCGACCTGAACGGTCGAAGCTCAAGGCGAACCTTTGCAGGCTCGAGAGGTCCTGGAAATCGCCGGAACGTGCAGTGGAGCTCGTCATAATGTTTGCCCTCCAGTTAAGCCTGAGACGCTCAAATCATGGCCGATATTTACTCGGCGTCAACTTTGATATTCTGTTACCATCCGTTAAGCTAAATAATATTTCCGAAATGTCGGCTCAGGTTTATTACAATGATACTTGAGACATCTGGCCCAGCAAGGACGAGCGGCGGATGTCGGCATTAAGCCTTCAACAAAATCGCCGCGCGTTCGGCCGCGATCAGATCGCGTCGGCGATGTTCGAGGCGATCAGCTTCTGCTCGACAGTCGCCGCCCCGGCCGGAAAGCGGGCCGCGGAACGCGGCGCCGGCGGTCGTCTTGGGCGCAAGGCGCGGCGCAGGCTCGCCCGCGCCAAACCCGGCGACAGGGTCAAAAGGCCATGGTTCGGATCAAGCCGCAGGATGAGCAGCAAGAGGCGGAGGGCGTCGACATATCTGCCGGCTCGCGCGGCTCGCCAAAACAGCCACTCAGCCAGGCTCGCTTCGCCGAACCGGGTCTCGGCGTTGAAATGAGGATATTTCGCCCGCACCTCCGCGGCGACGAGGCGGAAGGACCGCAGCATTTGGCGGGAATCGCCGGACATGCTCTCCGGCACTTCGCGATAGCCGACGAGATGCTCGCGCACGACCGCGAAACGATGGCGCTCGGCGAGACGGAAATAGAGCAGTAGATCCTCGCAGCCCTGCGCCTTTTGCGCTCGCAGGCCCGGCTCGTAGCCGCCGCATTCCAGAACCGCGCTTTTGCGCATCAGCGGCGAACTGCCGTTGCCGATGAAATTTCCGCAGCAAATTTGCTTGAGCACGTCGCCTTCATGCGACGGCCTGTCGTTGGCGTCGATGATTTCGCCGCGGCCGTTGATCGTCGTGTACCAGGTATAGACGAGCGCCGTTTCCGCCCCCGCTTCGTCCAACGCCGCCAATTGTTTTTCGATCTTGGCCGGCGCCCAGAGGTCGTCGGCGTCGAGAGGGGCGATGAACTCGGCGCGAGCGTTGGCGACGCCCTTGTTGCGCGCCGCAGCGACGCCGCCATTCTGCTGGACGAACAGCCGGACCCTGTCGTCCTGCTGCGCATGGCGGCGGACGATCTCTGCCGTGTCGTCTTCCGAGCCGTCGTCGACGACGATGATGTCCAGCGCCGCGTGCGTCTGGCCGCGCACGCTCGTCAAGGTCTCATCGATGCTCCTTGCCGCATTGTAGGCGGGAATGACGACGCTCACGAGCCGCGCATCCGGCCGCGCCGCGCAGACCGCCGACCCGTTCATGGCTCTCCCCCGGAGAGCGGGCGCGGCGCGCGCAGATAGTAGATGACGCCGGAAATGAGCCCCGCCACCTGCTCTCGCGTGAAACGGTCCTCGTCGCGCCAGCCGACGAGCGCGCGACGAAGCGCGCGGCTCGCATAGTAAAGCGGCAAGGTGACGAACAGGCGCCGCAGGTTTCCGAGATTTCCGCTGCGTTCGAATTGCACGAGCAAGGCGGTTGCGTGGCCGCGCATATAGGCGCGGATTTGCCGACGAAGGCCGTCCATGTCTCGGCGATGGAAATGGTAGGCGACCGCGGTCGGTTCGTAACGGCAGCGCTCGCCCGCCGCCAGCACCCGATGCCAGAACTCCGAATCGTCCGAACAGCCGGCGGCGCCTGCGCCAAGCCGCTCGTCAAAATAGCCCACCTTGTCAAAAACCGACTTGCGGAACGCCATGCTCGCGCCGGCGCCGATCCGCCAAACCGGACAGCCGCGCCATTTGTCGGAAGCGAAGAATTCGGCGCCGAAGTCGAGCCGCTGAAAACCTCGCCCAAATCCCCACCAGCGCTCGAAATGCCATTGCGCGTCCGTCGCCAATTCCGCCGGCAATACGAGGCCCGTGACCGCCGCGATGTCGGGCTGATCGAACGCCTCGATCAGGCGCTTGAGCCAGTCGGCGTGGAGAATCACATCGTCATCGGTGTAAGCGACGATCTCTCCACGCGCCGCTCTCGCGCCGGTATTGCGGGCGACGTCCAACCCCGGACGGTCTTCCCGCACATAGCGCACGTCCGCCCTGCGGCAGACGTTGCGGGTCTCGCCGCCGAGAGAGGCGTTGTCGACGACGATCACCTCGTCGGGGCGGCGGCTCTGGCCGGCGATCGACGCCAAACAGCGCGCCAGCGCTTCCGGTCGATCGCGGGTGCAGATGACGACCGAGGCGCGCAGATCCGACGTCTCAAGCGGCCGCGGCGCTTCGCCGGCGAGGTACAGTTGGCCAATGGGGCGCGAGCCGCTCCAAACGACCATCAGGCGAGGATGCGCGGAGCCGGTCGCCGCAGGTCCTGCCTCGAGGCAAATCAGCGCCCCGACCCCTTGACGCGCCGGAGGCAGGTCGCCGGCGCCCTTGTCCACCGTCAGATCGGCTCGCATCCCATCGACTTTCAACCAACTGAAAACGCTATCCCGTTTACAAACCTCGGCGCCCGACGCCCCTGCTTGCGGGCCTTTATGTTAAAGGTTAACATAACATAATTAGAACATAAGTCCATGTTCGATCTTCAGAGTCGAAGGAGGCGGACATTGAGGATCGGCTTGGCGGCCTTGCGGAGCGGCCGACGCGCCTTCGGCCCTGCTTCCGCGCCGAAGGATCAGGACCGTTCGCGGAGCGCCGGACGGCGGAGCGGAGCGCCGCGCGCCGGGCTCCAGGCAATAGGCCACGACTGGAGCCACTTCCGCGACGTGGTCCTCATCCTGGTGCGCCGCAATTTTGTCAGCCGCTATCGAAACACCGCCATCGGCATGGCCTGGGCGCTGGCGACGCCCTTGTTGTTCCTGCTCGTGTTCTATTTCGTGTTCAAAGTGATAATTAACATTTCTATCGATAAATACGCGTCCTTTGTCTATATCGGCATCCTCGCCTGGACATGGCTACAAGCCGCCGTGACCGACGGAACGGCGGCGATCACCTCGAATCCCAACCTCGTCTCCCAACCCGGATTTCCGGTCGCCGCTTTGCCGATCGTGTCGGTGACCGCCAATTTGTTCTCGCTCGCCGTGGCGTTTCCGGTTCTGTTGGCGCTGTTGATCGTCGAAGGCGCGCGTCCGGGCTTCGCGATTCTCTGGCTGCCGGCCATCGTCGTCGTGCAATACGCATTAACGCTGGGCCTGTGTTTCTTCGCGGCCGCGTTGAACGTCGCGGCCCGCGACATGCAGCATATTGTCCCGATCCTGCTGCAGATCGGCTATTACCTGACGCCGATATTTTATAGCGGCGACAAGGTTCCCGGGCACTACCGCGCCATCTTGCGCATCAATCCGATGTACGGTCTGCTCGAATCGTACCGCGCGGTTTTGATCGACGGGCGGATTCCCGACCTTGCCGGCCTGGCGGCGACGCTCGCCTTTTCGCTCGTTCTCCTCGTGACGGCGGCGAGCTACTTCAGGAAAGCGAGCTACCGCTTCTTGGAAGACCTTTGATGGCCGAGATCAGGCTTGACGTCCGCAATCTCGGCAAGCGCTTCGCGCGCTATCATGCCGAGCGCCCGCGCACGCTCAAACAAATGGCGGTGCGCGGCGTCTCCCGGCTGAAGCCTCTCGATCGCTTTTGGGCGGTTCGCGGCGTCAGTTTCGAGGTAAAGGCGGGCGTCATGCTCGGCGTCGTGGGCCAGAACGGCTCCGGCAAGTCGACGCTCTTGCGACTGCTGGGAGACGTCATGCGCCCGGACGAAGGCGAAGTGATCCGGCGCGGGCGGCTGCGCGGCCTGTTGGAGCTCAATAGCGGCACGCATCCGGACTTGTCGGGACGGGAGAATATTTTCATCAACGGCGTCATCGCCGGTCTAACGCATCGCCAGGTGCGGGCGCGTCTCGATGAAATCATCGCCTTCGCCGAGTTGGAGCAATCGATCGACAATCCGGTGCGCACCTACAGCGCCGGCATGAAGCTCCGTCTCGGCTTCGCCACCGCCATTCATGTCGATCCGGAAATCTTGCTGATCGACGAGGCGTTGGCCGTCGGCGACGTGGCCTTCCAGCAAAAATGTCTCGAGCAAATCAAGAAGTTCAGGGCGCAGGGCTGCGCCATCGTGCTCATCAGCCATGATCTGACGCAGATCGAGGCGCTTTGCGATCGCGCGCTCTGGATCAGGCGCGGCGGCGCCGCGTCGCTGGGCGATCCGACCGAAGTCCTTGCCCAATACCGCGCCGACATGGACGCCGAGGCCGCGCGCCGCGCGGCGGCGACGATGAAGCCGCTTGTAACGACCGCCGGCGTCGCCCTGAACCTGGACGAGAACCGCTTCGGCACGCTCGAGGCGCAAATCGTCGACGTTCGACTGCTCGACGAGCGAGGGAGCGAAGCGCGCGCAATCCATTCGGGAGAGGGCCTGGTCATTGAAATCACGATCGATGCGCCGCGGCCGATCGAGTGGCCGCGGCTCTCGGCGGCGATCGGCCGCGGGCCAAAGGAAGACTGCATTGACGTCAATACCGAGGCCGACCGCATCCAGGTCAAGACGCTCAGCGGGTTGAAAAAAGTGGAGCTGCGCCTCCGTCGGCTCGATCTTGCCGCAGGCCGTTACGACGTCAGCGTCGGCCTCCACGACGCCGAATGGCGCTTCGCCTTCGACTACCATTGGCGGGCGTATTCTTTCGACGTGATCGGGTCGCCGAAACGCGGACTTCTTTCGCCGCCGCGCGAGTGGCTGCTCGCGTGACGCCGAAAGCTCCATATTCTCGGACGGGCAAAGGAATGAACGCAGCATGGACGCGCGCCCTGTCCTCGTAACCGGCGGCGCCGGCTTCATCGGCAGCCACACGTGCAAGCTGCTCGCCGCCAGCGGCTTCCGACCGATCGTCTACGACAATCTCAGCAGCGGCGCCCGCGACGCCGTGCGATGGGGACCGTTTGTCCAGGCGGACGTCGCCAACGAAGCCGCCTTCGTCGAATCGTGCCGCGCCTATCGCCCTGTCGCGCTCGTCCATTTCGCCGCTTCCGCCTATGTCGGCCAGTCGGTCGTCGATCCGGAGGAATATTATCGCAACAATGTCAGCGGGCTCGTCGCCATGCTGCGCGCTTGCCGAGAAGCGGGTCTGCGCAACATTGTCTTTTCGAGCAGTTGCGCGGTCTACGGCGCGCCCGATTCGCTGCCGATCAAAGAAACCGCAATTCTCGCGCCGATCAGTCCGTATGGGCGGACCAAGCTGGTCGGCGAACAGATCCTGCAAGATTATGCGCAAGCTTACGGATTCCGGTACGTCGCCTTGCGCTATTTCAACGCGTGCGGCGCCGATCCGGACGGCGAACTCGCGGAGCGGCACAATCCCGAGACTCACCTCATTCCGCGCGCCCTGCTGGCGGCCAGCGGCACAATCGACCGCCTCGAAATCTATGGCGACGATTACCCGACGCCGGATGGAACCTGCATTCGCGACTATGTGCATGTCGGCGATCTGGCGCGAGGGCATGTTCTGGCGCTGAATTATCTGCTCCGCGGCGGAGAAAATCTGCGCGTCAATCTCGGCGCCGGACGCGGATGGTCCGTTCGCGAAATCGTGACGTCAATCGCCCACCTTTTCAGGAGCGCGCCGGTCGTGGTGCGACCGCGTCGCGCGGGCGACCCGGCGATCCTCTTTGCGGATGCGACTCTCGCCCGCGAGAGGCTGGGATTTTCGGCCATGCTTTCGGATTTGGAGACAATCATTCGCACCGCCGCGCCGTCCTTCGGACTGAGCGCGGCGATCGACCGCAGTTGGTCCCATGCGAAGCAAATCGAACGGGGCGCGCGCTCGCATGAACGCGCTGGCCTTTCGGCAGGCGGCCGTCAGCTCTCGCATATAGCGGCGGATGGAGCGCGTTCGCTCTAGGGGACATGCACGGTGTAAGACCGCAACACGCAGCGATGATCGGCGCTGGAGCCGTCCGGCCAGCCGAAAAGCTTGTAGGTCACATAGGGCCTCATCGTGAGGACGGCGGCGCTCGGTACAGGGTTGCCCTCGAAATCGAATGTTCCTGGATAGACCTCGAACACGGCGTCCACCGTGTAATCGTTGTAATTCTCGGCGACGCAGGCTGTCTGATGGGTATCGTTGTAGTCGTTATCCAAATTCCACCAGATGTTGTTGACTTCCCGTTCATCGGCGAAGCTGCGCCCGATCCCGGCGCCGGCGATCAAAAGCGTCGCCGAGAGAAGGGCTTTCACAACACGCTTCATCACAGCCTCCTCGAATAACCGCCATTCTGGATTCGATCCCGCCGCGAAAACCGGCCCAGAGATCAAGTCGGAGGCATTAACGGCGCCGTCGCGCTTTCGTTCCCGAACCTGAAAACAAGCTCGCGCGACGCGGCCTTCATTCCGTCAGATATTTCGAGGCTTCGCGCCGCGCGACTCCTTTGAGCCGAGCGCCGTGGTCGCGCAGAAAGCGGCGCACCCGCCGGGCGTCGCGCTTCGACAATTCGCGCAACCACCAGCCGATCGCCTTCTGGATGAACCATTCGGGATCGTCGGCGAGCACGGCGGCCCAGCCGAGCATTCGCTCGGGATCGCGACCGTCCTTGGTCCAGGGCAAAGTGAAGACGAGCGCCGCGCGACGCGTCCAAAGATGGGAGCTTTTGGTCCAAGCCTCGACCGCGTCCAGCCGGCTCTCGTCGGCGAGCAGACAGCGCGAGCCGACATTGGCGAGATTGTCCGCCACCGCCCAGCCGTCGAGATCAGGCATGCGCGCGCGCACGAAGCGCCATACGCGCTCGCTGGGCGGAACGGCCTTCTGCGCCAGGATGCGCGCCGCGGCGATCTTCATGTCCCAAACCGGCTCGCGCCAGAGGCGCGCGCTCAGGTCGGTGAGTTCTTGCGCCGGGACGCCGCGAAGTGTCTCACGGATCGCCACGTCCATCTGCGGCAAGGCGACGCCCCAATGCGTCCACGGCGATTTTTGATAGATCTTTTCTTGTTCTGCGCGCTGGGAACTGGCGAATTCGCGCAGGCGGCCAACGAATCTATCGTAGGTGTCGTCCATCTTCGGCTCAGCGCCCGCCGGCCGGTTTGGCCGCAGGCCGCGCCGGCCAATTCACCAGAAGAACGCCGCCGGCCACCATGGCGAGCGCGGCGAGGAAACCCGGCGACAGGCTCTCGCCGAGCAGAAAATGGCCGGCGAGAACGCCGACGACCGGCGTCAGAAACGTGAACGCCGCCATATCGCCGGCGCGATAGCGCGTCAGCAGCCAGAACCAGGCGAGGTACGTGGCGCCGGCAACCCAGAAGGTCTGGTAGATCAGGCTCGCCGCGCCGATCAGCGAGACATGACTCGGCCAGGGCTCGCCCGCGACCCGCGCGGCGATCGTCATGACGATCGCCGAAACGCCGAGCTGGTAGAGCAGCACTTTGATCGGCGGGACGAAGCGGAAGGACGTCGCCTTGACCATGACGGTCACCATCGCCCAGGTCGCCGCGCCGAAGATCGCCAACAGATCGCCGATCAATCCCTGTTTGCCGCCAGCCCCCGACAGCGCGACGACGACGCCGAAGAAAGCGAGCGCCATGCCGAGCCATTGCAGGGTCCGCAGCCGCTCCTGCGGCAGGAACAGGACCGCGCCGAGCGCGACGAAGAAGGGGGCCGAATAGAGGAAGACGATGACCCGCGCCGCGCTGGTCCATTGCACGGCGAGGAACAAAGCGATGAATTCGGCCGCGAAGATCAGGCCGGCCAGAGCGCCGAGCGGCAGCGAGCCGTCGCGACGGAAAATCTTCGGCTCGCGCGCCAGCGCGAAGGCGCCGACCGCGAGGCTCGCGCCGAGCGAGCGCAACGCGGCCTGGGTGATCGGCGCAAAGTCCGCGAGCGCGGCCTTGGCGGCGATCTGCTGCAAGCCCCAACTCGCGCAGAGCACGAGCATGATCGCCGCCGCGAAGCGATCGAGCGGTTTGGCGGTTTGAGCCATGGATCCGGAATTCTCGTCTTCGGCCTTAGGCCGGCTCGCCCTCGATATAGACGGCTTCAAGCTCGATGTCTCGCGAAAGCACGACGATATCGGCGCGTTTGCCGATTTCCAGGCTGCCGCATGTTCCCGAGACGCCGGCCAGGCGGGCTGGCGTGAGCGACGCCATTTGAACGATGCGCGGCAGCGGCGCCTTGGCGGCGCGCGCCATGGTTCGCACCATGACGTCCATACCGCACATCGAGCTGGCGAGGCTTCCGTCTTCGCCGCGAACCGCGCGGCCGTCGCTGACGACCAATGTCCCGCCCTCCTGCGGCCCGAAACGGTACGTTCCGGGCGGAGCGTCCATGGCCCGGTTCGCGTCGGTGACCAGACAGAGCCGCTGCGGGCCGATCATATCGAAGGCGAAATTGAGCAATTCGTCCGAGAGATGCTCGCCGTCGGCGATGACTTCCGTGCTCATTCCCTTATTCCAGAGTACGTATTGCTCCATGCTGGCGCGCATCGGCGCGCCGAAGCGGCCGCGCAGCGAGGCGACCGAACTCATCGCGCACCAGAAATGATCGACATGCCGCATGCCCTCGGCATAGGCGCGCTCCAGCTCGGCCCACTCGGCGTTGGAATGGCCGCAGGTGATCATACAATTGCGCTCGCGCGCGAAGCGGTAGAAGTCGCGCGCGCCGGGAAGCTCGGCGGCGCAGGTGGCGATCTTGACGATGTCCCGGCTTAGGAAGCTCTCGTATTCTTCGCGATCCGGGTCGCGCCGGCCGCTCGGCGCATGGACGCCGACCTTGTCCGGGGCGAAATACGGGCCATAGAAATGCACGCCGCCGATTCGCGCGCCGTCTGCGGGCGTCCAGCGCTCCTTCGCGGCTTCGCATGCCGAGATCATCGCGTCGAGCTGCGCGCGCGATCCGGTCGTCGTGGTCGGAAAGATCGTTGTCGTCCCATGGCGCGCATGCGCCCTGTTGACGGCGACGACCGCGTCGACGTCGCCATCCATGTAATCGGCGCCGGCGCCGCCATGGACATGGATGTCGACGAAGCCTGGCGATACGAAGCGTCCCGAGCAGTCGACAAGCTCGCAGTCGCTTCGGGCCTGCTCCGCCGGGCAAATCTCGATGATGCGGCCGTCGAGGCAGACGAGCGCCCCGTCGGGCAGAATGCGATCCGGCAAGACGAGGTCGCCGACGAAGACAAGATTTTTCGACACCGCCAAATCGCTCCGATCCCGATGCGAGGTTACTCTATCGGCGATTGCCCGCAATAAGCCATCGGCGCCGCGTTTGGAGACGCGTTTGATTTCGATCCCAAGTGTTTACAGCCGCGACAACGAACTTTAAGCTCCTTTAAAAAATCGCGGGAGGCGTCATGTCGTACGGGCTCGCGCTCAGCGCAATCGCCGTAGCCAATATGCTGGCCATCGTCACGCCGGGCCCGGCCTTCTTGTTGGTGACGCGCGCGGCCGCGAGCCGATCGCGCCTGACAGCGCTGGCGGTCGCCGCCGGCGTCGCCTTCGCCGCCGTGCTTTGGGCGGCGGCCGCCGCGTTCGGCGTCGGGCTGGCGATGACGCGCTTCGCGGCGATCTATGGCGCGCTGCAAATCTTGGGCGGAATCTATCTCGTCTGGCTCGGACTGGCGGCTTGGCGGGAGGCCGGCCGCACCGAGCCGATGGATCAGGCGCCGACCGAACGCGGGACGCGGCGCGGCTCGCTTTCCCGGGCCATGCTGGTCGGCGTGTCGCTCACGCTCACCAATCCGAAAGTGGTCGTCTATTTCAGCAGCATTTTCGTCGCCATGCTGCCGGCCGAGGCGCCGCTCGGCGTGCGGCTCGCGGCGCTCGCCATCGTCGCTGTCGAAGAGATCGCCTGGTTCGCCTTTCTCGCCCTGCTGTTCTCGCAAGCGCGGGTTCAGCGCGCCTATGGCCGCGTCCGCGGCGCGGTCGAACAGGCGGTCGGCGCAATCCTGGTCGCGATGGGCGCGCGCGTCGTGGCGCTGGCGCGGCTCTGAGCGACGGCGCGCCTCAGCGGGAAAATAAATGTCCGCCGGGCCGCGCCTCGCGCGTCTCTATGCTGTTCGCAACACCAACGAGGAGCTCCGTCATGAGCGAATTCACTTTTCTGTTCCGCGGCCGCGACTATTTCGCCTCGCCTGAGCAGCGGCAAAAGCACACGGAGAAATGGGTCGCCTGGTTCAAAGCGCTCGGCGACAAGGGCCATATCAAGGATATGGGCCGGCCCCTCGAGGCCGCCGGCAAGGTCGTCCGCGGCGACAAAGGAAACGTCCAGGACGGCCCCTACGCCGAGGCCAAGGATCTGATCGGCGGCTATACGCTGATCGAAGCCGCCAATCTCGACGAGGCGGTGGAATTGTCGAAAGGCTGCCCGATTTTCGACGTCGGCGGCGCGGTCGAGGTGCGGCCGGTTCAGGCGCTGAACGTCCAATACCAAGAGCTGAAAGCGTAATGGAGCTGAGCGACCATCTCTTCCGCCGCGAGGCGGGACGCATGATTGCGGCGCTGACGCGGATTTTCGGCGTCCACAATCTCGGCCTGGCGGAAGACGTGGTGCAGGAAGCCTTCTGCCGGGCGGCGGAAGTCTGGAAATTCCGCGGCGTTCCAGACAATCCTTCCGCCTGGCTGATGGCGACCGCCAAGAACTGCGCGCTGGACGCCTTGCGCCGCCAGCGTACGGCGCGCAGCTACGCCCCTGAACTCGGCCGCTATCTCGAAAGCGAATGGACGCGGGCCTCGATCATCGAGGAGCAGTTCGGCGCGAACGCCATTCGAGACGATCTCCTGCGCATGATGTTCTCCTGCTGCCATCCGCGCCTGGCCGAGGAGGCGCAGGTCGCGCTCATTCTGCACATTCTCTGCGGCTTCAGCGTCGGCGAAATCGCCGGCGCTTTCGTCAGCAGCCGGGCGGCGATCGAGAAAAGGATCACGCGGGCGAAGGCTGTCCTGGCCCAATCGAAGAAGCTGTTCGACGTCGCCGCCGCCGCGGAGGTCGCGGCGCGGCTCCCCGCGGTGCAGCGCGCGCTCTATCTTCTGTTCAACGAAGGCTATCACGGCGCCTGCGCCGAGACGGCGATCCGCGCCGAGCTTTGCCGAGAGGCGATGCGCCTGACCGCAGAGCTCCTTGCGCACCCGTTGGGAAGAACGCCGGCGAGCTACGCGCTCGCCGCGCTCATGGCGCTCGACGCGGCGCGCCTCCAGGCTCGCGCCGACGAAGCCGGCGCCCTGCTCTCGCTCATCGATCAAGATCGGACGCAATGGGATCAGGAGCTCATCGGCGAAGGGTTGAAGCTGCTCGAACTCTCCGCCGCCGGCGCGGATCTGACGGCCTACCACGTCGAAGCCGCGATCGCGGCGCAGCACGCCCGCGCGGCCTCGGTCGAGGAGACGGATTGGGCGACGATCGTCGAGCTTTATGAGACGCTGTCGGCGATCCGGCCCTCGCCGATCGTCGCGCTCAATCGCGCCATCGCCATCGGCCAACGCGACGGCCCGGAACGCGGGCTCGACGCGATCGCCGCGATCGACGGCGCCGATCGGCTCGCCGCCTATCCGTTCTATCCCGCCGCGCGCGGCGAGATGGAGCTCGCCCGCGGCGAGAAGGACGCCGCGGCCGAGCATTTTCGCGCCGCCCTCGCCCTCGCCCGCAATCCGAGCGAGCGGCGCTTTCTGCAGCGGCGCGTCGAGGCCTGCGCGTCCTCCCTCGGCGAGCGAGAGAAAAGTCGCGGGTGAGCGCACGGCGCGCGGCTGTCAATATCGTACTTTTGTGACGCCGCGACTCGCCCGCGCCTCCTCCCTTCGGCAACGGAGCCGGTGCTTTGCACAATATGTCCGCGCGCGCGGCCGTCGCGCGTCTTTAGTTCGCAGACCCGGCTGCGCGGGTCCGCGCGATCCCTCCCGAGGATCGCTTTTGCTGAGCAGCACGGACCGGAGGCATCCCATGACCAATTCGGCAATGCTTCAGAACAAGCGCGCCGTCGTGTTCGGCGCCGGCGGATCGATCGGCGCGGCCGTCGCCAAAGAATTCGCCGCCGAGGGCGCGGAGGTCTTTCTCGCCGGCAGAACCAAATCAAGCCTCGAAGCGACCGCCGCGGCGATCGTCGCCGCCGGCGGACGCGCGCACGCCGCCCCGGCCGATGCGCTCGACGACGCTGCGGTCAATGATTATCTCGACGGCGTCGCGCGGTCGGGACGGATAGACGTCGTCTTCAACGCGACTGGCCCGGAGCCGAGCAAGTACGGCGTCGGAAAACGCGCCGTCGACTTGTCGGTTTCGGAGTTCCTGGCCGCGCAGACGATCGTCGAATCGCAATTCGTCACCGCGCAGGCGGCGGCGCGCTGCATGACGCGGCAGGGTTCGGGGGTCGTCATTTTCCTGACCGGCAGCCCGGCGCGCGGCCATGTCGAGGGCGGCGCGGCGATCGGCGCCGCTTTCGGCGCGATCGAGACGCTGATGGAGAACATGGCCTTCGAACTTGGCCCTTCAGGCGTGAGGGCCGTGTGCCTGCGCACGACCGCGAACACGGACAGCCGCACCATTCAACAGGTGATCGCCATGCAGGCGAGCAGAATGAATGCGCCGAAAGATCAGGTCATCGCCGGGATCGCCAGCTACAATTTCCTGAAACGGCCGGCCAGCATCGCCGACACGGCCAGAGCCGCGGCGTTCCTGGCCTCCGACCGCGCCCAGATGTTCACAGGCACAATGGTCAATGCGACCGCCGGCGCGGCGCTTGATTGAGGCGCGACGGCCGGAGCGCAAATTACGGCGTTCGGGCGGCGCCGGCTCGGCGCGCCGCCCGCCATCCGCGCCACGCCGCGCAAGATCGCCGACCGCGCCGATCAAGCCGCCGAGCGGCGCGATTCTACCGACAGAGCGGCAAGAAGGCCGTAAGCTCCCGTCCGCGAAGATAGATCACCCGACTGGTGAGGCCGCCATGCCGCATGATCCAGGCGCGGATCGGCGCCGGATAGGCCTCGGTCACCGCCTGCGTCGCCTGCGGAGCGGCGTAGACTTGGCCGTCTTGCAGATCGACCACGCGCGGCGCATGGAAGCCAAGGACCGCCCGCCGGGTGACGCAGAGGCGGCTGCGCGGGATCATTGTCAGGACCAGCGTGCAAGCCGAATAGCAAGGGCCGTCGATGACGACGCGCTCGCCGCTTTGGCGCAGCAAGGCGAAGAGCGCCAGGAAGTCCGTCACCTCGCCGCCGGGACTGGCTTCGATGCGCACATCGGCGCCGGCCGGATAGAGGGAGGCGAGAAAAAAGAAAATCGCAAAGAGCGCGCGCCGCACGCCGCTCCTCCTTCGTACCGAGGAGATCGCTCGCGCCAGGCCGCGCCGGGCGGGCTCATTGGGCGGGGCTCCGCACCGCCGCATGGGCGAGCTCGTTCCACACGGGAAGGTAGATTCGATCGCGAGCCGGTCAAGGGCGCCGGCGGCCCCCGCGACAAAAAGACGGCGGGCCTTTCCTGGGACCCGCCGTCTCGTTTATTCCCGCCGATTCAACGTGTCTCGCGGCGAATCTGGCGGGATATTGGTCCAGACTGGAGGACTGGACTTCTGGTCCCGCGGTTTCGTTTAGAGACCCGCGAGATAGCTCGTCGGATCGACCGGGGTCGAGCCTTTGCGCAGTTCGAAGTGCAATTGCGGAGAGGAGACGTTGCCGCTCTGGCCCGATTTCGCGATGATCTGGCCGCGCTTGACCTGATCGCCGCGCTTGACTTCGAGTTCGCTGTTGTTGGCGTAGGCGCTGACGAAGCCGTTCGGATGCCGGATCAGGATGAGATTGCCGTAGCCTTTGAGCTCATTGCCGGCATAGGCGACGACGCCGCTTTCCGCCGCCTTGACCGAGGTGCCCTCCGGCACCGCGATGTTGATGCCGTCATTGCCGCCGGCCTTGAAGCCCTGAATGATCCTGCCGCGCGCCGGCCAGCGGAATTCCGGCGAAATCCCGGCCGCATCGGCTTGAGCGCTGGTCATCGGCTCGGACGAGGTCGCCTCCTCCGGATGGAGACTGCCGGTCGGGGTCTTGTCGGTTGCGGTCGGTTTCTTGGCCTCAGCCTTGGCTTCGGCCTGCGGCTTGGCCGGCTGTTCGGCCTTGGCGGTCTTTTCGGGTTTCTCGGCTTTGGCCGGCTTTTCCGGCTTGGCGGACTTCTCGGCCTTATCAGCCTTCGCCGCCTTCGCCTCGGCGAGCTTGTCCTTCTTGCGCTTATGCTCGGACGCGTCGGCTTCTCTCTCGGCCTTGTCCTTCTTCGCCTTGGCTTCTTTTTCGGCCTTCGCCGACTTGGATTCGGCCTCCGCGCCATGCGCCTTCGACTCGGCCGAGGCGGCCTTGGCGCCGTCGGCGTTGTAGACGGGCACGATCAGCCGGACGCCAGGATGCACTTGGCTCGCGCTCGAAAAGCCGTTGGCGCGCAGCAGAGCCGCTTGCGGCACGCCGTAGCGGCGCGAAATCGCGTCGAGATTTTCCCCGTCGGCGACGACGACCGCCGAGCCGCCCACGGTGCTCCAGCCGCCGGAAAAGCCGGTGATCGGCTGGGTCGTGGTCGGCTTGATCGAGCCGGTCGTCTGCGGCGCCGGCGCCGGCAGAGAAGAGACCGCAACCGGGCTCGGATGCGAGGCGGCGGCGTAATTGGGATTCGGCACAGGAGCGGCGGAGCCGACAGTCGCCGTCGGGGTGGGCGCGCCGTCGCTCAGCGAGAAAGCGTCGGAGAACCGCGTCGCATCCGTGGAGCAGCCGGCGAGCCATGCTCCCACAAGGCCGGTCACAGCCAGGCGCGCCGACAAGCGCGCCAAATTGAACGCCCCACTCTCACTCATCGGATTAACCCACCCGAACGTACTGATGATTGGCGGATTTAACCGTGTTGAGGTTAAGGGAAGGTTTAGGGTGAATCATTCCGTTCGAATTTTAACGATATGAGGCCTTCTTCGCGCCTCAAAGGCCGCGCGACAGGCCCGCGGCGAGCGGGGCGAAAGCGCGCGCCGGCCCGACATCCTCGGCGCGGAAGCCGCCGTCGCCGTGGCGAGAGATTTTGACGATCCTTTGTTCGCGGCCCCCGTCGCGCGCGACGCTCCGCGCCGCGACCATCACGCCGTCCTCGGTCAGCCGATCCCCGAAACGATCCCAGGGCTCTTCGATCAACGCGTTGATCAAGATGCGGTCGAAAGGCCCGGCCGGCGCGCCGTCGGCCAGGGCGTCGGCCCAGGCCACCTTGACATTGGTCGCGCCGAACGCTTCGAGCCGCGTCGCCGCCTCCAGCGCCAGCGACTGACAGCGTTCGAGCGTCAGCACCGACGCGGCGAGTTGGACGATCAACGCGGTCGCGTAGCCGGCGCCGGCGCCGATCTCCAAGACGCGGTGATGCGGTTGAACTGCGAGCGCCTCGATCATCGCCGCGACAATCGAGGGCGGCGGCGCCGTTTGGCCGCAGCCGATCGGCAGCGCGATGTCGCGGCCGGCAATGTCGCCATAACGCTGCGGCGCGAACAGCGCGCGGGGCGCGCGCTCCAGAGCCCTGAGCAGGTTCAGATCGCGCACGCCCTTGGCGCGCATCAGCAGCATGAACTGCGCTCGATCCTGAGCCTCCGCGCCGACCGTCACTCCCGCCCCCTCGAGCGATCGGAAAGTTTTTTAGCTCCTCGGTCGAGGCTGACGGCCGACTGGTCGGCGGTCAACTCAACCGAACGCGTTTTCGTAGCGCGCCCGCGTCGGCTCGTCGGTCAAGTCGAGCCGCAGCGGCGTGATCGAAATCTTCTTTGAGGCCAGCGCCTCGATGTCGGTGCCCGCCTCCGGCGTGAAACGGCCGCGCCTGAACATCAGCCAGTAATAGGGATTGCCGCGGCCGTCGGAACGCTCCTCGATGCGCAGCAATTCGGTGTCGCGCCGGCCTTGGGTCGTCACCGCGACGCCGGCCACTTCGTCCGGCGCGCAAGGCGGGAAGTTGACGTTGAGCAGCACGCCGGGCGGCACGCCCTGTTTCAAGACTTTCTCGATGAGCGCCGGCGCATGCGCCCGCGCGCATTCCCAATGGATCGCCTTGTGGCCCTCGCCGCCATAGGCCTGGGAGAGCGCGATCGACGGCGCGCCGATCAGCGCCCCTTCCATGGCGGCGGCGATCGTGCCGGAATAGGTGACGTCCTCGGCGACATTCTGGCCGCGATTGACGCCGGACAAGATCAGATCCGGCTTGCGATCGGCCATGAGCTTGCGCACGCCCATGATGACGCAATCAGTCGGCGTGCCCCGAATGGCGTAATGGCGCTCGCTGATTTCGCGCAACCGCAGAGGATCGTTCAGCGATAGCGAATGGGCCACGCCGGACTGATCCGTCTCCGGCGCGACGATGAAAATGTCGTCGGAGAGAGTCCGGGCGATTTCCTCGAGAATGGCGAGGCCCGGCGCGTGCACGCCGTCGTCATTGGTCAGCAAAATGCGCATGCGCGATCCGTTCGGCGGCGATAGCCCGTCTTTGGCGACGGGCGTTTGTCGACGCCCTCTGGCGCCGCCCCTCGGCGCCTTTGTATCGCGCCTAAACGATTCGCGCGACGCGCTGTGTCGCAACCTTATTGTGTGCAGGGCTCTTCCGGCAGAAGCTCGAACTTGCTCAACTTCGCCGCCAGGACGAACTGGCCGTAATCGAGACTGAGACTGCCCAACACGCCGTTTTCGTAGAGGTCGAAGGAGAGGACGTAATCGGGCGAGGAATCCTTTTTCGCCTCGTCGAAATAGGAGATCGTCACCGGCCAGCGCCGCACCGACTTCAGCATCGCGGCTTGGAGTTGGTCGGCGCTGGGCTCCTTGGCCTCGTCGCCGATCACCGTCAGGGTGTGGAATATCTTCTCGCCGGTGTCGGATCCGTCGTAAACCCGCGCTTCGAGCGTGCGCACGCCTTTCTTGGCGGCTTCGACGACATGGGCGAGGTGCTGCGTCGGAAACAGGATGTCCTTGCCGAGATCGAGAGTCTCTTCCTTAGGCTGCTTGAGGCTGACGGAGATGTCGCCGGAATCGCTGCGCGTCGCGCTGCCGTCGATCGTCGGCTGGGCCGCGTCGGCGATCATCGAATCGATCTTGAAGCGCATTTTCTTGGCCTGGCCGTCCTCGAAAGTGATGGCCCGCGTGTCCGAATCCATCGGATCGCCTTCGTTGCGCTGCAACTCGGTGATCTGCCGGAAATCCGACGCGTAGCCGTCGCAAGCCGAGCCGCGGAATTCATAGGCGATCAAGCCGCTGGCCGCGACCGGCGCCTGCGGGCCGTCGCCCCTGGCGAGAGAGATCGTATAAGCCGCGCGATGCGAGACGAAGGGGACCGCCGGATCAGCCCGCGCCTCGCCCGCCAGGGTCAAGGCAAGAATGGTGAGGGCGAAGGTCGCCTTCATGCAGTGCTCCTCAATCTTAAAGGTCGCCCCTTTTTGATTGGCGTCGCCAGTCTGAGTGTCGCGCCAGACGTTTGCAAGAGCTGGACCATTGCCCTACAGGCCTTGCGATCCCATGAATGCGCTGCAAAAGGCGGCGCGTTTGTGGCGAAGTTCCCGCAAGCGGAGAATTTTCATGAGCAAGACCGCCGCGCGTCTCAAAGAGCTGGGGATAGAACTGCCGAGCCCCGTCCCGCCCGTCGCCAATTATGTCCCTTACGCGCGGCTCGGCGCGATGTTGGTCATTTCCGGCCAATTGCCGATCGGGCCCGACGGCAAGCTGGCGCCGGCCCAAATCGGCAAGCTCGGGGCCGGCGCCGACATCGAGATCGGCCGCGCCGCGGCCCGGCTTTGCGCGATCAATCTGCTCGCCCAGGCCAAGGCCGCGCTCAACGATCTCGACCGGATCAAGAGCGTGATCCGGCTCGGCGGCTTCTTCAACGTCGCCGGCCCGTTCGACGCCCTGCCGCAGGCGATGAACGGCGCCTCGGACCTGATGGCGGAGGTTTTCGGCGAAGCCGGACGCCACGCCCGGACCACGGTCGGCGTCGCCCATCTGCCGCTCAACGCGCTGGCGGAAGTGGAAGCCATGTTCGAGGTCGCCTGATGGCGGCGAACGCGCCCCCTTGGCTGATCGCGCGGCCGATCGCTCATCGCGGCCTGCACGACGCGCGGCGCGGGATTGTCGAGAACACGCTGGAGGCGGCCGAGGCCGCAATCAGCCGCGGCTTCGCGATCGAATGCGACGTCCAGCTCAGCGCCGACGGCGAGGCGATGGTCTTCCACGACGACGCGCTCGACCGGCTGACCGAAGCGAGCGGCGCGCTCGCGGACCGCACCGCGGCCGGGCTTGCGGCGATCCGCTTCAAGGCGGGCGAGGCGAAAATCCCGCGGTTTCGCGATTTGCTCGACGCGGTCGCCGGGCGCGCGCCGATCGTCTGCGAAATCAAGAGCGCGTTCGACCGCGACGTCCGGCTCGCCGACGCGGTCGCTGCGCTCGCGGCAGGCTATCAAGGACCGCTGGCGTTCAAGAGCTTCGATCCTTTCGTCATCGCCCATCTGCGCCGCGCGGCGCTCGACCGCCCGCTCGGGATCGTCGCGGAGGCCAGCTATGACGGCGCGGGTTGGCGCTTCCTGTCGCCGGCGCAAAAGCTGGAATGCGCCAATTTTCTCCACTACGACGCGACGCGGCCCGATTTTGTCTCGTTCTCGGTACGCGACCTGCCCCATCCGACGCCGTTCCTGCTGCGCCGGCTCGCCGGAACGCCGATCATGGCTTGGACGGTACGCAGCGCCGAGCAGCGCGAGAAGGCGCGCCAATGGGCCGATCAGATCGTGTTCGAGGGCGACGTCGCGACGTGAAGGGAGCGGACGATAAAGCGCGCTCTTCAACCTGCGATGTAACCTCGTACCTTTTGCGAAAGGCTGCGTTCCTGCATCGCCGGTGGCGATTATCGTCGCATTTTTGCGTCTGTCGTATGTAAAAAAGCCCCCCTGCGGTCGGCGTTTCACCCTCTTGATTCTCGCAGCGAAGAGAACATAGTGTTAACCATTGGGGCAAAGGGGGGGTAGTCATGTCGGAACAGAGCTTCCCGTCGGTTTCGCTCAATCGTCTTGCGCATCCGCGAACCAAAACTCGTCCTTACCAGAAGCTTCTTCTGACCGTGCTGGCGGCGTTCGGTTTTACCGCGAGCATGCCCGCCCTTGGCCAACTGTCGGCGCCTACCTATGTTAGCGGGACCGCGGTCGCTAACATCACAGTGACCTTCTCGGTGGCGCCCCCCAGCGGATCGACAGTATCTTGTTCTCTATCCTTATCGAGCAATGATGCTCGCGGTCCTGCGGACAGCCAGACCATAAGCGCAAACGTGAGCGGGTCGACAGCAAGCTGTCCCATCACAATGTACTATCGCTGGCGTCTGACAACGCCGGCCGAGGACACCATGACGATCGCCTACTCGGTCGTCGGACCAACCCAGACCAGCTCGGGGCTAGTCAACATCATTCCGATGCCTGCCGATGGGTCTCAACTTGGCCCGATGAACATCGGCGTCACCCAATAGCCCATATCCGGCGCCGCCAATTGAAAGGCAGATCGGGAGGGGCAATGATACATTTTGCGCGTGCGGCTCTCGCCCTAGCGGCGGCCTTGACATTTTCCTTGCCGTCGTTTGGTCAGACCCCTTCAACCCATAGAATGGGCACGTTGGCCCATGCGCCCGTCGCCGCTCCGCCTCCCGACGGCTCGGTTACCCGCGCGGTACAGAGATACAAGACGCCCGACCCCAATAAAGACTGGTTGGCCGCTTGGACGGAGTACACCTATCCTGACTGCACTCCGGATGGCCCCGGCCAGTGGAGCTACTCGAACGCGACCACGAATACAGGGCAGATCAGCCAGGGTACGATACAAGGCACGCTAGCAAACGGCGACTGTCCCGGTAAGACGTTCACCTTTGCGTCCATTTATTATAAATGGACCGCTCACAATAATCATAGCGTGATGGTGAATGCGGCGGGTCCAACCGACCGCTTCACCGCAACCTGGATACCCCCTACAAACGATGTTTCCCAGGAAAAATACACATTCACGCTTACCGTGCCCGTGGTGCGTCCAAAAGGCGAATACGCTCATTTTACGAATTGGGACCCCGCCGCGCCATACCTCGGGGCGACCGCAGTTTACTGGATGACTTTGAAATGTTGCGCCCCGTCAGGCGCCAACGGCGCAGCCGGCGATGGCGGCGGCGACAGCGACAGCAAATTCGATTTTTCAGGCGAACAACTCGAGGAGGAGATCACCGCGGTGACGCCCAATAAGCCTGAATGCGCCGCGGGCTGGCCGCCTGAGGGGCATACCAGCGTCGGCGCGGGCAACAAGTGGGGCGTCGACCATGTCGGATGGAACGCCTGTGCGGGACCAGCGGTGGCCCGCTGCGCCAAGATCGCGCCGTGCTCGTTCACATTCACGCAAGAAATGCGAATAAGGTCTCCGGCGGATTCAGGATACACGAAATACTCCACTAATACTCAAGGCTCAACGATTGAGGCGGGAACGATCGGCCCAGCTCCGAATACCAACAAAGTAACACAAGGCAACGTGACGTCTTACCGAGGCGGCGCCGTGGCGCCTCCCAACAATGTCACAACGAACCTGGCGATGTGTCCCAATCTCGCAGCGGTGAAATGCACGCCGTGACGCGCAGCGCGGCGACAAACGTCGAAAATCTCTCATTTTGACCATAAATGCCTCGGAGGCGATATTCGCGTATTGTCCGTTGACCGTCGAATGTCTCGCAAACAGTTAGTCATGCGAATGCGTAAACGCATCTATTCATAAGGGCGGTCCGCCAGTTGACCGGTAAAAATCGGCCAGCCTCATTGCCGCATTGCACAATGGCGTCGCGATGCTCATGTTAGCGGCGAAAGGTCCGCCGAGCGTCGATGTCTTCGCCACGCCTCAAAGCCCGAATCATTCGCGCCCTCGCCGAGATCGAGGCGGCGCGCTGGGACGCCTGCGCCAATCCGCCGGACCTCACGGCGGAGGAGGCGTGCGGCGAGCGCTTCAATCCGTTCATCAGCCACGCCTTCCTCGACGCGCTCGAGCAATCCCGCTCGGTCGGCGGCCGCAGCGGCTGGACGCCGCTACATGTGCTGATCGAGGACGAGGCCGGTCGCCTCCTCGCTTGCGCGCCGGCCTATCGCAAGAGCCATTCGCGGGGCGAATATGTTTTCGACCACGCCTGGGCCGACGCCTATGAGCGGGTCGGCGGCCGCTATTATCCAAAGCTGCAGGTCGCGGTCCCGTTCACGCCGGCGACGGGACGGCGCCTGCTGGTCGCGCCCGGTCCGCGCGCCGACGAGGCGCGCGCGACGCTGATCGCCGCCTTGCGCGGCTTGCGCGAAGCGATCGAAGCGTCCTCGATCCATGTCACCTTTCCCGACCGGCGCGATTGCGACGCGCTCGTCGAAGCCGGCTTTCTGGAGCGGCATGGCGAGCAATTTCATTTCTTCAACGAGGGCTATGAGGATTTCGAGGCCTTCCTCGCCGCGCTCGCCTCGCGCAAACGCAAGACGATCCGGCGCGAGCGCGCCGAAGCTTTGGGCGACGAGGTGACCGTCGAATGGGCGACCGGCGCGGCGCTGACCGAAACGCATTGGGACGCGTTCTTCGCCTTCTACATGGACACCGGCTCGCGCAAATGGGGCTCGCCCTATTTGACCCGCGACTTCTTCTCGATGGTCGGCGAAGCCCTCGCCGATCGCATCCTGCTCGTTTTGGCCAAGCGCAATGGGCGCTACATTGCCGGCGCGCTCAATTTCATCGGCGATGACGCTCTCTATGGCCGCAATTGGGGGGCGATCGAGCACCGGCCCTTTCTGCATTTCGAGCTTTGCTACTATCAGGCGATCGACTTCGCCCTGGAGCGCAAGCTGAAGCGCGTCGAGGCGGGCGCGCAGGGCGAGCACAAGCTGGCGCGCGGCTATCGGCCCGTGCCGACCTACTCGGCGCACGAGCTCGCCGACCGTCGGTTGAGCGAAGCGGTCGCGGACTATCTTCGGCGCGAGCGGGAGGCGGTGAAGGAGACGATCGCGTTCTATGACGAGCACGCGCCGTTCAGGAAGGGAGATACCCTTCTCCCCGCAGAGCGGGGAGAAGGTGTCGCCGAAGGCGACGGATGAGGGGCGTCGCCGGCGCGGAGGATTAGCGACTCACGGAGCGCGCACTTTCCGGAGTCCTGCGCAGCCCCTCATCCGGCCGCTTCGCGGCCACCTTCTCCCCGCGAAGCGGGGAGAAGGGATTTTCACCGCTTCATCAGAAAATCGAAGTCGCATCCCTCCGGCGCTTGCGTCACGCTCTTCGCGTAGAGCGCCTTGTACCCCCGCGCCGGCGCCGTCGGCGGCCTATGCTCGGCGAGACGCCGGCGGATCTCCTCCTCCTCGACCAGCAGATCGATCCGCCGCTTCGCGACCGACAGCCGGACCCGGTCGCCGCTCCGCGCCGCGCCGAGCGGGCCGCCGATCGCCGCCTCGGGCGCGGCGTGCAGCACGATCGTCCCGAACGCGGTGCCGGACATGCGCGCGTCGGAGACGCGCAGCATGTCCTTGACGCCGGCTTTGGCGAGCTTCTTCGGGATCGGCAGATAGCCGGCCTCGGGCATGCCTGCGGCGACAGGCCCGGCGTTCTTCAAGACAAGCACGTCGTCCGGCGTCACGTCGAGATCGGGATCGTCGATCCGCCGCGCCAAGTCTTCGAGCCCGTCGAACACGACCGCCCTGCCTTCGTGCTCGAACAGAGCCGGCGTCGCCGCCGCGCGCTTGAACATGGCGCCGTCCGGCGCGAGCGTCCCGTTCAGCGCGATCAGCCCGCCGACTCTGGCGATCGGCTCGTCGAAAGGGCGGATGAACGCGCGATCGACCCAGTTCATGGGCTCCGCCAGTCGCTCGCCGAGAGTACGTCCAGTCACGTCGATCGAATCGAGATGCAACAGCGGTTTGAGTTCGCGCAGCGCGGCGCCCAGGCCGCCGGCGGCGTGAAAATCCTCCATATAGCCCTGGCCGACAGGCTTGAGATCGACCAGGGTCGGCGTCTCGTCGGAGATTTGATTGAGCCGAGCAAGCGGCAGGCGGAGCCCGAGACGGCCGGCTATCGCGGCGAGATGAATGACCGCATTGGTCGAGCCGCCGACCGCCATCAGCACCCGCAGCGCGTTCTCGACCGACTTTTCGGTGATGATCCGCTCCGGCGGAATCGGGTCGGCGATCAGCGCAACGGCGGCGCGCCCGGTTTCTTCGGCGGCGACCAGCCGATCGGCATGCACCGCCGGGATGGCGGCGCTGCCCGGCAAAGACATGCCCAACGCTTCGGCGATCAGCGCCATCGTGCTGGCCGTGCCCATCACCGCGCAGGTCCCGGCGGTGACCGCAAGGCGGCCTTCGACTTCCTCGATCTCGTCCGCGTCGACCGCGCCGGCGCGGTATTTCGCCCAGAAGGCGCGGCAATCGGTACAGGCGCCGAGGCGCTGGCCGCGATGCCGGCCGGTCGACATCGGCCCGGTGACGAGTTGGATCGCCGGCGCGCCGGCCGAAGCCGCGCCCATCAATTGCGCCGGCACGGTCTTGTCGCAGCCGCCAATCAGCACGACCGCGTCCATCGGCTGGGCGAGGATCATCTCCTCGACATCCATCGCCATCAAGTTGCGATAGACCATGCTGGTTGGGCTCAAGAACACTTCGCCGAGCGACACGGTCGGGAAGGCGCGGGGCAAGCCGCCGGCCGCGAGAACCCCGCGCGAGACCGCCTCGACGAGATCAGGCATGAGGCGGTGGCAATTGTTGAAGCCCGACGGCGTCATCGCGATCCCGACCACCGGCCGATCGAGCAATTCGCGCGAGACGCCCATCGAGCGGGCGAAAGAGCGGCGCAAGAATCGCGCAAAGTCGCGATCGCCGTAATTCGTGAGGCCTCGGTCGAGGCCGGGCGGCTTGGTCATGGCGAGGGTCCGCGCGAATCTGCGTGCGCGCAGCATCGCGCGACGGCGGCGAAGCGGCAATGTTTTCGGGTTCAGCACAGCTTGGCGGAAGCGCCGCCGCGCAAAAGCCATCTTCTTGTTTAGAACGAATCTAAGGATTGGCGCCCGGGTTCGGCCGTCAACTCGCGGAGGGAACATGACGGAGAAAGCGCTGACCCGCTATGATTCGACGACCATCGCCCTGCACTGGGCGACGGCGATCTCCGTGCTCGCCCTTTGGACCATTGGCCAGACCGCCGACATGCTGCCGCACAACATCGCGGACGGGGTTGTCTGGCCGATTCATGTCGTTTGGGGCTTCGCCCTCGTCGCGCTCGTCGCCTGGCGCGTGATTTGGCGCAATATGGGCGGCGCGGAACTGCCCGCCGCGGATACCGGCATGCTCCAACTCGCCGCCAAGACGACCCACTACTTGCTTTATGCGCTCCTCGCCGCGGCGCTCGTTCTGGGCGTCGCCAACGCTTTCGTGCGCGGCTACAGCCTCTTCGGCCTGTTCAGCCTGCCGCAAATCGGCGACCGCGCCTGGCGGCGGCCGATCACCGAATGGCACGAACTCGCCGCCAACGCGCTGCTTGTCCTCGCCCTGCTGCACGCGGCGGCGGCCCTGGCGCATCACTATCTGTTGCGGGACGGCGTGCTGCGCAGGATGCTGCCGGCGCCGGTGAGCCGTGAGGCGGCAAAGCTTTAAAATGGAACGTACCGCGATCAACTCTGCCGCTGGCTTTGCGCTTGGCTGATCCTCAGCGCGACTGTCACCGTCTCCTCGCCGCCGCCGGTCCGCGCGCCGCGGGCGGGCGCGGCGCTTAAGCCGTCGAAGCCGATCGCGATGCGGACATAGTTCTCGTCGACGCAGATCGAATTGCAGCAATCGAAGCCGACCCAGCCGAGCGCCGGCACATGCGCCTCGGCCCAGGCGTGGCCGGCTTCCGGCGCTTCGCTGTCGGGCCGCATCAGGAAGCCGCTCACGTAACGCGCCGGCGCGCCGAGCCAGCGCGCGCCGGCGATGAAAATATGCGCGAAATCTTGCGCCGCGCCGCGCCGCAAGGCGAAAGCCTCGGCCGCGATGGTCGGCGCGCGGGCCAATTCGGCGTCGTAGGTCATGGTCTCGTAGACCGCGGTCATCAGCGCATGGAGCTTGTCGAGGATGGTGTCGGCGCCGCCGCTCGCCTCGTCCGCGAATTCGCGCAGCGCGCCGTTGGCTTCCGCGCGCGGCGAGGCGCGCAGATAGATTTCGGCGGCGAGCGGCTCGACGGCACCGCGAACGACGCCGGACGTATCGAAAGTCTCGACTTCGCCCTCGGCAAGGACGCCGATGCGCTCTGCCGGCCGGTTGTAGCTCAAAGTATGAACGATGTTGCCGAGAGAATCTTCGGATTGCCGCAACACGCAATCGACGTCGCAGCTCATGCGCCAGCGCAGGACGTGCTGGCCGTCATAGCTGCGCGGCGTCAAGCGCAGGAGCTGGATCACGGATTTCGCCGGCGGCGAATAGGCGAAGGACATTTCATGCGCAATCTTGAACCGCATAGCCCGCTTTTCGCCCCTTTGTCTTCACTTCCTGTCATTCCCGCGAAAGCGGGAATCAGAGAACCGCCGCGTCCTCGGACCTCGCACCGTCTGGATGCCCGCTTTCGCGGGCATGACACCGTAATCACGTGAACAAATATTGTTCCGAGATAGTCGTCGCGAGCCGCGCATTGTCCTCGAGGAAATCGGTGATGAATTCGTGCAGGCCGCTCTGGAAGATTTCCGACATGCTCGACCGCTCCAGCCGCGACAACATGGCGCGGGCCTGGCGCTGAGCGGCGCCGGTGCGGCCATATTCGCGCGCAATCGAATCGAGCACCTCGTTGACGCTCTCGTAGCAGGAGATGAGCGAGCGCGGCATGGCCGGTTTCAGGATCAAGAGATCGGCGATCAGCCAGGGCTTCACCCGGTCGCGATAGACCCAATGATAGGCCGTGACCGCCGAGACGGCGCGCAGGATCGCGACCCATTGGAAATAGTCGAGCGAGCCGCCGACCTCCTCGTTGGAGGGCAGCAGCAAATGATATTTCACGTCGAGCAGTCGCGCCGTATTGTCGGCGCGCTCGACGAAGAGGCCCAGCCGATTGAACCAATAGGCGTCGTTGCGCAACATCGTGCGGTAGCACGAACCGTCGAAATCGAGCGACGCCTTCTTGACGTAATCGAGAAAACGGATCAGCGCCTCGCGATCGAACTCCTTGGCCCCGCCGAGCCGGCGCGCCTCGAACCGTTTCAGCTCGAGCCAGGCTTCGTTGATCGCCGTCCAGGTCTCGGCGGTCAGCGCCGTGCGCACGGCGCGGCCGTTGGCGCGCGCATTCTCAAGGCAATTGCAGATCGAGGACGGATTGGCCCGGTCGAAGGTCAAGAACTCGACTGCGTTCGGCTCGTCGAGGACGTCATGGGCGTCGTGAAAAGATTCGAGCGCGCCGACGGAATTCAGCGCGCCTTCCCATTCGATCGCGTTCTGATCGCCGGATCGCGGCAGGACTTCGAGGCGCAGCGTCGCCTCGATCGTGCGGGCGATGAAATCGGCGCGCTCCATCGAGCGTGCCAGCCAGAAGAGATTGTCGGCGGTGCGGGCGAGCATGGCTGCGTCTCCGATCCTCAGACGTGAGCCGCGGCGAATGCGGCAAGGATCGGCTGCCATATAGCGGGGAAGCGTTCGAACTTGTGCGGCGCGCCAACCACAGCCCAGGGCAAGGCCTCGCTCGTATATGTTTCGACAAAGGGCGTGAACCAGGATGGATCGTCCAGCATCGTCGCACGAACATTGACGAAACCTGGGTCAGGCTCGATTCGCGTGAACATCCAGCTCTTGCACCAATCGCAATGATGATGCCGCAGCTGTTCGCCGTGCAGGCCGCCGATCACGGTTTCGCCCTCCGTCAGGGCGAAGCCGGCCGTCGGCACGGCGACCGAAGTCGAATAGGCGCCGCCGGTCATGCGCTGACAGCCGGTACAGTGGCACATCATTGTAACAAGCGGCGGCGCCGCGATCGTGAAGCGTACCTTGCCGCATCGGCATCCACCATTCATCGGCAGCGACCATCGGGCCATGCGTTTCATCCTATTGATCGGCGATTACTCGCGCCGGCGGCGACGCGCATCGCCGTTCGCGCGCCGGCGATCGCCGCCGCCGCGACGACTGGCACGGAAAGCTCCGATGTCATTCCCGCGAAAGCGGGAATCCAGAGAGCCGGCGCGCGCCTGGACTGGCTCAGTTTGGATTCCGCTTTCGCGGGAATGACATGGACCGATGAGTTCCGCCTCGCCCTCAATGCGCGCTCCCCATAGGCTCGTCGTCGACCACCCATGTATCCTTTGTCCCGCCGCCCTGGCTCGAATTGACGACCAGCGAGCCTTCGACCAGCGCGACGCGGGTGAGCCCGCCCGGGACGATTTTCACCCCGTCCGTCCCGGTCAGCGCGAACGGGCGAAGATCGACATGGCGCGGCGAGACGCCGCTTTCGAACGAAGCCGGACAAGTCGATAGCGGCAGGGTCGGTTGGGCGATGAAATTGGCCGGGTTGGCCTTGAGCTTGGCGGCGAAAATCTCGCGCTGGGCTTGAGTCGCGTGCGGGCCGACCAGCATGCCGTAGCCGCCCGAACCGTTGACTTCCTTGATCACCAAATCCTTCAAATGAGCGAGCACGTGCGACAGCGCCGCCGGCTCGCGGCAGCGGAAGGTCGGCACGTTGGCGAGCAGCGGCTCCTCGGAAAGATAGAAGCGAATGATCTCCGGCACATAAGAATAGATCGCCTTATCGTCGGCGATGCCGGCGCCGACTGCATTGGCGATGGTCACGGCGCCCGCCAAATAGGCGCCCATCAGGCCGGGCACGCCGAGCAGCGAATCGGGATTGAAGACCAAAGGATCGAGAAAATCGTCGTCGACCCGGCGGTAGATCACGTCGACCCGCTGCGGGCCGCGCGTCGTGCGCATATAGACGATGTCGTCCGAAACGATGAGGTCCCGGCCTTCGACCAATTCGACGCCGAGCTTGTCGGCGAGAAACGAGTGCTCGTAATAGGCCGAGTTGAACGGGCCCGGCGTCAAGATCACGATCGTCGCGTCATCCGCGCCGGCCCGCGGCGCGACAGAGCGAAGGCAAGCGAGCAAAGAATCGGGATAGTTCTCGACCGGGGCGACGCGGTGCTTGGCGAAGAGGTCCGGCATCAGCCGCATCGTCACCTCGCGGTTCTCCATCATGTAGGAGACGCCGGACGGCGTGCGGGCGTTGTCCTCCAGAACGTAGAATTCATCGCCGTCAACGCGGACGAGGTCGGTGCCGGCGATATGGATCCAGACGCCGTGCGGAACACGCCGGCCGATCATTTCCGGTCGATAGACGGGATTGCGCAGGATCAGTTCCGACGGGATCAGCTTTTCCTTCAGGATCGCGCCTTTGCCGTAGACATCGCTGAGGAACAGGTTCAGCGCGGTCACCCGCTGGGCGATCCCTTTCTCGAGCCGCGCCCATTCGGAGCGGCTGATCAAGCGGGGAATGATGTCGAACGGGATCAGGCGCTCGGCCGCGTCCTTATCGCCATAGACGCCGAAGGTGATGCCGATGCGCCGGAACATATATTCGGCCTGCGCCCGGCGCGAGGCGAGCACGTCGGCGGGCGTCTCCTCCAGCCACTTCTCGATATGGCGGTAAAGCGGCCGCGCCGGCCCGTCCTCGGGGCCCATCTCGTTGAAAAAGCGAGGCGCCGTCATGCTTTACCCCTCAGGCCGACCGGCCCTCGCGCATCGGCTAGCAAGCGCCGTGCCGGATGGCGACGGCGTCAGGCGCGCACGAGGCCGAGCGCCTCGCGGCCGCTCATCGGCCGGGCGCGCGGCCAGGCGTAAAAATCGGCCGTCGTCGCCAACGCCTCGTCGAGCCGTTTCAAATAGGCCTCGCGCGAAATTTCGATCGCGCCCAGGCTGGCGAGATGCGGCGTGACGAATTGCGTGTCGAGCAATTTGAAGCCGGCGTAGCGCAGCCGCGCGGCCAAATGGACCAGCGCGACTTTCGAAGCGTCGCGGGCGAGATGAAACATGCTCTCGCCGAAGAAGGCGGCGCCGAGCGAGACGCCATAGAGCCCGCCGACCAGCGCGCCCCCGTCCAGGATTTCGATCGAATGGGCCTGCCCCTGCTCGAACAGAGCGCCGTAAAGCCGACGGATGTCGGCGTTGATCCAGGTCTTGTCGCGCTCGGCGCAGCCCGCCATGACTGCGTCGAAGCGCTCGTCGACGCTGACGTCGAACCGGTCGGCGCGGACCGTCTTGGCGAGGCTCTTGGAAATCTTGAGATTGTCGAGCGGAAAGATCCCCCGCTCTTTCGGATCGACCCAGAACAGGGTCGACGCTTCGGCGCTCTCGGCCATCGGAAAGAGGCCGATCGAATAGGCCCGGAGCAAAATGTCGGGCGTGATTTCGAAACGCTCGCTCGGTCGCGCCATATTCCGACAGTGCTGCTCCCCACCGGCCGCGTCAAGCGAGCGCCGGCGGCCGCAAGCCCCGCGATTGCCTTTCCCTCCATCCTGATGAAGATGGGCGCCCTAAAGCGCCGGCCGAGGGCTGCGGGAGGATGAGAGAATGAGCGATCAAGAACCCGGATTTTCGACGCTGGCGATCCATGCCGGCGCGCGGCCGGATCCGACCACCGGCGCGCGGGCGACGCCGATTTATCAGACCACCTCCTTCGTCTTCGACGACGTCGATCACGCCGCGTCGCTTTTCGCGCTGCAGACGTTCGGCAACATCTATACGCGCATCACCAATCCGACGAGTTCGGTGCTGGAGGAGCGGGTCGCCGCGCTGGAAGGCGGGCCGGCGGCGCTGGCGGTCGCGTCCGGCCATGCGGCGCAGGTGCTCGTTTTCCATTGCCTGATGCAGCCGGGCGAGGAATTCATCGCCTCGAACAAGCTCTATGGCGGCTCGATCAACCAGTTCAACCACGCCTTCAAGAATTTCGACTGGCGGGTGAAATGGGCCGATCCGGACGACATCGATTCCTTCCGCCGCGCGCTGAGCGACAAGACCAAGGCGATCTTCATCGAGTCGATCGCCAATCCCGGCGGCGTGATCACCGACATCGAAGCCGTCGCCGCGATCGCCAAGAGCGCCAATGTGCCGCTGATCGTCGACAACACGCTCGCCTCGCCGTACCTGATCCGGCCCTTCGCCCATGGCGCCGACATCGTCGTCCATTCGGCGACCAAGTTTCTCGGCGGCCACGGCAATTCGATCGCCGGCGTGATCGTCGACGGCGGCTCGTTCAATTGGGCCGGCGACAAGCGCTATCCGATGCTGTCGGCGCCGCGGCCCGAATATGGCGGCATGATCCTCTCCGAGACGTTTGGCAATTTCGCCTTCGCCATGGCCTGCCGCGTGCTGGGCTTACGCGACATCGGCCCGGCCATTTCGCCGTTCAACTCGTTCCTCGTCTTGACCGGCATCGAGACGTTGTCCTTACGCATGCAGCGCCATAGCGACAACGCGCTGCGCGTCGCACAGCACTTGAAAGAGCACGAGGCCGTCGCCTGGGTCTCGTATGCCGGCCTGCCCGGCGACAAGTACCACGATCTCGCCCGCAAATATTGCCCGAAAGGCGCGGGCGGCGTCATGACGTTCGGCGTGACGGGCGGTTACGATTCCGGCGTGTCGCTGGTCCGGAACCTGAAGCTCTTCTCGCATCTCGCCAATATCGGCGACACACGCTCGCTGGTCATCCATCCCGCCTCGACCACGCACCGCCAGCTCACCGACGCGCAGAAGATTGCCGCCGGCGCCGGGCCGGAAGTCGTGCGCCTGTCGATCGGGCTCGAAGACGCGGCGGATCTGATCGCGGATTTGGACGAGGCGCTGACGGCTGGGTAGCGAACGGTTTGATCTGCCTTAAAGCAGCGCGACGATCGAACCGAAATAGGCGTGATTTCGCGCCACCGCGTAAAACCGACAATCGGCCGTGACGACGCGGCCGCCCGTCCGGATCCCGGCTTCGAGGTACAGGCAATCATAGACCGGATGTTTGAGCGCCGAGGCGAGTTTGAGCGCGGCGGTCGTTAACTCCTGTGCATCGACCGCTTCGACCGGCGCGCGGCGAAGTTCGTCGATTCGTTCTTCCGCCTCGGCCAAGGCGAGTTCGCCGCGCTGCTCGCGGCGCCACAGCGCATTGGCCGCTTCAACCAGCCAAAAGGACGGCGCGGCGAGCGGCCGGCCATCGAGAAGCGCGGCGGCGCGATCGCTCCCCTCCTCGTCGCATACCCATTTGAGCGCGACCGATGCGTCGATGATCGTCGTCATCGCGAGTCGCGGTCTTGCCGGATCAACTCCGCAGAATCGACTTTGAAACGCCCGGCCGTGGCGGCGCGCAGACGGGCGGCGCGCGCAGCGAAATCGCCGCCTGCGGGCCGTAGCGCGCTTTCGAGGATGGCTCTGTGCTCCGCTTCGGCGGAACGATGATGCGCGGCCGCGCGGCGTTTGAGCGCCTCGACCAAAACCTCATCAACTTGCCGGACAAGAAGTTGCGCCATTACCGCTCTCCTGAATGCTATCATATGATAGCGAGCTTAGCCTCAATTTCAACGGTTTGATTCTAATATAATAGAATATATGATGCACATATGAGCCTAGCCGAATCCGACATAGACGGCCGCCTCGGCGCCCGCATCCGCGCGCTGCGCGCCGAGCGCGGCCTGACTCTGGAGGCCTTAGCCGGGCTTGCCTACGTTAGCCGGGCCATGCTGTCGCGGATCGAGCGCGGCGAATCGAGCCCGACCGCGCAACTCCTCAACAAGGTCTGCGGCGGGCTGGGCGTGACGCTCTCCGAATTGTTCGCGGAGACGGAGAGCCCGGCGAGGCCCCTCGCCCGGCGCGCCGATCAGCCGACCTGGCGCGATCCGGAAAGCCATTATCTGCGGCGCAACGTCTCGCCGCCGCGGAGCGGCTCGGCCGTCGACATTGTCGAGATCGAGTTCCCGCCCGGCGCGAGCGTCGCCTTCGACAATGACCGCGTCGCCGGCAAGGATCAGCATATTTGGCTCATCGACGGCATAATCGAACTCACGTTGGACGATGAAACCGTCCGCCTCGAGGCCGGCGATTGCTTCTTCATGCGCTTCGGCCGGCCGGTCCGGTTTCGCAACCCGTCGCCGCGGCCAACCCGCTACGCCGTCATTCTCAGCCGGAGCTAAAAGATGAGGGAAGAGAGCCTGGCGCTCAGCGGGGCGTCGATCCGCGAACTCGGCGCCGCGGAGGCTGAAGCGCGCCTGACCGAACTCGCCGACATTCTCCTCGACGCGGTCGCGCATGGCGCCTCAGTCAATTTCATGGCCGGGCTCACCCGCGAGGAAGGGCGCGCGTTCTGGCGCAGGCAGGTCGCGGACATCGCCGCCGGCGAAAAGCGCCTCTTCGTCGGCGAGCGCGACGGCCGGCTCGTCGCAACCGTCCTCCTCATCTACGCGCCGCAGCCCAATGCGCCGCATCGCGCCGAGATCGGCAAGATGCTGGTCCTTTCCTCGGAGCGCCGGCAAGGCCTCGGCCGCCGCCTTCTCGCCGCGGCCGAAAAGGCGGCGGCCGCCGCCGGCCGCACCCTGCTGCTGCTCGATACCGAAAGCGGCAGCGCCGGCGACAAACTCTACCGAAGCTGCGGCTGGATAGAGTACGGCCGGGTGCCGGACCACGCCTATCGTACGGACGGACGACTCGCCGAGACGACGATGTTCTACAAGCGCTTGGCTGACCGTCCCTCGCCTGAAATACGTGTCATGGCCGCGCAAGCGGGCATCCAGGAAACCGCCGAGTCTTAAGGCTGACTCAGCCTGGATTCCCGCTTGCGCGGGAATGACACTGAGCTACACGTAAAACCCCGGCCGCTCGCCGATCGCGACCTTCGTCTTGACGCCGCTCGCGCGCGCCTCGAGCGCGGCGGCGGCGGTGACGGAGGCGGCGTAGCCGTCCCAGGCGCTGGCGCCGACGGCGCCGCCATCGGCGATCGCCGCAATCCATTCCTGCAGCTGAACCCGGTACGCGTCCGCGAAGCGCTGGCGCCAATCGCTTTCGACGGCGGAGCCGTCGCGGCCGGCGCGGCGCTCGGCCAAAGGGCGCAGCGGCGCGAGCGACGCCGTTCCGTTCTCGCAGACCAATTCGGCCTGGACGTCATAGCCGTATTGCGCGTCGAGAAAGACCTCGATCGTCACGACGATTCCGCTTTGCGATTCGAGCGCGACGAATTGCGGCCGCCGCGTCTCGGCGTTGCGCGTCGGCTTGCCGCTGATCACCGTGACCGAGGCGAATTCCTCGTCGAGGATGAACCGCGAAATGTCGAATTCGTGCACCGCCGAATTGGCGAGGACCAGGTCGGAGGTGATGTAGCTCGGCGCAATCGCGTTGCGGTGAACGCAATGTAGAAAGATCGGCCGGCCGAGCTCGGCTTCGCCGATCTTCCCTTTCATCGCGCGATAGCCGGGATCGAAGCGCCGCATGAAGCCGACCTGAATCAGCCGGCGGCCGGCCTTCATCTCCGCCGCCATCACGGCGCGGCAATCGTCGAGCGACGAAGCGAGCGGCTTTTCGCAGAGCGCCGGCTTGCCCGCTTCGATGCAGGCGATCGAGAGTTCGGCATGGGTCTCGTCGGGCGAGGCGATGATCACCGCCTGGACGTCCGGATCGGCGATCAGCGCGCGGGCGGAGGCGAAGGCGCGCGCGCCGTCGGCCCTTCGAGCGACCGCCTCGGCGCGGCTTTTGTCCGCGTCATAAGTCGCAACCAGCCGGGCGCCCGCGACTTCGCGCCGAAGGATGCGGGCGTGGTCGGTCCCCATCACGCCGCAGCCGATCAATCCGACCCGCACGGTCATCGTCCGCTCTCCCCCTGCTGCGCGTCTACTAGCCTAGAGCCGTCGCCCGCCAATGGACCACCGCCATGCCGAACAGCAGCATAGCGCAAGCCTGATGCAGCAGGCCGAGCCCGATCGGCACGACGAAGAGCAACGCCGCGACGCCGATCGCGGCTTGCGCCAAGGTCAGTCCGGCGACGGCGACGGCGCGGCGCGCCAAGCCGCTGCGCGGCAGGAAGCGCGCTGCGGCGACCGCATGCGCCAGGGCCAGGGCGACGATCGCATAAGCCAGCATGCGATGCTGGAATTGCGCGCTGGTCGCGTCTTGGTAGAGATTGCTCCACCATGGCGATTGCGGCCAGAGATCGGCGGGGATCAGCCGGCCCTCCATCAGCGGCCAAGTGTTGTCGATGAGCCCGGCGCGCAGACCCGCGACCAAGGCGCCAAAGCCGATCTGACAGAAGACCAGGAGAGCGATGAGACCGCTCGCCCATTTGAGCCCTTTACTCGCGGCGTCGCGCCGGCGCTCGCTTAAGTCCACCGCGATCCACAGCAGCGCCCCGTAAGTCGCGGTCGCGATCAGCAGATGGGCGGCGAGGCGGACTTGCGACACCTCGACGCGGTCGCTGAGGCCCGAGGCGACCATCCACCAGCCGACGATCGGCTCCAGCGCCAGCAAGCCGGTCGGCAGCAGCATCTGCAAGCCGATCCCGCGCAGACGCCCCCTCGCCCAGAACCAGAGCAGCGGCAGGATGAAGGCGGCGCCAATGATCCGCGCCAGCAGCCGGTGGCTCCATTCCCAAAAATAAATGGTTTTGAATTCGGACAAGGTCATGTCCGGAAAGAGCTGAGAATATTGCGGAATCTGCTTATAAGCGGAAAAGGCGGCCTGCCAGTCGGCGGCGCTGAGCGGCGGGAGGACGCCTGTCACCGGCTTCCATTCGGTGATCGACAGGCCGGATTCGGTCAGCCTGGTCGCGCCGCCGACCAGAACCATGGCGAGGATCAGCGCCGCGACCGCAAACAGCCATAACCGAACCGTCCGGTAGTCCGCGGCGGCCGCGCCGGCGCGCGCCGCGCGGGCGGGCGCAAGGGTCTGGCTGAGCGACATGGCCTCTCCGAAACTCGCCTTGAAACGCAAGGGCGGCGGAGACATAACCCATGCCCGCGCGGCCGGACAATGGCCGGTTCGCCGCAGGTTAGGAGCTTTTCTTGAACTCTCGCGCGCGAAAACTGTTTGGCGGCGCAGCCATGCTGGCCTTCGTCGTCTTCTACGCGCTTCTCGCCATGACGCTCGCGCAGGCGCGGCCGATCCAGGAGGCACCAGGGCTGGTGCAGACGGTGAGTTATGTGGTCCTCGGCCTCGCCTGGATCTTGCCGCTGATGCCGCTGATCAAGTGGATGGAGCGAAGGGACTGATAAGGGGTTAGGGCGGGAGTACATGCCCGGCCACAACCGCGATCCGGACTGCGCTCGTGGCTGGCGCTGTAGGGAATCGCAAAAGCGATAAGCAGAGCGATCACCGGTAGGGCGAGGGGCGAGCACAAGCTGGACAGCGTGGTATCTCGAGCCAAACGCCGTTTACGTCGTGTGTGCAGACTAAGGTACTATTCAAAGCCCACAGTATCACGAAGGAAGCTTTGAGTTTTTGCGCGCACATCGTGAATCGGCATTTCGAAATTCGTTACATTGACCGTCTAAATCGCGCCCGAATGCCAGACGTCGTCGAACAGCTTCGTTATCCGGCAAGCTCCAAATGGCGCGACGGCTTTGGAATCGTCCGGCCCATGTCCCGAGCCGCCTCAATCCACGTCGCAATAGCGTCGCGCACGTTGGCGAGCGCCTCCTCTGGGGTGTCGCCATCGCTCATACAGCCCGGAAGATCGGGAACGATCGCCGCAAACCCGCCGCCTTCCGCGTCCGGCAGCGGTTCAACCACGACGGGGTATTCAAGGCGAGACATCGGCATCTCTCACTGCATCGATAAATGCGACGAGCTTGCGGATATATACGGGTTTGATCGGGCGCTTAAAAGGGATCGTCAAGATTTCAGGAATCGCACGATGCGCAATCTTATAATGCGACCCGCCTGAGCGGGCGGGCTCGCAAGTGACGCCATGTTCGCGGCAAAGTGCTTCGACATCCCCGATCGTCCAATTAGATCGAGGATTTCGGCGCATCCGGTCGAGGCGCTTGCTTATTCGAAAAGAATTCCTTCGGGGGAAAACTTATGCGCCTCTTTCAGCTTTTCTCCCTTACTTAACGTCGCTAATTGCGAACTCATCTTAAGCCACATTCAGCCTTCGGCCGCGGTTCCAGAGCGCGAACGGCGCGCCGGACAACAGCACTTCGAGGTAGCCGACGTCCTGCCAGGCGCCATTCACGGACAAGCGCGGGAGCGCAGTCTCATGGCTGCGGTGGTCTTCGAACAGCATGCCGGGCCGCGTCGTCACCGCGCTTGAAAAGCCGAGTTCGCGCGCCAGAGCGAACTCGCGTCGGCCGGCGCTGGTCGGATCGCCGACCGGATAGGCGAAATGGCGGACTTCAAGGCCGAGCCTCGCTTCGATTTCCGCTTTCGACGCCGCCATCTCGTCGCGTGCGACATTGTCCGGCCATTTGGCCAGCATGCGATGGTTGATGGTGTGCGCGCCGATCGTCGCCAGCGGATGGCGCGAAAGCTCGGCGATCTCGGCCCAGGTCAGGCACAAATCCTCGACCATCGCGGCGCCGTCGACTTGAGCTCGCGCGGCGAGATCGCCGACGACGCGCAGCAGGCGTTCCTCCGGCCCTGCCCGCAAAATCCAGTACAGTCGATCGAACGCGGCCTGCTTCTGCTCGAAGGTCGCGCTCGGCAGCGCGAGCGAAGCGCCGTCCCAGGCGATATCGATCCGATCGAGCCGGCGCACCGCCTCTTCAAGCTCCAGCCACCAGAGCCGCGCCGTGCGCGATGCAAAGCCGGTCGCGACATAGGCCGTGAACGGCGCCCGCCAGCGCTCGAGGATCGGCAAAGCGAAGTCGCGCAGATCGCGGTAGCCGTCGTCAAAGGTGAGCGCGGCGAAAGGCGGGCCGCCCTCGGCCAGACGCCGCAAGGCTTCGTCCATCGCCACGAATTCGAAGCCGGCGCCGTTGACGGCGCTCAACGTCGCCTCGAGAAAATCCGGCGTAATCTCCAGTCCTCGGTTCGGCTGGAATTGCGGCGTCGTCGGCCGCCAAGGGCGGACGTGATGCAGCATCAAAATCACGCCGCGCCCTTGCGTCATCGGGCTCGCGAGGCGATGCAGCCCGGTGGCGCGGAACGCGCCGAAGCCGAGGCGGATCATTCTGTCTTTCAGCGCCATGCGGCCGGCCTAGCAGAGCGAGATTGCCAAGAGCTTTATGGCCGTAAGGGTGCGTTGACCAATTTGCGCGAGGGTTCGGCGTCCGGCCGGCAAGGAATGGCTCTTGAGCAACGCGCATGACCTCGCGAGCGCGACGGGATTCGCCGCCGCGCGCCGGCGCGACGGCGCGGCGCGCGCCTTCGCCGCCTTCGACGTCTTTCGCGATCCGCGCGACGCCGGCGACGCGTGGGCGGAAATCTACGCCGACGGCCTGGCCACGCCCTACCAAAGCCTGGACTTCGTCGAACTGTGGCTGCGCACGATCGGCCGCGCGCAAAAACTGGAGCCGTTGATCGTCGTCATACGCGACGAGCGCGGCCGAACCACCGCGCTTCTGCCGCTCGCGGTTCGATCCCGGCCCGGGCTGCGCATCGCCGAATTCGTCGGCGGCAAGCACGCCAATTTTCACATGGGCGTGTTCCGCGCCGGCCTCGCCGTCGATCGCGCCGAGGTCGCCGATCTGTTGCGGCGCGTCGCCCGGGCCGAGCGGCTCGACGCGTTCTTCTTCACCAATCAGCCGCAGACTTGGCGAGGCTCGGCCAATCCGTTCGCCGCTCTGGGCGGGCAGCCGAGCCCGAGCTTCGCCCATGCGACGCAGATCCGCGGCGATTTCGCCGACTGGTTCGCGGCGCACTATTCGAAATCGGCGCAGAAAAAACTGCGCAAGAAAATCCGCCGCTTGGAGACGCTCGGGCCAGTTTCGTCGTCGGTCGCGCGCGACGATGCGGCGGCGCGGGAAGCGCTCGCCGCCTTTTTTGCGCAGAAAGAGGCGCGCGCCAAGGCGGCGGGCGTGGCCAATGACTTTAGCGACAGGGCCGCGGTGCAGTTTCTCGAAACGGCGGCGCACGACGGCCTTGCCGCCGGGCGCGCGATGATCGAGCTGCGCGTGCTTCGCTGCGGCGAGCGCATTGTCGCAGTGTTCGGCGGCATGGCCCATGCCCGCCGCTATTGCGGGATCGTCACTTCGTACGACCAAGACGTCGAGATCGCGCGGTCGAGCCCGGGCGAATGGTTGATCCTCGATATCGTCCGCGATCTGCATGATCGCGGTTTTCAGATGTTCGACCTCGGCGTCGGCGAAGCGCGCTATAAGGACGTCTGCTGCGAAATCAGGGAGCCCCTCTTCGACGCCGCGCTCGCCTTCACGGCGAAGGGCCGCCTCGCCAGCATCGGTTTTACGCTCGCGCGCCGCGCGAAGCGCTGGATCAAGCGCCGGCCTTGGGCGTGGTCGCTGGCGCAACGCTTGCGGAAAAACATCCGTCTCCGCGAAGCGGGGCGCCGCAACCGAGCATAGCGCCGCGACGGGCCGCCGAGTTTGGAGCTTGTCTTGCGACGCCTCGGCGCCTCCGCCCTGCTCGCTTGGCGGCGCAGGAGTCACGCCGCCCGTTCGAATCGCGCGCGCCGATCGGCCGCGACGCAGCCGACGACGGCGCAGGAGGCGCCGAGCTCGGCCTGCGCTTCATCGACAAGGCGCTGCAACCGCCGCTCTCCGGCGATGACGATCATCTCGCGGATCAGTTCGGCCGCGATCCGCGCCGCCTGGTCGCGCCAATCGGCGGCATGCGCGACGACGAAATCGTAATTTTCCGCCAAGGCGACGAGCGCCTCGTCGAGGCCGTCGGCGAGCGCCGCGCGATCGCCGCCCGCCGCGACGATGTCGAGCCGCGAGGACGCGTCGCGATGCAGCGCCTGATCGAAAGTCGCGGCGCCCGAAAGGACGTCGCTGAGACCGGCAAGGTCTTGGCCCTCGCCGCCGATTGCGTCCCTCAGCCAAATTTGCGGTCCCGGCTCGAGATCGACCAGCACCGCGCGGCCTTTCGCGGCGAGGGCGCGGCCGAGATCCAGCGCCATCCTGCGGCTCGCGCCGACGCCGTCGCCGGCGAGCAGCGCAAAGCGCGTCTCGCCCGGCCGATTCTGGCCTTCGACATGCTCGATCAGGCCGCGGAGCCCGGCGAGCGCGCCGCCTGCAAGCTCCTCCGCCGCGGCGTCGCGCTCGGCGGCCTCGCGCTCGGCGTCCCCCGCTGGCAGCGGCGGCGGGCGAACGGCTGTCCTGCGCCCCGCCGGCGCCTGACGCGCGATCGACGGCTCGATCCGGACGCGCGGCGACGGTCGCCGCAGAGGCGCGCCCTCCCCTTCTTCGAGCAGCGCGCTCGAGACGACGATTCCGGCCGAGAGCAGGAAGCCGGCCAACGTGCCGAGCAGCAAGGTCGGAATTTTCTTCGGGAAGGTCGGATAGCGCGGCTCGTTGGCCGGCGCGATCACGCGAGCGTCGGCCGGCGCGGCGTTGTCCGCGTCCCGAGCGATCGCCTCGCGGTATTTCTGCAGATAGGATTCGAGCTGGTCGCGGGCGGCGTTGGCGTCGAGCTGCAGCGCGCGCAACTGCACATTGTCTTGATCGCCCGCGGCGACCGTTTTGGCCTGCGCGGCGAGCGTCGCCTGCAAGCTCTCGACCTGCTCGCCGGCGAGGCGCGCCTCGTTCTCCAAGGCTCGCGCCGACTTCTCGGCGGCGAGGCGAATCTCGGAATCGAGCTCCGCCAGTTGCGCGGCGAGCGCCTTCATGCGCGGATGTTCCGGCAAGAGGGTGCGCGATTCTTGCGCGATCTGCGCTTTCAACGTGACGCGCTGTTCGGTCAGCCGGCGCAGCGTCTCGTCGCGGGCGAGATCGGGATCTTCGCTGAGTCGTCCCTGCTTGGCGAGGTTGCGCAGCATCTGCGCCTTGGCCTGCGCGCTCGCTTGCGCGCTGCGGGCCGCGGCGAGTTGCGCGTTGATGTCCGAAAGCTGCTGGCTCGGCGCGGTCAGATTGTTGGCGGTCGACAGCAGGCCCGATTGGGCGCGAAACGCCTCGACCTTGGCGTCGGCGTCAGCGACCTTGGCGCGCAATTCGGTGATCTTGCCCGCGAGCCAGGCGCTGGCGGACTTCGCCGCGTCCTTTTTCGCCTCCTCCCTCTGATCGAGAAAGAGCTGAGCGACCACGTTGGCGCCGCGGGCGGCGAATTCGGCGTCTTGCGAGGTGAACTCGATCTGCAGCACGCGCGTCTTGGCGACCGGAAAGGCGTTCAGATGCTGAAGGAACGTGTCGACGAGGCGATCTTCGGTCGTACGTCCGGGCGGCGGCTGACGGGAGAGGCCGACCATCGATAGAAAAGTCTGCAGCGGGCCCGGCGCCGCGGCCGGATTGAATTCGGGCCGATTGGCGAGGTCGAGCTTGACGATCGCCTTGCGCGCCAGCGCCGTCGACATGATCGCTTCGGCCTGGCTCTGCACGGCCTCGGGATCAGGCGCGGGCGTCTGCTCCAGGGCCGCTTTGTCAGGCCTGGTGAAATAGCTCTCTTGGTTTTCCAACAGAACCTTGGCGACGCCGGTATAGCGCGGATGAACCAGGACGATGACCGCAAGCGAAGCGAGGAAGGCGAGCGCGGTCGGGACGATGATCCACCACTTCCGGCGGGCGACCGCGCGCCACAATTTCGGCAAGTCGATCGCCTCGCCGCCAGAAGCCTGGTTTTCCGCCCATTCGACACTCATCTCTTCACTCCGCCGGCGCGAAGGCCAGCGCGTTTATCCGCGATTAAGGTTGCCGGGGGGTTAAGCGGAGGAAGGCGTCGCGCGGCTTGTCGCCGCTCATTGGCTTTTCGTTAACCATAGCTCGATAGACAGGAGCGGTCGTCAGAATTCGGGCGCGGTTTTCAAGTTCATGCGAAGGTTGTGCTCCGCTCTCGTCCTCCTCGTCGCCGCCGCGCTCGCCGGCTGCGCGCCGCCTTACGGCGCTCAGCTTTTCCGCGCCCAGTTCAATGCGCCTTATCAGCTCGCCAGCGGCGACCGCGTGCGCGTCATCGTCTTCGGCCAGGATTCGCTCTCGAATTCCTTTTCGGTCGATCCCGCCGGCAACATCTCGATGCCGCTGATCGGCCTTGTCAGAGCCTATGGGCTGACCACCGCGGAGCTCGAAGGGGAGATCGCCGCCAAGCTGCGCAACGGCTATATCCGCGATCCGCGCGTCTCGGTCGAAGTCGAGGCTTTCCGGCCGTTTTTCGTGCTCGGCGAGGTTCAGACCGCTGGCCAATATCCTTACGTCAGCGGCCTGACGATCCAGAGCGCGGTGGCGATCGCCGGCGGCTTCTCGCCCCGGGGCTACCAGGCGGGCGCCGACGTGACCCGGATGGTCAATGGGCGGCTGATCACCGCGTGGGAGCCGCTGACTTTCCCGGTAAGACCCGGCGATACGATCACCGTTCGGGAACGTTTCTTTTAGCTTATCGCGCTATTGCCGGACCTCGGAGAAATCCAGGAGTGCGGCGATGACAGCCGTCCGCGGTCTCGACGGCCGCAAATTGCGCATTATCCATGTCTTCCGCGCGCCGCTCGGCGGCTTGTTCCGTCATGTCGTCGATCTCGCCGCCGAGCAGGCCGAGCGCGGGCACGAAGTCGGCCTTTTCTACGACAGCGCGTTTCGCGGCGATAATGTCGCGCCCGCCCTCGCCCGCATCAAGGCGGGCTTGAGTCTCGGCGTGCATGGCTGCCCCATCAAGCGCAGCCCGCATATCAGCGATATCGGCGCGATGATGAAATTCATTGCGGTCTCGCGCCGTCTCAAGCCCGACATCGTCCATGGCCATGGCTCAAAAGGCGGACTCTACGCGCGCGCGCCGGCATTTTTCGCCGGCCCGAACGGACCGGCGCGGGCCTATACGCCGCATGGCGGCAGCTTCAACTACCAGCCCGGGACGGCGGAGCATCGCCTCTACATGGCGATCGAGAAGCTCTTGAGCCTGGCGACCGACGTGTTCCTTTTCGAAAGCGCCTATATCGCCCGCCGCTACCAGAGCTATGTCGGCGGCGAGCGCGGCTTGAAACGGGTCGTTGCAAATGGCGTCGGCCCCGCCGAATTCGAGCCGATCGAGCCGGCGCCGGACGCCGCCGATCTTCTCTATGTCGGCGAATTGCGCGCCGCTAAAGGCATCGACACGCTGCTCGAGGCGGTGGCGCGCGCCTCCGCCCTGGGCAGCCCGCTTCGCGCCGTGTTGGTCGGCTCCGGCCCGGATAAGGAAGTCTTGACCGCCGAAGCGCAACGGCTCGGGGTCGCCCGGCAAATTTCCTTTGTCGGGCCTATGCCGACGCGCCAGGCCTTCCGGCTCGGCCGGCTGCTCGTCGCGCCGTCGCGCGCCGAATCGCTGCCTTACGTGCTCCTCGAAGCCGCGGCTGCGCGCCTGCCGATCGTCGCCACCAATGTCGGCGGCATTCCGGAAATTTTCGGTCCCTATGCCGACCGGCTCGGTCCTTGCGACGACGCCGCCAATCTGTGCGGCCGCATTCTGTCGGCGCTGAGCCTCGCCGACGCCGAGCGCCAGCGGCAATGCGCCGACCTCGCGACGTACGTCGCCGCCAATTTCTCGATCAAGAGCATGGTCGATTCGGTGATGGACGGCTACCGCGCGGCGTTGCTGCGCCGTCAGCCGCGGCCGGCCGGCCAAGCCGCCGAAAAGACGCCTTCGACGACCCCGACTGCGCCATGAGATCTTTTTCGACAAAGGAGTTGCGCGCCGCTTCGGCCCCGCAGCCCTCGCCCGCCGGCCAAGCTCCGGCGACGCGAGCCAAGCTGCTCGAGGCGCTCGCCGCCGAGCCGGCCAAGCCGCCCTACTCGCCGATCGTCCTCGCCGGTTTCGTCCGGGCCGTCGAATTCGTCATCATCGTCGCCACGGCGGTTCTGGTTCATCGCTTCTATGTGGCGCCGAGCGTCGGTTATTCCGCCAGCTATTTCATTATCGCTGTGGCGGTGGCGGTTCTGTCGCTCGTCGTGTTCCAGGGCTTGCAGACCTATCACCCGACGGCGTTCCGCCAGCCGATCCGGCAAGTCTTCCGGATCGCCGGCGGCTGGTCTTTCGTCTTTCTGATCGTCTTCGCCGCGATCTTTTTCCTGAAGCTCGACGGCGCCGTCTCGCGCGTTTGGACCGCCTTCTGGTTCCTGCTCGGCCTCGTCACGCTGGCGGTCAGCCGAGCGATCCTGTCGCGGGTCACTTTGAGCCTGGTTCGCGCCGGACGGCTCGACAAGCGCACGGTGGTCGTCGGCGGCGGCGAATTCGGCCGCGAATTGCTGCGCGATCTCGCCGCGGCGAAGAATTCCGAAATCAAGATGCTCGGCGTGTTCGACGATCGCGGCGACGACCGCGCGCCGGAAACCGTCGAGGGCTTCCCCAAGCTCGGCAATGTCGACGACCTCGTCGAGTTCGCCCGCCACACGCGCATCGATCTCGTCATCTTCGCCCTGCCGATCACAGCCGAGCAGCGCATCCTCGAAATGCTGCGCAAGCTTTGGGTTCTGCCGATCGACATTCGACTCGCCGCCCACGCCAATCGGCTGCGCTTCCGGCCGCGCTCCTATTCTTATGTCGGCCAGGTGCCGGTCCTCGACATTCTCGACAAGCCGATCGCCGATTGGGACGTGGTCATCAAGCTGGCTTTCGACAAGATCGTCGGAACGCTGGCCCTGATCGCGCTGTCGCCGGTGCTGCTCGCCACGGCCATAGCGGTCAAGCTCGATTCGCCGGGACCGGTCCTTTTCCGCCAGAAGCGATACGGCTTCAACAACGAGCTGATCGAAGTCTTCAAGTTCCGATCGATGTACGTCGATCAAACGGATGCGAATGCGGCCAAGCTCGTCACCAAGGACGATCGGCGCGTGACCCGCGTCGGCCGCTTCATCCGCAAGACTTCGCTCGACGAATTGCCGCAACTCTTCAACGTCGTGTTCAAGGGCGATCTCTCGCTGGTCGGACCGCGGCCGCACGCCGTCTACGCCAAGGCCGCGGACCGCCAATACGACGAGGTCGTCGACGGCTATTTCGCCCGTCATCGCGTCAAGCCGGGCATTACCGGCTGGGCCCAGATCAATGGCTGGCGCGGCGAGACCGACACGCCGGAGAAAATCCAGCAGCGCGTCGAGCACGATCTCTACTATATCGAGAACTGGTCGATCCTGCTCGACCTCTACATTCTCGCGCTCACGCCCTATTCGCTGATCAAGACGAAGAACGCGTATTAGCGGATGACTCGTTTCGATCGTACCTTCGTGTCATTCCCGCGACAGCGGGAATCCAGAGAACCACGGCGCTTCGGGGTTGGCTCAGTCAGGGTTCCCGCTTTCGCGGGAATGACAGGACGCCGTCTGTCGAACTGTCCGCAATGACCGCCGCCGATGTGAGCAAGCAACGCCCTGCCTCGAGCGCCGCAGGCGAGGCTGCGGGGAGAGCTTCGTCCAGCCTGTCGCTCGCCAAGCTCAAGCGCGCTCTGCTCTGGCTGTTCGTCGCCAGCGGCGCCCTCGCCAGCATCGAACCGTCGCCGTACGAAATCATGTTCATCCCGGCCTTGCTGGCCTTCGGCTGGCGCGATCTTCTCTTCGATCGCGCCATGGCGCCGCTGATCGTCGGCCTGGCTTTGTTCAATGTCGGCGGCGCGCTGTCGCTCGTTCCCTATGTCGATCAGCGCGAGAGCTACATGTTCTCGGCGATCTCGCTCTACATTTCGGTCACCGCGATTTTCTTCGCCGGCCTCGTCGCAAAAGCGCCGCTCGAGCGGCTCGCGGTCATCCGCTCGGGCTATGTCGCCGCCGGCGTCCTCGCCAGCCTCGCCGCCATCCTCGGCTATTTCGATATCGGCGGATTGAGCCAGCATTTCACCCTCTACGGCCGCGCTTCCGGCACCTTCAAGGATCCGAACGTGCTCGGCCCGTTCCTGTCGCCGCCGCTGATCTGGCTGTCGCAAGCCGTTCTTCTGCGACGAAGCAAAGGCTTCTTTCGCACCCATCTGCCGCTGCACATCATGCTGCTCGCGTTGTTCCTGAGCTTCTCGCGGGGCGCCTGGGGCGTCTGGTTGGCGTCGACGGCGATGATGATCGGCCTCACCTATTTCACGACCCGCTCGGCGGCCTTGCGGCGGCGGATCGTCTTTTTCACGGCGCTCGGCGCCGCCGTCGTCGCCGTGCTGTTGACGATCGCGCTCTCCATTCCCGCGGTGCGCGACGTCTTCGTGATCCGTTTCTCGCTCAGCCAGGATTACGATGTCGGCCAGACCGGCCGATTCGGCGATCAGTTGCGATCGATCCCGATGCTGCTCGATCGGCCCTTCGGCTTCGGCCCGCTGCAATTCCGCAATCATTTCGAGGGCGTCGATCCGCACAACGTCTATATCAACGGCTTCGCCTCCTATGGCTGGATCGGCGGCCTCGCCTTCTTCACGCTGGCCGCGGTCACAATCTATTTCGGCTGGCGCCTGGTGTTTCGTCGCACGCCCTACCAGACCGAGACGATCGCCGTCTGGTCCTGCCTCTTCTTGCAAATTTTGCAAGGCTTTCAGATCGACACCGACCATTGGCGCCATCTGTTCCTGCTGTTCGGCGCGTTCTACGGACTTTTGGCGGCGACGCGACGCCTCTCCCGCCTCCAGGAGGGAGAGCGGTCGGGGTGAGGGGTACGACGCGTCAGAATAGGCGCTAAGACGAAATACGAACGCCTTTACAGTCTCATTTATAGTGACGTACTGCTCTCCCTGTCCCTCTCCCTTGAAAGAAGGGGTTCTACCGCCGCGCCAGCGTGAAGGCGTAGGTCGACAGCCAGCGCCAATCGCGCGCTTCGGCGAGGCGCTGCAGCATGGCGTCGAGCTCGCGCAAAAGCGGAATGTGGCGAAAATAGCCATGGCCCCAAATCGGCGCAATCAGGACCTCGGAAAATCCGCACGCCTTGAGGACCGGCTCGACTTTCGCAGGGTTCGAGACGCATAAATCGTAGCGCGCCGGAAATTTCGGATAATCGCCGTCATGGCGGTTCGGAAAAAAGAAGCGCAAGATCGCCGCGGTCAGCCTTTCGGGAAAAATCCGGTTGATCACGAAGGGCGGCGCGTAAAGCGTCGGATGGAAGGCCAGCGCGACGCCGCCAGGCGCGAGCAGCGCGGCCATATTGGCCCAGGCTTTGCGCGCGTCGGCGACATGCTCCATCACCATGCGCGAGACGATCACGTCGAAGCGCCCGAGCAAAGCCGGCGGCGGCTCGCCGGCGATGTCGAACTCGGCCTTGTCGAACTCTTTCGGCCCGAGGCTCAGTTCGCGCGCGTCGATATCGTTGATGGTGACCGCGATCCCCGCCGCAGCCGCCTCGGCGGGACGGAGCAGCGGGCCGCGGCCGCCGCCGATCTCGAGCATGCGGACCGCGTCGCCTTGGCGGGGGCGACTTGCGCGCCGCGCCTGGGCGAGCGCCAGAACGGCGCCGCGATAATTTTCCCAGGCCCATGCTTCCGAACAATCATAGCCCAGCCGGCGGAACGGCTCGGCCAGAACGGCGGACGCGGCGAGGCGTCGCTCGACCCGCCTCTGGCGCTCGGCGGCGTCGCCGCTAAAAGGCTGGACGAGTTGGGTGGCGTAATCCATGGGGCGGCCTCGCATCTGAACCGAGCGCCACCCTCCGCCGCTCGACTTGGCGGCGCAACGACGAGCGGTTTTTAACCTTACTATTCCGCTCGTCCCGACGAGAATTCGGAGCCCACGGCTTTCGCTTTCTGCAACTCGAACAGAAAGCGCGCGAGACGTCGCACAAGGATCAGCGCGTGACCGTCACGCCTGACATTCTAACATCCTACTTGACTCGCTCTTCCGCAGGGTCGGATAAATTTACGTCGCCCCATCTTGAAGGGCGGCGTCAGTCCGCTCGCTGCGTCAGGGTCGTGAACGCCTTGAGGCGAGCGCAAGGGAGGAGAAGATGAAGCTGCGAAATCTCGCCAGAGCAGCTCTGCTCGCTGGCGTCACAAGCCTCGCGCTGGCCGCCGCGCCCGTTCAGGCCGCCGGCAAGCACCTGACCATCCTGGCCTCGGTGCCGGACATGGCCTTCCCGTTCTTCGTCCACATGATGAACCAGATCAAGGGCGAGGCGCAGAAGCTCGGCGATATCACCGTGATCGAGAGCGACGGCCAGCGCTCCTCGCCCAAACAGACTGCCGATATCGAGGCGGCGATCACCAAGGGCGTCGACGGCATCGTCATCAGCCCGAACGAGGTCGACGCGCTCGCGCCGGCTTTGCAGGAGGCGGTCGACGCGAAGATTCCGGTCGTCACGATCGACCGCCGCGTCGCCAAAGTGCCGGGCATTCTCGCCCATGTCGGCGCCGACAACGTCAAGGGCGGCGAGGCGCAGGGCGAACTGGTCGAGCAGCTCTTCCCGAACGGCGCGAAGGTCATGAACCTGCAGGGCCAGTCGGGCGCAAGCCCGGCCATCGACCGCAACAAGGGCCTGCACAACGTGCTCGACAAGGCGGCCGACAAATACAAATTCGTCTTCGAGGACACGGCAGGCTTCGACCGCGCCAAGGGCCTCACGATGACCGAATCGGCGCTGGACGCCATGAAATCGCCGCCGGACGTCATCGTCTGCGCCAATGACGACATGGCGCTCGGCGCGCTCGAAGCGCTGAAGGCGCGCAACCTGATCGGCAAGGTCAAGCTGATCGGCTTCGACGCGCTGCCCGAGGCGCTCGGCCAGATCAAGGCCGGCAACATGACCGCGACGATCGAGCAGATGCCCGGCGGCCAGAGCCGCGGCGCCGTCGACACATTGGTGGCGTTCCTGCGCGACGGCAAGAAGCCGGCCGAGCAAGTGACGCTGCTGACGCCGATCGCCGTCACCAAGGATAATCTCGACAAGGCCGAGCGCCTCGGCGAGGTGAAGTAAAGAGACGGCAGTCGGCGGTCGAGGGACGCCGACTGCCGACCGCCCATTCCATTCCGAACGCCGAACGCCGCCCCATGACCGAGCCCCTGCTCCGCATGTCCGGGATCAGCAAGCGCTTTCCCGGCGTGCAGGCCCTAGACGATGTGACCTTCGAGGTCGCGCCCGGCGAAATCCATGCTTTGCTCGGCGAGAACGGCGCCGGCAAGTCGACCTTGCTGAAAATTCTCTCCGGCGCCCAGCAGCCGGACGAAGGCGAAATCGTCCTGGCCGGCGCGCCCGTGACCATGACCTCGCCCCATGATGCGCAGCGGCTCGGCGTCGCGACGATCTATCAGGAATTCACCCTCGCCCCGAATATGAGCGTCGCCGAGAATGTCTTTATCGGCCGCGAGCCCGGCGCCGGCCCGTTCGTCAATTGGCGCAAGATGGCCGCCGATACGCGGGCGATCACCGACCGGCTCGGCTTGGGGCTCAAGCCCTTCGCGGTCGTGCGCGATCTTTCCGTCGCCGAACAGCAGATGGTGGAGATCGCCCGCGCCCTGTCGATGCAATCGCGGCTGATCGTGATGGACGAGCCGACCTCGGCCTTGTCGGCGGCGGAAGTCGAAAAGCTGTTCCGCATCGTCCGGGACCTCAAGGCGCAAGGCCTCAGCATCATCTTCGTCACGCATCGGCTCGAAGAAGTGATGGAAATTTGCGACCGCTACACGGTGCTGCGCGACGGCCGCTTCGTCGGCGCCGGGAGGGTCGCAGAGACGACGATCGATGGGATTATCCGCCTGATGGTCGGCCGCCAGGTCGACGCGCTCTTCGCCCATCGCGAAGAGGCCAAGGCCGGCGAGGCGGCGCTGCGCGTCGAAGGCCTGTCGCGCCGCGGCAAGGCGCAGGACCAGAACGCGACGGTGCTCGACAATGTCTCGCTGGAGGCGCGCCGCGGCGAGATTCTCGGCTTGGCCGGCTTGGTCGGCGCCGGCCGCACTGAAATGGCGCGCGCCATTTTCGGCGCCGATCCGTTCGATTCCGGCCGCATCCTCGTCGACGGCAAGCCGGTCGACATCCGCTCGCCGCAAGACGCGATCCGCCACGGGATCGGTCTCGTGCCCGAGGACCGCAAGCAGCAAGCCTTGTTCCTGTCGCTCGGCGTCCGCCCCAATCTGAGCATGGCCGCGCATGACCGGATCTTGACCGGCAAGGTCTTCATCGACGAGGCCGCCGAGCGGCGCATGGTGGAAGAATACCGCAAGAGCCTCAATATCCGCATGGCGAGCCAGGACCAAGTCGTCGCCAATCTTTCCGGCGGCAATCAGCAGAAGGTCGTGCTCGCCCGCTGGCTGGCGCTCCGACCGCGCGTGCTGATCGTCGACGAGCCGACGCGCGGCATCGATATCGGCGCCAAGGTCGAGGTGCATAATCTGCTCTATGAAATGGCGCGCAGCGGCATCGCGGTCGTCGCCATCTCGTCCGAACTGCCCGAAGTGCTGGCGATCAGCGATCGCATCGTCACCATGCGGGAAGGCCGCGTCACCGGCGAGATCGCCCGCAAGGACGCGACCGAGGAGCGGCTGATGACGATGATGACGCTCGGCGGCAAGAAGGCGGCTTAGACAGATTCATGAAAATGATCGACGCCCGCGCGGGCCCCCTCCCGTACCCTCCCCGCTTCGCGGGAGAGGGAGCCCCAAGCGCCGCGCCTCGGCTTTTCCGGCCCTGCCACGCGCTGGCGTTGGGTGCGGCGTCGAAGCCCCCTCTCCCGCGCGAAAGCGCGGGGGAGGGTACGGGAGGGGGCCTGCAGGGGCGAGGCGCGCTTAGGTCAGCGGAGACGAAGCGATGAGCGAAGCAAAGACCATCGAAGCCGCCGCGCCGGTCAAGGCCGATCCGATCGGGATCGTCGCCCGTTTCGCGCCGCTCCTCTTTCTCGTCGTGCTGATGGCCGCGTTCGCCGTCGGCGAGCCGCGTTTCTTGAGCCCGCTCAATCTCTTCAACGTGATGCGCCAAGTCTCGGTCTATGGCTTGCTCGCCGTCGGCATGACCTTCGTCATCCTGACCGCCGGCATCGACCTTTCGATCGGCTCGCTGCTCGCTTTCGCCGGCCTCGTCGCGGCGGCGGTGGACAAGGGCGGCATTTCCAACCGCTTCAATGTCGGCGCCGGCCAGGAGGCGCTCGGCTATGGCTGGCCGCTCGCCGCGCTCGCCGCCGTCGCCGTCGGAATCGCCGGCGGCTGGCTGCAGGGCCAGGCGATCACCAGGTTCAAGGTGCCGCCTTTCGTCGTGACGCTCGGCGGCATGTCGGTCTTTCGCGGCGCCGCCCTGCTCTTCGCCGGCGGCGGCCCGATCAGCGGCTTCGATCCCGCCTATGTCTGGTGGGGCCAGGGCAAGATCGGGCCCGTGCCGGTGCCGGTGATCATTTTCGTCGCCTTCGCCGTCCTCGCCCATATCGTGCTGCGCTATACCCGCTATGGCCGCCAGGTCTATGCCGTCGGCGGCAATCCCGAGGCGGCGCGGCTCTCAGGCCTTAATGTGCGGCGCGTGATCTCCAGCGTCTATGTGATCATGGGCTTCTTCGCTGGGCTCGGCGCTTTCGTACTCTCCGCGCGGTTGAACTCCTCGGAAGCCGTCGCCGGCATCGGCTACGAGCTGACCGTCATCGCCTCGGTGGTGATCGGCGGCACTAGCCTGTTCGGCGGCGTCGGCACGATATTCGGCACCGTGATCGGCACGGTGCTGATCGGCGTGCTGCTCAACGGCCTCGTACTCATGGATGTGTCGTCTTACATCCAGCAGATCATCATCGGCGTGATCATCGTGCTGGCGGTGGCGTTCGATACGTTCGCAAAATCGCGGAAGAGGACGGCGTAGGCCGTGCGCTAGTCAGCCGACCTCATTGGCGGCTCAAACGTCCAAGCGTTTCCGTAGCTTCCCGGATTTCTGACGACCCATTTCGCGATGGCGGGCACGGCGCTTTCGCCTGCGGCGTCACGATCGGATTGTTGTCATTATGGTTCACTTGCGCGGGCGCGGGCTGGACGGCGACCGCGGCCAAAAGAGAGGCCGCGGCCGCGATGATCAGGCGGCAAGATAGCGACGCCGTACGCGGGGCGTTCGTTCTGTTCGCGAATTGCGCATGAACTCCCCTCGAGGCCTATCAGGGCTTCGCAGCCGCTGACGGGCGCTTCCAAGTTCGACCAGCGTCAAATTGGACGACCAGCCCGCACGCCCAGGTCTAATGGCAGGCCGCCAATTCTTTCTGGGCCCTGTCCATCGCGCGATCGATCGAACCGGTGTCGCCGTGCTGGCGAGCGATGCGGTCGCGCGTGCGCTCCATGCTTTCGAGCTGGTGCTCCAAAGCGCGCTTCTTCCCCGGCGGGCAATCGTTCGCGTGCGAGGACGAACCGCCGGTATCGTTGCTGTTGTGATTGACCTGGGCCGCCGCGGGCGGAATGGACGCGGCCAGAATAGCGGCCGCGAGCGCGATCATGAGGCGATGAGACCGCAAGGCGGCCGGCGCCGAGGCTGTTGCGATTGACTTGCGCATGAACTCCTCCTGAAAATCGGAGCCGGTCGTCGGCTCCCAGACCGTTGGTCGCGACGGCGGGTCGAAAGGTTCAACCGCCGCGCGCGATGCCGGCTGCGCGTCACCCGGAGCATTGATTGATAGACGCCAGCTCCGTACTGGCCGCGTCGATCTCGGTCGTGATCTGGTAGACTTGAGCCTTGTATTTCGCGATCTCCACGTCGAGATGACCCTGCCGGTTCCGGCCGATCTGCGCCTCCAGGCTCCCGGCCGGATGCGCGGTCTTGCCGAGGCTCTGCTTTTCCGCCTGGGCTTCTTCGATCTTCGCTTCGAGGCGCTTCTTCTTCTCCTCAAGCCCGGCGATTTTCGCCTTGATCTGGTCCGCCTTGTATTGCGATTCCGATTGGCAGACGGATGAAACGCCGGGATTGCTGTTATGATTGACCTGAGCGGCCGCCGAATGGGTCGCGAGCGCCGCCGCGACAGCGGCTGCGGCGAGGATTCCTGCTTTCGGCGACAGGACGGATCGGGCGTGATCAAGAGATTTGCGCATTGCTGTTCTCCTTCGAACGGCGCCGGTCATCGGCGCCCGCCGGTTGGTCGCCGCTTGCGACTTGGAGGTTCAATCAGCGTCCATTTTTCCGCGCGCCCGCGCGCCGCGGGTCATCGACGCTGGTTCAAGGCCGCGGGCTCTCAAGAAACGCTACAACGCCGACCGTCCCCTCCGTCAGGTCCGGGACGCGCGAATAGAAAAACGAAGAAAGCAAGCTTGTCTGGCGCGCCCCCGAAGATGCGCCGCATCGGCGACAATAGTTACTCGCGCTGCTTTCCGCAATGCGGCTACATGCGAGCGAAATGCTTTTCGCCGAAAGCGCCGCCTCGCCGCCCGGCTACGCCTATGATAGGATCGAAATCAAAGGGCAGGCTGATGACCGTCCACGCCTTCCATCCTCGCACCACCCGCGCCGCCGAGGGGCTGCCGCGCCGCCGTTTCACCGTGGCCGAAGTCGAGGCGATGGTCGCCGCCGGCATTATGGAGGAGGACGAGCGGGTCGAACTCATCGGCGGAGAGCTGGTTCCGATGTCGCCCAAGGGAAATCGACACGAGGTCGTCAAAGTCGCGATGCTTCGGCGCTGGTATCGCCTGGCGCCGGACGATGTCGATCTGGCGCCGGAAACGACCTTTCGTCTGTCCGAGGACACTTATCTGGAGCCGGACGTCGTCGTCTATTCCCGCGCCGCGGGGCTGAAAGCGCTGGCCGGCGACACCGCGCTGCTCGTCGTCGAAATCGCCGATACGTCCTTCAGCTACGATGTCGGCCGCAAGGCCAAGCTCTATGCCGGCTTCGGCGTGCGCGAGCTTTGGGTGATCGACGCCGTCAAGCTCACG